>Ga0207712_10000003_pt1 | contig 615314 bp, 591 predicted proteins | sample KBSS44metaG_FD_184402 | JGI IMG/M metagenome (GOLD analysis project Ga0207712, IMG submission 184402) | Switchgrass rhizosphere microbial communities from Kellogg Biological Station, Michigan, USA - KBS S4-4 metaG (SPAdes) (version 2) | ecosystem: Host-associated > Plants > Roots >... | reverse complement strand
GGGCGTCGGCTCCTTCTGGCGTCGACCACGGGGTAAGAGTCGAGGTGGTGGTCTTGGTGCCGCATGAGATCGGCGTCTTCAGCGAGGCGTTGGCGCCCTTGAAGAAGTGCAGGTCGATGTCTTCCACCGGCAGCTCGGGGCTTTCTTCAAAGCGCGTGGTGAGTTGACCGGTTTGTGGGTCTGGGGTGACCTTGCCCGCCAGCTTGGCGACGATCCCCGACTCTTCGTCTTCGATCGCCAGGTAGATCGCGGTTAGCGAGCCGAAGGGGTTCTCATAGGGCTTGGCCAGGTAGATCGCCCCCGAGAGCGGGTGATCGAGCAACGGCGTGGTCGCTTCGACCGTGCCCAGCTTCGAGGCGTTGGGGCAGTGCTGGGGCTTGGTGTCGAACTGGATCTTCGACCCTTGCGGCGCATAGCCCATCTGGGCCTCGGTGCAGGCACCAAGGCCCGCCGCCGCGGAGGCATTGAAGGTCATTCCTTCGGGCAGCGTCACCGTGGTGTCCTTGAGCGGAGCGGTGGAGCGCCCCTCCAGCGATTCGTCTTGGGGCTGGTGCAGGTTGAAGTCAAGGCCGCTGGGGGCGTCGGCGAGGTTGGTGGTCGCCTTGGATTCGATCGTCGGTTTGAAGTCCAGGGCGTTGCAGCCGCTTACCTGGAACGGTTCGAAGTTGCGGTCGGTCAACGGCACGCTCCCGGTGTCTTCGCTACCCAGCCAGGAAGTCACCGTGCCTTTGAAGCTCTCTTCTTCGGTGCAGGAGGCCGGCATGGTGAGGAAGGGAGCGGATGCGGGTTCGGTGGGGCAATTTTCTCGCCCACCTCCAAGTATGTGAGCTTCGCATCCTTGGCCGCGACGAGCCTGGTCGTGACTCGGATCCGTGGGACTTCCCCAGAGCTCTATGAATGTACGGGAAGTCGCGAACCGTCCAATCACTTCGGTGCTTCCGGCCGTGAGGTGAAACCCACTCGAAAGGCCGCCACGGATATGGACGATCAGAGACTCGATCTGGAATCCGAGTTCGGCCGGTACCCCGGGTGGCGGCACCATGTTGTAGAGGGGTGCCGCTGCTTCGCCGAGGCCAGGAATATTGACGATCGCGTAGCCAACCTGCGAAGCGGGTGGACAGAGCCGGACCGGTTCGTCGAGTGCGGAATTTAGCTCCCGCTCAGTGCAGCGCTCGAGTGTCCCCCGCGGATTGACCACGAAGCCCTGCGGGAGTTCAGTGCTGACGCTCCGCAATCCCTCCACGGGGAAGGTGGACGCACCTCCCTCCGCACGTTCGATGTTCGGTACTTCGACATTGAAGGTCGCCATGAACGGATGCGAACCCGCTGCGGGCGCGTTGCCGGCGTCGTCAGCGACACTGGCTGAAAGTCCTCCTTCGGGGAGAAGGCGAAACGACGGTGGTTCGAGGGTGACCGCGGTTTCGAGAACGCTGGACGCCGTCGGGGCACCGCCTCCTTCCACGACAATTTCGTTCGACACCGCCGATGGGGCTGTCGGAGAAACTTCGACCGGAACGGTCACGAGAACTCGATCGCCCGCGTCTACGCCTGTCACGGTACAAGTAACAGTCTGACCGGAAACCTGACAGCCTTGATATTCATAGTAGTTCCAGAAAGGTTCACCCGAAATCGTCAGTCCAGATGGCAGGTTGTCAGTGATCGTGAAGCTTTCCGCATCTTCGCCACCTATGTTTCTTACGATGGCGAGATATCGAGGGCCTGAAGATTTGCTGCCGATAACGGCGGGAGCAAAACGGGTAGGTTCGGTCCTCTGCGTGATCTGCCACGCAGGTGCCGCTTCTGCCGAAGCGCTCGGCGCCCCGAGCCCAGCCGTGCCGAGCAAGGCCAACGGGAAGACCGGCAACAGCCGTAGAGAGAGCTTCAATCCCCGCGACCTCATTTCGAACCTCCAGCCTTCCTCGTAGTTGCATTGGGGCGCTTCGCGTTCTTCTTCTTTTGGTGTTTCTTCTTTTGCTTCTTGCAGCTCTTATGGGCGTTCTTCTTGCACTTCTTCGCCTTTGCCTTGCCGCTCTTGGGGTTGCCCGGGCCCTGGAAGGAGGAAGTGCCCGGTGAGGAGGTCTGCGGCGCCAGGGACGAAGAGCCATGGCAGGCCTCGCCTGAAGAGCAGGGAGTGGCCGGGACGGCGTGCTGTGATGCCAATCCGCCGTTGGTGCGCACGCCGTAGACGTCATAGAGCTCGTCTTTGTCGGTGGGCACCAGTTGCGAGGAGGTCGCGATGAATGCATTCGATCCGTCGCTCGAGGCATCGACGAAGAAAGACGGTTCTTTGCTCTTGCCACTGGAGAGCAAGTAGAGGCAGCCGCCATTCACTTCGGCTTTTTGGCATGAGCCACCCGCGGCACCAACCGCCTCCCACTCATAGACGTCCTGGCAAGCGGGAATACCACCGCGATTGATTGGGGTTTCGATCGAAAGCTTGCAACCGCCACTGCCATTCGTGTCGGCCGATACCAGCGAGTCGGGCGAATTGAAGAAGATGCGACTGCCGTCGGCAGAGAGACTGCGGACCAACCGGCCCTCTATTAGAGCCTGACTAATCAAGTTCGCGTTAAACGCTTCGGTTGAAATCGCTGCGTCTCCACCCGGCTTTTCACCGCTGGGATTACAGGAAACGCAATTCAGCGACGCGCTCGCGACTGAGTAGACATAAAGCTCTTGGCAGAGTGCGCCGTTAATGCAACCAGAGTTATCGAAGCCGGTAAGCGAGCGGCTTGATGAAAAGAGCAAGGTCTCACCGTCCGGGGCAACCCGCGATGTTTTACCCAAACCGTTTTCCGGAGCTATGCTCCCTGACTCGGTCGCTTGCGGTGACCAGTTCCTCGCATCTCCCGAATTTGCAAGACGGGCGACAAAGGTGATGGTGAAATTTCCACCATCTTCGGCGAAGCGGTAGAGATTTGTTCCACCGGCCGTGCCGCCATCGGCGAGAACTCCCCTTGCCACGAAGTAGCCAGACGAGCCATCCGCGTTTGCGCCGAGCAGACCCAGTACTTCGGCGCCGTTGAAATCACCTGGATCTGAATCCGGGGTGATATCTACGAGCGTTTCGGTCTCAGTGTCGTAGCGATAGAGATCCGAGCCTTCGTCGAATTCCCCTGTAGTCGCATCCGCAGTCAACTTCTGTGCGGATAGGAAGAAGGCGCGAGAGCCATTCGGCGTGGCTTCCTGAAACGCCGCGGGATATTCTTCGCCGATTTCTTCGACCCACGGATCCTCGACACCATCGTTGGCTTCGGAGACCCAGACCGTAGTTGGAGACGACCCGGTCAGACCCCGGCGTAGATAGAGCTGCCCAGTCCGGCCGGCAGTGAAATACGCCTGGTCCCCATCCGGGGTGATGGCGTGGAGAGCTTCCACGTAGAGTCCTGCGAGCGATCCGCCAGAGAGAGTGCTCGGGTTGTGGTACCAGCGGTAGGCGCCGCCGTAGGAACCACTCAGCGGCGCTTCCCCCGACGCGCCAGGCAAGACACCGACAAGCGAGACTGCGCCCGAGGCACGGTCCCACATATAGAGGTTGTCGCGTTTGGGGGCGGCGTTGGGGGTGAGCTGGTATTTGGTCTCGAAGAAGACCCGCGAGCCGTCGGCGCTGATGCCGTCGTAGCTGTACTGTCCGAAGGATCCGGTTGCTTCACCCTGGCTATCAAAAGGCACAATCGGCGTTACCGCGAAATCGACGGTGTCGATCACGAACAGCCCGCTACGGCCATTGATCCCGCGCCGCGAGGTTTCCACCAGCGCGAAGCGGAGATCTTGGGACGCGCCGATGAACCCGGCCTGTTCGCCCAGCTCTTCTGGAGGAAGGAGGCGCTGCGTTGACCAGGCTTCTCCATGGCGCGAGGAGAGCAGCGTCGCAAAATCCTGATACCCCCCGCCTGAGACAGGCATGCCGCTCCCGGTCCCGTTGTAAAAGCTGACCCTCGAGCCGTCGGGGGACGCGGCAAGGATGTCCTGAAAGCCTTCGACGTCCAATCCGCTCTTATCCACCGGGCTCGCCTGTTCATACGCGCGGCAGTCGGGAAGGGATGCGCCGGCGAATTCGCGGAAGGCCTGGTTCGGGCAGTCGGTTTCCGGCGCGGGCGCTTCGCCCAGCGTGGTGAATGAGGGGACCAGGCCTTCACCTTCTTCTGCCTCCGTCGGCCAGGCGCTCGATCCGACCGAGTTCGTGGCGACGATGCGATAGACGTAGGCGGTGTGGGGCTCAAGCCCCGTGATGCGAGCAGAGACGGCGTGTTTTTCGTTGTCAACGGGAGGGAGCCCTTTGATCAGCGGGAGCCCTTCCTCGGGCGTGGAGCGGGTCTGCGGGCTCGCAAAGCCGCCTTCCGCTTCGTAGGCGGTCTTCAGCACGTAGTCGAAGTGATAGGTGGTCGGGGCGCCAAAGGGAGTGACCTTCGCGTTCAGAGTCGCTTCGGTGTCGCCGACGCTCCTCACGAATCCGGCATTGGCAAGAGGTTTGTCAGCCAGGGTCGTAAACCCTTGCGGTGCGGTTTTGATCGTGTTGCCGGCGTTCTTGGCGATGAGGATGACTTCGTAGTGGGTGTGGGGTTGAAGGCCGGTGACAGTGCCTTCGACCAGGTGTTCGCTCGAGTCCGCGTCTATATGACCTTCCGCTGCTGCGCACGTCGGTTTGCATTCGAACTTCCAGGTGACGTCATAGGAGGACGGGTTCCCACTCGGAGCATCTGGGTTGAGATGCCCGGAGAAATGGGCGGTGCGAGCGGTGACCGCATCCGGTGCTTCGATCGTCGCCGTCGGCGGGTCCACTTCTTCGAGCCCGAAGATGCTGACGTCGTCCGTTTCGGCATTGGCTACGTAGACGTCTCCGGTCGTGGCTCGCACCGAGACACCGGATGCGTAGCGCACTCCATCCCCCAGGCCGAACCTTTCTGAGAACTGGCCGGACGGGGTATCTCTGAATACAGAGCCCTTCGTGTTGGTAGTCGTTTCGTCAGCGCCGAAGTACAGATTGTCGTCTGCTTCGTCGACGGTCAGAGAGGTTGCTGGATAAGTCGTTTCCGAGCCGTTTTCTTCTTTGGGAAAAGCAAAGGCCAGCATCTGGCCAGCAGCGGAGAACTGCGCGACGACTGGGGTCCCACGCGTCACGTACAAGTTGGAATCGGAGTCGATCGCGATGCCCCGCGCCGAGACTCCGACGCCCGAGTTCCATTCGGTCAGCTGCGCGCCGGTCGAGCCGCTGAGCTTGCGCATGATCGATTCGGTGTTGTAGGCCCAGAGGTCACCGGCGGGGTCGACCGCAATGCCGGCGATTTCGCCGAGTCCTCCGAGATGGCCAGCTGTACCCCAACCGCTCACCGGCAGCCCGAGGGGATCGAGCTTGGTGATCGAGTTGTCAGAGGAGTCGACCACGTAGATATCGCCGTTGGAAGAACCGCCCGAGTTGTCGACGGCGACGAAGGTCGGCGTCGTTACGGTCGCGAGGCTTCCGTCGGCCACTCCCGCGGCGTTGAACTTGGCGATGCGCGAGTTGCCGGTGTCGGCGACGTAGACCTCGCCGCTTTCCTGGTCGATCGCGAGATTGCTCTGGGAGCCGAGCGAGAGTTCCCCTGCGCCGAAGGATTTGGAGAAGTTGTGAACCTCGCCCGCGAGAGCCGAAGACGCACCCAACGCCAGCACGGCCATAAACAGGACGAAGGACGCGACGACGAAGTGCCCCCCACGGCGGATACACAGGCCCGTGGCCGATTGCGCAGACGATGGCTTTACGTGGCGAGTCACGTAGCTCTCTCCTTGTCCCGTGAGCCCCTCTGCCCGCCGCTTCCCTGTTGCGGCTTCCTCGAGGCTCGATTATGTCCCTGTGGGTGTCCAGGAAATGCAGATATCTGCGTTTCTGGATCTAGGCGAGATTAAGACACACGGTTGTCTGATTGTCAAGACGCCCGTGTCTTGCCTGCAAATGGGGACTTTGAGAGCGAACTAGCGCTTGGCGCGGTGCTTCTTGACCCGCACGCACTTCAGCTTGCCGCGGACGCGCTTCTTCTTGAAGCCCTTGTGGCAGGTGAGCGCCTTTTTCTTCGGCTGCGTCACGGGCAAGATGGGCAGCGGTCCGGCCTCGACCGGCGCCGACGAGGAGGGGGTTGTTGGGGTCGTGGTAGGTGGGCAGAGCGCAGCGTTTTCGGCGCATGTTTCCGCTGTCGTGGAGAAGGTCGCGTCGGTCGCCTGCGTCGTGCCGGAGTTGTTGGTGACGACGAGGCGGAAGCGGTAGGCAGCGCCCGCTTCGAGTTCCGTGATTTTCGTCGAGACGGCAACCGCGGTGGTGCCGCTTGGTTTTGTCGTGCAGGCTTTGGAGGCGGCGGCGGAGAAGCCGGCGCTCTGGAAGGCGGCCTGGGTGACGTACTCGAAGTGACAATCGGAGACCGTTCCTCCCTTCGCGTTCGCCGTACCCCCCAGGGTCGCCCCGTTCTTGGACAGCGAAGTGGCGGAGCCCGTGGTGACTTCCGGAGGCAGCGGCGGCAGGGTCTGGAACGACTGGTCGCCGCTTTGGGCGGCGCCCCCGTGGCTTTCGACCTTGATCCGGTAGTCGTAACTGGTCCCGGGGGTGAGCCCGGTCACGACCGCCGAGATCGTGGTCCCTTCCGGGGTCCCCACCACCGCCGGACACGGCGCGTCCGCCGCGTTGGCGAAGCCGTTGGCGAGGAAGTCGACGTGATCGGTGTATTCGAAGCCGCAGCTGGTAAGCACATGCCCCTGCGGGTTGACCGTGGCCTTCAAGGTCGCTGACACCTGCCCGATCGGGCTTGGGGTCGCGGTCGTTGCGGTCGGTGCCGGAATCGAGGCAATCCGTTCGTAGATCCGCAGGTTTTTGCCACCCGGATTGGTCAGGTACAGCTCATGCGTGGTCGCGTTGACGGCGAGCTGGCCGCTGATCTGTTCGATCATCGATTTGGTCGCCGCACCGGCGGCGAAGTCGTCGAACTCGGTCCCGGTCGAGTCGTAGGCGACGACGTGATACGTCCCGCCGGTTATGTCGCCGACGAAGAAATCGTTGCTCGAGCTGTCGACAGCAATCGCAACCGCCCCCTCCCCGCTCTGCAGCGTCGATTCGTACACATAGGAGCTGCCCGACGGAGAGAACCTGAGGACACGGCCGCCGCCCGCACTGTCGACCACGTAGAGCTTGCCAGCGGAATCGAGGGCTACCGCCTGCGGCGTAGCGAAGGCGCCGCCCGGACAGCTGGCGCAGGTGACAGAGCCCTCCTCCGTCCCAGAAGAGTTGAAGATCTGGACGCTGTTGGCGACGTCGTTGGGGAAGAGGATTCGCCCAGAGGAGCTCACCGCGATCGTCTCCGCCTGGGCATTGGGGGTGGCGAAGGAAGTCCCCAGGGTGCCCGTTGACGAGAAGGCGCTCATCTTGGGAGTGCCTTTTGGTCCCAGCGGCGTGTTCGCGCCTTCGATCTGGTACCCGTAGATCCCGTGCGTCGCCGCGTCGACCGCGACCCCGACGAAGAAGTCCTGCCCCCCGGTGCCGAAGGGCGAGCTCGCCGTCGGCACGCCGGATGAGTTGAGCTGCTGGATCAGGCCGGGCTGTACGTTGAGCAGGTCGCGGCTCGCCTCGGCGACGTAGATCACCTGGCTGCTCTGATCGATCGCCACCCCGGTCGGCACTTCGGCCGCGAGGCCGATCGAGGGGTGGGTGGAGTCGGGGCGGTAGCCGGGACCGGCCCACGCCGTCGCCGCTGTCAGCGCCAACACAGTCGCGACCGTCAGAGCGGCGGCGAAACTCGCCAGTGGCCGCGAAAAGAGCGATGTGGACATTCCCCGCCTCCCTGCCTAGAAATACTGGGACGTTTACGGGACCTGTCGCCTCCCACGGTAGCGCACAAGGGGAGGTCAGCTTCTTAAGCTTGTGGAGGCGGCTCAGCCGCCGAGCTCGTCGCGCAGGGCTGCCAGCTCGCCCCGCAGCTCCAACATTTCGCGCTCGAGCCTGGTGAGACGATCCTCGGCAGGCTTCAGCTCCGGCGCAGCCTCCTCGCCCGAACCCTCCAGCGTTGACGATTCGGGCTCGGCGGTCGGTGAGAGTGGGCCGGGCTCGGCGGCGGAGGGTGATGCTTCCGCGCCGCCCCCGAGCAGCTGCTCGTAGCGATCCTCCTTCTGACCCGGCCGGCGATCGTGGCGCGCCACCTGCCCCCGCTCGACCAGGCGCTCCAGCGTCTCCTGCACGGCGGCGAGATCCGCGAAGTCATGCAGGCGCTGCCCCCGCTGCTTCAGCTCTCCCGGGGTCTGGGGGCCGCGCAGCATCAGCACCGCCAGCAGCGAGACCTCGGCCTCGTTGAGCCCGAAAGCCTCGTCGAGCAGCTGGCGGTACTTGCGGGCGCGGCTGCCGGCGCCGCTCGCCAGCCTCGTCCAACCACGTAAGGCAAGCCGGCGCAGCGCCTCGACCACGGTCTGCTCGTCGTAGTCGACCACCGGGTCCCGGTTCGTCGACTGGTTGCAGGCGAGCCGCAGCGCGTTGAGCGAGAGCGGGTAGGCGTCCGGCGTCGTGCGCTGCTTCTCGATCAAGCAGCCGACGACGCGGATCTCGGCGGCGTCGGGCTCCACCTCAGTCGCGGTCGGGTCGTTCGGGGTAAAGCTCGTCGATCGTGATCAGCGCGCGGTAAGGGGCTCCGGCAGCGGCTTCGATCTTCTCCGCGCCGCCCGCCAGCCGGTCGACGACGGCGACCACGCCGACCACCTCCAAGCCCTGCTCGGCAACCCGATCGATCGCCTCGGCGGTCGAGCCACCGGTGGTGACCGTGTCCTCTACGACGAGGCAGCGTGCGCCCTCCTCAACCGCCCCCTCGACCCAGCGCTGCATGCCGTATTGCTTGCGCTCGCCACGGACGAAGAAGCCGACGAGGTCGCTGCCGGCGGGTACCGCCAGCGCGGCGCAGGAGGGCGGGATCGCCGCGGTTGCCGGTCCGCCGACCGCGTTCGCACCTGCCTCCAGCGCCGCTGCCGCGATCAGCTCACCGGCGGCGAGGAATCCGGCCGGGCGCATCAACGCCCGCCGGGCGTCGACGTAGTACTGCGCCGTCGCGCCGCTGGACAGCGTCACCTCGCCGATCACCAGCGAGTGCTCGCGCAGCTCGGCGAGCAGGGTCTGCTTGGCGGCGGCGAGATCCGTCATGCGAGCGCATCCTATGAGTCGGCGCGCGCCGCCGGCGAATTGCCTAGCCGCGAGCCGCCGGATCGGCGAAGCCCTCGCGCCAGCTCGAGTAGCGTGGCTGCCAACCGAGCTCGCGCTTGGCCTTCGCGTTGGAGGCTCCGCGCAGCTCCGTCGCCATGCCGACCGCAGCCGCCCCGGCGACGAGGCGAGCGAGCCAAGCCGGCACGCGGCGCGGCTTCTTCGCTCCCACCGCCTCGGCGAAGGCCGGGACCCACTCGCGCATCGGCGCCGGCTCGTCGTCGACGACGTTGTAGACGCCCGGCGCGCCGCGCTCGGCCGCGGCCACCGTGGCGGCGGCATCCTCGACGTGGATGAAGGAGAAGGTCCCATCGCCCTTGCCGACGACCGGCATCCGGCGCTTGCCGAAGTCCTCCGTCGCCGAGCCCTCGCGGCCGTAGTAGGTGCCGGGCCCGTAGAGCCAGCCGTAGCGCAGCACGACTCCCTCCAGCCCCTCCGTCCCGGTCACCTGCCGCTCGAGGTCGGCCAGCGCCCTTCCCGCTTCGCCGAACGGACCGGGCACATCGGCGAAGGCGGGTGCGTCCTCGTCCTTCACCCAGTCGCCCTCGGGGACGTAGAAGAAGGCGACGCTCTCGGCGACCAGACGACGCGCTCCCGCCGCCTTTGCCGCCGCGATCAAGTTGCGCGTGCCCTCGCCGCGCAGGCGGTTGGTCGGCACCAGCGCGTCCTTGGCTTTGGGGTCGAGGCGGTGCGGCAACGAGGTGAGCTCGTGGATCACGACCTCGGGCGCGGCCTCGCGGACGGCGCTTTCCAGCGCGGCGGCATCGAAGACGTCGCAGACGACCGCGGCGGCACCGGCCGCGCGGATTGCCTCGGCGTTGTCCTCGCGGCGCGTCATCCCCGTCACCTCATGCCCGGCCGCGAGCAGCTGACGCACCAGTGGCCTGCCGATCGCTCCGCTCGCTCCCGCTACGAAGACCTTCATCTCGCACCTCCTACTCGTGAGTTGCTGCGTTCAATCGTTCCGAGACCCGCGCAAGCCAAGCGGCCGCGGCCGCGCCAAAAGCGATCAACAGTGTGTCGCTCAACCCCCGCGCCTCGCTCTTGGCTTCACCGGTATCGAAGGCATGGTTGATCGCATGGAACCCGTACCAAAGCGCCCCCAGCCAGAGGATCGGCGCCCGCCATGAGGCCTGCCAGATCGAGATCGCCACGGCAACGCCGAAGGCGAGCATGAACGCCCCCACGTCACCTACATAGTGCGAGTTCTCGATCCCGTAATGCCCGATCTGGTCGAAAAAGGTGTCGGGCGCGACCAGTGCCATCGCACCGGTGACGACGTGCCATGCGGCGATCACGGCGAGAACGGCTTTGAGGGCCTTCTCGCTTATCACCGCATCCCCCTAGAAGACGAAGATGCTCTCGCCGAAGTGGAGCTGTTCGTAGATTCGCGGCTGGTCAGCGATGAAGGTGCGCACGCACCCGTGGCTGGCGGCGTAGGTCGGCACTTCGTGGTAGCCGTGGACGGCGTAGCCGTTGTGCCAGTAGAAGGAGTAGTACATGCCCTCGGAGTTGTAGCCCGGTTCCTGACGGTAGAAGGTGTAGTGGCCCGTCACCGTGGGCGTCGAGGGCTTGCCGGTCGAGACGGGGTAGATCGCGAAGGGCTTGTCGCCCTTGGTGAGAACCAGGACCTGCTTGTCGAGCGGCACCTCGGCGTGTTCGCCGGCGTCCGGGTACTTGACGTGGTAGCCGCCGCGGCCGCCGAAGACGTTCTTGACCAGGCCCTTACCGGCGCGCTCGGTGCGCGCTTGGCCGTTGACCTTGCGGTAGGCGAGCACCTCGCGACCGGTGCGACCGTCGAAGCACTTGCCGCCGCCGGCGTTGTAGCCAAGCTTCGCCATCGCTTGCTTGAACCCGCCGACCACCTTGCTGCACTGGCCAGGGTGCAGGGCGGGGAAGCTGACGCCCCAGCTCTTGCGCACGGTGCTGTCGCCGCCGAGGGCGGCGGTGGCGACGTGCTTTGCCGCGGCGGCGTACCTGCCGTCTTCGCGAACGATGATCGAGGCGCTGAAGCTGCCGCTGCCGTTCTTGCCCGGCTGCACCGCGGCCTGACGGGAGAGCAGCTTGTGGCCATTGAGGTAGAAGGTCACTTCGACGTGCTGGCCGGCGACGAACGGCGTGATCGTGCCGTTGACCGGAACCGTGTCGTAGATCCCGGCCTTACCACCGTGCAAGTGCCCGACGCTGATCTTCACCGTCGCCGCCGGCGGCCCCACTTCCTTCGGGGCGCTAGGCGCAGCAGCGCTCGCGCCGGCAGCAGAGACCAGCAGCGCAAAGACAATAAGGACCGGGGCGAGACGACGAATCAAGGGCCAGGGATTCTTGCGAATCCCGCGGTCGCGTGACGAAACCGTCAACCCTTTGTCAAAAGAGATGCACGCCCCTTGAATTGCCAACCGCAGTCAATACGTTGCGGTGCAGCGGAGGGCGAAGCCACGAGGTCGTGGCGAACGAATGACATCCGTGAGTTCGGATTCGCGTCCGAATGGGGTTCGAGTCCCCCGCCCTCCGCTGTTAGGCTTCGTGGCCTTACGGGTGTCAATCGTTCGGAGGCTTTTGGCCTCCGTCGCCCGAAACGGCCCGCCCAGGCGGGCCGTTTCTTTGCCCGCTACTGGCCCAGCAGGGCGACTGAGTTGTTCAGCATGTGCAGCAGGATTCCCGGCACGATCGAGCCGGTCTTCTCGTAGAGCAGGGCGAGAATGAAGCCGAAGACGGCCAGCACCGGCACGGCGGTGAGGCCGGTGAGGGCGTGCAGACCGCCGAAGATGAGGCCGCAGAGCGCCGCCGCGATTAGGCGGGGATAACGCTCGCGCAGGCCGCCGAAGAGCATGCCGCGGAAGCAGACCTCCTCGCTGATCGGCGCCGCGATCACGATCAGCAGCACCTGCACCGGCACCGTGCCAAAGTTTTCGGCGATGTCCTTCTGCTTCGGTTCGCCGAAGACCGCCGTGTAGACGATCGCGAAGAGCAGATAAGCGCCGACCGCGGCGAACATCCACTTGACCGCCCCGGGCTTGAAGCCGCGCAGCCCCAGCCGGGACGCCGCGACGCGGATCGTCGCCCCCTTGGTCGCCGCGATCGCGAAGGGAACGAGCAGAAACCCGAGCGCCGTCGCCAGCTGCACCAGGGCGTTGGCGGCGTCGCTGAGCTCGCCCCCGTCCGGCGGCTTGTCGATCAGCACCACCGGGACCGAGAGCACGATCCCCGTGCCGATCGCCAGCAGCACCCCCGCCACCGCCATCAGCGCCCCCCAGTTCGCATAGGGGAACCCGGCGGGCTTTGCGGATACCGTGGTGCTCTCCATGGCCCGGGCAGTCTCACAGGTATCGCGCTCGACCAAGACACGGCTGCGCTTCCTGCGCCGCCTGCTGATCCTGATCGTCTTCCTCGTCCTGGTTGCGATCGCGCTCAGCCAGTTCACCGAGCTGAAGCGGCTGGCAACGGGGATCCTTGCCTCGACCGCGGTGCTGGCGGCGATCATCGGCTTCGCCGCGCAGCACACGATCGCCAACATGATCGCCGGGGTGCAGCTCGCGGTCTCGCAGCCGATCAAGATCGGCGACCGCATCTCCTTCGAAGAAGTCGAAGGGAGGGTCACCGACATGACGCTCTCCTACACCTACGTCAGCCCCGGCGACGGCACCACCGTGGCGATCCCCAACCAGATGCTGGTCGACGGGATCATCCACAACCTCTCGACCGAAGACACTCAGGCCTGAGCGGCCCGCGAGCCGAAGTACGCTCTATATATGGGGCAGCGCAGCAGGCGACGTCAGCGGCGGCGCGGGGGCATCGGGACCAAGCTCGCCCTGGTCGGGGGGGCGCTCTTCTTCGTCATCGTGCTCGGCGCGATCGCGGTCACCTCATGGGTGCTCGACGTCGCCGCGGACGCCCCCTCCCTCTCCACCTGCCGCAAGCCCGACCGCACCGGCAACTCGGTGATCTACGCCGCCGACGGCAGCAAGCTGGGGCTGATCTCCTCTGAGGAGGCGCGGGCGCCGGTCTCGATCGGGCGCATCCCCAAGCAGCTGCAGCTGGCCACGGTCGCGATCGAGGACCAGCGCTTCTATGAACACGGCGGCGTCGACCCCGAGGGCATCCTCCGCGCCGCGCTGAAGAACCTGGAAGCGGGCAAGACCGTCGAGGGCGGCTCGACGATCACCCAGCAGCTCGTCCGCAACCTCTGCCTGCGCAACCCCAAGCGCGACCTCGAACGCAAGATCATCGAGGCGAAGCTGGCGATCGAGTACGCCGAACACCACTCGCGCCGCCAGATCCTCGACCAGTACCTCAACACAGCCTCATACGGGACGGTGGAAGGGGCGACCGCGATCGGTGTCGGCGCTGCCTCGCGGATCTACTTCTCGAAGCCGGTCTGGAAGTTGAACCTCGCCCAGGCGGCGCTGCTCGCCGGCCTTCCCCAGGCGCCGACCGACTACAACCCGATCCTCCACCCGGGCGAGGCGCGCGAACGTCGCAACTCGGTGCTGACGAAGATGGCAAGCCTCGGCTACCTGAAGCCAGCCCGGGCGGCGCAGCTTCGGGCGAGCGGCCTCGGCCTAAATGTCTCCGGCTCCTACTTCGCCCACCGCGAACCCTTCTTCTTCGACTACGTAGAACACGAGCTGATCGAACGCTATGGCGCCAAGCTGGTGCGCGAAGGGGGCATCCGCGTCTACACCACGCTCGAGCCGCGCCTGCAGCGGGTCGGCCTGGAAGCGATGCGCTCGGCGCTGCCCTACTCGACCGACCCCTCTTCGGCGATGGTCTCGATCGATCCCAGCAACGGCGAGATCGAGGCGATGGTCTCGAGCAGCAGCTACGACGAGGACCAGTTCAACCTCGCCGCCCAGGGACATCGCCAGCCCGGCTCGACCTTCAAGACCTTCGTCCTGACCACGGCGATCAAGCAGGGCATCGACCCCTACTCCACCTATTACACCTCCAAACCGCTCAGCCTCGACCTGCCCAAGTGGGGCCATTGGGACGTCCACACCGCCGACGAGGGCTACCTCGGCAGGGTCAACCTGCAGCAGGCGACGGTCGCCTCCGACAACACCGTCTTCGCCCAGCTCGACCTCGACGTCGGGCCCGAACAGGTCGCCGAAACCGCCCATTCCCTGGGCATCACCAGCCCCCTCGACGGCATCCCCGCCGAGGGCATCGGCGGCCTCCGCGTCGGTGTCTCGCCGTTGGAAATGTCAGACGCCTACGCGACCCTGGCCAACGGCGGCGTCCGCCACCGGCCGGTCGCGATCAAGCGCGTCGTCTTCCCCGGCGGCCGCACCGAGCGCCCCAACCGCGAGAAACCGCGCCGGGTGGTCTCCGAAGCCGTCGCATACGAGGTGACCCGCCTGCTGCACGACAACATCACCGAAGGGACCGGCACCGCCGCCTACACCGGCTGCCCCGGCCAGGCCGGCAAGACCGGCACCACCGACCGCGAGACCGACGCCTGGTTTGCCGGCTATCAACCCAACCTCTCGACCGTGGTCTGGGTCGGCTACCCCGAATCGAACGCGATCGAAATGACCAGCGTGCACGGGATCACCGTCTTCGGCGGCACCTTCCCGGCGGAAATCTGGCACTCGCTCTACTCCGGGGCGGAAGTGCCCTGCGAGGAATTCTCCAAACCGAAGCAGCCGATCAGCTGGGCCCCCTTCTACGGTCGCTTCACCGCTTCGGCGCCGAGCAGCGGCGGCAAAGGTGGCGGTCCCGGTGGGGCCGCCGAAGAAGAAGCCGACCGCGCCCGCGAAATCGGCGAAGAAATCACCGGCGGCTACAACCCCGACGCCTATGCACCCGGAGCGGGCCAGAAGCCGACCCCCGTCCCGCCTCCCCCACCCTCGGAAAGCGTCGGTGGGGGCGGGGCCGCCGCAGAAAAAGCCGGGAGCGAATAGCTGAGCCTCGCGCCGGGGGTCGCCTTCGCCGCGATGTGGGCGGGATTCGTCGCCTACCTCGGCGTGCTCGCTTGGGCCCCACGCCTCGGCAGCCGAACGATCTGGGCCGCGATCGTCGTCCTCCTCGTTCTCTTCGCCTGCCTTCCCCCGCTGCTCTCCCACGACGTTTACAGCTACGTCGACTACGCCCGGCTCGGCGTCCTCCACGGGCTCGACCCCTACGCCCACCCGCCCTCGGCCGCACCCAGCGATGCGGCCTTCGCCCACGTCACCTGGACCGAAACGACAAGCGCCTACGGCCCGCTCTTCACCCTGCTGACCTACCCACTCGCCTGGCTTCCGGTCGGAGTCGCCGTCTACGTTCTCAAGGCCGCTTCCGCGGCGGCGGTCCTGGCAATCGTCGTTCTCGTCGCCCGCCTCGCTCCCAGCCGCGGCCTCAACCCCACCCGCGCCGCCGCCTCCGTCGCCCTCAACCCGCTGGTCCTGGTCCACGTCGTCGGCGGCCCACACAACGACTCGATCGCCGTCCTGCTGATGACCCTCGGCATCGCCGGCGTGCTCACCGCCCGCGAGCTCTCCGCCGGCGCCACCCTGGTCGCCGCGATCGCCACCAAGGCCACCGCCTCAATCGTCCTCCCCTTCGCCCTGGCCCAGGGGCCGACGGGCCTCAAACGTGACATATCGACACGCTTTCGGCCCGTCGGCAGGCTGTTGGTGGGGGCGGCCGGGGCGTTGGTGGTGATTGGGATTGCGGGGTGGATCGGGTTTGGCTGGGACTGGTTGCACGCCTTCACCCTTGCCGGTGAGAACCAGGGCCGCACCAGCTACATGTGCATCCCGATCACCACGGCCCGCCTCACCGGGCTCGATCCCGACGCAACCCGCCTGACCTTCGGCCTCCTCTACGCCGCCCTCGTCGCCTACCTCCTCATCTGGACCGCCCGCGGCGGCGACTGGCTTCGCGCCTCCGCCTGGGCGATGGCAGGACTGCTGATTGCGACCGCCTGGCTCCTCCCCTGGTACCTCCTCTGGGCTCTGCCCCTAGCCGCCCTATCGCGAGACCGACCCCTCCAGCTCTTGGTGCTCGGGTTGACCGCCTACCAGCTCGGTGCCCGCATCCCTCTTTAAGCCCCTTCCCCTAAACCTCTTCAGCGGAAACCGCCGCTTCCTCCTCGGGAGACGCATGCAACACCCCGGTGTGAATCGCCCACCCCTCGCGCCGCCCAAGCGCCGTAACGATCCCGACGTAGACGATCTCGACCACCGTCTGCACGCCGCGCACGACGATCGCGATCAGCGAGGCGACCGCAAAGCTGTCGCCCGGCGCCGCCACCTTGAAGGACCAGGCGAAAGCCGCGTCGCGAATCCCGAGCCCGGCGGGGGCGACCAAAGTCGCCAGAGCCGCTACATAGCCAAAAGCCTGGGCGGCCCCGGCAACAAAGATCTGACTGGGGGAGATCGAGCTGACCGAGCGGGCGACGCAGTAGATCCCAACCGCGATCACTCCCCAGTTGACGACGTAGAAGGCCATCACCGCGATCACCCCGCCCAGCGACATCACCTCCGGCAACGGCTCACGGCCGAAGGCGCGCAGCACGCGGTTGGACAGTGGTCCGAAGACACGCGGGTGCAAGACCACGATCAGCAGCGGGATCAGCAGCAGGATCGCCCAGCGCAACGCCTGGCCCTGAAGATCGGGATGGACGATCAGGAAGTAAGCGGCAACGATGATCGCCGAGGTTGCCTGCAGCGCTTGTTCGTAGACGATGCTGGCCACCGTCAGTCGCCGCGGCACCCCGGCGCGCTCGGAAAGCAGCACCCGCCCCAATACATAGAGAACGCTTCCCGGCACGTAGCGAGCTAGCAGCGGCTGCCCCCAAGCGACCTGCGCCCGCCCGGCGCCGAGCTTGTAGCCGAGGAAGCGCAGGATCAGGTCCCAGCCCACCGCGTTGAGCGCGTAGAAGATCGGCAGGATGATGAAGGCGGGGATCAGCCAGAGAACGTGGAAGTGCACGCCCTTGTCCTGGATCTCCGACCACTGGTCGACGACGGTGAGGACGAGGAAGCCGAAGACGAGAACGGCGATGCCGATCTGGATCGCCAAACGCACCCGTTTGCTGCGCGGGGGTCTGGTGCCGAATTTCGCACCGGCCTCGCCGATGCGATGGAGGAGGGGCTGGCGCTGCGCCACGTTCGCGCACCTTAGTGACGACGCTGGCCAGCGAGCCGGGACAATGGGGATATGGGCGAGTTCGAGCTCTTGGCGCGAATACGGGAGCGGCTACCCGCTGACGGGCCGCGCATTCGCCTCGGCAGCGGCGACGACGCGGCGATCACGGTGCCAGAAGGAGCGACCGCAACCTCCGTCGATGCCCTCGTTGACGGCGTCCACTTCCGCCGCGACGACGCGACCCCGGCCCAAATCGGCCACAAGGCGCTGGCGACGGCTCTCTCCGACCTCGCCGCCATGGGCGCCGAAGCCGGTGAGGCCTACGCCGTGCTCGGCCTGCCCGGCGACTTCGGCGAGGACGAGTGCGTCGACCTGCTCGAGGGAATGCTGGCGCTCGCCGAATCCACGGGCACCAGCCTCGTCGGCGGCGACATCACCCGCTCCCCAGCGCTGTTCCTGGCGATCACCGTGGTCGGCCACGCGCCAAGCGCGGGAGCGCTCGTCAGTCGAAACGGAGCGAGCCCCGGCGACGCCCTGGTGCTCACCGGCGACCTCGGCGCCGCCGGCGCCGCCCTGCGCGCGCCCGGAGAGGAGGAGCTGCGCGCCCGCCAGCTAGAACCAACGCCGCGCCTACGCGCCGGCAGGGCATTGGCGGCAAGTGGCGCGACAGCGATGGTCGACCTCAGCGACGGCCTCGGCGCCGACGCTGGACATCTGGCCGAGGCAAGCGAGGTCGGACTGCGCATCGAAGCCGAGGTCATCCCCCTGGCACCGCGGGCGCGGCAGCTGAGCGAGGCCGAAGGCTCGAGCCCCTGGTGGCTGCTCAGCGCTGGCGAGGACTACGAGCTGCTGGCCAGCATCCCGCCAGAGCGGCTGGAGCAGGCGATCGACTCGGTGCGCGATGCCGAAGGCATCGCGCTCACGCCCATCGGCGAGGTCCTCGCCGGCTCAGGGGTCGAGATCAGGCTGCCCGGTGGCGGACGTGCGGAGCCGGGGGGATTCGACCAGCTCGCATGAAGCCCTCGCTGGTCAGCAGCTCGCGCACCCCGCGCCGCTGCAGCATTGCGTCGGCAATCAGCGATGGCTCAGGCTTGTAGTGGCCCGACTCGACAAGGCTCTTTAGCTGTCGTGGCTGCATTCTGCGTCTCATATCGGCTCCCTATTCTGCAACCTTAGTAGTTGGTACTCGCACATCTGTCCAACTGCTGATCTCTTGCCCGAACCACATAACCGCAATATGCGGCTTCAAGTAGCGAATATCCTCCTTCTATGCCGAACGGATCCACGCGCATCCTCCTAGTAGACGACGAGCAGTCGATTCAGACCCTGCTCTCCTACCCACTTCGCAAGGACGGCTACCACGTCACCTCGGCCCAGGACGGGCGGGAAGCGCTGCAGCGCTTCGAGGAGGCGCGTTTCGACCTCGTAATCCTCGACCTGATGCTGCCCAAGCTGGACGGCGTCGAAGTCTGCCGCGAGCTGCGCTCGCGCAGTCAGGTGCCGATCATCATGTTGACCGCCAAGGGCTCGGAGACCGACAAGGTCGCCGGCCTCGAGGTCGGCGCCGACGACTACATCACCAAGCCCTTCTCTATGCGCGAGTTCCGCAGCAGGGTCAAGGCGGCGCTGCGCCGCTCGCGCATGGCCGGGAACCCACCCGACGAGGAGACGATCGACCAGGGCGACCTGGTGATCGACTTTGGCCGCCGCATGGTCACCCTGCGCGACGAGGAGATCCAGGTCACCTACGTCGAGTTCGAGATCCTCGGCGCGCTGGCGCGCTCGCCGGGCCGGGTGCTCAGCCGCGAGACCCTGCTCGAGCACGTCTGGGGCGACTCCGAGTACCGCGATCCGCGCACCGTCGACGTCCACATTCGCCACCTGCGCGAGAAGCTCGAGAAAGACCCCAAGGAGCCCGAGTTTCTCTTCACAGTGCGCGGCGTCGGCTATCGCTTCCGGGAGTAGAGCCTTGCACCGCGAAACGAGGCGCTGATGCCGCGGCGGTTCAGACCCACTCGGCTTGGCAACCGGATCGGGCTGATCTGCGTTGGCATCGCCGCCGGCACGGCCTTCCTGATCTACGTCTACACGGTGGCGATTGGCGGTGCCGCCAGCGGCCTCGACTCGGTCAAGGGCCAGATCCTGATCGGCGGTCTGCTCGCGATCTTGATCGCTGGAGGTATCGGCACCTACTACGCCCGCGTCGCCAGCGCCAGCATCCGCAGCCTCCAGGATGCCGCCCGCAAAGTCGCCGACGGCAACTTCGAACAGCCGATCCCGATCTCCGCCGCGGGACAGCTCGGACAGCTGGCCCGCACCTTCAACGAGATGCAGCGGCGCCTGGCCGAGCTCGACAGCGCCCGCAAGCAGTTCATCGCCAACGCCTCGCACGAGCTGCGCACGCCGATCTTCAGCCTCGGCGGCTTCATCGAACTGCTCGAGGAGGAGGACCCGAGCCCCGAGGAGCGGGCCGAGTTCGTGCACACGATGCGCGAGCAGATCATCCGCCTGACCAAGCTCACCACCGACCTGCTCGACCTCTCCCAGCTCGATGCGGGAGCGGTGGCGATGAAGAGCAACAACGTCGACCTCGGCTCACTGGCGCGCGAAGTGGCGCGCGAGTTCGGACCGCGGGCAGACCGCCGCGGCTCGCGGCTGGAGCTGCGCACCCCCGACCTGCCCGTGATCGCCAGCGCCGACCCAGACCGCGTGCGCCAAGTCATCCGTATCCTCCTCGACAACGCCCTCACCCACACCCCCGAGGGCACCAAGGTGACCGTGACCACCTATTCCGTTAACCGACGCGCTGAGCTGACCGTCTCCGACGACGGTCCCGGCATCCCGCGCCGCGTCCACAGCCGCATCTTCGAGCGCTTCTACACCGCCGACTCGGCCGGGGGCTCGGGGCTGGGATTGGCAATTGCCCGCGAGCTCGCCCAGCGCATGGACGGCCGCGTCGCAATCGCCTCGAGCAAGCGCTTCACCGCCTTCACCCTCGACCTCCCCCGCTCTCGCACCGGCGTGGCCGAGCCCGTTGTGGCGCCGCGGGCGGCGGTATGAAGACCCGTGCCCTAACCCTCCTGGCGGCGCTGGCGATCGCGCTGGCTGGCTGTGGCGGCAGCGACAACGGCGGGGACAATTCGTCCGCCCAGGTAACCACGGTCACCGAAAAGGCGCCGCAGGTGGCGGTGCAGACGGCCGATCACGGCTTCGACCCAGCCAAGGTCTTTCGCGAGGCCTCGCCGGGCGTGGTCACGATCCGCTCGGTATTCCGCGGCGAAGGCGGCTCGGCCGAGGGCTCCGGCTTCGTGCTCGACGACAGCGGCAAGATCGTCACCAACGCCCACGTCGTCACCGATGAATCAAGCGGCAGCCGCAAAACCGCGAAGGAAGTCTTCATCGAGTTTCCCGACCGCAACACGGTGCCGGCGAAGATCGTCGGCTTCGATCCCTTCGCCGACGTCGCCCTGCTCGAGGTCGAGCCCGACGGCTTCAAGCTGCACCCGCTGCAGCTCGGCGACGACAATGACCTGGTCGTCGGCCAGCCGGTCGCGGCGATCGGCAGCCCCTTCGGCGAGCAACAGTCGCTCTCGGTTGGGGTGGTTTCGGCGACCGACCGCTCGGTCGAATCGCTGACGAAGTTCCAGATCTCCGGCGCAATCCAAACCGACGCCTCGATCAACCCCGGCAACTCCGGCGGCCCACTGCTCGACGCTGGCGCGCGGGTGCTCGGCATCAATGAGCAGATCGAGACCAACTCCGGCTCCAACTCGGGCGTTGGCTTCGCCGTGCCGGTCTCGGCGATCAAGCGTTCGGTAGCCCAGCTGGAAGAAAAGGGCGAAGCCGAATACGCCTACATCGGCGTCTCGATCCAGTCCGTCTACCCCCAGCTCGCCGACAAGCTCAACCTCGACACCGACCACGGCGGCCTGATCTCCGAAGTCGTCTCGGGCGGCCCGGCCGACAAGGCCGGGCTGCGGGGCGGCGACAGCAGGCTCACCTTCCAAGCCATTCCTTACGAAACCGGCGGTGATGTGATCCTCTCGATCGACGGCCATCCGATCATCCAGCCCGAAGACCTCGCCCAGTTCATCTCGGCCCACGAACCCGGTCAGAAGGTCCACCTCGAGATCCTCCGCGACGGCGACCAGCGCGAAGAGGTCGACGTAACCCTGGGCAAGCGCCCGGGGGGCTAAAGGTCAGGCGACCGCCGGGCGATGTAGAACTCCCCGATGCTTCAGGAAATCGCCCTAGGTCAGAAGTCCCTCGCCGACTACACCCACATCGCCGGCAAGGAGACGATTGAACGGATCCGCGAGCTGGCGGAGCCGATGAAGGGCCATCGCGTCCTCCACGTCAGCGCCACCGCCTTCGGCGGCGGGGTCTCGGAGATCCTCTACACGATCGTGCCGCTGATGCGAGATATCGGCATCGACGCCCACTGGCACGTGATCTTCGGCAAAGAGGAATTCTACAACGCGACCAAGCTGCTCCATAACTCGCTGCAGGGCGCGGAGGAGACGCTGAGCGACGCCGAATGGGCGCTGTTCGACGAGATCAACGCGATCAACGCCGGGGGCCTGCAGGGCGAATGGGACACGATCATCGTCCACGACCCACAGCCGATCGGGCTCAAGCGCGGCGCTCAGGAGAAGAGCCGCAACTGGATCTGGCGCTGCCACATCGACCTCTCGACTCCCAACCCGGCGCCGATCGCCCGTCTGCAGCCGATGATCGAAGAGTACGACGCGACCGTCTGGCACCTGCCGGCCTACGTGCCCGAGGGAGTCAACAGTCACAACGGGGTCAAAATCATCCCGCCGGCGATCGACCCGCTCTCGCCGAAGAACATGGCCTTCTCGCCCGACGACGCCGCTTTCGTCTGCCGCCAGTTCGGCATTGACGTCGACCGGCCGCTGCTGACCCAGGTCTCGCGCTTCGACCCCTGGAAGGATCCGATGGGCGTGATCGACGCCTATCGCGAGGTGACCAAGCAGGTCCCGGAGGCGCAGCTCGCTCTGGTCGGCTCGATGGCGACCGACGACCCCGAGGGCTGGGAGTTCTTCCAGCACACCTTCGAGTACGCCGACGGCGACGAGGACATCAAGATCCTCAACAACCTCAACAACGTCGGCGCGATCGAGGTCAACGCCTTCCAGTCGCAGTCCGACGTCTGCCTGCAGAAGTCGATCCGCGAGGGCTTCGGCCTGACCGTCACCGAGGCGCTCTGGAAGGGGCGGCCGACGATCGGCGGCAACGTCGGTGGCATCCCCCTGCAGATCGCCGACGGCGAGACCGGCTTCCTCGTCGACTCCCCCGAGCAGTGCGCCGAGCGCTGCCTGGAGATCCTCGCCGATCCCGAGCTGGGCAAGCGCCTCGGTCGGGCCGGCAAGGAACATGCCCGCCAGGAGTTCCTCTCACCGCGCCTGCTGCGCGACTGGGTCGAGCTGCTGAGCGAGCTCGGCACCTGAGCCCGAGGGCACGGCACTCAGGTCACAGGCTGGCGCAGCTCGGCGATGTCTTTGAGCTGATCGTCAACCCAGTCGCCGGGGTTGCGCGAGAAGACCAGCTCCTTGAGGTGCTGGGCGCGCAGGCGACGCTCCTCGGGGTCCATGGTCAGCGCCCGGTAGATCGTGTCGGCCTGCTCCTGGATGTCGAAGGGGTTGACCGAGAGGGCGCAATCGGAGAGCTCCTCGTGCGAGCCGGTGTTCTCGGAGAGCATCAGCACCCCGTCGCGCGTATTCACCGCCGGCGCCTCCTTGGCGACGAGGTTCATGCCGTCGAAGAGCGAGTTGACCATCAGCAGGTCGAAGTGCTTGTAACGGGCCACGGCGTCATGGAAGTTCTCGTAGATCTTGAGGTCGATCGGCATCCAGTCGGTGGTGCCGTGGCGGTGATTGACGACGGCGACCAGGGCCTCGATCCGCTCCAGGTACTCGGCGTACTCGGGGACGTCCTGGCGGGAGGGCTGCAGGTGGGCGATGAAGGTGACCTGTTCGCGGAACTCGGGGTGCTGGCTGAGGAAGACGTCGAAGGCGGTGAAGCCGCGCAGCACGTTCTTCGAGAGGTCGGCCCGGTCGACGCGGATGATCAGGTATTTGCGGCGGCGCTCCAGGACCTCGCGCTCAGCCGCCGCGACCTCCGGCGACTCGGCGGCACGGCGCAGCCGTTCGGCGTCGATCGAGAGCGGATAGGCCCGGGTGCGGGTCTCACCGCCGGCGTGGCGGACGACACCGAGTTCGTAGTCGACATCCGCCTCGAGCAGTTCATCGCAGCAGCGCAGGAAGTTGATGCAATAGCTGCCGGTATGGAAGCCGATGATGTCGTTGGCGAGCATGCCGCGGAAGATCGCCTCGCGGATCCGCCCGGGCAGGATGCGCCAGCTGTCGGGCTGGGACCAGGGGATGTGGACGAAGTGGTGCAGGAAGGCATCGGGCCGCGCCTGGCGGATCATCCCCGGCGCCGTGTAGAGGTGGTAGTCGTGCAGCATCACCAACGGCCGCTCCTGCCCCTCGATCTGGCCCAGCACCGCGTTGGCGATGTCGCGGTTGACCGCCTGATAGCCGAAGTCCCAGGCGTCGAGCTCCTCCTGGCGGATATCGGGCGCGTTGGAGAGATCCCAGAGGTAATGCTGGATGAACCAGAGGATCGGGTTGGCGATCACGTTGTAGAAGCGGTCGTAGGCCTCGGCGTCGGAGCCCACCATCAGCACCCGGTAATCGATGCCGTTGATCGAGATCTCCGCCGGCCCGCCGCTTTCCTCCGAGACCGCAACGTCCTCATCGGTCATCGCCGAGGCGATCCAGAGGGCGTCGCGGTGGGAGACCAGGCCCGAGAGGGCGGTGACGAGCCCGCCGCCGCCGCGCCGGACGGTGCGTTCCCCGTTCTCGTCAAGCTCGAATTGAGCAGGACCCCGGTTGGAGACGATGATCAGAGGATCGGAGTCAGCCACGGAGTCCACCCTACCCGGGGCGGTTGGTGGGTTCCCAATAAGAGTTTGTGATGGGAGGGGGGTGGGCACCACTCCCGGCTCAACTTTTTCGGTGGAGAGCCCTCTGCTGACGCCGCAAGGGATCGCCGAAAAAGTACAAGCCGCCGGGAGCGGCGTCCACCCCCTCCTAACGACAGCTCTCAGGGGAGAGAACCAAGGGTCCCCGGCTTAGGGAGGGATGCGTGTTCGAGTCCGGTGGTCTCAAGCTTCGTTGCTGATCGTGGCCGTCGTAGGGAGCTTGCTCGCGTTGAAAGCGGCTCCAAGCTTGTTGGCGCCACCAGCGCCGCCGCCGATTCCGGCGGACGTGGGACTCCCACGAATAGCGCCGGAAGCTTCGGTGACCCGGAGGCCGGAGCCGAGGGATAAGGCGAAGCAAGAGAGACACAGGAAGCCCGTCTTGCGAAGGCGGCATGGGCCGAAACCCAAACGACCCCGGCAAGCCGCACCGACGCGGCATTCCAAGCTAGACCGACGCCCAAGGCGCCAGCAAGAAGCTCCAGCAGCGCCGCCGCCCGTCCAAGAATCGCCGAAACCCGTCCCAAGCTCAGTTTCCGTTCCGGAACCCGTCGCCCCGGCTCCCGCGCCAGAACCAGCTCCTGTCGCGCCCGCGCCCAACGACGGCTCGATGGAGTTTGCGCCGCATTGAGCACGAGGGCCCAGGTCCCCTGTCGGCGGCTTGTACTTTTTCGGCAATCCATCGCGGCGCCAGCAAAATCCGTCTCCACCGAAAAAGTTGAGCCGACAGGGGTACCTGGGCCCTCGCCTCACTGTCGCTATAGTCCCTCGCCGCTTTTGGCTGCACCACGCGAATACGAGCTTGTCCTGATGCTTGACCCCGGCCCCGACGAGGCCGGGAGAGACGCCCTTGCTCAGGATGTGAAGTCCCGCATCGAGGGCAAAGGCACGCTCAAGCACGAGAACAAATGGGGCTTGCGCAAGATGGCCTACGAGATCGCCCAGCGCACCGAGGCCGACTACCGCTGGTTCCGCTTCGAGGCCCCCTCGGAGCTGCTCGACGAGCTCAACCACAATCTGAAGATCGCTGACGGCGTGTTGCGCTTCCGCATCTTCAAAGTCGACGCCGACGCGCCGGTGATGGTTCCCCCGGCCGTTGCCGCGCCGGCACCCGGCGCCTCGCGCGAGCGCGGCGAGCGCGGCTCTGGCCCATCTCGCCCGCCAGTAGCGCCAGTGAGCGACGAGGACGCCGAGCCGGCCGAGGAGGCCAGCGAGAGCGTCGAGGCGCCTGCGGCGCCTGCCGAGTAGTCCCCGCAGCGCGGATTCCTCGCAGATTGCAGCATCGTGGGGGCGAGTAGCGCCGCCATCGCTCTTAGACTGAATCCCAGACAACGATTCAGAGGAGTTGAGAGCTGTGGCAGCGTCAAACGTGAACGTGGTGGTCATCACCGGAAACCTGACCCGCGATCCGGAGCTGCGCAGCACGCCGGGCGGAACCTCGGTCTGCAAGCTGCGCGTAGCGGTCAACAGCCGTCGCAAGGACGGTCAGACGGGCGAATGGGTGGACAAGCCCAACTACTTCGACGTCACCGTCTGGGGAGCGCAAGGTGAGAACTGCGCGAACTATCTCTCCAAGGGTCGGCCGGTTGCGATTGAAGGGCGCCTTGACTGGCGCGAGTGGGAGGCCAAAGAGGGCGGCAAACGCCAGACCGTCGAGATCATCGCCAACTCGGTCCAGTTCCTCGGTTCCCGCGACGGCTCGGGCGGCGGTGGCGAAGGCGGAGGCTTCAGCCCTCCAAGCAGCGACGTCCCGACGGATTCCTCCGACTTCGCCGGCGCGGCAGCCGGCGGGGGCGGCGCGGACGACGACATCCCCTTTTAGCGCTTTCTGACGGCGCCGGCCCAAGCGAGGCAAGGGCGCAGGGAGCGAAGCGTGCTCCGCACGTGAGCGACCGAGGACGCCGCACCGCGCAGTGTCCGGCGCCGTCAGATCTGTAGGATTGCCGGCCCGATGGCTAGGACCAAGGACGCAGGAGCATCTACACCGAGGCGCGGGCGCCGAGCGCCCGATCGCGTGCGGCCGCGCAAATACACCCGGATCAACTCCGAGGCGGTCGACTACAAGGACCTCAACCTGCTGCGCCGCTTCCTCTCCGACAAGGGGAAGACACGCGGGCGCCGGGTCACCGGTCTTTCGCGCAAGCATCAGCGTCAGCTTTCGGTCGCGGTGAAGCGGGCACGCGAGATCGCGCTCCTGCCCTACGTCGGAGAGCGTTGATGACGCAGGCAATCCTGCTCGAGGACGTCGAGCAGCTGGGCCAGCGCGGCGAGCCGGTTGACGTATCCCCGGGCTACTTGCGCAATTACTTGATCCCGCGCAAACTGGCCGCACCGGCGACGCCCGGTGCGCTCGAGGAGGCGCAGCGGCGCAAAGCGGTAGCTGAGAAGGCCGAGAAAGCTCGTGCCGAGCGGGAAGAGCAGGCAGCTTCGCTGCTTTCAAAGACGGTCTTGACGATTTACCAGCGAGCCGGCGAGGACGGCAAGCTCTTCGGCTCAGTCGGGCCGAAGGAGATCGCCGACGCGATTCAAGACGCACGCGACCTGCGCATCGACCGGCGCAAGGTCCGCCTCGAGCAGCCGATCCGCGAGATCGGCACCCACATGGTCGAGATCGAGCTCACCGACGGCGCCATCGCCACGGTGAAGACGATCGTCACCGAGGAACGCTAGCCGGGTAGCGGGGCATGGGTTCGCCTCGCCGCCTGCCGACTCGCTTGAAGCGGCGCGCCAAGGCGAGGACCCATTTCGGCTGGGCGCGCTCGGAGCGGGCCACGGTGGGGCTTGCGGCGGTTGCCTTGGGCGGCGCCGGCGTCGTCCTCGGAGGGCAGTTTGGCCGTTTGTTGCAGCGCCGCGCGCACGAGAGGGCGGACGGGGAGTCGCTGGTCGAAGCTGCCCCCGCGGCAGCGATCGACACGGTCAGCGTCGCCGCCACCGGCTACAGCGAGGCACCGCGCTCGGAAACCGTGCTCTTCAACCTGCTCGCCGGCTTCCTCGGCTCTTTCGCCTTCGTCCGGCTCTCGACCCTCGGCATTCGCGATGGCTGGGGGCCGTTCCGCAACGTCAGCGTCGGCGGCCGGCACATCCACCACTTCGTCCCTGGGATCTTGCTCGCCTTCGCCTCCGGGACGACGGCGCTGCTGACCGACGACGAGCTGCTCGAAGAGCGGCTGGCGGTGACCACAGGCGTTGGCATGGGGCTCACCTTCGATGAGGCCGCGCTGCTGCTCGACCTGCGCGACGTCTACTGGACCCGCGAGGGGCTGCTCAGCGTGCAGCTCAGCCTCGGCGCCACCGCGATCCTCAGCATCGCGATCCTCACTCAACGCATGCTGCGGCGTGGGGAGCGGCGGCTTGGAGCCGAGGGGGTCATTCCCCCCGGCTCCGAAGCGACCGGACTGCGGAACTGAGCGCTAACCCTTAGGAGTGCAGGAGCGGACCAGGCTGCCTGCCAGGCGGCTGCCGTCGCTGAAGGTGCCGTAGCCCTTGGCATTGAGGTGACCGTCAGGGCACTTGGCGAGCAGGTAGCTCTGCTTCTTGCCCTTGTAGGTGAAGGTGCGGCCAACCTTGAGATTGAAGCTGATCGGCGAGCCGTAGCCGCCGGCGATCTTGGGAACCGTCGCCACCGTCTTGAGCCCGTAGCGGCCGTTGTGGACTTTCGAGACTTTGACCGCTGTGACGACCGCGGCGGAGACCGGAGAGCTCAGGTAGGCGTGCAGGTAAACCGTCGTCTTGCCGCCCTTGACGCCGCCGTTGAAGGCGAGCAGCTTGCTCTTGGCGATGAAGGGGCGCTGTTCGGGGAAGGCGACCTCGACCGAGGTATTGCCTTCGCCGATGAGCGACGCCTTGCAAGCGGCCTTGGCCTTGTCGGTGGTCTGCGCCTGGAGTTTGCCCGAGGTGCAGGTGGCGAGCCCCTTGGCGTTGATCGTGCCGTTCTTGTCGGTTTCGATCACGACTTCCTTCACCGCCGGCGGGTGTTCGCCGTTGAGGGTCCTGATCTTGCCGCTGACGTTGATCGTGATCGGCGCAAATTTGCTCTTCGGCAGCTTGGTTGGGCTGAAGGTGCCGTTGGCGGTCAGTTCGAGGTTCCCCACGATGACCTTGATCGGCTTGTTGACGCCGGCGGCAAAGGCGATCCCCGCCAATGCCAGCACCAGGATCGCCCCAGCCGTGAACGTGAGTGTGAAGCCCTTGCGCACGATTATCTCCTCCCGCGGCCGGTCCCTTCCGGCCTAGACGATTGAACCCTCCACCTTGAAAAAACCTATCAAGGAGCGAAGTAGTGGCCTGGGCGTATCAGACTGCGTCAGGGCAAAAGAAAAGGGCGGCCACTTGGCCGCCCTTTCTCCCCTTTTCGTCCTGAGAATCAGGTGTTCGCTTTAGCCCTTCTTGCTGCAGGAGCGAACGAAGGTGCCCGTCAGCTTGGTGCCGTCGGAGAAGACCGAGGTCGCCTTGGCGTTCAGGTGACCGTCCGTGCACTTGGCGAACAGGAACGGCGTGTTTTTGTAGCCCCGGTCGAGGGTCAGCGAGAATTCCTTCGCCGAGCCGTAGCCGCCGGCGATCTTCGGGATCGTCGCGACCGACTTGGTGCCATAGCGGCCGTTGTGGATTTTCGAGATTTTGACCGTGGTGACGACCGCCGCCGAGACCGGTGAGCTCAGGTAGGCGTGGATGTAGATCGTCGTCTTGCCCCCGCTGGTGCCGCCGTTGAAGGCGAGCAGCTTGGACTTGGCGATGAACGGGTTCTGTTCGGGAAAGGCGACCTCGACATTGGTCGTGCCTTCGCCGATGATCGCTTTTTCGCAAATGGCTTTCGCGTGCGCCGTGTCCTGCGCCTGCAGTTTGCCGGAGGTGCAGGTGGGCAGGCCCTTGGTGTCGATCGAGCCGTTCTTGTCGGTTTCGACGACGATTTCCTTCACCGCCGGAATGTGACTGCCGTCAAGCGTCTGGAATTTGCCGCTGACGTTGAGCGTGATCGGGGCTCCCTTGCCCTTGCTGGGCAGAGCTTTCGGGGTGAAGCCGCCGTTCAGGGTCAGCTTCAGATTGCCGCCCTGGACGATGGTGGGCTTTTCCGCCGTGGCGATCCCCGCCACCAAGAGGGCCAACCCCGCCCCGAGGACCAATGTCGTAATCAAACGCTTGCGCATGTGCTCTATTTCTCTCCTTTGCGGCCTGGCCGTTCAGAGCCCCGGCCATAGAAAGCCTTGGACAATCCCTCCAATGCCCAAATTATCAGTATCCCAATCTAGGTAAACCCGCCCATTTGCGTAAAGGAGCGGGTCTTGCAAGCGCTTATTGACTCCCCAACATTGAGAGCCTGGTGCGCTCGCGCTCCTCTGCCGCACCCTCCGGCCCGAGGAAGGGCAAGGTGATCCAAAACATCAGGTCGGGCAGGCGGCTGGGCAATCGCGAGGCGGCGCCATGGAGGATCTCGCTGTAGAGCAGCTCATTGACGCCGCCGGCGAGCGAGAGTGAGGTTATGCCCGGCAGCTCGACTGAGGTCTCAGCCCGACCGGCGTCGAGAAAACCGGTGAATTGACGCAGCGCCGCGTCCCTCCGGGCCAATGCCTTGGGCCCGGCGGCGAGCACCTCGACGATCGCGAAGCGGGCCTCGTCGGGGTGCTCGGCAAGGTGTTTGAGCAGCTCGCCGAGACCGGACGCGACCCGCTCGGCCCAAGGTGAGCCGGGCTTTGACTCGAAGCCGCGCGCGGTGTCGCCAAGCAGATTGCCAAGCAGCACGTCGTAGGCGGCAAGGAAGCAGTCCTCCTTGCTGGAGAAGAGTTCGTAAAAGGTCTTGCGCGAGACCCCGGCGACGCCGATCACGTCGACAACGCGCGTCTCCGGGTAGCCGCGCTCGGAGACGACCTCGATCATCGCTTGCAAGATGCGGGTGCGTTGGGACTCCGTCACGGCCTCCCGCGGCAACCCGTGCCGGCCCCTTGGCAGCCGCTCGCTCAGCCTAGCCGTGCGTCTACCGGAAGCCACTCTCAGACTGTAAACGAGAAGGCTGAGTTGCGCGACTTTCTGTACCGGCGAGTCTCCGGCCAGGTACCGCCAATACAATCGCCGCCATGCGGGGGAAGCAGAGTGGTTGGGCGTATGCCTTGCTGATCACGGTGATGCTCGCTTCCGGCCTGCTCGCTGCCTGCGGCTCAGGGTCCGAGCAAGGCTCGGATCAGTTCCGCGGGCAGACCGAGAGCCATCTGCTCGACTTTGGCGAAGAGAGCAGCGCGAAGGAACGCGAAGAAGCCGCCACGGTGGTGACGGCCTTCTTCACCGCTCGAGCGGACGAAGACTGGCCAACGGCATGCGCGCAGCTGGCCCGGCCGATGCTGGCCAAAATCGAACACCTCGCCGGCTCGACAACCGATCTCGAAGCCAAGTCGTGCCCCTCGTTCCTGGGCACCTTCACCCGGTTGACGGCCAAGGAACGAGAGGACAGCAAGGTGGTCGACGCCGGCAGCCTGCGCAAGCAGGGGCCGCGGGGCTTCCTGATCTATTACGGCGCCGACGAGGTCGTCTACGCGATGCCGTTGAACCGAGAGGGCGACGCTTGGAAGCTCGCCTCGCTCTCGTCGGACCGCCTTAGCTGAGCGACAACAGCGATCGAATACAATCGCCAGCAGTGACCAGGGAAGGGAAATGGCCGTTTGCGGCCGCCGTTGCCGTCGTGCTCGCAACCGTGCTTCTGGCTGCTTGCGGCAGCTCGGATTCGGATTCGAGCAGCTCGACCGCGGCAACCTCAGCCGGCTCGACGACCACCGCCCAGAACGGCGGCGGCGAAGAGAGCCAGGGCAGTCAAAAGCAGGGCGACTCCCAGGACAAGCCGAAGGGTCGGGATCAACACTCCTCCTCCCAGGGAAGCCAGCAGAGCGGCGGCGAGAGCTCGAACGCCGTCGCCCCGCTCGAGGTTTCGGGCGGTGGCTCAGCGCAGTTCCGCACCAAGGGCGGCGACAACAGCATCCAGGAATTCGGCGAAGAGGGCGAATCGGAACTGCAAGAAGTAGCTGAAACCGTCCATAGCTTCTACGTCGCTCGCGGGGAAGAAAACTGGGACGCCGCTTGCTCCTACTTGGCGAAGGCCAACGTCGAACAGCTGGTCGAACTCGTCTCCCAGTCGCCCAAATTCAAAGGCGTTGGGTGCGGCGGGGCGTTGAGAGCTTTCACGCAACCCCTGCCGCCCGCGCTTGAACGCGAAGTCACCACCGTTGACGCCGGCAGCTTTCGCCATGAAGACGGTCAGGGCTTCCTCATCTACTTCGGCCCAAAACGCGCCGTCTACTCGATGCCGATGCGGGAAGAAGGCGGCGTCTGGAAGGTCGCGGCGCTCTCAGGCAGCGCGATCGGCTGAGTCGAGCCAGACCACCTGGTCGCGGCCGGGCCCGACGCCGACCAGGCGGATCGGGACGCCGACAAAATCGGCAATGTAATCGAGGTACTCGCGCGCCTCGCGCGGCAGGTCCTCGGGACTGCGGCAATCGCTGATCTCAGCGTCGAAGCCAGGCAGCTCTTCGTACTCAGGCTCGGCCCCGTGCAGGATCGACTGGTGGTAAGGGAAGCTGTCGAGTAGAGCGCCCTCGCGCGAGCGATAGCGCACCGCGACGCGCAGGGTCTCGAGCCCGCTCAGCACGTCGAGCTTGGTGATCGTCAGAGCGGTCATGCGGTTGAGCCGCACCGCATAGCGCAGCGCCACCAGGTCCATCCAGCCACAGCGGCGCTCGCGGCCGGTCGTGGTCCCGTACTCATGTCCCTTCTCGAGCATGTGGCGGCCGGCGGCGTCCTCCAGCTCGGTCGGGAAGGGGCCGGCGCCAACCCGGGTCGCGTAAGCCTTGGCGACTCCCCAGACCTCGTCGATGTCGGTCGGGCCGATGCCGGCGCCAACGGTGGCCGCCCCGGCGATCGGGTTCGACGAGGTGACGAAGGGATAGGTGCCGTGATCGAGGTCGAGCAATGTCGCCTGAGCTCCCTCGAAGATCACTGTATTGCCGGCATCGAGCTCGTCCCAGCAGAGCTTCGAGGTGTCGGCGATGTGGGGCTCGAGCCGGTGGCCGTAGCTGACGTGCTCCTCGGTCATCGCGTGCAGGTCGATGCGAGGGTCGGGGGCGTCCTCGATCGCCGCCTCGCTGGCACCGCTGCTCTCCCCCGCCTCCTTGCGCAGCTTGCGTCGTTGCACCGAGAGTTCGCGCAGCGCCTGCTGCTTGCTGGCCAGAGCCGTGCGGATCTTCGCCCGCAGGATCTTCTCGTCGAGCAGATCCTGAACGCGGATGCCGAGTCGCAGCGCCTTGTCGGCGTAGCAAGGGCCGATGCCGCGGCGGGTGGTGCCCAGCGAGAGCTTGCCCAGCTTCAACTCGCCCGCCGTGTCGAGCAGCACGTGGTAGGGCATGATCAGGTGGGCGTTGGCGGAGATCTTCAGATTGCCCATGTCGACGCCGCGGCGGCGCAGCCCGTCGATCTCGCCAAGCAGGATGCGTGGGTCGAGGACGACGCCGTTGCCGATCACGCAGGCCTTCTCGGGATAGAGGATCCCGGAGGGGATCAGATGGAACTTGAACTCCTCGCCGTCGCGGACGATCGTGTGGCCGGCGTTGTTGCCCCCCTGAAAGCGCACGATCGCGGTGGCGCGCTCGGCGAGCAGGTCGGTGACCTTGCCCTTGCCCTCATCGCCCCACTGGGCGCCGACTATGACGAGACCTGGCATAGACCCGGAGCATTGTGCCGGGTTGTCCCGTCGTATGGCCGGCCACGACGCGACAACGGATTAGGCAGCCTGCCAACTCTCCTTGCGATTGTCTTCTCCGAAAAGCGGCAGTGGCTCGGTCATCTCCGTGAGACGCGAGACAATGCGGGGACCGATCTGCTCCTCCAATTCGACGCCATCGAAATTGCTGGTGATCAATATCGAGCGCTTCTCCTCATAGCGCTCGTTGACCAAGGCGTAGAGCTGCTCCAAAACCCAATCAGACTTTTTCTCAGCGCCAAGGTCGTCGATGTGAAGGAGATCAACGGACGTGAGCCGCTCGAAGAATGCCGAATAAGAGTCTTCGCCGGGCTCACCGTCATATGTACGCCTTATGCGCGCGAGAAGCTTGGGGAGCGAATAAATGGCAACAGAGCGGCCAGCCTCCAGCGCCGCCTTTGAAGCGAGCATCGCGAGGGTCGTCTTGCCCGTGCCCGTGCCTCCGGTAAGCCACAAGCCTTGGCCCTGCTCCAATCGATCGTCGAGCTCATCGACGAATGCGCGGACTCGTTCGACGACGATCTTCGTCTGCAGGTCGCGCGCCATGTCGGAGACCGGCGGGCGGTCGAAGGAGACGCCCCGGTAGCGGGGCGGGATTACCGAGGCGACGCCGCGCACGCGGCCGCGTTTGAGGCGGCCTTCGCGGCACTCGCAGGGGCGGGCGACATCCTCCGGGCCGAGGATCCAGCCGGAGCCGTCGCAGGCGCCGAGCGGACAGGCAGCTTCGCGGAAGGGTTCGCTGCGGGCGGACGCCACCTAGTGGCTCCTCCGGCGAGTCCGGCACTGAGACGTCACTAGAACTCCGGCCCCGCGGCGGCGACGTCGTCGATCGGCGGGCCCTCGCCGGCGGGCTGTTCGATCGGCTGCTCCTGACCGGCGTAATCGGCGAACTTGGGAAAGCGGTCGAGGAAGACTAGCTTCGGCGAGGCGATCGGACCGTTCCTATGCTTGGCGATGATCAGGTCAGCGAGGCCGTCCGGCTCGTCTTCGGGATCGCGGTAGTAGTCCTCGCGATAGAGGAAGGCGACGACGTCCGCGTCCTGCTCGATTGCCCCCGACTCGCGCAGGTCGGAGAGCATCGGCTTCGGCGGATGGCGCTGCTCGGGAGCCCGCGAGAGCTGTGAGATCGCCACCACCGGCACCTGCAGCTCGCGGGCGAGGATCTTCAGACCACGGCTCATCTGGGCGACCTGCTCGACCCGGTTCGCGCGGGGGTCGTCGCTGCGCATCAGCTGCAGGTAGTCGAGGATGATCAGGCCGAGGCCGCCGTTGGCCTGTTCCTGCGCGTGCAGCCGGCGCGCCTTGGCCCGCAGGTCGAGGATGCCAAGGTCGGAGGAGTCGTCGAACCAGAGCGGCGCTTCCTCGAGCTCGTTGCAGGCCCGCACGACCTTGGGCCAATCTTTCTGGGAGACCTGGCCCTTGCGCAGCTTGTCGCCGGAGATCCGCGCCCGGCAGGCGATGAAGCGTTGGGCCAGCTCGACCTCGGACATCTCGAGCGAGAAGAAGGCGACCGGCAGGCCGCGCTTGACCGAGACGTTTTCGGCGATGTTGGCAACCAAGGCACTCTTCCCCATCGCCGGGCGAGCGGCGACGATGATCAGGTTGCCGGGCTGGAAACCGCCGGTGATCGCGTCGACGTCGCGGTAGCCGGAGGGAGTGCCGGTCAGCTCGGTCTCACCGGTGGAGAGCTTCTCCAGGCGGTCGACCTCGTCGTGGAGGATTTCCGAGAGCAATTTGAAATCGCTGGCCTGCTCTTTGTGGGCGACGTCGAAGAGCAGCTTCTCGGCCCGCTCGGAGAGCTCTCGAGGCTCGCCGTCGCGCTCGTGCACCCAACCCTGGATCTGCTGGCCGGCCCCAAGCAGGCGGCGCAACAGCGAGTTCTGCTGGACGATCTCCGCGTAGTGCTTGGCGTTACCCGCCGCCGGCACCTTGGCGGCCAGCTCGGAGACGTAGTGCTTGCCGCCCGCCTCCTCGATCTGGTTGCGCTGGGTCAGGGCCTCGGTGACGCTGAGCTCGTCGACCGGCTTCGAAGCCGCGTAGAGATCGTGGATGCAGGTGAAGATCGCTGCGTGCTTATCGAGGTAGAAGTCAGCGCTGTTGAGCTTGACCTCGTCGATCACCCGGGTCAGGGTCGGCTCGGCGACCAGCATCGCGCCGAGAACCGATTCCTCGGCCTCGATGTTCTGCGGCGGGACGTGGGCTGTCGGAGCGGAGGCCATTCGATTCAGTTAAGGGCTCCGAGCGGCGGAAGCTTGGCTCACTCGCTCAGAAACTCAAGGAAACCAGACACGGGATTCACGCCCGGTTGGCGTCCCTGCAAATTAAGAGGAAAGAAACCGCTAAGGCGCCCGGCGCGATCAGCGGCTAAGCGCCTTTGACCGATGCGCGGGGGAAGGAATGCGCCCTGAAAAATCCAATACCTAAGATGTCATGATAACTACGATTTGATCGACCTAATCGAGGCTGACGGGAGCGAGCGGTGAGCGATAGGAAGAAGCAGGCCACCCCGGTCAACAGAAAGGTCGAGGAAGCGACCGCCGACCCGATCGATCGTCGCTTGACCAAGGCGATCGCGCATCCGCTGCGGCTGCAGATCCTCTCCCTGGCGAACCAGCGCACGATTAGCCCCAGCGAATACTCGGAAGAAGCGAGAGCGCCGCTCTCGACCGTTGCCTACCACTTCCGCAAGCTGCTCGAGCTCGGCTTCCTCGAGCTCGTCGAAGAGATTCCGAAACGAGGCTCGAAGGAACACCGCTATCGCGGCTGTCGTCGCGATCTCGTCACCGACGCCAGCTGGAAGAAGCTGGGCAAGGCAACGCAGGCAGAGGCCCGGATCGCCGGTTTCCAGGATTTGATCGCGCGCTATGCCCAGGCGGTCAACGCCGGCACCTTCGATGCACGCGATGACGCGATCTTCTACTGGGTCGGCGGCGGCATGGATGAGGCTGGCTGGGAGGAATTCGTCGAGGCCTCACGACAGCTGATCGACCGCGTGAAAGCGATCGAACACGCAAGTGCTGAGCGCGCGGCCGAAGGTGGCGAGGAGTGCTTCCCCACCACCTTCGCTATTGCGGCCTTCGAATCGCCCTCGAGCGAGAACCGGCGTGCTCGAGTTCCCCCCAACCACTTGGCTTAATCCCACAAAAAAATTCCTGAGTAAAGTGGATTTCCCCGCTACAGTGGCGATCCATGAGAGGTAGGGCCTTTACAAGCAACGACTCGACCACGCGAAGTCGCCTCGAGATTCGGAACGCGCTTGAAGGCCGGCGGGAAGAGATAGAAGACGAAGAAAGATCTGCGGATGCCTGCAGCCCATAACGTGATCGCTTACAGCGCGAGCCAGCCGGTCAGGCTCCGATACCTGGTGCATAGATAGCTACCGTTCTTCGAATGCCTGCTGGTAGGTCGTCGGCGGACCGCTGCGCCCGATTGGGTTGTAGGGCGCTTGCGCGTAACAGCTCGGGGCGGGAATCGCGGCAGAATCGGTCTGTTCGGCAAAAGCGTATCTCTTCAGGCTCTGGAAGAAAGTTTCCGAGAATTTTTCATTGTCCGCCTGGCTCGCTGGAACTTGATTGGGCGGAATCCCAACCAGGTTTCGTTTCGTGCGCGCGGCGAAGGTCGGATTTTTGGCGGTATCAGGGTTGAGTTTCGCCGTCCTGCCCGATGTGCAGCCGCGGGTATCGAAGCTGGGCAGCCCGGTCGCCAGGGCTTTGGCGGACAGCGGCTGCGGGTAGGCGTTGGTCCGGTTGGTGGTTAGGCGGTTGGGGTAGGTCGCCAGCGATTCCGGCGTGAACGGCCCGATAGCGCGCAGGTAGTGGACGTGTTCTCCCGCCGCATTTTCTTCGACCAGCGTGGCGTTTGACATCGCCGCCACATTGGCCATGGTCGCCGTCAGCTCGTGCTTGTAAAGGCCGAGGCCGGTGATCACCGGGTTGAGGTTGCGCAGGAACGGATCAACCGCACGCAGCAGCGGCGGGAACTGGTCGCGGAAGAGCTTGCGAACCGCCGGGAAACCGGTTGGGGCGCGGTCGATGACCGGTTCGAGGCCTTCGAAGAAGCCCTTCGCTTCCGGCGCCAGCTTCGAGAAGGCGATCAAGGTCGGCGAGAGCTCTTCGGCGACGGGCACCAGCTGCTTCATCACCGGGTTGGCATTGAGCGCAAAGCCCTTGAGGCGATCGAGGGTGAGGCGCGACTCGTCCTGGAAGGTCGGGAAGGCGCGGAAGAGCGCTTCGATCTGGCGGTCGCGAGCGGCGGTGGTCTTGAACACGGCGTTGGAGCTCTGGATCAAGCTCGCCAGCTCGCCCTGGCGCCCGCGCAGGGCCCGCAGCGAAGTGGCGCCGTTGCGGAAGAGCTGCTTGACCGCCAGCCTCTGACTGTCGAGGACGCGGAAGAGGCGGTCGAACTGGGTGAAGGTCGGTTCGAGCTCGCCGAAGGCGTAGGAAAGGCTGGCACCTTGGCCATCGATCGCGTTGGCGGCTTCTTGCTGCCAGGTCTGGAAGGCGGCCCGGGTTTTGGCGTTGAAGGTGCGGAAGATCTCGTCGAGCTGTACCGATTCGGCGATCTGGGCTTCAGGCAGAGTGCCGCCATCAGCCAGTCGCGGCCCTTTTTTACTGCCGGGCGTCAGTTCGATGTAGGTCTCGCCGAGCAGCGTCTTGGTGCGCAGGACGGCGCGAGTATCAGCCGGCAGCGGTCCGTACTTGTCGTTGATGTCGACCTTGGCCATCGCCTGTTCGCCGTTGGGCGCGAGGACGATGTCCTGAACCTTGCCGACCGAGACGCCGGAGATGCGTACGTCGGACTGCTGGGCGAGCTGGGTCGCCTCCTTGAAGGGGACGTTGATCTCGTACGGCTTTGCCTTGAACGGCGTCGGCCCGCCGAAGGTGATCCAGAGGAAGAGCAGGATGCCGAAGCAGGACAGCGCGAAGCCGGCAATGACCAGGAGCTGAGTTGTGCTTGGTGCGCGCTTGCTCATTCTGTTTCTGGGCCGCAACCGCTCACTCCGGGAGCCCCGGAGGCGATCGTCGGCAGTTCCGATCTACGCGGCACGTTCGCGGCGCGCAAGGTCGTTTGGATATAGGGGTCGGCGGCAGCGGCGCCGGCGGCGAGGGCAGCGCCGTTGCAGGAGATCATGATCAACGCCCGGCCGATCGGTCCGGCCGGATCGCTGAGGTTGAAGGTGGCGTTGGTGTTGTGGTTGAGCCAGGGCAGGTAGAAGAGGAAGCTCTGCTTCGTGCCCTTCGGCTTGTAGGCGAGCTCGTTGAGGAAGCTGTTGAAAGAGCCCAGCGCGTTGCCGAAGCCCCGCACCGACTTGCTCAGAGGCGCGGCGCCTTCCTTGGCGTGGGTCAGGACGGCTCTGGTTTCACGGGTGAAGGGACGGATCTGGTCGCGGACCGGCGCCAGCGTCTGTTCGAAGAGGCGCTCGTTGGCCTTCAGCGCCGGCTTCAGCGCCTGCGCCTGAGGGATCAACCCGAGCAGGGCCGGACGCGCGGTCTTGGCGAAGGTATCGGCGCTGGCGAAGGCGGATTCGGCGGCGGAGAGGGTCGAGGGGAATTCGACCAGGATTTCTTCGATCGAGCGCTGCTGGTTGGCGAAGTTGCCGAGCGCGCCCTTGGAGGAGCTGACCCAGCGTTCGATATCGGTGTCATGGCGACCCAGTTCGGTGGTCAGCGATCCGAAGTCGTGGATCACCCGCGCCAGCGCCTCGCGGCGGGTGGCCACCGCTTTGTTGAGGTCGGCGATGTAGTGCGAGAACGGCTGCAGGCGGCGGAACGCCTGCGAGAGCTGGCGGCCGCGCCCACCGATCCCCTGCGCACCGCCGGCCACCAGCAGCTGGATGTATTGGCGGGTGTCGGCGTCGAGGGTGGCGAGAAAGGCGTCGAGGTTGACGTTGGGTTCGGTGCGTGAGAGCGGGAAGTTGTAGCCGTCCTTGATGTGACCCTTGCCGGTGCCGGGATCGACCTCGACGATCATGTCGTTGAGGTTTGTTTTCGGCCGCAGCAGCAGCGACGCGTCGGGGTGGATCAGTTCCAGGTACTTCGGCTCGATGTCCATGCCGACGACCGCGTGGCCGTCTTCGAGGTCGACCGAGGTGACCTTGCCGATCTGGATGCCGGCGATGTCGACGGCCTGGCCCTGGCCCGGGGTGACTGCCTGAGCGGTGGTGAACTCTCCCGTGACGTGGGCGAATTCTTCGCCGACGACCGGCACCCAGGACGGCAGCGAGGCTTTCTGCTGGGTAAAGATCCAGAGCGTCATCACGATGCCGATCGCGATCAGGACGATGATCGCGATCGTGTCCTTGCTGCGCCCACGCGCTTGCCGCGTGAGGCCGGAGCGGAAGTGGGACCAGCGACTCATGGGCTCACCACCGTCGGGCTCGGGGCGCCGACCCCGCCGAGGCCGCTGTTCTCGTCCGGAACCGGGTTGCTGTCGCAGCGAACGTCGGGCTTCAATGGCGGCCGGCCGCCGAGCCGCGGCTGGGTGCCGAGCGGCGGCGCGACCGTGTTGGCGAAGTCCTGCTTGTCGGAGCTGAGGTTGCCTTTCGGGTTCTTCTGTTCGACCAGGAGATTGCCGCCACCCGGCTGCACCCGCAGGTAGGGGCCGTTGCCGTCGAAGTTCTGGCCCCAGCCGGCAAAGTTGGTGAGCGAGTAGAGGAACTCGCGATAGTTGGGACCGCCGGTGCTGAACTGGTCGTTGATCGTCTGGTTGCCGGTCGGGACGATGACCTTGGTCGTGCAGAGGCTGATCCGGTTGAGCTGCGGCAGCGCCACCGCCTTGCCCGCTTGGGCGGCGCCGGCAAGGCCGGGCGTCGCTTCGCGCAGCAGCTTCGCCGTGCCACCGGCCTCCTTGCCGGAGAGCAGCGGTCGCGCCTGTTCGAGCCAGGGTCGGCCGGCCTTGATCAGGGCGGGGATCTCGGCAACCGCGGGGTTCATCTCGATCGCCCAGGCCCGCAGCGGCGGCAGCGATTCATTGAGGCTGACCAGCGAGCTGTGGAAGTTCTGCAGGGTCGGCGAAAGACGGTGGACCGTGGTCGAGAGGTTGGCCGACTGGGCGGCAAGGGCCCCGGTGAAGGTGTCGAAGTTGACGATCAGCCCCTTCAGGTCTTCCTCGTTCTTGGCCAAGGCGCCGAAGGTGCGGGCGGACCCCGCGACCAGCTTCGAGAGGTCGTGGGGCTCGGTGCCGAGCAGGGCATTTGTCACCTCGGAGCTGTAGCGGCCGGCGTCGCCGCCGTAGCGGAAGCCCCCGTTGAGCGCTTCCGCCCCGGTCTTGCCCCGGACCTCCGGCTCCTGAGTTTCGTCTTCGGCCGCCGTCGGCTTGTGGGTGAGAGCGGTGCCGTAGCCCTCGAGCAGGTGGCTGAGGTCGGCGCGGACCGGCGCCTGCAGCGCGGTGAGAACTTCGTCGATTTGGACCCAGGTCGAGGTGTGGCTGACCGGGATCGTGTCGCCGCTGCCGAGCTCGGGCGCGCTGGGACTGCCGGGTGAAAGGTCGACGAAGAAGTTGCCCTCGAGGAAGATGCGCGGTCGGATCGCGGCAAAGGCGTCGCTGTGGACCGGCCGGCCTTTGCCTTCGACCGTGAAGGTGACCGTGGTCGCATCGCCATCGCGTTCGGTTGAGATCACGCGGCCGACGTTGACGCCGGCGATCCGCACCGGTGAGTTGGTGGCGATGTTGACCCCGTTGCTGAAGGTCGCCTTGAGCTGATAGCCGTAGCTGGTGAAGGGCACGTGGCCGGTGAAGGCCAGGTAGGGCCCAATCGTGAAGATGAGGATGAAGATGACGGCGATCAGCGCATTGCTGGGACGCCACTTGAAGCGGCTGTTGGTCGCCCCCGCGCGGGTGTCCCTCTCCGGCAGCCGGCCCATTACTTTTCTTCTCCCAGCTGTTTTTTGGTCTGGCCGGCCGTTTTGATCCCGTTGTTGCCAGGCGTATTGCCAATCCGCGTCTTGCCCACTTCGAAGGGCTCATTGCCGGCCTCGCACTCTTTCGGCTGGCCGGGCGAGGCGGTGTTCGGGTAGGGATTGGAATGGAGGTGGTTGAGGCTGCTGTTGTTGAACGGGCCCTTGGCCGGATCGGACCCGCCGTTGGCGGGGGCGGCGGCGAAGCCGGCCTCGGAGTTGGGGCCTTCCGGCGGCTGGAAGGTGGTCGCATCGACCCAACCACCCAAGCCGTTGTCTTCGCCAGAAGCGTTTGCGAGGTTGCGGAAGGCAATGGTGAGGTAGTTGCAGGTGGTCTGAGCCGGAGCGATGAACCTGATCGCCGGCCCGAGCAGTTGGTTTGTGTCGATCAGGAGGTCGAGGCCGTTGAAGACGCCGGTCGAGCTCTGGAAGGCAAGCAGCGCGTCGGCGGTGGGCGGGATCTGGGCGTTGAGGATCGGCGAGCGGTTGAGCGCCGGGATGCCAGCGCGCAGCGCCGCGGCGATCGTCGGCGAGGTTTCGCCGAGCACCTTGGCGCCGGGGCGCAGGGCGGCAAAGAAACGTTCGGAGCTGTGCAGGAAGGGGCGAATCGCGGGCAGGTCTTCGGTCGCGGTGTCGAGCGTTTCCGGGCCCTGGGAGATCGTTTCCTGGATGTAGGGCCGCGAGACGCGGGCGAAGGCGGCAAAGGTGCGATCAAGCGCGGCGAACATGCTGGCCTGTTCGTCGGCAACGGGGGCGACGGTCGCCGAGAGGGCCTCGAGCGCCTTCCAGAAATCGCCGAAGCCGGTACTGGGAGCGACGAGGTCGCCCAGGGCAGGCTGGGAGTTTTCGAGCAGCGTGCGCAGCGAGGCGAAGGCGTTGTTCAGCTGCGGCCCGCGGCCGGCAAAGGCGTTGCCGAAGCCGGCCAGACCACGCTGGATCGATTTGCGCGTCTTTTCGTCGAACATGTCGAAGAACTGGTCGATGTCGACCGGTTCGGGCCGCGCCGCCTTGACCGGGATCGTTTCCCCCGCGGCGAAGCCTTCCTTTGAGTTGCCCGGGACGATCTGCAGGTACTTGAGGCCGAGCGGCGATTTCGGCCGGATGATCATCGTCGAGTTCTTCGGCAACGGCTCGACGTTCTTATCGAGGCTGAGGTTGAGTTCAGCCGCGATTTGACCGTTGCCGGTCTGCACCGGCACCACCGACTTGACGACGCCGACGCGGGCCCCGCCAATCCGCACCTCGTTGCCCTTGACCAGGGCGTTGGCGTTGGGCACGCGAGCGTGCAGGTTGTAGGTGGAGACGAAGGGCAGGCCGTTGTTGGCGTTGTAGGCAAGGAAAACGGCGACCAGCACGACCAGCACGGTCACCGCCCCGACGATCACCGGGCTGCTCGCCACCCCCTGTATGCCGCTGCGATTTCTCATGGGCCGAGGAGGTAGTCGAGGAGGGCCCGCTGCCGCGGCGCGGGCAGCGCAGACGCGGCGCCCAGCTTGCGGCCTTGGGCGATTTCAGGGGTTTCGGGAGTGACGGGGGCGCTAGGGGCTACGGTCGAATTCGGCAGCCCAGGGCGGGCCAGCGTGCCGCCGACTTCTCCGGCTTCTTCCGCTTCCCGTTCTTGCAGCAGCGGGATCAGGTCGGCGCTGGTGAGCGATGAGCTGCCGGCGAACTGGCCGGAGAATTTAGCCGAACAACCGCTCGCTTCTTTTTCGTATTCGAGGCAGTTGGTCAGTGTCACCAGGAAGCGAACGAAATGCCCGTATTTGTCGAAGCCGTTGGAAGCCGAGGTGAAGTTGTAGATCAGGTTGTTGAGAGCATCCCAACCTTTGGTTTCCTCCGTGCTGCCGAAGAATTCGGCCAGCTTGGTAGTGGGGTTGGCGCCGGTGCGGGCCAGTTCGCTCGTCTTGCGGACGATTGGATCGGCGGCACGGAGGGTCGGGCCGGCTTCTTCACCAGTGGCGCCTAGAGACTTCAGCGATACGGTCGAGGCCGCCGAGAAAGGCGTCAGCAGGCGGGTCGCTTCGGTGAAGGAAGGAGCCGCCTTGCCCAGCGAGGCAAAGGTCGGCGTCGCCGCGTCGGAGAAGCCCTGCAGGCTGTGCATCGTGGTGCGGAACTGGCGCAGGAAGGCCGGGAACTTCTGCAGCGAGGCTTCCAGGTCGGCGCCCTTTTCGGTAGTCGCCTGCGCCGCCGCGCCCGAGTTGGTGAAGAAGCCGGCGACCTGAGCGCGTTCGCGTGAGAGCGGCTCGAGGATCTGCTCCGAGTCGGCGGCGAGCTGAGTCAGCTGATCACGCTGGTCGTTGAGAATGCCGAGCAGGCGGTCGATGTCGCGCAGGGCCGGGTTGGCGCGCTTGACTGCCTCTTCGAGATCCTTGCCGCGGCCAGCAAGGCCGGCGCCGAGTTCATTGAAGATGAGGCGGAAGCGCTGCGCGTAAGGCAGTTTGTTGATGTCGTTGATCAGGTCCGGATCGACGCTGGTGCTGTTGTTCTCCAGCGGCAGCAGCAGCTGGCCTGCGCCCGGCCGGCCGGAGGGGATTTCTTTCAGCGGCGGGGCCGGCTGCGTGCCGGGGGCACGGGGCAGGGTCGGGCGGCAATCGACGAACTTCTCGCCGATCAGCGACTGCGGGCGGATCAGGCAGCTGGCATCGCTGCGGAAGTCCTGGAAGCCGGGGTCGGTGATCTTCATCACGATCACCGCCTTTCCGCTCACCGCTTTTTCCTTACCGCCTTCGTAGCTGTCGATTTCGCCCGGCAGCGTCACCCCAACCGATTCGATTTCGCCGACGTTGGCGCCGGCGACGCGCACCTGCTCGCCCTTGACCATGAAACCGCCGTTGTCGAAGATCGCCCGCACGACGTAGTCGTTGCCGCCGCTGCTGCCCGAAAAGAGCAGCACGACCGCGACGACTACCGCCGCGACCACCGCTCCGATGGCGACCGTTTTCCTCATGGGCCAGGTGGCGCGTCGGCCGGGTTGCAGTCGGACGTGGTCACGCCGGAACCGGAGTGCGGCGGTTCGACGAAGGGGCTGGAGCCATCAGCGGCGGGCTGGCTGGCGCCGCCGGGGCAGAGCCGCTTTACGCCCGCCGATTCGCCGAAGGCGTCGTACTGTTCGGAGGGGGCGATCGCTTCGAGTTCGCGGTTGCCGCTGTTGTATTTGAAGAGGTTGAGGTCGCTGAAGCTGCTGCGCACGTAGTGGCCGTTGCCGTCGTACGGAGCGCTGACCTGGCCAAGGCGGGCGAAGCCGTTGAAGAGATCCGGCGTGTAGGCGCGGATGAAGTTGAGGTTGGGCTGGAAGGCGGTGATCGCGTCTTCGGAGTGTGGGAAGGCCTTCGAAGCTCGCTGCTCTACCGTCGGCAGGGCCGCGAGCAGTTCGGCGGTGTCGTTGGCGAAGCCCTTGCGGTCAACCGTCAGGCGCAGGTTCTTGAACACCGGCACCGCCCTCGAGAGGAATGGACGCAGTTCGCCGAGGAAGGGGGCCAGTTCCTTGGTTGCCGTGCGGGAAGTGTTGATCAGCGGTTCGACGTCGTCGAGCGCGGCACGCAGGTTGACGAAAGTCGTGTTGGCCTGGCGGAAAGTCGGCGGCAGCAGCTTCAAGCTGTTGCCCAGGGCCGTGTTCTGACTGGCGATCGCGCCAAAGGCTTCGTTGGCGTTGTTGATCGCGCTGGAGAGCTCTTCGCTGCGTTCCGAGACCGCCGTGCCGAGCTTGCTCGAGCTGACCAGGAAGCGGGCGAAGAGCCGTTCGTCGGCGGTGAGATCGTGGGCGAAAGCTCCGGCCCGGTTGAGGCCGACGCCGAGGTATTTGAAGGTCGCGTTCGCCGTTTTGCCGGCGCCCGCGTAGTTTTCCGCGTTGCCCTGGATGAACTGGGACAGCGCCCGGCGTACCGGCGCCGGGAACGTGTTGAAGAGCTGATCGATGTCGACCGGGGTCGTGGTCGAGGCGAGGCCGAGCGTCGCGCCTTCATCGAGCCCCGGATTGCTGTTGGGGCCGGGGCTGATCGAGACGTAGTGGTTGGCGACCCCGGAAAGCGAGGTGGCGCGGATCGTCGCCGTCGTCCCCTCGTGCAGTTCTTGGCTGACGCTGACCACGACCTTGGCGAGGTTGTCGTCGGTGAGCTCGATGCTTTCGACCGAGCCGACCGGCTGGCCACCGATCAGCACCTGGTTGTCGGGCACCAGCTGGCTGGCGTTCTGGAAGAGCAGGTTGTACTTGTGTTCGCCGTCACCGCTGAAGAAGATCACGTAGCCGAGGACGAGGACGAGGATGCCCAGCGCCGCCACCGCCGCAATCCGGGCGGGGGAGGTCCCCCGGCCTTTCGCCGAGCTACTGTCCTCGCCTGATGAGTTAGCAGCCACGGATCGTCGCTTGCGGTTCCCCGGCCTCCGATCCGGAGGAACGGCCGCAGAATCGTATCCGAGCGGGCCGCCACCACAGCCTCCACAGGCGGGGACTTAACTGGAATTCAACGAGTCCCCTGAGCGCCAAAAACCGCTGCTCAGACGTTGAGTCGGGGCAGCACCCGCTGTAGCGGGCCGGGCAGCCACCAGACCCGGTCGCCGATCAATAGCATCAGCGCCGGCAGGAGCACGATGCGAACGACGGTGGCGTCGAGGATCACGGCCACCGTGAGGCCGATGCCGATCTGGCTCACGGTGGCGATCGGCGCCCCGGCGAAGGCGATGAAGACGGCCATCATGATCACCGCGGCACCGGTGATCACGCGGGCGGTCTTTTCCAGGCCGAACTCGATCGCGGCGGCGTTGTCGCCGTGCTCGTCGTAGTGCTCGCGCATGCGCACCAGCAGGAAGACCGCGTAGTCGATCGAGAGACCGAAGACGATGCCGAAGATCATCACCGTGCTGACCGCGTCGATGTAGGTCCGCCCTCCCAGCGGCCAGCCGTCCGGCACGTTGGTGAGCAGCATCAGAACGCCGAAGGCGACGCCCACCGAGGCCATGTTGAGCCCGATCGCGATCGCCGCCAGGGGAAGCGAGCGCAGGACGAGGACGAGGACGAGGAAGGTGGCCAGGGTGATCGCCGCGATCACGATCGGGATCTTGTCCTTGGTCACTTCGCTGAAGGTGTTGAGCGTGGCCGGGCCGCCGGTGACCCCGGTCTTGAGGCCGGCTTCCCTGCTCAGCGCGCTTGCCTCTTCGTCGAGCTTCTTGTTCAGCTTGATCGAGCCAGATGAGTTGAGCGGGTCCTTTGGGATCACGGTCAGCGTCGTCGCCTGGCCGCCGTGCTGGAGCGAGACCGCTTCGTTGGCACGTTCGTTCAGCTCCCCGCGAGTGCCGTCGAGGGCCGAGAGCACGAAGTAGCCGGAATCGAAGATCCCGGGGCTGGTGTCGCGCAGCCGGTTGAGGCGGTTTTCGAGGTTTTCGCCCTGGGACTGGACCCGCACGGCGATTCGCTTGGCACCACTTTCGACTGGGTAGGAGCGGGAATAGAATTCGCCCAGGCGGTGCTCCAGTTCGGTAGTGCCACCGGTCAGGCGGGCGAGGCCGGCGACCAGTTCTTCGGCGCCGTCCTGGAAGGGGCCGAGCTGGTTCAGTTCTTTGCTCAGTTCGCGATCGAGTTTGTCGCTGCCGACAGCGAGTTCCTTGCTGCCCTTTTTAATTTCTTCGAGCCCTTCCCAGAGCCGTTTGGCGGCGGCCGCGATCTGCCTCTCGTGGAGCAGGTTGCTTTCGATCCAGCGCTGCACTTCCTTTGCTTCTTCGACCTCGGCCGAGACCGCTTCTCCAACCGAGCCGAGTTCCCCCGGCAAAGCGCCAGTCGCGGCCGTGGCCCCCCGCAGCGCGTCGAGGGTCGAGTCGTAGCTGGGATCGGACTTGCCCGTCGTCATCGCTTCCAGCTGATGCAGGGCTTCGTTGGCCTTGTCGTTCCCCGTCCCGGCGTTGGCCTGAGCCGGCGGAATGGTTTCCGTCGCCGTCTTTTCCAGCGCGCGCACGAGCCGCTTCGCCCGCGGCAGCGCGTTTGCATTGATTTCCGGCACGACGTCGTGGGTAGCGAACTTGAGCTGCAGGGCACCCAACGCCGCCCGTTCGTTCGCATGGGCCAGCTGTTTGTTGCCTTCGGCGACCTGGTCGAGCGCGTCGATCGCTTCCTGGCTACCGGCGGCGGCCTGGCCGACGCCGGTGGCGATTTGGATCGCGCCTTCTTCCGCCCTGCCCGAGCCTTCCGCCAGCAGGCCGGCCCCCGCGGTGGCACGGGAAAGGCCGGTGCGAATCGCCCCGACCCCGTGGGAGAGACGATCGAGACCGTTGCTCAGCCGCCTGACGTTGGCGACAGGGCCGGATTCGCCGTTGGAGGCGAGCAGGCCGGAGAGGCCTTTCTGCAGCGGCTTGACCGCGCCGGTCAGCTGGCTCGGCCCGATCACGCTCTGCACGCCTGGCGTGTTGGCGAGGCGGGTTTGCCACTTGGTCAGCTCGTTCAGGGTGGATTCTTCGGTGATCGGCCCGGTCGGCGTCGCTGCCACCATCACGTAGGGCGCTTCGAGCCCGCCGCCGGCCGATTCTTCAATCAGTTCGGCGTCTTCGCGGGCGGGATCGTCTTTGGGCAGCTGACCGATGCTGAAGGGACCGGTTTTGAGCGCCAGCGCTGGCGCCGCCAGGAGCAGCACCACGATCCCGATCACCGCTGCCACCGGTGCCGGGTGGCGCAGGGCGGCGGCGACGATCGTCATCAGGCGCGAGCGCTCACCGTTCGGGGCGGCGCCGATCCGCCAGCGGTCGATGTTGGTGCCGACGAGGACCAGGACCGAGGGACCGATCAGAGTGGCGATCAGGGCGGTCAGCGTCACCACCATGGCCAGGGTTCCGGCGAGCGAGACGAGCAGGGCGCCCGGCACGACGAAGATCGCGACGACCATCGAGAGGACGAGCGTGCTGGCGGCGAAGACGACTGTGCGAGCGGCGGTGCGTCGCGTCGTCCAGGCGGCCGTGGTCGGGTCGGCGCCGCTTGCCAGCTCTTCGCGGAAGCGCGAGACCATCAGCAGCGCGTAGTCGACCCCGAGGGCGAGGCCGAGCATCGAGCAGACCGTGAGGGCGAGGGCGCTGACGTCGAAGAAGTGGGTGAGCAGCGCCAGCAAGCCGCGCGAGGAAAGCACCGAGAGAGCGCCGAACCCGAGTGGCACCGCCGCCGCGATCGGCGAGCGGAAGACGAGCAGAAGCACGACCAGCAGCACCGGCAGCGCGATCAGCTCGGCCCTCTCGGTGGCGGAAATGGATTCGTCCTCGATCGCCCGTGAGAGGGTCGCTACCCCGGTCTGGGTGCCTTTCACCGGCGCGTGGATCTGCTCTTCGAGCGTTTCGTTGAGCAGCGGCACCTTGTCGTCGACCGCTTCGTTGTTGTTGACGTGGAAGTCGAGCAGGATGAAGGCGCGGGTGGGCGACGGCCGCAGGCGGCTGACCGCGCCTTCGTCCCAGGGCGAGAGCGTCGTCACCTTCGGGTCGCGCCGCAGCGCCCGGATCAGCGCCGGTCCCTGTTTGTCGAGCTCCTTCGGCGGGCCCTGGAGAAAGACGACGAAGGGCGCCGATTCGCCGAAGTATTCGTTCTGCATTTCGGTCGCGTGCGCCGTCTTGGTGCCGCTGATTTCGATCGTGCTCGGGTTGAGCTTTTCCTCGAGGCTGAAGCCGAAGATCGAGAGGAAGGCGACGACGATCAAGCCGACCAGCAGCGTTCGCTTGGGATAGCGCAGCATCGATGGCGCGCGCATCTCCTTCTCGCGATCGCGATCAGCGCGCGGACCGTCGTTCCGCCCCCTGCTCCTCCTCACAGGCACAGGCCATAGTTTGGCGGGCTAGGCGCCCGCGTGGGGTCAAGGTTGCAGAAGACTGTGTTAAGGATCGGCCTCAGCCGACGACGCCGGGGCGCTAGCCTGGTCTGCAGAGGAGATCTTTGAAGCGTCTTCTGGCAGCTGGGGGTTTGATCTGCTGCGTCCTCTTCGCGGGCGGCGCGAACGCTGCCCTGGTCAAGGTCGGCAACCTGGTGCTGACCGCCGACGGCGGCTACCAGCCGAACGTCCTTCCTCGCCGCACTTACGAACCGATCAAGTTCGAGGGGCACGCGGACCTCAAGCTGATCGGCGGCGGCGTGCCCGCTGCCCTGCAACAGCTCGTCCTTGAATTCGACCGGGACGGGCGCCTCACAACGGCGGGCCTGCCCGTCTGCCAGCCATCGGCCCTGCAGGAAGCGACCCCGCAGGAAGCACGCGCTCGCTGCCCCAAGGCAATCGTCGGCACCGGCAGCGCCACAGCCCTGATCAACCTCGAAGGCCAGCCCCCTCTGCCGGCGAGCTCGCAGATCACCCTCTTCAACGGGCCTCGCCAGGAAGGCAAGCCAACCGTGGTCCTGCACGCGCGGCCGACGTCGCCCGCGCCGCAGAACATCGTGATCACGATTCCGATCGAAAAGCGCAGCGGGCTCTACCGCTACCGGGCGACCGTCGACGTGCCGCCGATCGCCGAAGGGCGCGGCTCGCTCGTCCACATCGACGCCACGATCGGCAAGCGCTACCGCTCCGGCGGCGTTGAACGCAGCTACATCTCGGCCCGCTGCGGCGACGGCATCTTCCGCACCCACGGCCGCTTTACCCTCGCCGGCGACTTCGTCATCGACGGCAGCGTCGAAAAGGGCTGCACCGTTCGCTAAGCGCCGGCGGGCTCGCCCGGGAGCCGCGCCTTCCTATACTTGCCTGCCCCCGGGCCGTTAGCTCAGTTGGTAGAGCAGGAGACTCTTAATCTCAAGGTCGCTGGTTCGAGCCCAGCACGGCCCACTCTTCGCACCCACTGCTCAGGGTTAGGGGGCCGCTATTCCCCAAGGGCGCCGGGGCTGCCAGAGAGTCCGCTGAGGGGGTTTTCCAGGCGTTCTTTGCCCCGTTTCTTTTCTTCTTTGGCAACTTCTTTCTTCTGTGCTTCGAGCGCTTTGCCCCGTGCGCGGAATTCCTTCATCTGTTTGCCGATTTCTTTCGCTTCAGCCTTGGACGGGGCCTTGGCTTCGGCTTCCTTGACCGCCTTATCGCCCGCGGCAAAATCGCCCGCGTAGTACTCATAGATGGCAAGCGTCGTCAGTGAGTTGATCGTCGGCTTGGATTCGGCCGCAATCCGTTGCGCTTTGGCCGCGCCATTGAGGTTTTCGGTCACTTCTTCGAACGAAGCAGAATTCTGGGCGAGCCCAAAGTAGCCCTGGGAGACAAGCGTCGCGACCGCCGCTTTCGGTTCTTCGGCCTGCTTCAGGTAGGCGCTCCAGGCTTCGACCCCGCGTTGGAGTTCCTGTCGCCCTTCCGGCGTATAGACGGCTTCGCCGGTTTCGGGGTTGACTTCCGTGAGGCTATTGGCGGCCGAGAGCCGCTGTCGGGTCAAGGAGGCCAGCAGAACTTCGTTTTCCGGTTCCAGGCGCAGCTTTTCTTCTGTCTTCTCCGCCTGTTCCTGCAGGACCTTGCCGGCGCTGGTGCTGCTGCCGTTGCCGATCAGATTGCCGACGTTGAAGGGCCCGACGACGAGGAAGAGCGAAGCGCCCATCAACAGAGCGAGGATCGCGTAGACAACCCGGACGACGTGCTTCCTTCGTCCGCGGATGTCGAACAGCATCCGTCGCTCGCCTTCTGCCACCTGCTCTCACCGTTCCTGAGTCGAGGGCCTTGCCATTCCTCCCACTGCCTTCGGCGTACCGAAAGCACGAGCGATCAAGATACTCAACTCGAACAGAACAAGCAGGGGGACCATCTCCAACAGCATCGAGACGGGGTCGACTCCGGGCAGGGCAGCTGCGACGATCGCGATGATCAGGTAGGCGTAGCGGCGGTTCTGGGAGATCTGGTTGACGCTGACGATGCCGAGCCGGGTGACGGCGAGGATCACCAGCGGCAGCTGGAAGACGACCCCGCCGGCGAGCATCGTGGTCGAGAAGAAGCTGTAGTAATCGCGCGCTCGCACCTGGATGTTGAACTGGCTTTCGTTGAAGCCGAGCAGGAACTTGACCGCGGCCGGCATCACGACGAAATAGGCGAAAGCGATACCGGCGAGGAAGAGGATCGGGGCCATCAAGAGGATCGGCAGGATGACGCGACGCTCGCGCTCGCTGAAGGCGGGCAGCACGTAGGCGTAGAGCTGGTACAGCAGGATCGGCATCGAGAGCACGAGCGCGCCGTAGGCCGCAACCGTGAAGGTGATCGTGAAGGGCTCGGCGACGCCGAAGGTGATCAGCTTCTTGTGATTGTCGGGCAGCGGCCCGGCGGCGATTTCGAGCAGCAGGTGGTTCTGCCAGAAGCAGAGGGCGAGGGCGACCCCGACGACGACCAGGCAGATGACGATGCGGGTTCGCAGCTCGTCGAGATGCTCGACCAGGCTGAGCTGATCCTCGTGGGAAACCGGCCTCATCCGGGCCATGATTAGTTCCTAGGGACGATCGTGAGCGACCGTCTCACCCTCCTCGGCTCCCTTTCCAACAGGGGGCTTCGGTGGTTCAACGGGGGCCTGCGGTGGCTCGATTGCCTCCGGCCGCGCCGGCTCGTCATGGCTCTCACCACTGACCGATCCACGGAACTCGCGGATTCCTTTGCCGAGCGATTTGCCGAGCTCCGGCAAGCGTTTGGGGCCGAAGACGACGAGGGCGATGATCAGGACGATCGCGAGCTCCATTGGTCCAATGTTTGGCATTGCCCCATGGTAACGACAGCCCCACCCGATCGGATCACATTTCACCTCACATCTAATTGGGGGCGTGGCCTACCTGATAATCGTGCTTTCTCGCGTCTTTACGCGAAAGTGCGGATGGATCGATCGCTTCGCGGGTTCGATAGTGCAGACATGAGAGACGCGAGCGCCAGCCAGACCGAGACCGCCGCCCTTCACGTCTGCCCGCACTGCAGCTCGACTTTGGTTCAGCCGACCTGCTGGGAGCAGGCCTCCGACCGCGGACACTGGCGCCTCTGGCGTCGTTGCCCCGAGTGCGACTGGCGCAGCGAGGAGGTCCACGCCGAGGCCGCGATCGACGCCTTCGACGAAGAGCTCGACCTCGGCACCCGCGCCCTCTGCGACGTGCTGAAGGCGCTGGAGCACGAGAACATGCAGTTCGTCGTCGATACCTTCGCCGTCGCGCTCGAGGCCGATTTGATCACGGCCGACGACTTCCGCTAGCCGTCCCGACGCGCTTTATCTACGAGTAACGCTGCACGACGCCGTCGGCAACGAGCCCGAGCAGCTGCCGCTGCTCGGCGTCGAAGTCACCGGAGGCGAGCTTCTGCTTCGCCGCCGCGACCATCTCCAGCGCCCGCGTGCGGACTTGATCGAGGGCGCCGGTAGCGGCGATGCGGTCGCAGAGGCTCGCGGCCGAGGCAGGGTCGAGAGCGCGCAGGTCGACCTGCGCCAGTTGCGGATCCTGCTCAGCGGCGAGGATCAGCGGCAGGGTCACGGTGCCGTCGAGCAGATCGGTGCCGCGCGCCTTGCCGGTCCGCTCCGCCGGGCCCGCGACATCGAGCACGTCATCGAGCAGCTGAAAGGCGAGGCCGATCTCAGCGCCGAATTCCCCGAGGGGGACGGACTCTCGGCCCATCAGGCAAGCGCAGCGAAAGAGCGTCGCGGTCTTCAAGCGGCAGCGCTTCAGGTAGCGCTGCTCGGAGGTGCCGATATTGAAGGCATCTTGGCGCTGGGCAAGCTCGCCCTCGGCGAGAGCGACGGAGGCGCTGGCGAGCAAGGCGACGCCGTCGATATCGCGATGCCCAGCGAGCAGGGCGAAGGCGCGCGAGAAGAGCAGGTCGCCCACCGCGATTGCCCGCTCGGTCCCGGAGCTGGCGGCAACCGTGGGGAGGCCGCGGCGCAAGGGCGCGTCGTCGAGGACGTCGTCGTGCACCAGGGTTGCCATGTGGACGAGCTCGATCGCGGCAGCGGCGCGCACCGACTGCTCTCCCCCGTCGGGTCCCGCGGAGAGCAACACGAGCAGCGGCCGCAAGCGCTTTCCGCCGGCCGTGAGCGTGGCCTCCGCATCGGCAGCCAGCAGGTCGCCGAAGCCGCCGCTCTGTGCCCGCAACAGCTCCTCGACCTCGCCCAGGCGAGCCGGCAGCCAGCGGCTCGAGGCGTCGAGCACCGCGGTGACGGGGGGTGGGACGGCGGAGGGCCGGGTCACCCGCGGATGCCGCTGTGGATCGCGATGATCCCACCGGCGAGAACGGTCCAGCGGACGCGCTCGATACCCGCGTCGTGCATCAGCCCCGCCAGCCGGTTGGGGTTGGGGAAGCTGCGCACCGACTCCGGCAGATAGGTGTAGGCCTCGGAGTCGTCGGAGAAGCTGCCGAGCATTGGCACGATGCGGTCGAACCAGAGCGAAAAGAAAGTCGACAGCGGCGGCCGAGTTGGCTGGGTGATCTCAAGCACCACGAGCCTCCCCCCCGGGCGCAGCACCCGAGCCATCTCCGCCAGGCCCCGCTCGAGGTCTGCGAGGTTGCGGATTCCAAAGCCGACCGTGACCGCGTCGAAGCGACCGGCGTCATAAGGCAGGCTGAGCGCGTCGGCCCACTCGAAGCGGACGCCGTCGGCGCCGCGCTCGCGGGCCTTCTCGCGGGCGAGGTCGAGCATCGGCTCGGAGAAGTCGCAACCGACCACGTGCCCTCCCGGTGCGACCCGACCCGCCAGCTCGAGCGTGAGGTCGCCGGTGCCGCAGCAGATGTCGAGCGCCGATTCCCCCGCCTCGAGCGCGGCTCGATCGCCGGCGCGCTCGCGCCAGCGGTGATGCAGACCCGCCGTCATCACCGAGTTGAGCGCGTCGTAGCGACTGGCGACGCGGTCGAACATGCGGTTGACCTGCCCGGCGAACTGGGCGGAGTCCCGCGAGGGCTTGGTGGTACCGGCCATCAGGGCCTCAGGCTATCGGCCCGCTCTAGTTGAGCGAGGAGAGGAAGTCGGCGAGCTCGTTGAGCTTCTTCGGCGGCAGGTCGCGGAAGGAGGGCATGATGCCCGGGCCGATCTCGACCGAGCGGATGATCGCGGCGCGCGGGATGCGCTGGGCGATGTGGGTCAGTTCGGGCCCCGGCCCGTTGTTGCCGTTCTCACCCAGCTTGTGGCAGGCCAGGCAGCCCGAGCCGGCGACGACCTCCTTACCGGCTTCGTATTGGGGTGCCACCTTCATGTCGATCTCGGTCGGCGAACCGCCGGTGGCGCCGAGGAAGGTCAGATAGGCCATCGCGATGATCGTCAGGATTCCGGCCGTGGTCGCGATCGGGCGGCGGATCGGGTTGCGCTCCGGGCCGCGATCGTAGAAGGGCAGGAGCAGGAGCAGCACCATGCAGACGGTGGGCACGCCGATGGTGGCGATCGGGACCAGCTCCGGCGGCTTGATCACGCGCAGGAGCTCGAAGAGGAAGAAGAAGTACCACTCGGGGCGCGGCACGTAGGTGGTCGTGGTCGGGTCCGCCTTGGGCCCCTGCTCGGCGCCGAGGATGACCGACATCAGGATGATCACGCCGACTACGGCGAGCATCATCGCCGAGTCCTTGAGCACCGCGTAGGGGAAGAAGGGCTTGCCCTTCTTCTTCAGCAGCTCGTATTCCTCGAGGTATGCCTGCTTCTCCGTGGGCTTCATGCGCTCGCCGACGCTCCATTGCTCGGGGAGGCGCCGTTGCCCTCCACCCCAGCGTCGAGCTGCGCAACCGGCGCCGCGACTTTCGGCTTTTCGCCTTTGAGCCAGGGCGGGGCAGTGGTACCGAGCTTGACCACCAGGTACATGTGGGCGCCGATCATCGCGATGATCGCCCCGGGAACGAGCAGCATGTGGATCGCGTAGAAGCGCGAGAGCGTCGTCGCTCCAAGCTCTGGCCCGGCCCTGAGGAAGTCGCTCAGGTAGGGCCCGATAACGGGGCCGGTGCCGTTGATGTTGATGCCGACGATCGAGGCCCAGTAAGAGCGCTGGTCGAAGGGCAGCAGGTAGCCGGTGAAGGCCATCGTCATCGTCAGGATCAGCAGCACTACGCCGATCACCCAGTTGAGCTCGCGCGGGTACTTGTAAGCGCCGAAGAAGAAGGTGCGGCCCATGTGCAGGAAGATCAGGATCACCATCACGCTCGAGCCCCACTTGTGCATGCCGTGCACGAGCTGGCCGAGGAAGACGTCGTTGTTGATGTGGGCGATCGAGGCGTAGGCCTGGGTCGTCGAGGGCGTGTAATACATCGCCAGGAAAACGCCGGTGATCGCCTGTGAGATGAAGGCGATCAGGGTGGCGGAGCCGAGCGTGTAGAACCAATTGGTCCCCTTCGGCACCTTGCGGTAGAGCATCCCGGTGAGGAAGCCGGTGGCCGCGGTGCGCTGATCGACCCAAGCGAGGACGTCGACCGGGGCTTCGACCGCCTTGTCGGCGAGGCGCTTGGCGTCTGAGGGACGCTCCGGCGGCGAGGTCTTCAGGTCAGCCGGCGCGGCGCCCTTGGCGCCATTGCTCGTACCCGGCTTGGCCGGTTTGCGCAGGGGGGCGGGAATGAGGGAGTCAAGCTTCATCGACTAGCTCACGGGGGTGGGAAGGTGGACGGACGCGGCGGGTACAGATATTCCCAGACGCCGCCGGTGAACTCCCCGGGGTCACGGGCGCGGACCGGATCGAGCTGTGAGGTGACGCTGTAGCGCGGACCGACCTCGACCTGGCCGTTGCGGACGCGGGTCTGGAACTGGTCGAGCGGCCGCACCGGCGGGCCGCCGATGCGCTTGCCCTGAAAGTCGTAGACGCCGCCGTGGCAGGGGCAGATGAAGTTGCCGGCCGCCTCGACGAAGCGGACCGGGCAGCCAAGGTGGGCGCAGCGGTTGGAGACGGCGACGAACTTGCCCGGTTCCTCTTCGAGCTGCTTCGAGCTTTTGCGGACGTAGGCAGTGGTCTTGCCGGCATCGCCGATCGACTCGGTTTCGGTGAAGACGACCTGGCGGTAGGTGTCTTCGACGAAGTCGTTGACCGGGCCGATCGCCTCCCAGCGCTCCTTGCCGCGGTGGAAGATCGGCGCCACCGCGAAGCCAACGGCGGGCAGGACGATCGCGGCGCCAGCCACGCCGCCGAGGCCCTGCACGGCAACCGTGAAGGCCTTGCGACGAGTCATCGACTCGCCCTCGAAATAGCCGGGTGGCTCGGGTGCCGGCCGCTCAGGCCTGCCGGTCGCCTCGGCCCCGTTCTGCTTGTCCGCGTCGTCGCTCAAAAACTCAAACCTCTAGAAGAACGGAGTCTATTGACTCACGGCGCTGGGAGGTCGCCATGGTCGCGGCCCCCCACCGCAAACGCCGCCGCGCGCCAGAGCCCTGGCACCTCATCGACCCGGTCTTCGGTGTGCATCTGAGCGCAGCGGCCGATCAACTCGGACAGCACCGCGACCGCCTCGACGTCGCCGAGGGCGGCCAGGGACTGAATGCCGAGCGCGTATAGATAGTCGCCGGCGAGCAGGGCGAGGTCGCGGTCGTGACCACGCAGCAGCCGCGACTCTCCGTAGTGGAGGAGATACCCCTCACGCACCGACTCGACCACCAGCGCGTACTCGCCTGGCGAAGACGCTGAGCGGGGGCCGAGCGCGGCGAGCAGGCCGAAGACGGGCCGCTCAGCCGGATCAACCACATGGGGCGAGATCGGCGTCTCCCCCGCTTTCAGGCCGGCGGCGAGGCGCTCGAGTGCTCCGCTGGGGTGAGCGAGCGCCTCCTCGTTCACAGCGCCTCCGCGAGCGACTCGGCGGCAGCCTCGAGCGTGCGCTCGACCGTCGCCTCATCGTGGGCGAGCGAGACGAACCAAGCCTCGAACTGCGAGGGCGGCGGATAGATGCCGCGCTCGAGCATGGCCCGGCAGAAGCGGGCGTGGGCCTCGAGGTCGCAGGCCGCGGCGCCGGCGAAATCCACGACCGGCTCGGCGCTGAAGAAAAGGGTGACCAGGCCGCGCACGGCCGCGACCTGCAGCTGCCGGCCCTGGGCGAGCTCGCCGAAACCTGCCGCGAGCCGCTCGGTCGTTTGGCCGAGACGCTCGTAAGCCTCAGCGTCGAGCTGCCGCAAGGTGGCGAGTCCCGCTGCGGTGGCGAGCGGGTTGCCCGAGAGCGTTCCAGCTTGGTAGACGTCGCCCGCCGGGGCGACGCGCTCGAGCAGCTCGCGCGGGCCGGCAAAGGCCGCGGCCGGCAAGCCGCCGCCGATGACCTTGCCGAGCACGGTCAGGTCCGGCTCGATGCCGAACAGCTCTTGAGCGCCGCCGGAGGCGACGCGAAAGCCGGTGATCACCTCGTCGAAGATCAATAGGGCGCCGGCCGCGCGAGTCGCGACCGCCGTTGCCGCGAGGAAGCCCTCCTCGGCTGGGACAACGCCCATGTTGGCCGCGACCGGCTCGAGAATCACCGCTGCCACCTCGTGCTCGGCCAGCGCCTGCTCGAGCGCGGCCCGATCGTTCCAGGGCACAACTACGGTTCCCGCCGTCTGGGCTGCGGTGACCCCCGGGGTTGCCGGCAGCGCCAGGGTCGCGATCCCCGAGCCGGCCTCGGCCAGGAGGCCGTCGGAGTGGCCGTGGTAGGCGCCGGCGAACTTGACCACGACCTCGCGCCCGGTGGCGGCGCGGGCGAGGCGGATCGCGCTCATCGCCGCCTCGGTGCCGGAGCTGGTCATGCGGACCATCTCGGCCGAGGGGACGCGGGCAACGACCTCCTCGGCCAGCTCCACCTCAGCGGCTGTGGCAGCGCCAAAGCTGGTGCCGCTGACCGCGGCCGTCTCGACCGCCGCGAGCACCCGGGGGTGGGCATGGCCGAGGATCAGCGGGCCCCAGGATCCGACCCAGTCGACGTAGCGATTGCCGTCGACGTCGATCAGCTCACAGCCTTCGCCGCGCTCGATGAAGATCGGCTCGCGCTCGATCTGCCGCATCGCGCGCACGGGCGAGTTGACGCCGCCGGGGAGGACCTGCAACGCACGGCGGTAGAGCTCCGCCGAGCGATCGTGGCTAGGAATGCTCTTCCTCCCAGCGCCGGTACTCATCGGTGAAGTAGTGCAGGCGGATCTTCTTGTACTCGGTCGAGGAGTAGAGGGTGGCGCGGTCGTCGGGACCCATCCCGCACTCCGCCGCGATCGAGTCGAGGATCGCGTCGCACTCCTCCTTGGAGCGGCCGTGGGCCATGGTGAAGACGCTGTAAGGCCAGTCCTCGTAAGTGGGGCGCTGGTAGCAGTGGGAGATGCCGCGAAAGGAGGCCATGCGGCCGCCGGTCTCCATGATCTCGGCCTCGGGCACCTTCCAGACGCCCATGCCGTTGGCCGAGAAGCCGGCACGGCGGTGGAAGAGGATGGCGGCGACGCGTCGCAGCAGCTTGCGGTCGACCATCGTGCCGAGGTGCTCGAGCAGGGCCTCAGTCGTCATCCCGACCTCGGACGCGGCGGCGTCGTAGGGACGCTCGATCGCCTCCATCGGTCCCTGCAGGGCGCGGATCACGGCGATGTCGTGCTCGTCGTAGGGCTGTGGCTCGAGCTCGCGTGGCGGTGCGGCCTCGACCGCGCTGGCCAGTGTCTCGGTGCCCTTCTCCATCTCTAGGTTCATGTTGATCTTGAACAGGGTCAGGGTCGGCAGCTCGCGCATCGACTCGGCGCCGGTCTCGCGCATCAGCACCTCGAGCGTGCCGGCGAGGCCCAGCTCGGAGTCAGGCGGGGTGGCGATCGTGAACCAGAGGTTGAAGTCGTGGGTGCGCAGGTAGTTGTGCGAGACGCCCGGGTGCGAGTTGACGATCTGCGCTGCCCGCTGCGGGTGCTCGGAGTCGACCTTGGCGGCGACCAGCATCGACTCGTAGCCGAGCGCGCGGGTGTCGAAGATCGGCGTGATCTCGCGGATGATCCGGCCCTCGAGCAGGCGATTGGTGCGGGCGAGGACGTCGTCGAGCTCCAGCTCCGCCTCGGAGGCGACGAGGGCGAAGGGTTCTGGGTCGAGCGGGAAGCTCGACTGCAGCAGGTTCATCAGCCGCTTGTCGGTCTCGTCGAGCGGGATCGCCGAGCCGTCCTTGCGCGAGCGAGCCTTCGACTGGGGAACCTTTACCGAAGCCATGCGGCGGCCTCCTTGGCGTAGTAGGTGATGATCGCGTCGGCGCCGGCGCGGCGGATCGAGGTCAGCGTCTCCAAAACGGCGGCACGCTCGTCGATCCAGCCCGCCGCCGCCGCGGCCTTGAGCATCGAGTACTCGCCGGAGACGTGGTAGGCGGCGAGCGGCGCGCCCGTCGCCTCCTTGACCCGCCGCACGACATCGAGGTAAGGCGTTGCCGGCTTCACCATCAGCATGTCGGCGCCCTCTTCGAGATCGAGCTCGGCCTCGCGCACCGCTTCGGCGGCGTTGGCGGGATCCATCTGGTAGCCGCGGCGATCGCCGAACTCGGGCGTCGACTCGGCGGCATCCCGGAAGGGCCCATAAAAAGCGGAGGAGTACTTGGCGCTGTAGGCGATGATCGGCACGCCTGAGTGGCCCTCCTCGTCGAGCTGGTGGCGGATCGTGCCGACCCGGCCGTCCATCATGTCGCTGGGCGCGACCGCGTCGGCGCCGGCCTCGGCGTGGGAGATCGCGACCTTGGCGAGCAGCTCGACCGTGATGTCGTTGTCGACCTCGCCGTCGCGGACGAAGCCGCAGTGGCCGTGCGAGGTGTACTCGCAGAGGCAGACGTCGGTGATCACGGTCAGGTCCGGGTGGGCCTCCTTCAGCGCTCGCACCGCCATCTGCACGACGCCCTCGTCGTCGTAGGCGCCCGAGCCCGACTCGTCCTTGCTCGCCGGCACGCCGAAGAGCAGGACGGAGCCGACACCGGCGCTGGCGATCTCGGTCGCCTCGGCGACCAGCTCGGAGATCGAGAAGCGCTCGACGCCAGGCATCGAGTCGACGCCCTCGCGCACGTTCTCGCCGGCGACTACGAAGAGGGGCTGGATCAGGTGACGTGGCGAAAGCTCTGTCTCACGAACCAAGCTGCGCAGAGCCTCCGTGCGGCGCAGGCGCCGCATGCGAGTGGAGGGGAAAGGCATTGCGTTCGCGAGTTTAGGGGAGGGACTGCTCAAGCCGTGGACAACAATCCCCACCACCCTCTGCGGATAGCTTTCGGCTAATGGAGGCGCGGGGGCTGGTCAAGCGCTACGGGGACCGGGAAGCGTTGCGGGGGGTCGACCTCAGCGCCGGGGCCGGGGAGCTGGTGGCAATCATCGGCCCGAACGGGGCCGGCAAGACGACGCTGCTCTCGATCCTCGCCGGAATCGCCAAGCCCGACGGCGGTGAGGTGAACGTGCCGCAGGGCGAGGTCGGCTGGGTGCCGCAACAGGCGGCGCTCTACCGGCGGCTGACGGTGGAGGAGAACCTGCTGCTCTTCGCGCGGCTGGAGAAGCACGAGGACCCGCGTCGCTCGAGCGAGGAGATGTTGGAGCTGACCGGGCTGGGCGAGCGACGGGGGGAGATCGTGGCGCGGCTCTCGGGTGGCAACCAGCAGCGGATCAACATCGCGATCGGGCTGCTGGCGCGACCGTCGGTGCTGCTGCTCGACGAGCCCAGCGTCGGCCTCGACCCGCGGCAGCGGGCCCGGCTCTGGGAGTTCGTCGTCGCCCTGGCCGCCGAGCGGGGAACGACCGTCGTCTTCTCCACCCACGACATCCAGGAGGCGGAGCGCTATGGCCGGCGCCTGCTCGTGCTTGCCGATGGCGAGGCGCTCTTCGATGGCGGTGCCGAGGAGCTGCGCGCCGCGGTCCGACAGGAGGCGCCGGAGGCCGCCGCGCAAGATTTCGAGACCGCCTTCGTCGCCTTCCTCCAGCATCGGGGGCACTGACCGATGCGCTGGCTGCTGCTCAAGGACCTGCAGGTACTGCGGCGCTCGCCGCTGCAGGCTGCCCTCCTGGTCGCCTACCCGATCCTGATCGCCGTTCTCGTCGGCTTCGCCATCTCGGGCTCGCCCGACAAACCGCGCGTCGCCTTCCTCAACGAAGTGCCGGACGACGCCCGGGTCAGCGTCGGTGAAAAGGAGCTGCCGAAGATCGGTGTCGGCGATCGCATCTGCGAGCGGGTCGAATGCGTCCACGTCAAGGACCGCGCCGAAGCGCGCGACGAGGTCAGCTCGGGCGACGTGCTCGCGGCCCTGATCCTGCCGGCGGACCTCGTCGACAAGATCAACTCGCTCTCGACGCCGGTGCCGAGCACGCCGGAAGTCGAGGTGATCGTCAATGAAGACGATCCGGTCAAGGCGCGGCTGGTCAACGACCGGATCGGCGCCCTGCTGACCCAGGCCAACTTGGTGATCGCGCGGAGGATCGCCAGCGAAGGGGGCAAATTCATCGGCCTCGTCCTCGACGGCGGCCAGCTCTCCGTGCTCGGCCAGGCGATCAGGATCCTCGGGCTCGGCAACACCGCGCGCATCCTCCACGCGGTGCGGGCGACGATGGCGCCGAGCCCGCTGCGCAAATCGCTCGACGAAGTCCTGCGCTTCACCACCCTCACCCGCGGCAACCTCGGCACGGCCGGGACGCTGTTGACCCGGCTGAGCCAGCCGATCGCCCTCGACAAGGAAGTCGTCAACGGCTCCTCTCCCCCGCTCGAAACCTTCGCGATCGCGGTCGCCGCCACCTTCACCCTCGCCTTTGTCACGGTCCTGCTGGTCGCCGGGTCGCTGGCGCTGGAGCGCGAGGAGAACGCCTTCCCGCGGCTGACTCGGGGCCTGGTCTCGCGCTCGGCACTGCTGACCGAGAAGGTCCTGCTCGGGGTCGGGGTCGGCCTGGTGGTGACGCTGCTGCTGCTTGGCGGGCTGGCCCTCTTCGTTCCCCTGCGCTGGGATCGCTTCGGGCTCTGGCTGCTGGCGATCGTCGGCGGCGCGGCGGGCTTGGGTGCGGCGGGGGCGGCGCTTGGGGCGGCGGCGCGCGAGGTTCGAGCCGTCTCGCTGCTGGCCTTCATGGTGACGCTGCCGATCGCCTTCCTCTCGCTGATCCCCGCGGGCACCGTCGGCTCGGGACTGAACGGCGTGATCGAGGTGATCACTGCGCTCTTCCCCTTCAAGCCGGCCCTGCAGGCGATGACGGGAGCGCTCGATCCGGCCGGGCCCGAGCTTGGCACCGCCCTGCTCCACCTCGCTGCCCTGATCGTCGCCTACGGCCTCCTGGCCCGTTTCGCCCTGCGCCGCTTCAGCGCGGTCTGACGAGCTGGGAGGGGCGACGGGGCAGCTGTGTCGAGCGGGCCTGGGAGAGGGCTGGGTCGGTGACGTTGCCGAGGACGAAGGTCTCGAGTTCGTCCTCGGCGCAGAACCGGGCGCGGAGGCGCTCGAGGATCTCGCCCTCGCTGAGCGCCGGGAACGCTCGGTTGGTCGCTTCCACCGCTGAAAGGGCGACCTCGCTGCCGTCCTCGATCAGGCAGCCATGACGGCTGAGGTAGGCGGCCGGGCTGACGATCGTCTCGCTGTCATCGAGCCGGCAGACAGCACCCTCGATCAGGGCCGCCTCGTAATTGGGCTCGGTCGCGGAGACAAGCCCGACTTGGGCATCGGTCATGTAGACGAGGTGGACCCGGACCTGGGTGCCGGGGCTGCGCTGCAGGGTGGCGGGGACGGCGCCGTAGGGAGAGATGTGGGCGGAGTAGACGACGTCGAAGTCGTCGAGCCAGGCGGGAAGAACGAGCACCGGCTGGTCGCTCAGCGCCAGCTTGCGGGCCAGCACTTCGGGGGCGGCATTGGAGCCGTAGGCGAGCATCGCGGTGCGCTCGTCGCGATCGATCTCGACCTCATCCGGGGCGAGGGTCTCGTGCCTGAGCTGGACGAAGGGCTCCCACGGGGCCTCGTACGGATAGCCCGTGGCGCGCTCGACAACATCACTTCTCTCATTCACCCTCCACACCCTTTCGCAATTTCGCGGATAGGGTCAGGCGACCATGAAGGTGCTCTTCATCGGCGACGTGGTTGGTGGTCCGGGACGGCGCGGGCTGGGCGCCGCGATGCCCGGGCTGCGCGAGCGCTACGCGCCAGAGATGGTCGTCGTCAACGGCGAGAACTCCGCCGGTGGCATCGGCATCACCGAGAAGACCGCGGCGGCGCTGTTCGACGCCGGGGCCGACGTGATCACGACCGGCAACCACGTCTACCGCCACCGCAGCGTCTACAGCTACCTCAACCGCAGCGAACGGGTGATCCGGCCGGCCAACTATCCCTACGCCAACCCCGGCCGTGGCTACACGGTCGTCGAGATCGGCGGGCAGCGAGCGGGAGTGATCAACCTCAGTGGCGCCGTCGGCCTGCGCGTTGCGCGTTCACCGTTCCACGAGGTCGACAACATCCTCGAGAAAATCGAGTGCGACTTCGTCATCGTCGACTTCCACGCCGAGGTGACCAGCGAGAAGGTGGCGATGGGATGGCATCTCGACGGCCGGGTCGCCGGGGTGCTCGGTACCCATACCCACGTGCCGACAGCCGACGGGCGAGTGCTTCCACAGGGGACCGCGTTCATTTCCGACGTGGGGATGACCGGGTCGAGAACCAGCGTGCTCGGGGTGAAACCGGAGATCATCCTCGAGTCGATGATCACTCAGATGCCGGTTAAGTTTGAGACGGCTGACGAGGATGTTTGGGTGATGGGGGCGGTGGTCGATGTCAACGACAAAGGGCTCGCTGATTCGATTACGCCGGTGATGGTTCCGGCCCCTACTTCGTAGGAGTTCGTTGCCGGGAGAGGTGCCGGTGCACCCCCTCACTCAACTTTTTCGGTGCAGAGCTGCCTGCTGTCGCCGCGAGGGATTGGCGAAAAAGTACAAGCCGTTCGGGGGTGCACCGGCACCTCTCTCAGGGACGGACATCGCTACGAGGAGCAGGGGGAGGAACCAGACGATGTAGAGGTAGAACCAGTGGTGCATCGTCAGCTGGACGCCGATCAGGAGGGCCGCACCCAGCGCCGCCACCTGGAAGAGCTTCTTTTCCTTGGGGCGGAAGGCAAAGGCCAGAGCGAGAAGGGCGACTCCCCCTAGAAGGACCACTCGCAGTGGCTCAAGCGACGGGACCTGGCCCCAGATGCTGAAAGGAGAGGTGCGGTCGGCTTGGTAGGCGAGGGTGCGGTCGTAGACGGTGGGCAAGCCCGGATCGATCGCAGGCCAGAGGAGTAGGGCGGCGGCCGTTAGAGCGAAGGCAAGGACGAAGCGCTTTCGCTTTTCACCGTAGGTGGCGAGCATTGGGAGGAGGACGGCGGGGGCGAACTTGGTGAGGGTTGCCAGGGCTGAGATCACACCGCGGGTGGCGGGACGGGCTAGGGCCAGGAGGGTGGCTGCCAACAGCGTTGCGACGAGGGTGTCGTTGGAGTTGGAGAGCAGGGCGTAGGCCGTGTAGGGGTAGGCGGCCCAGGCGAAAGCGAGGGTCGCGGCGAGCTTGTTGCCCGCGGGGCCGGGGCGGATGCGGCGGCCCAGCAGGAGCAGGAGGGCGAAGGTGGCTAGGTCGAAGAAGACGGCGGCACCGTGGGCGGCGGGGAGGTCGTTCCAGGTTCCCGACCAGGGCCAGATCCGCTCGAAGGGAACGTAGGCGAGGTAGTTGAAGGGACCGTAGGTGTCGCCCTGGGAGACGTCTTCGGGGAAGTTGTCGTAGATCGGTTCGCCGTGGGCGATGTGACTGGCGCCGACCTCGCTGGCGTAGCCGACGTCAATCACGCCCGAATCGGTCATGTTGAGCCCGACCCGGAAGCCGATCAGGAAAAGCGCGGCGACCAGCAGCCAGGCGGCGGGCCAGCGGGGGCTGATGCCCCCTCCCCCGCCCCGCAATCCGATCCACAGCGCCCGGGCGAAGAGGTAGACGAGCGGCACGTATTGCAGCGGCACCGAGACGCCGATTTCGGCCCGGTTGAAGAAGAAGTTGGAGACGCCGAAGCTGAGCAGGACCAGCAGGTCGAGGTTGGAGAGACGGCGCAGGCGCCGCCAGTCGATCAAACCAAGCAGGAAGATCGCGCAGAGGGGCAGGAAAACGTAGGGCGCGTTGAGCTTGTGGCCGAAGGCGCCGGAATAGCCACGGGCCATCTTCCAGGCGACCTGGTAGCCCGTCCACGACTCACGCACGAGGCCGGTCAGCGGGTCGACGATGACCAGCGCCACCTCCTTTTCGTCGGCGAAGTAGGCCACCTCCCACTTGCCGTCGACCTTGTCGACCGAGTGGCCGAGCTCGCCGTTCTCCCGTCGCTCCTTGATCACCTTCGGGTCATGCGAAGCGACCGCCGCGGCTTCGGCCGCATTGATCCGCGCGGCGGCGGAGGCGGCCGCGGGCAGAAGGAGCGCCGCGGCCACGAGGGCCACGGCGAGCGACTTCATAGGCCGAAGTGCTGGCGCACCGCGGGGGCCACGTCGCTCAGCGTCCACTGCTCTCGCTCATCCGCCGAGTCAGGCCCGCAGCCGACGAAGAGCAAGGGCCCGAGCGAATCGCCGGCGTGGAGGGCGCCGTGGCTGCCGCCGCCGGCGTGGCTGACCCCTCCCCAGTCGAGCGCCTCGAATCCAGTCTGCAGCGAGAGAACGAAGTCGCCGGCGTGCGGTGCGTTGAGAGCCGCCCAAACCCGGGCGAGTGGATCCGGGTAGGCCTCGCTGCGCAGCTTGCCGCCCTCGCTGCTCGCCTCGATCACTCCCAGCTCGCCTTCTACCCCCCAGCTGCCGCCGCGCAGATCCGCGAGCGGTCCACCTGGCCGGAAGCGCAGGCGCTCGCCGTCACGTTCGATCACGGCGCTGACCTCCCCGCAGGGGGGGCCAGGCTCGGTTCGCACGAGCGGCTCTCCGTCAGCCCCCTCCAGGTGGCAGACCAAGTCGACCCCCTCGATCACCCCCAGCGCCTCGCGCACCTCCCGCGGGTCGGCGGCCTCGCCGCCGCCCTCGAGCAAGTAGACGTGGGCGGCGCGGCCGGTCGGGCTGACGGCGAGCTGGGGCGGCGCGGCCGAATGGGACTCGGAGGGCTGCAGGACCGACCACTCGCGGCCGAGCAGCTCGGCGAGCGGCAGGCCGCGGTGCACGTCCGTCTGCGCGTGGTCGGCGAGCAGGATCACGGCGTGCTCAGCGAGGAAAGGATCGATGCCGCCACAAGCGTCGACCAGCTTGCCGAAACAGTGGTCCGCCTTGGCGATCGACTCCTCGCTCGCCTCGGGGCCAAAGCGGTGCGAGTAATTGTCGTTGTCGGGCAGGGAGAAGAGCAGGAAGTCAAACCCGTCGGCCTTGGCCAGCTCGGCGGCGCAACAGGCCGAGTAGCCATCGCGGTTGCCGGGGATCGAGGTCGAGCGGCAGGGGACCTCGCGACTCGAGTAGAGGTCACCGTAGAAGAGCTCGCCCGGGCCCCAGGTGTGGTGGTGGAACTTGAGCCGGGTGGCGTCGACGGCTCGTTTCAGCAAGCCGTCGAGCGAGACCGGGTGGCGGTGGCGGCCGCGATAGATCAGGAACGGCGTGCAGGCGGTGCGCAGGCCGGCATCGTCGAGCTGCTCGAAAAGCGTCTCGGCGCCGGCGTTGAGGTGCGCCAGGTTCATGTTGTAGACGAGGTCGTAGAGCGAGCGGAAAACGCCGAAGGAGCGGGTCGCCTCGAGCGAGGAGCCGTACTCGACGTAGCGCCGCTCCAAGCGGTGGTACCAGTTCATGCCGCTGATCCAGTGCCCGTCGGAGCCGCGGCCGGTGACCATCTCGGCGCTCGCCACCGGGGTCACCGAGGGGAAGCTGGAGACGCAGTCGGGGATCAGCACGCCGCGCTCGATCAGGGCGCCGAAGGTCGGCGCCCTACCGGCGGCCACGGTTCGCTCCAGCATGTCGGTGCGCAACGAGTCGACGTAGGTGAGGATCAGCTTCTTGGCGGGCACCGCCGCCATGATCGCGAACCGGCGCGGCGGGCTTAGCGGAGGACGCGGAGGCCGGCGTGTTTGCGCTGGGCGCGGCGGCGCCTCGAGACGCCGAGCACGGCGAGGGCAACGACGATCAGCAGGATCGCCGGCGAGATCAGGATCGCGATCGCGACGACGAAGAGGGCGGCGATCGAGACGAGAAAGCCAAGCGCGCCGGTGCCGCTGCCCTCACGCCGGCCCGCCGAGCTGACCACGTCGCTGACCACGATGCAGGCGAAGACCGCACCGGCGAGGCAGAAGAAGGCCCCGGCGAGTGTGTTGACGTCAGCGCTGCCGGCGAGCAGGGCGCCGATCACGAGCGCGATCACGCCGGCGAGGATCGTCATCCGGCCACGGGCGGAGCCGTGCGTGCCGGTGGTGCCGGCGAGCATGCCGATCGCGAGGCCAAGGCCGAGCTCGAGGCAGATTCCGGAGAAAGATCCCACGCCGAAAACCTAACTCCCCCGGCGCCCCGGTGCGGATTCGCCACACTATTCCCATGTCCGACCCGCCTCACCGGCGCCGCGCCCACGCAAGCAGCAGCGATCTGGAGCGCTACGCCGGCCTTTTCGCCGAGCGCACTCGGGTGATGCGCTCCTCGGCGATGCGGGACCTGATGGCGATCACGGCGAGGCCCGAGGTGATCTCGCTGGCCGGCGGCCTGCCTGACACCTCGACCTTCCCGCCGCAGACCTTCGCCGCCCAGATGACCCGGATCGCCCAGGAGTCGGCGGCCGAGGCGCTGCAGTACGGACCGACCGAGGGCTTCCGCGAGACCGTCGATTGCATCGTCGAGGTGATGGGCGCCGAGGGGATGCTCCCCGACCCCGACGACGTCATCGTCACCACCGGCGGGCAGCAGGCGATCGACCTGATCTGCAAGGCGCTGGTCGATCCCGGCGACGCGGTGATCTGCGAGGCGCCGACCTACCCGGGGGCGATCCCTGTCTTCTGCAGCTACCAGGCCGAGACGATCCAGATCGAATGCGACGCGGAGGGGATGCGGATCGCCGAGCTCGAAGACACGCTCGAGCGGCTCGAGGTCGAAGGGCGACGGCCCAAGCTCATCTACTCGGTGCCGACCTTCCAGAACCCCGCCGGGGTGACGATGTCGCTGGAGCGCCGCCGCCGGCTGGTCGAGCTGGCGCGACAGCGTGAGCTGCTGGTCGTCGAGGACAACCCCTACGGGCTGCTGCGCTTCGGCGGCGAGGCGCTGCCGCCGCTCTACCAGCTCGACGGCGGTGACTTCGTCCTCTACATCGGCACCTTCTCGAAGATCCTCTCGCCGGGGATCCGCCTGGGCTGGGCGGTGGCGCCGCCGCCGGTGATGGAGAAGGTCGTGCTCGGAAAGCAGGCCTCCGACCTCTGCACCTCGACCCTGACCCAGTACTTCGTCCGCGAGTACTTCGCCGAAGGCCGCTGGCGCGAGTACATCGCCAGCCTCGGGGACATCTACCGCAGCCGCCGGGACGCGATGGTCGAGGCGCTCGGGCGTTACTTCCCGCCGCAGGCGAGCTGGACCGAGCCGGAAGGTGGCCTCTTCATCTGGGCCACCCTCCCCCCCTATATCGACACCAGCGACCTGCTCGCACGGGCGCTGCGCGAGGACGTCGCCTTCGTCCCCGGCCAGGCCGCCTACGTCGACGGTCGCGGCCGCAACTCGATGCGCCTCAACTTCTCCGCCGGCGATGAGGACGAGATCCGCGAGGGCATTCGGCGCATCGGCAAGGCGATCGAGGCGCAAGTAGAGCTCTACGGAGCCCTCACAAATTCCGCCACCTCTGCTCCCGCTCCGGCGAAGGAGTCAGATATGGATTCGCCTGCGCTCCCGCGTCCGGGGGTGGAATCAGAGAAGGACGGTGGCGACGTGCTTCCCTTCCGCAAGGCCGGGGGCGCGTGAGGGTCGCGGTGCTGAAAGGCGGTCGCTCGCTGGAGCGCGGGGTGTCTCTGCGTTCCGGGGCTCGCGTCGAAGACGCCCTGGAGCGACTCGGGCATGAGGTGCTGCCGCTCGAGGCCGATGGCGAAATGGTCAAGCACCTGGCCGCTGAGCGGCCAGACGTCGCCTTCGTCGCCATGCACGGCTCCGGCGGCGAGGACGGCACCGCCCAAGAGCTGCTGGAAATCCTCGGCATCCCGTTTACCGGCCCCGGGGTCGCCGCCTGTGGGCGCTGCATGGACAAGGTCCAGGCCAAGCACGGGTTCCGAGCGGCCGGGGTACCGACGCCCGACTGGTTCGCCTTCAACGAGACCGCTTTTCGCGAGCTGGGCGCGGCCGACGCCTTGGGGGGCCTCGAGGAACGCCTCGGCTTCCCGCTCGTGGTCAAGCCCAGCCGCGGGGGCTCGGCGCTGGGGATCAAATTCGCCGAGAGCTGGTTCGACGTGCCGGAGGCCCTCGTATCGGCCTTCAGCTACGACGACCGCGTGCTGCTCGAGCGCTTTGTCGATGGCCGCGAGCTGGCCGTCAGCGTGCTCGGCGACGAACCGCTGCCGGTGGTCGAGGCCATCCCCCAGTCCGGCGATCTCTACGACTTCGAGGCGCGTTATGAGATTGGCCGCACCTCCTTCGTTTGCCCCGCCGAGCTGAGCGGCGGCGAGACCGCGGCGGTTACCGCGGCGGCGCTGGGCGCCTACGCGGCGCTGGGCTGCTCGGGTTTCTCCCGGGTCGACCTGATCCTCGCCGCCGACGGGCCGCAGGTGCTCGAGGTCAACGCGATCCCGGGCCTGACCGACACCAGCCTGCTGCCGCAGGCGGCCGAGGCGGCGGGGATGACGTTCGAGGATCTCGTAGCGAAGATCCTCGAGCTGGCCGTAGACGGTGACCAGTCAAGTAGGTCGGGGGATGCAGGGAGGGCGACGAGGGGAGCGCGCAGCAGTGCGTAACCCGAGGAAGCCGACCGAAGACCCCGAGATACGCCGACTGGAGACTGTCTACGAGTCGTTGCCCTGGGCAAAGTCGTCGGGCGTGACCTCGTCGAGGAACTCTTTGAATTTGTCGACGACCTCCTCGGTGTCCTCGACGTCATGCTCGAACTCGATCGCCGACTCCTCGATTACGTCCTCGTCGGCGAAGATCGGGGCCGAGACGCGCACGGCGAGGGCGAGGGCGTCGGAGGGGCGGGAGTCGATCTCAAGCTCGGTGCCATTGATCGAGACGGTGATCGAGGCGTAGAAGGTGTTGTCGCGCAGCTCGGTAACGGATACCCGCTCACATTTCGCGTCGAGCTGCTCGAGCATGTCGGAGAGCAGGTCGTGGGTCATCGGCCGCGGCGTCGAGGCACCCTGCAGCTTCATCAGGATTGCCGCCGCCTCCGGGTGACCGATCCAGATCGGCAGGAACTTGTTGCCGTCGACAGTCTTCAGCAAGACGATCGGCTGCTTGCCGACCATGTCGAAGCTAACGCCGTAGATCTGCATCTGCTGCACGAGTGGGCGATCCTGGATTCGAACCAGGGACCTCGTCCTTATCAGAGACGCGCTCTAACCAACTGAGCTAATCGCCCGGAGCTTCGCCGATGATAGCGGGGTATTCCGGGCTTCAAGCGGCCGGTCGGCAGTGCCTATTCGGAATCGAGAGCACGCCTGATGAACTCCGACTTGGCGGCCGTGTACGCATCGCGATCGTTCTCGAAGCTGCCGGCGAGGCGCTGCTTCAGGGCGAGGTATTCCGCCGCGAGCAAATCGTCCGCTCGCAACAAGTCGCGGAAGTTGAGCTCGGCACGAAAGCGCTCCGAGCCCGTCGGAACCAGATGTAGGTGGTGGGTGCGACGAGACGGGTGCGGCTTGCAGAACCACTGCATCTCGGCCTCCATGTACGGCGCGTAGAGGTACCCGAGGGCGGCGAGGGGATCGAAGCAGCCCCTGCTCTCGTCGAGGTCGCGGACGCCGGCCAGGATGTCGATGATCGGCTTTGCTTCCAGGCCGGGGACGGCGGTGCTGCCGACATGGTGGATGCCGCCGTCGATCCAGGGCCAGATCGCGCCGGAGAGCGTGGCCCGCTCGAGCTCGAAGCGCCGTGGCCAGTCCGGGTCGTAGGCGATGAGGCGAACCGGTTCGTCAGACGGCGACTCGGAGCTCATTGCCGGTGACGAGTCAGCGGCGCTTGAGGGAGCGGGCCAGGTCGAGGGCCTCGTCGAGGTCCTCGAAACGGATCTCCAGCGCCACCCCTCCCCCCTTTGGCCGCAGCTTCACCTCGTGGCCAAGCGCCGACTCGAGCTTGTCTTCTGCTCCGCGCAGGGCATCGGCCTCTTCCGCCGTGAGACGGGCTCCGCCGCCTCTACTCTGTTTTGGCTGGCTAGCCAGCTTAGCCCTGTTCTCGGTTTCGCGGACCGACCAGCCACCACGGGCCGCGTCGCGGGCGAGGCGGCGGCGGACGTCATTGCCCTCAGCGGCGAGGAGAGCCTTGCCGTGGCCCTCGCTCAGCTCGCCGGCCTCGAGCAGCTCCAAGGCCTCGTCGGGGAGGTCGAGCAGCCGGATCAGGTTCGAGACCGCGGGACGGCTGCGACCGACGCGGCGCCCGAGCTCCTCCTTGGAGAGGCCCAGCTCATCGACCAGGGCGGCGCAAGCGCGGGCCTCGTCGACCGGGTTGAGGTCCTCGCGGACCATGTTCTCGATCAGCGCCACCTGCAGGCGCTCCGCCAGCTCCTGGTCGCGGATGACGGCCGGCACCTTCGCCAGCCCGGCCTCCCGAGCCGCTCGCCAGCGCCGCTCGCCGGCGATCAGCTCGTAGCTGCCGTCGGGGAGGGGGCGGACGAGAAGCGGCTGCACTATGCCGTTGGCCTCGATCGAGGAGGCGAGGCCGGAGAGCGCCTCCGGGTCGATCTTGGTTCGGGGCTGGTTCGGGTTCGGCTTGATCAGCTCGGTCGGCAGCTCGCGCAGCTCGCCCACGTGCTCAGCGGCCGACTCCGGCAGGATCGCCGAGAGGCCGCTGCCGAGGCCGCGTTTGGCGCGCTTGGTGGCGCTAGTGGCCATTGGCAAGCCCCCTCTCAGCCACGCTGCGCGAGCTCCTCGGCAAGAGCGCGGTAGGCCTCCGAGCCGCGCGAATTGGGCGAGTGGTCGATCACGGGCAGGCCGTAGCTTGGCGCCTCTGCGACCCGAACGCTGCGCGGTATGACCGTCTCGAAAACCATCTCAGGGAAGTGCTGACGCAGTTCCCGCTCGACGTCCTGCGCCAAGCGGGTGCGCTCATCGTGCATGGTGACCAAGAGGCCCGACACCTCCAGCGCTGGATTGAGCTCGCGGCGGATCATCGCCAGCGTGTCGAGGAACTGGACCAGGCCCTCGAGCGCCAGGTACTCAGCCTGGACCGGCACCACCACGCGGTCGGCGGCGGTGAGGGCATTGACGCTGACTGGCCCGAGCGAGGGAGGGCAGTCGAGCAAGGTGTAGGCAAAGCGCTCGCGCACCGGGCCGAGACCTTCGCGCAGCCGGACCTCCGAGCTCTCCATCCGCGGCAGCTCGACCGCAGCGCCGGCGAGATCCTTGTTGGCGGGGACCAGCCAAAGATTGTCCGGGCCGGCGGGACGCGCTGCCTCGGCGACGGAAACCTCGCCGATCAAGCAGTCGTAAGAGGAGGGGTGCATGTCCCGACCGCCGCCCAGGGCGACGGTCGCGTTGCACTGCGGATCGAGGTCGACGAGCAGGGTCTGGGCGCCACCTGAGGCCACACAGGCGGCAACGTTGACCGCGGTCGTCGTCTTGCCGACGCCACCCTTCTGGTTCGCAATCGCGTACACGACGCCCATGTGGCGCAGACTAGTGGTCGCCCCGCGGGCGCTTCTTGGCCATTCCCGGACGACGCGGAAGGTCTTTGGGGGTGGGGCCCATCTTGCGGACCAGATGCAGGTGACGGTGCTCGCTGCCGGCAAAGGGGCCGACATGGCGAATCTCGCCCGGCTCCATTGCCAGGGCCGAGGCCGCGCTGGCAAGCTGGGCCTCCTCCTCGTCATCCCGCTTGCCCTTCCAAGCGACGAGAGCACCGCCGTCTTTCAGCAGCGGCGAGGCCAGCTCGGCGAGAGTGGCGAGGCGGCCGACCGCCCGCGCCGTGACGACGTCATAGGACCCTCGAGCGCCCTCTTCCTTCGCCAGGTCCTCCGACCGGGCGTTGAGCACCCGCGCATTGGCAATCCCGGCCGCGTCGATCGCCCCCTGGATGAAGGCGCACTTTCGCCCCACCGACTCGATCAAGTCTATCTGGGAATCGGGCAAGGCAACCGCCAGCACAAGCCCCGGAAACCCTGCCCCAGAGCCAATATCCGCGATCCGCGAAGCCTCCCGCAGCGCCTCGAGCTCCAGCCCGCTGAGGCTGTCGGCCACGTGCACCTTCCAAGCCCGCTCAGGCTCGACCACCGAGCTGACCGAAGCCCGCTCATCCCGAAGAAGCTCCAGAACCTGCGTGATCGTTGCTCGTTGCGCTTCGTCTAGGAAGCGATTCAGCAGGGGTGAAGCGTCTTGTACTTTTTCGCCGCGGGCCATCCGTCCTCCGCCGCAAGCGCGGCTCGAAAAAGTTAAGCGGAACCCCTGCTGAATCGCTTCCTACTCAGAAACCAGAGGGGCAACGACCACGCATCTCCGCGGCTCGTCCCCTTCGGAGTACGTCTCGACCCCGGACCGCTCCTTGAGGTGCTCATGCACGACCCGCCGCTCCTGGGCGCTCATCGGATCCATCTCGACCGAGTGGTTCCCGCTCAGCGCCTGCTCGGCGGCTCGATCAGCGCGGGCGGTCAAGGTCTCTCGGCGGCGGTCGCGATATCCCGCTGCATCGACGACCACCCGCTTGCGATCCCGCATTCCGCGGAAGGCAGCCTGGTAGGCGATCAACTGCAAAGCATCGATGGTCTGGCCCCGCTTGCCGATCAGCAACCCGTAGTCGTCGTCGCCCTCGACCGAAGCGGTGATTCGATCGTCGTCCTCGAGAATCTCCACCTCACCGTCGAGATCCAGCTCATCGAGCACCTCCTCGACCAGCTCTCGAACGCGCTCAGCAGGCTCCTGCGGCCAGTCCCCGTTCTCAGCCATCGCGCGGCAGTCTATGCCTAGCGCCGCTTCTTCTTCTTCTTGGGTGGCGGAGGCGGTGGCTTGGCGGCCAGTACCTGCTCCGGCGTAGCTACGTGCGGGGCGGGGATCACGCGCTGAATCACGTATTGCTGGCCGATCGTCCAGAAGTTGGTGGTGATCCAGTAGAGGACCAGGCCAGCCGGGAAGTTGATCACGAAGGGGACGAAGATGAAAGGAAGCACGGCCATCATCGTGCGCTGGCTTTTGTCGGCGGTGACCGACATGATCAACCCAGAGACGAGCTGGGTTCCCACATAGAGGACCAGCAGGGTGATCAATTCGGCACCGTGCGCCTTGGCGGTCAGGTCATTGATGAAGAGGAAGGAAGCTTCGCTCCCGCAGTGACCCGCCTCGCAGCCGATGTCGGAAGGCAGCTCGTGCCGCAGCACGTAGAAGAGGGTGATGAAGACCGGCAGCTGCGCGAGGAGCGGGATACAGGAGGCAAAGGGGTTGACTTTGTTCTCCTGGTAGAAGCGCATCATCTCCTGCTGCATGCGCTGGCGGTCGTTTTTGTACTTGGCCTGGATTTCTTTGATCTGCGGCTGCAGGGCCTGCAGGGCGCGCATTCCCTTCAGCTGCCTGTAAGTGAGCGGGATCAGCAGCGCGCGGGTGCAGACGGTGAGGGCAATGATCGACATCCCCCAACTGAGGCCGGCGCTGTCGTGGAAGAACTGCAGAACCGCATTGGCAACGTCGATCAGCGGCTGCAGGATGTTGGCGGCGGGGATCACGGATGGGCCTCTCGGTGATGGTGGTGGGCTGCGGGATCGATGGGGCCGACCCGCAGCGTGAAGCGATCCGGCACCGGGTCGAAGCCGCCGTGGCTAAACGGATTGCAGCGAACCAAGCGCCAACCAGCAAGCAAGGTGCCACGAACAGCGCCGAAGCGCCCGATTGACTCTGCTGCGTAGGCAGAGCAGGTGGGCTCGTACCGGCACCGGCGCGGGAAAGCTGGGGAAAGCCAGCGCCGGTAGGCGATGATCAGGGCCAAGAGAAGGCGTTTCACGTGGAACGCTTCTTCCTGGCCGAGGCGACCAGTGCCTCCTCGAGGCACTCCCGCACACCGCTAGAACCCTCGCGCTCGATCAGATCCCCGATCTCAGGGCGGGCAACGAGGACAAAGTCGTGCTGCGCTGGAAGGCGGTCGGAGAGGTTCCAAAAGGTCTCCCTCAGCACCCGCTTGACGCGATTGCGGTCAACGGCGCCGCCGATCTTGCGGCTGACCGAGACGCCCAACCTCACGTCTTCTTCCTCACCATCGTCCTTGCGGGGGAAGCTGTAGAGAACGAGGTAGCGGGTCGCATGTGAGGATCCGTCGCGATAGACGCGGTCGAACTCGCCGCTGCGCGAGAGGCGGCGTCGCTTTGCCGCCATCTAAGGGGTGAGGCGCTTCCGGCCTTTGGCCCGGCGGCGCTTGAGGATCGCCCGGCCGCCGCGGGTGCTCATCCGCGCCCGGAACCCGTGCGTCCTGGCCCGCTTCCGCTTCTTCGGCTGATAGGTGCGCTTCATCGGGCGTCGCAGTATACGGACGCGCCGCCGGGCAGGTGAGCTCCCGGCCAAAATCATTTCTGCGGCATTTGCGGGGGGCGCCGATTCGGGCGATCTGGGCGCCGCTATGGTCGGCCGTCGGTGCAAGATGACGCGGCGAAACATGACCTCGACTCCCTCTGGAAGGACGTGCAAGAGCGCTTGCGGGCCTCGGTCCCAGCCTCGACCTTTCAGCTTTGGCTGGAGCCGCTCGACCTAGTCGGGGCAAGGGCGGGAACGCTTTTCCTCACCGCCCCGGAGAGCATCCGCGCCTGGACCGAGCGCCGTTACACGGGTCTGATCCGCGAGGCCCTGGCCGGTACCGGCTCGGGGATCACAGATGTCAGCCTGGTTGGGCAGGGTGAGGGACCTGGCGCGGCAGAGCCGGACTGCGGCTCGAGCCTCGACCTGAACGTCAACTACACCTTCGATCGCTTTGTGATCGGCGAGGGGAACCGCGTTGCACACGCCGCTGCCCTGGCCGTTGCCGAGGCGCCGTCCGAGGCTTACAACCCCCTCTTCCTGCACGGGCCACCGGGGCTGGGCAAGACGCACCTCTTGGTCGCGATTGCCAACTACCTCGCCACATCCGTCCCCGACCTCAATGTCCGCTACACGACCGCCGAGTGCTTCACCAACGAGTTCGTCGCGGCGTTGCGCGCCGCGGGCGCCGAGGAGTTCAAGCGGCGCTACCGCGATCTCGACGTGCTGCTGGTCGACGACGTCCAGTTCCTCGAGGGCAAGCGCCACACCGAGGACGAGTTCTTCCACACGTTCAATGCGCTCTACGAAGGGGGGAGCCAGCTCGTTCTCTCCGCCGATCGCATCCCGAGCGAGCTCTCCTCGCTCGAGTCCCGACTGCGCGATCGATTCGAGTGGGGGCTGACCGTGGCGGTCGAGCCACCCAACCTGGCGACCCGTCTCACCGTCTTGCGCCGACTCGTGCGCGAGGCCGGTGTCGACACCGAAGCCGACGTGCTGACCGAGCTCGCCCGCCGCATCGACGTCAACATGCGCCAGCTGCACGGGGGGCTGACCCGCGTTATCGCCCACGCCTCGCTAACCGCCAAGCCGCTCAGCGCTGAGCTGATCGACGCCGTGATCCCTAAGAGCACACGGGCTCCCGAAACCACCCCCGTCGAGGAGATCCAGGAGCGGGTCAGCGCGACGTTTGGGATTTCGCGCAGCGAGCTCGTCGGCTCAGGACGGGCCGCGACCCCTTTGAGCGCGCGCCAGGTCGCGATCTACCTCACCCGCGAGCTCACCGACCTCTCGCTGCCGCAGATCGGACGCCTCTACGGCGGCCGTGATCACTCCACCGTGCTCAACTCAATTCGCAGGGTCGAAGCTCGCCTTGGCCAGGACCAGTCCTACGCGGCCCAAGTTCAGGAGCTGCGCGCCGACATCCACAGTCAATCCACAAGCCGACCCTGACAGCCGACGGCACTGTAAGAATCAATGCTTTCCCACAGACTCATGCACAGTCGGCAAATGGCAGGCTGATGCGGAGTTCCATGCGATTTACCGCTTCTCCACAAGCCCTAATTCAACTCAAGAAAGCATCGGTCATTTGAAGCTGACAACCAAACGTGACGAGCTAGTCGCAAAGCTCTCGGTGGTCTCCCGAGCTGTTTCCACGCGCGCCGCCACTCAGTCGCTCTCCGGCATCCTGCTCAGCGCCGGCGCCGATGGGGTCACCCTCTGCGCAACCGACTTGGAGATGGGGCTCAAGACGAAGCTCGCGGCGGAGGTCGAGGGCGAGGGGTCGGTCCTGCTGCCGGGTCGGCTCTTGGCGGAGGTTTCTCGCTCGCTGGGTGATCAGGGAGTGGAGATCGAGCTGCGCGAGAGCGAGCGCGACGTCGAGATCCGCAGTGGCGGCTCCAGCTTCCACCTGAGGACGCTTCCCAGCGAGGACTTCCCCGCCTTCCCCGAGGAAGAGGGCGAGCCACTGTCGATCCCGGCCCCCGCCCTCGCCGCAACGGTGGAGCTGGTTGCTCGCGCTGCTTCGCGCGACGACATGCGACCGGTCTTGACCGGAGTCCTGGTCAGCGCCAGCGGTTCGGAGATGACGATGGTCGCCACTGATTCCTACCGGCTCGCGGTCAAGCGCACCGAGCTCGAGGGGGCGATTGGTGGCGAGCTCGAGGCCAATATTCCGGCCAAGGCGCTGCGCGAGCTCGGCCGCATCGTCTCCGCCGATGGAGTCGAGACCGTTTCCGTTGCGCTGCAGCGCAACCAGGCCATTTTCAAGGCAGGGGAGATCGTCCTCAATACGAGGCTGATCGAGGGCCAATTCCCTAACTTTCGACAACTCCTGCCGGAGTCCTACGAGCACGACGTTCGCCTTCCGAGACTCGATCTACTCGACGTCACGCGCCGGATCAGCCAGCTGGCGCAACGCAACGCACCGCTGCGCCTTTCGTTCAAGCCGGGGGAGCTGACGATCGCGGCTTCTACTCCGGACGTGGGCGACGCGGAAGAGACGATGCCGGCCGCGTTCGAGGGCGAGCCCTTGGAGATCGGCTTCAACCCCGAGTTCCTGCGCGAGGGCATCGAAAGCGTCGAGGGTGACGAGGTCGTGCTGCGCCTGATCTCGCCGCTGCGGCCGGGGCTGCTGCAGCCGGTCGACAACGAAGACTTCCGTTACCTGGTGATGCCGATTCGCCTCAACGTGTGAGGCTGGGACGGTGCTGGTCACCGCCCTCGAAGCGAAACCGCTGCGCAGCCTGACCCAAGCGCGGATCGAGCTGGAGCCGGGAATCCTCAGCCTCGTCGGCCCCAACGGTGTCGGCAAGACCAACCTGCTCGAGGCGCTCTATTTCGCCCTGACCGGGCGTTCGTTCCGGACCTCCGATCGGCGTGACCTGATTCCCTTCGGCGGGTCATTCGCCCGCGCCGAAGCGACTATTCGGGACGACGACGGGATCGAGCACGTTCTGCTTGCCTCAGTCAGTCGATCAGAGGGCCGGCGACATCTCCTCGACGCCAGCCCCGCTGACCCTGCGACCCTGAGCCGCAGCCGACCGCCCGTCGCTGTCTTTTCACCCGACCGGCTGAGCCTGATCAAGGGACCGCCCTCTGAGCGCCGCGCCCACCTCGACGGCTTCATTGCGGCGCGGTGGCCGAGCAGGTCAGGGTTGCGCCAGCGCTTTGGCCAGGTGCTGGCGCAGCGCAACGCCATGGTCGCCCGTCTTGCCGCCGGCCACGGCGATCCTTCCCAGCTGGACACGTGGGACGCGACGTTCGCTGCAGCCGCGCGCGAATTGATCACCGGGCGTGATGAAGCCGTAACGGAGCTGCGCGATCCGTTTGCTGCCGCAGCGGCGGACCTCGGCTTGGCTGGAGGGGGGGAGCTGGAGTACGCGCCGCGCGCGATCGGCTCGGCGGATGACATCCGCACCGGGCTGGCCGAGCGGAGGGAGGCTGACCTGCGGCTGGGACGAACCTCCTGGGGACCGCACCTGGATGAGCTCAAGGTCAATGCTGGCGGGCGCTCGCTGCGCCGCTACGGCTCGCAGGGCCAGCAGCGCGCGGCGCTGTTGGCCCTGCTTTTCGCCGAGCGCGAGTCGCTGCTCGCGGCCCGCCAGGTGGTGCCGCTGCTTCTCCTCGACGATGTGATGAGCGAGCTGGATCCGGAGCGGCGCGGTCGCCTGGTCGAGCGTCTCGGCCAGGGTGGGCAAGCGCTGATCTCCGCCGCCGCCGAGGATTCACTGCCAGGCGGTGCGATGGGACGTGTGATTCGCATGCCTATCCTCGAAGAAGTTGCCGCCGCGTGAGTCGCCGCCGCGCCCCGCGCCCAGCCGCGTCGGCACTGCGCTCGGCGCTGGCGCAAGCGGCGCCGAAGACGCCCCTGGCGACCCTGCAAGCGAGTTGGCCGACCGCGGTCGGCGACCGTATCGCGGCGGTCGCCAGGCCGGTCTCGGAAAGGGATAGGGAGGTGACGGTGAGCTGCACGGATTCCGTCTGGGCCCAGGAGTTGGATTTGCTCCAGGGCGAGCTCTTGGAGCGGCTGCAAGAGCTGCTCGGCGAGCGTGCTCCACAGACTTTGCGCTTCCGCGTTGATGATGGCGATAAGTAATTTCAAATATGGGTGATTTGCAGGAGTTTTATCTCTTTTCGGAGGGCTGCCTAAGGGTCCGAACTGGTATCCTTATGTCAACTCGCGTTTCCACCCCGACTCTGGGATTGCCTAATGCCCAGCCCGTCGGGGTTTTCTATGAGATCGGGAAGGAACTAATTGCCTGAGAAGTCAAACCCTGCCGCGAACAAAAAAACCGGCTCTGCCTCATATGGGGCGGAGGACATCACCGTCCTCGAGGGCCTGGAAGCGGTCCGCAAGCGGCCGGGTATGTACATCGGCTCGACCGGGCCCCGTGGTTTGCACCACCTGGTCTACGAGGTCGTCGACAACTCCGTCGACGAGGCCCTCGCTGGTTTCTGCGATCACGTTCAGGTCATCCTGCACCCCGACAACAGCTGCACCGTCATCGACAACGGTCGCGGCATCCCCGTCGGCGAACTGAAAAAAGAGAAGAAGCCCGCGGCTGAGGTCGTGCTGACGACCCTCCACGCCGGCGGCAAGTTCGGCGACGGCGGCGGCTACAAGGTCTCCGGCGGTCTCCACGGCGTCGGCATCTCCGTCGTCAACGCGCTCTCCGAACGGCTGCACCTCGAAATCAGCACCGACGGCTCGATCTGGACCCAAGACTACGAGCGCGGCAAGCCGCAAGGGGCGCTGGCCAACGGCACGGCCACCAAGGAGACCGGGACCACGATCACCTTCCTGCCGGACGAAGAGATCTTCGACGAGACCCAGTTCGACTACTCGGTCCTGGCCGAGCGCCTGCGCGAGACCGCTTTCCTCACCCGCGGCCTGAAGATCGAACTGACCGACGAGCGGGGCGCGGGCCAGAAGGACACCTTTCATTACGAGGGCGGCATCGTCGACTTCGTAGCCCACCTCAACGAGAACAAGGACGCCCTGCACCGCAAGACCGTCTACTTCGAGGGCGAAACCGAGGACGGCCAGGTCGAGGTGGCGATGCAGTGGAACTCCTCTTACCAGGAGTCGGTTTTCAGCTTCGCCAACAACATCAACACCCACGAGGGCGGCTCGCACCTCTCCGGCTTCCGCTCCGCCCTGACGCGCACGATCAACGCCTACGCCCGCGGCAAAAGCCTGCTCAAAGAGAAGGACGAGAACCTCACCGGCGACGACGTTCGCGAGGGGCTGACCGCGGTGATCTCGGTCAAGCTCGGCGATCCACAGTTCGAGGGACAGACCAAGACCAAGCTCGGCAACCCGCCGATCGAGGGCCTGGTCAAGGAGACGGTGAACCGCAAGCTCGGAGAGTTCTTCGAGGAGAACCCCGGCGAGGCGAAACGGATCGTCGGCAAGGCAGTCGACGCGGCCCGGGCGCGGCACGCGGCACGCAAGGCCCGCGATCTGACCCGACGCAAGTCGGCGCTCGAGAACTCGACCCTGCCGGGCAAGCTGGCCGACTGCACTGTGCGCGACCCAGCGCTCGCCGAGCTCTTCATCGTCGAGGGTGATTCCGCCGGCGGCTCCGCCAAGCAGGGCCGCGACCGCAACACGCAGGCGGTGCTGCCGCTGCGCGGAAAGATCATCAACGTCGAGAAGGCGCGGATCGACAAGGTTCTTTCCAACCAGGAGATCCAGGCGCTGATCACGGCCGTCGGCACTGGCATCCGCGAGGAGTTCGACGTCAAAGAGGCGCGATACCACAAGGTCGTGCTGATGACCGACGCCGACGTCGACGGCGCTCACATCCGCACTCTCGTGCTCACCTTCCTCTATCGCGAGATGCCGGAGCTGATCGAGGCCGGGTACGTCTACATCGCCAAGCCGCCCCTCTACAGGTTGAAAAGCGGCAAAAAGGAGACCTACGTCGAGAAGGAGTCCGAGCTCGAGGAGCTATTGCTGCGCGACAAGCTCGAGCAGATCTCGGTGATTGACGGGGCCGGCGCGGAGCACAAGCTGACGGCGACCCGCTGGCAGCGCTTCAACCGCAAGCTGAAGGAGCACGAGGGCTGGGCGGACTCGTTGCAGGCCGACTTCGGTCACGAGCTCGTCCGCTTCCTCGGCGAGTCGCAGATCCTCGACGCGGGAGTGACTTCACTTGACGACGCGAGGAAGCTCATCGGCGGCGAGGACGACGAGTCGCAGCCATTCGAGACCGAGATCTCCTCGGAATCCGGCGAGGGGATCTTGATCCGGGCGGTAAGCCGCCGCGACGGGCTGGCCCGCGCCTTCGAGCTCTCCAGCGATCTCTTCGAATCGCATGACTTCCGCCGCCTCAGCCAAACCCACGGGGAGCTGCTCGAGCAGGTCGGCTCACCCTCGTTCACCGTCGGCCTCGGCGAGAAAAGCCGAACGGCGGAGTCCTTCGAGGAGCTGCGCCGCATGGTTCTAGAGCTGGCCCGCGACGGAGTCAAAATGCAGCGCTTCAAGGGCCTGGGCGAGATGAACGCCGAACAGTTGCGCGAGACGACTATGGATCCCTCAACCCGGACGCTCGAGCGGGTGCGGATAGACGACGCCGCGATGGCCGAGAAGATCTTCACCGACCTGATGGGCGACAGGGTCGAGCCGCGCAAGGCCTTCATCGAGAAACACGCCAAGGAGGTCCGGTTCCTTGATGTCTAATCGCGTCGAGCGTGAGGAGGAGGTGAGGCTCTAGTGGAGGGTGCTGACGTCCTCGGAGGAGGGCGGATAGAGGAGCGAGAGCTGACCAACGAGATGCGCTCGTCGTATCTCGACTACGCGATGAGCGTGATCGTCGGCCGGGCGCTTCCCGACGTGCGTGACGGGCTCAAGCCGGTGCACCGGCGCGTGCTTTACGCAATGTACGACCTCGGCCTGCAGCCCAACCGGTCATATCGAAAGTCGGCCTTCATCGTCGGCGAGGTGATGGGTAAGTACCACCCGCACGGCGACAGCGCTATCTACGACACGCTGGCGCGCATGGCGCAGGATTTCTCCCTGCGTTATCCCCTCGTCGACGGGCAGGGCAACTTCGGTTCGATCGACGACGATCCCCCTGCCGCGATGCGGTACACCGAGGCACGTCTGGCTCGCCTCTCTACCGAGCTGCTGCGTGACATCGATGCGGATACGGTCGAGTGGGGCCCCAACTACGACGAGGAAGAGAGCGAACCGCTGGTGCTGCCGGCGCGTTTCCCGAGTCTCCTCGTCAATGGTTCCTCCGGGATCGCGGTCGGCATGGCGACCAACATCCCGCCGCACAACCTGAGCGAGTCGATCGGGGCGGTCAAGGCCTACATCGCCAACCCGGGGATCGACCTGGCGGGATTGATGGAGCACATCAAGGGCCCCGACTTCCCCGGCGGCGGAATCATGAGCGCCGAAGGAATTCGCGACGCTTATGCCTCGGGACGAGCGTCGGTGAGGATCCGTGCCCGAGCCCACGTCGAGCCACTCAAGGGAGGCCGCGACGCGATCGTCGTCACCGAGCTGCCCTTCATGGTCAAGAAGGGCGGAGAAGGCGGCCTGATCACCAAGATCGCCGAGCTCGTCCGCGACAAGAAGATCACCGGTATCTCCGACCTTCGCGACGAGTCCGACCGCTCCGGCATGCGCCTCGTGATCGAGACCAAGCGCGGCGGCGATCCGCCCGAGGTGGTGCTCAACCAGCTCTACAAGCGCACGGCGATGCAGAGCACCTTCGGCGTAAACATGGTCGCTCTGGTCGACGGGGTGCCGCGCACGCTCAGCCTCAAGGAGATGATCGAGCACTACGTCAGCCACCAGCGCGAGGTGGTGATCCGCCGTACTCAGCACGAGCTGCGTCGCGCCGAGGCACGCGCCCACATCCTCGAGGGGCTGCTGATCGCGCTCGACAACCTCGACGCGGTGATCGAGCTGATCCGCGCCTCGGCTGATACCGAAGCGGCGAAGGTCGGCCTGATCGAGCGCTTCGAGCTGTCCGCGGAGCAGGCCCAGGCAATCCTCGACATGCGTCTCGCCCGTCTCACCGCGCTCGAGTCCGACAAGTTGCGCGAAGAGCACGAGGAACTTTCCAGGCGGATCGCGGAGCTGCGCGAGATCCTCGGCGACCCGGCCCGCATCGATGCGGTGATCGTCGAAGAGCTCGACGAGATCAACCAGCGCTACGGCGACGATCGCCGCACCGAAGTCACTCACTTCGAGAGCGACATGAACATCGAGGACATGATCGCCGACCAGCAGATGGTGATCTCGATCACCCACTCCGGTTACGCGAAGCGCCTGCCGTTGGCCACCTACCGACAGCAGAACCGCGGCGGCCGCGGGGTGATGGGCATGGACCTGAAGGAGGACGACTACATCGAGCACCTCCACATCTGCTCGACCCACGACTTCCTGCTCTTCTTCACCAACCGCGGCAAGGTCTACCGGCTCAAGGTCTATGAGCTGCCTGAGGGAGCGCGGACGGCGAAAGGGCGTGCGCTGGTCAACGTGCTGCCACTGCGCGACGGCGAGAAGGTGACGGCGGTGATCCCGACCCGTGACTTCAGCGAGAACAAGTACCTCGTCTTCGCCACGGCCCAGGGGCTGGTCAAGAAGACCGAGTTCAAGGCCTACAACACGCCGATCCGCGCCGACGGGATCATCGCGATCAAGATCCGCGACAGCGACGAGCTGGTGCAGGTGCGGCTGACCTCGGGAGACGACGACATCCTGCTTGTCTCCAAGTCGGGACACGCCTCGCGCTTTTCCGAGGAGGCGGTGCGCCCAATGGGCCGCGACACCAGCGGCGTCAAGGGGATGAACGTCTCGGCCAAGGTCAACGGTGAGCCCAACCGGGTGCTGGCGATGGACATCGCCCGTGACGATTCCGAGCTCTTCGTCGTCACCGAGAACGGTTACGGCAAGCGCACCTCGGTTTCCGAGTACCCGGTCAAGGGCCGCGGCACCAAGGGCGTCCTCACCGCCAAGCTGACCGCGAAGAAGGGCGGCCTCGCCGGCGCCCTGATCGTCCGCGAGCATCAGGACCTCCTCTTCATCTCCCAGAACGGCATGGTCCAGCGCACCCAGGCCGGCGGCATCTCCCAGATGGGACGGCCGACGCAGGGCGTGCGGGTGATGAACATGAAGGACGACGACTGCGTCTCGGCGGTGGCCCTTGTGGTCGACGACGACTCGGGGTCGGCTGAGGACGACGGGCAAGAAGAGCTGACTGAGTAGGAGGCGCCCCCTAAAGCCCAGAGGTGGGGGGCGATTTCGGCGACTGGGGTGCTTGGAGAGGCGTGACGCCTTCTGGTTCTCAAGCACCCGGTCCCGTTGCTGCTGCCGAAGCGGTAGTCGAGGAATTGCTGCGCACCGCGCTCTGGCTCTTCGATGTCTCGACGGCTCTATTGGAGGAGTTGCCTGATGACGCCTTTCCCGGCGAGGACTCGGGGCTCGTGTTGATCGAGATGCTGGCCGGCAGCTGCCGCCCCGCAATCGAATCTGCTGGGGAGGTCGGCTGTCAGGCGGTTATGAAGCTGGCGGCGGCGATCCGGGAAAACATTCACGGCGATCTCCTGGCGGCGGCCAACCTGGCGAAAAGTAGAGAAATGCTACTTTGATGTACATGAGCAAAACGGTGGGCGTGGCTGAGTTGCGGCAGAACCTGAGCGTCTATCTGCGACGAGTGAGCAATGGCGAGCGATTGATAGTCACCGACCGAAATCGGCCGGTGGCGGAGCTGGGACCGGCGCCGAGCACTGGGGCCGATCTCGATCGGTTGATCGCCGAGGGCAAGGTGTCTCCGCCACGCAGGTCGTCCCTCCCCGAGCCCCTCGAGATAGATGGAGACCCCCGCGCGCTGAGCCGAGCGCTCGAAGAAGCTCGTGGCTACCGCTGACGATGCCCGTCTACTACGCGGACGCTTCTGCCTTGGTCAAGCTCGTTCGCCAGGAGGCAGAGTCGGACGCGCTACGCGCCTACCTTCGCGATGCGGACTTGGCCAGCTCCGAGCTCGCGCTCACCGAGATTCCCCGCGCTATCCATCGAGTAGCGTCGCGTGACCAAAACCGCCTGGCTCGCTTGTTGGAACGGGCCGAGGAAGTGATTGGCAAGCTCGCGCTGCGTCCTTTGGACAGTCACCTGCTGGCTGCCGCGGGGGCCTTTGCGGAGCCAGCGCTACGAGCGCTCGACGCCATACACGTCGCCACCGCGATCGATCTCCATCCGATCGAGTCGTTCGTTACCTATGACGAGCGTCAGGCAGCCGCCGCACGACTCGCCGGCATGCGCACCGTAGCCCCTGGCGTCTGATCGACCACGGCCTACGCCGCGGCCGGAAGGTACTGCTGCCAAGCCGCCGGAATCGAGGGGCTCGCGACTTGGATGAAGACCGTAGGCCCCGGCGCCTTTGGCTTGTTCTTCGGGTGCATGTGGATCTCGCGGGGCAGGCGGTTGCCCTTGCGGCGGTTGCAGCTCGCGCAGGCGGCGACGATGTTCTCCCAGTTGGACTTGCCGCCGCGGCTGCGGGGGATGACGTGGTCGACGGTGAGGCCCGATTTGCGCGAGCCGCAGTACTGGCAGGTCCAGGAGTCGCGGGCGAGGACGGCGCGGCGGGTGATCTTGCGGCGGTGGGCTTCGCGCGGGATCCGCACGTAGTTGGTGAGGCGGATCACGTCCGGGCGCTGCATCGTCATGTGCTCGGAGTGGATCGCGCCCTCGCGACGCTCCAGCAGCTCGGCCTTTTCCTTCAGCAGCAGCACAGCGGCGCGTCTCAACGTGCAGACGTTGATTGGCTCATACGTGGCGTTAAGTACCAACACACGTGCCATGTTGCCCGGGAATTCTACGCAGGCGACCTACCGCGTTGGATATGAACCAAGAATTCGGACCGATTCGGCCTTGCCGCGGAGGGCCTCGACCGCCTCTGACACGGGCTGTTCGGAGAGCGCGCCCTCGAGGTCGCAGAAGAACATGTAGCGGCCCAATTCCCGCCGCAGGGGCCGCGACTCGATGCGGCTCAGGTTGACCCCGCGCCCGGCGAACTCCTGCAGCGCCTCAACCAGCGCGCCCGGGTGGTCTTCCCCGAGCTCGGAGAAGACGAGGGACGTCTTCCAGGCCTCGCCGTCGCCCGGCTCGGCGCCGCTGGGGGCGATCCAGACGAAGCGGGTGACGTTGTTGGCCTCGTCCTCGATCCCCTCGCGCAGCACGGTGCAGCCGTAGAGCTTGGCGGCAGCGGCAGCCCCGATCGCCGCCCAGGGCTGGCTGGACTCGCTGACAGTCCTGACCGCATCCGCCGTGCTGGGAGCGCTCTCCTGAGCGGCTCCGCCGAGGTTCTCGCGGAGGAAACGAGCGCACTGCGCCAGGGGCTGAGGATGTGAGAGCACCCGCTCGACCTGCTCGAGCTCGATCTCTTCGCGGGCGATCAGCATCGCCCGCACGGCGAAATCGTGCTCGCCGACGATGGTGACGGCGCCGGCGTCGAAGGCGAGGGTGTCGAGGCTGGTCCGCACCGAGCCCTCGATCGAGTTCTCGAACGGAATCAGCGCCCGCTCCGCCTCGCCGCGCTCGACCGCGAGGATCGCTTCTCGGATCGTCGCCGTGCGCAGCGGCTCGCACTCGACTTCCGACGGCAGCGCCTCCCGCAGGGCGTCCTCGGTGAAGGTCCCGGCCGGTCCCAGATAGGCGATCCGCACCGCTATCCCCGCCTCTATTCGAAGGCGACGCTGTAGCTGGCTTCGTTGTTTTCGGAGACCTGCTCGCCCGGCACGGTGGCTACTTCGACTTCCAGCGTCACTTCGCCGCTGGGCGCGGGCGTCAGCGGGATCGTCACGGTCGATTCTTCACCGACGCCGATGCTGTCGATCGTGCCCGAAAGGGTCGTGCCACCGCTGACGCTGACCGAGACGTCGATCCCGTTCTCGGTCGATTCGCCCTGGTTTTCGATCGTCACTTCGACTTCGGGCGTGCCTTCGCTCGAGACCGAGGTAGTCACTTCGGGCGAGAGTTCGGTGCCGTTGACGCTCGTGCCGATCAGGCCGAGGCCGTGCAGCCCGGAAGCGGAGCCGCTGCTGGCGCCGCTGACCGAGCCCAAGGCGGAGCTGACTTCGGATTCGTCGAGCCACTTCGTTTCGTCCGGGAGGAAGACGCTTTTCGGCACGTCGGAGCCGTGGATCCCGTTGGATTCGAGCACGCCGTTGATCTCGGGTCGCACCACAGCGGCGTATAGAGAGTCGGCGCCAAGCAGCTTGCGCATCTGCAGGGCGATGTTCTTCATCGCCTGCTCCGAGCCGACGTCGCCGAGCGCCGTGCTCATCTTTTCGGCGATTTCGTTCATCGCGCTGGCGCGCAGCTCATAGGTCAGCTCGAGCGCGTTCTGGGCGTGGCTCATGTCGCCTGGCGTATCGAGCCCGTCGACCCGGCTGGCGTAGCTGTCCATCGCGCTGCGATCGGTATTGACCTGGTTGATGAATTCGGTCACCGAGAGGCCGCCGGGGTCTTCGAGCTTTTCGAAGAAGCTCTTGCTGGTCTGGTCGGTCTCTTCGACGATCTGGGTCACGTTGCGGGCGTAATCGCTGAGCGCCCGGTTCTTGCGCGCGTCGAGGCAGCCCTTGACCCCGAGCACGACCACGATCAGCAGCAGCAGCCCGCCGCCGAGGGCGAGCCCGCGCCGCAGCATGATCTGTTGGCGCTGGGGGCGACGGCGAGGCCGCTGGCGCCGTCCCGGCGTGGATGCGGAAAAATCCTCCAAGAAGCAGGGAGTATGTCGCAGGAGGAAGCGGATTCTTGGCGAAGCCGCAGAGTGCAGTGGTCGGTTCGCTTGTACTCAACCGCTTTTTGATCGAGCGCCGCATCGGCAGCGGTGGCTTCGGCACGGTCTACGAGGCATGGGATGGACGCCTCGAGCGCTCGGTCGCGGTCAAGGCGATCGAGTCGGCGTCGGGGCCGGGCTCGGATCGGGTTCTGCGCGAGGCGCAGGCGGCGGCGCGGCTCAACCATCCCGGCATCGTCACCCTCTACGAGATGGGGGAGGAGGACGGCAACGCGCTGCTCGTCACCGAGCTCGTCGACGGCGCCACCCTGGCCCAGCGCAACCGCGACGGCACGCTCAGCGACCGCGAGGTTGGTGAGATCGGCGCCGACCTCTGCGAGGCGCTTGATCACGCCCACGATCGCGCCGTCGTCCATCGCGACATTAAGCCCCAGAACGTGCTCGTCACCGAGGAGGGCGAGCCCTGCGCCAAGCTGATGGACTTCGGCGTCGCCCGGCTTACCGACGCGGCGGCGCTGACCGCGCCCGGCGACGTCGTCGGCACCCTCGCCTACATGGCCCCAGAGCAGGCCGAAGGGCGCAGCGTCGGGCCCGCGGCCGACGTCTACTCGTTGGCGCTGATGCTCTACGAGAGCTGGAGCGGCGAGCACCCAACGCGGCGCGCCACCCCGGCTGCCACCGCACGCGCGATCGGCGCCCGGATGCGCCCCCTGCGCCGGCTCCGTCCCGACCTGCCGCGCGAGCTCTGCGACACGGTCGACGCCTGCCTGCAACCGCGACCGGATCGCCGCCCATCGCTGGAGGAGCTGGGCGGTGAGATCGAGGGCGCGCTGGACAGCCTGGCGGAGCACCCGCCGCGCATGGAGCGCTCGCTTTCGCTGCGCGTCGGCGCCCTGACCCTCGCCGCTGCCCTTGGAGCCTGGCTCGCCGTCGGTCACGGCGTCCTGCTCCCCTGAGATGCCGCACGTTCCCCGTAGTCCCACCATCTAGGATTTCCCTTCCGTGCGGGCGGCTGGCGCGTCCGCGAAAGGAGCTAAGCGATCAGCGTTCTACGTAACCTCGAGAGTCGCATCGAAGGCCTGGTCGAGGGCGTCTTCAGCCGTGCCTTCAGTTCCGAGGTGCAACCGGTGGAGCTGGCCCGCAAGCTGGCCAAGGAGATGGATGCCCATAAGACCGCCGGCGTCGCCCGCGTCTACGTGCCCAACGAGTACACGGTCTTCCTCTCCAGCCGCGACCGGGTCAAGCTCGAAGGCTACGAGCGTTCCCTGGAGCAGGAGCTGTCGGGCTACCTGCTCGAGCACGCGCGGCGCCGCAACTACGACCTGCTGACCCGGCCCGCGGTCGAGTTCAAGACCGATGAGCGGCTGCGCCTCGGCGAGTTCGGGATTCAGACCCGGCTGGTCAAGCCGCCGGCGCGTGAGGGCGAGGCGCCAAGCCAGGGCGAAGAGGGCCACACGATGGTCTACTCGGCGGTCAAAGACCCGGCGCCGGAGCCCGAGCCCGCGGGACGAGGCGAAGCGGCGGTTGCGACCCGCGCGGTCGTCGCGCTCGATGACCGCCGTTACGTGCTCGAGGGACCGCGGGCGACGATCGGGCGTTCGAAGGAAGCCGAGTGCGTGCTCAGCGACCCCAACGTCTCGCGCCGACACGCCGAGCTGCGCCGCGCCCAGAACGGCGATTGGACGATCGCCGACCTCGGCTCGACCAACGGCATCAAGGTGAACGGGCGACGGGTCTCCTCCTCGCGGCTCGGTCCCGGCGACCAGGTGACCGTCGGCACGACGACCTTCCTCTTCGACGTCGAGCAATAAAGCGCCCAGCGCCCGTGGACTACGAGCCCATCTCCGTCGCCCTCAAGTTCGGCTTCCTTGCCGTCCTCTACCTCTTCCTGCTCTGGATCTCGCGCAGCGCGCTCAAGGACCTGCGCCGCAGCACCGCGCCCGCCCCGGACGCGACCGGCTTCCATCAGATCCCGAGTGGGCTGGCGCCGCAGCCGAGCGCGACCGACGCCTGGCTGGTCGTCGAGCGCGGCGGTGGGCTCAAGGCGGGCGAACGCTTCGATCTGATCGGCGGCCTCTCGATCGGCCGCTCCGCCGAAGCCGACGTGCGGATCGAGGACCGTTACGCCTCCGGCGTGCACGCCAGGATCTTCAGCCGCGATGGACACACCTACCTCGAGGACATGAACTCGACCAACGGCACCCTGCTCAACGACGCGACCCTGAACGGGGAGGCCGAGCTGATCGACGGTGACGTCGTGCGAATCGGCGACACCGAGTTCAGGTACGAGGCCGGGGACGCGCGTGCGTAGCGGCGGTGCATATCTGACTCTTCCGCCGCGGAGCACGCGCGAGACCATGGAAGCTGGCTAACCCGTGCTGCGGATCGAGGACCAGGCCTTCCGCACCGACACCGGGCGGCAGCGCAATGCCAACGAGGACTCGTTCTTCGTGCGCGCGCCGATCTTCGTCGTCGCCGACGGCATGGGCGGGGCCCAGGCGGGGGAGGTGGCTTCGAAGACGGCAGCCGACGCCTTCGACGTCGACCTTCCCGAGGGGCCGCCCGAGCGCGTCCTGCGCGAGACGATCCTCACCGCCAACCGCCAGATCCACGAGCTGGCGCGGACCGACCCTTCGCGCGCTGGCATGGGCACGACGCTGACCGCGGCGATCGTCGACGCCGGGGCCGAAGAGGTGGCGATCGGCCACGTTGGTGACAGCCGCGCTTACCGGCTGCGTGGGGGCAAGCTGGAGCAGCTCACTCGCGATCACTCGCTGGTCGAGGAGATGCGGCGCAAGGGCCAGATCACCGACGCCCAGGCCGAGGACCACCCCCAGCGCTCGATCATCACCCGGGCGCTTGGGCCGGAGCCCGAGGTCGAGCCCGACGTGCAGACCGTCTCCGCTGCCCCGGGCGACGTCTTCCTGATCTGCTCGGACGGGCTGACGACGATGCTGAACGAGGCGCAGATCGGCAAGCTCCTCTCCGGCGCGACCTCGATGAGCGCCGCCGTGCGCGCCCTCGTCGACGAAGCCAACCGGGCCGGCGGCCGCGACAACATCACCGCGCTTGCCTTCCAGCTCGAAGACGCCGCCGCTCCCCAGAGGCAGGGCCATGACGACGCGACCTTGATCGGCAGCACCGCGGCTGAGCAGGGCCTGACCGGGACCGAGGTGCGCCGCCGCGCCGCCGCCGCGGCCGCCCAGGAACGCCGCGACCAGCTGGCGGCGAAGGGCGAGCGTCGCGGCCCCAAGCGGGCGCTGAAGGTGGTCGCGGTCCTGCTCGTCCTGGCCGCACTTGCCTTTGGCGCCTGGTACGGCAACCGCCAGGTCTGGTTCCTCGGTACCGACGACGGCGGCCGGGTCGCCCTCTACCGCGGCCTGCCCTACGAACTGCCCTTCGGCATCCAGCTCTACGAAGAGCGCTACGCCGTCCCGGTCCAGACCTCGTCGCTGCCGCAGCGCCGCCAGGACGCGGTCAGCGGCCACGACCTGCGCTCCCGCGAGGACGCCGTCTCGCTGATCGAAGACATCGAACAGAGCGCCGAAAAGCGCGCCGCGGTCGAACGGGCAGCCCGGGAAACCGCCAAGGAAGAAAAGAAACGCCGTCCCGCCAAACACCCGCCCGCGGCTGAAGGGAAAGAACAGACGCAAGGCAAGCGGGAACGATGAGCGCCAGAAATCGGGAGCTGATGGCTCTCGTCCCGGTGGCGCTGCTGCTCACCGCGGGCTTTGCCGCCGTCTTCGCCCAGGAGAACGCGAAACTCGACAACGCCAGCCTGATCTACGGCGCCTACTTCTTCGCCGTCTGCCTCGCCACCCACTTCTACCTGCGCATCCGCCTGCCCAAGGCGGATCCCTACCTCTTCCCGATGGTCGCCCTGCTGATGGCCTTCGGCCTGGTGATGGTCTACCGGATCGACGCCAGCCTGGCCCGCGACCAGGCCAACTGGATCGTGCTCGGGCTCGTCCTCTTCTCCCTGACGATCCACTTCCTGCGCGACTACGACGTGCTCGAGCGCTACCGGTACACGATCGCCGGCGTCGGGCTGCTGTTGCTGCTGGCACCACGCCTGCCGGGGGTTGGTCAGCAGGTCAACGGCGCCTACCTCGGCGTCAAGCTCGGCCCGCTCGCCTTCCAGCCGGCCGAGTTCTCGAAGATCTGCCTCGTCGTCTTCCTCGCCAGCTACCTGCGTGAGCACCGCGAGGTGCTGATCGTCGGGGCGCGGCGGGTGCTCGGGGTCACCCTGCCGCCGCTCAAGCACTTCGGGCCGATGCTGGTCGTCTGGGGCGCCTCGATGTTCATGCTCGTCTTCATTCGCGACCTGGGCAGCTCGCTGATGTTCTTCGCCGCCTTTCTCTCGCTGCTCTACGTGGCGACCGGGCGCTTCTCCTTCGTCGTCATCGGCATGGCGATGTTCCTCGTCGGCGCCTGGTTCTTCGCCTCGACCGTGCCCCACGTGCACGACCGGGTCGAGATCTGGCTCGACCCCTACGCGCATCCGCAGACGACCGGCTACCAGATCCTGCAATCGATCTTTGCCCAGGCCGACGGCGGCCTCTTCGGCAAGGGCTTCGGGCAGGGGCTGATCACGATCCCCGGCACCAACTCAGCGCTGCTGCCGGCGGCGCAGACCGACACGATCTACTCGCTGATCGTCAACGAGCTCGGCCTCTTCGGCGCCTGTGCGGTGGTCGCGATCTACCTGCTCTTCTCGGCCCGCGGCTTCAAGATCGCCCTGCTCGCCGACGACGGCTTCTCGAAGCTGCTTGCCACCGGCTTGACCGCGGTCTTCGCGATCCAGGCCTTCGTGATCATCGGCGGCGTCACCCGGGTGATCCCGCTGACCGGAGTCACCCTGCCCTTCATCAGCTACGGCGGCAGCTCGATCGTCGCCAACTTCGTCCTGCTGGCGCTGCTGCTGCTCGTCTCCGACCGGGCGCGGCGGGAGGCGGAGGCGCTGTGAACGTCCCGGGACCCGAAGGCGGGGTCAGATGAATCGGCAGATCATCAAGCTCTTCGCCTTCATCGTCGCCCTCTTCGCGGTGCTGGTCGGCTTCACTTCCTACTGGTCGGTGTTCGACGCCAAGGCGCTGAAGGAAAAGAACGCCAACAAGCGACCGCTGCTCGAGCAGCAGCAGATCAAGCGTGGACGCATCCTCACCGCGGATGGCACGGTGATCGCACGCTCGGTGCCGAAGGGCCAGGGCGAGGCGCTGCGCTACGTGCGCCGCTACCCCGAGGGCTCGCTCTTCGGCCACCCGATCGGCTACAGCTTCGTGCAGGAGGGGGATTCCGAGTTCGAGCAGTTCCACAACGACGAACTGGTCGGCAACGAATCGGAATTCAGCTCGATCCTCGACGAGCTGCGCGGTCGTGCCCAGGAAGGCAACGACATCGTCACCAACCTCGACTCCGAAGCTCAGCGCGTCGCAACGGCCGACCTCGAGGAAGCGGGGTTCGGCGCCGTCGTCGCGATCGAACCGAAGACCGGACGGGTGAAGGTGATGGCCTCCAATGCCTCCTTCGACCCCAACCGCGTCCCCTATGAACTGGAAAAGCTGAACACGAACGAAACCGAAACGCCACTGCTCAATCGCGCCGCGCAGGGCCGCTACCCACCGGGCTCGACCTTCAAGGTCGTGACCGCCGCCGCCGGCCTCGACAGTGGCACGATCACACCGGAAACGGCGATCAACGCTCCCGGCAGCCTCGACGTGCAGGGCATACCGCTTCAGAACGACTTCAACGAGGACTTCGGCCCGATCACGCTCGACACGGCGCTGACCAACTCGGTCAACACCTGGTTCGCGCAGCTCGGCGAAAAGGTCGGCGAGGACACGCTGTTCGAATACATGGACAAATTCGGCTTCGACTCGAAGCCGGCGATCGACCTGCCCAGTGACCAGGTGCTGCCCAGCGGCATCCTCGAAGGCAATACCTTGCTCGGGCCGAACGATCCGATCGACATCGCCCGGGTGGCGATCGGGCAGGAGCGGCTGCTGGCGACGCCGCTGCAGATGGCGCAGGTCGCGGCCGCGGTCGCCAACGGCGGCAAGCTGATGAAGCCGCAGATCTGGAGCCGCGTGGTCGATCCCGACGGGCGGGTGACGAAGCGCCTCGACCCATCCGAGTACAGCCAGCCGATCAGCAAGGAGACGGCGGAAGAGCTGACCACGGCGATGGAGGGAGTGGTCAACGAAGGCACCGGCACCAACGCGGCGATCTCCGGCGTCACAGTCGCGGGCAAGACCGGCACCGCGGAAACGCCCTACAACGAATCGTGCGGCGGCGGCACCGAAGAGAACCAGGCCTGGTTCATGGGCTTCGCCCCCGCCGAAGACCCGAAGATCGCGATCGCCGCCTCGGTCGAGTGCACCGAACAGTTCGGCAACGACGTCGCCGCGCCGATATTCCGTGACGTCGCGGAAACGATCCTTAACGGTGAATAGGGTGGCGCCGGAAGAAGGGTGTGAAAAGTGGCTGAGGTGAAACAAGACAGCGTCGTCGACGACCGCTACCGGGTCCTGCAGCGGATCGGCTCCGGCGGCATGGCTGATGTCTGGCTGGCCGAGGACACGCACCTGCAGCGCCAGGTCGCGCTCAAGGTGCTGCACGCCCGCTTCGCCCAGGACACGGAATTCGTCGCGCGCTTCCGCCGCGAGGCCGAGGCGGCGGCAAGCCTCCAGCACCCCAACATCGTCGCCGTCTTTGACCGCGGCGAGGTCGATGGCACCTACTACATCGCGATGCAGCACTTGGAGGGGCGCACGCTGAAGCAGCTGATCGACGCCGGCCTCACCCCCGAGCAGGCCGCGCCGCTGATTCGCCAGGTGCTCGAGGGCGCCCGCTTCGCTCACCGCCACGGCGTCGTCCACCGCGACCTGAAGCCGCAGAACGTGATCGTCGATGACGAGGGCAAGGCGACCGTGACCGACTTCGGCATCGCCCAGGCGGGGGTATCGGAGATCACCCAGGCCGGCTCGGTGCTGGGCACTCCGCATTACCTCTCGCCCGAGCAGGCGCAGGGCTTCGAGGTGACCGCGGTCTCCGACCTCTACTCGGTCGGCGTGATGCTCTACGAGGCGCTGACCCGGCGCGTGCCCTTCGAGGCCGACTCCGCCGTTGCGGTGGCGATGAAACAGGTTTCGCAGCCGCCTCAGCGGCCCAGCTCGATCAACCCGCAGGTCTCGCCGGCCCTCGACGCCGTGGTGATGCGGGCGCTGGAAAAGGAGCCCGGCCAGCGCTTCCAGAGCGCCGACGCTTTCATCGCAGCCCTCGACGCCGCGCTCAAGGACCCCGGCGGGGGGGCGGAAAACACCGCCGCCTTCGCCCCACTGCCGCCTGTCGTCGCCGTGCCGGAGGAGCCGGTGGCGGAGGGGACCACGGCCGAGGAGGAGGAAAAACGCAGACGCGAGCGCAGAGTCTGGATCGCGATCGTGGTTGCCGTGTTGATCGGGCTGCTTGTCGGCTTCATCCTCACGCGCGACACGACGACCGAGGTGCCGAACGTCACCGGCAACCAGCTCAACGTGGCGATCGCGCTGCTGCAGCAGGACGGCTTCAGCGTCGGCGATGTCAAGCGGGTCGAGCGCGAAGCGCCGGCGGGGGAAGTGCTGGAGCAGGACCCAGCCGCCTCGCCACCCGCCGACGAAGCCTCGCTCGACTGCGCCTTTCTCACCCTCTTCTGCTCGAAGCCGAAGGTGATGCTGACCGTCAGCTCCGGCCCGGGCAGCGCCAAGGTGCCTTCGACCGCTGGCCTCTCACAAGCCGAAGCCGAAAAAGAGCTGGAAGGAGCCGGGTTCGAAGCCAAGGTCGTGTCGGTGCACTCGAAAGACGTCGAAGAGGGGCTGGTGATCAAGTCCGAACCCTCCGGCGGGCAGACGACGACCAAGGGGACGGAAGTGCTGCTCGAGGTCTCCAGCGGGCCGAAGCTGGCCAAGGTGCCGGTCCTAGTCGGCTCGCAGCGCTCGCTCGCGGTGCAGCAGATTCGCGGCCGCGGCTTCACCCCCAGCGTCGAAGAAACGGTCAGCAAGGAGCCCGCGGGCCAGGTGATCCGCCAGTCACCGAGCGCCGGCTCGCAGTTGCCACCGGGTTCGACCGTCTCGATCACCGTCTCCAAGGGCGAAGAAAAGGCGACGATCCCCAACCTGATCGGCAAGCTCCGTTCCGAAGCGGTGGAAGCGGTGAGAGCGGAAGGGCTGAAGCCAACGGTGCAGGAACAGGAAACCGAAGTGCCGTCGCAGGTCGGCCGCGTCACCGATCAGTTCCCGCCCCCCAGCTCCGAAGTGAAGCCGGGCAGCACCGTCACGCTCGTCGTCGGCAAGGCCGCCCCCGAAACCGCGGAACCGGAAACGGAAGCAGAAGGCGAATGAGGATCGCGGTCCTGCGCGGTGGCCGCTCCTCCGAGCACGACGTCTCCCTGCGCTCCGGCGAGGCCGTGGCCCGCGGCTTGGAGGAAGCCGGGCACGAGGTGGCGGCGGTGACGATCTCGCGGGCGGGGGAGTGGACCTGCGAGGGCGACTCGGTCGAGCTCGTTCCAGGCGGGGGCCTGCTCGGCTCCGACGCGGTCTTCCCCGCTCTGCACGGTCCCTTTGGCGAGGACGGCAGCGTCCAGGGCCTGCTCGAGTGGCTCGACCTTCCCTACGTCGGCTCCGACGTCCTCTCCTCCGCCGTCTGCATGGACAAGCTGACCCTGAAGCGGCTCTTCGCCCAGGCCAGCATCCCCCAGGTCGACTTCGTCGCCGTCGGCGAGCCCGGCTGGCGCGAGCGCTGCGAGGAGATGGGCGCGCCGCTCTGGGTCAAGCCTTCGCGACTCGGCTCGAGCGTCGGCATCAGCAAGGTCGCCACCGCTGGCAGCGAGCTGGACGAGGCGGTCGAGCTTGCCCGCCGCCACGACCCGCGGGTGATCGCCGAGGCCCCGGCGTCGGGACGCGAGGTCGAGTGCTCGCTGCTCGGCGATGAGCTGATCGAGGCTTCGATGCCAGGTGAGATAGTCGCCAAAGGCGACTGGTACGACTACGAGCACAAGTACCAGGAGGGCGGCATGGAGCTGGTCGTGCCCCCGCCGATCTCCGAGGAGCAGGTGCGAGAGGTGCGCGAGCTGGCGATGACCGCCTTCAAGCTCGGCGGCTGCTCCGGCCTCGCCCGCTGCGACTTCTTCGTCGAGCCCGACGGCGCCGTCCTCGTCAACGAGATCAACACCATGCCCGGCTTCACCGAGACCAGCGTCTACGCCAAGCTCTGGGCCGCCTCCGGCCTCGACTACCCGACCCTCTGCGACCGTCTCGTCACCCTCGCGATCGAGCGCCACCGACGCGCCCGGTCTTACGAGTTCTAAGGAGCCTCCGAATGGCAGATGACGCCACAGCCTGGATGTACCGAGTGTCGACGCTTCAGTTCTCCGAGAGCAACGAGAACCAGCACAAATTGGTCGACAAAAACATGGCGCTGTGGGCCGATGAGGGCTGGGAGCTGGTCTCGGCCTCGACCTCGGTCTTCAGCGTCCACATGGTTGCGACGCCTTACGTTCACTACTCGATGTACTGGAAGAAGCGCAAGGGCTAAGGCGGAATTGCCCCGCCGGGGGATCGCGCTAGCGCAGCAGCTTGATGTCGCTGATCTCGACCTGGTAGCCGCCGTACTGGTCGTTGGCTTCGGAGGCCTTGTTGAACCAGAGCAGGAAGTACTTGGCGGGGGTGGGGACGGTGAGCTCGATTTCCTCGTTTTGGGAGGCGTCGACGGCGATGCCGACGGGTTCGCCCCAGCCGGATAGGTCTTCGGGCGGGCCTTCGGCGGCGGCGAAGACCTGGGCGTCCCAGCCTGGGGTCGGGGTGCGGACCTGCATCTTCGAAGGCTTCACGGGGCTGCTCGTGGTGACGTAGATGCCCACACCGGGGTCAGGGCCGGTCTTGGTGCCGGCGAAGGTGTCGGATTCGTAGTGCTCGGTTTCCCAGGCGGTTCCGGTCGGGTCGCCGTCCACGGCGAGCCCGACCTTGCTGCCCACCTCCTCGCCGTCTCCTTGCGGGTCGTAGTCGGTGGCCGAGCTGATCGAGATCGCCTTGCCCTTGTCCTTGCCGGCACCACCACCCCCGACGCCACCGCCGGAGATCACGAAGACCACCAGCAGCACCGCGCCCACAACCAGGAGCAGGCCCACCACGGCCGCCAGGCTCCAGCCTCGCCCGCCCGCCAGTTTGCGTTCCGGCGGCGGCACCGCGTCGAGCACGCTGGTCGCCTCGCCGGTGGTCGATCCCGCCCGAGCCGCCTCGACCTCGAGCGCGGTCGAGAGGTCGTCGATCATCTCGCCAACCTGCTGGTAGCGCTCGCTTGGGTCCTTGGCGGTTGCCCGCTCGACCACGAGGGCGACCGCGGCCGAGACCTCCGGCCGCCGCCGTTGCACGTCGGGCAGCTCCTCGTTGACGTGCTTCATCGCCACCCCGACCTGACTGTCGGCGCTGAAGGGGACCTGGCCGATCAGCATCTCGTAGAGCACGACGCCGAGCGAGTAGATGTCTGTCCGGGGGTCGACCTTGCGCCCCATCGCCTGCTCGGGGGCAACGTAGTCGGTGGTGCCGAGCACGCGCCCGGTTGCGGTCATCCCGTCCTGCTCGAGTTGGCGCGAGATGCCGAAGTCGGTCAACTTCGCCCGCCCCTCGGCGTCGATCAGGATGTTCTGCGGCTTGATGTCGCGGTGGACCATGTTGCGCGCGTGCGCCATCGAGAGGCCACGGGCGATCTCGATCGCGTAGGCGATCGCCTCCTGCGGCGGCAGCGCCCCCTCGCGGTTGATCCGCTGCTTCAGGGTTTCCCCCTCGACGTACTCGAAGACGATGTAGGGGTGGCCGCCATCCTCGCCGGCGTCGATCACAGCGACGACGTTGGGATGGGAGAGCTTGGCTACGGAACGTGCCTCCTGGCGGAAACGCTCGAGTTGGTCCTCCTGCTCGGACATCTCGCGGTGCATCACCTTCACCGCCACCTGGCGGTCGAGCGTCTGGTCGCGGGCCAAGTAGACCGTCGACATGCCGCCGCTGCCCAGCTTCGCCTCCAGCTTGTAGCGGCCGGAGAGAACCGTTCCGATCATTGCGCTGCTCGTTTGGCGTGCGTCCATTCAGGGGCGACGGATCTTGCGCGGCCCTTGCGCCGCCGAGCCGATCCGCTCTGCCCCAGGGTAGTGGGGGCGGAGGAGATCGAGCGCGCGCTCCGCATCGTCGCCAGCCACTATGCAGCAGAAGCCGCAGCCCATATTGAAGACATCGTGCATCTCCGCCTCGGGAGTGCCGGAGCGCTCGGCGATCAGCTCGAAGATTGGTGGGACCGGCAGCGGCGCCTCGACCTCGTAGCCAACCTCAGCGGCGAGGCGCAGCAGGTTGCCGAGGCCGCCCGAGGTGATGTGGGCGAGGCCACGCACGTCGACCTGGGAGCGCAGCAGCTCCAGCACCGGCTTGACGTAGATCTCGGTCGGCTCGAGCAGCTCCTCGCCGAGCGGCCGGCCGAGGCGGCCCTCGGGGTCCTCCTCGAGCGAGAAGTCAGCCAGCGCCGAGCGGGCAAGCGTGTAGCCGTTGGAGTGCAGGCCGGAGGAGGGGAGGCCGATGATCGCGTCGCCGGGCTGAACGGCCGAGCCGTCGATGATCTCGTCCAGGGCGACGGTGCCAAAGCAGGCGCCGGAGACGTCGACCCCGCGGACCATCTCGCCGAGCTGGGCGAGCTCACCGCCCGGGATCTCGACCCCGGCCAGCTCGGCGCCGCGCGCCAAGCCGACCCCGACTTCGGCGCAGACCGCCGGGTCGGCGCGGTCGATCGCGATGTAGTCGAGCATCGCCAGCGGCTCGGCACCGACGCAGATCACGTCGTTGACGTTCATCGCCACGCAGTCGATCCCGATCGAGTCGAAGCGCCCGAGCTGCTCGGCGACGAGCAGCTTCGTCCCCACGCCGTCGGTCGAGAGCGCGATCCCGGTCCGCTCGTCGAGCTTGATCACGCTGGCGTAGTGGCCCGGCAGCGGCACCTGCCGCGAGGGCCGCCCGAGCTGAATCGCGCCCAGCGCCTTGACCAGGCCGGCCACGGCGGAATCGGCCGCTCCTTGGTCGACTCCTGCTTCTGCGTACGCGTCACTCATCCCGCACCCCGACGTGTGCGCAACGATCGCCCCGGACTTGAGTAACCGGAAGTCACCGTGTCGATCGTCGCGCCCACATGTGCAGTCTCGCAAGCACCGCGGCCGCAAGGCCTGCTCGGTAAGCGGCGTAGGGCCACAGCGCCCGGTCGCGCTCGACCAGCTTGATCAGGCGCTGCGAGGCGAGGGTCGAGGCGAAGGAGGCGGCGACGCCGATCGCCATCGAGCGCCGCAGCGGGGGAGAGGTGCCACGGTGCGCGAGCCGGACGCCCTTGAGCCCGGTGGCGCCGACGATGATCGGCAGCGCGATCGTGCGCGAGAGCAGGTTGGCCTGATCGCGGGAGAAGCAGCGCCAGCGTGCCGCCGCCAGCGTGATCCCGTTGCGTGAGACGCCAGGGGCGAGCGCCGCCGCTTGGGCGACTCCCAGCGCCAGGCCGTCGGCAAGCCCCGCCTCCCCGCGACCGCGCAACTGCGGCCGGGTGTCGGCGAGCACCATTGCCGCGCCACCGGCGAGCAGCCCGTAGGCGGTCGCCCGCGGCCCACCGAGCAGCCGCTCGATTTGGCGCTCGAGCTTGTAGCCGACGAAGGCGGCCGGCAGGAAGGAGAGCAGGAGCACGCCCGCGCCGCGCAGGTCGAAGGCGCGCAGCTCTTCGGCGATCAGGCGCCGCTGGCCGACTATCAACGCCGCCGCCGCGCCGGTGTGCAGGGCGACCTCGAAGCTCTTGCGGACCTCGGGGTCGATCGCCTCCCAATCCCAGCCGGCCAGCCAGGGGACGAGCACGATGTGGGCGGAGCTGGAGACCGGCAGCAGCTCCGCCGGGCCCTGGACGACGCCGAGCGCGAGCGCCCGCCGCGCGGGAATCACGCTGTGGCAGGGCGCCGGCGGCGCTTGATCACCAGGTAGATGGCGCCGCCGATGATCGCGGCCAGAACGACGTAGTCGAGATAGCCGAGCTTGTGGCGCCAGTCCTCCCAGTTGTGGCCAACGGCTTCGCCGATCAGCGCCAGCGCCAAGACCCAGGGGATGCTGCCGAGCAGCGTGTAAGCCGTAAAGCGCCAGAACGGCATCTTCGCCACACCCGCCGGCAGCGAGATGAAAGTGCGGATGATCGGCAACATGCGCGAGAAGAAGACGGTGGCGGCTCCGTAGCGCTCGAACCAGCTGTCGGCCCACTTCAGGTTTTTGGGGCTGATGTGGATCAGCTTGTTCTTCTCGAGCAGGTCGAGCCGCCCGTAATAGCCGACCGCGTAGGCGATCCAGGAGCCGGCCAGGTTGCCGAGCACGCCGGCGGTGACGATGCCGAAAAGCGTCAGTTCGCCCTTGGAGACGCTGAAGCCGGCGAAGAGCATGATCGCCTCGCTCGGCACCGGGATGCAGGCCGACTCGAGCGTCATCAAGAGGAAGACGGCGACCACACCGGCGGAGCCGATGAAGTCGGTGGCGGCATTGACGATCGGGTCGAGGACCTTGTCGCTGATGCTGGCGAGGAGGAGAAGCGGCATGCGCGAAGCGGGAATTGTAGGGATGAAGCCAAACAGCAACTAAACTCGCGGTGCTCCATGGGTCGCCTCAACCATCCCGTCTATCGCACCCGGGTCCTTCAGCTCTGCGCCGACGGCGTCCTCGTCGCGCTCGCTTACTACCTGGCGTTTCGCCTGCGCTTCCTCGATCAGAGCGATCTGCCGCACCGCTACTGGGTGCTCTTCATCCAGTCGGTCGGCTTCATCATCGCGCTCAAGCTGATCGTCTTCGCCGGCTTCGGCATGTACCAAAAGTGGTGGCGCTACGTCAGCGGTCGCGACTTCCTCCAGATCGTCCGCGCCGTCACCGTCTCCAGCGCGATCCTCGTCGTCGCCTTCACCGTGCTGCGGCCCTTTGCCCACAACCTGCCGCGCTCGGTGGCGGTGATGGACTTCCTGCTCACCCTGATGCTGGTCACCGGCGCCCGCCTGGCGGTGCGCCTGATCGTCGAACGGCCCTCGCGCTCGGCGCGGGTGCCGAAACGCGAGGCACTGGTGATCGGTGCCGGCTCCGGCGGCCAGATGGTCGTGCGCGAGATGCAGCTCAACCCCGACATCGGCGTCACCGCGATCGGCTTCGTCGACGACGACCCGCGTAAGCGCGGCATGCGCATGCTCGGCCTCAAGGTGCTCGGCTCGACCAAGCAGATCGAGACCATCCTCGACGAGACCCGGCCGGACGAGGTGGTGATCGCGATCCCGTCGGCGCCGGGCACGCTGCGGGCCAAAGTCGTCGCCGCCTGTCGCGAGCGCGAGGTCCGCGTCCGCACCCTGCCCACCGTCTTCGAGCTGCTGCGCGGCGGCGTCCAGCTCAACAAGCAGCTGCGCGAGGTGCAGGTCGAGGACGTGCTCGGCCGCGACCCGATCGTGCGCGAGCTCGACCGCGTCGGCGCCTACCTACGCGACCGCATCATCCTCGTCACCGGCGCCGGCGGCTCGATCGGCTCCGAGCTCTGTCGCCAGATCGCCCAGGTCAAGCCGCGGCTGCTGGTGATGCTCGACCACGCCGAGGACAACCTCTTCCAGATCGACCGCGAGATGGTCGAGGAGCGCCACTGCACCAACGTCGAGGCGGTCCTGGCCGATTGCAAGGAGCCGGGCCGGATGCTGGAGGTGATGCAGCGCTTCAAGCCCAGCGTCGTCTTCCACGCCGCCGCTTACAAGCACGTGCCGCTGATGGAGGCCAACCCGCTGGAGGCGGTCCGCAACAACGCGATCGCGACGCGGATAACCGCCGATGCCGCCGCCGCCTCCGAGGTCGAGCGCTTCGTCCTGATCTCGACCGACAAGGCGGTCAACCCGAAAACCGTGATGGGGGCGTCGAAGGCGATGGCCGAGTGGATCATCGAGTCTGCCGGGAGCAAGCACCCTGGCACCCGCTTCGCCAGTGTCCGCTTCGGCAACGTGCTCGCCTCCTCGGGCAGCGTCGTGCCGATCTTCCGCCGGCAGATCGAGCGCGGCGGCCCGGTCACCGTCACCCACCCGGAGATGACGCGCTACTTCATGACCATCCCTGAGGCGGTGCAGATGGTGATTCGCGCCGGCGACATCGGCGCCGGCAAGGGCGAGGTCTTCGTCCTCGATATGGGCGAACCGGTGCGGATCGTCGACCTTGCCCGCAACATGATTCGCCTCGCCGGCTATGAGCCGGAAACCGACATCGCGATCGAGTTCACCAAACCGCGGCCAGGGGAGAAGCTGCACGAGGAACTGTTTGGCCTCGCCGAGAGCGGCCAGCCGACCGCGGCGCGGCGGATCCAGCGAGCGGTGCGGGAGACGCCGCTCGACCCCGAGTGGGTTGAGTCGACCCTGAACTCGCTCGAGCACCTGGTGATGGCCGGGGACGAGGCTAATCTGGCTCAGCGCGTCGTCGAGATGATCACCGCTCCTGGCGGTGACGCGGCGGCCGTCGCTTACGACGAGTAGCCTCTCGCAGCCATTAAGTGGAGTTGATCAAGGAAATCGGCGCCTTCGCAGGCCTGGCTGCATTCCTCGGCCTCGCCGTTCTAGCCATGCTCGCCTTCTCCCAGGGGCGCGACATCCGCCGTCTGCGCGAGTGGGCCGGCTCGGCGCCGGAGCGCGACGGCGAGCGCAAGGACGCGACCTCAGCCGCCGCCTCGAAACGGGCCGAGGAGTTGCGGGCGCTGGAGGAAGCGCGAACCGCCGAGCACGCGGCGATCGAGGAGCGCGAGGTACGACGCCGGCGCCGCGAGGAAGGGTTGCCCGAGCAGACCCGCGGTGAGCGCCTGCGCGGCGGCTTCTCCAGGTTTGGCGCGCGGGTCGCCGAGCCGCGTTGGCTGGCTCTCATCTTCGTGATCGTGCTCGTCGTTGCGGGAGGCGCGATCTATCTGGTCACGCAGGGCTCCGACTCCGCCGACGGCAAGGGGGGCAAGGCCAAGTCGGCCAAGGCCGTGAAGCCGAGCGAAATCGAAGTGACCGTGCTCAACGGCACCGCTGTTCCGGGCCTCGCCGCTGAATTCGGCGACAAAGTCGAGAGCAAGGGCTTCCAGCTTGGCGCTGTCACCAACAGCAGCACCAGCTTCGAAAGCAGCGTCGTCATGTTCGAGCGCGGCCACAAGCCGGAAGCGCGCAAGGTCGCCAAGGCGCTCGGCATCTCCGAAGTGCAACTGATGACGTCGGACATCGAATCGGTCTCCGGCGGCTCGACCGTCTCGGTGATCGTCGGGGAAGACAATGCCGCCACGGGCTGAGTCGGTGTGAAGACCCCTTCCGGCCGCTGGGCCGGCTTGGTCTTCGCTCTCCTCGTCCTCGCCACACTCGCCGCCTTCGCTTGGTCCCAGCGACTGAAGCGCGACCCGCTGGTGATCGACCGGGTCACCTTCGTCGCTGTTCCCAATCTCCACCCGAAGAAGCCGGTCCACAGCTTCACCCCCAACGGCGACTGTCGCTTCGACCGCATCCGCATCCGCTTTCGCACCACCACGACCGATCACGGCACGGTGCAGGTGGTGAAACCAGGTGGCCGCGTGGTGATCACGCTCGCCCGCGACGCCTTCCTCAAGCGCTACCACTTCCACACCTACTACTGGGACGGCCGCAGCCGCAACGACGGCATCGCGCCACCGGGCCGTTACAAGCTGCGGGTCAAACTGCTCGGCCAAGACCGCGTCCTGGTGCCACCGGGCTCGATGAAACTGCACCGAGCCGAAGAGTCGCACCCAAGCGAATCCAGCCCAGGTGAATCGCGCGACGCTTGCTTTGACTTCCACGGCAAGGGGAAGGGCCGGTGAGCGACGTCCTCGCTGCCCTCGGCCTCATCGTCGCTTCCCTAGCGGCCGCAGGAGCGATCCTGCTCCCTGCTGGCCGCCTCCGCTCGCTGGCGATGCTGGCCGCCCTCATCCTCTTCCCGATCCTGATCCTCGGCGACCAATGGCACTCCCACCAAATCGCCGACCTCCGCGACACCCCCATGCGCCTCGTGCTCTTGGGAGCTTTGGCAATCATCGCCAGCGCTGGACTCGCTTACGTCTTCCGCCGCTGGCCGGTGCTCCTGCCGCTCGCGGTTATCGCGGCTCTTCCGTTCCGAGTTCCCCTCCATGCCGGTGGGGACACCGCCAACCTGCTCGTCCCGCTCTACCTCGTCATCTCAGGCGGTGTGCTCGCGCGGCTTTTGCCGGGGGAGGGCACCGTAGGGGGACCCGCCCCCGAGGACGCTTTAGCGACCGGAGGGGGTGGGGGGCCCCCTGCGGTGACAGGCCCCGCCGGCCCAGCCACGTGGGTCCCCCGCCTCCTCGCTGCAGTGGTGGTTCTGTACGCGTTGCAGACGCTGTATTCAGAGGACTTCTCAAAGGGCCTCCAAAACGCCTGCTTCTTCTTCGTCCCCTTCAGCCTCGTCTACGGCCTTTTGCGAGACATCACTTGGGACAAGAAGCTGCTGACCCTCACCTTGTGGGTAATCGGCATCTCCGCCGCCTGCTTCGTCCTGGTCGGCACCGTGGAGTGGGCAACGCGCGACCTCTTCTGGAACGACCAGGTGATCCGCTCCAACGAATTCCACACCTACTTCCGGGTCAACTCGGTCTTCTGGGACCCAAACATCTACGGGCGTTACCTGGCGCTGGTCGCCGTGATCGCGATGTCGGCCCTGCTCTGGGCGCGAGAGCGAAGCACGCTGGCTCTGCTCACCGTGTTGATCGCGATCGTCTGGTTCGGGCTTGTCCCGACCTTCTCGCAATCGAGCTACGCGGCCCTGCTCGCCGGCATGGTCATCCTCGCCGCCCTGCGCTGGAGCGTCAAATGGACCGCGATCGCCGCTGTGGTCGGCGTGGTCGGGACGATGGTGATCGTCACCATCGCCGGCAGCTTCAGCTTCGATCGGATCAACATCGACACCAGCGGCCGCGCCAACCTCGTTTCCGGCGGCATCCACCTCTTCGCCCAGCGCCCGGTCTACGGCTACGGCTCGGGCAGCTTCCCCAAGGCCTATCGCCAGCACGTCGAGACCCACAAAGCGCCGGTCTCCGTCTCCCACACCGAGCCGATCACCGTCGCCGCCGAGCAGGGCCTGCTCGGCCTTGCCGCCTACGCCACCCTCCTCGTCGCGGCGCTCTGGACGATGGGGCGCGGCCTCCTGCGCCGGCTCTCGGTCGCCCGCGCCGCGGTCCTCGCCACCTTCGTCGCTCTGCTCGTTCACACGATGGCCTACGCCGGCTTCTTCGAGGACCCGATCACTTGGGTGCTGCTGGCGGCGGCGGTTGCGTTGGCAGTGGAATCAGGCGCCGCCTCCTCAGCCGCCCCCGGACGCGAAGCGGAGGAGGCGGCGACATGATTCCCGCGTCCGGGGATTAGGCTCGCGCTGTGTCGGGATACCTGCGCCGCCTAGCGACGACGGGCGCCGCCTACACGGCGGCCAGCATCGTCTCGAAGCTGATCGCGGTGGCGCTGCTGCCGCTCTATACGCGCTACCTGTCGCTGACCGACTACGGCGACGCCGAGGTGATGTTCGCCGCGGTGGTCTCGGCCAGCATCGTCGTTCGCTTCGGCATGCTCGAGGCGCTGCTCCGCTTCTACTACAAGGAGGGCGAGGATCCGGACCGGGTCGTCGCCACCTCCTTCGCCGCGCTCTTCTGGTTCGCGACCGCCGCCGCGCTGATCGCGCTGCCCTTCGCCCAGCCGATCTCCGAAGCGCTGCTCGACCGATCCGCACCTGACCTGGCGCGGATCTCGATCGGCGGCCTCTGGGTGCTGACGATGAGCGAGTACCTGCTCACCCTCTTTCGCCTCGAGGAGCGCGCCCGCGCCTTCTTCACGACGACGATCATCAACGTGCTGCTGGCGATCGGCATCACGGTCGTCCTCGTCGTCGGCGCCGAAGAGGGCACCCGCGGGCTGTTGGTCGGCAGCTACGGCAGCGGCGCGATCGTCGTCGTGGCGCTGCTCTTTGTGCACCGCCGCCGCCTCTCGCTGCGCTTCGAACGGCCACTGCTTCGCCGCCTGACGCGCTTCGGCTTGCCGACGATGCCGGCCGAGCTCTCGCTCTACGGGCTCAACTTCGTCGACCGCCTCATCCTCCTCCACTCCGCTGGTGCCGGAGCGGCCGGCCTCTACTCGCTCGCGGTCAAGTTCGCCCAGGGGGTCAACGTCCTCGTCCGCGGCTTTCAGCTCGCCTGGCCGCCACTGGCCTACTCGATCCGCGACGACGGCGAGGCGCGTCGCTTCTACGCCACGGTGGTCTCGCTGTTCGTCGCTGGCTGCGCCTTCGTCGTTGCCGGCATGTGGCTGCTCTCGCGCTGGATCGTCCGCGCCCTCGCCGCGCCGGAATTCTTCGCCTCCTACGAAGCGATCGGCCTGGTCGCCACCGGCGTCACCCTCTACGCCCTCTACATGGTTCTCATCGTCATCCTCGGCAGGACGGGCCGCACTGAGTTCAACTTCCCCGCCACCGCCGCAGCGCTCGTCGCCAACATCGCCCTCAACCTCGCCCTGGTGCCGTCGCTCGGCATCGTCGGTGCCGGCCTCGCCCTCGTCGCTTCCTACCTGGTCCTGCTGGCGCTGATGTATGGCTTTACTCAACGCCTCTTCCCGGTGCCCTACGAATGGGGCCGCCTGATCCGCGTCCTCGCCGTCTCCGCGAGCCTGATCGGCCTCGGCGAGTGGTTGCTGCCGACCGACGGCTTCGAGGGACTCGTCCTGCGCGTGGCGCTCTGGCTCGCCTATCCCTTCGCCCTGCTCGCCACCGGCTTCTTCACGCGGGGAGAGCGTGCCTGGCTCGCTCGTCTGCGTCACCCGGCTGAGATCGCGAGAGGCCTTCGCGCCCTGCGCCCCGCCGGGGCTGGCGTCGACGGCAGCATCCCCGAGGTCTACGAGGCAGAGCGAATCGACGAAGACGCCCGCTTCTAGGAGCGCGCCTTGTCGGCGATGCTCGAACCGCTCGCCGGAAACAGCGCCTGGCGGGAGTGGGCCCAGTAGACGTTTGCCGGTTGGCCCGGCAGAACCTTGGCGACGAGGGCGCGGACGGCGTAGGACCAAGCGGTGAGGCCGCGGACCGCGAGCGCCGCCAAGCGCCCGTGGTGCTTGCGCATATAGCGGTCGCGGTTGCGGTGGAATTCGACGATGCGGGGGAGGCCAACGGCGAGGTCGGTGGAGAGCTGGTCGTGGTGGATCGCTTCGGCGCCGGGGACGAAGAGGCTGTGCCAGCCGTTGTCAGCGAGGCGCTTGGCGAAGTCGCACTCGTCGTAGTAGACGAAGAAGGCGGGGTCCATGTAGCCGATTCCGGCGGCGGCTTCGCGACGCACGAGCAGGGCGCTCGACTGTCCCCAGTCGACCCGACGGGTCGCGGCACCCTTGCTCTGCACGGTTGTCCAGCGGTGCAGGAAGAGCGCGCCGGCGAGGGCCGTTCCCACCCCGGGGAAGCGCCAGGCGCAGGGAGTCGGCGATCCCGATGAGTCGAGCAACTGCGGTGTCGCGGCAGCCGCCTCGGGGTCGGCTTCGAGGGCCGCCAGCAGCGCCGCGACCGCTCCCGGGCACAGCTCGGAGTCCTCGTTGAGCAGCAGGCAGTAGGTGCCCTTCGCCTCCCGCATCAGGGTCGAGTCGTTATCCGCCTTGCCCGTGCGTTGCTCGAGCGCGATCAGGCGCGTGTCGCCGCCACGCTCGCGCACCGCCCCTGCCGAGCCATCGCTGGAGGCGTTGTCGAGGACGAGGATCTCGCGCTCCACACCCCGCGGGTGGGTGCGCTCGATCGCATCGAGGCAGGCGAGCAGGTAATCGCGGCCGTTCGTGTTCACGACGCAGTAGGACAGCGTGGGGGGCACGGCGGCCACGATAATCGCCGTTTGCACCTGATCGAGCACTCGACATACCGCCGGGCATGAAGGTCCAGCTCGTCGACCCCTCGGCTTTTACGCCGCCCTACGACCGCGCGCTCGCCGCGGCGCTCGCCGCCCGCCGCACTGAGGTCGAGCTGCTGACCAGCCACTTTCTCTACGGGCCCGTTCCCGAGCCGCGCGGTTACGCGGTGCGCGAGTGCTTTTATCGCCGCAGCGCAGCGCGCGGCCTGGACGCCCCTGGCCGCCGTGCCTTCAAGGCCGCCGAGCACCTGTCCGACATGCGTCGCCTGCGCCGCGAGATCGACGCCGAGGTCGTCCACTACCAGTGGCTGACCATGCCCTCCCTCGACGTCCACCTACTGCCACCCCGCCGGCCGCGGGTGATGACGGCCCACTACGTCTTGCCGCCCGCGGCGAGCCGTCGCCAGATCGCTACCGCCCGCCGTACTTTCGGCGCCATGGACGCCGTGATTGCCCACTCTGAGCACGGCGCGCGCAGTCTGCGTGAGCGGGTTGGCATTGATCCCGCCCGTGTCCACGTCATCCCACACGGCGCCTTCGACTACCTGACCGAATTGCCGGAGGAGCCGCTGCCGCCGGAGCTGGAGGGAGCCGAGGGCCCGGTGATCCTCTTCTTCGGCCTCTTGCGCCCCTACAAGGGACTCAAGGTCCTGCTCGACGCTTTCGCCAAGGTCGAGGGGGCGGAGCTATGGATCGTCGGCAATCCACGGATGGAGGTCGGGCCGTTGCACCGCGCTGCCGCGGCCGCACCAGGCCGCGTTCGCTTCGTCACCCGCTTCATCGACGACGCCGAGATCCCGGCGATCTTCCGCGCCGCCGACCTCGTCGTCCTTCCCTACCTCGACGCCGAGCACTCGGGGGTCCTCTACACCGGCCTCGCCTTCGGCAAGCCGCTGCTGCTGAGCGAAGTCGGCGGCTTCCCCGAGGTCGCCGCCACCGGCGCCGCCAGCCTCGTGCCCCCGGGAGACGCCGCCGCGCTATCCGCAGCGCTGAACGAGCTGGTGGCGGATAGCGCCGCCCGCGAGCAGCTCGCCACCGCCGCCAGGGAAGCCGCCACCGGTCCCTACTCCTGGGACGCGATCGCCGCTCAAACCCTCGCTGTCTACGAAGACCTCCTCACAACTCCCCCCAACCGAACTGCATCAAGTTCTCTACCTGGCAGGGGCAGAATTTGATGCAGTTCGTCGCGCTCATCTTCTGGCTCAGCGCGGCCGCGATCGTCTACACGCATCTCGGCTATCCGCTGCTCTTGCGCGTGCTCGTTGCCCTGCGCAAGTCATCCTCGAGAGCGCCCAAAGTCGGCGAGCTGCCCACGGTCTCCCTGATCGTCGCCGCCTACGACGAGGAGGATGTGATCGCGGAGAAGGTCGCCAACGCGCTCGCGCTCGACTACCCGCGTGAGCGGCTGGAGATCATCGTCGCCTCCGACGGCTCGGCGGACGCCACCGCTGAGCGCGCCCGCGAGGCCGGCGCCGACCTGGTCCTCGAGCTGCCGCGGGGCGGCAAGCTCACCACCCAGAACGCCGCCGCCGAGCGCGCCTCGGGCGAGCTCCTCGCTTTCTCCGACGCCAACAGCGCCTGGCGCCCCGATGCCCTGCGTCAGCTCGTCGCCCCCTTCGCCGATCCGGCCGTCGCCTACGTCTGCGGTCAGGTCCGCTTCCTCGACGCCGCCGGCGACAACCTCGAGGGCGCCTACTGGCGCTACGAGATGGCGGTGCGGGCGATGGAGTCCTCGCTGGCCGGCATCACCGCCGGCAATGGCGCGATCTACGCCTTGCGCGCGGAGGATTACCTGCCCCTCGATCCCTCAGGCAGCCACGATCTCTCCTTCCCCTTCGCGCTGGCGAAGCGCCGCAAGCGCTCGCTCTACGCGCCGGCGGCGCGGGCGGAGGAGAAGATGGTGCCGACGATGGAAGGAGAGTTCGCCCGCAAACGGCGGATGATGCGCGGCCTCTGGGACATCGTCGTCGGCGAGCGAATGATCTCGCCGCGCGGCTACTCCTCCCTTTACGCACTCGAGCTCTTCTCGCACCGCTTGCTGCGTTATCTGACGCCCTTCCTCCACCTGCTCGCTTTCCTCACCAACCTGGCCCTGCTCGGCAGCGGCGGCGTCTACGTCGTCACCTACGCGATCCAGGTCACGGCGATCGCCGCCGGCCTGCTCGGCGGCAGCTTCCCCGTCGGACCGCTGCGAATCGCCCGCTACTACTGGCTGACCACGCTCTCGATCGCTGCCGGCCTCTGGGACCGCTTCCGCCAAGGTCCTCCGGCGGCTTGGGAGAAGGCCCCCGGAACCCGATGACGCATCGTGACCGGCGCATATCGGCGTCCTCGGTCGCTCGCGTGCGTCCGCACGCCACGCTCAGCGCCGTAGGCGCGTGCGAGCCCGCGAGGGCGAGATCCTTGAACTGCTTGGTCACGATGCGTCATCGGTAGCCGAATGCCAAGGATTTTCGACATAGCCATAGCCGTGATCGCGCTCATCGTCCTTTCACCGGTCATCGCGATAGCTGCAGTCGCGATCAAGCTCGGGAGCCGAGGGCCTGTCGTCTACCGGCAAAGGCGGGTTGGCCTGCGCGGTGCCGAGTTCGAGATGTTGAAGCTGCGGACGATGGTCGAGGGCTCGGATCCGATCGGGGTCGGAACTGTTGTCGGTCGCGAAGACCCGCGGGTCACCAAGGCTGGCCGGATCCTGCGCCGCACCTCGCTCGACGAGATCCCCAACCTGGTCAACGTCCTGCGCGGCGAGATGGCGATCGTCGGTCCCCGTCCGACCATCCCCGCCCAGGTCGCCGGCTACGCCCCGCATCAGCACCGCCGCCACGAGGTTCGCCCGGGGATCACCGGTTGGGCCCAGGTCCAGGGCCGCGCCGGCATTCCCTGGGAGGAGCGGATCGAGCTCGACGTCTGGTACGTCGACCACCGCAGCGCCGCCCTCGACGCCCGCATCCTGCTGAAGACTCTCTGGCTCCTGATCACCGGCCACGGCCTCGCGCCGGACTGAGGGCTTAGGGTTTTCGGGGTGAGCGATCGCCCCGCCATCTCTCTGCGCCCGTTTGAGCCCGGCGACGCCCCCGCCGTGCACCGCTGGTTCAACAACCCGGCGGCGACCGCATCGCTGATGGAGCAGCGCGACTCGTTCTCGCTCGAGCAAGCCGAGGCCTGGGTGGGGCGGGCGATGGACGACTCGGGCGAGGACCGCAAGTACGCGATCGTGGTCGAGGGCTACGAGGAGCCGGTCGGCTTCACCGCGCTCTACGGCCTCTTCCGCCAGACCGCTCCCGAGCTTGGCGCCCTGATCGGCGACGAAGTGCGCGGCGCCGGCGTCGGCCGTCGGGCCGAGGCGCTCACCCTGGCCAAGGCCTTCGACGAGTTCGGCGCCCACCGCGTCTACGGCCGCATCCCGGCCCGCAACGAGATCGCCAAGAAGACCGTCGCCGGCCTCGGCTGGAAGCACGAGGGCACGATGCGCGCCCACCTGCGCCGCGACGATGCCCCGGCCGATGACTGCGAGGTCTGGGGCGTGCTGCCGGACGAGTTCCGCGCCGCCGCCGCCGACCTGCTCTCGTGAGCGCCACGGGGACCTCGCGATGAGCGCATCGGCGGAGCTGATCGAGGACGGTGGCGCGGCGGCAAGCGGCGAGGAGTTTTTTCGCTCGCGACCTTTCCTCGAAGCTGAAGGCGTCACCCATACGCTCCGTATCTCCACCGACGGCACCGAGCTTCTGGCACCTCTAATCGTGCGCGAGATCGCGTCTGGCCCCGAGCGCGACGCAATCTCTCCCTACGGATATCCGGGCCTGGCCGAGGGGAGTTTGGGGGGTGTCCCGCAGAGCCTCCCCGCTGTTGCTCTGGGGGACACCCCCCAAACTCCACCCCCGCTCGACCCTGTATCCGTGGATTTCTCCGCCACCGGCCTCGTCTCGATCTTCCTCCGCCACACGCTCAGCGACCCGCCCCTCGGCGGCTCCAGCGAGCGCAACGTGGTCCTCATCGCCGACCCGTCGCTGCCGCCGAAGAGTCGCGGCAGCGATCGCAACCAGATCAACAAGAACCTTCGGCGCGGCTACGAGCTGAGCCTCGTCCCCGGTCCCGAGACCAGCCCCACCGAACGAGCCGGCTTCCTCGCCGCTTACGAGCAGACGATGCTCCGCACCGCCGCCGCCGATCGCTACTTCTTCGGCGCCACCTACTTCGATCGCATTCTCGAATCGCCGCGCACCTGGCTCGCTCTTGCCCGTGCGCCCGATGGGACCATTGCCGCCGCCTCGATCGCCGCCGCCAGTGACGGCTTCCTCCACTACTACCTCAGCGGCAGCGCCGACTCTCACCTGCGCGACTCGCCGATGAAGAACATCGTCGCCTCGCTGGTCGAGCACGCAACCAAGCTGGACCTGCCGCTCAACCTCGGCGGCGGCATCAGCCCCGGCGACCGGCTCGAGGAGTTCAAGCGGGGCTTCGCCAACCGCGAGCTGGCCTGGCACACGTCGGAGCTGATCGCCGACCCAGCGACCTACGCCCGCCTCAGCGGCGACCGCGACGTGGGGGACTTCTTCCCCGCCTACCGCGGCCAGTAGGACTTAGCCGACGGTCGGTTCAACCGGCGTCGGGCCGGTGAAGGGAAAGCCTTCGACAGGCTCGCGGCCGTTGCCCCAGGTCTGCTTGCCGAAGTCGCGAATCGCGTCGAGCGTGATCGCGCCCTTGTATTCGTTGCAGCCGAGCAGATTGCGCCAGGTCGTCGCCGCCACTTCGTAAGGCATGTTTTCGTTCGGGAAGAGCAGTGTTGCCCCGTACATCGTGTCGTAAAGCCCGATCAGTTCCAGCTGGGCGCTTTCGGGGAGGTCGGGCGAGTACTGGATCTCCAGCCGGCCGTGCTCCATCGAGTGGACGATGTCGATTTCCTGCGGCATTTCCTTGTAAGCGCCGTCAGCCTGCTGGTAAGGGGGTTCGACGTGGTTGCCCGAGGTCGGCGGGTTGGTTTCGTATTCGGGCGTCGGCGCTGTCGGCGGAATGTGTTCGTGGCCCTCTTCCGGCAGGTGCAGGCGCAGGTCGCAGCCGGCCTTCTTCGCCGCCTCTTTCAAGTTGGTCACTTTGACCGCCGCCACTTGGGTGCCACTGCGGGTGTCAGGCTGAATGCCGTTGGTCGAACCGGACTGCTGATCGATGTGCGACTCGCCGCTGTCGTTCTTGTTCGCTGCGCCGGCGATCACGACGACGATCCCAATCACGACGAGGATGCCGACGATCGCGGCCACGCCGTAGCCGATCATCAAGCGCCGTTTCTCCGAGCCGGCCTGTTTTTTCTCGCCGGCCTTGCGGGCCTGGCGCAGCCGCTCTCTCTCTTCCTCCCTGCGGTTAGCCATGAGAACGAAGCAGTTTACTCAGAGCGACCTGGCCAAGTCCCCGCTGTCGTTGCGCTGCCGCTCCCAGGGGCGCGATGCCTGCAGCGCGCCGAGCACCGCCCGCGTGGCCGGTGCCCGGTTGAGCGCGTAGAAGTGGATCCCCGGCACGCCGGCCAGCAACAGCTCCGAGCACTGCTGGGCGGCGAAGGCGACGCCGAGCTCGAACTCCGCTTTCTCGTCTCCGCCCGCCGCCGCGAAAGCCGCTTCGAGCCGCGGCGGGATCGAGGCGTCGCAGAGGTCGCAGATGCGCTTTGTCTGGGCGAAGCTGGCGACCGGAATCACCCCGGCCAGGATCGGCACCTCGATCCCCGCCGCCCGCGCCGCGGCGACGAAGTCGAAATAGACCTGGTTGTCGAAGAAAAGCTGGGTGATCAGGAATGAGGCGCCGGACTCGACCTTGGTCTTGAGATAGGCGAGGTCGGTGGCGAGGTCGGGTGCCTCGGGGTGGACCTCCGGGAAGCAGGCGCCGCCAACGGTGAACTGCCAGCGGCTGCCGATGAAGGCGGCCAGCTCGGCGGCGCTGCCCAGCCCACCCTCGGGCTGGACGAAGTCCTCCTGCCCGCGCGGTGGGTCGCCGCGCAGGGCGAAGACGTTCTCGATCCCCGCTGCGGCGATCTGGTCGAGCGTCTCGGCCAGGCCCTCGGTGGTCTCGCCGACGCAGCTGAGGTGGGCCATCGTCTCGCAGCCCAGCTCGTCCTTGAGCTCGCGCGTGATCTCGACCGTGCCGTCGCGGTTCGCCCCACCGGCGCCATAGGTGACCGAGGCGAAATCGAGCCCCAGCTCTCCCAGAGAGCGAGCGGTCGCGAGCAATCCCTCGCGCCCCTCCTCCGTCTTCGGCGGGAAGAACTCGACCGAGAAGGTCGGTCCATTGCTAGTGATGATCTCGTCTATTCGCACAAGAAAGAGGGTATCTCCCGACGCTCAAAACGAGCTGAAGGGGACGCCCCACCCGAGCAAGTTAAGTGGAGGGGGGCGTCGAACCCTTCCCATCCACCCGCGCCTGGAAATACGCCTGGATGTCCTCCAGGTGCTTCCCCTTCGTCTCCGGCACCATCTTCCAGCAGAAGATCAGGGTGAGGATGCCGATCGCGCCGTAGAACCAGAAGGCGCCAGTCCGGCCCAGCGCTTCGATCAGCAGCAGGAAGGTGAGCGAGACGATGAAGTTGAAGGTCCAGTTCGCCATCGTGCCGATCCCGGCCGCCTTGCTGCGCACGCTGAGCGGGTAGATCTCGGCGTTGAGCAGCCAGAAGATCGGGCCGAGGCTGATCGCGAAGGAGGCGACGTAGGCCATCAGGCTGACGATCGCGACGACCGAGCTGAGCGTGCTGCCACCGCCCCCACCGGCGAAGGCGAGCCCGAGTGTGAAGAGCGAGATCACCATGCCGCTGACGCCGATCATCAGCAGGGTTCGCCGTCCCGCCCGGTCGAGCAGGCGCAGGGCGACGACGGTCATGCCGACGTTGATCACGCCGACCCCGACCGCGGCGAGGATCGAGCCGGCCGAGGAGTTGACCCCGGTGAATTCGACGATCGTCGGCGCGTAATAGATGACCGTGTTGATCCCAGTCACCTGTTGCAGGATCGCCAGCCCGACGCCGACCACGAGCGCCGCTTTGACCACCGGTTGCAGCAGCTCGCTCCAGGCGCCCGGCTTCTCGTCGAGGCTCTCCTTGATCTCCTCCAGCTCGCGGTCGATCGTGTCGGGGTCGTCGACGCGGATCTTCGCCAGGGTCGCCCGAGCGGCGAAGTCGTCGCCGCTCATCACCAGCCAGCGCGGGCTCTGCGGCATCCGGATCATGCCGAAGGCGAGGGCCAGCGCCGGCACGCAGCCGAGCCCGAGCATCCAGCGCCAGCCTTCGACGTGGTCGAAGGCGAGGCCGACCAGGTAGGCGACGAGGATGCCGATCGTCACCGCCAGCTGGAAGAAGCTGACCAGCCTGCCACGGCTCTCCGGCGGCGCCACCTCGGAGATGTAGACGGGCGCCGCGGCCGAGGCGAGCCCGATCGCCACCCCGATCACGATGCGGGCGATCACCAGCACCTCGACCCCGGGCGCGGCGGCGCTGGCCAGGGCGCCGAGGATGAAGACGCCGGCGGCCACCAGGATCATCAGCCGCCGCCCGTATGTGTCGGCCGCGGGCCCAGCGATCGCGGCGCCGGCGACGGCGCCGATCGGCACGGCGGCGACGACCAGGCCCTGAGCAAAGCTGCCGAGGTCGAAGTCGCCCTTGATGAAGAGCAGCGCCCCGGCGATGACGCCGGTGTCGTAGCCGAAGAGCAGACCGCCGAGGCCGGCGATCGCAGCGGTCAGCACGACGTTGCGCCGCGCCCTCCTCCTCGAAGCCTCGAGACCGTCGCTCATCCCCGAAACGGGACCGTATTCGCCCCCTCGGACGCGGGCAATTAGCGGACTTTGCGGGAACGTTTTCGTCGCCCCCCTAGCGCTCCCGCAGGGGTCGCGCTAAGTTCAGCTTGCGACTGGGAGAGACGGGGTCCGCGGAAGCCCACCGGACACCGCCTCGGAGGTGGCGCGACGAGCTTCAGCGCGCGAAGGCTACGCGCGCGGCAGGCAACCGAGCACCACCACCGGTCGCTTTTTCGTGCCCAAAATCAGCGTCCGGAGGAACACCTAGGTTTGGGGCACGGCGTCGGTGCCTGCCATGACGTCGTCGCGCACCGGGGCGCTTCGCCCGGGAGCCGGGCGTCGCCGCGAGACCCGGATGGTCGCCGCGACTAGCCCGCCCGCTCCCACCGTGGGAGGATTGCGGCGATGAGCGAGGGGATGCGTTACGAGCGGGTCGGCCCTGCGGCTGTGCTCACGATCGACCGGCCAGAGCGTCGCAACGCGGTCGATCGGGCCACGGCCGAGGCTTTCCGCCAAGGGCTGACTGAGTTTGAGGCTGACGACGACGCGCGCGTGCTCGTTCTGACCGGCGCCGGTGGCCAGGCCTTCTGCGCCGGCGCCGACCTGAAGGCGATGAACCTCGAAGTCGATCACCCGGATGGGCCGATGGGGCCGACCCGCCTCACTCCCGCCAAGCCCGCGATCGCCGCGGTCGACGGCTGGTGCCTGGCCGGCGGGGTCGAGCTGGCGCTCTGGTGCGACCTGCGCATCGCCACCCCGCAATCGACCTTCGGCCTCTTCGAGCGCCGCTGGGGCGTGCCGCTGGTCGACGGTGGCACTCAGCGCCTGCCGCGGGTGATCGGCATGGGCCGCGCGCTCGAGCTGATCCTCACCGGCCGCCCGGTCGAGGCGGAGGAGGCCCAGCGGATCGGCCTCGTCAACGAGGTCGTCGAGCCCGGCAAGCACCTCGAGCGCGCGCTCGAGCTGGCCGAGCGGATCGCCGCCTTTCCGCAGGAGACGATGCTTGCCGACCGCCGCGCCGCGATCGAGGGCTTCGGCCTGCCGCTCGCCGAGGGCATCGCGCTGGAGCACAAGCTCGGCCGCGAGACCCTGCGCGTCGCCGTCGAAGGAGCCCAGCGCTTCGCCGGCGGCGCCGGCCGCCATGGCGAGGGTGTCTAACTGAGGCCCGTCAGGTCCGGGTGCTCCCGGATCACGCGGCGCATCTCGTCTTCGGCGCCCTCGGGCCCCAGGTAAGGCATCAGCACGGCGAAGACGAGGTCGGGAAGGATGCGGCGCAGCTCGGGGCCGCGACCGGCGCGGATCTCGTCGAAGATCATCGAGGTCGCCCCGCCAATCGCGAAGCGGGCGGTGTCGGCCGGCAGGTCTTCGCCTCCGGTCGCGAAGTCGCGGCCTTCCTCGAGGAAGGGGGTGAAGCGCGCCAGCGCCGAGCGATAGCGCGCCCGCGCGTCATCGCCGGCGGCGGTCACCTCGACCATCGAGAGGCGGGCGATCCCGGCCTCAATCGAAAGCAGCCCAACCAGGGCGCCGAGCGCCGCGGTCACCCGCTCAGGCCAGGGCTCCCCGGCAGCCGCTTCGAAGGCGCTCGTCATGTGGGCGATCAGCACGTCGAAGACCGCGTCGTAGGCCTCGAGGAAGCAGGCCTCCTTGCTCTCGAACATCGAGTCGAAGCTCTCGCGGGAGACGCCGGCCACCTCGATCACGTCGGTGACGGTGGTCGCTTCGTAGCCCCTGGCCGCCGCGACCCGCAGCATCGCCTCCAGCAATCGCTCCCTTTCGGAGCGGACGAGGTAGGCGCGAGGGAGGGTCTGCGTACCCGGTTGTGTTTGCTCGGCGTTAGAGGCCGAGGGGGAATCCATGCGTTCAGAGTAGGGCAGTGTTCTCAGGCTGTCCAACCGTTTCGCAGTCCGCCACCCAGGTCTTGCCGCTGCGTCCAAGCCCTCGGAGGCGCCGCCTACACTGCGGACGATGAAGATCGGCATCGTTGGTCTCGGCTACGTCGGCCTGCCTCTTGCGGTCGCCTTCGCCGAGGCGGGGCACGAGGTCGTTGGCCTCGACACCGACCCGCGCAAGGTCGAGGCGCTGAACGGCGGGCGCAGTCACATCGAGGACGTGCCCGACTCGGTCCTCGTCCCGCTCGGCGAGCGCCTGCGCGCGACGAGCAACCAGGCAGACCTCGCCTCCTGCGAAGCGATCGTGATCTGCGTGCCGACGCCGCTGACCGGCTCGCGCGAGCCCGACCTCACCTATCTGCTCGATTCGGCGACGGCGCTCTCTGGCGTGCTGCAGCCCGAGCAGCTCGTCGTGCTCGAGTCGACCACCTACCCGGGGACGACCCGCGAGCGCCTGCTGCCGATCCTCGAGGAGTCGGGGCTCTCGGCCGGCCGCGACTTCCACCTCGCCTTCTCTCCCGAGCGGATCGACCCGGGCCGCACCGACTTCACCGTGAAGACGACGCCGAAGCTGGTCGGCGGCCTCACCCCGGCCTGCGCCGAGCGCGCCCGCGACCTCTACTCCCTGATCTGCGACGAGGTGATCGTGCTCTCCAGCCCCGAGGCGGCGGAGCTCTCGAAGCTGCTCGAGAACATCTTCCGCTCGGTCAACATCGCCCTGGTCAACGAGCTGGCCCAGCTCTGCGACCGGCTTGAGATCGACGTCTGGGAGGTGGTCGACGCGGCCGCGACCAAGCCCTTCGGCTTCATGCGCTTCGAGCCCGGTCCCGGCATGGGCGGCCACTGCTTGCCGGTCGACCCTTTCTACCTCGCCTTCAAGGCGCGCGAGCACGATTTCTACCCCGAGTTCATCGAGCTCGCCGGCAAGGTCAACCAGACCCAGCCCGCCTTCTGCGTCGAACGCATCGAGCGCGCCCTCAACGACGCCGGCAAGCCGGTCAACGGCTCGAAGATCCTGCTGCTCGGGGTCAGCTACAAGGCCGGTGTCGGCGATACGCGCGAGTCGCCGGCGCTGAAGATCGCCCGCCGCCTGCGCGCCCTCGGCGGTGACGTCGCCTACCACGATCCCCACGTCGCCGAGCTGACTGAATTGAGCCTGAGGTCGGTTGACTTGGAGAGCGCCCTGCCGAGCTGTGACGTGGCCGCGATCGTCACCGCCCACCCGGAGTTGGACTACGCCGATGTCGTCGCTGCGGCCCCGCTGGTCGTCGACTTCAGAGGCGTGACCCGCAACATCGACTCACCCAAGCTGGTGCGTCTGTAGAGGCTCGCGCCTAGGCCGCTCGCGCGGCCTTCATCTCGGCGCCGGCGACGTCGGGCCCGAAGTAGGGCAGCGTCGCGAAGTACATGAAGTCGGGCAGCAGGTCGCGGTAGCCATCCTCATCGCCGGCGGCGAGCTTGGCGTGGACGACCGCGTGCATGCCGGCGACGATTCCCTCGGCGGCGATCGGCGGCGGCGCCTCACCGGTGGCGACGTCCCGGGCCGAGTCGATGAAGTCGGTCAGCCGTTTCATTGCCTCGCCGCGAATCGCCAGCGCCTCGGCGCCGGCGGCGTGGACCTCCACGAGCAGCGCCCGGCCGGTTGCGGGGTCCTCTTCGAGCGCGCTGAGGGCGGCGCTGAGACCGGCGCGCAGCTGGGCCCGCCACTCGTCCTCGTCCGCCGCGGCCTCACTCGCGATCGCCTCCAGTTTGGCCGCGCCGAAGCTCAGCGCCTCCAAATAACAGGCGTCCTTGTCGGCGAACTCGTCGTAGAAGGCCTGGCGGTAGAGGCCGGTGCTGTCGAGCACCATGCGGACCGAGGCCGCGTCGTAGCCATTGCTGCCGACGACCTCGAGCATGCCTTCGAGGATGCGCTGACGCTTCGGTGAACTCACCAGTCTGAGTGTGGGAGCCGCGGAGAAGATCTCCTCCGCTGCGCCGGTCCCCTTAGCCCCTGCCCGGACCTTGGTTGCGGCCTGCTTGCCCATCCGACCTTCCTCTGTCGATCAAGGGAACGGGTTGTCTGGAATAAGGAACAGTATCGGTATTTGGTCGATCCGTCTAGCTTGGAAACGGATTCCTATAGAGGTACCCTGGCGTTCGTGCCCGATCGAGCTCCGCAAGCAACGAGGATGCCACCGGGTAGGCATCAGTTGCCTCGGGAGTTCATCGCTCAGCACCAGCGGGCGCGCATAATCGCCGCCCTGGCGGAGGAGACGGTGGAGAAGGGATACCGCGCCGTGACCGTCGCCGACATCGTCCGTCGCGCCGGCATCGCCCGCAACACCTTCTACGAGAACTTCTCCTCCAAGGAGGACTGCTTCCTCGCCGCTTCGGAGTTCGCGGTGAAGGAGGCGCTGCGTCGTGTCGTCGACGCCGCCAGCAAGGTCGACAGCTGGCCCGCCCGGGTCAACTCCGGCCTCGCCGCCTTCCTCCACTACGTCGCCAGCGAGCCGGCGCTCGCCCGCACCTGCATCGTCGAGGCGCTCTCCGCCGGCCCGGCCGCCGTCGATCGCTACGAGCGCTCGATCCAAGCTTTCGTGCCGCTCTTCCGCATGGGCCGCAAGGTCTCGGCCAAGGGCGAGGAGCTGCCGACGACGCTGGAGGAGACGATCGTCGGCGGGATCTTCTGGATCCTCTACCAGCGCATCATCATGGGGCAGGCGGAGCAGATCGAGGAGCTGCTGCCGGAGCTGGTCGAGTTCTCCCTCACGCCGTACCTCGGTGCCGAGTCCGCAAAGCGGATCGCGGCCGAGGAAGCGCCGACACCCTCCAAGGGTTAGCCAGGGCAGGGATCGGGGGTCCCATGCGCTAGTGCTTGACCTGGAGACTCGCGAGCGCGCCGCCAGTCCCGAGCGCGAGCGCATCGTCGAGGCCCTGATCGAGATCGCCGCCGAGCGCGGCTATGCCGAGACCACGATCGAGCTGATCATGGAACGGGCGGGCGTGGACCGTCCCTCATTCGACCGCCATTTCCGCGGCAAGTACGACTGCTTCCTCACTGCCTGGCAGGAGATGAACGAGAGCTGCATGCGGGAGATGCTGGAGGCGTACAACAGCCAGGAGAGCTGGCCCGACCGGCTGCGCGCCGTCGCCTGCGAGATCGTCGAGGGGTTGCGCCACGACCCAAGCCGCGCCTGCTTCGCGGTCGAGGTGCTCGCGGCGGGTGACGCGGCGCGAGCCCGGCGCGACATGACGATGCGGGTGATCGCCTCGCTGATCGACGCCGGTCGCAACGAGATGGACGATCCGGAGTCGGTGCCGCACACGACGGCGGAGGCACTGGCCGGATCCGCCTACGGGCAGGTTTACGCGAAAGTCGTCGGGGGGAGCACTGAGGAGCTTCCGCAGTTGGTACCGCAATTGATGTCCGCGGCAGTAATGCCGTATCTAGGAATCGAGGCTGGATTGGCCGAGTTGTCGAGAGGTTTTGACCCGCCCGCGCGATATCGTCGGGGTGTGGCAAAGAAAAAGTCCTCTTCCGGGGAAACGGGTGACTCGGGAGTGTCAGCGGAGGGATACCCGCCAGAGCTCGCGCGCCTGCCTCCCGGTAGGCACGGGCTGCCGCGCGAGTTCGTCATCCACAACCAGCGCGAGCGCTTGATCGCCGGTCTGGCCGAGGCGATTGCCGAAAACGGCTACTCGGGGACGACGATCGCTCACATCACCCGCCACGCCGCCGTCTCTCGCCGCACCTTCTACGAGCACTTCTCCAGCAAGGACGAGTGCTTCGTCGCCGCCTACGACACGGTGATGGAAGAGCTGGTTGGCCGCGTCTCCACCGCTTTCGAGGCCGAGGACGATTGGCCGCACGCGGTCAAAGCCGGGATCGGCGCAATGCTCGAGTTCCTCGCCGCCGAGCCCCACCTGGCCCGCCTCTGCATGGTCGAGGCGTTGGTCGCCGGCCCGGTCGTGGTCGAGCGCTACGACGCCGCGATCCAGAGCTTCGTCCCCTACTTCCAGACCGGCCGCGAGGGCCGCTCACCTGAGGTCCTCTCCCGGCTCTCACCCACCACCGAGGAGGCCCTAGTCGGCGGCATGGTCTCGCTGATCTCACGCCGCATCATTGCCGGCAAAGCCGAGCAGCTGGAGGAGCTGCTGCCCGACCTGGTCGAGTTCACGCTTACTCCGTATCTGGGGAGTCAAGAGGCCGCAGAACTCGCTCAGGAGAAGAGCTGAGCTCGAGCCAGGCCTCGTCCTCGCCGAAGTAGTTGAGCACCGCGAGGTGGGCGAGGTCGGGGAGCAGGCGCTCGACCGTCGCCGTGCGCCCGGCGGCGATCTCGGTGACGATCGATTCTTCGATCGCCCCGACGACGAACTGGGCGGTGAGGGCGGTGGTCGGGCAGGCGCCTGGTTCGTCTTTGGCGACGTCCACGGCGTGGACGAAGCGCTCGATCAGCTGCTGGTGCTTGGCCCAGGCTTCGCCGCGGGCGGCGCGGACCTCGATCAGCAGCGCTTTCGCCAGCAGCGGTTGTTCGGCGACGGTCTTCAGCAAGCGGACGAGGGCGGCGCGGAAGCCCGCCCGCCAGCTCTCAGCCCGTCGGCCCGCCTCGAGCACTTCCGCGCAGAGTCTCTCCGCCGCCATCTCGTAGGCCTCCGCAAAGCAGGCCTGCTTGCCGCCAAAGCGCCGCTGAAAGCGATCGCGCGACATGCCGCTGCGCTCCAGCACCTCCTGCACCGTGGCCCTGTCGTAGCCGCGGGCGCCGACGCTGAGCAGCATCGCTTCCAGCGCTCCCTCGTCGGAGGCGCGCTGCGGAATCGCCTCGTCCCACGATCTGACTGCTCGTAGTGTGGGTGGAGCATCCACTCGGGGTACCTTAGCCCATTTTTGGGAACTCACAACACTTCATATACTCACTTCGTACCTATAGGAACGCGCGCTATCCTGACTGTGTGCGTGCATTGCCTGGAAAGGCTTCCCGGCAGCCGCCCGGCCCCGAGCCGGTCAGTCGTGCGGCGTCCGCGGACGACCAGCGGCGGCGAATCCTCGAGGCGACCGCCGACCTCGTTGCTGAGCAGGGCTTCGCCGAGACGACGATTGAGCAGATCGTGCGGCAGGCAAAGGTCGGTTATGCGACCTTCTACAAGCACTACGCCGACAAGGAGGAGGCCTTCCTCGCCCTGCTCGACGCGGCGCTGGAGCGCACCGCCTACGTGGTCGAGGAAGCCTACGATCGCGAAGACGGGCCCTGGCCGGACAAGGTGGGGGCGGGCTTGGGGGCGCTGCTGAAGATCGCCGCCGAGCATCCCGGGGTAGCGCGTGCCTGCCTCGTCGAGGCGCCGACGGCGGGGCCCGAGGCGGCGGCCCGCCACGAGGCGATGCTGAAGCGCTTCGCGCCTTTGCTGCGCCCGGGCCGCGAGCTCAACCCGCGCGCTGACAAGTTGCCCGCGAGCCTCGAGGAGACCCTTGCCGGCGGCGTGCTCTGGGTGATCAATCAGCGTCTGATGGCCGGCGAAGCGGCCAAGCTGCGAGCGCTGTTGCCGGAGGCGCTGGAGTTCCTGCTGCGCCCCTACGTCGGCGAGGAAGTCGCCGCACGCGAGGCCGGGGGCGCCGAGGCCATAGGTGGCTGACGGAGAGCTCGGCCCGCTTCCCGCCGGCCGTCACGGCTTCACCCGCGAGCAGGTCGCCCACAACCAGCGCGAGCGGTTGATCGCCGGCCTCGCCACAGCGGTTGCCGGGAAGGGCTACCGCGCGGTGACGATCACTGACATCACCAAGCAGGCGCGCGTCTCCCGGCGGGTCTTTTACGAGAACTTCGAGGGCAAGGAGGAGTGTTTTCTGGCTGCCTTCGAGGTTGTGGTCGGTCATATCCAGGAACTGGCGATGGAGGCCGGCGGCCCGTCCGACAGCTGGCCCGAGCGAGCGGTTGCCTCCGCCGCCGCCGTATTGCGCTTCTTCGCCGAAGAGCCCGACCTGGCCCGCCTTTGCCTGGTCGAGTCGCAGGCCGCCGGTCCGGTGGTGGCGGCCCGCTTCCACGAAACCGTGAGCGGGGTCGTGCCCTACTTGGAGCAGGGGCGTGGCGAGCGGCCTGAGGCCCAGAATCTGCCCCCGACCACGGAGGACTCGACTTTGGGTGCCCTGGTGCTGCTTGCCAGCCGCAAGGTCGTCGCCGGAGAAGCCGAGCAACTCGAGGAAGTCCTCCCCGACTTCGCCGAATTCATCCTTGCCCCGTACATCGGGGCGGAGGCCGCGAGCCGGATCGCGCGTCCCCAAGCCGCTTAATTCGGTACCCGCATATACGCCTAGGGAACGTCTCTGGGAACGATTGTTTTCTTTTAGGAACTTCTTCTTGACAACTCCATAACCGGGTGCTTCACTGCCGCCACTGAGCGGTACAGAGAGCACCTTCTAGGAACTCTCTCCATCCACTCAGTGGCTCGGGAAACCGAGCGGTACAGGGACAAATACCGAGCCTCGAGGAAGCCGCAACAGGGAAGCGGCGGGCAGAGGGGCTCACGGGACAAGGAGAGAGATCTAGATGTTCTCGACGCTACGCACGCGATTCGGGATCCCGGGAGTCATCTCGGTGATTGCCCTCGTCTTCGCCATGCTCGGCGGCGCTTATGCCGCCTCCAACTCAGCTTCAGGTGGCAAGGCGACCGCTTCCAAGGCCAAGGCCAAGAAGGGGCCGCGAGGGCCCAAGGGCGCGACAGGTCCCGCCGGCCCAGCCGGTCCCGCAGGCCCAGCCGGTCCCGCCGGCGCTCAGGGGCCGCAGGGCGAACAGGGCGAACGGGGCGAAGAAGGAGAAGCCGGCAAAGCGGGCAGCAACGGCAAAAACGTCACCGCCGCGGAATTCACCGGTGCAAAAGGCACCTGCACGGAAGGCGGCACCGAACTCGTTGCAAGCAGCGGCACCAGTTTCGCTTGCAACGGGGTCAAAGGCGCGAAGGGTGACACGGGCGATGAAGGCTCACCGTGGACAGCCGGCGGCACCCTGCCCTCGGGTGAGGTCGAGACCGGTGTGTGGACGGTGGGAGGCTTTCAAACCAAGGGGACAAACCTCGACCCCGAACATCTCCACCTTGGCCTGGTCGAAGCAGCGCTCTCGTTCCCAATACCACTGGCGGCGCCACTTGATCTAGCCCACGTGCAAATCAACCCGGTCGATTACCCACTTGGAGGGGATAACCCGACGACGGATCAGGAAAAAGAAAACTGCCCCGGGGATGCGGTCAACCCGTTGGCCAAGCAAGGCTTTCTTTGCATCTACACGGCGGAATTCCATGAAGCGATGACTCCTTCTGGGGCCGAAGCTCCGTTTGGTGCCCATGCCATCGGAGGTGGCAACGGGGCTGGCACTACGGGCACCTTGATCCAGGTTCTCGCCAGCACAGAAGAACCGAGCACGCCCTTGGTGAATGGAACCTGGGCGGTCAGGGCTCCTTAGCAACGCAGATTCGCGAATGGCTGATCGAGCGTACACAGAGTGAAGGAGAAGACGATGAAGCTGTTTCCGAACGGTAAGGCCGTTGTGCCCTTGGCCCTGCTGACCTTCTTCTGTGTGCTTTGTGGGCAGGGCGCGGCGGCTGAGGCGGCGTCCTGCCCTAACGAAGCGATCCGCGAAGCACAGACCTCCGAGACGTTGCCGTTGGGAACCACCTACCTGCCGGATTGCATGGCGCTGGAGATGGTCAGTCCGCCGGTCAAGCGCTTGCAGACGGCGGTACGGCCGATCTTCTCGGTCGACGGCGACCGCGTGGCGTTCAGCTCCGCCGCCGCTCTGGCGGGCACGCCGGGCCTGCAATCGTTGCTCGATTACTACGTAGCGTCGCGTGGAAGTACGGGATGGAACGTGTCCCCCACCTCCCCACCTGCCAGCGCGGCAGTCACCAGTGGAGCGGAAAACAAGGGGGGACCGTACGCCATTTCCTCTGACCTAGGCAGCTGGCTGCAGCTCACCTCGACGCAAACCCAGGTGGCGGCGGGGGTCGGGCAGATCTTCCACGGCGGCATCGATGGCTCCTTCCTCCCTCTTTCTCCCTTGCTCGTGCCGCTCGATGACAGCGGCCACCCGAGGATCGTCTTCGACACGGTTGAGGCCATTTCCACCGGCAGCTCAGCCGACCTTTCCGCAACGGTCTTCAAGCCGAGGCAGGCATCGACCTCCTACCTGCCCGGCGATCCATCGACAAACAGGGAAACCGTGGCGGGCGAGGATCAAGACAACTACGTCGCGTTCCAGAACGGCTCCGACGCACCGGACCTCGAGCTGCTCGCCCGCGACAAGGACGGCAACGTCTATGGCGGGCAGTGTGGAACCCACCTGGGAGGAGGCGCCCGCAGCAACCGCGGCACCGGTCGCATCAACCAGGGTGCTATTTCCCCCGACGGGTCTCGCATCTACTTCTCCGCCCGCCCGGCGCAGCCCGAAGGTACCGAATGCGACCTGGAAAACCCGCTGCGGATCTTCAAGCGGGTGGAGACCCCGGCGGGTCCCGAAATCAGCGAACTGGTCCCCGGCGAACCAAGCTCCCCGGGAGACGACCTCTACCAGGGCGCCTCCACCGATGGCTCCAAGGTGTTCCTGACCACCACCAGGGCGCTTACCCCCGACGACAAAGACAGTGGCGGTAAATGCAGCAGCGTCGTTGGCTCTTCGCAGGGATGTGATCTCTATCTCTATGACTCCAGCAAGCCGCCCGCCGAACGGCTGACTGACGTCTCTGCCGGAGATTCCGGCGACCCGACGCCAGGGGAAGGTGCGGACGTGCTCAGCTCGATCACGGCGATCTCCACCGACGGCTCCCACGCGTATTTCGTCGCCCAGGGAGTTCTCACTACGGCACCCAATCCCGAAGGCGATACCGCCCTGGCGGGTGAACCCAACCTCTATCTCTACGAGCGCGACGCCGCGCATCCCAGCGGCAGGGTCGCCTTCGTCGGCACGCTTGCGCCGGACGACGGAGGGGAGCTCTGGGGAGTCGAACAGAGCTTCGTGGGCGGTGCGTACGCGGCGCCGATGCTGGGGCCCGACGGCGAAGAAGGCGCTGGGGACGGTCACATCCTCGTCCTCGCGTCCCACGCGGCACTGACCGCTGACGACACCGACGGCGGATTTTCAGACCTCTTCCGCTACGACGCCGAGGCTGGGACCCTGGAACGGATCTCGAAGGCGGCGCCGGGGGGAAGCGAAACCCCCGCGTCGGATGTCGGGGTAGGCCCCATCTCCACCGCTCCCAATGCCAACCCGATCGGCGAGGGTCGCTGGGTGAGCGAGGATGGCGAGACGATCGGTTTCGGCACCAGCGAGCCGCTTTCCCCCGACGATGAAGACGGCAAGGTCAATGCCTATCTCTGGAAGAACGGGAAGCTGATCGGGCTGCCTGCGGCGGCGAACGAATTCTCAGCCGAATTGGCCCCCTCGGTTTCCATCGATGGCAGCGAGGTGGGTTTCGCCACGACCGATCCGTTGCTACCCCAGGACGGCGATACGGCGTCGGACGTCTATATCGCGAGGGTCGATGGCGGCTTTCCAAATCCCGCCCCCCTGACCTCGTGCGATCCGCTTCAGGAAGGGGCCTGCCAGGGAACGGTCGTACCGTCGCGCACCGCCCCCGCCCCCGCCACGAGCTCGTTCTCGGGCCCTGGCAATCAGCGCCAGGCCGCGTGCGCGAAGCCAAAGGTGCGCCGCCGCGGCCGCTGCGTCAAGGCGCACAAGCACCAGACAAGGAAGAAGAAAGCCAGCCACAGGAGAGAGGGAGGCAGCAAGTGAACGCCCGAGAGAAATCAGGCGGCATCTGGCGCGAGATCGCGATCGTCACCGCTCTGGCTGCCCTTCTCGCGGCGGCCCTGCCGACATCCGCGGTTGCCCTGCCGGTCCTCGACCTCGAATTGGATCGGGACCCGGCATCGGGCTCCATCCCGGTGACGCACGCCGACGAAAGAGCCGCCTACGTCATCACCGTGAACAACAAGGCGAGCTCGGCGCCGCGGGTGGGGGACGAGTTGACGTGTGTCAACTCCACTGCGCAGTGGTTCGGCGTGCCCAGCGAAACCGACTTCTCCTATCAGTGGCTGCGCAACGGTGAAGCGATTGCGGACGGGACCGGCAAGACATATGTGCTCACCGCCGCCGATGAAGGAATGGGTATCCAGTGCGAAGTGACCGCCACCAATCCCGACGCCGAACCCGTGCTCGCCTTTGGTGAGGCACAAACGACCAAAGGGTCCAGCACGCTCAGCGGGGTCATTACCACCAAGGGAAAAGGCACGTTGAGCAACGGCTCCACCCATGTGACGGGGGTGCCCTTGGCCGAAGGGGGCTTCAACAACTTCAGCGTTGGCCAGGAGGTCCGTACGGCGCGTAACGTAGGGACAGCGAAAGTGGAAGGCGGATCCAACGCCTTGACCGGGGTGACCACGGCCAAGCTCACCGGCGACATCATCGCGACCAACGCAGTCATCGATGGGGTCGAAATAACCGAAGGCGAACTCGCGGTCGGCCAGGAACTCGTTGCCCCCGGCTTGCTGGCGCCGGGCACCGAAGTGATGAGTTTCGGAAGGGTCCCTGGCGGCGACGGGACCTTCAGCATCTCCATCTCGCCCAGGGCTGTGGGCTCGGCCGCGGACGCCGCGATGACGGCAGGGGCGAAGCCCTTTCAGGTTGGTCAAACCGTGCAGGGAGCGGGCATCCCTTCTGGAACGACGATCACCGCCATTGCCGGGCAGAAAATGACCCTTTCCGCAAAAGCCACGGCATCGGGTTCAGCGGTGACGATAACGGGGCCCGGACTTCCACCCGGCACCACCGTGACGGCGGTGAATCCGGGCAGTATCGATCTTTCCGCCGCGGCCACCGGCTCGGGCCCGCAGGCCCTCGTCGCGGGCGCCGCGCCCTTCGAGGTCGGCCAGAAGATCGTCGGCAATATTGGAGGAATACCGCCAGGAACGACCATAACTTCGGTCAACGGGGACTCAGTTGGCCTGTCCACCAACGCGACCTGGACGTACGGGGAAGAATTCGTGCAAACGGTCGGCTCTGGCGCGGCGACGGCGGTTGCCGTCTCGTTGCCGGCGGTAGTGGTCGAGCCGTTGTCCGCCAACCCGCCGCCACGCCTTGCGGGTGGGGCGTCTCGACCGGCGATCGAACTCCCCGATGGGGAATACGGCAATGCCAGACGGGTTTGCAAAGCGCAGGGCGATTGGAGCGCGGGTACAACCTTCTCTTATCAGTGGCTGCGAAATGGCGAGGCGATTGCGGGAGCCACCACTGACGAATACATCCCCGACGAAGCGACTGATAAGTACGCCGTTATTCAGTGTCAAGTTACCGCCAAGTCCGGTGCGGGGTTGCCGCCTGATGGCGGTATCACGGTAAGCGTGTCGCCGAACGCCCCGTGGGTGGAGCCCTATTGGAGAGGTGGCGCTTTCTCCCTTCTCGAAGACCCCCGCAGCTTCCAAGCACCCGTAGTTCGCTTTTCCAACACTACCTCGGGCCCGGTCACGGTGGATATCGAACTTCCGGGTGGCTCGGAAACCTACGCCCTGCGGGTATGTGGCCGAGAAGCAAATGAAGCTTGCATAGGCAGCGTGTGGAAGTGCACGAAACAGCCACCCGCGGGCGAGATGCACGCGATGGCTCAATGCACCCGCTCAGATCCGCTCGAACCCGGTGATGCCTACCCGGGGATCACGTTGATCGAGCGTCCTGGCCACGACGCCCCCGACATCCTCGTGACCAAAGCCACGGTCTCGGGCGGCGGTGGCCCGGACACCGCCGGCGACGAAGACAGCATCGGCCCGCTGCTACCGGCGGAGCCGTTCGATTTCAAGGCGTTCGAAACCTTTGCCGAAGACCCGCTGGGAGACGACTTCACCCAGGCCGGTGGACACCCGTTCTCGGCTGGAGCGGAATTCGGTTTTACCGAACACATCCGTTCTGAAAGGCTGCCCCTCGGGCCCGCTGGACTGCGAGCTGTCAACGGCTTTGCCCATTTGATTCGCACCGACGTCCCGCCGGGTTTCATCGGCAACCCTCAGGCGGCGCCGGAACTCTGTCCCTCGATTGGACAGGTGACCGCCAAGCCGAGCGCCTGCCCGGCGGGCAGCGTTGTCGGCGGGATCACCTTGGAAACCAGCGAAGCTTCGCCGAAAAACCAGCCGGTATACGCAATGGAGCCCGAAGCGGGGACCCCGGCGCAGTTCGCCTTCGCGATCTCGACGCTGGGCCTCGCCTTCTCGCTGACGCCTGAATTGCGCCCGAGCGAAGGCTATGCGATTCGATTGATCTCCTCACCGCCACCGAAGACGCCGGAACTCTTCGGGGCTGACGTAACGCTCTGCGGCTTCGGCGGCAAGAGCGCGATCTCGACCGACCCGGGAAATTCGGGAGAAACCGAATTCCAGGGCTGCCGCAAAGCGGACGAACCAAATGCCTTCGAACGTCCATTCCTCACCCTTCCCACCAAGTGCGGGGACCCCGCCTCGAGCACGACGAAGATCTCGGCTGACACCTGGGAAGACCAGGGCAACTTCGCTGAAGCCGAATTCTCTGTTCCGGAGGTGACCGGCTGCGCGGGGTTGGAGTTCGATCCCAAACTTAAAGCGCGACCGACCACCAACGCCGCCGACAGCCCCACCGGGCTTGAAGTGGACCTAAACATCCCCCAGAACGAAGACCCCGAAGGCACCGCGACCGCGCACCTGAAGAAGACGGTGGTCACCCTGCCGGAGGGCCTCGTGGTCAACCCCTCGGGCGCAAACGGTCTCGGTGCCTGCAGCGAAGCCCAGCTGGGGATGTCGGGCGGGGTGCCCAACAACGATCCCGTCGCCTGTCCGAACGCCTCCAAGGTGGGGACGGTCCAGGTCACCACGCCGATCCTCGATCACCCGCTGCCGGGCTCCCTCTACGTCGCCACCCCGCACGCGAACCCCTTCGGATCGCTGCTGGCCCTCTACCTGGCGGTCGAATCGCCGCGGGACGGGCTTACGATCAAGCTTCCGGGCAAGGTCGAGCTCGACCCTGCCACCGGCCGCGTTACCTCCACCTTCGACCAGAACCCCCAAGCACCCGTCGAAGACGTACAGCTGAAGGTCCGCGGCGGCGCTGCCGCTCCGCTGCGCACCCCCACGGCTTGCGGCAAATACACGACGACGTCTTCGCTGACTCCGTGGTCGGCGCCCGAATCGGGACCGCCGGCGACGCCGAAAGACAACTGGTCGATTAGCAAGGGAGCGGGGGGGAGCGCCTGTGTCTCCAGCCCGCCCAACAAGCCGAGCTTCGAAGCGGGCACGACCTCGCCCCTGGCCGGCACCTACAGCCCCTTCGTCTTGAAGCTGCGCCGCGAAGACGGCGCCCAGAACTTCTCCGCGGTGAGCGTCACGCCGCCCCCTGGCCTGCTCGGCAAGCTGGCGGGCATCCCCTACTGCGCCGAGGGCTCGATCGCCGCCGCCCAGAGCAAGAGCGGCAAGGAGGAGCAGTCGGCTCCCTCCTGCCCCGACGCCTCACAGGTCGGCAGCGTGATCGCAGCCGCAGGGGCGGGCCCAGGCCCCTATCAGGCGACCGGCAAGGCCTACCTCGCCGGCCCATACAAGGGCGCTCCGCTCAGCCTCGCGATCATCACTCCCGCCGTTGCCGGGCCCTTCGACCTCGGCAACGTCGTGACCAGGGTCGCCCTGCGGATCGATCCCGAAACGGCGCGCATCACCGCCGTCTCCGATCCGCTGCCCCAGATCCTTGAGGGCATCCCGCTCGACATCCGCTCGGTGACGGTCTCGATGGACCGCCCGGGCTTCACGCTGAACCCGACCAGCTGCGACCCGATGGAAGTTACGGGCGAGTTGACCTCCTCCTTGGGTCAGACCGCGCCGCTGACCAACCGCTTCCAGGTCGGCGAGTGCACGCGCCTGGGCTTCAAGCCAGGCTTGCGGATCAAGCTCAAGGGCGGCACCAAGCGCGCCGGGCACCCCGCCCTCACCGCCACGGTTACCTACCCCAAGGGCGCCTACGCCAACATCGCCTCGGCCTCGGTCGCCCTGCCTCATTCCGAGTTCCTCGATCAGGGTCACATCCAGACGATCTGCACGAGGGTGCAGTTCGCGGCCGACGCGTGTCCGGCGAGGGCGATCTACGGCAAGGCCACCGCGACCACACCGCTCCTGGACGCACCGCTGAGCGGCCCGGTCTACCTGCGCTCCTCCTCCCACAAGCTGCCCGACCTGGTGGTCGACCTGAGGGGCCAGATCCACGTCGCCCTGGTCGGTCGCATCGACTCGGTCAAGGGAGGCATCCGCACCACATTCGAATCGGTCCCCGACGCCCCGGTCTCGAAGTTCACCCTGCAGATGCAGGGTGGCAAGAAGGGCCTGCTGGAAAACAGCCGTGACATCTGTCGCTCGGTCAACCGGGCAACAGCTGAATTCACCGGTCAAAACGGCAGGGTCAAGCAGTTCAAGCCGGAGCTGAAGGCCAAGTGCGCTGGCAAGAAGGCACGCAAGCACGGGCCCAGGCGCTGAGGGGGCGCCTGAGGGGTTGCCTCTCGCTGGCGGCGGCGTTCTGCGCTCTTGCCGCCCTGCCGGCGAGCGCGAACGCGGCGGCGCCCACGGTCGGGTTCTCCTGGGCGAGCGACGTGAGCGCGAGCACTGCGCGCCTGCACGGCAGCGTCAACCCATCCGGCTTGCCCACCGTCTATCGCTTCGACTACCTGACCGAGGCCGCGTACGAAGCGAACCTCGCCGCGGCGAAAGACGGCTTTGCGGGTGCCTCGAGGGCGCCGAAAAGCGAAGTCGAAATCGGCGAAGGCTCGGGTTTTGCCGCTGCCGCGGCGACGGCCTCGGGCCTGAGCGCGGAAACGCGCTACGTCTACCGCCTGCGGGCCACCAACGGCAATGGGACCTCGACCGGTGAACCCCAGATCTTCGTCACCCAGCCGCCGGGGGGCGGCGGAGTCCTCGCCGATGGACGGGGCTGGGAGATGGTCTCCCCGGTCGACAAGAACGGTGGACGGGTCGACGCTCCGGGCGCGATCCTCGGCGGCGGAGTCCTGCAGGCGTCCGCCGGCGGTGGAGTTGTGACCTACGGCTCATCTACTTCGTTCGCGGGAGGAGTCGGCGCGCCGCCGGCGTCGCAGTACCTCGCCATCCGTGAGGCGGGCGGTTGGTCGAACCGGAACATCTCCGTGCCGCTCTTCGCCGGTTCCTTCGGCACCGCGCCCGAAGGCGTCCCGTACAGGCTCTTCTCGGCCGACCTCTCCCGTGGCCTGCTTCTCAATGGACAGCACTGCCGAGGGGAGGAAGGCGACTGTCCCGTCCTCAACCCGCCGCTGCCTGGCAGCGGGGCTCCCGCCGGCTATCAGGATCTCTACCTGCGCGAAGGCGGGGGAACCTTTTTGTCGCTGCTCACAGCCGCCGATGTCGCCAACTCGGCGCTGGGCCCCGCGGATTTCGACCTCACCCTCGCCGGCGCTTCGCCTGACCTGCGGCACGCGGTGCTCTCCAGCTGCGCCGCGCTGACGCCGGACGCCAGTGAGGTCCTCCTCGGCGAAGACTGCGATCCCACTCAGCAGAACCTCTATCTGTGGTCTTCCGGGGGTGGGTTGACGCTCGTCAACGCCTCTCCCGGTGCGGCCCTGGCAGCGCCGGGTGGAGCTGTCTCTGCTGACGGTACCCGGGTCTACTGGAGCGACGACTCGGGGCTCCTCCTGCACCAGGGGTCTCAGACGCTGCAGGTGGACGCCGCGGCTGGAGGAGGGGGGACCTTCCAGGTCGCTTCCGATGACGGATCGGTCGCCTACTTCACCAAGGCGGGTCACCTCTGGCGCTATCAGGCGGGTGGCGCTGCCGCTGACCTGACGCCCGGGGGAGGAGTGCTGGGAGTGCTTGGTGCCTCAAGCGACGGTTCCTCGGTCTACTACCTGACCGCGTCCGGCCTCTTCCTGCGCCGCGGTGCCGAGACGATCGAAGTCGGCGAATCCGCCGATGCCGCCAACTACCCGCCCGCGACCGGCATGGCGAGGGTCAGCGCGGATGGCACCAAGCTCCTCTTCCTCGCGACGGCCCAGCTAACCGGCTACGACAACACCGATACGGTCACCGATCTCCGCGATGCCGAGGTTTATCTCTACGACACCGTTCGCGAAGAGCTCACCTGCGTCTCCTGCAACCCGACCAACTCTCGTCCGATCGGCCCCTCGCGGGTCCCGGGAGCGCTTCTCAACGGCGAAGGCCCGGGGAAGACCCAGGCCTACAGACCCCGCGTCATGGTCGCCGCCGGCAAGCGCGTCTTCTTTGAATCGGCCGACGCGCTCGTCAGCACGGACACCAACAACGACTGGGACGTCTACCAGTGGGAGCGACGCGGAGTCGGCAGCTGCAAACGCGGCGTTGGCTGCCTCAGCCTGATCTCCTCGGGCAGGGCGGCGGGCGGGGCCTCCTTCGTCGATGCTTCCGAAGACGGCGCCGATGCCTTCTTCCTCACCGACGGCTCCCTGGTCGGGGACGACCCCGGCTCGGTCGACCTCTATGACGCCCGCGTCGGTGGCGGCTTCCCAGAAGCCGAAGAAGACATTCCTTGTGAGGGCAACGCCTGCCAGGGGCTGCTCTCCGAACCGAACGATCCCGCGCTCAACACGACCCTGGCGGGACTTGGCAACCCGAAAGCGCGCTATCTCGGCGCAGGCAAGCCATGCCGCAAAGGGTTTGCCAAGCGGAAGGGCAGGTGCGTGAAGACGTCGCGCAAGAAGAGCGCGCGAAAGCGAGGGGGGAGCCGGTGAAGCGTTTGGCGAATGGCATCGGCTTAGCAGCTCTCGTCTCGCTGGCGCTGGTGGCACCTAGCACGGCCAGCGCCGCGGCTCCGAGTCTTGGCCCGGTTTCGGCGACGGACATCCAGGGCGTTTCGGCCTTGCTGAAGGGGACGGTCGATCCCGGCGGAGAGGCGACAACCTATCGCTTCGAATACCTCGCCCAGGCCGCCTTTGAAGCGAGCGGGTTCGCCGGTGCCGTCTCCACTCCGATGACTTCGGTTGGGGGTGGGACCGCTTTGCGCCCCGCGCGCGCCGCGATCTCGGACCTGGCGCCGGGCACGACCTACCGCTATCGCTTGCGGGCCGACAACGCGGACGGCGGCAGCGTCGGCGACCCCGAGTCTTTCACCACCACGGAAGGCTTCGGCTTCCTTCCGGGCACCGACGGTTTCGCGGCCTCTTCGATCGCCGAAGGTGGCGGCGCCTCGACTTCTTCGGGATCGCACCCCTCCCAACTGAACCTCCACCTAGGCTTGCGCCCGGGAGGTGAGTTCGAGGATCAGCCGGGGGTTGTCTTCCCCGATGGCGACCTTCGTGACCTGCGCATCGAGATGCCCGCTGGGTTGACCTTCAACCCAGCGGCGCTGCCCAAGTGCGACCTCGCCCAGTTCCACGTCCCTCGTGACTCCCCCTTCGAATCCAGTCGCTCTGGCGAGAGCTGCCCACAGGACACTCAGATCGGCACTGTCGAGGTGGCAACGAGCTTCGGCGGTGGTGGGGCACTCCGTTTCGGCGTGTTCAACTTGCAGCCCGCGCCGGGCCTGCCCGCCCAGATCGGCTTCGCCCCCTTTGGCGCCCCGATAGCGATGGACGTGGAGCTCCGCCAGGCCGATGACGGCTCCTACCCGCTGGCCCTGGTCGCCCGGGACTTCCCCCAGCGCCTCGATCTCCACGCCCTGGACATCGATATCTGGGGCACGCCTTGGGGAATCTCCCACGACGGCGAACGCGGCAATTGCCTGAACGAGACCGAGCCGACCTTCCCCTGGGCCAAATGCTCGGTCGGACGCCCTGGCCTCTTCCCGCCCCGTCCCTACCTCACCCTCCCCGCCAATTGCGAGGGTCCCCTTGCCTTCACCGCGACGGCCAACTCCTGGCAGCAGCCGGGGGGTGTGAGTGCCGAAGCCCAAAGCCGCGACTCCTCCGGCCAAGCCGCCGAGCTCAGCTGCAAAGGCCTCGGCTTCGCCCCTCACCCCGTAGCGGCACTCACCACCTCCAACGCTTCCACTGCCTCCGGTTTCCACTTCGCCCTGCAAAACGAAGACGCCGCCCTGTTGGAAAGGACCGCCAGGGTGCCCGCCCAGGTGAAGAACGCAACGGTGCTGCTGCCCGAAGGCGCGACCCTCAATCCCTCCGTCGGAGAGGGCCTTGGCACCTGCACTGAAGCCCAGTACGCGGCAGAGTCCGCCTTCTCTCACGAGGGCGAGGGCTGCCCCAATGCCTCGAAGATCGGCACCTTCTCCCTGGCGACACCGCTCTTCAGCGATCGCCTCTCCGGCGGGATCTACCTGGCAAAGCCCTACGAGAACCCCTTCGGCGCCCTGGTCGCCGTCTACCTGGTGGCCCGCACGCCCCAGCGCGGGGTGATGGCCAGGGTGCCGGGCAAGATCGTCCCCGACCCACAGACGGGGAGGCTGACCGCGACCTTCCAAGGCCTGCCCCAGCTCCCCTACGACGACCTTGAAGTCGACTTTCGCTCCGGGGTGCGGGCGCCGCTGATCTCCCCGGCGGGATGTGGGCACCGACTCACCTCCCTTGACCTCATTCCCTGGGGAGGGGTGGTCTCGGTCGGGCACTTCGAAACCGACTCCGACGTGGATCACGGCATCGGCGGCGGTCCCTGCCCCTCTGGAGTTGCCCCCTTCGCCCCCAAGGCAATCGCCGGCGGGGTCAACTCCAACGTCGGCTCCTACACCCCCTACTTCATCCACCTGAGCCGGGACGACACCGAACAGGAGATCACCTCCTACTCATTGATCCTGCCCAAGGGCATCACCGGCAAGCTGGCCGGCATTCCCTTCTGCCCGGAGGTGGCGATCGCGGCGGCGAGGGCAAACTCCGGGGCCGCGGAGAGCGCCCGTCCCTCCTGTCCCGAGGCGAGCCTCGTCGGCCACACCAACACCGGCTACGGGGTGGGCCCGGCGCTCACCTACGCCCCCGGGCGCATCTACCTCGCCGGCCCCTACAAGGGCCAGCCGCTCTCCCTGGTGACGATCAACTCGGCCACGGTCGGGCCCTTTGACCTCGGCACGATCGTGATCCGCTCCGCCTTCGCGGTGGATCAATCGACCGCCCAGCTGCAGATCGATTCCCATGTCTCAGATCCGATTCCCCACATCCTCGGCGGCATCCCCCTGCACCTCAGAGACATCCGCATCTACGTCGACCGCCCCGGCTTCACCCGCAACCCGACCAGCTGCGAACCCTCCCAACTGACCTCGACCCTGACCGGCTCGGGCGAGCGCTTCGGCGACTCCTCTGATGACTCGAGCGCCACCGTCGGCGAGCGCTTCCAGCTGCTCAACTGCCTCACCCTGGGCTTCCAGCCCAAGCTCGGCCTGAGGCTCAGAGGCGCGACCAAGCGCGGTGGCTTCCCCGAATTGAGAGCGACCTTCGCCTCGCGCGGCCCAAGGGACGCCAGCCTCAAGGACATCGCGGTGACGATGCCCCACTCGCTCTTCTTGGCCCAGGAGCACATCCGCACGATCTGCACCCGCGAGCGCTTTGCCGCCGAGCGCTGCCCGGCGGGATCGATCTACGGCAAGGCCGTCGCCTACACCCCGCTCTTCGACGAGCCCTTGCGGGGTCCGGTCTACCTGCGGAGCTCAGACACCCGCCTGCCCGACCTGGTCGCCTCGCTCAGAAGCGGTGAGGTGCGGATCGTGGTCAAGGGCAAAATCGGACCGGCAAGGCAGGGGATCAAGGCTCAGTTCGAAGACCTCCCCGACGCCCCGATCGAACGCTTCACGATGACCCTGAACGGTGGCAAGCGCGGCCTGCTGGTCAACTCCGCCGATATTTGCGCCGCTCCACCGCTGGCCAGTGTCAAAGCGCTCGGGCAAAACAACGTCGGCACCGTCTTCAACTCAAGGCTGCGGGGAAACTGCGCCAAGCGCAAGGGCGCCCACGGTCACGGCAAGGGAGGTATGGGATGAGGGTGCTCGGGGCGACTTTGTGCGTACTCGCGGTCTGGGCAGCGATTGGCGGGGTGCCGTCGGCGCAGGGAGATTTCGACGATCCGATTTTCGTCTATACACCGAAACCGCCCCCTGTGCCCACCTCCCCGATTCCACCTCCCGCGGCTTACTTCCAGGGACCGTGTGGGCTCACTGTCGACGCGCTCGGGAATTTCTACGTTGCCGACCACCAGCACGACGCCGTCGACGTCTTCAACAGCCAGACGACATACCTAAATACCCAACTCACACCCGTCGATCCGCTGAGCGGCCCGTGTGGCATGGCGCTCAATTCGGTCGGGGAGCTCTATGTCAATAGCTATCACCGCTTCGTCGCCCACTACAACCCCTCTAGCTACCCGCCGAGCCAGTTTGACCCGGCCACATTCAGCGCGGGCGTCACGGTCGATTCCAGTGACCCGACCGGTGTCGCGATCGACCGGTCGACCAACACCGTCTACGTCGACGGACGCACCTACATTTCCGCCTACGAATCCTCAGGTGCTCCGGTCGAAGTCGCGGGGGAGCCGCTGCGCATCGGCGAGGGCTCGCTCGAGGATGGCTACGGCCTTGCCTTCTCTCAAGGGCGCCTCTACGTCCCCGACGCGGGTGATGCGACGGTCAAGGTCTACGAACCCGCGGTCGACCCAATTGAGCCGGTCATGGTCATCGACGGTCACGAAGTCCCCGGCGGCGGCTTCACTTCGCTGCGCGATGCCGCGATCGCGGTCGACGACGTTAGCGGCAAGGTCTACGTTGTCGACAACCTGCAGCCCAAATACGTGGAAGAGCCGGAAGCGGCGGTCTACGTCTTCTCCGCTGCGGGCTCTTATCTCGGCAGGCTGAAGTACAATGTCGTCGATGCGCTGCCGCCCGGTTTGGCGGTGGACAACTCGATCGTCGGTACCCAGGGGCGGGTCTACGTCACGTCCGGGAACTCCGAACTCTCCAGCGTCTATGCCTATCCGCCTGGGGCGGAGACGAGCAAAGCCCTGCCGGCCGCCAAACGGCTCGGTGAGGCACCGAAAGGGACGACCCTTCCCGCGCTCGGCGCATCCTCACGCAGCCCACAGACCGGAGGCGGCGATTCCGCGGCGGCCCAAAGTGGCGCTGCGGCGACGGCCTCCGAGGTTTCTCAAAAGGGCAACCTAAGGCTGAGCCTCAGCGGCAGCATCGCCCCTCAGCGACTACCGCGGCACGGCGCGGCACCCGTCTCGGTCGCGATCGAATGGAAGCTCGCCACCACCGATGGAGCTCCTGTTCCCGAGCTGCGCACGGTGAGACTGGAGATCAACCGCCACGGCCGCTTCGACTACACCGGCCTTCCAACCTGCGAGGTCGACCGCATCCAGCCCGCCTCCAGCTCCAGGGCCCTGGCGGCCTGCCGGAACGCCTTGGTAGGCGAAGGCTCCTTCGAAGCCGATATCTCCCTTGCCGGTCAGGAACGCTATCCGACCAAGGGCAGGCTCTTGGTCTTCAACGGCAAGAGCCACGGCAGGAACGTACTCCTTGGCCAGATCTACTCCCCGCGTCCTCTGGCTACCTCCTTCGTGATCGTCTTCAAGCTCGAGAAGATTGGTAGAGGGACCTATGGCACGGCCCTCTCGGCGACCCTGCCGAAGGCCCTGTCGAGCTGGGGCAATCTCACCTCCGTGCGGATGAAGCTCTCGCGAAGCTATGCCCATGCCGGCAGACGTCACAGTTACGTCTCGGCCGGCTGTCCTGCCCCGGATGGATTCAGCGCCGCGGTCTTCCCCCTGACCAGGGCCAGCTTCACCTTTGCCGGAGGGATCTCGATGAGCCAGACTCTGAGACGCAGCTGTCACCTGCGATGAGTGCCCTGGTGGCTCGTCTCGGCGAGCGCCAAGCAGAGATCGAGGGGGCTGTTCTCGCTCGCGTCTATGGTGTTTCGGACTCTGCCTCGGCCGCCGATCCGGAGTATCGCGACGGCTTGCGGAAAGCGGTCTCGGCGTCCGTTGCCCACGGCATTGCCGGCCTGGTGAGTGACTCAGCGGCCGCTCGACCCCCACCGGCGCAACTGCTTTCTCAAGCTCGCCTCGCCGCTGAGCGAGAAGTTGCCCAACATGTCGTCTTGCGCCGTTGCGCCGCCGGCTACATGCTGCTCGGCGATTTCCTCCTGCAGGTTTGGCAAGAAGACCCTGACCTCGCTGATAGCAGTTGCCTGCGGCGCGCCTGGCGAAATCTGACGACGCTCTCCGGCAAGGTTCTGGCAGCCGTTGCCGAGGAGTACTGCACGGTACGCGTCGGTGGGAGCAACGACATGGAGCAGCGCCGCGCCGCTCGGGTGCACCGACTGCTCGCCGGCGATCTCGTCGAAAGCACCGACCTTGACTATGAGCTCGATGCCTGGCACCTCGGTGCAATCGTCGTCGGGCCCGGCGCCAAGGCGGCGATGAGAGAGATAGCGCGCGCTATCGATCGCCGTCTTCTCGTCGTCCCGGCCCGAAACGGAGAGATCTGGGCTTGGTTCGGAGGGCAGCGGAAAATCGACGTGGCCGAGGCGCTTCGAGTCGCCGCCCGAGTCTGCTCCCCGAGCCTCGCTTTGTCCCTGGGTGAGCCCGGCGAAGGTATTGCGGGGTGGCGACTCAGTCACCGACAGGCCAAAGCCGCAATCCCGATCGCGCTGCGAGGCAGCTCGACCCTCGTTCGCTATGCGGACGTCGCTCTGCTTGCCACGGCGCTCGCCGATGACGTCCTCGCCGATTCGCTTAGGAGGTCCTACCTCTTACCGCTGGAGACTGAGGGCGACGAGGGGCCGGTGCTACGTCGAGCCCTTAGTGCCTACTTTGCGGCCGGGCGAAACGTTTCGTCGGCCGCCGCCGCGCTGGGGGCGAGTCGCAGAACGGTGGCCAACCGACTGGCTCTGGCCGAAAAGAGGATTGGCCGCCCGTTGGACGCTTGTGCCGCCGACCTCGAGACGGCACTCTGCCTTTGGGAGTTGGAACCAGCGGCGCAATTCCGGCAGTGAATTGACCACATTTGCCTGGCCGCCAACTGATGAGGCCCAGAGACTCATCCCAAGGTGCTTTGAACGCACCCGGGCGTTAAATCGCCCCACCGAGAATTCAAATGAATCCCAGGAGGGAAACTGTGCGAACCACCAGAGTCACCATCGTGCTCGCGGCTGCCCTGTGTGCCTTGGCAGCGCTAGCGCTGCCGGCCATCGCCTCGGCCAGCAACTGGAAGAAGAACGGCAACGAACTGACGCAGACCGAAATGCAGTGGGCGAGAGAAGGAATGCCCTTGACCAGCGAAGCCAACGTCTCTTTCGGCGGGAGCTTCAATGTCGCCGGTGGCCTCAACTGTGAAGTGCTCGGTCAGATTAGCCTCGAACCCGGGTATGGCACGGGACGAGTCAAATCGTTCATTTTGCCGGGAGGCTGGTGCAAAATCACCGGCACGCTCCAAGCCCTTGGCTGCACCTCGGTGACCTCGGCAACGGCCACGCTTCCGGTCGCTTACTTCATTGGGCATTTCGCGGAAGGCAAAAAGGCACTCAGCATTCTCAACAACAAAATCACCTATGTGCTTGCCGGCGGAGAATCCTGCCCCAAAGAAGTGGTTATGACCGGCAGCCTCAAGGCGACTCCGGATAGTGAAACGGCGATCAAATCGCTGACCTTCTCCGGAGAACTGGAAAGCAACGTTGCGGGGGTCAGTGGCGCGGCCAGCGGTTCTGTGAGCATTCTCAGCTCAATAGGTACATTCGGGTTCATGTCGGCTGAAGCGGTGAACCTCAGCGGTTCTCTCGACTACATTCTCGCCAGCTGCTCGGCAAACAGCCAGATTGTTCTCGACCCAGGCAGCACCGGCAAGGTTGTTTCGTTCTCCCTGTCGAGTTGTGTGGGAAAGAGCTTTTGGAACGGATGCACCATCACGTCCACGAGCGCAAACGGGCTTCCTTGGACCGCTCGGGACGAAGGTACGACCGTCAAGCTCGAAGGTGTCAACTTCACCGCGACGGTGAGTTGCGGGGGTGGCAGCCCAGGTCCGGTGAAATTCACCGGTGACCTCAACCTCAATCCTAATAAAGCTTCGGCGATCAGCTCCACGACAATCAGTGGGTGGCTGAAAGGCGCGAGCTCGGAATGGTCAACCAGCGGCTCACTCAACTGGAGCCCAGCGGCTGTCTTTGGCCTCTAAAGGCTGATTGCCGGTAGTAGCCGGCGCTCGCAGCAGCGAAACGGGGCCGCATATGCGGCCCCGTTTTCGTGCTAGGCACCTGCCCGAGACGCCCGGCCGCGCAAACGCCGAGCGGTTCCGACCGCCCGTTCTCTGAATCTTTCTTGACCCCCTTGACTTCGGTCGAACGTTTGTACGAACATACGTTCGTATGGAAGTCGTCTGTGTCCTGATCCCTGATTCCGCGCTCGCCGATCCAGTCGAAGCTGGCGAGCTGACCGAGGAGCTGCTGCGCCGACTTGAGAGGATCGGCGCCGCGGTGGAGTCGGAGCGGCTCGGGGAGGCGTTCTTTGCCCTCGATGGGTTGCGTGGGATCCATGGGGGAGAGAACGCTGGGGTGCTGGCCGCGGCGCGGCGAGCGGCGAATACGCAGGTGCGGATCGGGGTTGCACCCACCCGCTTCGCCGCCTACGCCGCTGCGCAGAGGGAGACGATCGTCCCACCCGCGGACGCGGGCGACTTCCTGGCTGGGCTTCCCGTCTCGGCGCTGGCCGGCAGGCTCGAGCTGCCGCCGCGCGAGGCGGGGAACCTGGTCGAGACGCTGGGGCGGCTGGGGATCGAGCAGCTGGGCGAGCTCGCGGCGCTCTCCCACGATCTCGTCGCCGACCGCTTCGGCATGGTGGGCCTGGAAGCGCTGTGCCTGGCCCGTGGGGAGGAGGGGCCGCTGCGCCCGCGTCGTCCGCACGAGGAGCTCAGCGCCGAGGTCGAGCTGCCGGAAGGGGCCGCGGGGGCCCAGCTGGACCACGCTTTGAAGCTGCTCGTCGCCAGGCTGCTCGCCGCACCGCAACGCAAGGGGAGAACGGTGCTGGGGCTTCGCCTCGGCGCCGTGCTGTGCGGCGGTGGCAGCTGGAGCGTCGATCAGGGACTGGGGCAGGCGACCGCCTCGGCAAGGACTCTGTGCGCGCTGCTGACGACGCGCTTGGAGAAGCTGCCGGGGCCGGTCGCCGCCCTGCGTCTGCGCGCTCTCGCGCTCGGCCCGCCGCTCGGCGACCAGCTCGAGCTCTCCGTGCGCGGCGATGAGCACCGACGCCGCCGCCTCGGCGCCGCGATCCGCGAGGTTCGCGCCGCCCAGGGCAGCGACTCCTTGCTCGAGGTCATCCCGCTCGACTCCGCCTCGCGCTTCCCCGAGCGTTGGGCGATGCTCGCTCCCAGCCCGGACCGATGAGTCCCGGCGTGCGGCGTCTGTACGTGCCGCGACCGGCGAAGGTCGAGGTGGACGAGGCGGGGAGGCCGGCCACGGTCGACGGTGTCGTGGTCGAGGCGGTGCGGGAGGAGTGGGTGGTCGAGGACCGCTGGTGGACTCCGCATCCGCTCGGCCGCTACTACTTCGAGTTGGCCCTCGCCGACGGTCGCAACCTGGTCGTCTTCCGCAGCATCGTCAGCAGGCGCTGGTATCGGCAGCGTGGCTGATGGGCAGTACGGCGAAATGCGTTTGCTCAGGGGCCGAGCAGGGCGGCGGGAACGACGGCGATTCCATCCTTGCGCCGGTAGGCCTCGGGCCCGGTGGTGACGATCACCGCATCGAGCAGCTCGTCTCCGATCTGCTCCGCAAGCCAGCGCAGGTGACGCGTGTCTGTATCGCGGGCGTCACGCGCGAGCTTTACCTCGATCGCGATCACGCGCCCATCCCCACGCTCGACGATCAGGTCGATCTCGCGCTCGCCGCCGGCCGTGCGCAGGTGCTTCACCGTGCCCTCGGCCGCTTGGGCGTATGTGCGGACCGAGAGTGTCACGAGCGACTCGAAGAGCGCTCCGAGGAGCGTCCCGTCACGGGGGACGACGGGGCCGGCGTCACGCCCTTCCAGCAGGGCATCGGCATCGACACCCAGCAGCCTCGCCGCGAGGGCGGGATCCGCGAGCTGGTGCTTTGGCTGCGAGGAAAGACGGGAAAGCCGATTGCGGGAGGGCGACCAGGCTTCCACCGGGTCGAGGATCCACAATCGTTCCAGAACATCTCGGTAGGGGATCGTCGTCGACTTCGCTGGCTTGTCCCCGTCGCCCGCCGTTGCAGCGTCGCGAATCTTCTCGAACGAGGTTGCCGTCGAAGAGGCCGCTGCGTAGGCGGTCAGCCAACGGCGCAGCCCCGCCGGGTTGCGAACGCGGTGCCCCAGCTCCTCGAAGTCCCGATCGACGATTCGACCCAAGTAGCCATCCAGCTGCGCGCGCAGGGCACGGCCGGTGAGCTGTCGCAGACCGGGGAAGCCCGAGGCGCCTATCTCGCCCGCGTAGTCCTCGAGGCCACAGACGCACTCGCCCATCACGTTCGGCCGCGTTCCCTGCAGGAGCTCCGCAAGAGAGACAGTGGGCGTGACGAGGCCACGCTCGGACAGGGCAAGAGGCCGCATGCGAAGGCTGAGGATGCGGCCGGCACCAGAATGAGAGCCTCTCTCAAGAGGACGCGAGGAGCCGGTCAAGAGAAAGCTGCCAGGCGCGGCGCCGCCATCCACCGCGCGGCGGACGAGGTCCCAGGTCTCCGGCACGAGCTGCCACTCGTCGATCAGGACTGGGGCTGCTCCTTGGAGCAGTCGACCGGGGTCCGCCGCGCCGATGCTTCGCTGCCCTGGATCGTCGAGCTCTCGAATGCTTTTCGCTCGTTGGCTCGCCGTCGCGGTCTTGCCGACTCCCTTTGTGCCCTCCAGCGCGATGGCGGCCACTCCGCGAATCAGCTCGTCTATCTCCGCATCCACGGTACGAGCTCGGTAAGTCCCCTGGCTCATGGTCCTCACAATACCATTATGCAGATATTTAGACTACCGTTTTGTAGCCAATCACGCTACCGTAATGCGCACAGAGTGGGGAGAGCACGCTCAAGGTGAGGGAAGCGAGCGGATACGTTGAGCTGCACGCTCACTCGGCCTTCTCCTTTCTCGACGGGGCCTCGACGCCGCGCGAGTTGGCCTCCACCGCCGCGGAGCTGGGCTACGAGGCCTTCGCCCTGACCGACCACGACGGGGTCTGGGGGTCGATGGAGTTCGTCCAGGCCTGCAAAGACGTTGGGGAGGGCAAGATCAGGGCAATTACCGGCGCGGAGGTGACGGTGGAGCTCGCGGACGCCCAGCACGCGCACCTCACCCTGCTGGTCGAAGACGCCGGTGGCTATCGCAACCTCTGCCGTCTGCTCACCGCCGCGCACGCCCACACGCGTGAGACCCCGCAGCGCCGCGCCGGCCAGCCGTCGGTGAGCGTCGAGCAGCTCGAAGAGCACGCCGGCGGATTGGTCTGTCTCTCCGGCTGCGCGGGGTCGGGAATGCTTGCCGTCGCCCTGGAGAGGGGCGATGCGGCGAGGGGAGCGGAGACCGCCCGAAGGCTCCTGGGCGCCTTCGGGCGGGACCGCTTCCGAGTTGAGCTGCAGCGGCCCTTCTGGCGCCGCGATCGCAGCCGCAACCGCTGGCTCGCCGGGCTGGCCGAGCGCCTGGGCGTGCCGGCCGTCGCCACCGGCAACGTCCACTCTCACGCCAAGCGGCGCGCCTTCCTGCAGGACGCTTTCGTCTCGGCGCGGCTGGGGATGACGCTGGAGGAGTCCGAGCCGCTGCGCCGCGGCAACCGCAGTTCCGCCCTCTCCTCACCGGAGAAAATGGCGGAACGCTTCGCCGACCACCCGGAGGCCGTCAGCGAGACCCTGCGCGTCGCCGAGCGGCTCGAGTTCGATCTCAGCCGCGAGCTCGGCTATCGCTACCCGCGCGCGGAGGAGCCGGGGGTGGATCGCAAGCTGGCTGAGCTCTGCCGGGCGCTGCTCGTCGAGCGCTACAGAACCAAGCCACAGCACAAGCCAACAGCGGAAAAAAAGCTCGAGGAGGAGCTGAAGACGATCCGCGCACTCGGCCTCTCCGGCTTCTTCCTCCTCCACCACGACCTGCTCGAGCTCGCCCGTGAAGTTGCCCACGAGGTGCGGGGGCGGGACTCGGCCCGCGCCGCCATGCCCCCCGGGCGCGGCCGGGGCTCGAGCGTCAGCTCGGTCGTCTGTTACCTCACCGGTCTCTCGCACATCGATCCGATCGAAAACAACCTCAACTCGAGCCGCTTTCTCAACGAGGAGGTGGGCAAGCAGGCCAACGCGACGATGCCCGACATCGACCTCGACTTCCCCCGCGACATCCGCGAGGTGCTGATCCCGCGCGTGCACGAGCGCTACGGGGCAGAGCACTCGGCTCTGGTCGCCGCCTTCCCCACCTACCGCCCGCGCGGCGCCGTGCGTGACCTCGGCAAAGTCCTCGGGCTGCCGCAAGAAGAGATCGAGAAGGTTGCCGGCATGGTCGGCTTCCACGAGCGCAGCGGTGAGATCGAGAAGGACCTAGTCGCCGCGCTCGGGCCTGAGCGTGCCGCCGACGGGCGCTGGCGGGTGCTGCTGCGGCTCTGCCCTGAGGCGATGGGCCTGCCCCGCCACGCCTCCCAGCACTCCGGGGGCATGGTGATCTCGACCCGCCCGTTGATCGACGTCTGCCCGGTGGTGCCGGCGGCGATGGAGGGGCGCCAGATCGTCCAGTGGGACAAGGACTCCTGCAACGACGCCGGCTTCCTCAAGATCGACCTGCTCGGCCTCGGCATGCTCTCGGCGGTCGAGCGCTGCGTCGATGAAGTGGTGCGCACGCGCAACGAGCGCCTCGATCTCTCGCGCATCCCCTTCGATGACGAGAAGACCTTCGAGTCGATCCGCGCGGCCGAGACCACCGGCGTCTTCCAGATCGAGAGCCGCGCCCAGATGTCGATGCTGCCGCGCACCCGACCGGAAACGCTCGACGACCTCACCGTGCAGGTGGCCCTGGTGCGGCCGGGCCCGATCCAAGGTGGCGCGGTGCACCCATATATAGAGCGGCTGAAGCGGCGACGCGAGGATCCGGATTTCAAAGTCCCCTACGAGCACCCATTGCTCGAAGACGTGCTCGAGTGCACGCTCGGCACGATCGTCTTCCAGGAGCAGGTGATCGAAGTGGCGATCGCCCTCGCCGGCTTCAGCCCCGCCGAAGCGGACTCGCTGCGCCGCGCGATGAGCCGCAAGCGCTCGGAGGAGGCGATGCGGGCTCATCACGACCGCTTCATCGCTGGAGCGGTAAAGGTGAACGAGGTCCCCGAGGCAGTGGCGGAGAAAGTCTGGGACCAGATCAAGGGCTTCTCCGGCTTCGGTTTCCCCAAAGCGCACTCGGCCGCCTTTGGTCTGCTCGCCTACCAGTCGGCCTGGCTGCGGGCCCACCGCGCCCCCGAGTTCCTCTGCGCCCTGCTCAACGAGCAGCCGATGGGCTTCTACCCGCCCGACGCCCTCGTCCACGAGGCCCAGCGCCGCGACGTTCAGGTGGTCGGCCCCGACGCCAACCGCAGCCAGGTGCTCTGTCACGTCGAGCCCATCGAAGGCGAGCTCAGCGTGCGGCTCGGCCTCGGCTACGTCAAGGGCGTGCGCAGGGAGGAGATGGAGACCCTCCTCGCCGAGCGCGAGCGCAGCGGCGACTACGCCGGGATCGCCGACCTAGCCTCGCGCTCGGGCGCCGGCCGCGACGGCCTCGAACGCCTCGCCTGGGCCGGTGCGCTCGACGACCTGGTCCACCGCCGATGGGCCTCAAACGTGACATATCGACACGCTTTCGGCCCGTCGGCCGTCGCTGGGGCCGGAAGGAGGGAGGCGCTTTGGGAGGCAGGGGGGGCTGGGACGGGAGTGCGGCATGAGGAGGGGGTTCAGATGGCGCTGCCGCTGGAGCCACCGCGGGCGCCTGAGCTGAAGCCGCTCAGCGATTGGGAACGGCTGATCGCCGGCTACCGCTCGTTTGGGATCACCCTCGAGGCGCTCCCGATGGGCCTGATGCGGGATCACCTCGACGAGGAGATCCGCTCCAGCGTCGACCTGGAGCAGGACGAGAACGGCGCGATCCTCCCCGTGGCCGGCTTCGTCGTCGCCCGCCAGCGCCCCCCGACCGCCGGCGGGATCGTCTTCATGCTGCTCGAGGACGAGTTCGGAACGATCAACCTCGTCGTTCCCCCGGCCGTCTACGAGCGCTGTCGCGCCGCCGTGCGCGCCGCGCCCATGGTCCGCGCGGTGGGCAGGCTGGAGCGCCACGAAGGCGTCACCAACGTCGTCGTCTCCGAGGTGGTCGAGCTGACCATCCCGAAGGACTCGGCCCGACGGGGGAGGGCCGACGAGGGGCCCAACCCGCAGCGCCCCGCCCAGCCGATCAAGCCCCGCCAGCGCGGCGCGTCCCACCACCCCTTACGCGAGCGCGCCGTTGCCGAACTGCGCGCGGTCGCGCCCGACGCCCACAGCTGGGGGCGTCGCCGGTGAGAAAGCCGTGTGATTCAGCGCGCCTGGAGGCCGAGTCCCTAAACGGCCTGCAGCGCCGGCTCGACGCCAGCACACTCGCACGGCTCGGGCATCGGGAAGAGGCGGAGGAAGCGTTTGGCGGCTTGCTTCGAGCCCTCGATTTGGGCAGCGCCCGAGGCGACGGCCTCGTCGACGGGAAGCTGGCCGGCGAGGACGGCGGCGAAGGTGGGCGCGTCAGCGAAGGCGATCCTCGCGGCCAGATCCTCGGCGCCGCCGCGGCCGATCTCGAGCTTGTCGCCGGCGATCTTGACGCGGAAGCGCTGCTCGCCGAGGCGCAGCTCGTAGGTGGCGTCGATCTCACCCGCCGCTTCGGGGTCGAAGAGCGAACGCAGGGCGAGGACGATCGAGTCCGGACCGATCTCCTGGGACTCCGGAGCGGTCGGCGACCGCGCGCCCCAGGCGCCGAGCTTGGTCACGACCGGCTCCAGCTCCCGTCCCCACTCGGTCAGCTCGTAGACGGTGGACGCCGCGGGCGGCGGCAATTTGCGACGCTGTATGACGCCGCTCTGCTCGAGGTCGCGCAGGCGCTCGGAAAGGATGTTCGAGCTGGCGTGGGGCAATCCGGTGCGCAGGTCGGTGAAGCGCTTCGGGCCGAGCAGCAGTTCGCGCACGACCAGCAGCGCCCAACGCTCACCGACGACGTCGAGGGCGTAGGCGAAGCGACACGCCTCTCCGTATGAACGTTTTTTGCCCATGCGACAAAGTTTACAACTAGTTAATACGGATAAGCAAGTGAGTAGTTGTTTTTTTGAACCTTCTGCTAAGGTGGCCGCCAATGACTGAGACGCATACGCACGACAACCGCTGGCTCGCCCTCTACGTCCTCTGCGCGGGGATGCTGATGATCGTCCTCGACGTGACGATCGTGAACGTCGCCCTGCCGACGATCCAGGACAGCCTCGGTTTCTCCCAGAGCGGCCTGGCCTGGGTGGTCAATGCCTACCTGATCCCGTTCGGCGGCCTGCTGTTGCTTGCCGGACGGCTCGGCGACCTGCTCGGCCAGCGCAAGATGTTCTTGATCGGCCTCGCGGTCTTCGTCGCCGCTTCGATGCTCTGCGCCGTCGCCGAGAACCAGGCGATGCTGATCGCTGGCCGCTTCTTCGCCGGCGTCGGCGGCGCGCTTGCCTCGGCGGTGATCCTGGGGATGATCGTGACGATGTTCCCGCAACCGGCGGAGCAGGCGAAAGCGATCGGCGTCTACGGCTTCGTCGCCTCGGCGGGGGGCTCGATCGGCCTGCTGCTCGGCGGCATCCTCACCCAGGCGATCAGCTGGCACTGGATCTTCGTGATCAACCTGCCGATCGGCATCGCCACCGCCTACGGCGCCACGCGCCTGGTCGAGGACAAGCCCGGCCTCGGCTTCAAAGCCGGCGCCGACATCCCCGGTGCGGCCCTGATCACCAGCTCGCTGATGATCGGCGTCTACGCCATCCTCGGCGTCACCGACCACGGCTGGGGCTCCGCGCAGACGCTGATCCTCTTCGCTGTCTCCTTCGCCCTCGGCGCGGCCTTCATCCACCGCCAGGCGACGATCGAGAACCCGCTGATGCCGCTGCGCCTCTTCCACTCGCGCAACGTCGTCGGCGCCAACCTGATCCAGGCCTTCCTCGTCGCCGGCATGTTCGGCATGTTCTTCCTCGGCGCGCTCTACCTGCAGCGGATCCTCGGCTACGACGCGCTCCAGGTCGGCCTCGCCTTCCTGCCGACGACGATCGTCATGGGCACCCTCTCGCTCGGCTTCTCGGAAAAGCTGATCATGCGCTTTGGCCCGCGCCGGACTCTGATCCCGGGCGTGATCATGGTCGGCATCGGCCTGCTGCTCTTCGCCCGCACCCCAGTGCACGGCGACTACGTCACCGACCTGCTGGCACCGCTGCTGCTGGTCGGCCTCGGCGTCGGCACCTCCTTCCCCTCGCTGATGACGCTGGCGATGTCGGGGGCGACGCGGGAGGACTCGGGACTCGCCTCGGGCGTGGTCAGCACCAGCATGCAGGTGGGCGGCGCGATCGGCCTCGCCGTGCTGGCGACGTTGGCCGCGCAGCGCACCGACAACAAGCTCGCCGACGGGGCAGGCAACCTCGCCGCGCTCAACTCCGGCTACCACCTCGCCTACCTGATCGGCGCGATCCTCGTCGCCGCGGCGGTGGTGATCGCCTTCACCGTCCTGCGCGAAGTGCCGATGCCCTCTCCGGAGGAGATGGCGGCGATGCAGGAGCAGGGCGAAGGGTCCGGCGAGCCCGAACCTGCCTACTCCGAGGCCTAGCGAGCCGAGTCACGACAGGCCCCGCGCTACGGCGAGGGGGCCGACTCGAGCACGCCGAGCATCTCGGTGACGCGGCAGACCAGCAGGCGCTCCTCGTCGATCTCAACCCAGACACCGGCCGAGGCGGGGAAGACGACGTGGTCGCCGGGCTGGACCGGCATTTCGACCCCGACGTGGCTCCACCAGTCGAGGCCGGGACCGATCGCCAACACGATGCCCTGCTGGGGCGGCGGCTCGTGGCTGCCCGGAGGCACGACGAGGCCGGAGCGGCGCACGCGATCGGAGTCGAGCTCCTTGATCACGATCTGATCGAAGAGCGGTCGCAGCTGGTGCCGCACCGACTCGGTGGGATCTGGTCGTTGTGCAGTGCTCACGCCCCTAAGTCTGCCCGATCCGCCCGGCTGAGTTCGTCGTTAGGACCGCATATGCACCCGAAAAGACGAAGTCAGCGGGAAAGCTCGTTGAGGCGACGCTCGATGTGGCGACGCTCGACCGGGTTGCCGGCCTGCTCGAGCGAGCGCTCGTAGGCTTCGACCGCCTCGGTGTTGCGTCCGAGGCGGCGCAGCAGGTCGGCTCGGGCAGCGTGGCGCGGGTGATAGTCGTCGAGGCCCTCGATCGCTTCGATCAGCTCCAGCCCCGCCTCGGGACCGTCGCGCATCGCCACCGCCACAGCGCGGTTGAGCTCGATCACCGGGCTCGGGGTCAGCTCGGCCAACCAGGCGTAGAGACGCACGATCCGGTCCCAGTCAGTTTCCTCGCCGCTCGTGGCTTCTGCGTGCGTCGCCGCGATCCGGGCCTGCACGGTGTAGGGTCCGGCCGGACCGCCTGCCGCCGCTTCGCGGGAGAGCTCGAGACCCTCCGCGATCTTCTCACCGTCCCAGAGCGAGCGGTCCTGGTCTTCGAGCAGGACCATCTCGCCCGCCGCGTCGAGCCGCGCCCCTCGCCGCGCATCGGTCAGCAGCATCAGCGCCAGCAGCCCGCGTGCCTCCGGCTCGCGCGGCAGCATCGCGACGAGGATGCGGCCGAGGCGGATCGCTTCGCCGCTGAGCTCGGTCCGCACCAGCTCCTCGCCACCGCTGGCCAGGTAGCCCTCGTTGAAGACCAGGTACAGCGTCGCCAGCACGGCCGAGAGGCGTTCGGGCATCTGCTCGGCGACGGGCACCTCGTAGGGGATCTCCTCGCTGGCGATCTTGCGCTTGGCGCGGACCAGGCGCTGGGCCATCGCGCTCTCGCTGCTGAGGAAGGCACGGGCGATCTCGCCGGTGCTGAGGCCGCCGAGGCTGCGCAGGGTGAGGGCCACGCGCGCCTCGCTCGGCAGCGCCGGGTGGCAGCAGGTGAAGATCAGCCGCAGCCGGTCGTCCTCGATCTCGCCCAGCTGCTCGCCGGGCCCAGCCTCCGGTTCCGCCTGGAGCTCTTCGAGGTGCCGTAGGGCCTCGAGCTTGTCGCGCAGAACCCCCTCGCGGCGAATCTTGTCGATCGCCCTGTTGCGGGCCACCTGGGTGATCCACGCCCCGGGGTTGTCCGGCGTCCCTTCGTGCGGCCAGCGCTCGAGGGCGACGACGAAGGCCTCCTGCACCGCCTCTTCGGCGAGCTCGAAGTCGCCGATCGCGCGGATCAGCGTCGCCACCGCCCGTCCCGACTCCTCGCGGAAGGCCCGCGCGGCAACACTTTCGCTGAGCATGTGGTGAACCGTAGGCAAAAGCGGGTACGTAGCGCTCGTAACTCGAGGGCGGGGGAGGAGAGCAACAAATGGGAGCTTCGATTTTTTCGTCCTCGCGGCGACTCTTGGGAGCGCTGCTTGTTTCGTTCGCGCTGTTCGCAGCGGCGCTGGCCGGGCTCGCCGCCTCGGCCGGCGCGGCCAGCTACGTCTCGCTCGGCGATTCCTATGCCGCCGGCCCGTTCATCCCCAACCCGCTGCTGCCGCTCGGCTGCCTCAAGTCCGATCACAACTACCCGCACCTGGCCGCCCCCAGCATCGGCCCGCTCAAAGACGCGAGCTGCAGCGGCGCGACGACCGACGACATGACCAACCCGCAGAACGTCGAACCCGACGGGCCCAACCCGCCGCAGCTCAACTCGCTGGCGACGAGCACCGAAGTGGTCTCGCTGACGATCGGCGGCAACGACATCGGCTTCTCCGAAATCGCCCAGAGCTGCATCACGCTCAACCCCTTCAGCTCACCCTGCCTGGACAAATACGACTCCGGCGGCAACGACCAGATCGCCGCGCGGATCGCGGCGACGGCGCCAAAGGTGGCGGCGGTGCTGCAGGGCATCCACGCCCGCTCGCCGCAAGCGCGCGTCTTCGTCCTCAACTACCCAGCGATCTTCCCTGAGACCGGCAGCGGTTGCTGGCCGCAGATGCCGATCAGCTTCAAGGACGCGCCCTACCTGCGCGCCAAGCAGAGGGAACTGAACGCGATGATCGCCAACCAGGCCGCGGCCAATGGCGCGACGCTGGTCAACTGGTACGCGGCCAGCATCGGCCACGACGCCTGCAAGAGCAGCTCGGTGCGCTGGGTCGAACCGCTGATCCCCAACAACCCGGCGGCGCCGATCCACCCCAATCTGCACGGGATGGAAGGCGGCGCGGCCGTGCTCGTCACCGCGTACAAGACGAGCTAGAGCGGAGATCGGTCAGGGAGCACCGGCAGGTGCGCCCTCAGGCCGACGCAGTCGCGAGCGCCCGCGCGATCGCGGCCGGTTCTTCGATCTGGGGGTAGTGAGCGAGCTCCGGCAGCTCGCTCACCGCCACCCCCGGGCGCAGCTCGCGCAGCGCCGCCAGCACCGCGGTCGTCGCCACCGGGTCCTTCATGCCCCAGGCCAGGCTGAGCGCCCCGTCCCAATCGCGGATCGCGCCGTGCCAGCGCTCCGCGTACGTTTCGCGCTGGTCCATATAAGAGACGAGGCGGTGGCCGAGGGTGCGGCCGCCGTTGTGACAGACGAGCGACCACTGGTCCGCGGCCTCCTCCTCGCTCAGCGGGTGGGCGGCGGAGAAGACCGAGCCGAACTGGTGGCGAAAGAAACGCTCGCTGGAGAGGCGGGCGACGAGCGGGCCGAGGCGGCTGCGCAGGGCGCGCTGCGCCGGCGTCGGGCTGGCGACTTCCAGCACCATGCTGCCGTTGAAGAGCAGGATGCCGGCCAGCTCCATCTCCAGCTTGCGCTCGACGTCACGCGCCATCAGCTCGTTGGCGACCGAGGTGCCCATGTCGTGTCCGAGCACGAAGACCGGCCGCCCCTCGCCGTGGCGACGCACCAGCTCCTCGGTCAGATCGGCCTGCCAGAAGAGGCTGTAGTCGCTGTCGCGGGGCTTGTCGGAGAGGCCGAAGCCGAGGAAGTCGAAGGCGAGCACGTTTCCCTCACCCAGCAGCTCGAGCAGCGGGACCCAGTCATACGAGCTGGAGGGGAAGCCGTGGAGGAGCAGCAGCAGAGGTCCCTCGCCTCTCTGGCGAAAGGTATGGATCGCCTCACCTCTGAACTCCTCAGCCGAGCCCCGGTTCTGCCAGGCCCGAACTCGCTCGGTCAGCTGGGCATCCGACAACGACCCACCTCCTGTGTGGTCAATCTCCGAAGCGCTTGACGAAGTCGAGCGCCTTTTCGGCGACCTCGCGCCAGCCCTTGTCGATCACCAGCGAGTGATCGCGGTTGGGCATTTCGACGTGCTCGGTGACGCCTGGGTTGCGGCTCTGCTGCTTGTAGGCGGCCTTGCTCATCGCCGGCGGCACGGCGTGGTCGGACTCGCCGGTGAAGATCAGCAGCGGCCCACGCGCGGCGCTCTTCGTGTCGACCTTGGTCTCGGCGCTCGGGTTGAGGTTGGCCATCGCCGCCTGGAAGATCGGCTTGCCCGGCGCGGCGACGTGGTAGGTCTCGTAGAGCTCCCGCGCTTCCGCCTCGGGGACCGCGTTGGCCCAGCCGTAGCGGAACTGCTCGAACGTGAGGGTCACGGTGCGGCCCTTGTTGAGCGGGTTGCCGAGCACCGGCAGCGTGGTGCGGATCGCCGCCAGCGGCAGCGGCAGCACCCCTTTGAACGGCGCCGGGTCGACCGCGACCGAGGCGGCCGCGAGGCCGCGGCCGGCGAGGATCTGGGTGATCAGCCCGCCGAAGGAGTGGCCGACGATCGCCGGCTTCTTGCTCAGCCCGCCAATCACCTCGGCGAAGTGGTCGGCGACCGCGGCGACGCCGACGCCGGCCAGCGCCTGCGGGTTGGCCCGCGCCGCCTCGACGCTCTCGGGGTCGCCGGGCCAGCCCGGCGCCAGCGGCGCGTACCCGGCCTGCTCGAAGAGCTCCACCCAGTTCTGCCAGCTGCTCGGCAGCAGCCAGAGGCCGTGGATGAAAACGACCGGCGTCTTGCCCGACCCGTTCGCCCGCTCGACCTGCTCCGCCTCGCCCTTCGTGATCGTCGCCATGCTCACGTCCTTCGATTTATTGCGCGTCGTTTGACGAGCGCTCGATGAGGCGCCCATGTTCTCACTCCGAGGCAAGCTGGGCCGGTGAGTGCGAAGCTCGGGCGGTGAGCGAGACCAGTGAGCCGGCCTGCGAGCGAGTGCGCACGGCTTGCGCCTGGGTCGCGGATCGCGCGCGTTCGGTGCGGATTCGGGAGGACGCCATCGCGGCTTACGTAGCCAGCCTGCCCGCCTCCGGAGAGGCCGCTCCGCCCAATCCCGCAACCGAGCTGACCGAGGGCGACCGGGAGTCGCGCGCCGCCTTCGTCATCTGCCTCGACGCGATCAACTTCGGCTCGGGCTGGTGGCCGACGATCCGCAAGCGTCCCGGCCACAGCGGCTATTTTACCGTCGCCGCCGGGCTGACCGAGCGCTTCCGGGACGTTGGGCCTTGGTCACCCGCCGAACTTCGCGCGCTGGACCCGCCGGCAATCGCCGCGGTGCTCGATCAGGACTCCGACCACCCTTTGATGGCTGACTTCGCCGCAGCACTGCGTGACGTCGGCCAGCACGTCGAAGTCGACCACGGCGACCGTTTCGAAGCCGTGATTGATGCCGCTGGCGGATCGGCACCGGCGCTGGCCGACATCCTCGCCGGCTGGGCCGCCTTCGCCGACGTCTCCAGCTACGACGGCCGCGACGTCCCCTTCTTCAAGCGAGCCCAGATCGCCGCCGCCGACGTCAGCCGCATGGGCCTCGCTGCGGCCAATGTCGATCGCGTTGGCCTTGCCGATGCGCCCACCGCCGTTGAGCCTGGCCGGTTGCGTGACCTCGACCGCCTCACCGCCTTCGCCGACAACCTCGTCCCGCACGTTCTCCGCATCGATGGCGTGTTGCGTCTCGACCCGGCCCTGGAGCAGCGGATCGAAGCCGGCGAGCTGCTCGCGCACGGCTCCCCCGAGGAGGTCGAGCTGCGCGCTTGCGCCGTCCAGGCGATCGAGCTGCTCTCCGCCGTCTCGCCCCTTACCCCCGCCGAGATCGACTCCGCCCTCTGGCACCGAGGCCGCGCCGAGCGCTACAAGTCCCTCCCGCGCCCCCGCTCCCGCAACACCGCCTATTGAGCGCGAAACCGTCTCAACCCGCGTATATGGCGGGTTGAGACGTACTCGTGGTTCAGCCGGCCGTTTCGGCCTTGCGCAGGCCGCCCCGCGCCCACAAGGAGAAGAGCACCGGGAGGGTGACGGCCAGGGCGAATGCGAGGGCGACGACGACCGGGTCTCCGGAGATGAAGCCGCGGCCGGCCTCGAGCAGCGCCGTCACCGGATTGACCGAGGCGACCGCGTGGATCCAGCCGCTGAGCAGGCTGAGCGGTACGTACACGGGAGCAAGGAAGAGGATGAGGAAGACCGGGAACTGCATCAGCGGCCCGCCCTGGATCGAGCGCACCCGCATCGCCACGCCCGCCGCCCACAGGGTCGCGGTCAGGTTGACCAGCACCGCGAGGACGTAGAGGCCGACGATTTCAACCCCGTTGCCGCCGACGTTCATGCCGGCGATCAGCGCGACCGTGGTCAGCACCGCCCAGGTGATGAAAGCCCGGACCAGCGCCGCGCTCGCGTAGCCGGCGATGATTCCGCGCCGGTCCGAGGCGGCCAGCAGGTAGCGGTTGGCGAAGCCGATCTCGAAGTCGCGGGCGATGCCGAAGCCGGTGAAGACGCCGCCGAAAGCGGCTGACTGCAGCAGCACGAAGACGAACTGGAAGGCGGTGTAGCCGCTGGGGAAGTCGAAGCCGGGCACGTTGCCGACCGCCGAGAGGCCACCGGCGAAAGCGGTGAAGAAGAAGAGCGGGAAGACGATCGCCGGCACCAGGAAGGCGGGGTTGCCGAGGAAGTTGTGGATGCTGCGCCAGGCCACTGCCCCCGCGACCGCGCGGAAGCTCGCCGGCTTGTGTCTGACTGCGCCGCTCACGTTCTCACCAGCCTTGTCTTCAGGGATCTGCTCGCCAGGGTCATGCCGACGATGAACACCGCCAGGGCAATGCCAAAGCCAAGCACCAGGTCACCGAGGTTCCAGCCTTCGATCAGCAGCGAGCGAAACGCCTGCAGCAGGTAGGAGACCGGGTTGGCCGAGGCGATCGCGTGGAACCAGTCGGTTTGGATCAGGTCCAGCGGCAGCGCCATCGAGGAGATGAAGAGGAAGACGAAGAAGACCGGGAACATGCTCTGCACCGCCTCGCCGGAGCCGGCGCGCAGGGCGACGAAGAGGCCGAGCGTGCCGGTGGCGGTGGTGATCGCCACCGAGAGCAGGACGATCACCAGGGCCCCGCCGACGCCCGTCACCAGTTCGGCGCCGGCGACGAGGCCGACGATCAAGTAGGTGATCGCCTGCACCACCCCGAGCAGGAGGGCGCCGGTGAGGAGGCCGCTGAGCAGGGCGGCACCGCGCAGCGGCGTCAGCGCCAGGCGGTTGAGGAAGCCGGTTTCGATGTCACGGGCGAGGTCGGTGCCGGTGTTCATCACCGAGAAGAGCGCCCCCTGCATGAAGGGCACGGCGAGGGCGAAGGTGAGGTAGGAGTCGGTGGGGAAGCCCGGCAGGTTGGTCGCTTCTTTGAGCCCGCCCGAGTTGACCGCGAGCAGGAAGAGCGGGAAGACCAGGGCCGGCACGATCTGGGCCGGCTGGCGCAGGGTGCGCAGCGCCGAGCGCCGGGCGAGCTGGCCGACCTGGGTTTTGAGGCCGGAGCTCACGCCGCTCCGACCGCCTCCGCCTCGGGCTCCTCGGCGTCGCCGGCGCCCTCCAGCGAGCGCCCGGTCTTGGCGAGGAAGACGTCATCGAGCGAGGGCGCGTGCAGCTGCAGGGTCTCGATCGCGATCCCCTCTGAGTCGAGCGCCCGTACCACCTCAGCCAGCTGTGCCTCGCCACCCTCCAGCCGTGCCGCTGCGCCGCGCGGCGAAGCACCTGCCCGCGTCCCGAAGCGCTCGAGCACTGCGGCAAGCCGCTCGCGCTCGCCCTCGTCCTGGGGCACCGCTTCCACCGTCGGTCGACCGATTTCCGCCTTCAGCTCGGACGGCGTGCCCTCGGCGACGATCTGGCCGTGGTCGATGATCCCGACCCGGCCGGCGAGCGCGTCGGCCTCCTCCAGGTACTGGGTGGTGAGGAAGACGGTCACGCCCTCCTCGGCGGCGAGCCGGCCGACCTCGTCCCAGAGCGCCGTGCGGCTCTGGATGTCCAGCCCCGTGGTCGGCTCGTCGAGGAAGAGGATGCGCGGCCCGTGGGCGAGCGCCAGGGCGAGGTCGAGGCGCCGCTTCATCCCGCCCGAGTAGCCGCCGACCTTGCGATCGGCCGCTTCGGCCAAGCCGACCCGGCCGAGCAGCTCGTCGCTGCGCGCTTCCCGCTCACCCTTGGGGATCCCCTGCAGCGCGGTCTGCAGGCGCATGTGCTCGCGGCCGGTGAGCAGTGGGTCGAGCGCCGCCTCCTGCAGCGCCGCGCCGATCGAGGCGCGCACGTTTGGTCCCTGCTTGACGATGTCGTAGCCAGCCACGCGGGCCGTGCCCGCGGTCGGGGGCAGCAGCGTGGTCAGCATCAGCACGGTCGTCGACTTGCCGGCGCCGTTGGGGCCGAGAAAGCCGTAGATCTCACCGGCCTCGACGCTCAGCTCGATCCCGTCGACGGCGCGCGGCCCGTTCTTGAACTCGCGGACGAGGCCTTCGACCTCGATGCCCTCTTGCTGCTCCGTTGCCATCGTCACTCCAGACTGTTGATTCCCGGGGAACGCGAGCGTTGAGGCTAGCAGAATATTTGATGTTCTCAAATATTGAGACTAGGATATATTCTGATACGATATGAGCAAGACGACGGAGACGACGGAGGCATCCCCGCTCGCCGGCGAAGCCTGGGGGCTCCTCTCCTCGCTGGTCTACCCACCACCCTTCCTCGCGATCGCCCAGGAGTCGGGCCTGCGGCCCGCGACTCTGGGCGCCCTGCGCGTGCTCGACGAGCCGCGCACGATGAGCGAGATCGCCAGCTACCTGCACTGCGACAACTCCAACGTGACCGGCATCGTCGACGGGCTCGAAGCGCGCGGGCTCGCCGAACGGACACCGGCCCCCGACGACCGCCGGGTGAAGCTGATCGCCCTGACCGGCGAGGGACGCCGCCTCCGGGCCCGCCTGATGCGCGAGGCCCGCAAGCCCCCAGCCTGGCTCGAGCAGCTCTCACCGGCCGACCAGCGCATTCTGCGCGACCTGCTCCAACGCGCCACCGCCGCATAGGATCGCGGCCGTGAAAGCGGTGAAGCCGGTAACGGTCGAGACCACGGTGCCCGTGCCCGTCGAGCGGGTCTACGCGCACCTCGCCGTGCTCTCCAACCACGCCGCCTTCCTCGATCACTTCCTCGTCGACTGGAGCTTCTCCGGCCCGGCCCAGGGTCTGGGCGCCAAGGGACGCGCCCGCGCCAACACCCGCGGCTCGCAGGACTGGACCGAGTTCGAGATCGTCGAGGCTGAGGAGCCGCGGCGCTTGGTCGAGGACGGCGTCGGCAACGGCGGCAAGCGGCACACCCGCGGCACCTACGAGCTGCAGCCGCAGGCGGACGGCGGCACCCGGATCACCTTCACGCTCGAGTGGCTCGAGGCCGCGCGCGCCGAACGGCTCTGCCCGCCACTGACGCGCGCCTTCATCCGCCGCCCCAACGCAAAGGCGCTGCGCCGCCTCGCAGCCCAGCTCGACGGCTGAGCTTGCCGCGGGCTTCGCCGGTCCCTAGCTCAGCGGCGCGTCGAGCACGAAGACCTGGATCGCCATGTCGGGATCGAGGTGGTTGTCGCACATGACGGCGATCACTTCGCGCCCGGTCAGCCGCGCCACGGCTGCCTTCAGCTCCTCGGTCATCGCCCGCTGGGAGAGTCGGCGCATCGCCAGCACCGCCTCGCCCTCGTCGTAGGCGAGCAGGTTCTGCTCGGCCTTGGTCAGCACTTCGAGCAGAACCGTGACCAGGGTGTCGCCGTTGTGGAATGAGTAGGACTTGCGCGGCCCCCGCCCGATTGCCGCGGTGTGGATTCGCACCACCTCGCGGGTGACCGCGGCGTTCAGCTCACCCCCGCTCAGAAGCCCATTCCCCATGTCGTCCCGCTCGTTGCTCATCGCAGGTGGAACCGGTCGCTGAGGTGGTGGCGGGAAGAGACGATCAGGTCCGTCTCGAACCGCGCCAGGGCCCAGAAGGAGGCGGGTCCGGCGGGATCGCCGCCGGTCAAGGTGCCGGCGGCGATGACGCGCTGGGAGCCAACGGCGCTGGTCTGGGTCAGCTCGATCCGGTGGTGGTGCTCCATCGCCTGTAAACCGGCGAACCACTCGCCGACGCCCTGATGGCCTTCGTAGCTGTCGCTGAGCCCGTGCAGGCGCAGCGGATGAAAATCGACATGTGGGTGCATGCAGGCGAGCATTCCCTCGAGGTCACGTGAGTTGAAGGCGTCGAACCAACGCCAAACGGTGGCCTCATCGGCATGACGGGACATGGGACCCCCAGATGTCATTGCCGACGGGTCAAAGTCGCAGCCACAACAGCGCCACCGCATCCGTCGTTCGATGCCGACACCGGAGCCGCCCCTGCCGAGGTACGCCAGCGTCGGGCGCTGATGCTAGCCGTTCAGGCGTGCAGGGGGGCTGGCTCTTCGCCGTGGGAGGGCAGGCCGAAGAGCTGCGAGGAGGGGATGCCGATCACCTCTCCTTTGAAGCGCTTCTCGTGCCCATAGACGACCCAGGTCGTATCGATTTCGCCGATGTCGAGATCGAGCCGCAACTCGTCGGCGTGCTCCTCGACGTGCTCCATGTGGGTCAGGCCCGAGTCGTACTCGCCGCGCAGCAGGCCCTCGCCGACGATCGGCTTGGAAACGACGTCGATGACCTCCTCCCACTGCGAGAGGTCGACGTAGCCCTTGGTCGCCGGCACGATCCCGATCGAGCGCGGTTTCTCGACCTCCTTGCGACTGAGCAGGACGAGGTGCTTGGTCGGGTAGATGAAGGTGTCGACGACGAAGATCTCGCGCCAGTGCTTCTCGGTGATCTCGTGCACCTTGGGGTGGGCGCTGCACTGGACGAGGAAGCCGCCCGGCGTTTCCCGCAGCATCTCCAGGCCGACGAAGAAATCGGTGATCAGCTCGATCCGATATTCGTTGACGCCCTGGAACTCGAGGTAGCGCTTGACCGCCCGCTCGTGGCATGTTCCCTCGGGCCCGAGCGTGATCACGGTGATCTTGTCTGCCTGGGCTGGAACCATCGCACGCTCAGCGTAGCGAGTGAACAGGAATCCTCAAGCAGTGGGAGAGAGAAGATGAGACGAGTCGTTAGGACGCTTTTGGCCGGGACGGTTGTGGGCCTGCTTGCAATCGGCATCGCCGCCCCGGGCGCTGGGGCTGCCACCGCCAGCGCTTCGTGCACCAAGGCGACCAACATCGAGGCGATCATCGACGACTCGATCTCGATGGAATTCACCGACCCCGACCGGCTCAGGGTGCAGGCGATGAACCTGCTGATCGACACGCTCTCTTCGGGGACCCAGCTCGGCGCGGTCGAGTTCGGCTCGGCCGGCTACGAAAACAACCCGCCCGCCGCCGACACGGTCTTCTCGCCGCAGCCGGTCGGCGCCGGCGCCAGCGCGATGCGCACCGCGCTCGACGCAAAGATCCACGCCGACAACGGCGCCACTGACTACAACGGCGCCTTCGCCCAGTCCGACGCCGACAACCCCAGCGCCGACGCCCGCATCTTCCTCACCGACGGCGGCCACGACGTCGACACCTACAACGAAGCCCACCTGGCCCACAACGTGCGCACTTACGTGATCGGCTTCGGCGGCATCGCCGCCGGCGAAGACCAGGAACGGCTGAAAAAGATCGCCGCTGACGGTGGCGGCCGCTATTTCCCGCTCGAAGACTCGGCGCAGCTGCAGTCGGTGATGAACACGATCGAGGCGGCGCTGACCTGCCAGACGCCACCGCGCCAGTTCGCCGATCTGCTCGGCAAGGGGCAGAGCAAGACGCACAGCGTCGCGATCGGCGCCAACACCAAGTCGATCCAAATCACCCTGACCTGGACCAGCCCGCTCGACAAATTCAAGATCTCGGGCCTCAAACTGACCAACAAAGGTCATCTGCTGGCGATCGCCGCCCGTCGCGGCAAGGCCAGCAAGCCGGGCAAGCTGAAGGTGTCGCGCAAAGTCAGCTCGACCTTCACCGTGCTTAAGGTCTCCCACCTGCACAAGGGACAGCTCAGCTTCAAAGTGCGGGCGGCAAAGGTTGGCTCAGGCGAACCGAAAGTGAGCCTGACGACGCAGGTCAGCCAGACCGCGGGGCATAAGTAGAGCCACTCCCAAGCGAGCGGTCGCGTGAGCGCAGCGCCTGGCGCGCGTTGACGGCGACCGCTCGCGGGATCGCCCTGGGGAAGAAGCGCGCCGGCCCGATGCTGCGCGTGGCGAAGGCGTCAAACGCAGTGGCGACCCGCGGATCGCGGGCGGCGGCGGCGAAGAGCAGCCGTTCTCCAGGATTCATCCGGCGTCCGCTCGCGTAGTCGTTGATCATCGTCGCGTGGCCGCGCAGGCCGCGGCGATGAGCCCGCTTGTAGCGCTTCAGCCCGCTCGCCAGCTCCTCTTCACCGCGCAGGGCCGGGGAGACACTGTTGGAGAGCCACTCGGCCGACTGGAAGGCCCAGCCGCAGCCAACGCCGAAGAGCGGGTCGACCGCGAGCGCGGCGTCCCCCGCCAGCGCCAGCCCTGGCGCGATCGGCTCGCGCACTTGGTTTGGCATCTCGAGCTTGCCCAGCACCGGGCCCACCCGTTTCGAGACCGCAATTGGCGGCCCCTGGGGCGCGGCATCGACGAAGGAGATCAGCGCCGCCTCGGGATCGTCGCGGAACTCGGGCAGCAGCTCCTTGGTTGGCATCGCGGCGTAGAAGGTGAGGCCACTGTCGGTGGGGAAGGCCGCGACCCAATGCGGGTCGAGCATCCAGATCGAGCTGACGCCGTCGGGCGCCGGTGGCGGGCCCTCGAAGTAGCCCCCGTAGGCGAAGCGCCCGTGCGGCGAGACCTTGCTCTTCACCGCGGCGAGCTCGGCGATCAGGGAATCGCGCCCGTCGGCGCCGACCGTGAGCTGCGCCCGCAGCTCTGTCTCTTCGCCGTTGGGGTCGGCCGCGACGACGCCGGCGATCACTCCCTCCTCGCGGATCAGCCGCGTCACTCCGAGACCCAGCATCAGCTCGACGCCCGGGGTCGCCGCGGCGATCTCGCGCACCATCGGGTCGAGTCGCTCGCGCCTCAGGTTGACTCCTTCACGGGCTTGCCCCGCGGGCGGTTGGATCCAGCCCCAGGGAGTCCAGGCGCGCATTCGCGTGCGCAGGCCGCCCGCCTCCATGATCGGTTCGAGCAAGTCAAGCCGTTCCAGCGCCGGCACCGCCGAGGCCTGGATGAAGTGAGAGCAGGTTCGCTTGAAGGCAGCGGGGTCGGGGCGCTTCTCGACCAGGGCCACGCGGGCGCCCGCACGACCGAGCCCGATCGCCGTCGTGCAGCCCGCCAGGCTGGCGCCTACGATCACCGCGTCATAAGCCAAGTCGCTGTTGCTCTGCTCGCCGTTGCGCATCGATCCGACCCTCCTAGAAAGAGAACAGTACGACCCGTACTATACGTCCCGAACTATGAAAAGCAAGTCGATCCGCCTCACCCCCACCTCGTATGCCCTTCTCGCCCTGCTCGATCAGCTTGGCGAGGCGACGCCGTACGAGATCAAGCAAGCGATGGACAAGTCGATCGAGAACTTCTGGCCGGTGCCGCATACGACCGCTTACGACGAGCCCGCCCGGCTGGCGACGGGCGGCTATCTCACGGTTCGCCAAGAGGAGGGCGGCAGGCGGCGCAAAACCTACGCACTGACCGATGCCGGTCGCGAGTCGCTCGCCGAGTGGGCAGCCGACCCCGAGGTGGCACCACCACAGCTGCGGGAGGAAGCGATCCTCAAGGTCTTTGCCGGCGGCGACCCGCTCATGTTCTTGGCGCCGCGCCGCACCTGGCACCGCGAGAAGTTGAGCGAGCTCGAAGGCTATCTACGGGAAACGAGCGAGGACGAGGCCTGGCAATACTCCGCGCTGGCGCTGACCGCGGGCGTCGCCTACCACCGCAAGATGCTCGAGCTGCTCGAGCTGCTGAGTTCCCCCGAATAGCTCCCACACTCACATAGTGCGCAAACGGGACATTTACGAAAATTCCACCTAGCGGGTAAAAGAAAATGTCTAGTTGGGTACGTTTAGAGTATTGTGCCGCCGCCTGTGACGGGAGACACAACGGAGAGCAGCGCAATCGAGGAGGCAGGAAAGCTCGACGCGCTGAACGTGGACGCCGGGGAACCCTCGGAGCCCACCCCATCGCCTGAGCCAGTCACCGAGGCGGAGCCGGCCCCGCCAAGCGATGAGCCGGCCACCGAGCAGGCGGAGGAGGAAGCTCCCCCGCCGGGCGACTCAGGGCCAGATCAAGGTGAAAGGCTCGAGGAGGCGCACCGGCTGTTGGCGCGTCAATCCGATCTCGTCGATCGTCTGCACGCTGAAAATCAGACGCTGCGAGCGGGGGAGCTGCGCAATGCTCAGCTGCCGCTGATCCGCGACCTGCTGCGTCTGCATGATGACGTCGGCCGCATGCGGGAAGCGTGTGAGTCCGACCACGACCTGCGCCTCGTCCAGGAGGGTCTCTCCGATGCCCTTGCGCGCAACGGTGTGGAGTCATACGCACCTGATCCGGGCGAGGGTTTTGACCCCCGCCTGCATACCGCGGCGGGTGTGGAGTCGACAGCCGAGGAAAGCCTCGACAAGACAGTGGCGGAGGTGACCCGGCGGGGCTTTCGCTGGGAATCGGGCGACATCATCCGCGTCGCCGAAGTTCGGGCTTATCGATATCGCAGCACTCAGTAGGGCGCACGCACAGCGAGCGCAAGCACTCAATAACCCGGGAGGCCGTGATGAGCAGTGCCGACAGTGAAAAGTCAACAACCGTTTGGGGCATAGACCTCGGATCGACCTACTCCTGCATCTCGAGGGTCGACGAGGCGGGTTATCCGGTTGTGGTGAACAACCGCGACGGCGACCCCGTCACGCCTTCGGTCGTGATGTTCCTCGGCCCTCAGGACATCCAGGTGGGCAAGGAGGCCAAGCGCCAGATGCAGCTCGAACCGGAGAATGTGTGCGAGCTGGTCAAGCGGCACATGGGCGATGCCGAGTGGCGCTTCTCAGCCCACGACGGCGAGTGGAGCCCGCCGGAGGTCTCCGCACACATCCTCAAGGCGCTGAGCGAGGACGCTGAGCTGCAGACCCAGGAGAAGGTGGAGAAGGTCCTGATCACGGTGCCGGCCTACTTTGGCATCGTCGAGCGCGAGGCCACCATCGCGGCCGGCAAGATCGCCGGGCTCGAGGTCGTCGACGTGGTCAACGAGCCGACCGCCGCGGCGATGTCCTACGGCTTCGCCCAGGGCGCCGACGTCGATGAGACGGTGCTCGTCTACGACCTCGGCGGCGGCACCTTCGACGTCACCGTGATCCGTCTCGAACCGGTGGACGCGGGGAGTCACATCCGCGTCGTCGCCACCGGCGGCAACGCCCGCCTCGGCGGCGCCCAATGGGACGAGCGGGTGGTGAACCTCCTGGCGAGCAAGTTCTCCGAAGCCAAACCGGAGGCACCCGATCCACTCGACGATGAGGTGGCGACGGCCGAGCTGCGCCTGGCGGCCGAGGAGGTCAAGCGGGCGCTGACGATGCGCGACTCGCTGACCCAGATCGTCATCGCCGGCGGGGAGCGCGACAGCGTTGAGGTGACCCGCGAGGAGTTCGAGCAGGCGACCCGCGACCTGCTTGACCAGACGATCGACTTCACCAGGCAGACCGTGGAGCAGGCCAAGGAGCTGGGAGTTGAAGAGATCGACCGCGTCCTGCTGGTCGGCGGCTCCTCTTTCATGCCCGCCGTCGCCGAGCGCCTCTCGGAGGCCTTCGGCTGGACGCCGGAGCTCAAGGACCCGAACCAAGCGGTGGCCAAGGGCGCCGCTCTGCTCGGGTTCCAGGCCGAGCTGCGGGCAAAGCTGAGCGAAGAGGCGGAACGGGCCGACGCCAGCGGTGACGGTTCCTCCAACGCCGAGATCGAGAAGAAGGTGGCGGCGGAGATGGGAGTCGCCCTCGACACCCTGCAGCAGATCAAGGACACGGCGGTGACCAACGTCTGCTCGCGGGGGTTTGGCGTGAAGCTCCTGCGCGACGGCGCCAATCCCGATTCCGTGGACCCGGCCGATTTCATGATCGATCACGTCATCGCGCCGAACACGCCGTTGCCGGGCGAGCCGGATCCGGCCACATACGGGACCACGGTGCCCAATCAGAAGACGGTGCGGGTGGAGCTCTGGCAGCAGTCGGGCGGCGAGCTGTCCGAGCACCTGGCGAACAACGAAAACATCGGCCACGGGACCATCACCCTGCCCGGCACCGATCCGATCGGCTCGCCGATTCAGGTGACCCTGGCGATGGCGGAGAGCGGCACGCTCAACGTCACGGCGTCGCACAGCAGCGGCGCCAACCTCGAGTTCACCGTGGAAACCGAGAACGCGGTGACCTCCGAGGAGGAGATCGCCGACGCCACCGAGCGCGTGGCCTCGATGACCCGCGCCTGAGGTGAGACGTGCACCCGTTCGATTCCAAGGCCTACATGGGGGAGGTGCTGGCTCCCTGTATCGACTCGGGTGAGCTGCCCGGAGTATTCGAGCGCTATCTGCTGGAGCCGGATGACGACGACCAGGGCACGATCGAAGCGCGGCTCGAAGAGGTTCGACGCTACTGGGACAAGAAGACCGAGCACCCGCGCTACGGCGCGATGGTGCGGCTGCTCAAAGAGAAACACGCCGAAGCCAAGCTGACCCTGAACGACCCGCGCGAACGCGCCCGCGCGGCCGAAGAGGTGCGCGGTCGCCAACGCGAGCGAGCGGAGGAGTCGGCGCGGGCGACCAAGGAGTGGGACGAGCTGCTCGATCAGCTCGTCCGCGCCGGCAACGGGCTCGAGCCGGCGCAGCGGGCGCGGCTCGAAAAGATGGCCGCGGGCAAGGGCATTCCCGCCGAGCGGACGAAATCGAAGCTGGAAGCGGTGCCCGACGCACCCGAGCCGGACATCCTCAGCCCCGGCCAGCTCCAGGTGATCGCGCGGGCGCTCAACACCCTTGCCCTCGACGTCGGCGAGCCCCGCCGCGGCCTCAGCCTCTTTCACGCGCTGGAACTGGAGCTGTCCGACGACGTCGAGGCGGTGGCCGAGCGCCACGCGCGGCAGGTCGAGGAGAACCGCGTCCGGCCGCACGGCAACAGCAAGGCGAATTGGGAGTCGGTCCTCTCCCTGGTCAAGATCCACCTGCTGGAAAGCGACCCCCGTGCTTACGTGCAGGGCCTGCTCGGCGACGTGCGCGAGGGCCTGGAGCTGAAGGCGATGAAGGCGGTCGCCGACGACGGTGAGATCGACCAGGTTGAGGCCGAGCAGCTGCTGCGCGAGGCGCTTTCCAAGGGCCTGACGACAGAGCTCGCGCAGCGCGTCGTCGCCGAATTGGCCCGTGAGCACGGCGCCGGCCTTCGCGTCGGCGCCGCGGTCGATTTCGTCGCCTGCCCTTCTTGCAACTTCCCCCACCCGCGCGAGGCCGGCGAGGAGCGCTGCCGCGAATGTGGGACGCCGCTGTTCGTCGACTGCCCGCGGGGCTGCGGCCGGCGCAGCGACGCGACGGCGGCGCGCTGTGCCGGCTGCGGCGCCGACCTGCACCGCTACAGCGCCGCGACCCGCGCCCTCACCCGCCTGCCGGAGCTGCTCGAAGCCGGCCGGCCGGCGAAGGCAGAGGAGGAGCGAGCCGCCGCCGCGCGAGTGCTCGATCCGGCGCATCCGGACCTCGAGCAGGTCTCGCGCCAGGTGGTCGCGGCGCTGGCGGAGGCCAAGCAGGGCTGGGCCGCCGTCGCGGCTGCCCGTGACGAGCGCCGCCAGTACGCGGCGCGCGGGCTCCTGCGGGAGCTGGAGCGGAGCGCCAAGGACTTCCGCGGGCCGAGCGGCGAGCTGCCCTCGGAGGCGATCGAAGCGGTGCGCGAGCGCATCGCCGAGGCGGAGCGGCTGGTGGCGAGCGCGAGGAGCCTGGGCGGAGCCGAGCGCGAGGCGGCGCTGGTCGAAGCGGTGACGGTCGCGGTCGACTGCGAGGAGGCCGACCGCGAGCTGGACAAGCTTCCGCCCCTGCCGCCGGCCGAAGTGAAAGCGGAAGTGCGGGGCAGCTCCGTTGCGGTCAGCTGGCGGGGTTCGGAGAGCCGAGCGGTGCGCTATCTCGTCACCCGGGTCGCCGAGAACGGGGTCAAGGCGACGGTCGGCGAAACCGAGGGCGTCGAGGTCGACGATGGCAGGGCGGTTGCGGGTGCGACCGTCCGCTACGCGGTCGAAGCGGTGCGCGGGAGGGCCCGCTCGAGCGCCGCGCTCGGCGAGCCGATCACGGTCGCTTACGAGGTCGAGGGCCTGCGGGTCCTCGGCGGCGACGGCCAGGTCAACCTCTCCTGGTCTCCCCGGGCCGGCGAAAGCCGAGTGATCGTCACCCGCCGCGAGGAGGGCGCGGAGGCCACGACCAACGTCCCCCCAGGGGGGGCTGGCGCTCGTGACCAGGACGTCGTCAACGGCCGCCGCTACACCTACCTGGTTCAGGTCGAGTACCCCGGCCCCGGCGGCAAGGTGATCCGCACCGCTGGCATCAGCAGCTTCGCCCAGCCCGTCGAGAAGCCGCTCCCCCTGCGCAATCTGGAGCTGCGCTCGGGGCCGGAGGGAATCGCCTTCAGCTTCGAGCGCCCCGGGGCGGGCGCCGTCTCGATCCTGCGCTGCGCCGAGGACCCCGAGCTGGAGCCCGGCACCGAGCTCGATTTGGCCCGGCTCGGCGAGGTCGGGGTCACCCTGCATCCAAGCGGGCCCGAGGTGGTCGATCCCGAGCCGCCGGCGGGGCGCTGCTTCTACCAGGCGGTGACGATCGCGGCCGGCGTCGCCGTCGCCGGCGTCGCGGTGCCGCACGTCTCCCTGCCGCCCTGCACGAACGTGCGCGCGGTCGCCAACGGGCGGGTCGCCAAGGTCACCTGGTCCTGGCCACGCGAGGTGACGCTGGCCCGCGTCGTTTGGCGCCACGACAGCCAGCCGCAGGGCCCGCGTGACCCGGACGCTCGATCGCTCGATCTGCGCCTCGGCGAGTACCGCGACGGCGGCGGTTGCACGATCGATCTGGGCGAGGAGCGAGCGCTCTTCGTCGCCGTCTTCCCGGCGATGCGCGACGGCGCTGAGATCGCCTGCGGCGGCGATGGCGGCCGGGCCTCGCGCGCGACGCTGCGCAGCGAGCGAAAGATCGAGCTGCGCTACGCGGTGCGCCGCTCCGGCCTCCTGCAGAAGCGGCTCGAGGTCGAGGTCGACGAGCCGAATGGTGGCGAGCTGCCCGAGCTGGTTCTGGTCGGGCGCGAGGGGGAGCTGCTGCCCCGCAGCTCCTCCGAAGGGACCGTGCTGGCGCGCCTCGGTGGCGCCGACGGCCCGCGCGCCTCCAGCGTCGAGCTGCGCGGGCTCTCGCGTCCACTCGCGGTGAAGCTCTTCCTCAGCTCCAGCTCGGCCGGGAGCTCCTTCGTCCTCCTCGATCCGATGGCCGACGACCTGCTGATCGGCTGAGCATGGCCCGGGCTCGCACCATTCTCTGTCCCTACTGCTTCGAGCCGTGGTCGACCTCGACTGCCGCCTTTCGCTGTACGAGCTCCGATGAGCAGCGTTGCCCGCGGGTTCCCGACGAGGCACAGGGAAGGTTGCGGGGGGGCGAGGCGCCGCTGACCGGGCGGGTTCTCCGGCGCAAGGCCGGCTTCGGGCGGTCCTTCGAGGTCAAGAAAGGCCAGCCGGTGCGCTGCGATTGCGGTGCCGCGACGCGACCGGTCTGCCCCAGCTGCCATTCCGACCTGCCGCAGCGATTCGCCGATGCGCCGAGCCGCTCGATGGGCCTGATCGGCACCAAGGCCGCGGGCAAGAGCAACTTCATCGCGGTCGCCCTGCACGAGCTCGAGCATCGGGTTGGCCCACGCTTCAACGGCTCGCTGATGCTGCTCGACGACTCAACCCGCAACCGGGTCGACAAGGAGCTGATGCCCCAGCTCTACGGCGAGGGCGTCGTCCTCGCGCCGACCCAATCGGCGGGCGTCGACCGGGCGGTGCGCGACCCCCTGGTCGCCCGGCTCAGCCTCGGTGGGAGGCAGCCGAGCACGCGCAGCAACCTCGTCTTCTTCGACAGCGCGGGGGAGGACCTGGAGTCGCTCGGCACGGTCGAACGCGAGGCGCGCTACATCACCCAGTCGCATGGGCTGATCTTGCTGCTCGACCCGCTGCAGATCCCGGCGATTCGCGACGAGCTGAACGGCACGGTCGAGCTGCCCGCCGCGGCCGTCGATCCCTACACGATGCTCGGCCTGATCTCAGGCCTGATCCGCGAGGTGAGGGGCCTGTCGGCGAACGAGCCGATCGACGTGCCGCTGGCCTTGACCGTCTCCAAGTTCGACGCGCTGCGGCCGCTGCTGCCCGAGGGTCACCCGGTCTTCTCGCTGCCCGCGCACGACGGCCGCTTCGATCCACAGATCGCTCGCAGCGTCAGCGCCGCCGTGGGCAGCGACCTCGCCGGCTGGCTCGGCGAGCGCCTCGACTCCTTTGTCAAAGAGGAGTTCAAGCAGAGCGCCTACTTCGGCGTCTCGGCGCTCGGCGAGGATCCGGTGCAGGGACGGCTGCCCAACGGTGTCGCCCCCCATCGGGTCGAGGATCCGATCCTCTGGATGCTGGATTGCTGGGGAGCGCTGCCGAGCTGATGGGCTATCCACAGGCCTTCCACACCTCCTGTCGCAAAGGGCTCTCCGCCCACGCTGGCTTTCAATACAACGCCGCCAGCGACGGCCTCGACCCGGAGCAGCTGGTGCGATTGGCCGCCGCTCATGCCGGCTACCAAACCCCCCCGGACACCTCGGCGGAGCCGAGCGAGGAGGAGATCGCGGGGCTGCCGGTCGCCCTCCGCTACCAACCCGTCGAGGGGGTTGGTCCAGTGGTCTCGCGGACGACCTACGTCGGCCGCGAGTTCCGCGGCCGCGACGGCGAGCCCGACAGCGGTCGCTTCGGCAACTACTTCTCCCACATCCTGGTCGGCGCCGAGGGCGGCGACGGGGAGGGCGGCTTCGGCGGCCTGTTGCCGATCGAGCTGTGGGGCGCTCCGCACTGGACCAGCGCCGAGGTTGACGAGACGCGCCTGGAGCCGCTGGCGCAGCTGGCGCCGGGAACGCTCGATCTCGACCGCGTCCTCGCCGACCTCCCGGCCGGGCCAGAGCTTCTGGCGGCGGTGGCCGAGGCCTCGCTGCGCGCCGTCCTCGGCGGTCCCCGCCTGGTCATCGTCGAGCCTGACCCGACCCGCGCCGCGGCCTGGATCGCCTGGGCCAGCTACACGCTTCCCCCGGACCGCGGCCGTGAGCTGACCTTCTCCACCTTTGCCGGGCGTCCGCGCCTGACCGAGGGCCTGCACCTCTGCGTCACCACTCCCTCCTGTGACGTCGACTTCGCCCCGCACGAGCTGGGCAGCTCGGTCGCCGTGATCGATGCTGCCGCTGCGACAGCGCCCGTAGAGCTCACGCTCTACGGGCGGGCCCTTGCCTCGCTGGCCGGCGCTGAGGCGATCGCGGCAGCGGTGCGGGAGCTGCCCCCCGGACTGGATCTCGATGTCGCCGGCGCCGAGCTGGCGGTTGCCGCGCGACGCACCGACCTCGCCGGCCCCACCGATGCGGCCACGGTCCTCGGCGCCCTGGAGCGCCGGATCGACCGTGCCCCGGCCACGCTGCTCGCCGAGTTGGCGACCGCGCTGCCGAGGGAGGACGGGGCCTTCGAACAGTGGGCGCGCCTCTACGCGGCAGCGCGGATGAGCGGCGACGCCGAGGCGACCGCGCTGGTCGATGCCTCGTTGGACCGTCTGCTCGACTCGCTCGCCGACGCCGATCGCCTGCCCCGGGTCGATCCAAGCTCGACCGCGGTCCCCTCCGCCGCGGTTCTGGTCAAGTGGCTGGGCCTGGTCAACGAGGCGGCTGGCGGCAAGCGCTTCGCGCCGCTGCTCACGGCCGGGGTGAGGCTCGGCCTGGTCGGCTGCAATACCGCCCTCGACAAAGAGCTGGCGACGCCGATCGCGGCCGGCTTCGCCGATCCGGAGACGCAGCTCGCCTATGAGGAGCTGGGCCGGGCGGGCAACGCGTTGGTGGTCGAGACGGTGGCGCTGGAGCTGGCCGCCACCGCCGCCTCGGGCGGTGGCATCGAGGCGCTCCGGAAGGCCGCTGCCGATCCCGTCGCCCGCGCTGCCGTGCGCCGCGAGGCCGCGGAGGGAGACGACTTCGAGGCGGTCGCCGCCTGGCAGCTCCTGCGCGTGGACGACGATCCCGGTTGCCGTGCTGAGGCGGCGGCCCTGCTCGCCGGGCTGGCGCGCGAGGCGACCCACGAGCAGATCGTGCGCGGCCTCTACGGCGAGTCGGGGCCGGACGATCCCAGCGAGCATCTCGAGCTGCTGGCCGCCTGGCGAGTCAGCGGGCAGGAGGCTCCTACCCGCGACTACGAAGGCGCCCTCGAGTGCCTGGCGGCGATCTCGCTGCGCGAAGCGAGGCGCGGCCGGGCGCTTTACGAAGGCCTTCGCGCGGCGCCCGCCGCGCGCGGGGACCTCGACTTGGCGGCCTGGGACCTGGTGGTGGAGCGGCCGCCCGATCGCCGCGACCTCCTGACCTGGACGAAGGCGCTGCTGGACCTGCGCGGCGCGGGTTCCGGGCTCTCGCGCTCGCGCCGCGAGGAGCTGGGCCTGCTCGCGGCCCACGTCGCGGCGAGCTGCCTGGATCAGCCGGATTGCGAACCTGCTCTCGCCCTGCTGCTGAGCGAGCTGGACGACGAGTGGCCGCTGGAGCTCGGCGACGCCCTGGCGCGATCGCTCGAGAAGACCGTCAACCCGCAACGGCGCCTCGCCGCGGCCTTCGAAACCTGGGGTCGTCCCCGCCACTGGAACGAGGTCCTGCTCGGTGCCGCGCTGCCCCGAGCGACCCGGGACCGTCCGCCGAAGGAGCTGGAGGCGGTCGGGGAGATCCTGCCCGAGGCCATCCGGCAGCGCTGGGACGAGTGGCTCGAGGAGCACCCGCCGCGGCGGGCCGTCTCGCGGGCGGTCCGGGGAGTCTTCCGGCGCGGGGGCGAGCGCTGATGGAGGGCGCCGTCGGCATCGACCTCGGGACCACGATCTCGATCCTCGCCGCGACCGACCGGAGCGGCCGCATCACCGTCGCCGACACACGCGATGGTGGGCCGCGGCTGCGTTCCGTCGTCGCTGTCGGCGCGGAGGGGGTGACGGTCGGCGAGGAGGCGGTGCGAGGAGCGCCCCTGGACCCGGAATCCTGCTTCGCCTTCTTCAAGCGCGCGATGGGCACCGATTGGGAGGTCGACGCCGGCGGCCGCAGCTGGCGACCCCAGGACCTCTCGGCCGAGGTCCTGCGCGCCCTCGGCGACGACGCGGCGGCGCACCTCGGCTCGAAGCCCGAGCGGGCGGTGCTGACCATCCCCGCCTACTTCGGCGACGACGCCCGCCGTGCCACCCGTGAGGCGGCGGAGCTGGCGGGCATCGAGCCGCTGGCGCTGATCCACGAGCCGACCGCGGCCTGCTTCGCGCACGGCGCCCGCTCGGGAACCGTGCTCGTCTACGACCTCGGCGGCGGCACCTTCGACGTCTCGGTCATCGCCCAGGCCGAGGCGGGAGCGGAGGTGCTGGCGACCCTGGGCGACCACCGGCTCGGTGGCAAGGACTGGGACGACGAGATGACCGAGCTGATCGTCGAAGCAATCGAGTGCGACTCCGACCCGCGCGACGACCCCTCTCTGTTGGCGGAGCTGGAAGAGCGCGCCCGGGAAGCGAAGCACACGCTCTCGCGCCTGCCGGAGTGTGCGGTCAATGTCTCCACCGCCGATGGGATGCGGCGCGCCACCGTCACCCGACAGGCGTTCCTGAGCCGTACCGCGCACCTTTTCGACCGCACCGCGGGGATCGTCGCCCGGGTCCTCGACGACATCGGTGGCGCCACTCGCGTCGACGAGGTGCTGCTGGTCGGCGGCTCGACCCGGATGCCCCTCTGCGCCGAGATCCTCTCCCGGGAGACCGGGGTCGCTGCGCGAGGCGGCGTCGATCCCGACGAGGCGGTCGCCCGTGGCGCCGCGATCGCGGCCCAGGACGCGGGCGGCAACGGAGCCATCGGCCGCCAGGCCGGCGCGCTGGCGCGCATCCGCGATGTGACCGCGCACGCGCTCGGCTTCGTCGTTGTCTCGGCGGATGGCGGCCGTTACGTCAACCAGGTGATGATCGACCGCAACGCGCCGATCCCGGCCGGGTCGACCAAGTCCCACAGCCTCGAGCTGCCGGCCAGCGGCGGCGGCACGCTCGAGGTCCACATGCTGCAGGGGGAGGCCCAGCGCCCACTCGACAACCAGGCGCTGGGCTGTTGGCGCTTCGAGCGCATCGCCCCCGATCGCCACGGCTCGATCGAGGTCGAGGTCTCCTATGCCTACGACCGCGACGGCGTCGTCGGTGTCTCCGCCACCGTCGCCGGGGAGCCCCTGGCCGAGCCGCGGATCGATCGCGAGGACCGCGACCTCTCTTGGACCGACGAGGATCCGCGAAGCCACCGCCAGGCCGACCTCTCGGTGGCGCTGGCGATCGACGTCAGCAGCAGCATGCGGGGCGCGGCGCTGACACAGGCGAAGGCGGCGCTGACCGGCTTCGTCGACGTGCTCGAGGAGGCGGGCCTGGGCGAGCGCATCGGCCTGGTCTCCTTCTCCAGCTCGGCCAAGTCCCTCGCTTCGCTCGGAACCTCGCCGAAGCGGGTGCGCAAGGCCGCGCGGGCGCTCAACGCCAATGGCGGCACCAACATGGCGGCGGGGCTCGACGCCGCTGGGAAGGTCCTCCGCGAGGTGGGAGGCAGACGGGTCGTCGTCCTGCTCACCGACGGCATGCCCAACAACGTCGAGGAGACGCTGCGAGCGCGCCAGCAGCTGCTCGATGCCGAGGTCGAGATCATCGCCCGCGGCGTCGACGGCGCCGACCTCGCCTTTCTCGAACGGCTGGCGACGCTCGATGGGGAGATCCTCGACCTCGCCGACCTCGCCGCCGGCTTCCGCGGGATCGCCCGCCAGCTCGCCGCCGGTGGCGAGGGATTGGCGAGGCGATGAGCACGGCGCCGCGATCCGAGCAAGCAACCCGCCTGCGCATGCGCCTGGCGGCGCTCTTCGTCGCCGTCACCGTGGTCGCGGCGGCGGTCCTGGTCGGGCTGGCCCTGAACGCTCGCGGCATCGCCGACTTCGCCGACTCGAGCGGCCCGGCCGCGTTGCCGTTGATGCTTGTCTCGATCGCGATCCTGACCCCGGCGCTGGTCTCCGCCGGGCTGCTCGCCACGGCCGCGGGCTATGTGCTCGGTCTGGCGCTTGGCTTTCCGGTTGCCCTGGCGGGCCTCACCGGCGGTGCCCTCCTGGCCGTCGCCCTGGTCCGCCTCGTCGGCGCCGCGGGCGCGGCAAGCGCGCTCGGCTCGCGAGTCGCCCGCCTCGCCGGTTGGCTCGAGCGGCGGCCCCTGCGCAGCGTCATCTTCGCCCGCCTCATACCGGGCCTGCCCTTCACCTACACCAGTTACGCCTGCGGCCTAACCACGATCTCCTCGTCCCGGATCGCCGCCGGCACCGCGATCGGCTTCGCCCCCCGCTGCTTCGTCTACGTCGCGCTCGGCGGCAGCCTCCATGACCTCGACAGCCCCGAGGCGAAGGTCGCGATCGCGGCAACGATCGCGATCGCGATCGGCTCTCTGGTCGTCCCCCGCTTCTTTCCCGCACTTGATGTCAGCTCGAAAACCACGACAGAACCGAGGTACCGATGGACGACCTAATCGGGGGGATGCTGGCGCTGATGCTGGCGGTCTTCGCCATCACGATCATCGCCGCGGTCGCGCTGGCGGTCTTCGCCGCGGGTGTTGCCGGAGGGGCGATCCTTGGCCTCGGCCAGGGCAGCATCGCCTTCGTCTCCGACCTCAGCGGCTCGGTGACCAGCCGCGGCAAGGCAAGGCGCAAACCGCTGCCGCCGGAGCCCGCTTTTCAGCTGTACATACTCGGACAGCTGAAGGACGATCTCGGTGCGGCGCTCAGCCACGGCTGGAAGGAGATGCTCTCCTTCCGTACCGCTTGCGGCCGCTTTGCCGGCAAATACGAAAGTGGCGTCACCAGGCCGCTGGCCTGGGGAGTGCTGGCGGGGGGCTATGTCGCCCCCTTCATCGGCGCCGGCCTAGGCCTGATCGTCGCCGCGCCGATCTTGCTCGTCGCCGGCATCCTGATCGCGGGCGCCTGGGCGCTCGTTGGGCTGCTGCGACTCGCCGAGGCGGCTCGCCGTCGCCTGCGCCGCACCGCCTATGAGTGCCCGCGGGATCACGAGCGCTTTCCCCTCCCTGTCTACGTCTGCCCAACCTGCGGCGCGAAGCATCACTCGCTGGTGCCGGGACGGTGGGGCATCTTCCGCCGCGAATGCGCCTGCGAGAAGACCTCGCTGCCGACGACGGTGATCGGTGGCCGCCAGCGGGTTCCCCAGGAGTGCCCCTCGGGCCACCCGATGTCAGGCCTGATCGGCTATGCGGAGACGCTGCGCCTCGCTCTCGTCGCCGGTCCCAGCGCCGGCAAGACCACCTACCTGGCGGCGGCGATGCTCGAGCTCGAGGCAATGGCGGCGGAGAAGCGCTTCGCGGTCGACGTGCTCGACGAGAGCAGCGCCGCCTACGGCGCGGTCGTCGGCGGGCTGCGCCAGGGCAAGCTGCCACAGAAGACGCAGATCTCGGGCAGCCCGGCCCTTGTCGCCGAGGTGCAGGGCGACGATCGCTCACGCGTCCTTTATGCCTACGACGTCGCCGGCGAGCACTACCAGGGGGACGAGCAGGTGCGGGGCCTGCGCTTCCTCGAGGTGCCGTCGGGCCTGTTGCTGCTGGTCGATCCGCTCTCGATCGGTCGGGTCGCCGAGGAGCACGCCAGCGAGCTGAGCGCGGTTCGCGACGCGGTCCTGCCTTCCTCTGAGGAGCCGATCCGCGTGCTGGAGCGGACCACCGCCGCGCTCGCCGAAGGCGGCGTTGACGCGAAGGAGGTCCCGGTCGCGGTGGTGATCGGCAAGACCGACGCGGTCGGCATCGGCAAGGAGATCGAGGCGCTGCGCCCGCGGGCGGGGGAGAAGGCCCCGCAGGCTTGGCTCGAGGCCAACGGCGCGGGCAACTTCGTACGCGCGGTCGAGCAGGAGTTCAAGCGGGTGCGCTGGTTTGCCTGCAGCGCCCTCGGTCGCGTTCCCGATCCCGAGGACCGGCGCCCTTTCCAGCCCCAGGGCGCGACCGCGCCACTGCTCTGGCTGCTGGCCCAGCGCGGCGTCGTGCCGGCGGCCCGGCCGTTCGAGGCATCCCGCACAGCCGAGCGGCTGAAGGGCGCCGACGCGTCCACCTTCGCCCCGATCGGCGGCGGCGGCTGGGCCTGGCGCGTCGCCACCTCCTCGCTGGCCGTTCTCCTCGTCCTCGCCGCTGCCGTCTTCGGCCTGACCCAGATCCCAAGCAGCTCGGGCTCACGGGCCTCCGGCGCCGTCGCCTCCGGCGCGGTGCCGAGCGAAGCCGAAGCGGAAGAGGGCGCCGAAGCGGAAGAGGGCGCCTCGGAATTCGAAAACACCAGCACCCAGGTCGAACGCTACGGCGTCGACGCGCGTGGGTTCCCGCGCGTCTCGAAGCGCGTGATGGGTGGCGAAATACGCGATCTGCTGCTCGACTACCACGTCGCCGTCGTCAACGGCGAATTCCAGCGCGCATGGCAGCTGCTCTCGCGCCGTAAGCAGGACCAGGCGCTCGAAGAAGACGGCTACGCCGCCTGGAAGCGGGCGCAGGCCAGCCTCTCGCCGTACCTGGAACCCGAAGGGATGAAGGTTGACGCGGTAACCCGGGAGGGCGGTGGTGTCGCCCGCGTCGACGTCGTCGGCATGCGGTGGTACGCGCCGGGGTCAGGCTGCTCGGAATGGGCTGGTCTGACCTGGGCCAAGTTCGAAAGAGGAGCCTGGCACTACGACCCCGGCTACTCGACCACCCCCGCTCGCGAACGTCGCTGGAAGCCGCGCTACGGCGAGCTGCTCGGGACCACCTGTTGAGGCCGGAGGCGGCCCGTCGCCTCCTCAACGCCCTGCTCGCCGTGGCGATCGCGGTGGGGCTGCTCATCGTCACGAGCGGTGACGAGGGGGCGACCTCGCCGGGCCCACGGCGACGGGGCGAGGCGACGGGGCTGGCGAGGAGCCACCTGCAACGCGAGGAGGTCAGCGCCGCGCTGCGCCGCGGCGTCCGCCGCGCCGCCGCTCTCGGCGGCGATGTCGAGGCGGCGCTGGCGTTTGAGCCCTCGCTCGCGCCGGAGGTCGTCGCCGATCCCGGCAGCGGCGGCGAGCGCTGGATGCGGATGTGGAGCATGAGCAAGGTGGTGACGCTGGTCACCCTGCTGCGCGCCATGGGCTGGGGGGAGAAGCGGGGCAAACCGCTCTCGCCCGAGCTGCGCGATGCCTTGCAGGGGGCGATCAGGCGCTCGGAGAACTGCCGCCAGCGCCGCGTGGTGATCGAGCTGCAGGAGCAGCTGGGCTCGACCGAGGCGGTGCGGGCGGCGATGGAGAAGGTGCTGCGGATGGCCGGGGCGAAGGGGCGAATCAGCGAGGAAGTGGAAGCGCCGGATCCGAGCTGCCTCGAATACCTGGAAGGGCAGGATGAAATCGAGGACCCGCTGGCGGACGGCCTCCTGCTCGGCACCTCGACCTGGCGTGCCCGCGACGCCGCGCGCTTCGTCGAGGCCCTCGGCGCCGGCCTCTACGGGCAAGCCCTTGGGGAACAGGTGCTGGACCTGATGCGAGCCCCCAAGGAGGTCAGCCGCGAGGTCGCGCCAGGGGAACTGACCGCTCCCCTCGACTGGGGCGCCGGACACGCGCTGGCTGGTCTGAAACCCGCCTACAAGGCCGGCTGGGGCGGCACCCAGCAGGGAGCCTTCCTGGTCGGCCAGATCGTCTCGCTCGAGTTGCCGGGATTCGGCCCGCTCGGGCTCGCGGTGATGTTCCATCCCGACCTGCAGCCGCCCCTCGACGACCCGGGGCGAACGGCGGGGCCCGAAGCGCTCGAGCTGGTGATGGAATCGGTCGGCTCGGCCCTGAAAGGCACCGAGACGGGCGGCTTCAGCCGGATCCCGGGCGGATGGTGAGCAGGACGAGGTCGTCGCGCAGCTTGCCGCCGCTGCGGGCGATCGCGTCCTGGCGCAGGCACTCGGTCATCTCGCCGAGCTCGAGGTCGGCGAAGGAGTGAGCGAGGCGGCCCAGCTCCTCCGGCGCCACGTGGGTGTCCGGTGGCCCGGTCTCAAACCAGCCATCGGTGGCGAGGACCAGCGTCTCACCCTCCCGCAGTTGGCGTTCGTGGACCGGCAACGGCGCATCGGCCCAGGCGCCGAGGACGGCGCCGCCGCCGAGCTGAACCGGCCCCTCGGCGGTGACGTGGATCGCCGGCGGGTGCCCCGCCGCCGCCAGCTGCAGGTTCCAGCTCTCACCTTCCCGGCGCAGGCGCAGCAGCAGGGCGGTGGCGAAATCGTTGAGGCTGTTGCCCTCGAGCAGCATCTCGTTGAGCTGGGAGAGCAGCTGCTCGGGCCGGTCGATTTGGCGGGCGAGGCCGCGCATCGAGTGGCGCAGGGCGACCGAGACGCCGGCGGCGACGCTGCCCTTGCCGGTGACGTCGCCGACCATGATCCAGCAGCCGTCCTCAGTCGGCAGGACGTCGTAGAGGTCGCCGCCGATCTCCATCCCTTCGCCGAAGGCGTCGAAGACGACGGCAATGTCGAGGCCTTCGACGAAGGGCGGCTCCGGTGGCCGCAGGCCGCGCTGCAGGTTTTGGGCGATCCGGTCGCGCTCCTCGTAGAGGCGGGCGTTGTCGAGGGCCAGGGCCGCCCGGTCGGCAAGCTCGCCGAGCAGCTGCAGGTCGATCGCGTCGTAGCGCATGTCGGTGCTGGCGTGGAGGAAGGAGATCGCCCCCAGCGTCGTGCCCCGCGCCACCAGCGGTGCCACCGCCGCCGACTGGTAGCGGGTTTCTTCGATCAGCTGTTTGTGCGCCTCGCTCTGGACGACTTCCGCCATCACCTTCGGCGAGGTGAGGTCACGCCAGACCATCGCCTTGCCGGCCCGCAGCACCTGGGCAACCGGGTGGTGGCCGCGCGGGTCGAGCGGAGTGTTGCGGCGGATTTCCTCGAGGAACCTGGCCGCCGCCGGATCGCCGGCGCCGACGACGCTGTCGCCGACCCAGCCATCGCGGCGGACGAAGTCGAGCACGCAGAACTCGGCCAGCTCCGGCACCGCGGTCTCGACGATCGTTCGCGCCGTGCGGTCGAAGTCGAGCGAGGCGTCGAGCCCGCGCGTCGCCGCGATCAGGAACTCCTGTGCCCGCCGCCGCCGCACATCGGCGGTGATGTCGCGGGCGATCACCGACGCGCCGACGATGCCGTAGCTCGGGTGTTCGATCGGGGAGACGGTCAGGGAGACGTCGATGCGGACCCCGTCTTTACGGATGCGCTCGGTCTCGTAGGTTTCGATCAGCTCGCCGCGGCGAACACGATCGAGGATCTCCTGCTCCTCGCCTTTGCGGTCGCCGGGAACCAGGAAGGAGACGTGAGCTCCAATCGCCTCCGACTCGGTGTAGCCGTAGAGGCGCACCGCCCCCGGGTTCCAGGATGTGACGATCCCGTCGAGGTCCTTGCTCAGCACCGCGTCCTGGGTGCTTTCGACGACCCGGGCAAGGCGGTAAGGCTCGTTCTCGGCCTGTCCAGGCGCCGAATCTGCGCGGGGCGAATCCACCGCACAAAGCTATCCAAGTAACCGCCGGGCGTGGGGGAAGTCGAGCCGCGCGCTCGCGCTATGGATATCCCCCGCGTTCCTAAATAAAACCTGTCGAATTAAGTTTCCGGAGATGGCTGGGAAAAAGGCATTCAACGGCGGGCAAGAGCTGGTTGAGATCTCCAACGCGATGGTCGCCCTGCATCGGGAGAACTTCGGCCGCGGCCCCGGCGCGGCGAAGAGCTTTCGCGACGGCGAGATGGTCGTCTGCGTGCTCAGCGACATCTACACCGCGGCGGAGCGGACCCTGATCGGGGCGGGCCAGGAGGAGCACGTGCGTCGTATCCGCACGCTGCACCAGGAAGCGCTCGAGGACGAGTACAAGTCAAGCGTCGAACGAGCCCTGGGGCGCCCGGTGTCAGCCTTCCTCAGCGCTGTCCACGTCGACCCGGACGTGGCGATCGAGGTCTTCCTGCTTGGCGCCGCTGACTAGGAGGGCTCCGCCGGTGCCTCGCGCTCGCTGAAGACGAAGAACTCGAGCGCGAGGTTGGCGTCGACGTCAACCTGGCTGAGGAAGACCCGCACGGTGCGCCCCGTGATTCGCTCGACGACCGCGATGAACTCGTCTTTGACCGCCTCCTGGAACTTGCGGCGAGTTTCGCTGACGTGCTCGCCGGAGCCGGCGTCGATCAAGGTGCGCTCGGCGGTGGTGAAGACCTCCTCGAGAATGCAGACGGCGTAGTCCCCCTGCAGGTAGCTGCGCGCCTTGGTCGGGCCACGGCCGTAGAGGCGCGCGTGCAGTTGCACGATCTCGCGCGAGAGCTGGGAGATGAGGGCACCGCGGGCGGCGGGGCTCTCTTGGGGGTCAGGACGGTCCACGCTGCGGCTCCTCCGGGTGGTCTTGAAGCGAGGGGTACGCAAAGCCCTTGCGCCCGCTTGCCGCTAGTGGAGCCGTTTGCCCTGACGTCGTCGCTGCGCGCGCCGCCAGAACACTCGAGCGCGAGAAGCATACAGTCGCCTGTGGGGCCGGATAAAGCGGTTGGGATTTCTTCGCCGGCGATGTAGAGAACAGCGCGATGGCTTCGACCCATGGGTAAAAGCGCCGACAAGCAGGCGCGAGAGCAAAGGAGACGGAGATGAAGTTCATGCTGCTGCAGGACTACGGCGGAGTTGAAAACGAGTCGGTGGGCCCGATGAGCACTTGGACGCCGGAGGAGATCGAGGCCCACATCGCCTACCAGGTCGAGCTCAACGCCGAGCTGGCCGAGCGCGGCGAGCTGGTCGACGCCCAGGGGCTGACCGCGCCGGAGCAGGCCAAGTTCGTGGTCCACGACGGCAGCGGCGCGCCGGTCATCACCGACGGGCCGTTCCCGGAGGGCAAGGAGCTGCTGGCTGGCTACCGCATCGTCGACGTCGACTCGCTCGAGCGCGCCCTCGAGATCGCCGCCAGGGGCTCGGCCGCGCCCGGGCCGGGCGGCGAGGCAATCCGCCAGCGGATCGAGGTGCGCGAGGTGATGGGCATCCCCGGCGGCGACGCCTGAGCGGCTCCAGATGATGCGACGAGGCGAGATCGAGGGCCTGCTGCGCGATGCGGCGCCGCAGGCCCTCGCCGTCCTCGCCCGGCGCTGCGGCGACTTCGCCGACGCCGAGGACGCGATCCAGGAGGCGATGCTTGAAGCGAGCAGCCAGTGGCCGGCGCGGGGGGTGCCGGAGAGCCCGGTTGGATGGTTGGTCCACGTTGCCTCGCGCCGTCTCACCGATCGCCTGCGCGGAGATTCGGCCCGGCGCCGTCGCGAGCAGCTCGCCGCCGACCAGCAGCAGCAGCCCGCCCTCGGGGCCGATGAGATCAGCGCCCGCGATGACTCGCTGGCGCTGATCTTCATGTGCTGCCACCCCGCCCTGACCTCCGCCTCGGCGATCGCGCTCACCCTGCGCGCGGTGGGTGGCCTCAGCACGGCCGAGATCGCCGCCGCGTTCCTCGTCCCCGAGGCGACGATGGCGCAGCGAATCAGCCGCGCTAAGCAGACGATCAAAGCCGCCGGCGCGACCTTCGCGATGCCGGTGGGAGAAGAGCGCGAACAGCGGCTGCGCCCGGTCCTGCGCGTCCTCTACTTGATCTTCAACGAGGGCTACCTGAGCAGCCGCGGCGAGCAGCTGGGGCGACCGGATCTCGCCGCCGAGGCGATCCGCCTCACTCGGGCGCTGCGGGCGGCGCTCCCCAACGACCCTGAGGTCAGCGGCTTGCTTGCGTTGATGCTGCTGAACGAGGCGAGGCGCTTGGCCCGCACCGGGACCGGCGGCAGCCTGATCTCGCTGGCGGATCAGGACCGCTCGCTCTGGGACCGCGAGTTGATCGAGGAGGGCGTTGAGCTGATCGCTTCCTGCTGGGGACGGGGCGCGATTGGCGAATACCAATTGCAGGCCGCGATCGCCGCCGCCCACGATCAGTCCGCCGGCTACGCGGAGACCGACTGGCGGGAAATACTCGCCCTCTACGGCTTGCTGGAGCGGCTGAGCAAGAGCCCAATGGTTGGCCTCAACCGGGCGATCGCCGCGGCGATGGTCGACGGGCCGGAAGCGGGGTTGGCGCTGCTCGAACCGCTGGCGGACTCGCTTGCCGACCACCACCGCCTGCACGCGACCCGCGCTCACCTGCTCGAGCTGGCGGGGGACCAGCCGGCGGCGATTGAGGAATTCGAGCGCGCCGCCCGCGGTACCAACAGCCTGCCGGAGCAGCGTTACCTGCAGACCCAAGCCGCCCGCCTGCGCGCTGCCCGCCACGAAGATCTGTGAGGGGGTGTCGATCTGGTGCTTTCCCGTTCGTCGTGGGGGTAGACGTTCAAAGACAACAAAGGAGCGCACCAATGGGCAAGATCGTCGTAACCGAGTTCGTTTCCCTCGATGGGGTGATGGAGGATCCGGGCGGCGCCGAGGACTACCACCACGGCGGCTGGACCTTCGAGTTCGACCGCGGCGAGGAGGGCAACAAGTTCAAGCTCGATGAGCTCTTCGAGGCCGAGGCGCAGTTGCTCGGCCGGGTCACTTACGAGGGTTTCGCCGCCGCCTGGCCCGAGCGCGAAGACCCGGGCGGGTTCGCCGAGCGGATGAACTCGATGCCGAAGTACGTGGTCTCCTCGACCCTGAGCGAGGCGAGCTGGAACAACACGACGATCCTCGACGGCGAGCTGCCCGATGCGATCGCCAAGCTGCACCGCGAGATCGACGGCACGATCCTCGTCGCCGGCAGCGCCCAGCTCGTCCAGGGCCTGCTCGAGCACGACCTGATCGACGAGCTGCGGCTGATGGTCTTCCCGGTGGTGCTCGGCGAGGGCAAGCGCCTCTTCGGCGACGTCAGCGCCAAGAAGCCACTGCGGTTGACCGACTCGAAGATGGTCGGCGATGGGGTGGGGATCCTCACCTACGAGCCGAGCGTCACGCGCTGATCGTTGAGGCGACCCACGGCTGCGGTGTGGGTCGGCTCCCGCGATGGCGCGACGCGGGGACCGACCCTGCCTTGACTGGATACCTAGGCGTGCTTGAAGATCTGCACGCTCGGTATGACCGAGGGAATCGGTTTGGCCTTCATCCCTACTCTCACCTCCCTTCCCCGCGTCGTCATCCCGACGCTGCTGTCGGGACGGGGAAGGTTCCGATGGTAGGGATTCCCCGAGTATCCGTTACTTCCTGAACGAATCAGTACCCAGCAGGCGCGAAAGGTCTTATGCTCCGGGTCCGTTGACTATGCAGATCAGGTTGACCAAGAGGGGGCTGAGGTGAGGACGACGACCAGGCCAGAGCGCTCACGCAGCGTCGAGGAGGCTGCCTCTTATGCCGTCGGGCACCGGATCCGGATCGAAATCCTCGGACTCCTCAACGAAGGCACCTACAGCCCAAGTGAATTGGCCAAGCAGCTCGGCCGGCCAATCACCACCGTCAGTCACCACATCAAAGAACTTCTCGACGCCGGCTGCATCGAACTGGCTAAAACCGTGAAGGTCCGGAACGCCGATCTGCACTTCTACCGCGCGATCGAGCTGCCCTTCATCTCCGATCAGGAAGCGGAAGCGCTGCCGGCTGAGGTCAAACAGGAATTTGCCGCGGTGATCCTGCAGGCGATCATGGCCGAGGGCTTGGGCGCGCTTTGGGCCGGCAAGATGAGCAACGACCCAAACGTGCGGATGATGTGGCGCTGGTTCAACCTCGACGCGCAGGGTCGTCAGGAGCTGGCTGACGAGCAGCGGGAATCCTGGGAACGAATCGTCGAGATCGAGGCCAGGGCAGCGAATCGCTGCGCCGAGTCGGGCGAGGAGACGACCTCGATGATCGTCACCACGATGGGCTTCGAGCGCAGCCGGCCGGTCCATTTAGCCCTGCCGGAGGCCGATCGGCTCAACCCAGGGAAACGCTGAGCATAAGCTAAACCTCATTCGATTAATCGGTATGGACTGAAGCGTTCCGCTCTGAAACCGTTTACAGCGCAAATCGAGTGCGCGCCCCGCGTCGTCAGTGAAGGCGGGGCAGTTCGATTTTCGCGCCCCGGGCGGCGGCCGCTTTAAGAGGAGTCCGCTGCCCGGGGCGCTGTTAAACCTTGACATGAATCCGTGCACTGCTTAGTCTCCGCTCAGATAACCGTTAGTAAACGTGTTGTCTACAAGGGAGTTGGGAGCGGCCGACGTCATGCGCCGGGCCCAGTCCATCGAGCGCTCAGGAGCTGGCGGGGGTCGCGGCTCGGTCCCAGCGGCCCGCCAGCTCCTTTGCAGCCGCGCGCTCCTCGCTGAGGATCCGCTCGGCAACTCCGAGCACCTTCTCGTCGCCGGCGCGCCTCGCTACCCGGGCAAGCAATTCGTAGGCTGCGATCTCGAGGTGCTCGAATGCGAAGGCGAAGACGCTCAGCCGCGCCGCCGTTTCGGGTTGCGCGGCAAAGAATGCGCCCAGCTGCAGGCCGCCGATCCGCAGCACCGCGTCCTTGGCCTTGGCCGGGCCCAACCCGCGCGCTTCGAGCCTTTCCCTGAGCATCAGCTCGTGCTCTTCGCTCTCGCGCAGGTGCCTTTCCAGCAGCTCCTGCAACTCAGCGTCGTCAACCACTTTCGGCGCCATTTCGAGCAACTGCAGGCCTTGCTTCTCGATCGCGTGGGCGGCGGCGAGATAGCGATCCAGCTGCAGGCTGAGTCCCGCCGGCCCATCGCCGTTGAGAGAGGTCTCGACGACGGCGTCAAAGCAGCGAGCCAGGCGCGCGGCCATACCCTCCTCCTCGGCGACGATTTCTTGCGCCATCGCGGCCGTGACGGCGTCGCCGCTGGCTTCCGCCGTGCGCCCCAGCAGCTTGTAGGCGCCAATCTGCAGGTGCTCGTAGGAAAAAGTGTGGGCGGCGAGCTTGTCGGGTGCATCGGGTGGACTGGCGGCAAAGGTGACCGTGCCGATTCCGCCGCTCCAATCGGCTGTGTGCGAAGGGGCAGCTCCGTGCGCCTCCAGCCGCTCCCGCAGGCGCCGCTCGTGCGCTTCCGTTTCCACCAAGTGCGCCGCGAAAATCTCGGCAACCCGATCGTCGCCGACGATCTTCGGTGCTCTGCGCATCTGAATAAGCGCCTGCTCGGCCATCGCATGTACCTCCGCTAGTTGCTCGACTAGTTTGTCCCGCGGACTGACTCGCGGCGTCGCTTTGCCGCCGCCGTGAGCGACTCCCCCCAGCAGCTCGACCACGGCGTCGGTCGCCGTCACCTCGGGCTCCCAGCCAAGCTCGCGGGTGGCGCGCTCCGATGAGATCAACGGGGCGTTCCTGGCCATATCGAGCCAGCCCGGCGAGGTCGGCTGCAGTCGCAGGCGCCAGCTCAGGTCAGCGAGCCGTCGGGCGACCGAGAAAGGCAGCGGGAAGGTGTCGGTGTTCAAAGTCGCGGCAAGCTCGGCTGAGCTGAGCGGGGGGTCCGCGGCGAGATTGAACGGCCCGTGCACGTCGCGGACAGCGGCGAGGGCATAGGCCCGGCCGACGTCGGCGCTGTGTACCGCCTGTACAAAGAGACCGGAAACCCGGGGAATCGCAGGGACCAGGCGCCTGCCCAGGAGGAAATTGGGCAGGAACGGGCCGGCGAACAGGCGACGGATCTCAGTCGCCGCCTCGCCCTTGAAGATCAGCGCGGGACGCAGGCGCACCACCTTGGTCCCGGGCGTGCGCAGCTCGAACGCGTCGAGCTCTTCTTCCACCATCGCCTTATGGCGGGAGTAAAAGGACGTTTCCGTCCCGCCCACCGGCCAATCCTCGCTCACCGGGTGGCCCTTGGGGCCGGGTGAGTAGGCGCTCACCGATGAGGCGTAGATCAACTTCTCCACACCAGCCGCCGCCGCCGCCTCGAACACCCGGCGGCTGCCGTCGACGTTGATCCGCTCGAGGGTCTCGAGGTCGTGGGAGGGGCGGGTCGCCCAGGCCAGGTGGATCACCGCATCGGCCCCGGCGAAGATCGGCTCCAGCTCGGAGCCCACCACGTCGGCCTGGATCCAGTTCGCCTTCTCTGCCCGCCAATCCGGCTGGCGCCGCGCCAAGCCGACGATTTCGTCGATCTCGTCACGCGCGGCGAGCGCTTCGATCACGCTCGCGCCGACGTTTCCCGTTGCCCCTGTGACGACCACTCTCAGCCGGCCGTCGTGGCTGCTCTCACTTGCTGTCATGTTCCTCCGCTTGCCCGCTCCGGAGCTGGCTGAAACCCACCTTCACCGTTGAGTGCAACGCGAAAGGTACCCGGCAAGTTTCCAATCCTCCTTCTCAGCGGGAAGGGCGTACCTATCTGGATCGGTTTTCCTTTTCTTCGGCGCGGGTACGAGCAGCGAACCATGATCGACACCAAGTCGATACCGCGATCCGGAGAGCGCTGGCTCAGCTGCCCGCCCTACACGTTGATCGCCCACATTCTCAGCGTCGACGCCACGGCCGAGCCGGCCCTGGTCACCTACGCGCTGCAGGACGACGAAGGCGGTTTGATCGAGAGCGTCGAGCACGCCGTCCTCGACGACGGCTGGTGGCAGGCCTTTCAGCCGATGCGATTTCGCTTCGGCTGAAACACGGCAGGTGGCGAAAGCTCCTCCTCTCTTTCGGCCCTCCGCTAGTGTCGCCGCAGGGTGCCAGGGACCGTCTCAAATAGCGGCCGTGTCGTATGGCTTTGCGTCCTCGCTATGGTCGTCTTCGCGATCTGGCTGGCGACGCCATCGTCATCCAACGTCGGCATCGGTTTCTTCTTCGCGGTGCCGATTGGGTTGGCGACTTGGTGGTTCGGCCTCCGCGCCGGTGTAGTCACTCTGCTTGGTTGCGGTGTTCTCTACTGCACCGGTGCTCTGCTCGACCCAGTTCCACATTTGGGCATCGCCCTCGCCCTGCGAATGCTGGCTTTCGCGGGGGTTGCCGGCATCGTCTCGATGTTGCGGGAGCGCCAGCTCGCGCTCGAGCGCTCAAACGAAGAGCTGGAGGCGATTCGCGCGGCATTGGCGCCGACGGCGCTGCCCCAGCTTCCGGGGATCGACGCTGCCGCAGCCTTCGCTCCGTCTCAGCTCGGTGTTTCCGGTGACTTCTATCTGCTCACCAACGGTCCCGACCGTTCTGCTGTGGCGATAGTCGGCGACGTGGTCGGCCATGGCCCGGGCGCGGCGCGCTTGGCGACCTTCGTCCGGGCCCGCTTTGCTGCCCTCACCGCCGGCACCAGCGATCCAGCTGAGTTGCTCAACCTTGCCAATGTCGCCCTGCTGGATCGCCCCGGACATGAGAAGGAGCTGGTCAGCGCCGTCTGTCTGCGCCTGCGCGGGGATCAGTTGCATTGGGCGGTCGCTGGACACCCGCCGCCACTGCGGCTGCCGAACCTGGAGGAAATGAAGCCGGGCGGCTCGACCTATCTACTCGGTGCGGATACCGAGCTCGAGCTGACCAGCCGCGAGACGACCCTGCGCCGAGGTGAGGGAGTCTTCCTTTACACCGATGGCGCGACCGACGTGCGGGGCGCCGACGGGATGCTCGGCCTCGCGGGTCTACGGACGCTACTCGCGCCGCTCGTGGAGAAGCCGGCGCGGGCGATTGTCAGCCGGACGGAGAAAGAGATCCTGGAGTGGGCCGAGAAGCCGATCCGGGACGATCTCTGCCTGTTTGCTCTGAAGTCACGGTAAGCGGCACGCTGCGAAGTTTGGACATCGCCCCATCGGGGAATTCAAACGGCTGGAAAACCAGTCGCGAAGTGACCTGATCTCTCACTTGGCAGCGCGGGCAGTTCTCGATCGCCATCGCGTGGATGGCGCTGTAGCTGCTACCGCACTGTTCGCACTTGAACATCGATGATCCTCCTGTAACCCGAAATACTCATTTGGACAACCAGAACTAACTGTGTCTACCCATCTTGCCGAAGCGTCTAAACCTCCAATAAAAGGCTGTGGGATGGAATCTGGTTTCAGGCACGAGGCATTGATCTACGACGACGAAGACGAGTTCCTCGCCCACGCCGTCCCGTACGTCGACAGTGCGGTGGACGCTGGGGAACCCGTCCTCGTCGCTGTCAGCGATCGCAACGTCGGCCTCCTGGGCAAGGAGCTCGGCAGCGCCGCGGCTGAGGTTCGCTTTGCCGCGATCGAGGAACTGGCGCGCAACCCGGCGCGGGTGGTGCCGTTCTGGCGCGACTTCCTTGCTGAGCACGAGGGCGAACCGGTTCGCGGCTTGGAGGAACCGGTGTGGCCGGGGCGCAGCCAGCTCGAGATCGACGAGTGCGAGCGCAGCGAGTCCCTGCTCAACATCGCCTTCACCGCCGATGCGCCATTGTCGTTGCTCTGCGCTTATGACGGCTCGATGCTCGCCGAGGAGGTGCTGGATGGGGTTTCCCGCAGTCACGGCGTCACGTTCGATGGCCATCGCGCCGGCGATCAGTACGCGGGCCGCCTGCCCGCTCCCCCCGAGCGGGCAGCGAGCTTCGAGTTCGATCGCTCCGGCTTGAGCGAGGTGAGGCGCCGGGTTGAGAAGACCGCCGCCACCGCCGGGCTCGGCTGGCGCGCGATCACCGATCTCGTCCTCGCCGCCAGCGAGCTCGCCGCCAACAGCGTCGCCCACGGCGGTGGCGCCGGCATCTTGCGAACTTGGCGCGAGGGTGGTCGCCTGGTTCTAGATTTCGAGGACGCGGGCTGGATCTCCGAGCCGCTTGCCGGGCGGCTGCGGCCGGAGGTCACGCAGGAAAGTGGCCGCGGTCTCTGGCTCGCCAACCAGCTCTGCGACTTGGTGCAGATCCGCTCCAGCGCCGCCGGCACGACCGTGCGCCTGCAGGTCGAACTCGACTGAGGCGGCTTACTCCGCTGTCTCTTCCTCACCCGGCCAACGACCGGTGAAGGTGGCGAAGCTCCTCCGAGCGCCGCGGTCGACCACCCCTTTGACCAGGCGGAAGATCGCCCCCTCGAGCAGCAGCGCCGCGATCAGCTTGGGCCAGGCGATCTCGCGATCCTTCGCCTCGGGTGGATCCTCTTCGTCGAAGATCGCCCAGAGGCGCTCGAAGCCCTTCTGGGCAACGAAACCGGCGATCAGCCCGGCGATGATCCCGATTGGGGCGAAGAGCACCTTCACGCTGGCGAGCTTACCCGCGCCGCCGCCGCGACAAACTGCGCTTATCGTGAACCGATGAGCGCCTCACAGGTGCCTGACTTCGGCGAGCCGATGAAGGCGAAGCTGACCGAGCGCCGCTTCAGCGACCCCGGCTGGCTGTTCGAGCGCAAGCTCGACGGCGTGCGGGCGATCGCGATCAAGAGCGGCGGCGAGGTCCGCCTCGTCTCCCGCACCGGTCGACCCCTCCTCGCCTACCCGGAGCTGATCGAAGCGCTCGCCGCCGATGCCGCTGAGGAGTTCGTCGCCGACGGTGAGATCGTCGCCTTCGAGGGTGTCCAGACGAGCTTTTCCCGCCTGCAGGGGCGGATGCAGATCCAGGACCCCGAGCAGGCGCGGCGGACCGGCATCCCGGTCTTCCTCTACCTCTTCGACCTCCTCTATTTCGACGGCCACGATCTGCGCGGGCTCCCCCTGCGCAAGCGCAAGTCGCTGCTGCGCCGGGGGCTCGGCCTCAGCGGCCCGATTCGTTACACGAGCCATCGCAACGAGCACGGTGAGGAGTACTACCGCGAGGCCTGCGCCAAGGGCTGGGAGGGCCTGATCGCCAAGCGGGCCGATAGTCCTTATTCGGGGCGGCGCAGCGGCGATTGGCTCAAGTTCAAGTGCACCCGGGAGCAGGAGCTGGTGATCGGCGGCTTCACCCCGCCGCAAGGGTCGCGCAAGAGCTTCGGCGCCCTGCTCGTCGGCTATTACGAGGGGGACGAGCTGCGCTACGCGGGCAAGGTCGGGACCGGGTTCAGCGAGCGGGTGCTCGCGGACCTGGGCGCGAAGCTCGAACGCCTGCGTACGGACCATTCGCCTTTCAGCGGCGACGGCCCCCCGCGCGAGGCGCGCTGGGTGCGGCCGGACCTGGTCGGTCAGTTCGGCTTCGCCGAGTGGACCGGCGACGGCAAGCTGCGCCATCCCCGCTACCTCGGCTTGCGCGACGACAAGCGCCCGCGCGAAGTTGTCCGGGAGCGCCCCGAAGCCTGAGCTTGCATACTCAGACATTCGTGTTTACCATTCGCTCCCTCCAACGGCAGCGGGGGCGGGAATGGGCGCGAGCGCGCGGCAACCAGACGATTTTGCAGTTGCCTTCGATTCCGCCTTCGCGGCGCTGCAGGTGCGGGTCGAGTCTGCCTGTGCGGCGGTCGATGACTGGCCCGCGGGAGTCGCGGCGGGGATTCGCGCGGCCTTCGATTGGGTCGCGGAGGAGCCGCGCGCCGCACAGCTCCTCACCAACGACGCACTGGCTGGCGGCAGCGCCGGCTTTGAGCGCTACGAGCGCATGGTCGCCTACGTAGCCAAGCTGCTCGTGCGCGGCCGCGAGCAGGCCGAGCACGGCGAGCGCCTGCCCGAGCTCACCGAGCGGGCGATGGCCAGCGGCGTCGCGATGCTGGTCGCCCAGCGGCTCTCGATGGGCAGGGAGGCGGAGCTGCCGAGCCTCGCACCGGAGGCGATCCAGTTCGTGCTTACGCCTTACCTGGGCAGCGACGGGGCGCGCAGGGTTGCCGGCCTGAAATAGGCCTCATTTGACAGGTGACTAAATAGTCACCTATAGTCTTCGCCATGGACGAGGTGTTCAAGGCCCTGGCCGATCCGACCCGTCGCGGCTTGCTCGACGAGCTCTTCGAGCGGGACGGCCAGTCGCTGAGCGAGCTCGAGCGGCGCCTGCCGATGACTCGCTTCGGCGTGATGAAGCACCTGCGGGTGCTGGAGGAGGCGGGCCTGGTCAAGACCCGCAAGCGTGGCCGCGAGAAGCTGCATTTCCTCAACCCCGTCCCGATCCGGCTCGTCCACGACCGCTGGGTGAGCAAGTACGCCGCGCCATGGGCTGCCGCCCTGAGCGGGCTCAAGCACGAACTGGAGGAGGAAGGAACGATGGAGAAGATCTTCGAGATCTACATCAAGACAACGCCTGAGCGGCTCTGGGAGGCGATCACCGATCCCAAGCTGCGGGCCAAGTACAGCTTCGGGGTCGAGATCGAGTCCGACTGGTCGACGGGCTCCAGCTACGAGTCGGTTCATCCCGGAGCCGGGATCAGGATCGCCGAGGGCGAGAACCTCGAGCTCGACCCACCGCGCCGTCTCGTGCAGAGCTTCACCGCGCTCTGGAGCGATGACGTCAAGGCGCAGGGGACCTCGCGCGTGACCTGGGAGATCGAGCCGGTCGGCGACTCCTGTCAGCTCACCGTCACCCACGATCAGCTGCCCGAGGGAGCGAATCCAGAGCTGTACGGCGGCTGGCCGATGATCCTCTCCGGCCTCAAGACCCTTATGGAGACCGGCGAGGAGCTGACCACCCCGGGCTCGCTGCGCTACTCGGCGGCCGGCGCGGGGGAGTGGTCGAGCTAAGCCGGCGCTTCGCCCGGCGGCAGGTGGCGCCGGAGGAACTCAACCTGGTCTGTAACGGCGCGCTCGAAGGGCGCGCCGTTGTAGATCTCGAAGTGGCCGACGGGGTAGCGGACGATCTCGCCCCGCGGCGCACTCGGCATCGCCGGAGCCGAAGCTGACGTCAGTACGGTCGGCCACGGCCAAGTCGATGCCGGTCAGGCGAGGCCGAGCTCGACCATGCTGCGGCCGGTGTCGGCGATCGAGTCCGCCACTGGGCGCGGCGACCACCCCAGCTCGGTCCGCGCCTTCTCGCTCGAGTAGGTCAGCTTCTTGCCGAGCTGGTTGACGATCGAGCCCACGCTCGGGTCGAAGCGGCCCATCACCTTGACCAGGAGGTCGGGAACTTTGCGGGTCGGCACCTTCTTCGCCTCGGGCCCGAGCTCGCGGCGCAGGATCGCCGCCACTTCGGCCAGCCAGAGAAACTCATCGACGGCGATGAAGCGCTCACCGCCGGCGCTCCCCCCCAACATTGCTTTCACATGCAGGTCGGCGACGTCGCGCACGTCGACAAAGCTGAAACCGATTCGCGGCAGGCCGGGCGTGCCTTTGAGCAGCCGCTGCACCGTCTGCAGCGAGAAGGACGGGTCGCGGTGCAGCAGCGGCCCCAGGATCGCGCCAGGGTTGATCGTGGCGAGCCGCTCTTTCGCGCCCTCTTCTTCGGCCAACTTCCAGGCCGCCTGCTCGGCGATCGTCTTCGAGCGCACGTAGGGCGAGAGCGTGGGGAAGTCGAGGTCGGTCCAGTCGGCCTCAGTCAGCGGTCCGGGCCCTTTTGCCCCGCCGGCGATCGCCGCGACCGAGGAGGTGACGACGATGCGCTTCGCTCCAGCGCCGAGCGCCGCGCGCAACACCCGCAGCGTTCCCTCTCGCGCCGGCACGATCAGCTCGTCTGGATCCTTCGGCTGCGCCGGCGGGAAGGGGGAGGCGACGTGGAGGACGTAATCGCAGCCGGCCACGGCGTCAGGCCAACCGTCGTCCTTGGTCAGGTCGGCGGTGAGGACGCTGAGCCGCTCGCCGGCGTCGACCTGGGAGCCGACCGCCTCGCGCAGCTCGGCCTCGCGAGCCAGGTCCCGGACCGTCGTCCGCACCTCGTAGCCGCGTTCCAGCAGCTCGACGATGCACCAGCCGCCGAGGAAGCCCGAGCCGCCGCTGACTAGGACCGTGCCGCTCATTTCTTGCGCCGTTCAAGCACTTCGCCGAAGGCCTTCTCGATCTCGTCGGTGAGGGTGAGGCGGAAGGTGGCGTTGAGCGCCTCGGAGGCGATCGGGCGCAGCTGCTCTACCGCCTCGGTCATCTCCGGCCAGCGCTCGGCCGGCCGGCCCGCCGCGTCGAACGGCTTCCAGAGCTCCTCGACGAAGAGCTTGACGAAGGCGCGGGCCGAGGACTGCGAGTTGCGGACCAGCTTCTCGATCGCGGCGAGGGCGGCGCTGAGCGGGATGCCGCGGCCGATGACGTCTTCGGCGGCGCGCAGCAGGGCGGGGCTGGGGGCTTCGAAGCGTTCTTCCCCGAGCGGGATCAGCAAGCCCAGCTTCAGCGCCTTGGCAAGCAGCTTCTCGTCGTCAACCTCGAAGCGCTCGACCAGCTCCTCGCGGGTCAGCACCTCCGGCGCCTCAGCCTCGAAAGGTGCTGTGATCGCCTGGCGCAGGCCGACGAAGCGGTCGACGCCGGCGCCCTGCTCCCCGATCAGTCTCTCGATCGCGCTCAGCTTGAAGCCCTCCGCCTGCATCTCCTGGATCAGGCGCAGGCGAGCGACGTGGTCGGGCCCGTAGTAGCCGATTCGCGCCCGCACCTCGGGCGGCGGCAGCAGGCCCCGCGACTGGTGGTTGCGGATGTTGCGCACCGACATGCCGGTCTCATAGGCGAGCTGCTCGATCGTCAGCTCCGCCTGCTCGGCGTCTTCGGTGACGGGCTTCACATTGCGGGTCACGGCCGCAATGCTACCTTGCTCTTTGTAACCTCATTTGAGGTAACGATTTAGAGGTAACCATGAACTTGCCGATTGCAGTCACATCCTCTCCACCCGCCGGCGGCGCCGCGCTCGGTCAGATCGTGATCGCCTCGACCGCCGCCCTCCTGCTCACCGCCGCCCTCCTCTACGTCGGCTTCGGCTACCGCGCCGGCCACCTCGCCTGGCTGCACCGCTTTGCGGCTGAGCTCGAACGGCGCACGGGCTACCCAGCCTGGGTCGGGATTCCAGTCGGGATCGCGAGCAGTTCCCTGCTGGTCGCGCTCTTCGGCATGTATTGGGACATCTCCCTGCACATCGACGTCGGTCGCGACCCCGGTCCGCTCGCCAACCCAGCTCACTACTTCATCCTCGCCGGCCTCTTCGGCCTCTTCACCGCGGGCTTCTTCGCCATGGTCTTGCCCGAGGGCAAGCCGAGCGAGACCGCGGTGCGGCTTGGGCCCGATTGGTACGCGCCCCTCGGCGGCGTCCTGATCAGCGCCTGCGCCGGCTTCTCGCTGATCGGCTTCCCGCTCGACGACGTCTGGCACCGGCTTTTCGGTCAGGACGTGACGCTCTGGGGGCCGACCCACCTGATGCTGATCGGCGGTGCGGCGATGACCCTAATCGGGATCGGCGTGCTCACGGTCGAGGGCATGCGCTCACGCGTGCAGCGCGGCGAGAGCGGCGATCACCGCCGCATCGTGCTCGCCCGCGCGGTGGCCTCGACCGGCGGCCTGCTGCTCGGTCTCTCCACCTTCCAGGCCGAGTTCGACTTCGGCGTACCCCAGTTCAACTTCCTCTTCGAGCCGATGATGATCATGCTCGCCGCCGGCGTCGGCCTGGTCGCGGCGCGGCTCTACGCCGGCCGGGGTGCGGCGATCGGCGCGGTCCTCTTCTTCCTCGTCGCCCGCGGTCTGCTGGCGCTGCTGATCGGCCCGATGCTCGGTGAGACGGTGCCGCACATGCCGCTCTACATCGGCGAGGCGCTGGTCGTCGAGGCGGTGGCGCTGCGAGTCCCGGCCGAGCGGCCGCTCGCTTTCGGTCTCTGGTCCGGACTCGGGATCGGCACCGTCGGCCTGGCATCCGAGTGGGCCTGGTCACACGTCTGGATGCCGATCCCGTGGCCGTCGGCGGCTCTGCCCGAAACAGTGCTGGCGGGACTGGCGATCGCCGTCGCCGCCTCCCTGATCGGTGCCTGGATCGGCACCCGGCTCTCGCCGGAGCCTGGCCGGCGCCGCCCGGGCCTGCGCCTGGGCGCTTGCGCCGGTGCGGCGACGATCGCGGTCGCGACGCTGCTGGCGCTGAACACGCCCGCTGACGAAGGCGTGCAAGCGCGGGTCGCGCTGCGTGAGGTCTCCAGCGGGTCGCGACAGCATGAGGTGAGCGCGACGGTGAAGCTGACTCCCCGCGACGCCGCCGAGGACGCGCGTTGGCTCGACGTCACCGCCTGGCAGGGCGGCGGCCTCGTCGTCGATCCACTCGAACGCGTCGGCCCCGGCGAATACCGGACCACCGAGCCGATTCCGGTCGGCGGCAACTGGAAGACGATGATCCGCCTGCACAGCGGCAGCTCGCTGACCGCTGCGCCGATCTTCCTGCCTCGTGATGCGGCGATCCCGGCGCCTGAAGTCCCCGCCCGCGCCAGCTTCGACCGCGGCTTTGTCGATGAGACCCAGCTGCTGCAGCGCGAGAAGACGGGCGGCTCGCCAGCGCTTGTCGCCGTCGCCTACGCGACGGTCGCCAGCATCGCCCTCTCGCTGCTCGCCCTGCTTGCCTGGAGCCTGCACCGCCTCGCCTTTCCGCCGCGTCCGCTGCCTTGGCGCCGCGGCAGCGCCAAGGCAGCGCCCAACACGACCCCGGCGCTGCAGCGATAGCGATGCTGCCGCTGGCCCACCACAACTTGGTGATGGCCCTGCCGGCCTTCGGGCCGGTCCTGCTGGTCACCTTGGTGCTCGCGATCCACGCCTTTCGCAACCGCGAGTCGCGCCACCCCGACGAGGGTTAGCCGCCCGAGGTCACCGTGGGCTCAGAGGTTGAAGGCTTCCCGCCGGGCCTCGGGCACCAGATCGACGTACTGCCGGTGGCGCTGCACGTAGTCGTTGACGAAGGGGCAGAACGGCAGCACCTCCAGCTCCCGCGCCCGGGCGTCGTCGAGAGCGAACACGATCAGCCGACTGCCGAGCCCGCGGCCCTCGAACTCGTCATTGACCTCCGTATGGACCAGCTCGATCAGGTCGTGGTGCAGCTGGTACCTGAGGAAGCCGGCCAGCCTCTCGTCGGCTCGGATCTCGTAGCGCTCCCTCTCGGCGTTGTCCTCGATCGTGATCTTGGCGGCGCTCATCTCGGCGTCCCACCCTAGCCCGGCGCGATCGGCGGCGGTGGGGCAAAGTGCTGCCGCTAGGATGCGAAGCGTGTCCGAGCACGCCATCGTCTCTGCCTATCTCGAGTCGGCCTCGTCGTCTCAGCTCGACCCTGGCGCGCTTGCTTTCTACGCCTCCCTGGACCGGATCGGCCAGCAGTCGCCGGGGGTCGCGGCCTCGATCGTGCGCGAACTCCACGCCCAGCGCTCCAACGTCAAGCTGATCGCCAGCGAGAACTACGGCTCGCTGGCGACCCACCTGGCGCAGGGCAACCTCTTCACCGACAAGTACGCCGAGGGCTTTCCCGGGCACCGCTTCTACGCCGGCTGCGAGAACGTCGACGACGTCGAGAACGAAGCGGTCGGGCTCGCCAAGGAGCTCTTCGGCGCCGAGCACGCCTACGTGCAGCCGCACTCCGGCGCCGATGCAAACTTGGTCGCCTTCCTGGCGATCCTCGGGGTGACGGTCGAATCGCCGCTGCTCGAGGAGATCGACTTCAAGAGCCCGGTCAAAGTGCCGCTCGAGGACTGGAACCGGATCCGCGGCGAGCTCAACAACCAGCGCCTCTTGGCGATGGACTTCTTCTCCGGCGGCCACCTCAGCCACGGCTACCGCTTCAACCTCTCCAGCCGGCTCTTCCAGGCCAACGCCTACTCGGTCGACCCCGAGACCAAGCTGCTCGACATGGACGAGGTGCGGCGCCAGGCGCAGGAGGTGCGCCCGCGCGTGCTGCTCGCCGGCTACAGCGCCTACACGCGCAAGATCAACTTCGCTCAGATGCGCGAGATCGCCGACGAGGTCGGCGCGGTGCTGATGGTCGACATGGCCCACTTCGCCGGCCTGGTCGCGGGCAAGGTCTTCACCGGCGACTTCGACCCGGTGCCGCACGCCCACATCCTCACCTCGACCACGCACAAGACCCTGCGCGGGCCGCGCGGCGGCATCGTCCTCTGCAAAGGCGAGTTCGCCGAAGCCGTCGACAAAGGCTGCCCGACCGTGCTCGGCGGGCCGCTGCCGCAGGTGATCGCCGCCAAGGCCGTCGCCTTCCGCGAGGCGCTGCAGCCCGACTTCCGCGACTACGCGCGGCGCATCGTCGAGAACTCGAGCACGCTTGCCGAGGAGCTGCAGCGGCGTGACGTCCAGGTGCTTACCGGCGGCACCGACAACCACATCGTCCTCGTCGACGTTGCCGCCTCGTTCGGGCTCAGCGGCATGCAGGGCGAGCAGGCCCTGCGCGAGTGCGGGATGACGATGAACCGCAACGCGCTTCCCTTCGACGAGATGGGCCCCTGGTACACCAGTGGCCTGCGGCTCGGCACCGCCGCGATCACCACGCTCGGCTTCGGCGCGGCGGAGATCGCCGAGGTCGCCGACGTGATCAAGTTCGTGCTCAGCGAGACGCGCCCCGCCGCCGGTGGGGACGACCCGAAACGGGCCAAGGGCGAGCACGAGGTACCGGCCGAGGTGATCGAGGCGGCGCGTGGGCGGATTCACGACCTGCTCGCCAAGCACCCGGTCTATCCCGAGATCGATCTCGGCCTGATCGCCTCGACCCCGCTCGGGCGCGAGGCGCTCGGCGACGAGGCCGCGGCGCTGGCGGGCGTCGCCTGAGCCGACGAGCGGGACTGCCGCGCCCGGCGGCGAATAGCATCTCGCGCTCGTGACACCCTCCTTCGCCTCCTACATCGGTGGCTGCTTTGCCGTGATCGGCATCGTCAGCGCCCTCGGGCTCGGCGGCTACTGGCTTCGGCGCTGGATCGTGCCGGAATTCTCCGGGGCCCTTGCCCGCCTCGCCGACGCCACGGTCGGCACCGGCCTGCTGGTCCTCAGCCTCGAGCTGCTCGGCTCGCTGAGCATCCTGCGGCTGGGCTGGATCGTCGTCGTCTGCATCGGGGTCGGCTTGCTCGCGGCGCTGCTCGGCTGGAGCAAAGCGCCGCGGGATAACCGCGAAGTGAGCGCACCGCAGGTGCAGAAAGTCGCCCTGCTGATCGCCCTTGCCGTCGCCTCCTTCACCGTCGCCGAGTGGACCTTCCCCTCGCAGCTCGCCCTCGACCAGGGCATGTTCGGCGGCGACACGACCTGGTACCACATGCCCTTCGCCGCCCGGTTCGCGCAGGAACATTCGATCGTCCACCTGCAATTCACCGACCCGCTGCGGCTCGCCGCCTGGTTCTACCCGCAGAGCTCCGAGCTGATCCACGGCAGCGCCATCGTCATCTTCAAGAGCGACTGGCTCTCGCCGCTGATCAACCTCTTCTGGCTCTCGATCGCCCTATTGGCGGCGTGGTGCATTGGCCGCCCGTACAAGGTCGGGCCGGCGACGCTGGTCGCGGGCGCGATCGTGCTCGACGCCGGCGTGATGATCGAAACGCAGCCGGGGGAGGGGCGCAACGACATCATGGGCCTCGCCTTCCTGCTCGCCTTCGCCGCCTTCCTGATCAACGCCCACCAGCGACGCGCGCCGGCCGAGGGAGCGGCGGTGCAGGACACGCCCGAGCTGGGCGCGCCGCTGCTCGACAAGGGACCGCTGGTGCTCGCCGGGATCGCCGCCGGGCTGGCGATCTCGGTCAAGTTCACCTTCCTCATCCCGGTCGTCGCGATCGGCCTCGGCGTGATCGTCTTCAGCGGTCGCGGCCGGCGCCTGACCACGGCCTGGGTGCTCGGCCTCTCGACCTTCGTGGTGGGCGGCTACTGGTACGTGCGGGCGGCGATCAAGACCGGCGGCAACCCGATCCCGACCACCGGCCTCGGGCCGCTGCACCTGCCCCAGCCCGATCAGATGCCGCTCGACCCGCGGCCGCGCTTCGCCGTCGCCCACTACCTGACCGAGCCGACGATCTACCGCAAGTGGTTCTTCCCCCAGCTCGACAACGCCTTTGGCCCGCTCTGGCCGCTGATCCTGATCATCGCCGTCGCCGCCGCGGTCTATATCGCCTGGCGCTCGCGCAACGTAATCCTGCGCGTGATCGCGCTGGCGGCGCTGGCGACGGCGCTCGTCTACCTGGTCACGCCGCTGACCGCGGCCGGGCAGGAGGGCTCGCCGACCGGCTTCTTCACCAACACCCGCTACCTGGTGCCGGGGCTGGTGCTGGCGATGGTGCTGGTGCCGATCGCCCGGCCGCTGCGCGCCCCCGACCGCCGCGCCTGGCAGACGCTGCTCTTCTTCACCGCCGTCTACGCGATCACGGTGCTGACCACGCCGCGCTGGTACCCCGGCTTCATCGTCGGCACGATCTTCCTTACCCTGGCCCTGGTCTGGGCGCCGGCGGGGCTGGGCTGGGCTCGCTCGCGGCGGGTGATGAGCCGTGCGGCTGTGGCCGGAGCGGCCGCGACCGTGGTGCTTTTGGCAGTCGTGCTCGGCCGCGCCCAGGAGGTCCAGTACTACAAGCACCACTACACCCGCACCACGCTCTTCCTCCAGGACGGCGGCCCCCAGAAAGCATTCGAATTCGCCCATAACCAGCAGAACAAGCGAATCGGCATCGCCGGCTCGGGTGAGATCTTCTTCGGCCAGTACGGCTTCTACGGCGCCAACCTCAATAACTACGTCCAGTACATCGGCGTGCCCGGTCCCGACGGCACCTACCGCCTCGCCACCACCTGTCGCCAGTTCAAGCGCCGCATCAACGCCGGCGACTACGACTACCTGATCATCAGCAAGTTCACCCAGGACGCCGCCGACTCGCCCTACTGGTACCCGATCTACGCCTGGATCAAGGACGACCCGGCGCTCAAACTGGTCCTGATCGAGCCCGACATCACCCCCCAGCCCGACGCCGTCTTCAAGGTCAACGGCAAGCTCGACCCGGCCAGCTGCGCCTCGAACGGCTGAGGATGTGGACCCAGCGGGCGATCGCACTGCAACCGCAGCGGCGCGGCTTTCACTTGGTCACCGCGGAAGTGCTCGACGCTTTGCCCGAGCTGGAGAAGATCTCAGTCGGGATCCTGCACCTGCTGATCCAGCACACGTCGGCCTCCTTGAGCGTGAGCGAGAACGCCTCGCCGGAGGTGCGGCGCGACTTCGAGGCCTGGTTCGATCGCGCCGTGCCCGAAGGCGCTCCATACTGGACTCACACGCTCGAGGGCGACGACGACATGCCCGCCCACATCAAGGCGGCGCTGCTGGGCCCGTCGTTGACGCTGCCGATCAGCGAGGGCCGGCTCGCGCTTGGGACGTGGCAGGGCATCTACCTCTGCGAGCACCGCGATCACGGCGGCCCGCGCTCGTTGGTCGCGACCGCCTGGGGCGAGTCGGCCTAAGCGCTGGCGCGCTGATCCCAGGCGCGCTCGACCTGTCGCAGCAATGCGGGGTAGACGATCCAATAGCGGAAGGGCTTGATCAGGGCCATATAGCCGCGGCCGAAGGCGCCGCGGGGCTTGACGTAGACGGCCATCTGCCCCTGGTAGGTGCCGTTGCCCCGATCGGCCCAGGCGAGGTGGGCGACGCCGTGGACGGTCTGGTTTGAGACCTCGGCGGCCGCCTCGTTGTCGGTGCGGTAGAGGGGAGTGAAAGGGAGTCGCCCGAAGTCCACGTCATCTCCGGTGCCGCGCAGGTCGTCCGGCAGGCGCCCGAGCAGCGAGTCTTCGTCGCTGCCGGGGATCGAAAGCGGCTCGCTCGGGCTCTCGGCGGCTGGAGCGGCGATCCTGCCCAGGCCGAACCACTTGCCGAGCTGGTCGCGCAGGTTCCAGAGGAAGCGGGTGGGGGCCGAGTCTGAGTCGGCGGGATCGAGTGAGAGGGAGAGCTCCAGGAACTCGCCGAAGTCCCCGGCGCCGCCCCGAGCAGGAAGGGCCCAGACATCCTCGAGCTCGAAGTCCGAGACGATCTCGTGGATTCGCCACGGTCCTCGTTCCTGCTCGATGTTCGGAAGCCGCCCGCTTTCCCGCGATCCATACGTCACCGTATGGACGGTAGACGCCCAACCCGGATCTGTCAATACGGTGCCGTATAGGTTTGACCGATGGCGAAGGTACGGACCCCCCGGAGCGCTTGGATCGAGGCAGCGATGCGGGCTCTCGCGGTGGGAGGGCCCGAGGCCGTCCGAGTCGAGGCGATCGCCAAGCGGCTCGGCGTTTCCAAGGGCGGCTTTTACTGGCACTTCGAGGATCGCGAAGCGCTGCTCGCGGAGACGTTCGACGCCTGGGAACGAGCCATGATCGACGACGTCATCGTTTCGGTCGAAGGCGCTTCAGAAGACCCCCGGGCGAGGCTGCGCCGGCTCTTCGCGATGGCTTCCGGGGCGAAGCAGCTCTTTGCCGTCGAGCTCGCCTTGCGCGACTGGTCGCGCCGGGACCGGGCGATCGCCAAGCGCCTGCGCCGGGTCGACGATCGCCGCATGGAGTTCCTGCGCACGCTCTTCGGCGAGTTCTGCAGCGAGGATGACGCCGAAGCGCGCGCCTTGCTGGCCTACACCCTGTTCATCGGCAGCTACTTCGTCGCCGGGGGCCGCGGCAAGCGAAGGCGGGCCGAGCTCGTCCAGCTCGCACTCGACCGCCTTCTTGCCGAACGCTGGGAGTGAGCCCTATTCGAAGTCCTCGGCCTCGGCGATCTCACGCAGTTCGATCTCGCCGGGCTCGTCGTGCGGGTTGGGGCAGCGCTTCATCCACTCGACCGCGTCCTGGAACGAGTCCACCTGCAGGATCCAGAAGCCGGCGATCAGCTCCTTGGTCTCGGCAAAGGGCCCGTCGGTGACCGTCCGCTCGCCCTCGCCGCCGTAGCTGACCCGGGCGCCCTTCGAGCTCGCCCGCAGGCCATCGCCGGAGAGCATCACGCCGGCCGCGGCCATTTCTTCGTTGAACTTGCCCATCTCGGCCAGCAGCTCAGGGCTCGGCACCGCGTCGGGCTTCTCCGACTCCTTGCTCGCCTTGACGATCGCCATCACTCTCATTGGGGTCCTTTCGATTGTCGTGTCCGCGAGAGTTCGCCATTCGCTCACTCTCGCCTCTTTACCCCTACGACGAACGGGCCGCACCGAGATCGACATGCGCCCGAAATTCTTTTTGCGGCGATGCCCTAGCCCACGGTGCGTCGCCGGTAAGCAGCCAGCGTCAGCGGCGCGATCACGGCGATCAGTCCCAGGCACCAGAGCACCGAGCAGAGCACCGGGTGCTGCAGCGGCCAGCCGGCGTCGCTCGGGGTGGCGGTCGGGTTGCCGAAGAGGGTGCGGACCGCCGCGGCCCAGGAGCTGACCGGGTTGTATTCGGCGAACTGGCGCAGGCCCGTCGGCAGGCCGGCGATCGGGACGAAGGTCGCGGCGACGAAGGTGAGCGGGAAGACGACCAGGAAGGCGACCCCCTGGACCACGTCGGGGCTGCGGGCGAGGACGCCGATCAGGGTGCCGAGCCAGAGCATCGCCAGCGCCAGCAGGCCGAGAAAGGCGAAGCCGGCGAGCGCTTCGGCCGGATCGCTGTGGATCCGCCAGCCGACGACCAGGCCGCTGACGACCATGATCGCGATCGCCAGCACCGAGGCGGCGAACTCGGCGGTGAGGTGGCCGAGCAGGAAGGCCGGCCGCGACATCGGCAGTGAGCGGAAGCGGTCGAGGATGCCCTCACCGAGGTCGGTCGCCATCGAGACGCCGGGGCCCATCATGCCGAAGGCCAGGGTCTGAACCAGGATCCCGCCGATCAGATATTCGTGGTAGTCGCCACCGCCCGGCACCGCGATCACTTCGCCGAAGACGAAGGCGAAGAGCAGCACGAACATCAGTGGCTGCAGGGTGACGTCGAGCAGCTTCTCGGGGATCTGGCGGATGTGGGCGAAGCTGCGGCCGGCGAGGACCAGCGTGTCGCTGGCGAGCCAGCGCAGGCGGGCCACTCCCGGCGCCGTGGTGGGCAGGGTTGTGGTGGTCATGCGGGTACCTCCTGGGCCTGCGTGGGACGGGTGAGGGAGAGGAAGACGTCGTCGAGGGTGGCCTCGCGACGGTGCACGTCGGTCGCCTCGATGCGGGCGTCGTCGAGGGCGCGGACGACCTCGATCAAGCGGGTCGACTCATTCGCCGGCGCGGTGACCAGCGAGCTTTCGGCGTCGACCTCCGCCGGTCCGGCGGCGACGCTTTCAAGCGCGCTGGCGGCCCCGGCGAGCTGGTCGTCGGCGGCGACCGCGACCGCGATTCGCTCGCCTCCGTGGCGGGCCTTGAGCTCGGCCGGCGTGCCGGTGGCCGCGATGCGACCGTGGTCGAGCAGGACGATCCGGTCGGCGAGCCGGTCCGCCTCCTCCAGGTACTGGGTGGTCAACAGCAGGGTGGTGCCATCGCCGACCAGCTCGCGCAGCAGCGCCCAGAGCTCGTTGCGGCTTTCGGGGTCGAGCCCGGTCGTCGGCTCGTCGAGGAAGAGCACGGGCGGGGAGGCGACGAGGCTGGCGGCGAGGTCGAGTCGCCGCCGCATGCCGCCGGAGAAGTCGCGGACCAGGCGGTCGCCGGTGTCGGCGAGCTGGAGGCGCTCCAGCAGCTCGAGCGCGCGTTGGCGGGCGACGCGGCGGGGCAGGTGGTAGAGCCGGCCGATCATCTCGAGGTTGGCGCGGGCGCTCATCAGGCCATCGACCGTGGCGGCCTGGTTGGTCAGGCCGATCCGCTCGCGGACGCGCCCGGGCTCGGCGACGACGTCGAAGCCGTCGATCATGGCGCTGCCGGCGCTCGGCAGGGCCAGGGTGGTGAGGATGCGGATCGCCGTCGTCTTGCCGGCACCGTTGTGGCCGAGCAGGCCGAGCACCGAGCCGGCGGGGACCTCGAGCTGGAAGTCGCGCAGCGCCCATTGCTCGCCGTACTGCTTGCCGAGGCCGGTGGCGGAGATCGCGATTGAAGATTGCGTTTCAGGGTTCATTTCGTACCTCGTACGGTTGTTTCGTACAGCGTACGAGTACCTTAGCAGTACGATGTACGAAATGCCTTCGCGTCCAACAGATCGCTCCGAGCGCACCCGACAGCGGGCCGAGGAGAAGATGCAGCGGGGTCAGGCCCGGGTCGACCAGGCCCAGGAGCGACTCGAACGGGCGCAGGAGCGGATGGAGCGCGAGCGCGAGCGGATGGAGCAGGCGCTGATCTGGCTGCGCGAGGAGCCGAGCTCGCGCCGTCCCTCACACACCCGCGCCGACATCGCCCGCGCCGCCCTGGCGATCGCCGACGAGGAGGGCTACGAGGCGCTCTCGATGCGCCGCGTCGCCGAGCGGCTCGGCGCCGGCACGATGACGCTCTACCACTACGTCCGCAACAAGGACGAGCTGATCACCCTGATGGCGGACGAGGTAATGGGCGAGGTCCTCGTCCCCGCCGAGGAGCTGGGCGAGGACTGGCGCACGGCGACGGCCCAGATCGCCCGCCGCACCCGCGCTGCCTTCCACCGCCATCACTGGGCGATCGACCGGCTCGGCGATGGCCGCCCGGGGCCCAATGGCATTCGCCACTTCGAGCAGTCCCTCACCGCCGTCTCCTCGCTCGATCTGCCCGACGGCGAGAAGTTCGAGCTGATCAGCCAGATCGACGACTACGTCTTCGGTTTCTGCCTGCGCGAGGCGCAGGAGGCGGAGGAGCACCGCCGTGGCTTTCCCGCCGACGTGCTCGAGTTCTTCCAGCGCGAACTCGACAGCGGCGAGTACCCCAATATCCGCGACTTCCTCGGCGAGGACATCGGGGCCGGGGTAGATCGAATCGCCGATCTCCTCTTCGATGAGGACCGCTTCGAGCGCGGGCTCGAGCGCCTGCTGGAGGGGGTTGAGGCAAGCCTCGCGGCCGCGAAAAAGCCCCCCAGGTCTAAGCGGCGGAGCCGCTGACCACGCGGGTCATCAGCGCCGCCGCCGCGGCGTCGTCCAGCCCCTCGCGATCAAGCCGCTGCCAGGTCCAGAAGTCGAGCGCGAGGGCGACCAGCGTCCGCGCCTCGGGGCCGTCGAAGCCGGCGGAGAAGAGCGAGGCCAGCTCGGCCAGCATCGGGTCGGTCGATTGCGCCATCCACGTCTCGAGCTCGGGCACCGTCGGCCTTTCACCGAAGACCCGTCGCTGCATCGGGGCGTTCTCGCGGTACCAGCCGTAAAGGCCAGTGAGCGCGGCCCGCAGGCGCTCCCGCGGATCCTCGATCGCGAGAACCGGCCCCAGGTCGGGCAGCGGGTGCCGTTCCATCCAGTGCTGGGTGCAGGCCGGCAGCAGTGCTTCCAGGTCGGGGAAGTGGTTGTAGACCGTCAGCCGTTGCACGCCGGCGCGGCGGGCGATGTCGGCGACCGTCGTCTTCGCCACGCCCACCTCTTCGTGCAGGGACGAGGCCGCGGCGGCGATCCGCTCGCGGGTGGCCTGCTGGGCCTCCGCCCGGGCCTTCAGCTCGTATTTGCGCTTTTCAGTTGACACAGCGTTCAATGATGTTACAGTGCGGCCGATCGTTAAACACCTAGTTCATCGAAAGGACAGCATGGACACTCCCGCCGCCCCCAAGATCGTCAAGCCGAGCGAAGGCAAGGCCGGCAGCCTCGGCTCGATCGGCGTCCGCTTCATGATCGACACCGAGGAGACGCACGACGGCGGCTTCTCCCTGGTCGAACACCCGATGCCCCCGCACGCCCTCGCCGCGCCGCTGCACCGACACAGCCGCGAGGACGAGTACTCCTACGTGTTGACGGGCAAGATGGGCGCGCTGCTCGGCGACGATGTCGTCTACGGCGAAACCGGCGACCTGATTCACAAGCCGCGCAACCAGTGGCACACCTTCTGGAACGCCGGCGACGAGCCCTGCCGGCTGCTCGAGATCATTTCTCCGGGCGGCTTCGAGAACTATTTCGACGCGTTGGTCGATGCCATCGCCTCCGACTCAATGGATCCTGAGAAGCTGGCGGCGCTGGAGGAGCGCTACGGCATCGAGCACGACCTCGAATCGATCCCGGGCCTCTGCGAGCGTTTTGGCCTGACGTTTGGCTAGGGCGCCGGGCGCCCTTTTTCCTCTTGGGCCTGCTTTAGCGCCTCGATGCCCCGCTCCATCATTTCGCCGGTCGGCGCGGCGGCCTCGTTGGGAAGGAGGTCCGCGGTCCAGACGAAGCGGCTGCCCTCGCCCTCAGCGAAAACCTGGGCCGCGCCGTTGTGGTGGGAGTAGGGGCCGTCGACGACCGACCAGACCAGGCGCCGCTGCTCCTCGTCGCAGGCGACCAAAACCTCGCGCACCTCGGCACCGTTGAAGAAGGTGACGATCCTGTCCTCGCCGTCGAGCCGCGCGTCGGTGACGAAGCCCGGCACAAGTCGCTCGTGGATCGCGCCCCAGTCGCGCAGCGCATCCCAAACCTGGTCGGCCGGGGCTTCGATCAGTCGTTCCACGCGAATGGTCGCCATCCGCGCATTCTCACGCTCAACTCGGCGGCGAGGCGGGTCGCCTTATCGGACACCGCGATCAGCTCGAGCTTCATCTCCATCTAGGGCCCATTAAATCCCACCGCGAAGCAGGGACCGCCGCCGCAGTTGTCGCTCGCCGGGATCGCGCCTTCGAAGAAGTCGGAGACGAGCTGCTGCTCGGCCGGCGTTGCGCGTGGCGCCCCGTGCGGGTCGGCACCGGCGCGGTTTGGCACGTTTTCGTAGGGCGGTGGTTCGGTGCCGATCACGCTGCCGGGGTTGGCCGGGTCTTCGCGGATCGGGCCGGTGTCCCAGTAGTAGATCGCCGAGCCGGTGTAGGGGTAGCGGCGGATCGAGGGGACGCCCCAGAGCACGTCGGTGTCCGGCCAGCGTCCTTTGAAGAGGACCGGGGTGTGGGCGCGAGCGCCGATCGTTCGCGCCTCGACGTCGGCCTGGTAGTCCGTCACCTGGTGATCGCCGAAGGCGACGTCCATCAGCACCTGGTGAGCCGGCGTTCCCGGCAGCGGGTTGTCGGTCATGCGGTGCGCGTAGCCGTTCGGCTCACCCCGGTCCCAGAGCATCTGGATCAGGTTGAGGACCAGCGGCCGCGCCGTTTCGTTGGGGTAGGAGGGATAGAGGACTCCGGCGAACGGATCGAAGTCGACCGAGCGTGGCAGCAGCACTGAGTAGTTCATCGCCGGCACGCCCAGCGAGGCACGGGTGAAGTCGGGCGCGAGCGCGGTGAGCGCACCGCCCATGATCCCGCCCTGGCTGTTGCCGTTATAGAAGAGGGCGCTGGTGTTGAGCGCCGAGGGGCTGGACGCGGTTCCGTCTTGGTGAAATGCGGGCGCGGTGGTGAAGCCGCTGGAGCTGATCATCGCCCGGCCCAGGTAGAGCTCATCGAGCAGACCTTGCTGCAAGCGGTCGGGGATCGCCGGGAAGCGAGAGAGCTCCTGCAGGGCGGAGATCGCCACCGGCACGTCCGATTCCGACATGCCGATCTCATCTGTCGCGCAAGTGACGATGTCGTGGGCCTGGGCGAGGGCGCGCTGCGGCGCCGAGGCGACCTCGGCGGCGCGGCCGAAGAGGCCATGGCCGTAGAGCGAGAGCCGGCCCGATTGCGGCGCGCCGCTGACCCCCGACTCGGGCACGATGCAGTCGAAGTTGGCGCTCCAGGTGCCGTTCTGGGTCGGGGTGCCGTTTGCGCTGAGCAGGAGAGTTCCGCCCGGCCCGCAGTTAGGGGTGAGGTAGCAGGGGACCTGGAAGGTGCCCTGAACGCGGCGGGCGATTTCGCCGGGGACCGGGTTTTCTTCAACGTTCGTCACCTGGAAGCTGGGCGAGACGCCCTGCGGGATGCCGTCGGCGAGGTTGGAGTCGCCGAGCTGGGCGAAGGCGGCGTTGCGCATTGCCAGCGCCCGGCTGGAGTTGTTGGCGTCGCTGGCGACGGTGAAGTCCCAGGCCAGGTAGAGCTTGTGTCGCGGGATGCCGGACTTCTGCAGGCGCTTGAAGATCGCTTCGAAGTGGCCGCGCCGTGCCTCGATCTCGGGTTGTTTGGAGGGCACTTTGTCCCGGTAGTAGCGGAAGGCGGCGGGGGCTTCGATCTCCTCACCGGCGGCATTGCGGAGGTCGCGCAGGGCGACGATGTAGCGATGGCCGCCGGCGAAGTTGGTCGCCGGGTGTATCTCCAGCGCCGCCTTCGAGGGATCTTTGGCGAGGGAGTCGATCTCGACCCAGATCGGCCAGCGTTTGCCGGTCGCGGCGTCGATCACCACTACCGGGGCGTTGCCCTTGCGGTAGCGACCGATGTGGTTGATCGGCACGGCGCCGGTGGCGCGGACGTCAGCGACCGTTTCGATTCCGGGCACCTTGACCAGGATCGTCGCCCCCTGGCTGAAGCCGTCCGAGGCGTTGTAGGGGTCGGCCGCGATGTGCTGGCCGAAGACGTTGGCCGGCATACCGGCTGTCTTGAAGTTAATGCGCCGCCCGGTGGGGCTGCTCGCGTCCGGGACCGTGTAGTAGTCGTCCGGGAAAGGCAGCATGCAGAGCGTGTTGTCGGGTGCGGCGATGAAGTCGCAGCTCTGCGCTTCGGAGGTGTCGATCGGCGGCAGTCCTGGCTTCGGCTTGCCGTGGTTCCCCGGGGACGCAAAAGCGACGGCAGGCACGAGCAAGATCACCAAAAACGCCGCAAGCGCGGCACGCGACACAGTCCTCATCGGCTTCCCTCCAACCCTCGGAGATCGGCCCCCTGCGCGTCCCGCTCGATCGGGACTCACCGGACCTCAAGTCCGCCTTCGATGCTAACAGCCACCCAGGTGCGCATTGACCTCTGACGGGGCGGTCCGCGGCCTAGTAGTCGAACAATTCGCCGAGGAAGCCCTGACCCGGCTGTGCGTCGCGGTCGCGGTCCGTGCGACTTCCTCCGTCCGCGTGGGCTCCCAAATAGGTGCTCTCGATGCCGATCAGGCGCTCCAGCTCACCGCGGTCGAGGAAGATGCCGTGGCAGACGGTGCACTGGTCGATCGTGATGCCATTGCGCTTATACGTGCGCATCGGGTTGTGGCACTTGAGGCAGATCAGATCCGTGGTCGTGTCGCTCATCAGGTGAAGGTAGCTTGGCATTTCCGCTCTCGCGGCTGAGTCCGAATCCGGGATTTGACCTGTGTAGCGTGCGAATGGTGCGCATCGCCACCTGGAACGTCAACTCGATCAAGCAGCGGTTGCCACGCTTGTTGCCTTGGCTGGACGAACGGCGTCCGGACGTGGTCTGCCTGCAGGAGACGAAGCTGACCGACGATGCCTTCGAGGAGCTGCTGGGCGAAGAGCTGGCCGACCGCGGCTACGAGATCGCCCTCCACGGCGAGGCCAGCTGGAACGGCGTCGCGATCCTCTCGCGGGTGGGCCTGGAGGACGTCGCGCCGGGGCTCGCGGGCGGGCCGGGATTTCCGCAGCAGGAGGCGCGAGCGGTGGCCGCGACCTGCGGTGGGGTCAGGGTCGTGTCGGTCTATGTGCCGAACGGGCGCGAGCCGGGCTCCGAGCACTACGAGTACAAGCTCGCCTGGCTTGCGGCGCTGCGAGATGTGATCGCGACTGGTCCCGAGGCGACGGTCGTCTGCGGTGACGTCAACATCGCCCCGAGCGACGAGGACGTCTTCGATCCGGACGCCTACGTCGGCCAGACGCACGTGACCGCGCCCGAGCGCGCGGCGCTGGCCGAGCTGCAGACGCTTGGCCTGCGCGACGTCGTCCGCGACCGCTGGCCGGCCGAGCGAGTTTTCACCTACTGGGACTACCGGGCCGGAATGTTTCACCGCGACCTCGGGATGCGGATCGACCTGATCCTGGCCAGCGCCCCGGTCGCCGAGCGGGTGCGCGCCGCCTGGGTCGACCGCAAAGCACGCAAGGGCAAAGGCCCAAGCGACCACGCCCCGGTCATCGCCGACCTCGACGAGGCCCCCGACGGAGACATCGGCCCGGTCGTGCCACCGCCGTCGGCGCCGGTCACCACGCGCGGCACGGTCAAGCTGCCGCAGTCGAATTAGCTAGAAGCGATTCGCTCGGAGCTGGGCTCAGTAGCCCGGGCTCGCCTTCATCTTGTGGCGCTCGCTCGGGTGGGCGCCACCCTTGGCGTCGAGCGTTTCGCAGGCGGTCTGCAGGTCGCCCGCCAGGCGGTCGACCTGCTCGCGGCTGAGCGTCTGCTTGACCAGGGCGCGCAGCACTTTCACCTCTTCGGCGTTGGGCGGCATCGTGTAGGCGGGAAGCATCCAGCCGCGCTCGGCCGAGAGCTGCCAGGAGACGTCGAACTCGTCGTAGTCCTTGCCCTCGACCAGCTTGAAGGCGACCAGCGGCAGCTGCTCCTTATCGGCACCGATCAGCTCGAAGTTGCCGCTCTGTTCGAGTTTCTCCGCCAGCGCCTTCGCGTTCATCTGCATCGCCTTCATCACGTAGGTGTAGCCCTTGCGGCCAAGGCGGACGAAGTTGTAGTACTGCGCCAGCACCATCGAGGCGCCGGTCGAGAAGTTGAGGGTGAAGGTGGCGTCGGTTTTGCCCAGGTAGTTCTCGTAGAAGACGAGGTCCTCGGCGAGGTCGGTTTTTTCGCGGAAGACGAGCCAGCCGATCCCGGGGTAGACGAGGCCGAACTTGTGGCCGGAGACGTTAATCGAGCGGACCTGCTCGAGCCGGAAGTCCCATTCTGAGTCCGGGTAGAGGAAGGGCCAAACGAAGCCACCGGAGGCGCCGTCGATGTGCAGCGGCACGTCGAGGCCTTTGTCGCCCTTGAGCTCGACCAGCAGCTCGTTGATGCCGACGATGTCGTCGGCGTGGCCGGTGAAGGTTGTGCCGAGGACGGCGGCGACCCCGATCGTGTTCTCGTCGACGTGAGGCTCGACGTCCTCGGGGCCGATCGTGTACTTGCCGTTCTGCAGCGGCACGATTCGCGGTTCGACGTCGAAGTAGCGGCAGAACTTCTCCCAGACGACGTGCACGTCGCCGCCGAAGACCAGGTTCGGCTTATCCGTCGCCTTCGATTCCTTCTCCCGCCGCTGCTTCCACTTCCACTTCAGCGAGAGCGCCCCGAGCATGATCGCCTCCGAGGAACCCTGAGTGCGGCAGCCGGTGGTCTCCCCGGGGGCGTTGTAGAGGTCGGCGAGCATGCGGATGCACCTCTGCTCGATCTCAGCCGAGATCGGATACTCGGCGTGATCGATGAAGTTGCGATAGAGGTTTTCGGAGATCAGCCGCTGCGCCTCCGGCTCCATCCAGGTCGTGACGAAGGTCGCCAGGTTCCGCCAGGGATCCCCCTCGAGGACCATTTCCTCGTCAACCAGACGCATCGCGTCGAGTGCCGACATCCCGTCTTCGGGGAAGGGCCCGTCGGGAGCATCTTCGGTGAGGAAGCGGCTGCCGTAGAGCATTGCCTCCTCGTCGGGCGTCGGTTTGCTCACGGGCGTCAGCCTAAACGACTGGGCCATGACGATCACGGTCGAGCTCGCTCAGTAGCTCCCGAGCTTTTCGGCGGGGCTGACCACGGGACCCTGCTCACAGCGCTCGTCGAGGCCCTCCCGAAACTCGCGAAATGCCGTGAGCTCCCCCAGTGGGAACTCGCTGTCGCTGTCATGAGTGGCGACGTGGACGAAGGTGCGCCCGCCCTCCAGCTGGTAGGTCGCGTACTGGAAGTCCGGCGGCCGAGCCTCGGCCAGCTCGCGGTAGACAGAGCGGACCAGCTCCGCGTTTTTCTCCTCCAGGCCCGGTTTGACGGTGTAGCGGACGACGGTGTGGGTGATCATCTGGTTCCTTCCGCCGCCGGAGCCAACGCCCCGGCGCTCTTCTTGGTTGGCAGGACGGAGCCGCAGGTCGCGGCAACGGCTGAAAGGACGGCCGCCACGGTCATCGCGGCGGCGAAGCCGTCGCTGAACTGGGCTGGGGAGGCGTAGCTCCCGGCAGCGGCGAAGGCCGCGACACCAAGGGCGATCCCGAGGACGCCACCGAGCTCGCGCATCGTGCTGTTGGTGCCGGCTGCCTTCCCAATCGCCTCCTCCGGCACCGACCCCACCACGGAGCTCTGCGCGGCCGGGAGGGACATCGAGATCCCCACGCCCGCCAGCATCAGCGGGGCGATCATCTCCGTGTAGCTCATCGTGGCCTTTGCGATCAGGGCGATCCAGGCCAGCCCGAGCGCCTGCAGCAGGGGCCCCACCACGAGGAAAGGACGCTCTCCGAAGCGGTCGACGAGCTTCCCTGCAACCGGGGCCACGAAGAACAGCGTCGCCGTCCAAGGCAGCAACCTCAGGCCGGCGCCCAGCGGGTCGTAACCAAGCCCCGCCTGGAGGAACTGGGCCATGAAGAAGACAGCGCAGAAGAGCGATCCGACCGCGCAGAAGATCGCCGCGTTGCCGGAAGAGAAGGCGCGCGAGCGGAAGAAGCGCATCGGCAGCATCGGCGCGGCGCTGCGCAACTCGAAGAGGACGAAGGCGGCGAGCAGCACGAAGCCGCCGGTCAGCGCACCGAGCACCTCGGGGCTCGCCCACCCCGAGGGATTGCCGCGAACCAACCCCCAGACCAATCCCAGCACACCGGTGCTGACCAGCGCCAGCCCGGCAAGGTCCACCTTCGAGTCCGGGCCGCGACTCTCCGGGATTCGCCGGACGACGAGCGGGATCAAGGCGATGCCGATCGGGACGTTGAGCCAGAAGATCCACTCCCAGGCGATCCCCTGGGTGATCGCGCCGCCGACCAGCGGGCCCCCGGCGACGGCGAGGCCGTTGACCGCGAAGAAGATCCCAAGCGCCGATCCCCGCTGCTCCGCCGGGAAGGCGGCACTGACCAGCGCCAACCCCAGTGTCGTGACCGCCGCCGCTCCCGCGCCCTGCACGGCGCGCGCCGCTATCAGCACGCCGACCGACGGCGCCAGCGCACAGGCCGCCGAGGCGAGCACGAAGAGGCCGATCCCCGCCGCGAACAGGCGGCGGCGGCCGAAGCGGTCGCCGAGCGCCGCCGCGGTCATCAGCAGCACCGCGAAACTGAGGTTGTAGGCGTTGATGGTCCACTCCAGACCCTCGACCGATGCCCCGAGGTCGCGCCTGATCGTGCTCAGCGCGGTCGTCACCACCAGCGTGTCGAGAGCCGTCATGAAGGCGGCCAGGGCGGCCAGGACGAGGATCCATCTTTGCTTTGAGTTCATGCCGGTCATGACACCGGGGGGCTGTCGAAACTGAGCGATGAATTTGGCCGGCGGCTGGTGTCTCTACCTGTCGATGCAAGAGGAGGCCACGGACCTTGGAAGAATGGGCTGGTGACCGACGTCGTCCTGGAGCAGGCGCGTGCGGGCGACGAGGAGGCCTTTCGCACGCTGACCGACCCTCACCGTCGGGAGCTCCAGGTCCACTGCTACCGGATCCTCGGCTCGGTTCAAGATGCCGAGGACATGGTCCAGGAGACCCTTTTTGCGGCCTGGCGCGGCCTCGCGGGCTACGAGGGGCGGGCCTCGATCCGCTCCTGGCTCTACCGGATCGCGACCAACCGCTGCCTGAACTCACTGCGCGACGGTGGCCGGCGTCCCCAGGGCATGCTCGGCTCTAACCCGCCACCCGAGGCGCCGGAGCCGACTCGCTGGGGGGAGCCGATCTGGCTCCAGCCCTATCCCGACTCGATGATCGAGGGCCTGCCCGACCGGGCCGGGGGGCCCGACGCCCGCTATGAGACCAAGGAGGCGGTCGGCCTCGCCTTCGTCTCGGGCCTGCAGCGGATGGCGCCCCAGCAGCGCGCCGTCCTGGTGTTGCGCGACGTGCTCGGCTACCGAGCGGCCGAGGTGGCGGAGATGCTCGAGACCAGCGAGGCCTCGGTGAACAGCGCCCTGCAGCGTGCCCGCGGGGCCCTCGAGGCGATGCCCGAGCGACCGAGCGGAAGCGCCCTGCCGAGCTCCCCGGAGGAGCGCGCACTGCTCTCTCAGTTCAGCGAGGCCTTCGAAAGCGGCGACATCGACACCCTGGTCGAGCTGATGACCGAGGACGCATGGGTCCGGATGCCGCCCGAGCCGCACGAATACCAGGGGCGCCCCGCGATCGCCGAGTTCCTCCGGACGAGAAGCATCTGGCAGAGCGGGCGCCCGGTTCAGCTGGTGCCAACGAGGGCCAACGGCCAACCGGCATTCGGCTATTACACCAGCGACCCCCATGCTGACATCGTCCGCATCTCGGGGATCTTCGTCCTCACTCTGCGGGCCGGCGCGATCATCGCCATGACCCGCTTTGGAGACAACGGCGTGCTCCCTTATTTCGGCCTGCCGCGGACCCTGCCGGGTTGAGGGAGCGCTTCTAAATGGAGCTAGGCGGATTCGAACCGCCGACCTCCTGGGTGCGATCCAGGCGCTCTGCCAGCTGAGCTATAGCCCCGAGGGCGGGGTTGGGACGTTCATCCCAGGGCCCTCGCAAGGGCAAGGATAACCGCATAGGCTTTAGGTTCCCCGCCAGGAATTGACCATGGGCATTCTCGACGAGGCAATCCGCGAGCATCTGGAGCTGAAGCGCCAGCACGGCGCCGGCGATTCCGAGCTGAAACAGCTCGAGGACGAGGCGTTCGGTCAGGCGGAGCGGCCTGGCGAGGAGGCGGCGGATCCGGCCGCTGAGGCGCCGACGCAGTTCATGACGCAGCCCGAGGCGCCGGCGGAGGGCGAGACCCGGCGGGAGCCGACGATCGCCGACCTGCAGGAGCCCCCGCCCGCGCCGGAGCCGCAGGCACAGCCTGCCGGCGAGGTGGCGGCGGAGGAGCCCGCTCCCGAGGAGACCGCCGTGCCTGCCGAGGAGCAGGCCGCGATGGAGCACGAGATCGTCTCCGATCTGCCGGAGTCCGAGGCCATCGAGTCCGCCGGCCCTTCGACCGAAGAGCGCCACGCGATCGCCGAACAGCCGACCGAGTTCTTCGACGTCGAGCAGGAGCTGGGCCCGCCGGCTCCGACCGACGAGGAGCTGGTCGAAGAGGAGATCGCCGAGCCCCGCCTGGCTCCGACCGATCCGCTCGCCGGCCTGGAGGAGGGCGAAGAGGCCGGGGTCAGCGTCCAGGGGCCCGCTCCCGACGACGATGACGAGTACGACGACGAGGACGACGCCTTCTGGAACGAACAACGCCTCTCCGACGAACTCGACCAGGCACTGGAGGCGCCTCCGGCTGAGCAGGCGGAGCCCGAGCTTGAGCCGGCAGAGCCAGAGCCAGAGCCGGATTCGGAACCCGAGGACGAGGACGAGGACGAGCCCGAGTCGGAGGAGCTGCCGGTGGTTGAGGAAGCCACTCCCGAGCCTGCCGCTGAAGCAGAGTCCGAGGCCGCTCACAGTGAGGAGGACGTGCTCGAGGAGACCCCCGACTTCCTCGAGGACTCCGAGGATGACCAGCTCTGGTTCGAGCAGAAGCCGCCGAAGGACTTCGACTTCGACGACTAGTTGCAGAGTCGCTGGCTCTGGCAGGAGCTACGAGCGCTGCCTACACTCTCAATTGCGGGGCCATAGCTCAGATGGCAGAGCGCCTGATTTGCATTCAGGAGGTCGCCGGTTCGATTCCGGCTGGCTCCATCTTTAGAGGTCGAGGTAGCTCTCGGCCTGCCGCGTGCGGAGGCGCTGGCCGTTAGGGCTGGTTTGAGGCGCAGATGAAGATTCGCGCGGCCCCTCACCTAGCTGTTCGTAAGCGAGCGGGACCTGCACCTGATCACCGAGCCGTCTGAGGTCGCGTGAATGAGCGGTGGCGACAGCTGGGAAGAGCGCATCCGCCGACCGTATGGTCCGCGGAGCTAGGTCTCAAGGCCTATTAGCAACGAAAGTGCGACGAAAGGGCGCCAATACTGCGTCAGCCGTTCGGCTCTAGACCCGGCAGGTCGCTCGTTCCCGGCTCGGCCGGGAAGGCGTTGCTGGCGTCGGCTGGCATCACGACGCCGCGGCGGAGGAGCTCGCGGGTGGTGGTCTCGGCGTCTTCGTGGGCTCGGTCGGCGTGGATGTCGTAACGAGCGCGGAGGGCGCTGGCCGCGTCGGCGAGGGTGCCGCCGTTGAGGGCGTCCATCACGACGCTGCCCGATTCGTTCAGGCGCAGGTAGGTGCCGTCGCCGGCGAGGCGAACGAAGCGCTGGCGGGGGCTGCCGGTCCAGCGCAGGGGAGTGTGGCGATAGCGCCTCGCCTCGGCCAGGGCGCGCACCGTCTCTCGGGCTTGGCGTAGCTCGACTACCGGATCCAGCGGTTTCGGCGCGGTTCGCTCCGGCAGCTTCGCCTCGCGGCCGGAGCCGCCAGCTCCGGAGCCGCCCGCGATCGGCACCTCGTCGTCGAGGTAGGCGACGAGGTCTGACTGGGCCAGGTCTCCGGGCTTCTTCAGCGAGCTCGCCCAGCGGTTGATCCGCTCGTCGTCCCAGCCCTCGCAGATCGATGCCCAGCAGGCCGTGACGCCGTCCTCGATCGCGTTGCCGAAGGTGAAGGGCCGCATCGAGTCGGGACGAACGTCGCCGTTGGGGCGCACCAGGTAGCTGCCCGGTGCCTCGCGACCCTGCAGGGTGACGCTGCCGCCGGTGCCGGGCTGCAGCACGATCTGCATCGTCTTGCCGTGCTCCTTCCGGAACTCGTCAACCGCCTCCTGCAGCGCCCGCCGCGAGATCGACCAGTCGCCACCGCGCGCCGCCGCCCCGGTCACGACCACGGGAGTGACTCGCACCCAGGGAACGCCAAGCGACCACATCTGCTCGAGGAAATCCGGCACCGCGGCGGCGTTATCGGGCGTCACCACGTGCACGACGCAAACGCCGACCCCGGCGCCGAGCAGGCGGTCGATCCCCTCGACCGCACGGCGCCAGCTTCCCGGCACCCCGCGCGAGCCGTCATGCAGGCCCGCCCGCGCTCCGTCGAGCGAGACGTGCGCGGTGACCCCGCGCAGCGCGCCCAGGCGGGCGGCGACATCCTCGTCGACGAACCAGCCGTTGGTGTTGAGGGTGACGCCGACGCCCTCGCCGGCAAGCGTCTCTATCAGCCCCAGCGTCAGCTCCTTGCGCAGAAACGGCTCGCCGCCGGTGACGACTGCCTCGACGATGCCGAGGTCAAGTGACTGGCGCACCACCTCGCGCCACTGCTCGTCGCTCAGCTCGGGAGTGCGTTGCAGGGTGTGGCGCGGCGAGTCGGTGTAACAGAAGCCGCAGCGCAGGTTGCAGGTGTAGGTGATCTCGAACTTCGCCCCGATCGGGCGATCTGGCGCCGCGGTGAGCGCTCGCGGGGGACGGCGGCCAAGCCGCCAGAGCAGCCGCCCCCAGCGAAAGCTGTGCTCTCCGCGCCTACGTAGTGCTGGTGAAGACGTTGCCAGCTCCCACCGTCAGTTGATGATGGGGAGGCTGTTGCCCGGCGCGGTGCTGATCGGGAAGCCGTCGGTCTCGATCTCTTCGACGCTGGGAGCCTCGTACGGCGCGTTGACGTCGCTCTGGTCGCTAATCATCCGGGGACCTGGATGCTCGCGCCCGCAGCGGTGCTGATCGGGTAGCCGCCGGTGTCGACCTCTTCGACGCTGGGAGCCTCGTACGGCTCCGGGTGGTTCTCGCTCATCTCTCCTCCTGAAGTAGACCGGGCAAGTTCGCGTGAGTCTAGCCATCGGAACCGGTCGCGTCGAGCAGTCCTCGCGCGCTCTTGGACAGGAGGTCGAGGTCGTCTGGCAGCGAGGCGGCGAACGCCGGCACCGATCCGAGCAGGGTCGCGAGGTTGGCGAAGGCGTCGCCGATCGCGCTGCGGCTGCCGCTGTGGACGAGGTTCGGGGTCAGCAGCGCCAGCGCTCGCGCCGGCTCGAGCCGCTCGACCGTCAGCTCCGCGCCCCGCTCCCCGAGCAGGACGATCGCGGCGACGGGGCAGGGTGGAGGCGCGCCACCGCCAGGGTCATCGATCAGGTCCGTGCGATTTCGCCCCTGCTCGTCACGACTCCGTGAGCGCACCCCGCGCGCGCCCGGAAAAGCGATCGGCCCATCGCCTCCCAGCTCGATCGCGATCCCGTCCTCGCCCAGCAGCTGGTGGCCGTCCTCGCCGAGCGCCCGCGCCAGCGTCGACTTGCCCCGCTGCGTCGGGCCGCAGAAGATCGTTGCCCGCCCATCCATCTCGACCGCCGAGGCATGCAGGACGAGGTCGCCACGGAGGGCGAGCAGGACGCCGAGGGCGGAGGAGGCGATGCGGTGCTCGAGCAGCTCGTCATCGCCGTCTTGGCGGTCAACCACGATCAGGCCGGCTCCCGGGTCGACCAGGAAGCTGCCGCTCGGCGGCAGCTCGAGCAGGCAGCGGCCGTCTCCCAGCTCATAAGAGGCGTACCAGCAGCGACCAACGTCGTCAACGAGGGTGCTGACCGGCTCGCGCTTTGGAGGTGAGAGTGGCTCCGCAGCGCTCGCCACCGCCAGCGTGCCTCTCGTGCCGGGCGTCGGGTTCAGTCGCCGCAGCGGCAGATCACTCTTAATCTCGAATCCAAACAGGCTGGCCACGCGGTCTTAGGGTATGGATCATGACCGCGATGACGATCGATGGCGAGACCACCCTGAGCCGCACCGAGCGGGCGGTGCACGGCGACCTGCCCGAGGAGACCGTGCTGCTCGACGTCGAGGCCGGCACCGCCGTTCGCCTTAACCCCGCCGGCGCTTGGATCTGGGAGCAGCTCTCCGAGCCGCGCCGCGTCGACGAGCTGGCGCGCGGTTTGGCGGCGCGCTTCGAGATCGATGAGGGACGTGCGCTCGGCGACGTCGTCGCCTTCGCCCGCGAGATGGCCCGCCGCGAGCTGCTGGCGGCATCCTGACCGGCGCGATGCGGCGCTAGCCCGCCAGCGCTCGCTCGGGCAGATTCTGGTCGGCGTGGTAGCTGCTGCGGACCAGCGGACCTGAGGCGACCGACTCGAAGCCGAGCTCGTAGGCGGCCTTCTCCAGCGCCTCGAACTCCTCCGGGTGCCAGTAGCGCACCACCGGCAGGTGGTTCTCGGTCGGCCGCAGGTACTGGCCGACGGTGAGGACCTGGACGCGGTGCTCGCGCAGGATGCCGAAGGCCTCGACCATCTCCTCGAAGGTCTCGCCGAGGCCGACCATCAGCCCCGACTTGGTTACGACCTGCTCGCCGCCCATCTCCTTCGCCATCTTCAGCACCCGCGCCGAGCGCAGGAACTGGGAGCCGCGGCGCGCCTTCGGGTAGAGCCGCGGCACCGTCTCGACGTTGTGGTTGAAGACGTCGGGCTTCTCGTGGATCACCTTGGCCAGCGGCATCTCCTGGCCGCGGAAGTCGGGGGTGAGGATCTCTACCTTGCAGCCTGGCGCCTGCATGCGGATCGAGCGGATCACGCCGACGAAGGCGCTCGCCCCGTAGTCGGGCAGGTCGTCGCGGTCGACCGAGGTGACGACAGCGTGGCGCAGGCCCATCTTCTTCACCTGGTTGGCGACCCGCAGCGGCTCCAGCGGGTCGTTCCAGGTCGGCACGCCCGTCTGCACGTTGCAGAAGCCGCAGCGCCGGGTGCAGACGTCGCCGAGGATCATGAAGGTCGCGGTGCCGCGCTCCCAGCACTCGCCGACGTTAGGGCAGTTGGCCTCCTCGCAGACCGTGTGCAGGTTGTCGACGGCGATCGCCGACTTGAGCCGCCGGTAGTTGGGCCCGCCCGGCGCCGGCACCTTCAGCCACGGCGGCTTGCGGGCGCGGCGGAAGGGGACGGTGCCCTCGCTCTCGGCGGCGATTCCGCCCGGCTTGGCGCGGGAGCGGGTGACGTGGACGCGCTCGGCCGCGCCAGCAGCCTCCGAGGCCGCCCCGTTCGCCTGTTCGGACTCTGTGGTCGTCTCGCTCACGCGATCCCGAGCCTAGCGTTCTCGAGTCCCAGCTCCGCCGGCGTGGCGGTGACGGCCTCGCGCTCGTACACCGCCGCGTAGCGCTCGGCGACGGTAGCGGCGAAGGCGTCGAAGTCCTGCTCGCCGCCCAGCTCGCGACCCAGCGAGCTGGGCAGGCAGCCCTCGATCCCGCAGGGCACGATCCACTCGAACGGCTGCAGGTCGTTGTTGACGTTGATCGAGAGCCCGTGGGTGGTGATGCCGCGGCTGACGTGGACCCCGATCGAGCCGATCTTGCGAGAGGGCGCGTCCACGGTCCAGACGCCGGTCAGACCCTCGATCGTCTGGGCACCGACGCCGTGCTCGGCGAGCGAGGAGATCGCCACCTGCTCCAGCCGCCGCACGAACTCGTGGACGTCGTCGCCGTAGGGGCGCAGGTCGACGATCGGGTAGGCGACCAGCTGGCCGGGCCCGTGGTAGGTAACGCGGCCGCCGCGGTCGGTGTCGAGCACCTCGATCCCCTGCATCGCGTACCACTCCTCCGCCATCGGCAGCTCCTCCGGGGTGGAGCGGCGGCCACGGGTGTAGACGGCTGGGTGCTCGAGCAGCAGCAGCACGTCGGGGATCGAGCCGTCCTCGCGCGCGTCGCGCAGCCAGCGCTGGGCGACCAGGGCCTCCTCGTAGGGGACGAGGCCGCAGCGGACAACGAGGACTTCAGCGCTCATGAGCGAATCGTTGCATGGCGCCGCTTTATCCTTGGCGCCGTCCTCATGGTCCAGTCCAAGGCCCTAAGACCTGACTGGCTGCCCGCCGTGGCGCTGAGCTCCCTGCTTGCCCTGGCGATGCTGGCCTGGAACCCGCAAGTCGGCGACCTCGCGGCCCAGGTTTTCCGCACCGAGCTCTTCCAGCAGGCCGGCCTCTCGATCTGGAACGGCAGCTGGTACGGCGGCCACTACACGCTCACCTACAGCTTCCTCTTCCCGCCGCTCGCCTCGCTGCTGACCCCGCAGCTCGTTGGCACGCTCTCCGTCGTCTCTTCGTCTTACTTCTTCGATCGCCTCGTGCGGGACCGGTGGGGCGAGCGGGCTCGCTGGGCGACGCTCTGGTTCGCCGCCGGTGTGGTGACGCTGCTCGCCGACGGCCAGCTCACCTTTGCCCTCGGCGTCGCCTTCGGCCTGGCCTCGCTGCGCTGCCTGCAGCTCGACCGCGGCAAGCTCGCCCTGGCCGCGGCCGCCGGTTGCGCGCTTTCCAGCCCGGTTGCCGCGGCCTTCCTCGCGGGGGTCGTCGTCGTCGGGCTGGCGGAGCGGGGACGACCGTTCGGGCGCGCCGCCCTCGGCGTCGGCGGGCTGGCCCTGGCCCTGGTCCTGCTGCCCAACCTAGCGTTCCCGGAATCGGGCCAGTTCCCCTTCGCCTTTTCCTCCTACGTCGCGATCCCGCTCTGGTGCGGTGGCGCGCTCTTCGTCACCCGCGGCCTCGGCCGTGAGGAGCGGCAGCTGCGCTGGGCGCTCGTCGGCTACGTCCTCGCCGCGACGCTGCTGCTGCTGGCGCCGAATCCGCTCGGCGGCAACGCCGTGCGGCTGGGGGCGCTCTTCGGCGGCCCGGTGCTGGCCGCGGTGGTGCTCACTCGCCGTCCGCGGCTGGACCGCTTCTCCGCCCTGATCCTCGCCCTGGCTATGGCGGGTGGCCTGTACTGGCAGGTGACCGCCAGCGTCAGCCAGATCGCCCGCAGCGTCGGCGACCCCTCGACCTCACGCACCTACTTCCAGCCTGCCGCCCACTGGCTGCGTGCCCACGGCGGCGCGAGCGTTCGGGTCGAGGTGCCGCCGACGGCGAACCATTGGGAGTCGGCCTACTTGGCGACGCAGTTCGAGCTCGCCCGCGGCTGGCTGCGGCAGCTCGACACCACCCGTGACGACATCTTCTACGACAACGGCGAGCACCTGACGCCGGCGTCCTACCGGCGCTGGCTGCACCGCAACGCGATCTCCTACGTCGCTCTGCCCGATGCGCCGCTCGACTACTCCTCAGTCGCCGAGCGCCGACTCATTCTCAGCGCTCCGTCTTACCTCGACTTGCGCTGGACCTCGCCTCACTGGCGCATCTACTCGGTCAGGGACTCGCAACCGTTGGTCGAGCCGCTCGGCGCCGCAGCAGCGCACACCCTCTGGGTCGGGCGCCAGAGCTTCGGCCTGCGGGTGATCCACCCCGGCGACTTCCTCGTTCGCGTCAACTTCACCCCCTACTGGTCGATCTCCCGCGGCGCCGGCTGCCTGCTCCGCCACGGTGACTGGACAATCGCCCGCGCCGCCCATCCCGGCATCCTCCGCGTCTCGGCCGACTTCTCCTTGGGTAGAGCGTGGAACGCAGTGACGGGCGCCAAGAAGACCTGCTGACTCTGCCGAGTGTCGACTTAACCACACCAGGATGTGGTTAAGTCGACACTCGTTGTTAGAGAGCTAGAGCTAGGGGCTCTTCGAGCAGGGCGCGGATGCGGGCGAGGAATTCTGCGGCGGGGGCGCCGTAGAGGATGCGGTGGTCGCAGGCGAGGTTGACCCGCATCAGGTGGGCGGTCGTGGTCTGGCCGTCGCGGACGACGGGGCGCTCGGTGATCGCGCCGACGGCGAGGATCGCCGCCTGGGGTGGGTTGATCACCGCGGCGAAGCTGTCGATCCCGAACATGCCGAGGTTGGAAACGGTGAAGGTCGCACCCGAGAGCTCTGGCGGCGTGATCTGCCCGTCGCGGACGCGCTGGGCAAGGGTCCGCGCATCCGTCGCGATCTGCCGCAAGCTCTTCTGGTCCGCGTCAAAGATCGTCGGCACCACCAGCGCGTCTTTGGCCGCCACCGCGACCCCAACGTTCACCCGCGAGTAGAGCTCAAACCTCCCGTCCCGATAAGCCCCGTTCGCTCGCGGATGCTCCCGCAGCGCCAGCGCACAAGCCTTGACCACCATGTCGTTGAACGAAGGCACCACGGCCCCCTCCGCCGCCCCCGCCTTGATCTCCCCTCGCGCCGCAACCAACCGACTCATATCGATCTCCGCCTCGAGATAAAAGTGCGGCGCCGTAGCCTTCGACTCCGCCATCCGTCGCGACACAGTCGACTGCAACTTCGAGAGCTCTTCGTAGCTGACGGTCCCCTTGGCCGTTTCGGGCCCAGGTGCGGGAGCTGCTGATGCGGGCTCTGGGGCCCGAGCGGTCGCAGGTTCAAATCCTGTCTCCCCGGCTTGGGTGGCGGAGGTTCCCGGTTCGAAACCGGGCGCCCCGGTCGGCTCAGGAGTGCCGCCGCCGTCCGCACCCACAGAAGCTCCGGCCTTCTCGACATCGGCCTTGACGATCCGCCCACCCGGCCCGGACCCTTGAAGCTCGGAGAGATCGACACCCTTCTCCTTCGCAATCCGCCTCGCTACCGGTGACGCGTGCGGGCGTCCCCCACCATTTGAGCCGGCGGGGGCATTGATCGCCTCCTCTGCGGGTGGCATCGTAGGGGGACCCGCCCCCGAGGAAGCTTTAGCTACCGGAGGGGGTGGGGGGTCCCCTGCGGCGACAGGACCCGCAGCCGAGGCGCTCGATCCCTCGCCGTCCTGACTGGGCGCTTCCGAACTCTCTCCAACCATCGCGATCGGAGTCCCGATGGGAACCGTCTCACCCTCTTGAACCAGGATCTCCGCCAGGGTCCCCGCCACATCGCTTTCATAAGCCATGTTGGCCTTGTCGGTCTCGATCTCGACGAGCTCGTCCCCGATCTGGATGTCGTCCCCGACGCTCTTCAGCCACTGCAGCACCGTCCCCTCCTCCATGGAGTCGGACAGTCGCGGCATCACCACCTCGGCCATCAGATCGACCCCTCCAACGCCGCAAGCGCCGCCTTCACCACGTGCTCCTCGTGCGGCATCGCGGCCTGCTCCAGCCGCCGCGAATAGGGCATGTGCACGTCGGCGCCGGTCACCCGTTGCACCGGTGCGTCGAGGTGGTCGAAGGCCTGCTCGGTGATCAACGTCGCCAGGTTGGCGCCGACGCCGCCGTGCGGCCAGCCCTCCTCGACGATCACCGCCCGGTTCGTCTTGCGCACCGACTCGAGGATCGTGTCGAGGTCGAGCGGGCGCAGCGTGCGCGGGTCGATCACCTCGGCCTCGACCTTGTGCTCGTCAGCAAGCACCCGCGCGGCGTCCTCGGCGATGTGGGCCATCTTGAGGATGCCGACGATCGTCACGTCCCCGCCCTCGCGCCGCACCGCCGCCTCGCCGAAGCGCAACGCAAGCGACCCGTCTTCCGCCGTATCAGGGACTTCGCCGCGCGCGCCGTAGAGGCTCTCGTGCTCGATGAAGATCACCGGGTTGTCGTCGCGGATCGCTGCCTTCAGCAGCGCCTTGCCGTCGGCCGGGGTCGAGGGGCAGGCGACGAGCAGCCCCGGCACCTGCAGGAAGAGCGCCTCGAGGCTGTGCGAGTGGGTGGGGCCGAGCTGATGCCCGCCACCGCCCGGCATCCGCACCACCATCGGCACCCGCGCCTGACCGTTGAACATGTAGGGAATCGCGGCGGCGTGGTTGATGATCTGGTCGAGCGCCAGCAGCGAGAAGTTGACCGTCATCAGCTCGACGATCGGCCGCAGCCCACCCATCGCCGCGCCGATGCCGGCGCCAACGATCGTGTTCTCGGAGATCGGCGTGTCGCGCACGCGGCGCTCGCCGAACTCGTCGAGCAGGCCTTCCGTCACCTTGAAGGCGCCCTGGAAGACGGCAACGTCCTCGCCCATCACCAGCACCGCCTCGTCGCGGCGCATCTCCTCCGCCATCGCGTCGCGCAGCGCCTCTCGCATTCGCAGCTCCGCCATCAGGACTCGCCCCTGCGTTGCTGCGCGGGCGGCACGATGTCCTCGACCTCTTCGGAGACCTCGGGCTCGACCCCGAGCTCGGCGTCGCCGTCCACGGCCGGGTTGGGGCGCGACCCGTCGTCCTGCTGCGCCGCGTAGGCGGCTCCTGCCTCGGCCAGCTCGCGGGCGGCGTCGGGCATTTCGCCCTCGTGCTCGCCGCGGTGCGGCTCGGGGCTGCGCTCGTCGACCGCGTACCAAGCGTCGCTGTCGAGCACGTAGAGGTTCTCGTAGAGCGTGTCGAGCGGCGGCTCGTCGGAGGCGTCGGCGAACTCGACCGCCGCCACAACCGCCGCATCGGCCTTGTCGCGCACCTCCTGTACCTCGCGCTCGCCGAGCACGCCCGCCTCGACGCAGCGCCGGGCGAAGCTCTCGATCGGGTCTTTCTCCTGCCACTCCTCGACCTCCTCGCGCTCCCGGTAGACCTCAGGATCGGCGGCGGAGTGGCCGCGGTAGCGGTAGGTGAAGGCCTCGATCAGGGTCGGTCGCCGCTCCTCGCGAGCCAGGCGGATGCCCTCGGCAACGCTCTCGCGCACCGCCAGCACGTCCATGCCGTCGATCCGGTGGCCGGAGATGCCATAGCCCTCGGCCTTCTTCGAGAGGTCGGTCTGGGCCGAGTGGCGCTCGACCGCGGTGCCCATGCCGTAGAGGTTGTTCTCGACCAGGAAGAGGACGGGCAGGCTCCAGAGCGCCGCCAGGTTCATCGTCTCGCCGAAGTTGCCGGTGTTGGAGGCGCCGTCGCCGAACATGCAGACGGTGACCGCGTCTTCGCCCTTGTAGTCGGCGGAGAGGGCCAGGCCGGCGGCGATCGGCAGGTTGCCGCCGACGATCCCGTAGCCGCCCATGAAGCGGCGCTCGCCATCGAAGATGTGCATCGAGCCGCCGCGGCCGCCACTGGTCCCGTCGACGCGGCCGAAGAGCTCGGCCATCACCCGCTTCGGGTCGGTGCCGCGGGCGATCGCGTGACCGTGCGTGCGGTAGGTGCCGATCAGGTAGTCCTCGTCGCGCATCACCGAGGTGGTGCCGACGATCGTCGCCTCCTCGCCAATTGCCAGGTGGAGGAAGCCACCCGCCTTGGCCCGCTGGTACTGGCGCCCCGCCTCCTCCTCGAAGCGGCGGATCAGCGCCATGCGGGCGAGGAGCTCATAGCAAGTGGCGGCGTCGGGCAAAACTGCCATTGAGGCCACCTTAGCTAGCTGCGGCGACCGCCTCCTCGACTTTGTCGTCACCCCAGAAGACCTGCCCTTTGACGACCAGCGAGGGCACCCCGCGCACCCCGAGCCCTGCCGCCGAATCCGTTGCCTCGCGCAGGGCGCGCTTGACGTGTTCGGTTTCCACCGCCTTGAGCAGCGCGTTGGGGTGCAGCTCGCAGGCGGCGGCGGCGATCAGCACGTTGTCGGGCTCGGTCAGGTCGCGGCCGGCGGCGAAGGCCTGGCGGAAGGCGGCGAGGGCGAAGGAGACGGTGCGGCCGGTCTGCTTGGCGAAGGTCGCGGCCCGCATCGCCATCAGCGTGTTGCCGGGCCAGGGGTCGGGCCAGGCGAACGGGGGCAGACCGTAGGCGATAGCGCGCCGCTCGATCTCGGCAATTCCCTCGTCCCGCCCCGGGCCCTTTGACCATGAGTCGCGATCGAAGTGGCGGAAGAGGCCACCGAGCAGGACCGGTTGCCACTCCGGCTGCTCCAGCCCTGCTTCGGTGAAGAGCCCGCTGATTCGCTCCGCCGTCAGGTACGCGTAGGGCGAACCGAGATCGAAGTAGAACACACAGGGGCGGCCGCTCTGCTCCGGCGAGGGCACGTTCATCACAACCGGAAGCCTCGCGTCCTCGCCTCCGCTTCCGCTGCCGCCTTATTCAGGCGTGAATCGCCCAATTGTCCACGGCACGGGCGGCGTCGAGGATCGCCTCGGAGATCGTCGGGTGGGGGTGGGCGATGCGGGCGAGCTCCTGGTAGCCGCCCTCCAGCGCCATCGTCGCGATCAGCTCGGCGATCATGTCGCAGGCGCGGTTGCCGACGATGTGGGCGCCGAGGATCTCGCCGTACTTGGAGTCGACGACGAGCTTGACCAGGCCGTCTTTGTCGTCGTAGACGGTCGCCCCGCCGACGCCGCCGAGCTTCTGCTTGCCGACCTTGACGTCGTGGCCGGCCGCCTTCGCCGCCGCCTCGGTGAGGCCGACGCTGGCGACCTGCGGGTGGCAGAAGGTGGCGCCGGCGACGAGGCCCTGATCGACCGGGTGGGTCGGCTCCCCCGCCGCCCGCTCGACCGCGACGACGCCCTCCTCCGATGCCTTGTGGGCCAGCGCCTTGGCGTTGACCATGTCCCCGATCGCGTAGACCTTGGGATTGGAAGTCTGTTGGTAGTCATCGACTTTGACCTTGCCGTTGTCCTCGAGCTCGACCCCGGCCGACTCGAGGCCGAGACCCTCGACGTCGGGAGCGCGGCCGCCGGCGATGCAGAGGTAGTCGACCTCGATCGTCTCCTCGCCGTAGCTGAGCTTGACCGAGCTCTCAGCGGCCTCGACGTCGGTCACCGGCGTGCCGGTCGAGATCGTGATGTTCTGCTTCTTGAAGGCGCGCTCGACCACGCGGGCCATGTCCTTGTCCTCGGCGGGGAGGATCTGGTCGAGCATCTCGATCAGGACGACCTCGGTGCCGAAGCGGCCGTAGGCGGAGGCGATCTCGCTGCCGGAGGCGCCGGCGCCGGCGACCGCGATCTTCCGCGGCTGCTCGGGCAGGGACCAAGCCCCCCAGGTGTCGACCACGCGGCCGCCGAGCTCGACCCCGGGGATCGGCAGCGCGACCGAACCGGTGGCGAGGATCACGGCGCCGGCCTCATAGACCTCCTCGCCGACCCTGACGTTGGCCTCGGGGGTGAGCGATCCCTCGCCCTCGATCAGGGTGATCTTGTTCTTGTCCCAGAGCATCTTCACCCCGCTGGAGAGCGACTCCGAGACGGCGGCGCGGCGCTTGCCCAGCGCCTCCCAGTCGATCGAGACGTCCTTGGCGACGACGCCGAGCTCGGCGCTCTCACGCGCCTGCTCATAGATCTCCGCCGTGCGCAGCACGGTCTTGGCTGGGATGCAGGCGTAGTTGAGGCAGCGGCCGCCGGCCTTGTCGCGCTCGACCACGGCGGTTTTCTTGCCCAGCTGGGCGGCACGGATCGCGGCCACATAGCCGCCCGGGCCCCCGCCGATGACGATTACGTCGAAGGAATCTGCCACTGGCCCCAGCCTATAGAACGGCCGCGGGCTACTCGCGCGTGGGCATCTGGATCCGCGCCATCGCTTTCACCATCAGCCAGAAGAAGGTGCCGGAGACGACGAGCAGGCCGAGGGTGGCGAGGATCTGGGTAATCGTCGCGGCTTGCAGGGCGAGGCCATAGACGGCGCTGAAGATGAGGAAGACCAGGATCAGCTGGAAGCCGAGCACGGCCCAGTAGCGGGCGCGCCACATGCCCCAGGACATCAGCCCCATCAGCAGAGCGGGCGCCAGCGCCTGGACGAAGCGCGGTTTCTCCCCGTTGACCTCGGTGCCGCTCAGCCAGCCGATCACGATCGAGATCGTGATCAGGGCCGTGACGATCGCCCCGATCGTCACCACCGTCGGCCGTTCGCCCTGGGCCAGCGGCTCCAGCTCTTCACGTGCTTCCTGGTTGCGCACCTCAGCTTTGGCGTAGCCGCGCTCCATCCGTTCGCGCGGGGTGGGGGAGGCGCCGCGCTGCTTGCGCTTGCGGGGGTGCTCAGGCACCGGGCGCAACCTCTCCGAGCGGGGCGAAGGCGCGGCGCAGCTCTTCCGCGGCGCCGGTGGGATCGGCGGCGTCGCGGAGCGCGCGCACGACGCAGAGCCGCTGGGCGCCGGCCTCGATCACCTGGCTCGCGTTCGAGGCGTCGATGCCGCCGATCGCGAAGAACGGATGGGGGGCGTGTTGCGCGGCGTGGGAGATCAGCTCGAGGCCGACCGCGGGACGCCCCTGCTTCGTCGGCGTCTCCCAGATTGGGCCGACGCTGATGTGGTCGACAGGCTCGGTCGCCGAAGCGGCGATCTGCTCCTCGGAATGGGTCGAGAGGCCGATGATCACGTCGGGGCCGAGGGCGGCGCGCGCCTCGCTCGGCGGAGTGTCGTCCTGGCCGACGTGGACGCCGTCTGCGTTGCAGGCCCGGGCCAGGTCGGGATCGTCGTTGACGATGAAAAGGGCGCTGTGGGTGTCGCAGAGGCGGCGGAAGGTCTGCGCCGCAAGCTCGATCTCGCGCCGCGGCAGCGACTTCTCCCGCAACTGGACGATGTCGACCCCGCCGCGCAGCGCCGCGCTCAGCAGGGGCTCCGGATCGGCCCCATTCGGATGCGCCTCGCAGCAGAGGTAGAGCCGCGCCGTGCGCAGGCGCTCGCGCCGCAGCGGTCCCTTGCTCTCGGGTGGTGAAAGGCTCACGCCGGGATTATCGCCCTAGTCGATATTCGCTCGGTGACAGGAAAAGATGACCGCTCATCTTTTCCTGTCAGAGGGGTAGCATCGAACAAGTACGGGAGCCCAAGTAGAGGCTGAGAGGGCGGCAACGAGGCCGCCGACCGTTTGGACCTGATCCGGGTAATGCCGGCGGAGGCAAGGCTTGAGCGATAGAGGCACTTATGACGTGGTTGTGGTTGGCGGCGGAGTCGTCGGTCTCTGCTGCGCTTGGTGCCTCACCCAGGCTGGCGCCGATGTGGTCGTGCTCGACCGCGCCGATCCCCCTGCGGGCGCAACCCGCGTCGCCGCCGGGATGCTGGCGCCGATCGGCGAGCTCGCTTTCGGCGAGCCCGAGCTGCTGCGGATGACGGTCGCGGCTGCCGAGCGCTATCCGGACTTCGTCGCCGGGCTGGAGGCAGCAAGTGGCCTCAGCTCGGGCTACGCTCGCCACGGCGCCCTGCATATAGCTCTCGACCGTGATGAGGCAGCCGAGCTGCGCCGCGTGCACGACTTGCAGCGCTCGCTCGGACTCGGTGCCGAGTGGCTGCCCCCGCGCCGCTGCCGGGCGCTCGAGCCGGGCCTCACCCCCTCCTTCAACGGTGGCGTGCACGCGCCCGACGAGGCGGCGATCGACCCGCGCCGGGTGACCGCGGCGCTGCTCGCGGCGCTGGCGGACAGTGGCGTCGAGGTGCGTTCGAACGTAAACGTCGCGGCCTCGCTGCTGGCGGGCGATCGCCTCGAGGGCGTGCGAACCGGCTCCGGTGAGGAGCTGCGCGCCGCGCACACGGTGCTCGCCACCGGTGCTTGGTCCGGGACGGAGGAGTGGCTGCCGGAGGATGCTCGGCCGCCGGTGCGCCCGGTCAAAGGGCAGATTCTCGAGCTGCGTTCGCCCGATGGAGAGCCACCCTGCGAGCGGATCATCGCCTCCGAGCGCGTTTACCTGGTGCCCCGGCCCGACCGTCGCCTCATCGTTGGAGCAACGACCGAGGAGCGTGGCTTCGACGCCACGGTCACCGCCGGGGGGCTCCATGAGCTCCTACGTGAGGCCTATCGCCTGCTGCCCGACGTGGCGGAGATGGAGCTGGTCGAGGCGATGGCGGGCCTGCGCCCCGGCACCCCGGACAACCTGCCGCTGATCGGGCACGGCGAGATCGAGGGGCTCGTCCTGGCCTGCGGGCACTACCGCAACGGCATCCTCCTCGCCCCGATCACCGGTGAGGCGATCGCGGCTCTGCTCTCCAACGAGTCGATTCCGGATGCCCTCGCCGCCGCCGACCCCGCGCGTTTGACCTTTGTCCGGAATAACCCCACAAAGGTCAAGAGCGCTCTCGGGGGATCGGGTCGGGAGGCCTGACGATGAGGATCGAGCTGAACGGTGAGCGGCATGAGCTGTCCGAGGGGGCGACTCTCGCCGATGCGGCGCGCGAGGCCGGCGTCGCGGATGGCGCCCGCGGCGTCGCGATCGCCCTCGACGGCGAGGTCGCCCCGCGCGGCGCTTGGGCCGAGACACCGCTTGCCGAGGGCAGCAAGGTCGAGGTCCTGGCTGCGATCCAGGGAGGCGCCGAGGGTTGGGAGCTGGGTGGCCGGGCCTGGACCTCGCGCCTGATCGCCGGCACCGGCGGCTTCCGCTCGCTGGAGCAGATGGAGAGCGCGCTGGAGGCATCCGGTGCCGAGATCGTCACCGTCGCCCTGCGCCGCATCGACCCAGGCGCGAAGGGCTCGGTCCTCGACGTGCTCGACCGCCTCGGCCTCTTCGCCCTCCCCAACACCGCTGGTTGTTACACCGCCCGCGACGCCGTTCGCACCGCCCGGCTCGCACGCGAGGCCTTCGAGACGGACTGGATCAAGCTCGAGGTGATTGGTGACGACCGAACGCTCTTCCCCGATGCGGTCGAGCTGCTCGACGCCGCCGAGACCCTGGTCGGCGAGGGCTTCACCGTTCTCCCCTACACCAACGACGACCCGATCCTCGCCCGACGATTGGAGGAGGCCGGCTGCGCGGCGGTGATGCCGCTCGGCTCGCCGATCGGCTCCGGCGCCGGCATCCGCAATCCGTACAACATCGCGATCATCGCCGAACGCGCCGAGGTGCCGGTCGTGCTCGACGCCGGCATCGGCACCGCCTCCGACGCCGCCCTGGCGATGGAGCTCGGCTGTGCCGCGGTGATGGCGGCGAGCTCGATCTTCGGCGCCGCCGACCCGGTCGCGATGGCGACGGCGCTGCGCCTCGGAGTCGAGGCCGGCTGCGCCGCGCATGGCGCCGGCCGCATCCCCCGCCGCACCCACGCCGAGGCTTCAACTCCCGAGCAGGGCTTGCCCGAACTTTCCTGACCGCAAGTCCGAGTCGCTCCGCCCCCTCTACCATGACCGGCTACGCCCCCGTAGCTCAGTTGGTTAGAGCGGCGGCCTTTTAAGCCGCGCGGCGCGGGTTCGAATCCCGCCGGGGGCACTTTGGCCGGGTCCAACTGGAGCGTGGGGGCGAAGCGGGACGAGCTGCTGCTGCGCACGCCCTGCGACGTCGAGGAGCAGGACGATCTTCGGCTCGAGCGCATCCACGACGAGATCGAGCGCGGCTTCGACGCGCTGCGCGATATCGACGATGGGGTCACAGTTTTCGGCTCGGCCAGGATTAGCGAGGGTCACCGTTGGTATGGGCTCTGCCGCGAGGTCTCTGCCTGCCTGGTCGATCACGGCTTCTCGATCATCACCGGCGGCGGGCCGGGGCTGATGGAGGCCGCCAACCGCGGCGCCGTCGAGGCCGGCGGGCTCTCGGTCGGACTCAACATCGAGCTGCCGCGCGAGCAGGCAGCCAACCCCTACCTCAACCGCTCGCTCCAGTTCCACTACTTCTTCGCCCGCAAGCTGATGTTCGTCCGCTACGCCCGCGCCTTCGTGATCATGCCCGGCGGCTTTGGCACCCTCGACGAGATGTTCGAGTGCCTGACTCTGATCCAAACCCACCGGATCAAGCATTTCCCCGCGATCCTCGTCGACTCCGCCCACTGGCAGCCCTTGCTCGACTGGATCGACCGCGGTCTCGAGGACAACGCCATGATCTCCCCCGAGGACAAGGATTTGCTGATGCTCGCCGATACCCCCGACGAAGTTTGCGAGCACGTCCAGCGCGCCAGCGCGGCGCAGAAAGAGCTCGCCGCCTCCTGAACGCAATCGGCCCGCCGGAGCGGGCCGATTGCGAAACGAGGGTTACCGTCGAACAAGCGAGCGGCCCCGTCTTCACGTATTGAGAGATTAGCCCCGAGCGGGAGTCGAACCCGCCAACCCTCGTTTCGTGAAGACGAGGCCCGCATCGGTCTTACAGGGGTCGCTAGTGCCGGAAGTGGCGGTGCTTGGTGAAGACCATGGTGACGCCGGCGGCTTCGCAGGCCTCGATCACCTCGGCGTCGCGCTTGGAGCCGCCGGGCTGGATCACGGCGGTGGAGCCGGCCTGGAGGGCGAGCTCGGGGCCGTCGGCGAAGGGGAAGAAGGCGTCGGAGGCGACGGCGGAGTCAGCGAGGAGGGCGGCGGCCTCGTCGCCGCGGGCGTCGCGGCACTTCTCGACCGCGAGGCGGACTGAGTCGACGCGGCTCATCTGGCCGGCGCCGATGCCGAGGGTGGCGCCGTCCTTGGCGATCACGATCGCGTTGGAGCGGACGTGGCGGACGACGGTCCAGGCGAAGCACATGTCGTTCCACTGCTGATCGCTCGGCTCGTTCTTGGTCACCACCTCCATGATCTCGCGCGGCTCGGGGTCGCCGTCGCGATCCTGGATCAGGAGGCCGCCCATCACCCGTTTGACGTCGCGTTCGTCCGGTTCGCGCTGGCGGCGCTCCTCCTCACAGAGGATGCGGATCGCCTCCTTCTGCTGCAGGACGGCAAGCGCGCCGTGCTCGTAATCGGGCGCGATCAGCACCTCGACGAAGTTCTCGTGCAGGCGCTGGGCGAGCTCCTCGGAGACCGGGTGGTTGAAGGCGATCACGCCGCCGAAGGCCGACATCGGATCGCAGGCGAGGGCCTTCTCGTAAGCCTCCAGCGAGTCCTTGCCGATCGCCACCCCGCAGGGGTTGTTGTGCTTGACGATCGTGCAGGCGGGCTGCTCGAAGTCGTCGACCAGGCGCCGCGCCGAGTCGAGGTCGAGCACGTTGTTGAAGGAGAGCGCCCGGCCGTGCAGCTTCGCCACCCGCGAGAGCACGTGACTGCGCACGCCCGCCTCGGAGTAGAGCGCCGCCCGCTGGTGCGGGTTCTCGCCGTAGGAGAGGTCGAGCACCTTCTCGTAGGCGACCGCGAGGTGTTCGGGGTAATCCTCGTACTCGGCCGAGAACCAGCGGCTGATCGCGGCGTCATAGCGGGCGGTCTGGGCGAAGGCCTCGTTGGCGAGCCAGTGCCGGGTCGTCGCGGAGAGCTCCCCGCCGGCCTCCTCCATCTCCGCCAGCACCGCGTCGTAGGACTCGGGCTTGACCACGACCGCGACCCCGGCGTGGTTCTTGGCCGCGGCGCGGATCATCGTCGGCCCACCGATGTCGATGTTCTCGACCACTACGGCCGGCTCGACGTCGCGCGCGGCGACGGTCTCCTCAAAGGGGTAGAGGTTGACGCAGACCAGGTCGATCGGCTCGATTCCCTCGCGTTCCAGCGTCGCCATGTGCTCCGCGTCTTCGCGCCGTGCCAGCAGCGCCGCGTGCAGCCGCGGGTGCAGCGTCTTCACCCGGCCGCCGAGGATCTCTTCCTGGCCGGTGAACTCGGAGACGTCGGTCACCTCGAGGCCGGCCTCGCGCAGCGCCGCCGCGGTGCCACCGGTGGAGAGGATCTCGACCCCGAGCTCCGCCAGGCCGCGGGCGAAGTCGGCGACGCCGGTCTTGTCGGAGACCGAGAGCAGCGCTCGGCGCACCCGAATCGCGCCGTCGTTCACGGCCTCGGTCTGGGTGTCTGCGGGAGCCTCACTCATCGATCAGGACCCGACGCGGGTCAGCGGGGTCGATCCTAACCCTGCCCGCCGCGATCATGCGGATCGCCTCCGGGTAGAGCTGGTGCTCGGTGGCGTGGATCGCCCGCTCCAGCTCGCCGCGATCGCCCCCGTCCGGCACCGGCACCTCGCGCTGCGCGATCGCCGGCCCGGTGTCGACCCCCTCGTCGACGAAGTGGACCGTGACCCCGGTCACCTCGACCCCGGCGGCGAGCGCCTGGCCGACCGCGTCGAGCCCCGGGAACTCGGGCAGCAGGGCGGGGTGGACGTTGACGATGCGGTGGCGGAAACGGGCGACGAAGGGCCCGCTGAGCAGCTGCATGTAGCCGGCGAGGACGATCAGGTCGGCGCCGCGCTCCTCAACCCACTCGGCCATCGCCGCGTCGCGCGCCGCTCGGTCCGTGAAGTCACCGGCCGGGAAAGCGCCAGCCGCGATCCCCGCCGCCCGCGCCCGTTCCAGCGCCGGGGCGCCCGGCTTGTCGGAGCCGACCCCGACCACCTCTATCCCCTCGCGCAGATGCAGTCGGTCGAGGATCGCCTGCAGGTTGGAGCCGGTGCCGGAGGCCAGGACGACGAGACGGAAGTCGCTCACGCTCCGCATCCTTTCGTAGTCCCGGCGGTTACGCCTTAAGGTCTGCGAGCTCGAAAACACACTCAACGGGCAGGGGAAAACATCACCGTGATCGACAAGCTGCGAGGTGCACGCGCCTTTCTGTACGCAATCTGCCCACTCGTGGCGCTCGCGTTTTGTGTGCCGGCGGCTCAGGCGAACGCCCCCGCGAACGATGAGTTCTCCGCGGCCGCGACGCTGTCGCCGAGCTTGCCGATCAGCCGGTTCGATAGCAACGTCGAAGCCACCAAGGAGGCCGGCGAGCCGCTGCATGCGGGCGAAGCCGGCGGCCACTCGGTCTGGTACTCGTGGACTCCAACGGTCGACACTCGCGTGGGAGTGAGCACCAACTGCGGCGCCCTCGACCCCCTGCTCGCCGTCTACACCGGTTCGGCGGTTAACGCGCTCACGCCGGTGGCCAGCAACGAAGAGTTGCTCGGTCTTGGCTGCTTCTTCAGCAACCCGGAATTCGAATTCGACGCGGCGGCGGGAACGACCTACTGGATCGCCGTCGACGGCCGCGACGAAAACCAGGGAACTTTCGAACTGAAGCTCAACCCACCGCCCGATAACGACAACTTCGCCTCGGCCTCCTCAATTGGCGCGGAGCTGCCCCAGTCCGCCTTCGGCTCGACCAAGGTCGCAACCAAGGAGACCGGCGAGCCCAACCACGCGGGTGACGTCGGCGGCCATTCGGTTTGGTACTCCTGGACGCCGTCGGATAGCGGCCCAGTGGAAATCTCCACCTGCACTTCGTTCACCAGCAATTTGGACGCCGTTCTCGCTGTCTACACCGGGTCGATTCTCGGCGGGCTCACTCCCGTGGCCGCCAATGACGACGGCTCAGGGGCTGCCTCCTATCAGTGCTCGTTCGTCGATAGTGCCGTCGAATTCGAGGCAGTGGCCGGAACGACTTACCGCATCGCCGTTGACGGTGCCTCCGGCAGCGTCGGCACGTTCGACCTCCGTCTCAATGGACACCCGGCTAACGACAGCTTCGAAAGCCCCGAGGTCCTCCCCTCTGCGCTTCCACTGAGCGTCCCGGCCGGAACCAACAGGTTCGCGACCAAGCAGCCGGGAGAGCCGGACCACGCGGGTGACACCGGCGGGGCCTCGGTCTGGTACTCGTGGACGCCGTCGAGCAACGGCGCGGCGGCGATCTCGGCCTGCACCTTCAGCGAAAGCTTCAACGTCGTGCTTGGCGTCTACACCGGCGCCGCCGTCAACGCCCTGTCACCGGTTGCCGCCAGCGGCGGGCCAGTGGTCGCCAGCTGTGGGAGCGACACTGTTGAAGCCCAGTTCCAGGCGGATGTGGGCACCACCTACCTGATCGCTGTCGACGGCGAGGGTGGTGACGAAGGTCGCTTCACCCTCAGCGTGGAAGGGCCGCCTGCGAACGATGCTTTCAGCGCCGCCCAGGAACTTGGCGCCGATCTCCCTACTGCCGCCAGCGGCACGACCAGGCGAGCGACGAAGGAGCCAAACGAGCCCAATCACGGGGGCGACGTCGGCGGTCATTCTGTCTGGTACTCGTGGACGCCCACTAGCAGCGGCCCGGTGGACCTTTCTGTTTGCTCTTATGGTGAAAACGGTTTTGTCGCCGTGCTGGCGATGTACACAGGCTCCGGCCTTGGCAGCTTGACCCCGGTGGTGAGCGCCGAAAGCAAATCGACCGAATGCGGGCCCAACCCCGACACGACCCAGCTCGCTGTGACCGCTGGCACGAAGTACTGGATCGCCGTCGACGGCAAGGGTGGTGCCCAAGGGCGTTTCGGGTTCGAAATGCGTGGCCGCCAGCCCAATGACGAATTCGCCTCGGCGGAAACGATCAACCCCGACCCGCTGTTCGTCTCCGGCTCGAACCGCTTCGCGAGCAAGGAGCCCAACGAGCCCAATCACGCGGGTAACCCTGGAGGCCACTCGCTCTGGTACTCGTGGACCCCCTCCGCCAGCGGCCCCGTCAGCATCGAAGGCTGCGACTCGAGCGGCCATCTCGACACCCTGCTTGCCGTCTACACCGGTTCGGCCGTCAACGCATTGACCGAAGTGGCCAGCAACGATGACGCCGGGGGGGAACCACCGAACACACTCTGCGCGTCGTCGACGCGCAGTTTGGTTGCCTTCGAAGCTGCTGCAGGCACTACCTACAAGATCGCCGTTGACGGCAAGGACGGTGGGGAAGGCAAGTTCGTCCTGATCTTCAGCCGCGGCGAGGCAACGACCAACGACGATTTTGATTCCGCAACTCCGCTGACCTCCGGTCTGCCTCTCTTCGGGAGCGGCAGCAACAAGGGTGCGAGCAAGGCGCCCGGCGAGCCAAACCATGCGGGCAACGCGGGTGGTCACTCGCTTTGGTTTTCTTGGACCGCGCGCAAGAGCGCGCCGATCGCGCTTTCCGCCTGCGCCCAGGAAGGCGCCTTCGACACCCTGCTTGCCGTCTACACCGGCTCGGCCGTTAACGCGCTGACTGAAGTCGCCAGCAACGACGACGCGACCGGTGCCAGTGCCGCATGTGGGTCCCTCGGTAGTGAAGTTAGGCTCAACGCGGTGGCAGGCACCACGTACAGGATCGCCGTCGATGGAAAGAACGGCGGCACCGGTCCTTTCTTCCTCGCCATGGAAGGGGTCGCAAGGAACGACGATTTCGGCAAGCCGACGGCGATCGCCAGCGTGCTGCCGAATCTGGGTGGCGGCTCAAATCGTTTCGCGACCAAGCAGAGCGGGGAGCCCGACCACGCCGGCAGTCCCGGTGGCTCCTCGATCTGGTTCAAGTGGACCGCTCCGCGCAGCGAACCGGTCAGCGTCGACACCTGTGGCAGCGGCTTCGACACCCTGCTCGGCATCTACACCGGCTCCACGCTCGACGACCTCGTGCCCGTGGCGGCGAATGACGATGGCGGCGGCCTCTGCGGCCAGGGCAGCAGGCTGACCTTCGACGCCGTTGCCAACACCGTTTACCGGATCGCCGTCGACGGCAAGGGTGGTGCCCAGGGCACCGCTGACCTCAGTCTCAACGGTCATCCCAAGGAAGATGAATTCGCCAAGGCGGCGCCGTTGTCGAGCTCGATGACGAGTTACTCGTCCGGCGCAAACCTTCTGGCCAGCAAGCAGACGGGTGAGCCCAACCACGGGGGTGACCCAGGTGGCCACTCCGTCTGGTACTCGTGGACGCCGCTCGAAAGCGGGCGCGAGGTCCTCAGCATCTGCTCCAAGGATTTCGAACCGCTGCTCGGCGTCTATGCCGGCACCGCGGTTGACGCGCTCGTCCCGGTGCCCGTCGAAGCTGGTTCAGTGCCCGGTTGCTCCGCGGGCGGCAGCCTCACCTTCGATGCGGTCGCCGGCACCACCTACAAGATCGCGGTCGATGGTCGCGGCGGCGATGCGGGCCATTTCGAACTCTCGCTCGAACCCTTCGACGCGCCCCCGTCCGAACCCCCGCCGGGTGACGGCGGAGGCCAGGGGGGCGGCGGTGCGCCAGGCGACACCGTTTCACCACCCGGCGCTCCTTCGACTTCTCCGCCGCCCGCGAAGCGACCGAGCAAGCTAAAGCGGTGTAAGCCCGGCTTCGTCCGTAAGACGGTTCACGGCAAGCGCACGTGCGTGAAGAAGAAGCGGCTCCGGGCCAAGCATCACGCTCGATGAGCGCTCACGATCTCTGGCAGGCGGTTCTCTACGCTCACCTGCTGGCGATGGCTTTCTTCGTCGGCGGCCAGCTCGTCTTTGGTCTCGCCGTTGTCCCCGTCTTGCGCGGCGACTCCGACCGCGAGCGAATGCGCGCGATCGCCCGTCGTTTTGGCTACGGCTCTCTCGTCGCCCTCGGCGTCCTCATCGTCACTGGCTGGGCAATGGCCTCCCACTACGACCTCTTTGGCACCTCCACCCTGCAGTGGAAGCTGGCCCTGGTCGGCGCCGTGATCGGCCTCACGATCATCCACCTGCGCAAGCCGAAATTGCACGCCTTGCAGGCGGCGATCCTCGGCCTCACCCTGGTGATCGTCTGGCTAGGTCTCGAATTGGTCGTCGGGCCCTAACCAAGCAGGTCAAGGACGCAGGGAGCGAAGCGTGCTCTGCACGTGAGCGACCGAGGACGCGGAGATGCGCTGGTCAGGACCCGACGGTCTCGAGGGCGAACTTGCTGTTCGCCTCGTCCGGATCGCCGAGCGGGTAGCGGCCGCTGAAGCAGGCGTCGCAGTGGTCCTCGGGACGGGTTCCGATCGCCTCGTAGACGCCCTCCATCGAGAGGTAGGCGAGCGAGTCGCAGTCGAGCTCGTCGGCGATCTCCTGCACGCTGCGGTTGTGGGCGATCATCTCCTCGCGGGTGGACATGTCGACCCCGTAGTGGCAGGGGTTGCGGATCGGCGGCGCCGAGATCCGCAGGTGCACCTCGCGGGCGCCGGCGTCGCGCAACATGCCAACGATCTGGCGGGTGGTGTTGCCGCGCACGATCGAGTCGTCGACGACGACGATGCGATTGCCGGCGACGATCTCGGGCAGCGGGTTGAACTTCATCCGCAGCCCGTGCTTGCGCAGCTCCTGCCCAGGCTGGATGAAGGTGCGTGCCACGTAGCGGTTCTTGATCAGGCCGTCGTCGCGCGGCAGCCCTGAGGCACGGGCGAAGCCAGCCGCCGCCGGGTTGCCCGAGTCGGGCACCGAGATCACCAGGTCAGCCTCGACCGGCGCCTCGCGCCAGAGGATCTCGCCCATACGGCCGCGCACCTGCTGCAGCACCTTGCCCTCGAGGCGGCTGTCGGGACGGGAGAAGTAGATGTGCTCGAAGACACACATCGCCGGCCGCTCGGCCTTGACCACCTGGCGCGTCTCCAGCCCGCGCTCGGTCAGCGAGACCATCTCGCCGGGATGCACTTCGCGCATCAGCTCGGCGCCGATGATGTCGAAGGCGCAGCTCTCCGAGGCGACGACGAAGCGGTCATCGAGCCGGCCGAGCGAGAGCGGCCGCACCCCGTACGGGTCGCGGAAGGCGACGATCGCGCGCTTGGTCATCACCACGGTCGAGTAGGCGCCCTGTAGGCGCGGCATCACGTCGGCGACCGCGTCCTCGATCAATTTCCCCTCGTTGGAGGAGAGCAGGGCGGCGATGATCTCCGAGTCGGAGGTGCCGCGGAAGGAGATGCCGCGCTCCTTCAGCTCACCCCAGAGCTCGACCGCGTTGGTCAGGTTGCCGTTGTGGGCCAGCGCCAGCTCGCGCCCGTCGTCGCGCCAGACCGGCTGCGCGTTCTCCCAGGAGCCGCCGCCGGTGGTCGAGTAGCGCACGTGGCCGATCGCCATGTCGCCCTCCAGCGCCCGCAGCTTCTCCTCGTCGAAGACCTGGGAGACCAGGCCCGAATCGCGCATGGTCGTGATCTGGCCGCCCTCGCAGGTGGCGATCCCGGCCGACTCCTGGCCGCGATGCTGCAGCGCGTAGAGGCTGAAGTAGGCGAGGCGGGAGACGTCGTGTCCCGGGGCGTATACGCCGAACACCCCGCATTCCTCGCGCGGGCCTTCGCGATCTATCAGGTGCCCTTGGGGCGGAGTCAAGCGCGCTTTCCTCGCGGTTGGGGAAGGACGTGACGCGCAGGCGGACTGCCTACCCCGGCAGGGTAGCAACGGCAGGCGGGCGGCAAGAGCGCCGCCGAATGCCGCGATTTGCGGCAGTTCCGGGATTAAGAAGTGCCGGCGGAGTGGATCTTGCCCCGGCCGTGGAGCCGGATCGTGACTGTTTGGTCCACGGTCTGGCCAGCGAGGTCGGTCGTCCGCGCCGTGATCGTCCCCTTGACGACCTGTTTCGGTGAGATCTGGCTGAGGTGGCGCAGCACCGATTTGGGCAGCTTGACGTTGTAGGGGGTGACTTCACCCGGTTTCACCGTCGTCGTGCCGCCACTGAGCCCGACGATCACCCCCTTCTTCACCGGACCCGCCGGCTTGGGCTCCTTCGAGGCCAGGGCGCCGCCCTTGTGGCGCGGCCGCCAACCGACCTGGCCGAAGACCTGGACCGAAGAGGATTCGCTGGCGCTGACGAGGACGAGGACCGAGCGCTTGAGCACGGTCGTGAAGGTGCCGAGCGAGATCGTCGGACAGGGCCCCTGGTAGGCGGCGCTCTGTGGGCACTTGTCCTGGGTCTCGTCGCCATAGCCGTCGCCGTCGCGGTCGGGCTCGATCGTCGAGATCAGCGGCACCCGCACATTGACCCCGGCCGAGAAGACGTGCGGCGCGCCGATCCCGATGCTGCCTGGGCGAGACCAGGTGTGATCGCCATTGTCGCTCGTCGTGCAGTAGAGCGGGCTTTCCTCTTCTACCGGCAGCAGGCCGAGCCGGTCTCCCGCATGAACTGGGAGCCGGGTCGCGAAGACGTTGGTGTCGGGTTTGACTGTCTCCTCATCGCTCTCGCCGACCAGTTCGAACTTACCGGTGTCGATAGGGCGGAAGACTCCCATCGCCTCCAGCACCGGGGTCGGGTAGGCGGAGTTGACCTTCCAGGTCGTGACCACGCCGCCGCTTGGTGCCGCGAGCGGGAGCGCGCCACCCGATGCGTGCGCCTCGGGCACCAAGGTGAACGTTCCGGAAGCGCTGTTGCCCATGCATTCGTCGCCCACTTCGGTCGCAGCCGACGCACCTGGCGCGGCAGCCAGCGCCAGGGCCAAGACAGTTCCGACAAGACCAACTGCTCGCAGCGACCGCATGCATCCCTCCCGGTTTGACGACGACCGGGCGAAGGTTAGAGGGCTACCGCGACACTGGCGAACCTTCGAGCAATCGGTCCAACGCCTGTCCGAGCCCGCCGATCGCCGAGTCGAGCGGGTCCGTGCTGCCGGCGGCGCGGGCGCGGATCAGCGCTCCCTCCACGGTGGAGACGACGAGGCCGGCGAAGGTCTCGGCGTCGCGGCGGCTGACCCCTTCGTCGAGCAGGGCGGCCGCGATCGGCTTTTCCCAGCTGCCGAAGGCCGCGGTCGCGGCGGCGGCCAGCTCGGGATCCTCGGGGCGGGCCAGGGCTGCGGCGGCGACGGGGCAGCCGATCCGCTCGGGGTGGTCGACGACGCGGCGGCGGAAGATCTCGCCGAAGCGCTCGAGGGTGCCGCTCAGCCCGCGCTCTTCCAGCGAGCGCTCGATCAGCGCGCCGATCTCCTCGCCCTCGACCTTTGCCGCCTCAGCCGCCAGCTGGCTCTTGCCGCCGGGGAAGTGGTGATAGATCGAGCCGCGCGGGGCCTTGCCGCGCTCGGCCACGTCGCGCAGCTCCATGCCGGCGTAGCCCTTCTCGGCCAGCAGCTGCCGGGCACCTTTGATCAGCAGCGCGCGCCCATCGCGGCGCCTGCCTTCCCGCGGCTCCCCGTCGGCGATTCTGGATATGCCCACGGTCATAGTCTATAGTCCGCGCCGATGTATGACAGTGGGCATAGAAGAGTGGTCGCGATCGCTTGCGCCGGCGCCTTCCTCGCCTTCCTCGACGCGACCATCGTCAACATCGCCTTCCCCGACATCTCGCGCTCCTTCGCTGGCTCGGGACGGGACGCGCTCTCCTGGGTGCTCGACGGCTACTTCGTCGTCATCGCCGCGCTGCTGGTGCCGGCGGGTGGCCTCGCTGACCGCTTCGGCCACAAGCGGATCTTCCTGTTAGGGGTGGCGGGTTTCACGGCGGCCAGCCTGCTCTGTGCGTTGGCACCCTCGCTCGGGTTTCTGATCGCTTTCCGGGTGGTGCAGGGGATCGGCGCGGCGCTGATCGCACCGACCTCGCTGGCCCTCGTGCTCGACGCCTTTCCGGCCGAGCAGCGCGCGACCGGGGTCGGCATCTGGGGCGCCGCGGCAGCCGCCGCCGCGGCGATCGGCCCGACCCTCGGCGGCGCATTGGTAGAGCTCTCGGACTGGCGCCTCGTCTTCCTCGTCAACCTGCCGCTCGGCGCCGCGGTAGTGCTGGCGGGGCGCGGCGCCCTGCGCGAGCGCCCTCAGCTCGACAGCCGCCTGCCCGACCTGCCGGGGGCGCTGATGTTGGCCCTGAGCCTCGCGCTGGTCACGCTCGCGATCGTCGAGGGCAACGATTGGGGCTGGACCGCGACCGCGACCCTCGGATGCTTCGCGGCGTCAGCCGCCCTGCTCGGGAGCATGATCTGGCGTAGTCGCAGTCACCCACGGCCGATCGTCGAGCCGGCCCTCTTCGCTCACCGCTCCTTCCGCATCGGCAACCTCGGCACCCTGCTCTTCGCCGCCGCCTTCTTCTCGCTGATCCTCGGCAACGTCGTCTTCCTCACCTCGATCTGGGGCTACACCGTGCTCCAGGCCGGCGCCGCCACCCTGCCCGGCCCAACCCTCTCGACCGTCGTCGCCGGCCCCGCCGGCAAGCTCGCCGATCGCTTCGGCCACCGCGCCGTGATCGTCCCCGGCACCCTCTTCTTCGCCGCCGGCGTGATGGTGCTGCGCTCAGCCGGCGCCACCCCGGACTGGCTCGGCCTCTGGCTGCCCGGCTCCTGCCTCACCGGCATCGGTATCGGCCTCGCCTTCCCGACCCTCGGTGCCGCCTCCGTCCGCGACATCCCCGACGACCGCTTCGCCACCGCCAGCGCCGTCAACTCCGCTTTCCGCCAAGTCGGTGCCGTCCTCGGCACCGCCATCCTCGTCGCCATGGTCGGCGAACCCGCGACCCTGCAGGCGGCCCTCAGCGTCTCCAACGACGCCTACCTCTTCTCGGTCATCGCCGCGCTCATCTCAGGTGTTGTCGTGCTGGCTCTGAAACCGTCGTTCGCTGGTGCTGAGCAGAGGGCTACGCAGGGCGATTCCGCTCCGCTTGTCGCGACCGGCGAGTCATAGCGAGCACCCGATCAGCATTTTCCATACAGTCAACGCCCGTGGATTACCAGGGAAAACCTGCACTTGATGTAGGAGCTGCTTGCTGGGCGGCTGCCCTCCTGGCGTCGCTCGTAGTGCTCTCCTGCGCGGCGCCGGCCGCAGGGTCCACGGAAAGGATCTTCAGCCCGCCATCGGCCAGCTTCTCATTGCGGGCGAGCAACGGCTACAGAATCTCGGTTGAACGCTTCCGCCGGCGGGTCTCGCTGTATGCGGTCCACGGCGGTAAGTCCTTTTTTGCCGGCACTTCTTACACCGTCCCCAGCAAGGCCTCAGCGCAGCGCATCGATGCCCGGTTCGGCAGGTTCGGTCATGTCTCGGTGAAGCTGATCACAGAGCGGATGCACAAGGGCAAGCTCGAAGAGCAGTGCACGGGCAAGCCGGAAACGACCCGCGAAGGGACTTTCGTCGGAACGATTCGCTTCCGGGGGGAAGGCGGATATACCTCGGTTGATGCTCAGCACGCCGAGGGCCGGCAGAGCAGCGGGGTGAAGATCAAATGCGTATTTCCGAACCTTCGCCCTGGCTCTGGGCCGGTGGTTCACGGGTCCCGCCAGGACCCGCCATCATTCGGTGCGTTCCAGGGCCGCCAGCGCTTCTTCGGCGTAGAAGCTTCCGGCGGCAGGCAGCGGTCGATGCTCTTCACGGCGGGCTACTCGGAGCGACGCGGGCGCATGGAGATCTTTCGAAACGCCTTCGCCGAGGCACCGCCGGCCAGCTTCGCGTTCGCGGGAGACCTCTCTTCGGCGACCGTCCAACCCCCGCTGCCGTTCACGGGCGAAGCCAGCTACCAGCGGGGCTCGGCCTCACCCTGGTTGGGATCCCTGAGCGTCGACTTCCCGGGCCGTGAGGAAGTTCAACTTGCCGGGCCGCGTTTCACGGCGCGTCTCGCCCGGGACAGCTCCGGCAGCTCGGTGTTTCTTCTCCGGTCGCTGAGACTCAGCCGCGACCGCGCAAGCTAAGAGGAAGCGACCGACCTGGTCACCTGTTCCTCCGCTCAGCGTCTGACGATCGACCACACCGGGTAGTGGGGTGGCAAGTCGCCGCTACCGAGGGGAGGGAGTTGTGCTGATTGCTGGTGTCGTTGGGATATGCGTTCTGCTTCTGGGTTTCCTCTTGCCGCGTCTCTCCGAGCATGCGCGAAGGGGGACGGACAGGGGCTTCTCACTCGGCCAGCGTGCCGGCGGCAAGGCGCCCGGTCCGTTGGGACGCCTGCTCAGCAAGTCGTTCGGGAAGTCCCGGCGGGCTGCTGACAAGAGCCACTCGGCCGGGCGGGAGGCTCGCGCAAAGGCGCCCTTCTAGAGGCGGGCGCCCAATGAGAGCCAGGCGCTCTCGGCGGTGCCGACGCCTACAGTGAAGCTGCGGTCGCCGGCGGCGAGCTCGATCGTGCTGCCGCCGGTCTCACCGATCAAGATGGCGCCGAGGGCGGTGAGGGTCTCGCGGTCGCCGCTGAGCAGGAAGCCTCCCGCGCCCTCGCCGAACAGAGCCTCTTCGGGGGAGCAGCCGCGTTCGCGCAGCGGTTGCAGGTCGACACGGCAGCCGATGCCGCTGGCGATCGCGGACTCGGCCAGGGCGCAGGCGAGCCCGCCGTCGCTGATGTCGTGGGCCGAGGAGAGCTTGCCGGCGCGGACCGCGTCACGGACGGTCGCGCAGGCGGAGGCGACGGAGGTGATGTCGGAGCGGGGCAGGCCGCTGTCGAGCTCGCCGCGCAGCTTCGCCAGCTCCGAGCCGGCGAGGCTCGGTTCGAAGGGGCCGAGCAGGGCGATCGCCTCGCGCTCACGGGTGAAGGAGCTGCCGCAGGTCACGGCCGGATCGGGCAGCTCGCCGACCATGCCGACCACCGGCGTCGGGTAGATCGGGCCTTCCGGTCCCTCGTTGTAGAGCGAGACATTGCCGCCGACGACCGGCACGCCGAGCTGCTCGCAGGCCTCTGCGAGGCCCCTGACCGCCTGATCGAGCTGCCAGGCCGGGGCCGGTTTCTCCGGGTTGCCGAAGTTGAGGCAGTTGGTCAGACCGAGCGGCTCGGCGCCGACGCAGGCGAGGTTCTGGGTGCACTCGAGCACCGCCTCGATCGTGCCGGCATGGGGATCGCAGGCGACGCGTCGCCCATTGCCGTCAATCGAGACAGCGATCGCGGCACCCTGGGCCTCGGGAATCTGCAGCACCGCCGCGTCGGCGGACTCCGGCCGCCGCACCGTGCGCGAGCCCACGACCGAGTCGTACTGCTCGAAGGCCCACCGCTTGGAGGCGATGCTGGGGGAGGCGAGCAGGGCGAGCAGCGTCTCCTCGCTACCGGCGTCCTCGCGAAGAGACGTACGGTTGCCGTAGATCCAGCCCTCCGGCGCCGCCGGCTCGAGGTCGTAGAGCGGGCAGCCGTCGACCAGCGCCTCTACCGGCATCTCGCCGACGACCTCGCTCTCGCGCAGGATCCGGATCTGCCCCGAGTCGGTGACGACGCCGATCTCTGCCGAGCCGGTCTGCCATTTCTCGCAGACCGCGATCACCTCGGCCACCTTGGCCGGCTCGACCACGGCGAGCATCCGCTCCTGCGACTCGGAGACCATGATCTCGAAGGGCTCCATGTCGGCCTCGCGCAGCGGCACCTTGGCGACGTCGAGGTCGATCCCGACCCCGCCGGCCGAGGCCATCTCGCCGGCCGAGGAGGTGAGCCCGGCGGCGCCGAGGTCCTGCAGCGAGACCAGCAGCCCCTTCTCCAGCAGCTCGAGGCAGCACTCGAGCACCTTCGACTCCTCGAAGGGATCGCCGATCTGCACCGTCGGCCGCTTCGCGTCGTCACCCTCGCCGAGCTCAGCCGATGCGAGCACTGAGGCGCCACCGATCCCGTCGCGGCCGGTCGAGGCGCCCATCAGCACGACCGCGTTGCCGACACCCGCGGCGGCCGCGCGCACCATCTCCTCCGTCTTCGCCAGTCCGAGGCACATCGCGTTGACCAGGCAGTTGTGCTCGTAAGGCGACTCGAAGTAGATCTCGCCGCCGACGTTGGGCACGCCGATCGAGTTGCCGTAGTGGCCGATCCCACGCACGGCGCCATCGAGCAGGTGGCGCGAGCGGACCGAGTCGAGCTCGCCGAAGCGGAGGCTGTCGAGGATCGCGATCGGCCGCGCCCCGATCGCGAAGACGTCACGGAGGATGCCGCCGACCCCGGTGGCCGCGCCCTGGAAGGGTTCGACCGCGCTCGGGTGGTTGTGAGACTCGACCTTGAAGGCGATCGCGTAGCCGTTGCCGACGTCGACGGCACCAGCGTTCTCGCCCGGCCCCATCACCACCCGCTCGCCCTCCGTCGGCAGCTGCCGCAGCAGCTTGCGTGAGTGCTTGTAGGCGCAGTGCTCGGACCAGAGCAGGCTGAACATCGCCAGCTCGACGTCGTTCGGCTCCCGTCCGAGCTTCTCGACGATCAGCTCGAACTCCGAGTCGGTCAGCCCCAGCTCGCGGTGCTTGGCGACCTCGACGCTCACGCCGCCACCCCCGCCGCAGCGACGGCTTCGAAGACCCGCAGCCCGTCGGTCGACCCGGTGAGCGGATCGACCGCGTGCTCCGGATGCGGCATCAGACCGACCACGTTGCCCCTCTCATTGCGCACCCCCGCGATGTCCCGCGCCGACCCGTTCGGGTTCTGACCCGGCGCGTAGCGGTAGGCGACCTGCCCCCGCTCCTCCAGCTCATCGAGCATCCCATCCGGCGCGTAGTACCTGCCTTCCCCATGCTTCGCCGGAATCGACAATCGAGTGTCGACTTTTCCACCCTCTGGTGTGGTCAACTCGACACTCGATTCCTCGATCAGGTCGAGCTGGCGGCAGGTAAAGCGCAGGCTCTCGTTGAGGAGGAGGGCGCCGGGGAGGAGGCCCGCCTCGCAGAGGACCTGGAAGCCGTTGCAAATGCCGAGCACCGGGCCGCCCGCGGCGGCGAACTCGCTGACCGCCTCCATCGCCGGGGAGAAGCGGGCGATCGCGCCGGCGCGCAGGTAGTCGCCGTAGGAGAAGCCACCGGGAACGACGACCGCGTCAATCCCGTCGAGGTCACGCTCTTCGTGCCAGACCAGCCGGGCCTCGGCACTGGTCCGCTCGCAGGCGTTAACGGCGTCCCGCTCGTCGCAGGAGCCGGGAAACTGAAGCACCCCCCAGCGCATCAGGCGGCGCCGTCGAGCTGCTCGATCTCGTAGTCCTCGATCAGCGGGTTGGCGAGCAGCTTCTCGCAGAGCTCGCCGAGCCGCGCCGGGTCCTCGACGTCGAGCTCGACCATGCGACCGACATGCACGTGCTCTATCCCCTCGAAGCCGAGCGCCGGCAGCGCCCGCTCCACCGCCTTGCCCTGGGGGTCGAGGATCCCCTCCTTCGGGCGGATCAAGACCCGCGCTCTCGGCACTAGAAGCTGAGCTCCGTGACCCGCTCGTAGGCCTCGATGTACTTGGCCCGCGTCTGCTCGACCACGTCCGGCGGGATTTCGGGAGCCGGCGGGTTTTTGTCCCAGCCGCTCTCGGTCGCCCAGTCGCGCACGTACTGCTTGTCGAAGGATGGCTGCGTCTTGCCCGGCTCGTAGCGGTCGGCGGGCCAGAAGCGCGAGGAGTCGGGGGTCAGCACCTCGTCGGCGAGGACGATCTCGGCCCCGGCGTGGCGGCCGAACTCGAACTTGGTGTCGGCGAGGATGATCCCGCGCTCGGCCGCGTGTTCGGCACCGCGCTGGTAGACCTCGATCGAGACGCGCCGCAGCTCCTCCATCAGCGCCCGGTCGCCGACGATCTCGGCGGCGCGATCGAAGTCGACGTTCTCGTCGTGGTCGCCGATCTCGGCCTTGGTCGCCGGCGTGAAGATCGGCTCGGGCAGCTTGTCGGACTCGAGCAGCCCGCCCGGCAGCTCGATCCCGCAGACCGCGCCGCCGTTCTTGTATTCCTTCCAGCCGGAGCCGGAGAGGTAGCCGCGCACCACGCACTCGACCGGGTACATCTCCAGCCTGCGCACCCGCATCGACCGTTCGGCGACGTCTTCCGGCACGTCGTTGGAGACGAAGTGATTCGGCACGATGTCGCCGGTCAGGTCGAACCAGAATTCGGAGATCCGGTTCAGCACCTTGCCCTTGTCGGGGATCGGCGTCGGCATCACCACGTCGTAGATCGAGATCCGGTCGGAGGCGACCATCAGCAGGTCGTCTTCCCACTCGTAGATCTCGCGGACCTTGCCTGAGGAATGGAGCTTGAGATCAGCAACTGGAGTCATGGCGCCGATGCTAGCGATGAGCGCGGCGCGGTTGACCGGAGGCCCGTCACACTGGCTGGCCAGCCAGTGTGCGATCCTTCCCCGCGTGAGCTTGCCGCCGGAACCGAAGCACTCGCCGCTGATGCAGACACTGCGCTGGAGCTTCCGCCCGCTGCCCTTCATGCAGGAGTGCCGCGAAAAGTACGGCGACAACTTCAGCGTCAAATTCCTCACCTTCGAGCGGCCGATGGTGATGATCTCCGACCCCGACGCGATCAAGGCCCTCTACCGCGAGCGCTCGCACGGGCTGCCGCCGGGCCGCGACATCATCCTCACCCCGATCGTCGGCCCCCGCTCGCTGCTGGTCACCGAGGGCGCCGACCACCTCGCCCACCGCAAGCTGATGCTGCCGCCCTTCCACGGCGAGCGCATGCGCTCCTACCAGCCGCTGGTCGAGGAGATCGTCGACCGCGAGATCGACGCCTGGCCGCTCGGCGAGGAGTTCCCGATCCACCCGCGCATGCAGGCGATCACGCTCGAGGTGATCCTCAAGGTCGTCTTCGGCGTCGCCGACGGCCCCCGTTTCGAGCGCCTGCGCGAGGTGCTGACCCGGGTGCTGGAGGAGACCGCCTCGCCGACGGCCCAGCTCACCGGCCTGGCGTCGCGCCGCTTCGGCGGCCGCGGTCCCTGGGCCAAATTCGAAAAGCAGCTGAACGAGGCCGACAAGCTGCTCTACGCCGAGATTGCCGAGCACCGCGCCAGCGGCGCCTACGAGGAGCGTGACGACATCCTCTCGCTGATGATGCAGGCCCGCTTCGAGGACGGCTCGGAGATGAGCGACTCCGACCTGCGCGACCAGCTGATGACCCTGCTGCTGGCCGGCCACGAGACCACCGCCACCGCGCTGGCCTGGACCTTCGACCTGCTGCTGCGCCACCGCCAGCCGCTGGAGCGACTGCGCGAAGAGCTCGAGGCAGGGGAGGGGGACGACTATCTGCGGGCGACGATCAGCGAGTCGCTGCGCCTGCGCCCGGTGGTGCCTCTCGCCGGCCGGCGCCTCAGCGTCGATCTCGAGACCGAGAACCTGCAGCTTCCCGCAGGCACCGACGTGACCCCGGCGATCTGGCTCACCCACACCCGCGCCGACGTCTACCCCGAGCCCTTCGCCTTCCGCCCGGAGCGCTTTCTCGAGGACGGTCCGGACACCTATGCCTGGATCCCCTTCGGCGGCGGCATCCGCCGTTGCATCGGCGCCTCCTTCGCTGAGTTCGAGCTGCGGATCGTGCTGCGCGAGGTGCTGACCCGCTGCGAGCTGCGCAAGGCCAGCCCGGCGCCGGAGAAGATCGGCCGCCGCAACATCACTCTCTCGCCACGCGCCGGCACCCCGGTCGTGCTCGACGCCCGCCACCCGGCGCGCGAGCGCGAGCTCCTCGCTGCCTGATCCCGCCCGGCTTCTCCTCTTGACTGGCCAAAGTGGGTCGGCGGACGTACGCTTTTCCACATGGCCGCAGGCGATCGGCTGACCCGCTGGCAGCGCTCGAACCTGCGTCGCATGCGCAAGGCATCGCGCAAGCGCGAGGGCGAGCCGCTCACCTCCGAGGATTGGGAGGCCTACTACCGCCTGATGTCGAGTCGCTCTGGTCGCCTCTTGTTCGGTCTGCTCCGCTCGCTTCCATCGAGTCCCCGTTGCGGGATCTGCGGTGCTCCCTTCGCCGGCTTCGGCAGCCGCCTGGTCAGGCCCCTCGGCTATCGCCCCTCACGCAAGAACCCGACCTTCTGCGATACCTGCATCGAGGCATCGCCCCCCGGTGGGATGACGACCGAGGTCGGGATCCTCTTCGCCGACCTGCGCGGGTTCACCAGCCTCTCCGAGCAATCGGATCCCGAGGCGGTCAGCGCCCTGCTGCGCCGCTTCTACGCCTGCGCTGAGCGGGTCCTCTTCCCAGAAGCGATCATCGACAAGTTGATCGGCGACGAGGTGATGGCTCTCTACCTGCCGATGTTCGGCAAGCTCGAGGACCCAGCGACGACGATGCTGAGGCAGTCGCGCGAGCTGCTCGCCCAAATCGGCTACGGCAGCGAGGAGGGACCTTTCGTAGAGGTCGGGATTGGCCTCGACTATGGCGAGGCCTTCGTCGGCAACGTCGGCGAGCGCTCGCTCTATGACTTCACCGCGATCGGCGACGTCGTCAACGTCGCATCGCGCCTGCAGGGCGAGGCGAAGGGCGGGGAGATCGTCGCCTCGGGCCGGTTGATCGAGCGGCTCGCGGCGCCGGTGGGAGAGCGGGTGGAGGTCAGCCTCAAGGGCAAGGCGGAGCCGGTGCTCGCCTACCGCGTAAGGGCCAGCGCCCCGGTCGCAGCTCCTTCCGAGCTCCGCTAGCTCTTCGCCGCTTCGCGGGCGGCGGGGTGCTCCTGCGCCCAGCGCGCGATCGTGCTCGAGCCGGAGATCACCTCACCGTCGTCGAGGACGAGGATCGGCACCTCGTTGGTGCCGCTCAGCTCCCGCACCTCGGCGCGATCCTCATCGCGGCTGCCCCAGGTCCAGGGCATCAGCCTGTAGCCGCCCATCACCTTCAGCTCGTAGCTGTAGCCGGCCGCGTCGAGCGCCTTGCCCGCCTTCGCGCACGGGTGCAATGACGCTGGTCCGCTGGTCTTCTGTCCGCAGGTGTAGAGGAGCACGGGCGGCAACCCTAGCGCCTGCGTGCTTTCCTCGGCCTAGCTGGGCAGCGCCGCCATCGCCTCGGCGGCGGCCCGCTCGCCCGACTGCACGGCACCGTCCATATAGCCGTTCCAGACGGTTGCGGTCTCGGCGCCAGCCCAATGGATCGGGCCGATCGGCGCGCGCAGGGCACGGCCGTATTCGGTCCAGCCGCCGGTAGTCATCAGGCAGCCGTAGCAGCCGCGTGTCCACTCCTCCTCAGCCCAGACCCGCTCGATGAATCGCTCGGGACGAGCCGCCTGGGCGCCGAAGAGGCGGGCGTGACCGGCGAGGATCGCCTCGCGCCGCTCCGCCGCGTCGCGGGCGCCCCACTGGCGCGCGAGCCGGCCCTCGAGGAAGCCGAGCAGGACGCCGGGACTGCCATCGGGCGGCGAGTTGTCGAAGACGACACGGGCCGGCCCACCGTCGGTGGCCGCTTGCCCCGAGAAGCCCTGATCGCGCCAGAAGGGCCGCTCGTAGATCGCCATCGTCTTGATCACCGTGCCCTGCGGCATGCGCTGGGTCAATTGGTCGCGCCGCGCCGGCAGCGGTGGGTCATAGGCGACGCGACCGGCGAGAGTGGGCGGGACCGCGACGATCGCCCGGTGGGCGCGCACCGTCAGCCCGTCCGCTTCACCGCTGGGTCCGTCGGCGTGGAGAAGGACACCACCCTCGCTGTGCTCGATTCGCCGTACCGGCGCCGCCAGGCGCACCCGGTCCTCGCCGAGCTGCTCCGCCATCAGCAGCGCGATCCGCTGCGAGCCGCCGTGGAAGCGGTCCTGCTGGGCGCCGCCGTCGGTGCCGAGCAGGGTGTTGAAGCCGCCGCCGGAGTGGGTGTAGAAGAGCACGTGGAGGAGCGAGACGTCGCTCGGCTCGGCCGCCCAGACCGCCTCGGTCGCCAGCTCGAAGAGGCTGCGCGCTGCCGCGGTCCTGGTGTTGCGCCCGATCCAAGTGGCGAAGGTTTGCCCGTCCCAATCGAGCGCCCGGGGTGTCAGCCAGGGATGCTCCAGCGGCACGCTGCGCGCCATCTTGTCAAGCCGGGCGCGGGCCTGTTCGAAGTCGATAAGCGCTGCTGGGGAGATCGCCCGCGAGAGGTCGCGTACGAGGCCGACGCTGGCGGCTGTGATCGGGCCGGAGTAGGAGGTGAGCTTGCCGGCAAGCTCGATCAGGTGGCGACCCTCGTCGTGGGTGGGGAAGGTGGCGACGCCGAGCTCATCGGCGAGCGCCGCGATCCGCTCCTGGGTCGGGCCGATCCATTGCCCGCCGACCTCGACCACCTTGCCATCCCCGATCTCCTCGTTGAGCAGGCGCCCGCCGACGCGATCGCGCGCCTCGAGCACGATCGGCCGCTTGCCGCTAGCTGCGATCCGTCGTGCGGCGACGAGACCGGCAAGCCCGGCACCGACGATCGCAACATCAACTTCGATCGAGCCGCCGGCAGCTTGTTGCCCAGAGCCCTCCATCGCAACGAGACTAGCTCCGCCGTCAAAAAGAACCAGCTGAACCAAATGCTACGATCGTCGCACAATCGTAGAAGTAGCAACAAGAGACCTGCGGAACAAAACCGCCGACCTGCTGAAGCGCGTAGAGGCAGGGGAGAGCATGGTGATCACCGTGCGCGGCAAGCCGGTTGCCGATTTGGTTCCTCACAAGAACGAGCCTCGCTGGCTCACTCCTTCGGACGTTCTCGCGATTCGCGAGATAGCCGATCGCGATCCCACATTTGGGCCCGATCTGCGTCGACTGCGCGAAGAAACGACTGAAGACTTGGGCCCGATCTGGTGACCTCCGAGCGTCCCTCGGTCGGCCTGATCGACACATCCGTTCTGGTTGCCGTCGAGAAGGGCCGTCCACTGCGGGAGGAGGCGCTCCCCGGGCGTTCCGCTGTTTCGATCGTCACCGTTGCCGAGCTACGGGCCGGTGTGCTGGCGGCGCCGGACATCGAAAGTCGAGATCGACGTATGACCACCCTCGAAGGGATCGCAGGGGTGACGATCTTGTCGGTCGAAGCAAGGACTGCCCGCGCCTGGGCGGCGATGCGGGCATATCTCCTCGCAGCCGAGCGGCGAGTCGGTGCAAATGATCTATGGATAGCCGCGACGGCCGCAGCGCATGGAATGCCGATCATTACTCAAGACAGCGACTTCGATGCCCTCTCGGGCGTTGAAGGCCTGACCGTGATCCCGGTCTAACCGGCTGGGACGCTCTCAGCCGCGCAGCGCTTCCAGCCGCTCAAAGATCTCGGGCAGGTGGGTGAGGTAGGCGCTGTAGTCGAAGACGGCGTCGAGGTCGAGCCGCGGCGCCGCCTCGGCCAGCAGCTCGCGGAACTCGGTGCCGGTGTCCCAGGCGCGTTGGGCGTTCTCCTGGACGATCCGATAGGCCTCGTCACGGGTGAGGCCGGACTCGACCAGGGCGGTAAGAGCGCGCTGGCTGAAGAGGGCGCCGTGGGTGATATTGAGGTTCTCGCGCATGCGGTCCTCGCGCACGACCATCCCACTGGCGACCTTGGCCGCCAGGTCCTGCATGTAGTCGAGGCCGATCGTCGCGTCGGGGAGGATCACCCGCTCGGCGCCGGAGTGGGAGATGTCGCGCTCGTGCCAGAGGGCGACGTTCTCCAGCCCGGCTTGGGCGTAGCCGCGCAGGACGCGGGCCAGGCCGGTGATCCGCTCGGTGCGGATCGGGTTGCGCTTGTGCGGCATCGCCGAGGAGCCCTTCTGCTGGCCTGAGGCGAAGGGCTCTTCGACCTCACGCACCTCAGTCTTCTGCAGGTTGCGCACCTCGGTAGCGAAGCGCTCCAGGCCGGCGCCGGCGACCGCGATCGCCGAGGTCAGCACGGCGTGGCGATCGCGCGGGATCACCTGCGTCGCCACGTCCTCGCGCCGCAATCCGAGCCGCTCCATCACCCGAGCCTCCACCGCGGGGGGAACCGAGGCGTAGGTGCCGACCGCGCCCGAGAGCTTGCCGAAGGCAAGCTGCTCGAAGGCGCCTTCGAGCCGCTCCAGGTTGCGGTCGGCCTCGAAGGCGAAACCGGCGAGGCGCAGGCCGAAGGTCGTCGGCTCTGCGTGGACGCCGTGGGTGCGGCCGACGCAGAGGGTGTCGCGGTGCGCCAGCGCCTGCTCGACCAAGGCGTCGCGGTAGGCGCGGGCGCTGGCCAGCACCACCTCGCCGGCCTCGCGCAGCTGCAGCGCCAGGGCGGTATCGAGGACGTCGGAGGAGGTCAGCCCGTAGTGGATCCAGCGACCGTGCTCACCGACCGCGGCGGCGACGACGTCGACGAAGGCGGCGACGTCGTGGTCGGTCACCTTCTCGCGCTCATTGACCGCCTCGACCGTGAAGGCCGCGTTCGCCCGCGCCGCCTCCGCCGCCTCGCGCGGCACCGCGCCCTCCTCGGCCCAGGCCTCCGTCGCCGCCAGCTCGACCTCGAGCCAGCACTCGAGCTTGCGCTGCGGCGCCCAGACGGCGCCGATCTCGGGCCGTGTGTAGCGCGGGATCACGCGTTGATGATTCTCGCTGCGAGGATGCCGGCGTTTTTCGCCCCGTCGATCGCGACGCAGGCGACCGGGATCCCGGGCGGCATCTGCACGGCCGAGAGCAGTGCGTCGAGGCCGCCCAGGCTCTTGCCGAGGATCGGCACGCCGACCACCGGCAGGTCGCTGTGGGCGGCGGCGACGCCGGGCAGCGCCGCCGACATGCCGGCGCCGGCGATGATCACCTTCAACCCCCGCATGCGGGCGTTGGTGCAGTACTCGCGGACCAGCTCGGGATCGCGGTGGGCGCTCATCACCCGCACCTCGTAGCGAATGCCGGCTTCCTGCAGCGCCTTGCCGGCCGGCTGCATCTTCGGCTTGTCGTTTTTCGAGCCCATGATGATCCCGACCAGCGGCTCATCGACGTCGATTTCCTCGAAGGCCTCCTCGACCGCCGGCATCGCCACGGCCTCGCCGACCTGCGGCTCGTTCCCTTCGCCTCCGGTTGGCTGGGGGCCCTCTGAAATCTCGCTCATCTCTTCCTCTCGTCTGACTGGTCTAGGTGGTGACGTGGTCTAGGTGGTGACGCGCTCGACCGCGCGGGCGGCGATGTCGGACCGCATCTGCATTCCCTCGAACTCGATCCGGCCCGCGGCATCGTACGCACGATCGCGCGCCTCGGCCGGTGTCGCGCCGAGCGCGGTGACGTTGAGCACCCGCCCGCCGGCGGTGACGATCTCACCCTCGCTCTCGCTTGCGGCGGTGCCGGCGTGGGTGATCTCCGCCAGCTCGGCAGCGGCGGCAAGGCCGGCGATCGCGTCCCCCTTCGAGGAGGAAGCCGGATACCCGGCGGAGGCCAGGACCAAGGTCACCGCCCAGTCCTCGACGAACTCGGCCTCGGCGCCGGCCAGCCCACCCGGCTCGCGGGCGGCGAGGCAGAGGTCGATCAGGTCCGAGCGCAGTCGCGGCAGCACCGCCTGCGTCTCGGGATCGCCGAAGCGGGTGTTGAACTCGAGCACCTTGGGACCGTCGGCGGTGATCATCAGGCCGGCGTAGAGGACGCCGTGGAAGGGCCGGCCGCGCCGCGCCATCGCGGCGACGATCGGGCGGTGCACGGCGTCGACGATCTCCTCGACCTCGGCGGCGCCAAAGCCGGGCACGGGCGAGTAGCTGCCCATACCGCCCGTGTTCGGGCCCTCGTCGCCGTCGAAGATCCGCTTGTAGTCCTGGGCCGGCGCCAGCGGCACCACGTTCTCGCCGTCGCAGAGCGCCAGCAGCGAGAGCTCCTCGCCCTGGAGGAACTCCTCCAGCACCACGGTCGTGTTGCCGAAGCGCTGCTCGGTGAAGAAGACGTCGATCGCCTCGCGCGCCTCGCCTTCGGAAGAGCAGATGATCACTCCCTTGCCCGCCGCCAGGCCGTCGGCCTTGAGCACCAGCGGGTAGGCGGCCTTGGCGAGCTCGGTGAGCGCCTGCTCGCGGTCATGCAGCAGCAGGTGAGCGGCGGTCGGCACGCCCGCTTCGCTCATCAGCTCCTTGGCGAACGCCTTCGATCCCTCCAGCTCGGCCGCCGCCGCGCTCGGCCCGAAGGCCGGCACGCCGGCATCCGCCAGCGCGTCGATGACGCCGGCGACCAGCGCCGCCTCGGGCCCGACCACGACCAGGTCGACGCTGCGCTCGCTCGCCGCGGCGACGATCGCCTCGACGTCGTCGGCCGCGATCTCCGGCAGGCACTCGGCGTCGGCGGCGATCCCGGCGTTACCCGGAGCGCAGAGCAGCTCCGGGGCGTGGGCGGAACGCGCCAGCGCACGCACGATCGCGTGCTCGCGCCCGCCCCCTCCGACTACCAGGACCCTCAAGCCGCCCCCAGACGCGGAAGCGAATCCCTGTCCATATCTGGTTCTTCAGGCATTCGCGAGAGCAGAGGAGGCGGCGCCTGATTAGAGCGAGCCGGACAGCTCGTCGGCCGACATCGCGGCGAGGGTCTGGCTGGTCATCGTCCCGCGCGAGCCGAGCTCCACCGAGACCTTGGCCATCGTCTTCTCGTCGGGGGCCTCGACCACGGTGACGAAGTCGTACTGGCCGAGCGTCGCGTACTGGGCCACGACCTTGGCACCGATCTGCTCGACCTCTTTGTTCACCTCGGCAACCCGCCCGGGGTTGTTCTTCAACGTCCGCACGCCCTCGGCGGTCAGGTTGGTCAGCATCACGTAAGTAGGCATCGCGTCTCCTCTCGGACTGGGGATTCCGAGCCTACAACTACCCGGCCTCCTAGCCGTCGTAGCCGGCGTGCACGTGATCGCAGTGGTCGGAGCGGGCGAAGGCCGGTCCCGGACCGTCGAGGTCGAAGCAGTAGATCAGCTCGGTCGGGTGCAGCGGGCCCTGCAGGTAGGCGAGGGTGCGGCCGAGTTCGGCGCAGGGAGCGTTGACCGCGGTGTCGGTGCAGGAGACGCCGTCGACGGCGGCGATGTCCATTGCCCGGCCGTAGTAGTGGTTGGAGACGTAGCCTTCGGTGGTCAGTTCCGAGTGGTCGGAGCGCAGGGCGGAGATCGTTATCTGGTGCTGCTGGGTTATCGCGCCGAGCAGGGCGACGATGCGCGGATCGAGCAGGCCGCCAGTGATGTCGTGCAGCTCGAGTTCGTTGGAGAGGGTGAGGTTGTTCCAGTCGATCGGCGCCCCGACCGTGTTCGGCAGCGCCAGCTGCCAGTCGACCGGCGTCACCGCACACTTGCCTTCCAGCGCTTCCGCGTCGGCGAGCACCGCCTGCACGTACCACTGGGCCTGGTTGTGGGTGAAGATGCCGGCGCGCAGGCTGCCGCGCGACCAGATCAGCCGGGCCAGGGTCGCCGCCGAGTCGGCCGGGTCGCCGCGGTGGATGTGGCCGTCTTCGTCGCCATCGACCGCGTAGGCTTTCCACTCGCTCGGTTCGAGGCCGAGCGGGCCTCGCTCGCGCATCTGGATGTTGCTCATGCCGCGACCGAAGTTGGACTCCAGGTGCGCCACGGAGGCAAGCGCCCAGACGCCGCGCTGCCCAAGTTCGTAGCGGCTGGCCGCGTCCTCGAAGGCTTCCATGTACTCGGCCGGGATCTTCTCGCGCCAGGACGGGGTCGGCTTGCAATCGAATTCCTGCAGCTGCGGCGTCAGTGCGAAGCCGCCGCTCACCCCGGCACCCAGCGCGCCGTAACAAGAGGCGTTGGCGAGCACCTCGGCCACGTACCAGTCGGCGTGGTTGTAGGAGAAGATCGCGCCGTAGGTGTCGCCGGGCATGCCGGCGGCATTGAGGTAGCGAGCGGCGGCGAAGATCGCGTCTTCGGGGTTGTAGGGATCGCGAACGCCGTCGCCGTTGGCATCGACCCCGTACATGTCCCAGGTCGAGGGCATGAACTGCATCCAGCCCACCGCCCCAGCAGAGGACGGGCCCATGTTGCTGCCGAAAGCGCTCTCGATGCCGTTGATCGAGGCGAGGATCGAGGGACCCTGGGGACCGAGACCGTAGGTCGCGGCGGCGCGGTTGTAGATCGGGATCAGAACCGGCGGTACGCCCTGGGCGGCGCAGCTCGAGGACGGGATCGAGGGCACCTCGAAGATTTCGCTGGGGGAGGGCACCGGGGCTGCGCCGCCGTCGGGCTCGGATTCCGGCGTCGGTTCGGATTCCGGTTTTTGGATCGGCGCTGCTTCGGCGTTGGTACCGCCGCTGGGCGTCGGCGTCGCGGGCGCGCTCGGCGCTTCCGGCGCGGCCAGGGTTTCGTTCTGTTCGAGCGCCGGCGCGATCGTTTCGGTGGCGGGGACTTCGGCAGCGTTCGCGTTGGCGGCGGTCAGCGCCGCGCCAACCGCCGCGGCGGCAATCGTGTTGCGCAGGCGACCCATCAGCCGAGCGCGTCCGTCACTTGCCACTTGCCGGTTTTTTCATCGCGCTGCATGTCGAGGCGCAACTCGCTGGTGACGCCGACTCGCAGCAGCGAGACGCTGAGCGTGTAGGTGTCACCGTGATGGGGGCCGGCCACGATGTTGAGGACTTTCGCCTTCGGCACAGGGGTGCCTGCCGGCTGCCGCGGTGGCCGCTGCAGCAGCGCGTGGGTCAGCTGCGGCGTCGCCGTTTCGTTGAAGACGCTGCGGACGCTGCTGCTCTTGCTGCCAATCTCATAGAGGACGAAAGCGCCGGCGAACTGGTGGGCGACCTTGATCGCGGCCGGCCCGGCCGTCTTCTCGCCGGCGGCCCCCGCAGCGGCGGAGTCGCTCGACTGGGCAGACCGGGCCACTTCCGAAGTTGAGCCTGCGGTGGGGGCGGCGGATCCCGTGGGCACTTCTGCGGCTGGGGATTCAGCCGAGCTCTTGGCGGTCCCGTTGTCGGCCCCGGTCGCGAAGTCGGGCTTCGCTCCCTGCAGCACCGGCGCGGCGGCGGTCGGCGCGACTTTGGCTGCCGCGGCAGCCGCCGGGGTCGAAGTAGGTGCAGGAGTCGCGCTCACAACGGTTCCACCGCTGCCGCCCCCGCCGTCGTCGCCCGAAGCCAGGACCAGGCCGGCGACGCCCGCCCCAGCGGCAAGCACCACCAGCGCTGCCACACCCGCGATCCGTACCGAGGCGTTCCAACCATTGGCTCGCTCCTGGAGCGGCCAGACGAGGCCGCGCTCGACCGCCCAGGCGATCCGCTCGAAAGGCCACTTGACGACCTCGGCAACGCGACGCAGGACGTCGGCGCCGCCCCAGACGACGCGCTCCTCTACCGCGAAAGCGGCATCGGCGAGCGAAGAGCGGATTGGAACTGGGGTATCGATGCGACGTCGTCCAAACATTCGGTGTAACGGGATTGTGAGCTTATTTCGGATTCTCCCTCAGGTCCCTTAACACCAAATAATGGGCTTTTGTTCCCATCGCGCCGCTAGGCGGTCGTAACTGGAGAGGCGCTTTCGAATGTCAACTCGCCGTCGACGGCGCTCACCCGCACCGTGTCGCCTTCGCGGAACTCGCCCTCGAGCAGCTTCAGCGCCAGTTTGTCGACGAGCTGCTTTTGGATCACGCGCTTCAGTGGGCGTGCCCCATAGGTCGGGTCGTAGCCGAGGTTTCCGAGCAGCGTCTTCGCGTCTTCGTCCAGCTCGACCTCGATGCCGCGCTCGCGCACCCGGCCGATCAGCTGATTGACCTGCAGCTCGACGATGCGACCGATGTCCGGCTTCGAGAGGCGGTGGAAGATCACCGTGTCGTCAATCCGGTTGAGGAACTCCGGCTTGAAGGTCCCCGCGAGCACCTCTTCGATCTGCTCGCGGATCTTCTCGTCGACCGCCTCGCCGACGATCCGGTCGCTGCCGACGTTCGAGGTCATGATCAGCACCGTGTTGGTGAAGCTGACCGTGCGTCCCTGACCGTCGGTGAGACGGCCGTCGTCCATGATCTGCAGCAGCGTGTTGAAGACGTCGGGGTGGGCCTTCTCGATCTCGTCGAGAAGCACCACCGCATAGGGCCGCCGGCGCACCGCCTCGGTCAGCTGTCCGCCCTCCTCGTAGCCGACGTAGCCGGGTGGCGCCCCGATCAGCCGCGCCACCGTGTGTTTCTCCATGTACTCGGACATGTCGAGGCGGACGATCGCCTGCTCGGAATCGAACATGAACTCGGCCAGCGCCTTGGCCAGCTCAGTCTTGCCGACGCCGGTCGGGCCGAGGAAGAGGAAGCTGCCGATCGGCCGGTTCGGATCTGAGAGGCCGGCGCGGGATCGACGCAGCGCGTTGGAGACCGCCTCGATCGCCTCCTCCTGGCCGATCACCCGCTCGTGCAGGCGCTCCTCCATCTGGATCAGCTTCTCGACCTCGCCCTCCATCAGGCGGCTGACCGGGATGCCGGTCCATTTGCCGACGACCTCGGCGACGTCCTCCTCGGTTACTTCGTCGGCCAGCATCGAGCCGCCGTCGCCGTGCAGCTCAGCCAGGCGGGACTCCTGCGCGTCCACTGCTTTCTCCAACTCGGGAATCTCGCCGTAGCGCAGCTTGGCCGCCCGCTCGAGGTCCGCTTCGCGCTCGGCACGCTCGGCTTCCCGGTTGGCCTCCTCGAGCCGCGCCCGTGCCTCGTTGATCGCGTCGATCGCGTCCTTCTCGTTCTGCCAACGTGCCTTCATCTCGCCCGAGCGCTCGCGCAGCTCGGCCAAGTCGGCCTCGAGCGCCGCGAGCCGCTCCTTCGAGGCATCGTCGGTCTCCTTCTTCAGCGCCTCGCGCTCGATCTCGAGCTGCTGCTCGCGGCGGTTGACCTCGTCGATCTCAGTCGGCACCGAGTCGATCTCGATCTTCAGCCGCGAGGCCGCCTCGTCGATCAGGTCGATCGCCTTGTCGGGCAGGAAGCGGTCGGCGATGTAGCGCTCTGACAGCGTCGCCGCGGCAACCACGGCCGAGTCGCTGATCTTGACCCCGTGGTGCTCTTCGTAGCGAGGCTTCAGCCCACGCAGGATCGCGATCGAGTCGTTGATGTCGGGCTCGCCGACCAGAACCGGTTGGAAGCGACGCTCCAGTGCCGCGTCTTTCTCAATGTGCTTGCGGTACTCGTCGAGCGTCGTCGCCCCGACCGCGCGCAGCTGCCCGCGCGCCAGCATCGGCTTCAGCAGGTTGGCGGCGTCGACCGCGCCCTCGGCGGCGCCGGCGCCGACGATCGTGTGCAGCTCGTCGAGGAAGAGGACGATCTGGCCCTCGGCGTCCTGGACCTCGGTCAGCACGGCTTTCAGTCGCTCCTCGAACTCGCCCCGGTATTTGGAGCCGGCGAGCAGGGAGCCGATGTCGAGCGCGATAACGCGCCGGTCGCGCAGGCTCTCGGGCACGTCGCCATCGACGATTCGCTGCGCCAGCCCCTCGACTATCGCGGTCTTGCCGACGCCTGGGTCGCCGATCAGCACCGGGTTGTTCTTGGTCCGCCGCGAGAGCACCTGGATCACGCGGCGGATCTCCTCGTCGCGACCGATTACCGGATCGAGCTTGTCCGCTCCAGCCTCGGCGGTCAGGTCGCGGCCGAACTTCTCCAGCGCCTGCACGCTGTCCTCGGGGTTCTGCGAGGTGACCTTGTGCGGCCCGCGCACTTCGGCCACCGCCTTCTCCAGCGAGCCGCGGTCCGGGAGCAAGTCGGCGACGCCGGAGCCGGACTCGGTCAGGGCAAGCAGCAGGTGCTCGGTCGAGATGTACTCGTCCCCCATCGCGGCCATCTCCTTCTCGGCCTGCTGCAGGGTCGCGACCAGCTCGGAGGAGGGGCGCACCTCCGCGGTCTCGCTCAGCTTCGGTTGCTCCTCGACTGCCGCCACTGCGCGGCTGGTGATCGCACCAGGGTCGGCGCCAAGCTTCTGCAGGATCGGCACGACCAGCCCGTCTTCCTGGCGCACCAACACGACCAGCAGGTGCGCGGGCGTGACCTGTGGGTTCTTGCGCTCGGCGGCAAGCGCCTGAGCCGCGGCCACCGCTTCCTGAGACTTGACGGTGAACCTATCCGGTTGCATCGCCTTCTCCTTCCAGCTCTCTCAGCCTCCGTTCCAGCTCCAGCACCCGCTCGACCCCGACCAGGTTCAGGCCTTCCGCGGTCATCTGCTGGATCCGCCGCAGGCGCTCGACGTCACGCTGCGAGTAGAGGCGGGTGTTTTTCGGCGAGCGCTTCGGCTGGATCAGCCCGCGCGACTCGTACATCCTCAGCGTCTGCGGGTGCATGTGGGCGAGCTCGGCCGCGACCGAGATCATGTAGACGCCCTGCTCGGAGTCGACCGAGATTTCGATCCGTTCGCGCCGCACACCGCCGCTCATCGCGCCGCCGCCCTCTTCAGCAGGTCGGCCCGCGGGTCGTCGCCATTGAAGGCCTCGGCCAGCTTCGCGGCAGCCTCCTCCTGCTCGGGCGTCAGCTTCTCCGGCATCGCGATCTCGAGCCGGTAGCGGATGTCACCCTTGCCGCGGCCTTTGGCCTTTGGGGCACCCTCGCCCTTGAGCCGCTGGATCGAGCCGTGCTTGGTGCCCGCGCCGACCTTGATCTTCTTCGTCCCCTCCAGGGTCGGCACCTCGATCGTTGCCCCGCGCAGCGCCTCGGCAACCGTGATCGGCACCGTCACCTCGAGGTTGCCGCCGTCGAGCCGTTTGAAGACCGGCGAGGTGGCGACGCGGGTGACGACGAAGAGGTCCCCCGGCGGGCCCCCGCGCTGTCCGGCCTCGCCCTTGCCGGCGAGGCGGATCCGCGCCCCGTTCTTGACCCCGGCCGGGATGTTGACCTTGTAGCGCTTGGTCTGCTGGGTCAGGCCCGAGCCGCCGCAGGTGGGGCAGGGGTCTTCGATGATCTGGCCCTGACCGCCGCACTGCGGGCAGGGTTGGCTGATCGAGAAGAAGCCCTGGCTCTGAGCGTCGATGCCGCGCCCTTCGCAGCGCGGGCAGGTGACCGGGCTGGTGCCGGGTTTGGCGCCGTTGCCGTGACAGGTTGGGCAGCGTTCGGCCTTCGGCACCGTGACCTGGACCTGAGCGCCGTTGACCGCCTGATCGAAGCTGAGGCTGACCTCGGTTTCGAGGTCGCGCCCGCGCACCTGCTGCGGCTGCGCTCGGCCACCGCCGCTCCCGCCGCGGCCGAAGAGGTTGGAGAAGATGTCGCTGACGTCGAAGCCACCCGCCGCTGCCCCGCCCGGCCCGAACGGCCCAGCGCCGCCAGGACCACCGGCACCGCCGAAGCCGCCGAACATGCCGCCGCCGGAGTCGTACTCCTTGCGCTTCTGCGGGTCGGAGAGCACGTCGTAGGCACCCTGGATCTCCTTGAACTTCTCCTCCGCCTTGGGATCGTCGGGGTTGCGGTCAGGGTGGTATTTGCGCACCAATTTGCGGTGCGCTTTCTTGATCTCCTCCTCGGAGGCACCCTTGGCGACGCCAAGAACCTTGTAGAGATCCTCAGCCACGCCCTACTCGCTCACCACCACGCGCGCCGGCCGGATCAGCTGCTCGCCGAGCCGGTAGCCCTTCTGCATCACCTCGACCACGGTGCCGGACTCCACGCCCTCGGCCGGCAGGGTCGAGAGCGCCTCGTGCGCCATCGGGTCGAACTTCTCGCCCTGCGGGTCGACGGCCTCGACCCCGTTCCGCGACAGCGAGTCCCGCAGGCTGCGGAACACGAGAAGCACTCCATGGGCGAGTGCATCCTCCGAATCACCCTCGGGGTCCAACCCGGCGGCTTGGATTGCCCGCTCGAGGTCGTCCAGCACCGGCACGACCTCCCGGATCACCTCAGCTTTCCCCCGCCCGGCGGCAGCCTGAACCTCCGAGCCCATCCGCTTCCGGTAGTTCTCGAAGTCAGCCTTCGTCCGCTTGGCGATCTCCAAGTACTCGTCCCGCTCTCGCTGGGCGTCAGCCAGTAGCGCATCGAAGTCCTGTTCGACCTGCTCAGACGCATCTCCCGCGGGTGGCGGTGTAGGGGGGCCCACCCCCGAGGAAGCTTTAGCTACCGGAGGGGGTGGGGGGTCCCCTGCACCGACAGGACCCGCGGGCCGATGCGTTTGTTCCTGGTCGTCCTGCCTATCGCTCACTTGTCGTCGCCCTCGTCGACCACTTCGGCATCTACGACTTCCTCGTCCTCAGCGGAGGAATCGCCGCCCTCGGCAGAACCCCCGTCAGCGGACTGCTGCGCCTCGGCCTGGGCCGCGGCGTAGATCTGCTCCGAGACTTTCTGGAAGGCGGCCGTCAGCGCTTCGGTCTTCGAGTTGATCTCCTCGGCGCTCTCCGAGGTCAGCGCCTCGCGCACGTCTTTGATCGCCGCCTCGATCGCCTCTTTGTCGCCGGCCTCGATTTTGTCGCCCAGCTCCCCGAGCTGTTTCTCGGATTGGTAGGCGGCGTTCTCGGCCACGTTGCGCGCCTCGGCCAGCTCGCGCTGCTTTTTGTCCTCCTCGGCGTGGGACTCGGCGTCGGAGACCATGTTCTGGATTTCCTCGTCGCTGAGGCCCGAGCCTGACTGGATCTCGATTTTCTGCTCGGTGCCGGTGCCGAGGTCTTTGGCGGTGACGTGGAGGATGCCGTTGGCGTCGATGTCGAAGGTGACCTCGATCTGCGGGATGCCGCGCGGCGCCGGTGGGATGCCGGTGAGCTGGAACTTGCCCAGGCTCTTGTTGCCGCTGGCCATATCACGCTCGCCCTGCAGGACGTGGATCTCGACCGATGGCTGGTTGTCGTCGGCGGTCGAGAAGATCTCCGACTTCTTGGTCGGGATCGTCGTGTTGCGCTCGATCAGCTTCGTCATCACGCCGCCTTTGGTCTCGATGCCGAGGGTCAGCGGGGTGACGTCGAGCAGCAGCACGTCCTTGACGTCGCCGGCCAGCACGCCGGCCTGGATCGCGGCGCCGACGGCGACGACCTCATCCGGGTTGACGCCCTGGTGCGGGTCCTTGCCGGTCAGCTCCTTGACCTTCTCGCGGACGGCCGGCATGCGGGTCATACCGCCGACGAGGACGACGTGGTCGACCTCGGTGCCGGCATCGGAGAGCGCCTGTTTGACCGGGCCGACGACGCGGTCGAGCAGGTCGCCGGTCAGCTCGTTCAGCTTCGAGCGGGTGAGCTTCAGGTCGAGGTGCTTGGGCTGGCCCTCGACCGCGGTGATGAAGGGCAGGTTGATCTGCGTCTCCTGTGCCGAGGAGAGCTCGATCTTCGCTTTCTCCGCCGCCTCGTAGAGGCGCTGCAGCGAGTTCTTGTCAGCCGCGAGATCGACGCCCTGGTCGCGTTTGAACTCGGCGACCAGCCACTCGACGATCGCCTTGTCCCAGTTGTCGCCACCGAGGTGGTTGTCGCCGGCGGTCGACTTCACCTCGAAGACGCCGTCGCCGATTTCCAGCACCGAGACGTCGAAGGTGCCGCCACCGAGGTCGAAGACGAGGATCGTGTGGTCAGCGGTCTCCTTGTCGAGGCCGTAGGCGAGCGATGCGGCGGTCGGCTCGTTGATGATCCGCTTGACCTCGAGGCCGGCGATTTTGCCGGCGTCCTTGGTTGCCTGCCGCTGGTCGTCGTTGAAGTAGGCGGGGACGGTGATCACGGCGCTGTCGACCGTCTCGCCGAGCTTCGCTTCGGCGTCGGCCTTCAGCTTCTGCAGGATCATCGCGCTGATCTCGGGCGGGCTGTACTGCTTGCCGCGCGCGTCGACGCGAACGTCGCCGTTGGGCCCGGCGACGACCGCGTAGGGGACGATCGTCTCCTCCTCTTTGACTTCGGCCTCCTTGCGGCCCATGAAGCGCTTGATCGAGAAGATCGTGTTCTCGGGGTTCATCACCGCCTGGCGCTTGGCGACGGTGCCGACGAGGCGATCGCCGGACTCGGCGAAGGCGACGACCGAAGGGGTCGTGCGGCCGCCCTCGGCGTTCTCGAGTACGGTCGGCTCGCCGCCCTCCAGTACGGCGACGCATGAGTTGGTCGTGCCCAGATCGATCCCGATCGTCTTGCCCACTACGTGTACCTCCAGCTCTAGTTAGGTCTGCCTTAAGAAATCTAAGTGCGAGTATGGCAGATGTTGCTCGCCGTGCCAACCTTCGTGCGTATAGTGGTTTTGCGGGTGGGTCAGGCCGGGCAGCTAGGGAAAGCGCCCGGGGGAGGCGCCTCAACGTGTTAATCCGCCATTGAGCGGGCTACCCAGAGGAGCCGATGTGAACCACTTTCCGAAACTGTCGAGCCGCCGGAGATGGGTGACGCTGCTCGCCCTGGTTGCCGCCCTGGCCTTTGCCTTGACTCCGGCAGGCGCCGGTGCGCACCCCGGCAAGGGCCACGCACCCCACCACGGCAAGTCCCAGAGCCATCGAGGCCACGGCCATGGACACGGTCACGGCAAGCGCGATCTCACGGTCATGACCCAGAACATGTACCTGGGATCCAGCCTCAATCCGGCGCTTGAAGCGACCACGCCGGAAGCGTTTGTCGAAGCTGTCGCGCGGATCTACGCGACCGTGCAATACACGAACTTCCCCCAGCGAGCGGAAGCGATCGCCGATGAGATCGAGGAAAAGGAGCCGGACCTGATCGGCCTGCAGGAGGTTTCGAAGTGGACCACGGGGGGCATCAATCCGCCCGCCGGCTACGACTTCCTCGCGATCCTGGAAAGCGACCTCGCGGCCCGGGGGCTGCACTACTCGGTGGCGTCGGTCGCGCACAACGCGAAAATCGGGCCAGCACCACTAGCTCTCGCCGAACAAGGTTGCGTCCAGCCAGGGCCAACGATCACCTGCTCGGTGGAACTCGAAGACCGCGACGTGATCCTCGTCAACGACGACACGGCAGGGCTGAGCTGGAGCAATCCTCAGAGCGGTCGCTATGCCACTCAGCAGTCGATCGAATCGCCGGTCGGCCCGCTCTCGTTCGACCGTGGCTGGGCCAGCATCGACGCGCGGCTGAAGCAGCAGCCGTTCCGCTTCGTCGACACACATCTCGAAACCGAGGAATCGCCGATCGTCCAACAGGCTCAGGCGAATGAATTCCTCGCCGGTCCCGCCAAGGGCGGGACGGTGATCGCCACCGGCGACTTCAACTCCGCCGCCGACGGCTCGACGACCACCTCCTACGCGCAGCTCACCGCGCCCGGCAAGTTCCGCGACAGTTGGAACGAGAACCTGCTCGGGCCCGGCCTCTCCTGCTGTCAGGAGTCAAACACCCCGCCGCTCGCGCCGGGGGCTCTGAACAACCCGGTGTCGACGCTGCGGACTCGGATCGACCTAATCCTCAGCCGCGGCGCCGCCCGCTCGACCGGGGACGCCGAACTGATCGGCGACACGCCCTTCCAGGCAACCCCCCCGTTCTGGCCCTCCGACCACGCTGGCGTAGTTAGCGAGCTAACTCTCGGCGGCTAGGAGCTGATCCAGGCCGATCCCGGAAGGGGTGAAGCGTCTTGTGCTTTTTCGGCAATTCCTTGAGGCGCCAGCAAGCGCGTCTCCACCGAAAAAGTTAAGCGAAACCCCTTCCGGGATCGGCCTGGACTACCCCTCGCCGGCGGTGCGGGCGACGAATTCGGAGACTTCTTTGGCCTGCTGCTCGTTGAGGATGCCGCCGGGCATGCGTCCCGGGGTGGTGCTGCTGTCGACGCCATTTTCGACCGCGTTGAGCACGCGCCCTTCTACCTGAGCCACTTCTTTGCCTGTTGCCGGGCCCGAAGGAGACAGCAGTTCGTCGAGGTCCGGCGCGTAGTTGCCGTCGGTGCCGGCGGCGTAGAGCGTGTGGCAGGTGCCGCAGTTGGTCTGGAAGAGGCTCTGGCCGCTCTTCAGGTCAGCGGGCACCTTCTGATCGCCGCGGGCGGCGTCGCCGTCGTTGCGGAATGCGAGCCAGGGGATCAGGACCGCGAGGACGACGACCACCAAGCCGAACGAGATGAAGGTTTTGCGACTCATTTGCGCCCGGCACGGTACCAGGGACACATTCGGCGTAGCTCGCACTCGCCGCAGCGCGGTTTCGGCCGGCAGACCTCACGCCCGTGGCGAATCACGTTCATGTGCAGCTCGTAGGCGTCGGCGGGGTCAACGGAGGCCATCATCTCGTCGTGGGCGCGTTCGAATGAGGCCTTCTCTGGGAAGAAGCCGAGCCGTCCCGCGACCCGGTGGATGTGCACATCGACAGGGATCTCCGGGATCCCCCAGGTGAACATCAAGACGCAGGCCGCGGTTTTGCGGCCGACCCCCGGCAACGAGTCGAGATAGGCCATCGATTCGGCCGGCGGCGCCGTCTTGGTCCAATCGAGGTCGGGATGCTCGCCGAGCTGCTCGAGGATCGCCTGGATCCGCGGCGCCTTCTGCTTGCCCAAACCGCCGGGGCGGATCGCCTCCTCCACCTCGCTCACCGGCGCGTCGCGCACTTCCTCCCAGAGTGGGAAGCGCTCACGCAGGGCGGCAAAGGCACGGTCGCGGTTGCGATCGTTGGTGTGCTGAGAGAGGACCGTCTTGACCAGCTCGGCGATCGGATGGCCGTGCGGTTCGTTGACCGGCTCCCCGTACATCTCGCGCAAGCGGTCGCGGATCGCCCGCACGCGGCGCTTCGTCGGTCGCTTCCACTCCATTGCCGGGGGACCCTAGCCAGGCATAAGGTTGAGACGTGGCGGCCACGATCGAAGAGCGGGAGCTGCGGGTCGACGGGGTGCGCGCGTTCTACCGCCGCGTCCCCGGCGAGGGAACGCCCACCGTCTACTGCCACGGCAACCCGACCCACGGCGAGGACTGGTTGCCCTTTCTCGAGCGCGGTGGCCCGGCGATCGCGATCGACATGCCCGGCTGGGGCCGCTCTGACCGTCCCGATCCGGCCCGCTTCGACTACTCCATGTACGGGCTCTCGGATTTCCTCGACAGGTGCCTGGACCAGCTCGGCGTGGAGCGGCGCAAGCTCGTCGTCCACGACTGGGGCGGCTTGGCCCTGATCGGAGCGCAGCGCCATCCGCGGCAGATCGAGAAGCTGGTCGTGATTGACGCGGTGCCGCTTCTGCCCGGCTACCGCTGGCACTGGGTCGCGCAGCTCTGGCGGCGCAAGCCGATCGGCGAATTTCTCAACCGGACGACGACCCGCGCCAGCCTCGACCTCCTCTTGCGTCAGGCCACGGGCAACCGCAAGCCGATGCCGACGGCCTTCGTCGACATGATCTGGGACCACTGGGACCGCGGCACGCAGGACGCCCTGCTCGCGCTCTATCGCCACGCCGACCCCGACCGGCTGGCGCGGGCGGGTTGGGACCTGGGCGAGCTCTCCTGTCCTGCCTTGGTCGTTTGGGGCGATCGCGACATCTATCTTCCCACCCGCTTCGCGCGGTCTTATGCCGACGCCCTTCCCGCGGCCGAGCTGGAGGTCGTTCCCGGGGCCGGCCACTGGCCCTGGATCGACGACGTCCGGGTAATCGAGCGGATTTTGCGTTTCCTCTCTTAAAGCGCCCCGTTCGTCACGGTTAACGGGCGGATTACAATTGTCTGTTCCGTGTCCCGTGCCCTCGCCCGCATCGGAAACAAGCTGCCCCAAGGGTGGGGCGATGCCGGCCGCCAGCTGGGCATCCTCGTTCTGGTTGACGTTGCCTACGAGCTGGTGCGGGGGATCGCCGATGGGCAGCGCTCCGAGGCGATCGGCAACGGCCACCAGGTGATCAATTTCGAGAGCTCCCTGCACACGCTCTTCGAGCCCGATTTGCAGTCGTTCTTCCTACCAGCGCACTGGGTGATCGACGTCGCCAACCAGCTCTACCTCAACGCCCAGTTCTCGATCGCGCTGGGCTTTCTCGTCTGGCTCTACATCTTCCGCAACGACTCCTACTACTTCGTGCGCAACATGTTCGTGGTCTCGATGGGCTTCGCCCTGATCGGCTACACGCTCTTTCCGACCGCGCCGCCGCGGATGTTCCCCGAACACGGCTTCGTCGACACCATCGTCGACTTCTCCAACGTCAACCACGACTCCTCGCTGGCCAAGGTCTTCATCAACCCCTACGCCGCCGTGCCCAGCATGCACTGCGCCTTTGCCGCGATGATCGGCATCACCGGCGCCCGCGTCTGCCGGCACTGGTGGTCGAAGGCGTGGTGGGCGTTCTGGCCGCTGCTGATCGGCTGGGTCGTGATCGTCACCGGCAACCACTACTGGGTCGACGTGGCCCTGGGCTGGATGGTCGCCGCCGCCTCGGCCCTGGTCGCTCAGCGCCTGCTCGCCCGCGCCCGTCCCGATGCCTGGTCCTGGGGCCGCCCGGCGCGGCCGCGAGAGGTCGAGGCTTAGTAGTGATCGGCAAACTCCCAGTGCCCTTCCCTTCGCGCTGCACCGCCAGGTAGCCTCAAGCCGATGGATTCGACCGCGCCGCCGAAGGCGCCCGAGGGCCGTCGCAACGGCCGCCAGGCCCGCAACGGACAGGAGCTGCGCGCTTACGCTCGCGATCGTCTGATCGAGTCGCGGCTGACGCCAAACGCGATCTCGATCGCCGGCTTGATCGGCAACCTGATCGCAGCCGTCCTGGTCACCCAAGAGCTCTTCTTCCTTGGCGGGATCGCCTTCGTGCTGGGCTCGGTGATGGACACGCTCGACGGGCGCTACTCGCGCATGTCGGGCAAGGGCACGCTCTTTGGCGCCTTCCTCGACTCGACCCTGGACCGGATCGAGGAGGGGATCGTGCTCGCCGCCGTGGCCGGCTACTTTGCCGCCAACGGCCAGGATTTCGCCGCGGCGATGTGCGTGGTCGCCGTGCTCGGCTCGCTGATGGTCTCCTACACGCGGGCCCGGGCCGAGGCGCTCGGCGTCGAGTGCAAGGTCGGCTTGGCGACGCGCCCGGTGCGGGTAGTCATACTCTCCATCGGCTTGATCTTCGCCAAGGGCGCTGGGATTGGCGATTTCGAGCTGCTGGCGCCGGCGGTCTACGTGATCGCGGCGTTGACCATCGTCACGACGATCCAGCGCGTATGGCACGTCCGAAACCAGCTTTCAAACGAGACGACCTCGTCGTCTGACCTGTAACCAGTTGCGGGCGGGGGTGTCCCTTGCCATCTAGCCCGATCGAGGAAGGACTTCGAATTACATGAGCGATAGCAACGGAGCAAACGGCAGCAACGGCACCGGCCGCACGGACGAGAAGGTCCGTGTCGCGATCGTCGGCGTCGGCAATTGCGCCAACAGCTTCATCCAGGGCGTCCAGCACTACAAGGACGCCGATCCCAGCGAGGAAGTGCCCGGTCTGATGCACGTCGACCTGGGCGGCTACCACGTCCGCGACGTTGAGTTCGTCGCCGCCTTCGACATCGATTCCGAGAAGGTCGGCAAGGACCTCTCCGAGGCGATCTGGTCCGGCCAGAACGACACGATCAAATTCGCCGACGTGCCCAACCTCGGCGTCAAGGTCGAGCGCGGCATGACCCACGACGGCCTCGGCAAGTACCTCAAGGAGAAGATCACCAAGGCGCCGGGAGAGACCGCTGACATCGTCGGCATCCTCAAAGAGACCAAGGCGGACGTGCTGGTCTGTTACCTGCCGGTCGGCTCCGAGGAGGCGACCAAGTGGTACGTCGAGCAGGCGCTCAAGGCCGGCGTCGGCTTCGTCAACTGCCTCCCCGTCTTCATCGCTCGCGAGGACTACTGGGACAAGCGCTTCAAAGAGGCTGGCCTGCCGATCATCGGCGACGACATCAAGTCCCAGGTCGGGGCGACGATCGTCCACCGCCAGCTCGCCCGCCTCTTCCACGATCGCGGCGTGCGCCTCGAGCGCACCTCGCAGCTCAACGTCGGCGGCAACATGGACTTCTACAACATGCTCGAGCGCGAGCGGCTGGATTCGAAGAAGATCTCCAAGACCAACGCCGTCACCTCGATCATGGGTCACGATCTGCCCGACGAGAACGTTCACGTCGGCCCCTCGGACTACGTGCCGTGGCTGACCGACCGCAAGTGGGCCCACATCCGGCTCGAGGGCAAGGCCTTCGGCGACGTGCCGCTGACCGCCGAGCTCAAGCTCGAGGTCTGGGACTCGCCCAACTCGGCCGGCGTCGTGATCGACGCTGTGCGGCTGATCAAGCTGGCGCTCAACAACGGCATCGCCGGCCAGCTGGACGGCCCCTCCAGCTACCTGATGAAGTCGCCGCACTCGCAGCGCCCCGACGACGAAGCGCGCGAACAGACCGAGGAGTTCATCTCGGCCAACAAGCGCGGTTCCTCGCCGGCGGGCGGCGTGACCAAGGCACCCGACGCGGCAGAGAAGGCCGAGGCCTGAGATAAGAGGCCGCCCCTCTGGCGGCCTCTTATGCTGCACCAGTGTCGGCGGCGGAGGAGCACCTCGCGATAGTCCAGGTCACGCCTTACAGGCGTGGCAGCGTCAACCCGGTCAACGAGTACATCGACCGGATCTCAGTCGAGCTCGTACGCCGCGGGCACCAGGTGCAGATCGCCGGCGTCGGCGATCAGGTCAAAAAGCTGTTGCGCGGGACCGAGGCGGACATCGTCCACGTTCACGAGCCGTTTGCCCCGCGCGTCTCCTCGACCGCGCTGCGGCACTCCTCGGCGCTCAACGTCGCCACCTTCCACGCACCGCAGGAGCGGGTGCTCTCGACCCAGGTGGCGCGGCCGCTGGTCGAGATCTTCTTCGGCCGCCTCGACGCCCGCACGGTGGCGTCACCGGAGACCGGGCGATTGCTGGAACGCTATTTCCCGGCCACCTACGAGCTGGTAGGGCCGGCCGGGGGGGATCGCGACTGGGCGGCGGTCGCGGCCGAGTTCGAGGCGATCTACCGCCGTCTTGCCGCGCGCCGACACGATCCGGCGGGCAACCCCGAGGTAAGACGGCGGATCGCCAAACGGCCGCTGATCGAGGTCGACCTGCACATGCACACCGACCACTCGCCGGACTGCGCCACGCCGGTCGAGGTGCTGCTGGAGACCGCCCGCGATCGGGGGCTGGGGGCTATCGCGATCACCGACCACAACGAGGTCTCAGGAGCGCTGGAGGCGCGGCGGATAGCCGAGGGCATGGACGACCTGCAGGTGATCGTCGCCGAGGAGGTGAAGACGGCCGAGCAGGGCGAGGTGATCGGCCTCTTCCTCGAGGAGAAGATCCCTAAGGGTTTGACGATGGCGGAAACGATCGCCGCGATCCGCGAGCAGGGGGGGCTTGTCTACGTGCCACATCCCTTCGATCGCTTCCACTCGGTGCCCGACTACGAGCACCTGCTCGACATCGTCGAGGAGATCGACGTGCTCGAGGTATTCAACCCTCGCGTCGCGGTGACGGCCTTCAACGAGGAGGCCGAGCGCTTTGCCAACAAGTACCGGATCGTGCCGGGGGCGGGCTCCGACAGCCACGTCGCCCAGGGGCTGGGCAGCGTGCGGGTGCGGATCCACGACTTCGACGGGCCAGAGGAGTTCCTCGAGGCGATGCGGGACGCCGACATCACCCGCAAGCACAAGAACTTGGTCTATGTGCAGGCGCTGAAGCTGCTGCAGACGACCGGGCGGCCGAAGGCGCCCAAACGCAGCGTTCCGGACGCCAAGCCGGTCCGCGGCGGCCGCCCACGCAAACGTCGTTCGGCGAGCAAGAGCTGATGCAGGCGGGGCCGCCGAGAGGAGCCGGGCCCGGCCCGTCAAAGAAAGCGCCCAGCCCCATGCCGGCAACCGATGACGAGATCAAGGAGAAGTACCTCGAGCGCGCGATCCGCGAGCTCAATCAGCTGAGCCACGAGCTGCAGGCCTGCCCACATTGCCCGCGCGGCAAGCTGATGCCGGTGCTCGGCTCTGGTCATCCCCAGGCCGACGTCTTCATGCTCAAGCACGCTCCCGCATCGGCGGAGATCGAAGAGGGCGTCGCCTTCTACGGCCGCGCCGGCAACGCGCTGATGAAGAGCTTCAAGCGACTCGGCATCGACCCGATCGTCGTCTACGGCACGCTCTGCGTGAAGTGCCCGATCCCCGAGCCCGACCTCGCCGCCCCCGAGTGCATGCGCCGCGTCGTCGAAGAGATCGCGATCGTGCAGCCGAAGATCGTCGTCGTCATGGGCGAGCCCGCCCTGCGCGTCCTCAACAACCTCCAGGTCCCACTCTCCCGCCCGATCGAGCCACGCGAGGGCGAGGTCCAGGCCTTCACCCCCACCGTCGACGCCCTCTACACCCCCGACATCGACGACTCGCTCGATGAAGAAGACGCCAAGTCGCGGTTTTGGCGGAGCTTCAAGGTGTTGGGGCAGTGGTACGAGGAGCTACCGCCGTACTGAGCCGGGCGCCGCGGCGCAGATGCACTCGCGGATGACGCGCCTGAGCTGCGCATTGCACCACCCACCTCCTCACGAATAGCTCTGCTATTCGCTCGTCGGCGTCCGTCGCACTGCTTGCCCAGTCACGCCCCCGCGAGCACCTCTGCTTGTGGCGACCGGCTCAGTCCGGCCGAGACTCGGAACCATCGCGTTTCTGAATTGCTGCAACCGCTTTGGCGGGCAACTTGGCGAAAATCTCGGCGCGTTTCTTCGGCTGCGCGATACGGTCGTCGACGATGAAGTTCAGTAGCTCGAAGAGCGCCGTGGCTGTTCCAGGGTCATCGGTGAGATCCATCTCTCCTGGATGGACCGCGTTGTTCCCGATAACTCGCAGTGAGTCCAACGCCTGTTGAACCTCGATCGAGAGGCCCTTCTGGACGAGACTCGCGATGTCGTCGTTGATGTTCGCGCCGGACTCACCAAGCTCTGCGCAGAGCTTCTGAACGGCGAGGCGGAGGAGTGCACATGCGCCTCGCGGAGACTGGGAAACGATGAGCCGTGCCTCCTCGTAGTCTCGTCGAACGTCAGCGGGCATATCGATGTGTGGTCTCGGTCCGCTGCCACCAACGGGGTCAAGGAGACGACCCCCCTCGACCTCCTGTCTCCAAACTGAATTTCTACGACAGTTAGTGCACTGGCATTGCCATATGTCAGTCTCGTGGCGGAAGCCACCGATATCTATCCCTAGCTGCTTCCACTCTTGAGCAGCCAACACCCCACACTGCATGCAATGGAACGCGTCTGCATGAAAGGTAGGGGGAACCTGCTCACCCTCTCTCGCGAGTAGATCATGTCGATCCTCTTGTGGCACACCAAAAGCCTCCACGTCGCGGAGACTAGCTGCGTTTAGGTAGGTGACGCGGCTTCGGCGACGGCGGTCATTGGGTCGACCTTGGCGCTGGCTAGGCCGCGGACGACGATGGTGTTGAGGGGCTCGTAGGCGCTGAGCTGGGACTGGGCGTCGGCTGAGTCAGAGGCCGCGACGCCGACGGTGCCTTCGGGCTCGTTGAGGCGGGCGAAGTGGTTGCGGTAGCCGTCGTGGAGGTCGCGGTAGAAGGATTCCTCCTTCGCCAGGCGCTCGGCGGCGTCGGGGCCGACGGCGGTGCGGACGTAGCCGAAGACCGGCGGGGTGTCGCGGCCTGCCTCCTGGGCGCCGGCCTCGACCTTCTCGCGGGCGCCGGCGGCGAAGTCAGGGGTCATCCAGTTGAAAAAGACGCCGTCGAACTCGGCGCCGGCGAGGGCGCACATCTTCGGGCCCATCGCGGCGAGGACGAGGCGGACGCCGGGCAGCTTCTCGCGCAGCTCCGGCAGCGACTCGCGCATCCGCGTCAGCGGCTTCGCACCGAAGCCGGCGCCGACCCCGAGCCAGAGGCGGGATGGGTCGAGGCCAAGTCGCTCGATGTCGGCGGCAATCGTCTCCGGCGGCGTGCGGTCGAGGGCGATCACGGCGACCCCGAGATCGACGTCAGGAGCCGCGGCGCCGAACTCCGCCAGGGTGTCGAGGCCTTTGGCCCCTGGGTGGTCGTTCGACCACATCGAGCCGTAGCCCAGCTCCGCGCAGCGCTCGGCCAGCGGTCGCGCCACGTCGGGGTCGAGCCCGGCGGCGACGCCGAAACCCCTGCTCTTGCCGTTGCCCATGCGCGCAGCCTATTCCTTGGTCTTTGTTTGAAAGATGTGACTCTTTCTCAATCCCAGATCAACCACAGACAACAAGTTTCAACCTAGCCTGGCATTATGGAGGCAATGGCAAGGGAATGGACCGACGACCGGCTCGATGTCCTCAGCGAGAGGGTCGACTCCGGCTTCAAGCTGGTCGATAAGCGTTTCGAACTGATCGACCAGCGTTTCGAGCAGATCGATAAGCGCTTCGAACAGGTCGACCAGCGCTTCGAACAGGTCGACCTGCGCTTCGAACAAGTCGACAAGCGTTTCGAACAAGTCGACAAGCGTTTCGAGAAAGTCGATGTCGATCTTCGTGAGCTGCGAGGCGAGATGGCGGAGATGCGGCGCACGATGAGCCAGGGATTCATCGGGCTCGCGGTAGGGATGGCGTCGGGCTTTATCGCCCTTGCCACGCTCATCGTCATCGCGAGCCTCTAGCTCGCTGGATTCTTTTCCAGCAGCGCCACGCACTCGATGTGCGGGGTCTGGGGGAACATGTCGACCGGCTTGACTTTGCGGAGGGTGTAGCCGGCCTCGACCATCTGGGCGGCATTGGGTGCCAGCGTGGTCGGGTTGCAGGAGACGTAGACGATCTTCTTCGCCTCGCACTCGAGCACGCGGCGGACGATCTTCTGCGAGAGGCCGGCGCGGGGCGGGTCGATGACGACGACGTCAGGCTTGCCGGCTTTCTCAACCAGCGGACGGACGCCGGTGCGGGCGCTTCCCGCCATGAAGTGAGCGTTCTCGATTTTGTTGCGTTCGGCGTTGCGCTCGGCATCGGCGATCGCCTCGGGGACGATCTCGAGGCCCCAGACCTCACCCGCCTTTTTCGCCATTGTCAGCCCGATCGTGCCGATCCCGCAGTAGAGGTCGAAGACGCGCTCGCTGCCGCTGAGGCCGGCGTATCCAGCGGCGATTGCGTAGAGCCGCTCGGCCATCTCGGTGTTGGTCTGGAAGAAAGCGCCGTGGGACATCTCCAGCTCGAGGTCGAAGAGCTCCTCGCTGAGGCGTTCCCTGCCAAGCGCGCCAGTTGGCCCATCCGTCCCGCCCGAGTCGCCCTCGATCACGGTGTGGAGGTCGACCGGTGGCTGCGGGAAGCGAGCGGCAGTGGTGACGAGCCGGGTCTGAATCTGACCGGTGCGCCAGCCCTCCCGCACGACGAGGTTGCGCAGCACGCCCTCGCGGGCGCGGCGGTCGTAGGCGGGAATCGATTCGGCCCGGGCCCAGTCGCGGACCGCGTTGCGAGCGGCGTTGCCGCGTTCGGAGGCGAGGTGGCAGTCGTCGACATCGACGATCAGGTCCCAGCGACCGCGGGCGTGGAAGCCGAGCAGCGCTTCGCCGTCTTGATCGCCAAAGGAGTACTCGAGCTTGTTGCGGTAACGCCACTGCTCGAGCGCCGGCTCGATCTCCTCCAGCTCGAAGTCGCCAAGCTCGCCGATCCGCCGCAGCGCCTCGCCGACCTGGGCGCTCTTCTCAGTCAGTTGCCGCTCGTAGGACAGCCCCTGCCAAGGGGCGCCGGGGCAGGGCTCGCCGCCGTGCGTGCAGACGTCGGCGACGCGCTCGGCGCCGGGACGCAGCAGCTCCACTGTGCGCGCCTCGGCGAAGCGCCGCTTCGCTTTGGTGATCTCCGCCCGCACCCGGTCGCCCGGCAGGGCGCCGGCGACGAAGATGACCAACCCGTCCGCCCGTGCGACCCCTCGCCCGCCGAAGGCGAGCGAGTCGATCTCGACCTCGAGCTGCTCGCCCCGGTGACGACGGGCCGCCGGTGCCTCACCGGTGGCCCCCTCCATCTAGCCCAGTTTCTTTCGCGCGCGCCTTGCGGCCTGCGTCGCCTGTTTGCGCACCGTGCGCACCGGCTCGGTACGGCCGCCCACCTCGCGCCGGGCTTGTTTGACCAGTCGTTCCAGTTCCTTCAGCAACGAGTCGGTCTGGCGGCGTCCCTTTTTGACCAGTTCGGAGAGCATTTTCTCAGCGTCGCTGCGCGTCATCCGACCCCGTTTGACCGCGTCGTCGACGACCTCCTGCAGGCGATCGCGACTCAGGGTGACGCTGCGCTCGAGGCTGTCGCGGAACTGCTCGACGCTCTTGTCGAGCCCGGTCGTCTCCGATTTGCTCGCTGATTTTTTCGCTTTTGCTTTTTTAGCAGCGGCTTTTTTGGCGGCCGGTTTTTTCGTCGCCGCTTTTGCTTTTTTGGCGGCCGGTTTTTTGGCACGCGTGCCGGCTTTGGCTTTTTTCGTCGCTTTGCCGGTTGTTTCTTTTTTCGCGGCCATTCCGTTTCGCCTCCTGGTCGTTTGGGCGGTCTTCCCGCCTGACTATCGCATTCCTGCTGCTCTTAGGGCTAGGGACTACCCGTTTTGAAACGCGCCTCGACCGGGGCGTGGTCGGACAGGCGCAAGCGGAGGTTGTCATGGGGACGCTCGCGCTGCTCCCCGGGCCACGGGGTTGGGGCCGCGGCGGCCTCCAATCCGCGCGCCAGCAGGTGGTCGATTGCTCGTGGCGCAGTTGCGCCGGTGAGGCCAAACTCGGACTCGAGCTGTTCGAAAGCGGCTGGGTCCTCGGCCGGTCGCAGGTTGAAATCGCCGCCAAAGAGCAGCGGTGCGTCGGCAGCCCACTCGACCACCGCCGCGGCCGCGCGGAGCACGTCCTCGGTGGCGAGCCGCGGCCGGTCGTTGGTCGCGTGCAGGTTGGCGACGCAGATCTGCGTGCCCCCTGCGGCCGCGATGCGGGTAAACGCCATCGCCCGTCGCTCCGGGCGGCCGCTGTGGATCGTCAGCTCGCGCCGCTCGACGATCTCGCCAAGTGATCCCCCCGGGCGAACCAGAGTCAGGTTGGAGCCGCCCTCACCGGAGGCGATCAGGTCGGGGTTGCGGCGGGCGATCCAGGTTCGCAATGGGGCGAGCGAGTTGCGCGAGGTGAGCGCGCGGTGGGCTTCGGCGCCGCATGCCGTCGCCAGTGGCTCGGCGAACCGGGGCGGACACTCCTGCAGCAGCGCCACGTCCCATTCAGCGGCGGCGAGGGTCGCGGCGAACTCGTCAACCAGCTCGCGATTGACCTGCGCGTGTGTCTCGTTTCGCTCCTCGATTCGCAGCAGTCGCGAGCGCCGGGTGAAAAGCGCCGGGTCGGGCGGGAAGTCGCGACCGTGGAAGAGGTTCCAGCTGACGGCCGTGAACTCCACCGCCGTAGTATCCGCTGCTTGAAGGTCGATTTCCTCACAGGCGAAGAGCTCGGCGCCTTCCAGCTCGGAAAATTGCTCGACCGAGCCGCCGAGTTGAAAGCGGGCCGCGGCGAGGGTCTCGGTGCCGGGTCCCTGGCCGGCCGCAGCATCGCGCTCGTCTTCGAAAAGCCCTCGACCCGGACGCGGATCTCCTTTGACGTCGGCGTTGCCGAGCTGGGTGGCCACCCGCTGGTGCTGCGCGGCGACGAGCTGCAGCTCTCGCGCGGCGAGTCGATCGGCGACACGGCCCGGGTGATCTCGCGCTACGTCGACGCGATCGTGATCCGCTCCGGTTCGCACGAGACCGTCGCCGAGCTTGCCGCCAGCGCCGAGGTCCCGGTCGTCAACGCGCTGACGCCGCTCCACCATCCCTGCCAGGCGCTGGCCGACCTGCTCACCCTGCGCGAGCGGCGCGGCGATCTCAACGGGCAGCGCCTCGCTTACGTCGGCGACGGCAACAACATGGCCCGTTCGCTGACGATTCTCGGTGAGCTGGCTGGGATCGAGGTCGTCGTCGCGGCACCGTCGGGCTACCAGCTCGAGGAGGGTCACGGGGCGAAGCTCACCGCTGACCCGCGCGACGCCGCCGCCGGCGCCGACGCGCTTTACACCGACGTCTGGGTCAGCATGGGCGATGAGGATGAGGCGGCGCAGCGGCGCGCGGATCTCGCCCCCTTCCAGATCGACGCCGACCTGCTCGCCGCCGCCAAGGACGACGCGATCGTCCTGCACTGCCTGCCCGCCCATCCCGGCGAGGAGATCTCCGCCGAGGTGCTCTACGGCGAGCGCTCCGCCGTCTGGGACCAGGCCGAGAACCGGCTGCACGCCCAGAAGGCGCTGCTGGAGATGTTGCTCGCGGGCTGAGCGTGTATCCCGAGCTGCATATCGGCCCGCTCACCCTGCAGACCTTCGGGCTGATGTTCGCCCTCGCCTTCCTCGCCGCCGGGGCGCTGATCGGCAAGCGCCTGATCGAGCTCGGCAAGCCGGTCGACTGGGCATATGAGATGGGCTTCGCGGCGCTGGTCGGCGGTGTCGTCGGCTCGCGCGTCTACTTCATCGTGCAGAACTACGACAGCGTCAAGGACGACCTGCTCGGCAATCTCTTCTCCGGCTCCGGGCTGGTCTGGTACGGCGGCGCGATCGGCGGTGCCCTCGCGGTCCTGCTCTGGGCCTGGTACCGCGACTTCCTCGGCTTCACCCTGCTCGACCTCGCCGCTCCGGCCCTTGCCCTCGGCTACGCGATCGGCCGCTGCGGATGCCAGCTCTCCGGCGACGGCGATTACGGCAAGCCCTGGGATGGGCCCTGGGCGATGTCCTACCCCAACGGCACCGTGCCGACGGACCGCACCGTCCACCCAACGCCGATCTACGAGACGCTGGCGATGGGATTGGGCGCCTGGATCCTCTGGCAAATGCGCGATCGCTTCCGGGCCGGGGTGCTCTTCGCGATCTACCTGCTCTACGCAGGGGCCGAGCGCTTCTTGGTCGAGTTCCTGCGCCGCAACACCGAGACGGCCCTCGGCCTGACCACAGCGCAGCTGGAGAGCTTGGGGATGATGGCCGCCGGGACAATTTGGATCCTCGTCGCTCGGCGCCGACACGGTAGCCTTGCGACGGTGACTTCCACCGATCAGACCAGACCCGTAGCGGGGTTGTAAGCGTGGAAGCCCAGAGGGAGGACGCGCCGCAGGCGGCGAGCGCCGCTGAGATCGTCAGGCAGGCAACCGAATCGATCGCTGCCGCGGGCTGCGAGACGCCGGAAGCGGACGCGAAGCGTTTACTGGCCAAGGCGCTCTCGATGAGCGTCGAAGAGCTGGAGCTCGACGGGACGACGACGATCACGCCGGAGGTGTTGGCGGAGGTCGAGGGCTACGTCGCCCGCCGGCGCGAGCGCGAGCCGCTCGAGTACATCCTCGGCAGCTGCTCCTTCCGCGAAATCGAGTTCGCCGTCGACGAGCGGGTGCTGATCCCGCGCCGCGAGACCGAGTTGCTCGTCGCGATCGCCGTCGAGCTGCCCGAGGGCGCCCGCGTGCACGAGGTCGGCACCGGCTCCGGGGCGATCTCGCTCGCCGTGCTCAGCGAGCGGCCCGACCTGCGGGTCACCGCTTCCGACCTTTCACCCGCGGCGGCCGAGCAGGCGCGCGAGAACGCGGCTCGCCTCGGCATCCCGCTCGAGGTGACCGTCGGGGCGGGGATTCCCGACCACGTCGATGACGTCGACCTGCTGATCGCCAACCTTCCCTACATCACCAACGCCTCGATCGACGAGCGTTCGCCCGAGATTCGCCGTGAGCCGACGGTCGCCGTTCAAGGCGACCCCGAGGCCGGCGACGCCGGTGAGGACGGGCTCGACATCATCCGCGGCCTGATCGATGAAACTCCGAGCGGCTGGCGGATGGCCCTGGAGCACGACACTCACCACGGCCCGGCTATGCGGGCGCTGCTGCGCGAGGCGGAGACTCACACCGACTACCGCGGCGACGAGCGGGTCACGGTCGGCCTGGCGCCATGAGCGGCGAGGCGCCTCCGAAGGCTGAGCCTTCGGAGGGCTCACCGGAGCAGGTCCGCCGGGAAAAGCTCGAGCGACTGCGGTCGGAAGGAATCGACCCCTTCCCCCACGAGGGCTTCCCCGACCGCGACAAGATCTCGTCGATCCACGCGGCGCACGATCCCGAGCAGCTCGAGGAGGGGCAGCAGGCCGGCATCAGCTACCGGATAGCCGGGCGAGTGGTCGGCCGTCGTGGCCACGGCAAGACGATCTTCCTCGATATCCGCGACCTGACCGGCTCGATCCAGGCCTACGCCCGGGTCGACTCGATTGGCGAAGAGGCCTTCGGTCGCATCGACGACCTCGATATCGGCGACGCGGTTGGGATCGAGGGCGACCTCTACGTGACCAAGCGCGGCCAGCTGGCGCTGGCGGTGCGCGAGTGCACGATGCTGGGCAAGGCGCTGCGCGATCCGCCCGATCTCTTCCACGGCATCTCCGATCCCGAGGTCCGCTACCGCCAGCGCGAGCTCGACCTGATGGCGAACGAGCGCTCGCGCGAGATCTTCGCGATGCGGGCGAAGGTGGTCGCGGCGATTCGCAGCTACCTCAACGAGCGCGACTTCGTCGAGGTCGAAACGCCGATCCTGCAGACCCTCGCCGGCGGTGCCGCGGCGCGCCCCTTCACCACTCACCACCACGCGCTCAACCGCGAACTCTTCCTCCGGACCGCAACCGAGCTCTACTTGAAGCGGGCGATCGTCGGTGGCTTCGAGAACGTCTACGAGCTGAGCAGGTTCTTCCGCAATGAGGGGATCTCGCCTAAACACAACCCCGAGTTCACGATGCTCGAGTGGTTCCTCAGCTGTGCTGGCTACGAGGGCGTGATGACCTTCGCCGAGGAGATGATCTCGACCGTGGTCGAGCAGGTTCTTGGTACGACCGTCGTCAAGCGCGGCGACAACGAGATCGACTTCAAAGCTCCGTGGAAGCGGATCACCCTGCAGGACGCGATCCGCGAGGAGACCGGCGTCGACATCCTCACCGCCAGCCGCGAGGAGCTGGTCGAGCTCTTAGGGGAGGAGGTCGAGCCCGATACGGACTGGGCCTGGATCGTCGACGGGATCCAGGGCAAGCTGATCGAGCCGAAGCTGATTCAGCCCACCTTCCTAGTCGACCTGCCGCGCGAACTCTGGCCGACGGTGAAGCCGGTGCCCTCGCATCCGGACCTGCTGGGCGAGGCTTTCGACGGGGTCGTCGACGGGATGGAGATCATCGGCGGCGGCACCGACACCAACGACGCGGACATGCAGCGCGAGAACTTCGTTCGCCAGCGCCAGCGCCGTCATCCCGAGAGCGAAGAGGCGCCCTACCCGAGCGATGACGAGTTCGTGCGGGCGCTCGAATACGGCTCACTGCCGGCCGGCGGCTCTGGCATCGGCATCGACCGCCTGACGATGATCTTGGCGGACGCCGACAATTTGAGGGACGTCATTCTTTTTCCCTCGATGAGGCCAGCCGATTCCGGCAGGGGTTCCGCTTAACTTTTTCGGTGGAGACGCGCTTGCTGGCGCCCCGAGGTTGGCGCCGAAAAAGTACAAGACGCTCCACCCCTGCCGGAATCGGCTAGAACGCCGAATGCAAAAGGCCGCCGTCAATGGGGATGACGGTGCCCGTTACGTAGCTTGCTCTCTCGGAGCAGAGGAAGGCGACCAGGTCGCCGTACTCCTCCGGTCGTCCGAGGCGAGCAGCCGGCACTTCGGTCTTGGCGGCTCCTTCGGCTCCCTCGAGCGAGCCATTTGCATCGGCCAGCCGCTCGGTGGCGAAACGGCCGGTGGCGACGGTGTTGACGGTGATCCCGTCGGGCGCGACCTCGCGCGAGAGCGTCTTGAGGAAGCCGATCGCGGCCATGCGGTGCGAGTTGGAGAGGTTGAGGCCGGGGATCGGCTCGCGGGTCGAGCTGGAGCCGACGTTGACGATCCGTCCCCAGCCGCGCTCGCGCATTCCTGGCACGACCGCGCCGCTGAGCAGGCGTGGACCGAGGACGAGCGAGCGGTAGGCCGCCTCCCAGTCGGAGGGCTCATGCTGGAGCGCGCCGCCGAACGGTGGGCCGCCGGTGTTGAGGACGAGGATCTCGATCGGGCCGAGCGCGGCCTCGACCTCGCTGGGCAGGGCCTCGATTCGATCGAGGTCGGAAGCGTCGGCGACGAATGGCGTCGCGGCCGCGCCGATCTCCTCCCGCGCTTCCTCCAGTTTCTCCGCCGAGCGGCTGACGATCGCCACCTTGGCGCCCTCGCTCGCCAGCGCCGCCGCGATCGCGCGGCCGATGCCGCGACTGGCCCCCATCACCAGGGCGACGCGATTCTCGAGGCCGAGGTTCACGGCGCCAGCTCGAGTCCGGTTTCGCGCTCGGAGACCTGCCAGAGCTTTTTGATCGCGCTGTTCATGCCAAGTCGCCGCAGCACCGGCTTGCGAACCGGCGGTCCGTTGTTGATCCAGAGTGGGCCGTAGAACTCGCCGCCCTTGGCGCTTGGGTCGGTCGCCGCGCGCAGCTGCGAGAGCGCGCCTTGGGCAGGGGACATGCCGATGCCGCGGGCGAGCAGGAGGAAGAAGCGCTGAGAGAGACCGCCGTCGGTCTCTTTAACGCTGACCGCCTGCAGCTCGGTGTTGGAGAGGCCGGGGTGGGCGACCAGGCTGGCGCTGCTGGTGCCGGCCCGACGCAGCATCTGGTCCAGGCCGAGAGCGAAGTGGAAGTTGGCGAGCTTGGCCTGGCCGTAAGCCCGCCAGGGCCTGTAGCGACCATCGAGGTGGGGGTTGGCGAGGTCGACGGCGCGGCCCATGTGGTGGGCGGTGCTCGTCACCGTGACCACCCGTGAGGCCGGCGCACCCAACAGCGCCGGCAGCAGACGCGCGGTGAGCGCGTAGTGGCCGAGGTGGTCGACCCCGAGCTGCATCTCGAAGCCGTCGACCGTGCGGCGCTCCGGAATGCCCATCACGCCGGCGTTGTTGACGAGCAGGTCGATCGTCTCGTGTTCGCTGAGAATTCGCTCGGCCGCCCTCTGCACCGAGTCGAGCGAGCCGAGGTCGAGCTCGACAAGGGTCAGGCGGGCGTCGGGGACGCCGCTGCGGATCTCCTCCATCGCCTCGTCCGCGCGCTGCTGATTGCGGGCGGCCATGACGACGTCGGCGCCGGCCGCGGCCAGCGCCCGCGCTGTCTCCAGACCGAGGCCGCCGTTGGCACCGGTGATGACCGCGGTGCGGCCGCTCTGGTCAGGGATGTCGGCGCGTCCCCAACTCATCCTCTGCTCCCGCGTCTCATTGCTCTTGCGGGCGACTCACCCGGGAGTCGATCGCGCAGAGGTAGGCGAAGAGGCCAGTGGCGATGAGCGCTCCCAGCCAGTGCTGTCCGAAGACGACGGCGAGCAGGGCGACCAGGCCGGCGATGACGGCGCGAATCAAGGTCGCAGGCGGGTCGAGGCCGACGATCCGCGCCGTCAGCCAGGCGCAGCCGAGCCATGAGAGCGGCCCGACCAGCCAGCCCCAGCTGACGAAGAAGCCGTGCGAGAAGATCAGCGCCAGCAGGATCGAGAGCAGCGCCACCGCCACCAGCTGTACCACCGCAACCCGCCAGAAGACTTCGAATCTCACGGCGAAGATTCTTCCACTCGATCCACCGCGCCACCGATCCGCCCTGTGTGTTCCATAATCAGCAAGAAGCGTCTGGGCGGTTAGCTCAGCTGGGAGAGCACCTGCCTTACAAGCAGGGGGTCGGCGGTTCGAGCCCGTCACCGCCCATTGATGGAGGCCTGCCAACGAAATCGGCCGAGGTCGGCCCGGCCGACCTTAACATCGATTCGTGACATGGTTGCTGTTATCTTGGATGAAGGGAAAACGGGAGGGGAAGGTCTATGAAGAAGAGGATCGCCGTCGTAACGCTGCTTGTGCTGCTCGTCGCTGCCGCGACGGCTAACGCGTTCAAAGTCCACCTCGTAATCGGCAACCTGGTGCTCGACGCCGAAGGGGACTTCGCGCCGAAGGCCCTGCCGAAGTTCAAAAACGCGCCGATCGTTACGCACGGCGGCGGCTCGCTTTCGACCAAGTCCGGCGAACTTCCCCCGATCCTCGACAAATTCGTGCTCGAATTCGACAAACACGGAGCGCTTGACACGACCGGTCTGGCGGTCTGCACCAAAGGCAAACTCGTAGCCACCGACGTGGCTGCCGCGCGCAAGGCCTGCGGACCGGCGATCGTCGGCACCGGCTTCGGCAGCGCCGTCGTCAAGTTCCCCGAACAGGCGCCGATCAAAGTTGGCTCGCCGATCACCCTCTTCAACGGCCCGAAGAAGGGACGGGACGACACGATCATCGCCCACGCCCACCTCGACTATCCGGGCCCGACCACCTTCATCGTCCCGATCGTGATCGAAAAAATCCACAAAGGCACGCTCGGCTATCGCGTCAACGTGAAAATCCCGAAGATCGCCGGCGGCTACGGCCACCCGATCTCCGGCGAAGCCAAAGTCGGCGAGAAATGGACCTTCAAGGGCAAGAAGCACAGCTACATCAACGCCCGCTGCGAAACCGGCCACTTCCTCGTCCATGGCGAATTCACCTTCAAAGGTGGGCCGGAAGAAACCCCGGGTCAGGCCGAAGCCAAGAACAGCGTGTTCCGGGCCAACTTCATCCTGCCCTGCAAGGTGCGCGGCTAGGTCTGTAGTTGACGATGCGTAGACGATCCAAGCGGAGCAGGCTCGCCCTCTTCGGTCTGCTCTGCTTGCTCGTCCTCGCCTTCACGGCGACCGCCGGCGCCGTGCGGGCGATCGAAAAGGTCCACCTTGAAATCGGCGACCTGATCATCGACGGGCGCGGCGGCTTCAAACCCGAACGGCTGCCGATCCACCACGACGCGCCGATCAAGATCTACGGGGGCGGGGTGGTCTCGACACACTCCGGCGAACTCCCCGCGATCCTCGACACGATCGAATTCGAATTCGACAAACACGGCCACGTCGACACGACCGGGATCGAAGTCTGCACCGCGGGCAAGCTGCAGGCCACCGACGTCCCCGCCGCCCGCCGCGCCTGTCCCAACGCGATCGTCGGCAAGGGCTTCGGCAAGGCGATGGTCGCCTTTCCCGAACAGAAACCGTTCCCGGTCTCGTCGCCGATCACCGCCTTCAACGGTCCGAAGGTGCACGGCTTCGACTCGATCCTCTTCCATGCCTTCACGACGGTGCCGGTGGCAACCACCTTCATCGTCCCGGTGGTGATCGAAAAAATCCACAACGGCATCTACGGATATCGGGTCAAAGCGAAGATCCCGAAGATCGCCGGGGGCTACGGCCACCCGGTCTCCGGCAGGCTGACGGTTGACCGCAAAACCAAGGTCAAGGGCAAGATGCACAGCTACGTCAACGCCCGCTGTGAACTCGGTCGCCTCCAGGCGCGGGGCAAATTCGTCTTCAAGGACGGGACCCGCCTGGCGGGGACCTTCTTGAGGCCCTGTAAGAAAATCCCCGGGACCTAGCTCTACTGGCGACCAAGCAGTCGCCGCCAGAGCGAGGGCGGCCTGGGCTGCGTCCGACGCCACTCTTCCTCGCTCGGTAGGCGGCCCGCCCGGCGCGCCTCGAGCACGCACTTGGTGTGCGCGTGGCGGCGGCGGCTCTTGTCGCCCTCGGGCGCGATCAGCACGTGCTCGCTGAGGGCCGGCAGGTGGCTGCCGCAAAGCGGGCAGCGGTAGGTGGCTGGTTTCAGGTTTTGCGCTGGGCGCATCGACCACCAGCGGACCGGCTCGCGATCGGCCGGTCGCGCAGCCATTGTCTCAGGCGCCGGCGTGGAGCTGCGGCGTCCGCGTGCCGCCGCGCTGACGCTCGGTTTTGCTGACGACGTCGAAGAAGACGTCATTGCGACCGCGGCGCATTTTGCGCGGGAAGAAGTGGCGGGCGCGGCGGTGCCCGGCGGTCATCGCACGGAAGCTGCCCTCGTGGGCGGGGCTCCAGCGGATGCCGAAGATCTCCCGCACACGCGCGGGCAGCGTGCCCTTGATGATGTGGTTCTGGACGGCGATATTGCCCTGCGCCGCCCGCGGCACCGGTTGCTCGAAGGCAACCAGCGGCGCCATCTCCAGCCCGTGCGCGGTTGCCTGCAGGTCGGGCGAGGCGAGCCGCTCGTCCCACCAGGCCTTGAACTCGCGGTAGGAGGCGGGGACCTCGCTCCTCGGCAGGCCAAAGAGCTCGCCGAAGCGCACGTAGTCCTGCCAGAGCTCCTCACGCTCAGCTTCGCTTAGCGGCCGCACCATCGTCTCGTACATCGCCCGGCCGGAGTCGGCGATCACGGCCATGGTCCAGAGCATCAGCTCGGGATCGAAGGCTGAGTAAGAGGTGCCGGCTGGGTGCACCCCGGCCTGCTCGGGAATCTCGCCTTTGACCCGTTCGTGCAGCCGGTGCACCGCGGCCAGCGCCTTGTCGGCTTCCTCGCGGGTGCCGAGCAGGACCGTCTCCTGGATCTTGGCGGTGCGGGCGAGGCGGCGGAAGGGGAAGTCGGCGGCGCGGGTGCTCTGCACCGTGCCGGTGTAGGTGAGTGGCTCGAGCGCGCCGATCAGCAGCGCTCGCTGCCCGTAGAGCAGCCCGACCGAGCGCTCGCCGTGCACCATGCGGGCGATCGAGCGGCCCGGGGGGAAGTAGTGAGAATCAGCTTCAGTCCGGTGAGCCATCGCTGCCGGAAATGCTACTTCGGCTTGTTGGCCTCCGAGGAGAACGCCGCCACGGCGCGCTCCAACATGCCCGAGCGCGAGGGCGTGTGCAGCTCGTGGGCGGCGAAGATCTCATCGAGGTCCTCGCGGGTCAGCGTCTCGCGCTCGAGCGCGTTGGCGGCGAGGTTGTCGAGGCACTCGCGGTTGGCGGCGAGCAGCGAGCGGGCGCGACGGTGGGCTTCGCGCGCCAGCGTCATCGCCGCTCGGTCGACGTCGCGGCGGGTCGCGTCGGAGACGGCGTAATCCCCGGTTGGCAGCGCGATCGGGGGCGCTCCGTCGGCGTCGATCGCGACCCCCATGCCGAATTCGGCCGCCATCTGTTTGCAGACGGCGTGCACCCGGGCGAGGTCGTCAACAGCGCCTGAGTAGGAATTGGCGAACACCTCTTCCTCGGCGGCGCGGCCGCCGAGCAGGGTGACGACCTCGTCGAGCAGCTCGTCGCGCGACTTGAGGTAGGTGTCCTCCTCGGGCGAGTGAGCGACGAAGCCGAGGGCCGGGCCACGCGGGACGATGCTGAGGATCTCCGGCGGATCGAGGCCGAGCAGGCGACGGCAGAGCGCGTGGCCGGCCTCGTGGTAGGCGACGATGCGGCGCTCCTTCTGGTTGAGGCGCCGCGCCTGCTGGGAGCCGACCGACTGGCGCAGCAACGCCTCGTCGAGGTCCTCGCGGGTCATCGCTTTGCGTTCCGCTCGCCCGGCGATGATCGCCGCCTCGTTGAGGGCGTTGGCGAGCTGGGCGCCAGTCATGCCGGTCGTCTTGCGCGCCACGTCAGCCAGGTCGAGACCGGAGTCGAGCGGCTTGCCCTTGGCGTGGGCCCGCAGGATCGCCTCGCGGCCGTTGCGATCGGGCGGGGAGACCAGCACCTGGCGGTCGAAGCGGCCCGGTCGCAGCAGGGCTTTGTCGAGCTTGTCGACGTGGTTGGAGGCGGCGATGACGATCACGGTGCCGGGGTCGCGCTCGAATCCATCGAGCTCGACCAGCAGCTGATTGAGCGCCTGCTCGCGCTCACTAGAGCCACCATCGCCGCCTCCCCCACTGCGCGCTCCACCGACCGCATCGAGCTCGTCGATGAAGATCACAGCGCGCCCTGACTTGCGCGCCTCTTTGAACAGCCGCCTGATCCGGGCGGCACCCCTCCCCACGAACATCTCCACGAAGCTCGAACCGGATGCGGCGAAGAAGTCGACGCCGGCCTGCGCGGCGACGGCGCGCGCCAGCATCGTCTTGCCGGTCCCCGGGGGGCCGAAGAGCAGCACCCCGCGCGGCGGCTGGGCGCCGAGCGCCGAGAAGCGCTTCGGGTCGCGCAGCCACTCGGCGACGTCCATCAGCTCGTCCTTGGCCGCGTCGACGCCCTGCACCTCGTCCCAAAGCACCGGCGCCGTCTTGCTCGCCTTCACGGTCTCCGGCTTGGTCGTGCCCATCGTCGACCGCATCAGGCGGAAGAAGACGAAGAGCAGCATCGACATGAAGACGACCCCGAAGACGGGGTACCAGTCAAAAGCGAATTCCTGGATGTTGCTGGCCATCGTAAGAAGTAACGATCAGTTTGGGCACAAAGCGCGCGCGCTCCAATCGCATATGCGTCCAGCTTGTGGCGAGGGGCTAAAGGTTGGCGCGCCGCGAGCTAGAGGTCGCGCGGGGCGACGACGCCGCTCTGCAGAGCCTTCTCAACCAGGGCGACCCGCTTGCGGTTCTGCGGCAGGTCCTCCAGCTCGAGCTTCTCGAAGAGCGCCCGCATGTGGGTCTTAACCGCGTCGACGCTGAGGTGGAGCTCCTCGGCGATCGCCTGGTTGGTCGGCGGGGTGGCGAAGTTCGAGCCGTTCTTGAAAGGACGGCAGAGGGCGAGCAGGACGCGCCGCTGTCCTGGCGAGACCGTCGCCGCGGCTGGCACCTCGCTGGCGACCACGGTTGCTTCCGGCGCCGACTCGCCAGGACGACGGAAGAGAACGGTGGTCTGGCCGAAGCGCAGGGCGTCGCCGTCGCGCAGGCGGCGTCGGCCGTGCACGCGTTCGGTGTTGACGAAGGAGCCGTTGCGCGAGAGGCCGTCGTCGAGCAGCGTGCACTCGCCGCCCACCACCTCGATCTGGGCGTGCAGGGCGGAGACCTCCTCGTCCCAGTCGAGGCGCAGGCCGGCCGCCTCGCCGCGGCCGACCCAGAGCTCGGTCGCTCCCTCCTCGATCGCGACGATTCGCTGCTCACCGGCGCCGTCGCGGAAGACGAGGAAGGGACGGCCGCGGCGTTCGGCCTCGATCTGCTGCTTCAGCTCGGCGGCGCTGGTCTGACGGGGCTCGGCGCTCACGCCGTGAGCCTAGCTGCGTGACCAGATCCGGAGGGCAGGGGTGAGCGAGTCCACCCCTAGGGGCTCTGGGAGGGGCGGCGGATGCGGGCGAAGCTGGGTCCACGAAGCAGTTGACCCGCTCAAACGACTCACAAAGGAGACTCAAATGACCCGCACTCGCACTGCCCAGAAGATCGCCCGCCGCCTCGGCCTCGTGGCCGCCGTCGCCAGCCTCGCGCTGGCCGTCGCTCCGGCCGCCGGCCAAGCCAAGGCCCCGGTCAAGTTCGGCGCCATGCTCAACTCGAAGGTGCAGCCCTCCAACTCGCTGCCCGGCCTCAGCTGCAGCGGTCCTGAAAACCCGCTCACGACCTGCACGATGGTCCTCAATGATGCCTACGGCCGGCCCAACGGTGGCGAGATCGCGCCGAAGACCGGCACGATCAAGAAGCTCCGCCTGATCGCCGGCGGCCCCGGCAGCTTCCGCCTGATGGCGGTGAAGAAGATCAACGGCACAGACTCGATCGCCAAGCGCTACGGGCAGCGGATCGAATACCGCGGCCAGATGGAATCGGCCGAAGAAGAAGGCGACTACAACGTCGAGTCCTTCCCGGTCGACATGAAGATCAAGAAGGGCGAGCAGCTCGCCATCCGCGGCAGCATCACCTCGATGATCCGCTGCTCCTCGGGCGGCCCCAACACCCTGATCTACAGCCCGCCCCTTTTCCTCGGCGGCTACTTCACCCCCGCCAGCGACACCGATGGCTGCTGGCTGCTGATGGAAGCGCTGATCAAGTAGATCGCACGACCTGCGATCCGCCGACGATGGCCTCAGTGCCATCGTCGGCGAAGACGATCCAGGCCTTGTTGCCGCCGTCGTAGTCCGGCGCCCAGAGCTTCAGCGTCGCCGGCCGGTCCCAGACGGTGATGTCCTCGGCGCCGGTCTCCTCCTCGCCGCGCCAGATCCGCACGAATGGGTTGCCGTCCCGCTCCTCGCCGATCGTCGTCGGCTCGCGGTGGCCGGGGTGGACGACGGTCTCCGGCGGCAGCTCCATCAGCTTCATCACCGAGGACTTGAGGTCGGCGAAGCCGCTGGCGCCAGGGGCCATCGTGCCGCCGACGGTGCCCTTGAAGAGGACGTCGGCGGTGAAGAGGTCGCTGCCGTTGACCAAGAGGGCGACGTGGCCGGTTGCGTGGCCCGGGGTTGAGATCGCTTCGATCTCGAGGCCGCCGGTGCTGAGCGTCTCGCCGCCGCCGATCGTCTGCGCGATCTCATCGGCGATCTCGGCCGCCGCCTCGGCGTGGGCCACCATCGGCACGCCGCCGAGCTTCTCCTGAGCCGCGGCCAGGCCGGCGACGTGGTCAGCGTGGGGGTGGGTGATGAGGATGTGGGTGATCTCGATCCCGTCCCGCTCGGCCCGATCGAGCAGCGGCCCGAGGTCGTCGTTGCCGTCGATCAGCACGCCCTTGCCGCCGGGCTCATCGGCGACGAGGTAGGCATTGGACAGCCACTGCGGGTTCTCGGTCCTCTCGACGATCACGCATCTCTCCTTTGGCTTGGGTCGGCGCCGCTCGGCCGCGGCTACGAAGACTCTCCCAAACTCAGCCGGCGAGCGAGACCGTGCTGCCCTCGAGCAGGGTGCGAGCGACCAGCTCCGGGTCGTCCCAGGTCGGGGTGTGGCCGACGCCGGGCAGGACGAGGAAGCGTGCGCCCGCCGGGCGGCGCTCCGGCCGCGGCGGGGCGACGAGGCGATCGTGCTCGCCCCAGGCCAGGGTCACCGGGATGTCCGGGTAGCCGCTTGGGTCGAAGACGTGGGTTCGCATCGCGCGGTTCGCGCCGTCGTAGCCACTGGCGTCGATCCAACCCAGGACCAGCTGTCGCCCAGCGGTGGCGGGGATCCGTTCGGGTCGGGCGGCGAAAGTGGCGAGCATGCGCTCCCGCAATGGCCGGCTGCGCAGGGCGAGTGAGACGAGAGGACGGATCCGCCCCGCCCAGCCCCAGGTGTCGAAGCGTCGCTCGCCGATCGGCGCCCGCCAGAGGCCGGCCGGCGAGATCGCCGTCACCGAAGCCGCCCAGCCGGCGCGTCCCATCTCCAGCGCCACCCAAGCACCGAGCGAGTTGCCGGCGACGTGCGGCCGCTCGATCCCCAGCTCGAGGCAGCGCTCGTGGACTGCGGCGGCGAGGTTGGCGGCGCTCGGCTCGACTTGGGCGGCAAGCGAGGGGGTCGCGCCGAAGCCCGGCAGGTCGAGCGCCAATGGCTGCCGCTCCGCCTCGAGCAGGCTGAGAACGGGCTGCCAGATCAGCTTCGAGCCGCCGAGGCCGTGGAGCAGGAGCAGAGGCTCCCGCGCATCGCCGCTCATTGCCATTTGGGCTTGGCGAAGAGCAACTGCACGTCGCCGATGCGGCGCTCGCGGAAGCCCGCCTCGGAGGAGCAGAGGTAGAACTCCCAGAGGCGGCGGAAGCGCTCGTCGTAGCCGCGCTCGCGCAGTTGCTCCCAGGCGGCGCGGAAGCGCCGGCGCCAGCCGGCGAGGGTGGGGGGATAGTGGGCGGTGATGTCGGCCATCCAGACCTCGCGCATGTCGGTGACGCGGGCGATGCAGTCGGCGATCAGACCCCGCGAGGGTAGACAGCCGCCGGGGAAGACGTGGGTGTTGGCGAAGCTGCGGGCGCCCTTCTCGCTCTCGTAGAGGCGGTCGTCGATAGTGATCGCCTGCAGCAGCATCAGCCCCTCGGGCGTGAGCAGCTCGCTGCAGCGGTGGAAGTACTCGTCGAAGTGCTGCCAGCCCACTGCCTCGATCATCTCGACCGAGACCAGCCGGTCGAAGCTGCCGCGCAGGTCGCGGTAGTCCTCCATCAGAACCGTGACCCGGTCGGTCAGGCCGGCCGCGGCGATCCGCCGCGACGCCAGCTCGTGCTGGGCCGGGGAGATGGTCGTCGTCGTCACCCGGCAACCGTGCTCGTGGGCGGCGTGGATCGCCAGCCCGCCCCAGCCGCTGCCGATCTCCAGCAGATGGGTGTCGGGACCAAGTCGCAGCTCGCGGCAGATGCGTTCGAGCTTTGCCAGCTGCGCCTGCTCGAGGCTGGTGTCAGGGTAGGAGAAGTAGGCGCACGAATAGAGCATGCGCTCGTCGAGGAAGGAGCCGAAGAGGTCGTTGCCGAGGTCGTAGTGGGCGGCGATCTGCCGTCGCGCCCTGGCCCGGGTGTTGTCGGGGACGAGGTGACTGAGGCGGTGGGCCCAGCCGCGCGGCACGGCGACGGCACCGCTCAGCGCCCCGGGGTCGCGCAGCTCGCGGGCGGCGATGCGGAAGAGCGCGACCAGGTCGTCGGTTTCCCAGAGGCCGTCGACGTAGGTCTCGCCAAGACCGGTGCTGCCGCGCAGGACGCTGCGCCAGGCGGCCGGGTCGTGGACGGTGACCGCGGCGCGCAGCTCGGCGCCGGCAGGCCCGAAGCTGCGCTCGCGGCCCGCCTCGCGCAGGTCGATGCGCCCGCCGTGCAGGTGGGAGAGGGCCGCGGAGACCGTGGTGCGGGCGAGCCGGTCCCCTAGGGCGATAGGAAGCCCTTCGGTCGCCTCCCCTCGGGGTGAGGGAAGTAGCGGGCGCCGCGCAGCTTCAGTCGCAGCGATTGGGCGTAGATCTTCGCGACCACCTGCAGCGACATCGCTGGATATTGCAGCAGCATCCGGGTCAAAAGCGAACGGCTGAGCTCGCGCCGTCGCAGCGCCAGGGTGGCGTCGAATGACTTGCCGGGAGCGCTGTTTGGTCGCGACTCGATGTGGACCGAGAGACCTGTGCCCGGCTCGCTCGCGCGGAAGGAGTAGGTCTGGTCCATCCCCATCAGCGGCGAGACGTGCAGCTCCTTGCCGAGCTCGCCGCTGAGAACCGGCCCACGCCGCTCGCCGCGGGCGAGCACGTAGGGATGGCGCTCGCCCCAGGGGATGTTGTTGACGTCGGCCACGACCGCCTCCACCCGCTCGCCGGACGCGTCGAAGCAGTAGTAGAAGCAGACCGGGTTGAAGACGTGCCCGAGGTAGCGCAGGTTGGCGAGCAGGCGCACCGGGCCAGCCGGCCGCTTCCCGTTGACCCGCTCGACCTCGTCGCGAGCGCATTCGGCGAGCGAGCGCGAGCGGTCGCCCATGAAGTCGGCGCGGCGAAAGCGCGCCGGCGCCGCTCGCCGAGCCGACCAGAGCGGGAAGGGGTCGAACGTCTCCGGCAGCTCATCGAGGTCGAGGTACATGAGAAAGAGCCGGTAGCGGAAGCTGTGCTCGACTGGCTCGAAGCGGCGGTGGCGCACCCAACCCTCGTAGATGGCGGAGGCGCTCATGCCGCCAGCGCCCCTGCCGTCGCGGCTGCGGGAGCGATTCGCTCGCAGGCGCGGATCGCGCTCAGCACGCCGTCCTCGTGGAAGCCCCAGCCCCAGTAGGCGCCGCAGTAGTGGGTGCGGCGCACGCCGCTGATCTCGGCGTGCTGGGCCTGGGCCCGGACGCCCGCGGCGGTGTAGACGGGGTGCTCGTAGCTGAAGCGGCGCAGGATCTTCTCCGGGTCGACCTTCTCCTCGCGGTTGAGCGTGACGAGGAGCTCGCGGTCGGCGCGCAGCCGCTGCAGGTTGTTCATCCAGTAGGTGACGGTGGTGCGACCTGTCGGCGGCTCGGTCAGGTGGAAGTTCCAGCTCGACCAGGCGGTGCGACGGCGGGGGAGCAGCGAGGCATCGGTGTGGAGCACAGTCTCGTTGCGCTGGAAGGGGATCGCGCCGAGGATCTCGCGCTCGGCCTCGCTCGGGTCGGCCAACATCGCCAGGGCTTGGTCGGAGTGGGCGGCGATCACGACCTCGTCGAAGTCCTCGCTCTCACAGCCGTCGGCCTCGATCCGCACCCCGTCACCGCGGCGCTCGATCCGCCGCACCGGCGCGCGCAAGCGAACGCGGTCGCGCCAGGGTGCGGAGATCGCCTCGACGTAGCTGGCCGAACCGCCGCGCACGGTCCGCCAGCGGGGGCGGTCGCGCAGGCTGAACATGCCGTGGTTGTCGAAGAACTCGGCCATGAAGCTGGCCGGGAAGCTCCACATCTGCTCGGGGTCGGCCGACCAGACCGCCGAGGCCTGGGGCACGATCAGGCGCTCGATGAAGTGGCTGGAGAAGCCACGCTGCTCCAGCCAGTGCCCCAGCGAGGGCGCGGTCCCGTTCATCCCGATCAGCGTCCGGGCCTCGCGGTTGAAGCGGCGCCAGTCGCGCAACATGCCGAGGAAGGTGGGGCTGAGCAGGTGGGACGGGCGCGAGAAGAGTCCCCACGGGGTGCCCGAGAACTCGAACTCTCCGCGCCCGTCGGAGACCGAGAAGCTCATGTGCGAGGGCTGGCTCTCGACCCCGATCTCCGCCAGCAGCCGTTCGAAGTTGGGGTAGTTGCGGTCGTTGAAGACGATGAAGCCGGTATCGATGCGGTAGCTGCCGCTCTCGGTCTCGACTTTGACCGTGTTCGAGTGCCCGCCGAGACGGCCCGCCGCCTCGTAGACGACCAGCTCGTGCTCGCGGTGCAGCAGGTGGGCAGCGACCAGCCCCGAAATGCCGGTCCCGACAATCGCGATCTTCATCGTCCATCCACTACGGGAGTGGTGCCCGATTGGATGAATCCCTCAAACTCGGCTGAAGAAGGGGCTTTCAGCCAGCGTGTGAGATTTCGGTACGCCAATGGTATGGCGGTTTCTTTGCCCGCGGCGGAATCGTCGCTACCGTGTCCCCAGTTGACGTGAAGAAGTCCTCTGCGGCGCCAGGGTTTCCGCCCAGTCTCTTCGCGGCCACCTCTTTCTGATGGCGCTCATCGCGTACAAGTCAGCCCCCGCGGCCATCCACGCCTACGAGATCAGGCCGGGTCCCGCTCCGTGAGCGGGCGCCCGGCAGGGGCGCTTGCGGGCATAGCCATGACCTTGCTTCTCCTGGCGGTTCCGGGAGGAGCCGTCGCCAAGCGTCCCAATCCGGGCGTCTCGCTCGAGGTGCCGCGCGCGGCGGTACCGATGCACGACGTCGTGTTGGGCGAGCCCGGTGCTGCGGCGGCGCGGATATCGGCGTCCGCGTCGTCGCGGCGCTACTCGATCGACGACGGCGGCGCGGCGACGATTGCCGTCTCGGTCACTCCCGCCTGCGAGGAGGAGTGCGACGTCAAAGATCCGCAGCGGGTCGCCGACTTCATCGGCACGCTGATCCACGGTCCCGAGGTCGACCTGCTCTCGGTCCAGCTCGACACCAAATACGAGCTCGGCTTCGATTGCGGCTTTGGCGCCGAGGCCTGTTACTTCAGCGGCGAAAACAAGATCGTCATCGGTGGCTACGAAGAAGCCGACGAAGATGGAGCGAGCTTCGACTTCGTGCTCGCCCACGAGTACGGCCACCACGTCGCTCAGCACCGCGAAATGCCACTCCCGTTCGGGGCCGCGATCGACTGGGGGCCCGAGCGCTGGGCCAGCGTCGAGGGGGTCTGCCAGGGCGAGCGGCACCATCGCTTTTACCCTGGGGATGAGGGAACCCACTACTTCGAGGATCCGGGCGAGGCCTTTGCCGAGGCTTTCGCTCACTACCGCTTCCGCGATGCGTCACCGACCTGGCGCTACAGCCCGGCGCTGCGGCCCAACGCAGCCGCCTTCCGGGCGATTCGGGAAGACACCCTCTCGCCCTGGCAGGGGCGGACGAGCTTCACGCTCTCCGGGCGCGTTCCGGCCAGGGGGGAGGGCGCAGCCGTCGAGACCATGCGTACGCCACTCGACGGATTGGTCAGCCTGCGCCCAAGCAGCCTGCGCAGGCACGGCTACGAACTGGCCCTTCGTAGCCGTGCCGGCAGGCTTCTTCTCCGCTCCCGCAACGCCGTCGAGCAAGGCGACAGCCTCAACTACACCGTCTGCGGCGAGCACCGCCTCCGCCTCGTCATCACCTCGACCCATCGCAACCCCGGCCCCTTCCACCTCCAAATCAAGCGACCCTGAGATAATGCCCCTCAGGCGCTAGTCTGCCCGTCCGGCCCAGAAGCCGGACCTTCCGGGGGCGTAGCTCAGCTGGTTAGAGCGCTGGCCTGTCACGCCAGAGGTCGCGGGTTCGAGTCCCGTCGCTCCCGCTCTCTGCCGTGCGGCAACTCACTCCGCCCGGCGGTAGCGGATGTGCGTGGCGAGCGGCGAGTGCAGTACCTCGGCCGGCTCGAAGTCGAAGGACTCGACTCCGTCGAATATCCGCTCGCCTGACCCGAGCAGGACGGGAGCTATGTCGAGCGTGAGTTCGTCGATCACTCCGGCGGCGAGAGCCTGACGGACGGTCGAGGCGCCGCCGGCGATGTCGACCCCGTCCTCGCCAGCCGCTTCACGCGCCTGCGCGTAGGCGGCCTCGAAGCCCTCGGTTACGAAGTGAAAGCTCGTGCCGCCCTCCATCTCGATCGGCTCGCGGGCGTGGTGGGTGAGCACGAAGACCGGCGCGTGGTAGGGCGGCTCGGGGCCCCACCATCCGTCCCAGTCCCGATCCCACTCGCCGCGGATCGGCCCGAACATGTTGCGCCCCATGACGTAGGCCCCACGCGGTCGCATGAGCCAGCCTTCTGCCGTCGCGTTGGCGTCGTTAGCGCGCTCGTCGCTGAGGTGCCAGAGATGGACCTCCTTGCCCCGCTTCCCCAGCGGATCGTCCCGGCTCTGGTCCGGCCCGGCGACGAAGCCGTCGAGCGAGATCGACATGTGGCAAGTGGTGTCCGACATCGGCCCTCCAAGTAATTGCGGTTGCAAGTTGGCCGCACCGTATCGTCGGCCGCGAGACTTGCCTGGTCGGAGTGGGTTATCAAGTTCGCATGGGGCTTGGGAGACGAGATTTGGCCTGCCTGGTTGTTGCCTGCTTGATCGGGGCTCTTCTGGTTTGCGCGACTAATGTCAGCGCCGAGCAGGGGGGCAGGTTGGTGCGAGTCAAGGCGCAGACCGGAACCGAAGAGCGAGCCGTCGCTTACGGGCGTTCGCGGATGTTGTTGTTTCCGCGCGAAGGGTCAAGGATCACCAGGATCAATTTGAACGGGTCAGTCGATCGGTCGTTCGGGGAGCGAGGGGCCGTGTCGATTGCCAGTGAAGACGCCGTGGTCGCGCCCGACGGGAAGATTCTCGTCGCCACCACAAGCTGTCCCCGCTGTGGGGTCGGGAAGAAGAGTGAGGCGCGGGTCACGCGGCTGCTTGCCAACGGAAAGCGCGATCCCTCATTCGGCGTCGCGGGCAGCGTTGACGTCCCCTTCGGCCGCCGCTACAGCTATGGACAGGCGGTGGCGCTGGCGGCGAACGGAGACATCTTGCTCGGCGGCATCCGCGTGAACTATGGGGTGGACCGGGGAGAAAGCAGTTTCACCCTTGCGGTCGCGCGCCTGCGGGGGGATGGCTCGCTTGACCGTTCGTTCGGCCGAGCTGGAGTCAGCATCCTTCGCGGGAGCGGTGAAATCGGGGTGCTCGACATTGCCCCGACCCCCTCAGGTGGCGCCGTGGTCGAGGGAGGCAACGAAATCGAAACCTTCCTCTGGAAGCTGCGCCGCGACGGCGCGACCGATCGCGGCTTTGGCGGGTCCGGGCTGGTCGAACCCCGCGCCGGACGCAAGGTCAACGGCGTGCTTGAAGAACTGTCCTACGTTCCCGGCATCGTCGTCCTGCCGAGTGGCAGGCTGCTTTTGGCCGCCACCGGCTTTCTCTACAAGGGTCGCGGGGGACGATTCCGCGTGGTTGCGACTCGGCTGCGCCGCGACGGGCGACCGGATGACTCCTATGGCGACGGTGGCTTGGCGGCAGTCGCCAAGGGTCCCCGCTGGACCTCTGCGAACGGCCTGACGCTGCTCCCCGGCGGCGTCCTCGCGATAGCCGCCACGTTCCAGAGCGTCAAGGAACGGAGCGACTTCGGCGTGATCGCCTTCGGCGCCAATGGTCGCCCCGAGCGCCGTTTCGGAGCGGATGGCCGATGCCGTGCGGGACTCGGCGAGGGACGCTATGAAGCTCTCGCCGTCGCCAACGTCGGCGGCAGTGCCGCGGTCATCGGCAACGGCGCCGCCGAATCGCTGTTGCTCAGCTGCCGAGGGTCGCGCCGAAGCTAATCCACGGTGGGCCGCATCGTCGGACTCAGGCCCGCAGGCCGTCGAGGGCGACGCCGAGGATGCGGTCGATCTGCTCGGGGTCGGCGGTGCGGATGCCGGCGATGCCGCTGACCATCTTGGTGACGTCGGCGATGTCGGCGTCGGCGCGGGCCACGCCGGCTTCCTGGGCTCGCTTCAGCAGGGGCTCGCCGGCGGCGAAGATGGCGCCACCGCAGGCGGTGAAGACCTGGGCGTCGCGGTCGATGTAGGCGAGCAGGTCCTCGGCGAGCGCGCGCTTAGTGGCGGCGAAGCCGACGAACTCGTGCAGCCAGCCGCTCAGCGCCTCCCACGGGGGCTGGTCGATGTAGTCCTCGGCGGCGCGGCAGATGCCTTCGACGCCCTCCAGATAGACAGCTTCGAGCAGGTCCTGGCGGGTGGGGAAGTGGCGGTAGAGCGTGCCGATGCCGACGTCGGCGCGACGCGCCACGTCCTCGAGGGTGGCTGAGGTTCCCTCCTCGGCGAATGCCTCGCGAGCAGCCTTGACCAGCTTGTCGTAGTTGCGACGCGCGTCGGCCCGCTTCGGCCGCGGCGCGAGGGTGGTGACGTCTGATGCGCTCATGGCTCTTCCTAAATTTTGCACATTCGGGTTGACAAAACGGAGGCGCCCTCCGTATAGTGCTCATACGAAGCGGAGGCACTCTCCGAATTACCCGGAGGCGACCTCCATTTTATCACCGCTCCTCCCAGCCCGAAAGGGGTCAATCAATGACGCCCAAGCGCGCCGCCAATTTCGTCCTCGGAATCATTCTCGCCACCTATTTGATGATCATTCTCGACGTCTCGGTGGTTATCACCGCCCTGCCGAACGTTCGCGCAGACCTTGGCTTCTCCGACGCCGCGCTCTCCTGGGTCCAAAACGCTTACGCGCTCACCTTCGGCGGGCTGCTCCTGCTCGGCGCTCGCGCCGGCGACTTGCTTGGGCGCCGCCGCGTCTTCATCGCCGGCATCGCGCTCTTCACCGGTGCCTCGATGCTCGGCGGTCTCGCCCAATCACCGACCTGGCTGCTCGGCGCCCGTGCGCTGCAGGGAGTCGGCGCCGCGATCGCCGCGCCATCCACCCTCGCTCTGCTGACGGTCAGCTTTCCCGAGGGGCGCGAGCGCACCCGCGCGGTCGCCTACTACAGCGCCGTCGCCGGGGCGGGGGGCAGCGTCGGCCTCGTGCTCGGCGGCATGCTGACCACCTGGGCCTCGTGGCGCTGGGGCCTCTTCATCAACGTTCCGATCGGCCTGGCGCTGATCTGGCTGGCGCCCCGCTACCTGCCGGAGACCGAGCCCCAGGAGGGTCGCTTCGACTTGGCCGGTGCCGCCACCTCGACCCTGGGCATGACCGCGCTCGTCTTCGGCCTCGTCCGCGCTGCCGACGTCAGCTGGGGAGATCCCGTGGCGCTGGTCTCGTTCGTTGCCGCCGCGGTCCTGCTATCGCTCTTCGTCGCCAACGAGCGCCGGGCGGAGCACCCGATCACGCCGCTGCACCTGTTCTCCAACCGCATCCGGTCCGGTGCCTACGCCGCCCGCATGCTGGCGGTGGGGGCGATGTTCGGGATGTTCTTCTTCCTCACCCAGTTCATGCAGGGCGCCGAGGGCTACAGCGCGCTCACCGCGGGCCTCGCCTTCCTGCCGATGACGCTCTCGCTGTTCGCGACGGTGCAGGCGATCCCCCGGATCTCCTCCCAAATCGGCGATTCGCGCCTATTGGCCGGCGGCCTGCTGCTGGCGCTGGTCGGCATGACCTGGCTCAGCCGAATCTCGATCGGTGCCGACTACTTCACCCAGATGGCGCTGCCGATGGTGCTGCTGGGAATCGGCATGGGCTCGGTCTTCACGCCGCTGACCACCGCCGGTATCTCGGGGGTCGCCGACAAAGACGCCGGCGCCGCCTCCGGCCTGGTCAACACCGCCCACCAGCTTGGCGGGACGCTGGGGATCGGGATCCTGATCTCCGTCTTCACCGCCGCAGGCAACGGCGGAGTGAGCCAACTGGCCGAAGGCGTGCCCGCGGCCTTGACCGCTTCAGCGGTGCTGATCGCCCTGGCCCTGGTAGTGGTGGTGACAGTGATGCGGCCGCAGGGCGAGCCGGTCGGCGTCGCCGAGCCCGAGGCGGCTGCCTGAATGCAGTCGACCCGCCTACGCGCCGCGCCTCAGCCGCGCGGCGCGTAGCGGTTGTGAAGCATCAAAGTGTTGCCGTCCGGGTCGCTGAAGATCGCCATGTGGCAGACACCGCTGTCGATCGTGTCGCCGAGGAAGGAGACGCCCTTGGCCTCGAGCTCGCCACGAGTGGCTTCGACGTCACCGACGTGAAAGGCGGTGGGGTGGGTGTTGGGCTCGAATTCGCGGCCGATCGCGGCGGCGTCGACTACCTGAAGAGTGAGGTTGCCGGTCTCGAACTCGCCGCCGGGGATTTTGCCGTAGTCGGCCGAGTGCTCCAGGCCGAGGGTTTGGCCGTAGAACTCGACGGCGGCGGGGTAGTCCGTGACGAGGACGGTGGCGAAATCGACGCCGGTGATCGTGCTCATGGTCTGCTCCTGGGTCGGTGGCGGGTCTGCCGAAGAGACTAGGCCCATCGGCAAGATCGGCTTCGGCCGGAGGGCCGCCGGGGGTGCCGGCGAAGGGGAGGGCATGAAGGAGCACTTGCTCAACGACGGCGACCGGGCGGCGCTGCAGGCGCTTGTGCCGCTGGCCGGGGCGCTCGGCGTGGGCACCACCTTCGCCCTCTTCTTCGGCGGCCCGCGCAAGTCCGGGACGGCGGTCTTCGAACTGTTCGCGATCGTCGCGGTTCTGACCGCCGCTGGGTCGACGGCTTTCTTCGCGATCTCGCTGTTGCATCAGAACGAACCGATCACCAGTCACGACCTGACCCAGACCGCGACGCCGCTTGTGGTCGCCGCATTCCTGCTGGTCTTCGTCAGCGTGTTCGCTCGTTTGCCGGGGTTGGGGATGAGGCTTTTTGCGCTGGTGCCGCTGGCGCTCGCGGGGGTCGCGATCGCCGCCCTGCTGGCCAGCGCAACCTGGTCGGCCGAACCCGAAAATGCCAGCCTTGCCGCCCTGATCATCCTTGCGGTGGGCGTGGCGCTCGCCGGCTGTGCCTGGGCCTTCGAGCGGTTCGACATCGGCTGGGGACGCCGCTCCGAGCAGCGGCGACTGACCCGCCTCTACTCCGCCGGCTATCTGCCCAGCGAGCGGGCGCTTAGCGTGGCCCTGCCCCGGCGGGACGAGACCCCGGACGGAGAGAGGCTGACCTGCTGGGCGCGCAAGGGCAGGTCCTACCTGGACAGGGCTGGATGGCACCGGCTGCGTCGGGAGGCAGGGGAGCGGTGGGGTGCCCTCGCCAGTGGTGAGGCGCACGCTCCGGCCGGCGACTCCGTGCTCGTGCAGGTCAAGGTCGGTCTCCGCGTCCCTCTCCTTCATCGGGACGAGGTGGTGCGAATCTCGATCCTCGAGCCGGCAAAGGGCGCCGAGGCCAGCGTCCACGAGCTGCGTCCCAATGACGACGGCCTGTTCGACGTGACTGAGCTCGGCGTAGTCTGATCGGGTGGTTCTGGGAGCCGACACCAAGGTCGTATTGCTGCTGGCAGCGCTGATGTTCCTCTGGGCGCTGCTGCTGGGGGTGATGAAGTTCCGCCAGATGGACGCCTCCGAGGAGGGGTTGGCGCACCCTTACACCGACATCGCCCACCGGGCCGCCCTGCTCTACAGCTTCGCCCTGCTCCTGGTGGCCACCTTCGTCGAGCTCAGTGGCTGGGGCGTGGCGGTCAACCTGATCGCCGCAGGGGCGCTCGCCTTCTACTTCTACGCCGCTGTTTTCGGCTACATGGTGCACGGCTGGAGGCGGGACACCGACAACCAGTTCCGCCGTCCCGGGCGCGGGCTCGAGACCTTCATGGCCAGCCTGATCGTCGCCGAGATCGGCGGTTGGCTGGTCCTTATCGCCGGCTTCCTCGACGCACAGATCTTTTAGCCGCTCACGCTTGCCGGAGGCGGGTCGCCGCTGACGACGCAGTCCTTGGCGTCGGTCATCTTGGTCGGTTCGGTGTTGGGGAACGCTTCCAGCAGCGCGTCGGCGATCAAGCGGCCGCGGGCGGCGTAGCCTTCGGAGGTGAAGTGGATCCCGTCGGGGATGTACCACTGGTCTTTGACGTCGGCCGCCCAGTTGTAGATGCGCATGTTGGGGTAGCCATCGCAGGCGGCGAGCAGCGCTTCGTTCCAGCTCTTCATGTTCGCCTCGGCGTAGGGACCGTTGGGCACCAGTGATTTGACGTTGACCCACATCACCGGTTCATCGCCGATCGTCGACATCATGCTTTCGATCCGGTCGTCGTAGGTGAACTTCGAGCCGACGGCGACGTCTGCCGCCTCGTTGGTCCCCATCGCGATCACCCAGCAGCCTTTGAAGCCTTCGTTCTTCCAGGCTTCCGCGACTTCCTGGGCGTTCGGTTCGCCTTCGAAGTTCTCGTAGATCGAGCGCGCTCCCGCCACCTCGAGGTGGGCCGTGGTGGCGCCGACCCGGGCGTACTGGGCTGCGATCAGCTCGTCACGCGGCAAGTATTCTTCGGAAACGAGGCCCTCGGAGGTCGAGTCGCCGATGTGGACGACCGCTTCGCAGGAGGTCGCCAGCGGCTTGCGCTTCGCGTTCTTTGCCGTGACCGTCTGCGCTATCGGTTCGGCGCCGATCGCCGGCGAGTTGGAGACGCCGACCCCGGCCAGCCCGGCGATCGCGAAGGCGATGACCACGGCGCCGACCCCGATCCCGATCCAACCCTCGCGCGGCACCCGCTCGCGCCGCCAGCGCCCCGCCTTCCACTGCGCCCAGAGTCGGCCGAGGACGCCATGGCGGATCGGGTTCTCGACGTAGCGCCAGGAGAGCTCGGCTACCACCATGATCGCCACCACTTGCGGGATCGCCCGCAGCAGGCTCGCGCCGTGCGGGCCCTGGGGCGAGGTGAGCACGATGATCGGCAGGGTCCAGAGATAGATCCCGTAGGAGCGTTCGCCGATCCACTGCATCGGCTTGCAGCCGACGATTGGTCCCAGCCGCGAGGCGGGATGGGCGAAGGACGCAACCGCGAGCGCGGTGCCCAGCGCCAGCACGGCAAAGCCGCCCCTGTAGATGAAGGAGTCGAACTCGTTCGACTGCCAGAACATCAGGCCGATCACGATCAGGCCGAGCAATCCGGCAGCGTCGATCACCCGCCGTGCCTGCGGCGTCACCCGGCCACTGAGGCTGCGGCTCGGCCAGACCATCGCCAATGCCGCACCCACGAGCAGCTCGAGCGCCCGCGTGTCGGTGCCGTAGTAGACGCGCGAGGGGTCGAGCGAGGGGTGGTAGAGGATCGCCATCAGGATCCCCGAGCAGAGCGCGGCGACGAGGGCGACGGCGGCGAGCCGCGGGCGCGGCCCTGACTTGCGCCGCGCTTCCGGCACGAAGCGCAGCGCCGCCGCCAGCAGGAAGGGCCAGACGATGTAGAACTGCTCCTCGACCGAGAGCGACCAGAGGTGGTTGAGCGGCGAGGGCGGGGCGAAACGGGCGAAGTAGGAGACGTCGTGGAGGATCAGCCACCAGTTGTTGAAGTAACCGACAGCGCTGAGCTCGGCCATGCGGAAGTCGCTGGGCTGGTGCGGACCGATCACGGTCACCCAGGCCATCACTACGATCAACATCAGAAAGAGGGCCGGAAGCAGGCGCCGCGCCCGGGCCAGCCAGAACGCCTTCAGCTTGATCCCGCCCTGATTGACCTGGTTGAGCAGGATGTCGGTGATCAGGTAGCCGCTGAGGGTGAAGAAGACACCGACGCCAAGCAGGCCCCCTTCGGCCCAGCCGAATTTGAGGTGATAGAGGACGACGCCGATCACCGCGATCGCGCGCAGCCCGTCGAGGCCGGGCATGTAGCGTCGGCCGCGCCCTACGGGTTCAGGCATTGCCGGCCAGGGAGAACGGGAACAGCGACGTCGCCGCGCTCAGGAGTGAGTTGAGGATCTGGGCCTCGCGGCGGGCCAGCTTGTGCACCGACGGTAGCTCGGGGCCGGATTCGAGCGCGGGCTGCCGTTGTGCCGCGGCGACGACGCCGAGGCAGCGCTTGATGCCCTGGGCGATCAAGCGCGCCCTCAGGTCGGCGCCGGCGGGAATCGGATGCAGGTCGTCGGACTGCATCAGCTCGGGGTGCGTTTCCTCCGCCCCGGCCCAGTCGGGCACCTGAGTCCCAGGCCGGGAGGAGGCGAAAGCCCTCACCACCCTGTTCTTACCGGTGTTGTCGATCCCGTTTACGGTAAAGCCATGGATGGTCGGCACCACCATGCAGCGATCACCGACCGTCGCCGCGACCTTTTCCAGGTTTTCAGCGAGAATCTCGGGATAGGCGGGGTTGTCGTTGGTGCCGGCGTCGAAGACGATCACCGATTGCGACGGGTCGTAGCTTTCCTTGAAGAGGTCGTAGATCTGGAAGCTGTTGGAGCCGCCCACGGCATTGACGGTCAACTGCACGCCCGGTAGATATCTCTGCAGATACGGCGAGGTCAGTTCCTCGAGGCTGTCGCCGACGACGAGAACACCGCCGTTGCCGCTCGCGCTCGCAGGCGGAGCGGGAAGGGCGAGGGCAACAAGCATCGCCACCAGAATCGCGAGCTTGCGCGCACTCGGCATCTGGCGAATTTCTACACTACGCCGATGCGGCTCAGTGCGGCGGTGACAGTCTGCATCGTGCTGGGCCTGAGCCTGGTGCTGGGCTCATGTGGGGGCGCCGCCGCCCCGGCCCCCAGCCGCGCGGAAAGAACGGGATCGACGGTGAGCGCTCCCGCCGCGGTGAAAAGCGCCGGCGCGAGCGCCAAGTCCCGGCACGCCTGTCACCACGAGCTCGGTCCCTTCATCGCTTCGTTGACGGCGCTGCGCGATGACCTGGCGCGCGGGCTCAGCTACGACGACTACCTGGCTCAGGTGCGGGGCACCCGCGCGATCTACGCCAAGGTCAGCCCGAAGCGGGTCCCGGCCGGTTGCCTGGTGGTGAACGGTGGCCCTGCCGAGCGCGCCTTCAACCTCTACATAGACGCAGCCAACGCCTGGGGAGACTGTTTGGCTACGGTGACTTGCAGCACACGCTCGATCGAACCCCGGCTGCAACGCAAGTGGGCGCTTGCAGAGCACCGGCTCGCGCTCGCCGGGAAGGGCTTGGGCCCCTCTTAGCGGTTAGCAGTTACTAACACTAGTTAGCAGTCACTCACCTTGGCTATGTAGACCGCCTTGGTGTGTGTGTTTTCATCGAGTGACTTGCGCGGGATGCCATCCAGCCCGAGGCCGTACACGTCGAGACAATCCAAGCCCGCGGCCTCCAGCGCTGCCAGCACGTCCGCTTCGGGAAAGTGACGTTGGCGGTGTGTCAGTGACTCGCCCGAGTCCACTTCCAAGCGCGATTCGCAGATCGAGCGCGGCGGCGCGTTGGGGGCAGCGAGGCCGCGCCAGACGAGCCGCCGTCCCTCTCGCTCAACCACCTCCGTTTCGGCGAAGAAGGTGCGATAGGTCCGCAAGGTATTGACGTCGAAAAGGAGGAGGCCGGTGGCTGCGAGGTTTCTACGCATGCCGGCCAACGCCCGCCGCAATTCCTCAGTACTAAGTAGATAATTCACCGCGTCATCGAGTGCCCAGACCAGGTCAAACTCACCAAACTCGGGCAGTTCGGTCATATCGGCAACGGCGAGCTCGACCGCATCGCCCGCCTTCTCCCGCGCTCGTTCCAGCATCGAGGGCGAGATGTCACAGGCGGTTACCCGCCAACCGCGGGGCAACATCTCCAGGAAGCTCTTGCCGGTGCCGCAGGCGACGTCCAGCAGACGTTTTCCCTGCAAACCGCGGTGCTCCAGGATTTTCAGCAGGTCAGCGGTCCAGAGGTCGTATTCGTGGTGCGCGGTGAAGGTGTCGTACACCGGGGCCATTGCCTCGTAGGTGCATTCCGCGTTCTCCCCCCCGGTCCCGGGCGTTGCCGTGAAGACCATGATTTAAAGACCGGATTTCCGATCTAAAAAGTTTCAGCACTAAATTTCACCCTTTTGGTTTTAGAAGTAGTACGGTCGATCAATCAACGTTTCGATCATTCAAGATTCGGATCAGGGAGACGGTTGGGAGTGGGATGAGGCGCACCGTTTCTGCTTGCGCATGGCCTATCATTACTCCAGCAATCCCAATGAGGCGGAGGACATCGCCCAGGACGCGCTGCTCCGTGCTTGGCGTCGCCGCTCCACCCTGCGTGACGGCGCTCGTCGCAAGGAGTGGCTCGGCACGATCGTCCGCAACGAGGCCTTCCGCCACCACTCGCGGGTGCGGCCCGATCCGGTCGATGAGGTCGATAGCTGGGAGGGTGAGGAGGACGAGCGGATCGTCTCCACGGTCGAGCGGGCCGACCTCCACGCCGCCCTCGAGCGCCTCAGTGCGCGAGATCGCAAACTGCTCGAGCTGCGCTACCAGGAGGACCTGACCCAGGAGGCGATTGCCCGTCGGCTGGGGATCCCCGACGGCACGGTCAAGGTCCGCCTCCATCGCGTCCGCCACCGGCTGCGCGAGGCGATGGGCTCGACGGCCGCCTAGCAGGGCTCCTAAGCCGCGGCGGCGACGCGACGCATCTCTTCGGCCGCGGCGCTGGGCCCGATGTAGGGCACGAGCATGGCGAAGAGGAGGTCCGGCAGCATCGCCGGCAGCTGCGCCGCCCGTCCGGCCAGGAGCTCATCGAAGATCAGGCCGGAGACCGCGCCGGCGGACATCAGCGAGATGTTCTCGGGCAGCTCGCGCCCATCGGAGAGCTCGCGCCCGTCCTCGAGGTACTCGGTGAAGCGGGCGACGGCGTCCCAGTGCATCTGCCGGGCGTCGGCCCCGGCAGCGGCGACCTCGACCACGGCGGTGCGAGCGAGCTCGGGATCGAGAGCGAAGAGCTTGACGATCGTCTCCAAGCCCTTCTCCATCCGCTGCAACCACGACTGACTTCCGTTGCAGTTGGTGATCACCTCGGCGAAGACCTGCTCGACCAGCACCTCATAGGCGGCGAGGAAGCACTCGTGCTTGTCCTCGAAGTGTTTGTAGAAGGTGGTGCGCGAGACGCCCGCCTCCTCGATCACGTCGGCGACCGAAGTCTCCTTGTAGCCCTCGCGACCGACGACGCGGATCATTGCCGCCAAGATGAGGTCACGCCGCGATTCGGATGCCATCAGCCCGTCCCAGGTAGCTTGAAAACTCTGGAGTACCTTCATCATAGCGGCTCGGTGTACGTAGGCGTTTATCTCTCTTTTTCGCCCACCTCCCTCGCTGCCGCCTCTGGGCCGATGTAGGGCACTAGCGTGGCAAACAGCACGTCCGAAAGCAACCTCGGCAAATCCTCCGCGCGTTCCTCAGTCAGCTCGTCAGCAATCAATCCCGTGACCGCCCCGATCGCCATCCGCGAGGTGTTGGCGGGCAGGTTGCGCCCGCCCGGAGCGAAGTCCCTGCCCTCGTCGAAAAACGGTGTCAGACGCTGCATCGCGGCGCGGAATCGACGCTGTGCCGCGGGCCCGGCCGAGCCGACGTCGACGAGGGCGAGGCGGGCCACCTCGGGCTCCTCGGTGAGGGCCTCGAGCAGTGCGGCGAGCCCAGCCCGTGCCCGCTGCGGCCACTCGTCCTCGCCTTCGTAGGCGGTCGCGACGCGGCGCACGAGGGCGTCGACGATGCCGTCGTAGGCGGCGAGAAAGCAGCCCTCCTTGTCGTCGAACATCGCGTAGAAGGTGGTGCGCGAGATGCCCGCCTCGCGGGTCAGGTCAGCGACGGTGGTGGCCGCGTAGCCCTTCGCCGCGACGACGCGGATCGCCGCCTCCAGCAGCCGCTCGCGCTGCGAGCGCGCGATCACCTCAGGGGGGAGGCGGTGGCGTCCGCGCGGTGGCCGCCACCGCTCCCGTTTCTGGCCCCCCGCCGCTGGCACTCCGCTTATCCGTCCGCGGGCACAGCGACTTTCTCGGCCGCGCGCGCCTGTCGCAGCGCCTCCTCCTGGCCGAGGTAGGGGACAGTCGTGATGTAGACGATGTCGGGCAGGAGCTCGCGCAGCCGCGCTGTGTTGCCGGCGAGGATCTGGCCGACGATCAGCGACTCCGCCGCCGAGAGCGCGGCGCGGCCGGCGGTGGAGGGGATCGCTCGTTCCTCGACCGGGTCGTCGCGCCCACGTTCGAGCAGCGATTGCAGAACCCGCTTGCCGGAGGCGTAGAGCTCGAAGGCCCGCTCACCCGAGGCGGGAGCCTCGACTAGGGCCATGCGGGCGAAGGTGGGGCGGCTGGCAAGCAGCTCGAGGAAGGCAGCGGCGGCGTCGCGCACCATCGTCGCCCACGGCTTGTCGGGCGAGTAGACGGCGACGATGCGGCCCATCGCGTCGGCGAGGGCGACCTCCATCGAGGCGTGGAAGCAGTCCTCCTTGTCCTTGAAGAGCTCATAGAAGGTCGCGCGTGAGACGCCGGCCCCCTCGCAGACGTCGGCAATCGTGGTCGCGCCGTAGCCTTTCTTGGCGCAGCTGCGGGCCATCGCGTTGAGCAGACGTTCACGCTGGGAGTGCTCGACCAGCGGCTCGTCGAGTTGATCGAGGCCAGCCGGCAACTGCTCCTGCTCGATTGCTTCGCCGAGGTCTAGATCTGGCGCTGGAAGGGCGTTTCCGGGGCTCGAAGAGGGGGGAGTCAAGGCGATGGAGGGGGTAGACAACCGTGTTTAGGTAAACGCGATTGTACACCCAGTCGGCGCTCTGTGGACGTTCCGGTACCGATTTAACAAAGCCAAATGTCAATGGGAACTGCGATGGATGCTGGGCGAGGCTCCGGAGGCCTCGGCGCCTGTACACGCGGGCGAGGCGCACGGCGTGAAATTCGGACCCCTGTACAAGGGCGGTGGGGCATCGCCGGAGGACCATTTGGGCATGGAAACCGGGGACCGCCAGATAGTCGCCTTCGGTGGTGGGGGCTTCTCGATGGAGTCGGGGAACCCGCTGCTCGACGACTACGTGCTCAGTCTCTGTCGCCGCGAGCGTCCGCGCGTCTGCTTCCTGCCCTCGGCCAGCGGCGACGCCGACCACTACGTGGTGCGCTTCTACCGCGCCTTTCCCGCCGATCGCTGCGAGGCGAGCCACATCTCGCTCTTCCGTCGTGAGCAGGGCCCGGACGACCTGCGCGAGCACCTGCTCTCCCAGGACCTGATCTACGTCGGTGGCGGCAGCGTGATCAGCCTGCTCGGGGTTTGGCGGGCGCACGGGATCGACACGATCCTGCGCGAAGCCTGGGAAGCCGGGGTCGTCCTCTGTGGTCTCTCGGCCGGCTCGCTCTGCTGGTTCGACGAAGCGGTGACCGGCTTCCACGGGCCGCCGCGGCGGGTCAAAGGTCTGGGTCTGCTGCCGTTCAGCAACTGTGTCCACTACGAGCCGACCTCCGAGCGTCGCTTCGCCTACCACGAGATGTTGCGCGACGGCATGCGGCCCGGCTACGCGGCAGAGGATTCCGCCGCCCTGCACTTCATTGGCTGCGAGCTGAAGCGGGTGGTCGCCTCGCGCCCAGCGGCGCGCGGCTATCGCCTCGACGCGGCCGGGCAGCGGGTGGTCGAGATGCGCCTGGCAACCGCTTACCTGGGTGAGGCGCCGCCCGTCCCGCGCCTGCCTGGTGCCGGTTCCTCTTCGCTCGCGACCGCATCGGCGGCGTAGCGCGCTCGATGATCCCCCGCATTCTTACCCTCGGCGGCCATGACTTCACCTCGCGCCCCCCCGATCGGGCCGTCAGCGAGCTGATGCTGAGGCTGGCGACCGAGCGCGCCGGCAAGCGTCCAAAGATCTGCATCCTGCCCACCGCCAGCGGCGACACCTCGGAGCAGATCGGCCGCTTCTACGCCGCCTTTGGCGAGCGGCCCTGCGAGCCCTCCGACCTCTCGCTCTTCCGCCTCGGCCGCCGGCCGATGGCACTGCGCGATCACCTGCTCGCCCAGGACCTGATCTACGTTGGGGGCGGCAGCATGGTCAACCTGCTGGCGGTCTGGGAGGCGCACGAACTGAGCGCGATCCTCAGCCTCGCCTGGCGCCAGGGCATCGTCCTCGCCGGACAGAGCGCCGGTGCGATGTGCTGGTTCGAGTCGGGCATAACCAAGTCCTCGGGCAGGCCCGAGGTCGAGGCCGGCCTCGGGCTCCTCCACGGCAGCCTCTGCGTCCACTACAACAACGAACCCGATCGCCGTTCCGCCTATCTCGACGCGGTCGGCAACGGCATGCCGGGCGGCTACGGGCTCGACGACTACGCCGGTCTGCTTTGGGAAGGCGAGGGGCCGCCCTCGGCGGTGACCGCGCGCCGTGGCGCCCGCGCCTACCGGGTCAGCTCGGGCGATACCGGCGTGATCGAGTCGCCGCTGCCGGCCCGCTTCCTGCCTGCCCCCGCGCCGGCGGCGTTGCGCGAGGACATCGCCGAGTTCCGCCGGATCAAATCGATGCGCCGCCGCGCCGGCTGGCTCGGCTGAGGGTCAGGGCGCGGCGCTACGCGCTGGCGTCTGCCGCGGGCGGCGCGGTTGGGTCCGCGCTCTCCTCGCCGAGAGCCTCGCGGGCGATGTAGTCCTCGGCCAGCAGCAGGTTGTCGCTCGAGCGCTCGACCACGTTGAGCAGGTCGCCCATCAGCGCCACCTCCTCGACCTGCTCTTTGACGAACCACTGGAGGAACTGCTCCGCCCGGTAGTCCTTGAGCTCCCGCGCCAGCTCGAACAGGGAGAAGATCTCCGAGCTGACCCGTTTCTCCTGCTCGAGCGCCATCTTCACCGGCGAGACCCCGTCCGAGTAGGTCGTCTGCTGCGACTTGATGTCGGGGATGTGGACCTCCTCGCCGACGTCGAGCAGGTAGCGGATCATGATCATCGCGTGCTCGCGCTCCTCGCGCGCCTGCCGGTAGAAGAAATGGGCGAGGCGGGGCAGCGTTTCGGCGTCGTAGTAGACGGCGGCGCCGACGTACTGTTGCGAGGCGGCGAACTCGTTGGCGATCTGCTCGTTGAGCGCGCCGGCGAAGCTTTTCTCGGCCATGTCTTCTCCTCAGGGGGCGGGGACGGGGTGGCCGCAACGTAGCCGAAAAGAGAAGTTCGGTCGGCCGAAGCAGCCGTCAGGTCGGCCTAAAGTTGCCCTGGTCTCGAGTCTCTTTTAGGTAGCGACAAAAGCTCGCGATGGCGAGGCCCAAGCCGAGCATCACGCCAAGCCAGACGATGTGAGCGATGCCCGGGGGCGAGCTCAACGGCGAGATGCCGTCAGGGCCGATGTGACCGGTGGACTGCAGATACCCAAGTGACGCGATTGGGCCGAGAAGCGCGAGCAGGACCCAAGCACGGCCTACGAGGGCGCCGCAGAAGACGGTGAATGCGAGCAGCGGCAGGACGATGGCGGCGCTGGTCAGCGTCGCATGCAGGGAGCCCTCCTGCTGGTAGGACCATTCGGCCAAGTAAGCCTGGGCGGCAAGCAAAAGGGCAAGCGCGATGGTCAGGGCGACGCGGGCCTTCACTGGTGGGGCTCTACCCCGCCGCTTGGCGGGGGTAACTCACCCTTCCCAGCGGAAGCCGGTTGCGGTGAGCCGGGGTTGGAGTGGGCTGACCGGGAGGCCCGCGGGGGGCTCGGCTTCGTTGTAGCCGCGGGGGGCGGTGTCGTTGGGGGTATCGGGGTGGAAGAGCGAGGCGAGGACCTGGATCTGCTCGCGGCCGACGCCGAGCTCCCACTGGCCGCCGCCGTAGGCGCCGATGCCGTGCTCGGCGCAGTAGTCGTAGGTGTCGCAGAGCTCCTTCAGGCCGCCGACCCGGGAGGGCTTGATGTTGACCATCTTCGGCTCCCACGGCAGCGCCTCGATGTCGGCGATCAAGTGGATCGGCGCGTCCCAGGTGAGCCGGTCGCGGATCGGCTCGAGCAGTGACCGGGTCTCGTCGTTGACGTCGGGGTCCTCGATCCAGGCCTCGGGGAAGGCCGCGAAGAGCTTGGCGTATAGCTCGGGGTCGGTTTCGACGTCGACCGGGGTGCCCTTGTAGAAGCCCTTGAGGTCGAGCGAGTCGACCGCGCCGGTCTCGACCAGCTCGGCGATCAGCTCATCGGTCCAATCGTTGGTCGGGTCGAGCTTGAAGCGCAGGTCGGGGTAGCGCTCGAGCTTGCGGCGCAGCGGCGCGAGCGAGGAGGCTTCCTCGCTGCCCGGCGCGGCGAGGCGCATCGAGCAGACGAAGGTGACGGGACGAGCCTCGCGGCCGGCGACTTCGGCGATCCCTTTCCCCGCCTGGCGCAGCGCGAGGTCGAGCGCCGCCGACTCGAAGGCCCAGCGACGGTAGAGGCGCGAGACGTCGCGCTGTGGATCGGTCGGGAACGTGTTCTCCTCGGCCATCAGCGCGCAGAAATCGCCCAGGGTCGAGAAGCCGGTGAGGTCGAGGGTGGGCCCGGCGTCCTGGAAAGCGATGTGGTCGACCGGGTCGTAGGTGACGTCCTCGCCGAGCCCGTCCTCACCTCCGCCCCACATGTGGATCACCGTCGAGAGCCGTTCGAAGCCGGGTATCTGCAGCTCCAGCGGCTGCAGCTCGTACCCCTCGATCTCGAGCGGCAGGTCGGCGAATGCGTCGAAGCTGGCCATGCGGTGTGTCAGCCTAGCGAGTGGTGAAACACACCCCGCACGGTTACTGGCTGGAGGAGGTCCCGGGCGTCGAGCTTCGCCCCCGGCTCGAGGGGTCCCGGGACGCTGACGTCGTCATCGTCGGCGGCGGCTACACGGGGATGTGGGCCGCCTGGCACCTCAAGCAGCTCGAGCCCGAGGCGCGGGTCGTCTTGCTGGAGGCGGAGCGGTGCGGCTTTGGCCCGAGCGGGCGCAATGGGGGGTTCTGCAACCTGATGTGGTTCTCGCTGCCGAACATGCGCGGCCGGTGGGGGGACGAGGGAGCGCTGGCGGTGGCGCGGGCGGCGGAAGCGGCCGCGGTTGGGATCGGCGAGTTCTGCGCGAGCGAGGGAGTGGACGCCTGGTACCGGCAGGGCGGCTACATGCAGGTCTCGACCGCCGAGTCGCACGACGGGGTCTGGGCCAAAGCTTTGGCCGCTTGCCGTGAGCTGGGCATTGCGGAGGAGATTCAGCCGCTTTCTCCGTCCGCGGTGGGGGAGCGTTGCGCTTCGCCCGCCTTTCGCGGCGGTGCCTTCTATCCGCGCGCCGCAACCGTGCAACCGGCGCGGCTGGCGTTCGGCCTGCGCGAGCGCTTGCGCGCCCGCGGGGTCGAGGTCTTTGAGCGCTCGCCGGTCACCCGCCTGGCGGGCGATGGGGGTGGGATCGAAGCGCGCACGGCGGCGGGGTCGGTGCGCGCGGGCCGCGCCGTGCTCGCCCTCGGCAGCGCCGCCAAGACCGCCGGCGGCCCCTTCCACAACCGCCTCTCGATCGCCTCCTCCCACATCGTCCTCACCGAGCCGGTGCCGGAGCTGCTGGAGCAGGTGGGATGGACCGGCGGTGAGTGCATCACCGACAGCCGCGCCCTCGTCGACTACTTCCGCACCACCCCCGACGGGCGCATCGCCTTCGGCTGGGGCGGTGGCCACATCGCGATGGGTGCCCGTCTGCACGGTCGCTCCGAGCTCGACCCAGCGGTCGTCGCCGAAACGGCCGCCCGCCTCTCCGAGTACTTCCCCGGCCTCGCGGGCAAGGCGATCACCCACGCATGGGGAGGCCCGATCGACGCCTCGCCGACCCACCTGCCGCTCGTCCTGCCGCTGCGCGGCAGCCGCGCTTTCGCCGCCGCCGGCTACACCGGCAACGGCGTCGGCCCCTCCCACATGGTCGGCCGCACCCTCGCCTCGCTCGCCCTCGACCGCCGCGACGACTACTCCCGCCTCGCCTTCGTCGACCCATCGCCACCCCGCGTCCCACCCGAGCCCTTCCACTGGCTGGGAGGAGAGGCGATTCGAGCCGGAATCCAACGTAAGGAGAACGCGGAGCTAGAGAACCGCAGGCCCGACCCAATCTCGTCCCTGCTCGCCCGGATCCCCGAGCTGATCGGCTTCCACATCGGCCGGTAGAGGGCAGACGGTGCCCCTCTCCAGAACGCTCAGCTGAAACGCACCGAAGCGCGCAAAACGATCCAGCTGCGCGACGGCCTGGCGGAGAGGGGCACCGTCTGCCCTCTCTCCTACCGCGGTGCGGGAACCACCAACACGGGCCGATCCGCGATGTGCAGCAACTTATTGGGAGTCGACCCGAGGATCATCCCCTTCAGCGGCGGGTCGCCGTAAGTGCCGACGACGATCATCCGTGCGTCGCGCTTGTCAGCGGCGGCGACGATCGCCTCCGAGGCCTTCTTCGCGACCAGCTCCAGCTCGACCGTTACTCCGGCGGCTTCGGCCTGGTGCTTTGCCTCATCCAGGACCTTCTGGCCGCGTTCTTCGATCGCTTCCTCGTGTTCGACGATCTCGCCGCCCCAGAGTCCGGGAGGGGCGTAGCCAAAGACCACGGTCACATCGTCACCCAGGGCGCTCGCCGTTCGCAGCCCCTCGTCGAGCGCTTTGCGGCTGCAGTCCGAGCCGTCGTAGCCGACCACTATCTGTCCCATCTCAAGCTCCTTTCCCGTCGCCGCTTTGAGCGATCGGCACCGGCTCCAGTTGCGCTTCGCCCTCGAGGAAGCCGGACGGCGCCACCTCGGGCCTGCGCTTGAAGAAGCTCGGCACCTTGCGCCACTGCACGAACATCAGCAGCACGCCGAGAACCAGGAAGAAGGCGGCGATCAGCAGCGGCGGTCCGACACCCAGCCAAGAATTCCCCGATTCGGAGTTGGCCGGATCGGAGAGTTCGATCGCGTTCTTGATCAGCAGGTAGAAGAGGATCACGCCTCCGAGGAAGGGACCGACCCCGACGAAGAAGAAGTTCTTGACGCTGCGGGTGATCTCGCGCCGGTAGTAGATCGCGCAGGCAAATCCGGTGAGGCCGATGTAGAAGGAGATCATCAGGCCCAGCGCCGCCAGCGAGTCGAAGAGGATGTCTTCGCTGACCAGGGTCAACCCGACGTACCAGATGATCGATGCGGCTCCCATCAGGACCGTCGAGATGTGCGGGGTGAGGAAGCGCGGGTGGACCTTGCCGAGGCTGTGCGGCATCGCGTTGGCACGAGCCATCGAGAGCGTTGTCCGTGCCGTCGGCAGGATCGTCGTCTGGGTCGAGGCGGCTGCAGAGGAGAGCACGGCGATGATCAAAATCTTGTCCAGCGGCGAGCCGAAGACCTCGGTGCCGAGCGAGCTGAGCACGTCTTCCTGGTTTTCGACCAGCTGCGAGACGCCGGCGTAGGCCTGCGCCGCGAAGGCGACGATGATGTAGATGCCGAGCAGGATCAGGGTGCTGACCACGGTCGCCCTGCCCGGCGCCTCATCCGGGTTTTCGGTCTCCTCGTTGACGGTCGCGGTCGTGTCCCAGCCCCAGTAGATGAAGACGGCGAGCAGCATGCCGGCGGAGATCTCACTGGCGCTGAGGCTGAAGGGGTTGATCCAGGAGAGGCTCGGGTGGATCGCGTCCGGCCCGGCATCGCCGGAGTAGACCTTGATCAGCGCGACGATCGCGAAGATGGCGAGGGTGATGATCTCCGCGGCCAGCAGCCCGACCTGCGTGCGCGCCGAGAGCTCGATCCCGATCACGACGATCGCGGTCATGATCGCGATCCAGGCCACGCCGACCGCGGTGACGGCGAAGGTGGATTCGGCCGCCGAGGTCCAGCTGAAGAGTTCGAAGGTGTAGAGGCCGGCGATCTGAGCCAGGTTGGCCATCACGATCACGTCGGCGACGACGATCGTCCAGCCGGTGATCCAGCCGAGCTGCGGCCCCATCGCCTTGGTCACCCAGGAGAAGCTGGTGCCGCAGTCCGGGTCGGCCTTGTTCATGTAGTAGTAGCCCGCGGCGACGAGGAACATCGGGATGAAGCTGATCAGCAGGACCGCCGGCGATTGCAGGGCAACGGCGGCGGCGATGAAGCCAAGGGTGGCGGCGAGGCTGTAGCCCGGCGCGGTCGAGGCGACGCCGATGACGACGCTGGAGACGAAGCCGATCGCGTTCTTCTTCAGACCCTTGTCGCCGCTGCTGGGGGTCCTCGGGACCGGCGGAACGCTGGCTCCGGTCGATGATGGGACCGCTGAGCTCTCCATCACTCCTCCTTCCGTCGACCCGCCGCGCCTGTCCGCGGCGACAGCATCAAGGTAGGACTGCTGGCCGAATCGCACAAGTTGCAGATGTCCCAAATGTCCAGACGCGAGTTATACAATTCGTACATCAAAGAAGCTCTAACTCTCCCTAGCGAACATTGCAAGTGCGCTATACCAGTTCTAGCTTTATCCATATCGTCGTAGCATGAGAGGAGACTGACATGGCCGTTGTGTCGCGACCGGACTCGGCGCCGGATTCGGCAGCGAGCCAAGGTCTGCAAGAGATGGCGCGCCGCCATCTCTGGATGCACTTCTCGCGGATGGGGTCCTACGGCCCCGATCACGAGATCCCGATCATCGTCCGCGCCGACGGTTGCTACGTCTACGACGACCACGGCAACCGCTACCTCGACGGGCTCTCCGGCCTCTTCTGCGTCAACGCCGGCCATGGCCGTATCGAGCTGGCCGAGGCCGCGTCCCGCCAGATGGAAGAGCTCGACTTCTACACGCTCTGGAGCTACGCGCATCCGCGCGCGATTGAGCTCGCCGCCCGCATCGCCTCGTTGGCCCCCGGAGATCTAAACCGCGTCTTCTTCACCTCGGGCGGCTCGGAGGCCGTTGAGTCGGCGATCAAGCTCGCCCGCAACTACCACCGGGCGCTGGGCAAAGGCCAGAAGCACAAGATCGTCGCTCGCGAGATCGCCTACCACGGCACCTCGCTTGGCGCCCTCTCCGCCACCGGCATCACCGAGCTGCGCTCGCAGTTCGAGCCGCTGACCCCTGGCGCCAGCCACGTCCCCAACACCAACCTCTACCGCTGGCCGGCGGAACGCCACCCGCTCTGGGCGGCAACCGCGATCGAGGAGCGAATCCAGTTCGAGGGGCCGGAGACGGTCGCGGCGGTGATTCTCGAGCCGGTACAGAACGCCGGCGGTTGCTTCGTCCCGCCCGATGGGTACTTCGAGCGGGTGCGCGAGATCTGCGACCGCTACGACGTGCTGATGATCTCCGACGAGGTGATCTGCGCCTGGGGTCGCCTCGGCCACTACTTCGGCTGCGAACGCTTCGGCTACGTGCCGGACATCATCACCGTCGCCAAGGCGCTGACCTCGGCCTATGCCCCGATGGGCGCCCTGATCGCCTCCGACGCGGTCGCCGCTCCGTTCATGGAGGGCGACGCCTCCTTCGCCCACGGCTTCACCTTCGCCGGCCACCCGCTGGCCTCGGCGGTTGCGATGGCCAACCTCGACATCTACGAGCGCGAGGACCTCTGCGGCCATGTGCTCGCCAAGGAGGGCGAGTTCCGCGAGATGCTGGAGACGCTGCGCGACCTGCCGATCGTCGGCGACGTTCGCGGCGCCGGCTTCTTCCAGGCGATCGAGCTGGTCAAGGATCGCGAGACGAAAGAGAGCTTCAACGACGAGGAGTCCGAGGACCTGCTGCGCGGCTTCCTCTCGGCCGAGCTCTACAAGCGCGGCCTGATCTGCCGCGCCGACGATCGCGGCGACCCGGTGATCCAGCTGGCGCCGCCGCTGATCTCCGACACCGACCAGTTCGAAGAGATCCACGACGTCCTGCGCGGCGTGCTCAGCGAGGCCTGGGAGCGGGTCCAGCGCTAGGAGGCCTGGTGCTCACCGTCCAAAGCCTGCTTGACGAGCTCGATCTCGAGCTGGCGGCGGGAACCCAAGCCGCCGAAGCGCCGGTCCGCTGGGTTCACATCTCCGAGCTGGAGGACCCGACGCCGTGGCTCTCCGGCGGCGAGCTGATGCTGACCACGGGGATCCCGCTGAGCAGCGCCGCCAAGCAGCGTGCCTTCGTCAAATTGCTCGCCGATCACAACCTCGCCGGGCTCGGTTTCGGCACCGGCTTCAACCACGAGAAAATGCCGAAAGCGCTGGTCGAGGAGGCGAAGAAGCGCGACTTCCCGCTCTTCGAGGTGCCGTACTCGACGCCCTTCATCGCGATCACCGAGAAGGCCTTCGCGCGCTTGGTCAACGAGCAGTACGAGGTCCTGCAGCGCGGCATCGCCGTGCAGCGCCGGCTCGAGCGCCTGGTGCTCGAAGAGCGCGGCCTAGAGGAGATCGTGGCGACGATCGCCTCGGCGGTCGGCGGCACCGTGGCGATCCTCGGCGGCCGCGGCGAGCGCCTCGCTGGCCGCGGTTTCCGCCGTCAGCTTTCGGCCGAAGCGGTCAACGCGATCCGCGAGGAAGCCTTGCGCCACACAACGGACGGTCACCCGTTCGTCCCGGCGCACCCGGCTGTGGCGGGCCGGGCTCTAGCTCACCCGGTTATCTCTCCGGGTGGGGGCCCGCCGCAGGCCTGGGTCGTGATCGTTCGCGACTCGGGCGGCCTCGGTGATTTCGAGCGCCTGATCCTGCAGCAGGCGGTGGCGGTGGTGGCGCTGGAGCTGATGCGCCGCCGGGTCGCCCGCGAGACTGAGCGGCGCCTGGCCGGCGACGTGCTCGCCGGAGCGCTGGGCGGGCGGCTCGATCCGACCGAGCTGCGCCGCCGGCTCGAGCCCTTCGGCATCGGCGACGAAGCCGCGGTCCTCGTCTTCGCCCTCGATGATCCCGCCTCGGCGGAGGGGACGCTGGAGCGGGCCCTCGCCGCCGATGCCTGTCCGGCGGTCGTCGCCCCGCACGCCAGCGGCAACCGCGAGCTGCTCTGCGCCGTCGTCGACGCCGCCGATCGCGACCCGGTCGATCTCGCTGCCGACGCCCGCAAAGCGCTGATCAAGGACCGCGGCGTCGTCCGCGCCGCCGCCAGCCGGCCAGCACCACCGGAGAACTTGCGTCACTCCTTCCACGAGGCGCGCTGCGCGCTCGAGGCGACCGCGATCGAGAACGGCAGCGCGCCCGAGGTGGCCTCCTGGCGCGACCTCGGCGCTTTCACCCTGCTGCTCTCGATTCAGGACGACGACGCGCTGAAGCTCTACTGCGACAGCGTGCTCGGCCCGATCGAGGACGGCGACGAGGAGTACGGCGGTGAGCTGCTGCGCTCGCTCGAGGCCTTCATCGAGCAGAACGGCCAGTGGGAGAAAGCGGCGCGCCAGGTTTACTGCCATCGCCACACGCTGCGCTACCGGATGCGCAAAATCGAAGAGCTGACCGGCCGCGACCTCTCGCGCGCCCACGACCGGATCGAGTTCTGGTTGGCGCTGCGGGCGAGGGAGCTCGTCGCGTGAAGCTCGGTGTCCCGGCCGAGATCAAGCCCGACGAGTACCGCGTCGCGATCACACCGGCCGGGGTGCGCGAGGTGGTCGAGCACGGCCACGAGGTCCTGATCGAGGCCGGCGCCGGCGAGGGCAGCGCGATATCCGACGAAGACTTCGAGGCGCAGGGGGCCCAACTCGTTCCCGATGCGACCACGCTCTTCGGTGAGGCGGAGATGGTGGTCAAGGTGAAGGAGCCGCAGCCGCCCGAGGTCGAGATGCTGAGCCCAGGGCAGCTGCTTTTCACCTATCTGCACCTCGCGCCCGACCCCGACCTGACTCGCGGCCTCTGCGACTCCGGCGCAACCTGCGTCGCCTACGAGACGGTCGAGGACGCGCACGGCCGTCTGCCGCTGCTGGCTCCGATGAGCGAGATCGCCGGCAAGATCGCGACTCAGGCCGGCGCCTTCATGCTCGAGAAGCCGCTCGGCGGCCGGGGAATCTTGCTCGGTGGAGTGCCTGGCGTCGCCGCCGCCAATGTGATGGTCATCGGCGGCGGCGTCGTCGGCATGAACGCCGCTTTCGTCGCGATCGGCATGGGCGCCGACGTCTTCATCTACGACAAGTCGATCGACCGCCTGCGCGAGCTCGAGGTCGACTTCGGCGGCAGCTGCTCGACCGTTTACTCGACCACGCTGGCGGTCGAGGAGATGCTGCCGCGCGCCGACCTGGTGGTCGGCGCCGTGCTTGTCCACGGCGCCCGCGCGCCCTTCGTCGTCAGCCGCGATCAGCTCAGCCTGATGAAGCCCGGCGCGGTCCTGGTCGACGTCGCGATCGACCAGGGCGGCTGCTTCGAGACCTCGCATCCCACCACCCACCACGAACCGACCTTCGAGGTCGACGGGATCATTCATTACTGCGTCGCCAACATGCCCGGCGCGGTCCCGATCACCTCCACCCACGCGCTCACCAACGCCACCCTGCCCTACGCGATCGCCCTCGCCGACAAGGGAGTTGCCGGGGCGATCCGGCGTGACCCCGGGCTGCGACCCGGGGTCAACGTCGCCGCCGGCGTCGTCACCCACCCGGCGGTCGCCGAGAGCGTCGGTGTCGAGTGCGTGCCGGTCGAGGAGGCGCTCGAGATGGAAAAGACAACTACTGAGCCCTGAGAAGGAGAGGCGTCGATGAGCACCTACGCGGTCGTCAACCCCGCCACCGGCGAGAAGGTCAAGGAGTACGAGGAAATAAGCGACGCCGACCTGGACGCGGCGATCGCGAGGGCCGATGCCGCTTATAGGAGCTGGACCACCTCCTCCACCGTCGCCGAGCGGGCGGGGCTGATCCGCAAGGTCGGCGAGCTCCACGGCGAGCGGCGTGAGGAGCTGGCCAAGATCATCGTCGGCGAGATGGGCAAGCCGGTCGAGCAGGCGCTCGGCGAGGTCGACTTCACGGCTGAGATCTACGCCTACTACGCCGACAACGCCGAGGAGCTGCTCGCCGACGAGCCGATCACCCTGCTCGGCGGCGAGGGCACGGCGGTGGTTCGCCGCAGCGCCTTCGGCGTCCTGCTCGGGATCATGCCCTGGAACTTCCCCTACTACCAAGTGGCCCGCTTCGCCGCGCCAAACCTGGTGATCGGCAACCCGATCCTGCTCAAGCACGCTCCGCAGTGCCCGGAATCGGCCGCGGCGATGCAGCGGATCTTCAACGACGCCGGCTTCCCCGCGGGGGCCTACGAGAACATCTACGCCAGCAACGAGCAGATCGAGGGGGTCATCGCCGATCCTCGGGTGCACGGCGTCTCGGTCACCGGCTCCGAGCGGGCCGGCGCGGCCGTCGCCGAGGTTGCCGGTCGCAACCTGAAGAAGGTCGTGCTCGAGCTGGGCGGCTCGGATCCGTTCATCCTGCTCGGCTCCGACGATCTCGAGGCCTCGGCGACCGCGGCCGCGGAAGCGCGCCTCGACAACGCCGGTCAATCTTGCAACGCAGCCAAGCGGTTCATCGTCGTCGACGAGCTCTACGACGAGTTCCTGGAGAAGTTCAAAGCCGCCTTGACCGCTTCGTCGCCCGGCGACCCGACCTCCGAGGACACCGCCGTCGGGCCGCTCTCCTCCGAGACCGCCGCCGACCGGCTCGAGGACCAGGTCAGGCGCGCCGTCGATGCCGGCGCTGAGGTCGTCGCCGGCGGCAAGCGCGATGGCAACTTCTTCGAACCGACGATCCTCACCGGGATCGAGCCGGGTGCCGAGGCCTCCCAGGAAGAGTTCTTCGGCCCGGTCGCCCAGGTCTACCGGGTCGGCTCCGAGGATGAGGCGGTCGCGCTCGCCAACCAGACGCCGTTCGGGCTCGGCTCCTACCTGATGACGAATGACGCGGAGCAGGCCAAGCGAGTCGCCGACAAGATCGAAGCGGGGATGGTCTACGTCAACCTGGTCGGGGCCGACAGCCCGGAGCTGCCCTTCGGTGGCTTCAAGCGCTCGGGCTTCGGCCGCGAGCTGGGCCGCTACGGCGCCGACGAGTTCGTCAACAAGAAGCTGATCCGCAGCGCCTGAGCGCGCGCCGGGGGCGAGCCCGGACGCTCTTGACCTTTGTGGGGTTATTCCCGACAAAGGTCAAACGCACGAGCCGCTCGCCAGGCTGGCGGAGGCGCAGCACGGCGTCGTCTCGGCGGCTCAGCTGGCTGAGCTCGGCTATTCGCGCGACGCGATCTCCTACGCCTCGCGCCGAGGTCGCCTGCGCCGGGTTCACCGAGGCGTCTACGCAGTCGGGCGCCTCGGCCTCTCCTGGGAGGGACGATGCATGGCCGCGGTGCTCGCCTCTGGCTCGGGCGCCGTCGCTAGTCACGCGACCGCTGCCTGGCTCTGGGGGTTGCTGAGGAATCGGCCCGGAACCATCCACGTGACCGTCTCGGCATCGCGTCGACAGCGTCGGCCCTTCCGCCTCCATTTCGCCGCGCTCGCTGCTGATGATCGGGCGCTTCGCGAAGGCGTCCCGCTCACGGGTCTCGCCCGAACGCTTCTCGATCAGGCGGCGGGCGCTCATCCCGCGGCGCTCGATCGCATGCTCGAGCGAGCTGAGGAGCGAGGTCTCTTTGACCTGCGAAAGGTCGAGGCGCTCTTGGGCCGCGCCACTGGACATCCTGGGGTTGGCTCACTCCGCCGCGCGCTCGCCATCTATCGCCAGCCGATTGACTTCACGCGGTCGGGACTTGAGAAGCGCTTCGTTGAGCTCGTTGCGGCGGCAGGGATGCCGAGGCCGACGATGAACGCCTTCGTAGAGGGGTACGAGCTGGACGCCTACTGGGAGGCCGAGAGCTTCGCGGTCGAGCTTGACGTCTATGAGACTCACGGAGGCCACGCATCGTTTGAGCGGGACAGGCTGCGACAGGAGGAGCTGAAGCTGTGCGGGATCGAGATGGTCAGGATCACCGGCCGACGCCTCGACCACGAACCTCGCGTAGTCATCGAGCGGGTCGGTGCGCTGCTGCGCCAACGCCGCCGGCAGCTTGCCCTTGACTAGATTCGCCCGGCCGCCGCGCGGTCTCGATTAGGGCGACCCGGGCCTGTACCCTCGCGCGGTGACTTGGACGGCAAGAAGCCTGCTTGCGGCCGCCTTGGCCTGCCTAGCCGCGCTGGTATTCATCGCCGCGGCTCCGGCGCCCGAAGAAGAAGCCGAAGAAGCGCGCTGCCACGGGCGGCGGGCAACGATTGTCGGCACCGAAGGCGACGACGTGCTGCAGGGGACTCCCGAGCGCGACGTGATCTGGGGAGGCGGCGGCAATGACGTGATCCTCGGCAGCCTCGGCAACGATCTGCTCTGTGGCGGTCCGGGGTCCGACCTGATCCACGGCGGCCGCGGCAACGACGTCGCCGACGGCGGCGCCGGTGCCGAAGACCGGGTGATCGGCGATCTCGGTGACGACAAGCTGACCGGCGGTCCCGGCGACCGCGACGAAGTCGCCGGCAGCCTCGGCATCGACACCCTCAACGGTGGGCCCGGGGACTTCGACTTCGTCCACGGCGACTACGGCTACGACCGCATGGACGGCGGGCCCGGCAAGGGCGACATCGCATCCTTCGCCACCGATGTCGCCGCCGGCAAGAGCGGCGGGGTCAAGGTCAACCTCGCCAAACACAAAGCGCGCGGCGACGGCCACGATCGCCTCTTCCGCTTCGAGAGCCTCGAAGGCTCGGCCTTCGACGACATCCTCGTCGGCAACGGCCAGGCCAACGTGATCGACGGCGGCGCCGGCGACGACGTGATTCGCGGCGGCGGTGGCAAGGACGAGCTGCTCGGTGGCGAGGGCACGGACCGCTGCAACGGCGCCAAGGGCAATACGACTTCCTGCGGGAAGGAAAAGCAACTGAACGCATCGGCCTACGTCGAGCTCGACCCCGCGCCGGGCAGCGGCGGTGGGCTGCAGCTCGTTGGCGGCGGTGGTGACGATCACTTCACGGTCGCCTTCGACGAAGCCACCTCGACCTTCGGCATCACCGCCGTGAAGGGCATCGCCCTCGGTCCGGGTTGCTCGCGGGTCAGCGACGTACAGGCGACCTGTCCAAGCGAAGGGCCCGCCCGCTGGTTCACCGCTGACCTTGGTCCCGGCAACGACAGCCTCACGGTCGAAGGCTCGTTGGAAGGAGCGCAGAACGTGCGAATCGCCGGCGGCCTTGGCAACGACACGATCCACGGCGGCGCCGAGGACGATCTGATCGAGGGCGGCTTCGGCGCCGACAAGCTCTACGGCGGCGATGGCTCCGACGGCCTGATCGGCAGTCGCCCCGGGCCGACCTTCCTCTACGGCGAAGGTGACGGCGACCTGCTCGCCGCGGGCGGCGGCTGCGCCGGGGGCGCCCTGGTCGGCGGCCCTGGCCGCGACGACGCCTCCTTCGCCGAGACGCCGTCGCATCCCGGCACGCTCTACGTCTCCTTCCCTGCTCACGCTGCTTGGATCGACGCGATCCCGGGCTGTCACAAAGTCCACCTCTCGCCGACCGACGAGGACATGGAGGGCTCCTTTGACCAGGACGTTCTGATCGGCGACAAGGGGCCCAATGCGATCCTCGGCCAGCCCGGCCCCGATCGCTTTTACGGCGGCGGGGGCGACGACGTGATTGACGCCCGCGACGGCACCCGCGACCTCTCGATCCAGTGCGGCGGTGGGGGTCCGCAAAGGCGCGGTCTTCCGATCCGCGGCGTCGCCGAAGGCCGTGCGCTCACCGACCCCTTCGATCCGAGCTCGGCGCTTTGTGAGATCACCAAGCACGGTCACCCCGTCGACGGGCTCGGCAACGCCGACGAGAACTAGGACGCGGGCGAGCCGCGACTAGCGGCCGCGACCATCGCCGTTGGCGATCGCGCAGGCTTCCTCGGCGCCGATGAAGGGGGCGAGGGTGACGTAAGTGGCGAGCGGCGCGACTTCATGCATGTTCTCGGCGCCGCCGCGTTTGATCTGGTCGTAGATCATTCCGTAGATCGCGCCGCCGATCGCCTCGGCCGCGATTGGGCTGGCATCGGGCGTGCGTTCGTAGCCCGGCACCAGCAGCCCCTCCATTGTCCGCATCACTTGGTCGCGCTGTTCGAGCGCCCGGCGGCCAGCGGCGTAGACGTCGACCGCGCCCAGGGTTGTGTACTCGGGCTCGGCGGCGCAGAAGGCGAACATCGCACCGAAGGCGCCGCGGACCGCGTTCGGCCAGTCGGGGGCGCGGCGGAAGGCGGGCAGGGTGGTTGCCAGCATTTGCGAGGAGCCGCTGTCGACGGCCGCCAACATCGCCTCTTCCTTATCGGTGAAGTTGGCGTAGAAGGTCGAGAGCGAGATCGAGGCGCGCGAGGCGATGTCACCGATCGTCATCGCCGGGTAGCCCTTTTCGGCGACGACCGAGGCGAGCGCCCGCAGGATGCGTTCGACCGGGTCATAGCCGCTGGTCGAACCGCCGTTGCCGTTGGCACGGCCGCGCGGCCGGCGCAGCGCTTCCGGTGGCAGCTCGTAGGAAGCGAACCAATCCCACATCTGCGGGATCAGCTCGATCAGCTCCTCCTCCTCGTGGCGGTAGAGGCGGCTGTGGATCACCTTGCGCACGCCGGCGACCATGGCGCGCACGATCTCGGGCGGCATCCCCTTGCGACCGGGCACCTGGTCGAGGGTCGCGGAGAGGAAAGCCTGCACCCCGTCCGTGGTGCGGTCGATTTCGGCGATCGCTTTCGGTCCCGCGGCGTAGATCTCGACCATGCACATGCGCGCCGCGGCCGCTTGTTCGACGATCAGCTCGATGAAGGCCTGGAAGGCTTTGCGGGCGCGCAATTCGTCGGGCGGCGGACCGCTTTCGCCCTCGCCGAAGATGCCGCCGACCGTGGGGCCGACGAAGGCGCGCAGGGCGGCGAGCAGGCACTCTTCCTTGTCGCTGAAGTGGGCGTAAAAGGCGCTGCGCGAGACCCCGGAGAGCTCGAGCAGGTCCTCGACCCGGGTCGCCTCATAGCCCTTGTCGGCGACCACCGCGACCAGCGCCGCGAAGAGCCGCTCCTGCTGATTGCGCGCGACCTCCTCGGGCGGCAATCGGCGCCCCGGCCGGAGCTTGCGGTCGCGCAGCGTCCCTGCATCCCCCCACGGCGTCGTCACCATCGCGGCCGGACCATAACCGGCCACGGCGCTGCTCTCTTGGATGCTCGAATCTCTCAGAGCGTTTAATAGTAGGAGCCATTCTTTTCGAACTCAAGGTTTTCAGCGGATTTCGATCAGAAATTTAGATTTCGCCTTGATTTTTCCGTAGGGCTATGTTTTTATGGAGACCGGCCAAGATGCCGCAGCGGCCCCCGCCGGATTCCCTGCCGGCGACCCCCCTGCCGTCGGCCCCCTTCCGACGGCGACCCAGCAACACCGACCCGGGTAGGCGCCTCCCTCGCCACCCGGGTCGTTTGCCGTGGGCTTGAACTAGGCTTTCGCTCATGGCCCGGACCCCGAGCGAGGACGAGGCCGCCGCGATCGCGGCGGCGATCGAGCGGTTTCGTGCGGAGACGGCGCCGGCGCCCGGCGCGGAGGAGGACGCCATCGGCCCGTGGCAGCGGGCAGCGCTGCTTGAGGGCGTAAGCGCCAAGGTCACTGTCCTGGAGTCACAAGGAGGAGAGAGATGGCTGTCGTGAAGATCATCGAGCTCGTCGGTAGCTCGAAAACCTCGACCGACGACGCGGCCCGCCAGGCGCTGAGCCAGGCCCAGGGCACGTTGCGCAACATCCGCGCGGTCGACATCGTCTCGACCGGGATCCGCGGCGAGAACCTGGACGAGTACCGCGCCCACGTGCGCGTCGCCTTCCTGATCGAGGGCACGGATATCGACTGATGAGTGACGAGATTCGCGAGGTCTCCCGCGAGGAGGCGCAGAAGATGGTGGCCGAGGGCGCGCAGCTGGTCGACGTGCGCGCCGATCACGAGTGGGAGATGGGGCGGATCGAGGGCGCCACGCACCTGCCGCTGGCCGAGCTCAACGAGCGCGTCGGCGAGATCGACAAGGACCGTCCCGTCATCTTCTACTGCCGCGGCGGCAACCGCTCGACGATGGCGACCGAGGCGCTCGCCGGCGAGGGCTACGAGACGGCGAAGCTGAGCGAGGGGATCGTCGGCTGGGCCGAGGCGGGCCTGCCGATGGAGGGCGAGGTCGCCGAGTCGGGCGAAGCGCAGGCGATCCTCCACGCCTCGAAGCGCCTGCCTCCCAGCTGATTCGGACTCTCCGTCGGGACGGACGATGGCCTGGATAGGGCTGTCTCAGGCACTTCACAAATTAAATACCTGAATCCCTGTCAGGTTTTGCTATTTTCCTTTGCGTGGAGGTTGTCGTAGACCAAGCGAAGGAGCAGCAGGGCAAGGGCCGGACCGGCACCTTGGAGAACCCCGAGACCTACACCAACGTCCCGGGGCACATCATCCCGATCATCGAGCGCGAGTTCGACGACTTCGAAAATGAAGCGGAGACCTTCCTCGACGGGCAGATCCCCGAAGACGAGTTCATCGGCTTCCGTCTCAAGCAGGGTGTCTACGGCCAGCGCCAGCCCGATGTGCAGATGGTTCGGGTAAAGCTCCCCTTCGGCGGCGTCACGCCGGAGCAGATGGAGGCGTTCGCCAACGTGGTCGAGAAGTGGGCTCCCCTAAACAAGGGCCACATCACCACGCGGCAGAACATCCAAATCCACCACGTGCCGCTGCGCGACATGGAGTCGCTGCTGCGCGAAATCGCCGAGTCCGGCCTCTCCTCGCGGGAGGGCTGCGGCAACACCGTGCGCAACGTCACCGGCGATCCCTGGGCCGGCGTTCATCCCGACGAGGTCTTCGACCCGACTCCTTATGCCGGCGCCTACGCCCGCTACTTCGTCCGCCACCCGACGACGCAGCTGATGCCGCGCAAGATCAAGACCGCCTTCACCGGCTCCGACGAGGACCGGGCGATCACTGGCATCCACGACGTCGCCTTCATCTCGCGCGAACGCGACGGGGTCAAGGGCTTCGAGGTCCGGGTCGGCGGTGGCACCTCGATCATGGCTCGCGTCGCGCCGACGCTCTATGACTTCGTCGAGGCCGACAACGGCGACTACCTCAAGGTCTCCGAGGCCGTGCTGCGCATCTTCGATCGCCAGGAGTGGCTGCGCGCCAACCGGGCCCGCGCCCGGATCAAGGTGCTGATCGACAAGATCGGCATTGACGCCTTCCGCCAACAGGTCGACGAGGAGCTCGAGGGCGACTGGGTGGCAGAGCGTGACTTCGACGCCGAGCTGGTCGAGCGCCTGCGCTTCGACGACGACGAGCAGGCCAACGCGCCGGCGCGCCCGGCCGCGGCCGCTTCTCCCAACGGCGACCGCAGCGAGTTCGACCGCTTCGTCGAAGGCAACGTCCAGGCCCAGCGCCAGGAGGGCTTCTCGGCGGTCGAGGTGAAGATCTACCGCGGCGACCTGACCCCGGAGCAGTTCCGCGGGTTGGCCCAGCTGATGCGCGACCACACCGGCGGCTACGCGCGCAGCACCGTGCAGCAGAACCTGGTTCTGCGCTGGGTCCGCGACGAGTCGCTCTATGACGTCTGGCAGCGCTTGACCGAGCTCGGCCTCGGCGAGGCTGGCGCGCGAGAGATCACCGACGTGGTCAGCTGCCCCGGCACCGACAGCTGCAAGATGGGCATCACCGCCTCGATGGGTCTCAACCAGGCGATCAAAGAGAAGCTCGAGGAGATGGACATCCGCGATGGCTTGACGCGCAAGATCCACGTCAAGATGAGCGGCTGCCCCAACGGCTGCAGCCAGCACCACATCGCCAACATCGGCTTCTACGGCGCCTCGCTCAAGGTGGGCGCGCGCCAGGTCCCGGCCTACATCCCGCACATCGGCGGCAACTACGAGGGCGGCGAGGTCATCTTCGGCACGCGGCTGAAGTCGCGCCTGCCCGCCAAGCGCGTTCCCGCCGCGGTTGAGCGCTGGGTGCGGATGTACGAGGCCGAGCGCTCCGGCGAGAGCGAGGAGTTCAACGCCTACGCCGAGCGGATCGGCGCCGCCCGCTTCGAAGAAGAGGTGAAGGACCTGACGCTGCCGGCCGAGTTCAGCCTCGAGACGATGCAGCAGTTCATCGACTGGAACCGGTCCAGCCCCTACAAGGTCGAGAGGGGCGAGGGCGAGTGCGCGATATGAACCCAGTTGCCGCCCCGCCACAGATCTCCGATCCGGAGGCGATCGCTGCCGAGCTCGAGGACCGCTCAGCCGAGCAGGTCGTCGAGTGGATGTTCGAGACCTTCGGCGAGAGCCACTACATCGCCTGCTCGTTCCAGAAAACGAGCTCGGTGACGGCGCACCTGGCGAGCAAGATCAACCCGAACGCGCGCTTCTTCTACCTCGACACCGACGTGCTCTTCCCGGAGTCCTATGAGACGCGCGACCGCCTCGGCGAGGCGCTGGGGATCGAGTTCGACCGGTACCACAACCTGACGCTCGCCGAGCAGGCCGAGAAGCACGGCGACGAGCTTTGGAACCGCGATCCCGACGCCTGCTGCGGCCTGCGCAAGGTCGAGCCGATGCGCCGGGCGCTCTCCTCCGTCGATTGCTGGCTCGCCGGCGTCCGCCGCGAGGATTCGGCCAGTCGCGCCAACACGCCTAAGTTCGCCTGGGACAAGCGCTTCGAGCTCTGGAAGCTCAACCCGCTTGCCGACTGGAGCGAGCGCGACGTCTGGACTTACATCCACGAGCACGACCTTCCGTACAACCCGCTCCACGATCAGGGCTATCCCTCGATCGGGTGCACCCACTGCACGAAACCGGTCGTGGCGGGCGGTTCGCCCCGCGACGGCCGCTGGGCGGGGCTCGAAAAGACCGAGTGCGGGATCAACTGACGGCGCAACGCGCCTGAGCTAGGCCTTCCGTACCCTCCCCCGACCCGATTGGTGAATTCAACGCATGAGCGAGACGATGACTGAGCTTTCTTTGACACTTGACGAGCGCCATACCGCCGACTTCGAGATGATCGGCAACGGCGGCTTCGCGCCGCTGACCGGCTTCCAGGGCTCCGCCGACTGGGAGCGCGTCTGTTCTGAGATGCGCACCACGGACGGCGACTACTGGCCGATCCCGATCACCCTGGCGAGCGACCTCGAGTGCGAGGTCGGCGACACGATCGCCCTCTCCAGCGACGAAGGCAAGCCGCTGGGCCGGCTCAAGGTCGAGGAGATCTGGGAGCGTGACGTAAAGCGCGAGGCCGAGCAGGTCTACGGCACCGCCGACGAGGAGCACCCCGGGGTCGCCGCGATCTACGCCGAGGGCAACAGGATGCTCGCCGGGCCGATCGAGGTCGACGCGCTGCCGGATCACGAGGAGGCGTTCATGCGCCGCTACAAGACCCCGGCCGAGACCAAGGAAGAGTTCGAGAAGCGCGGCTGGAAGCGGATCGTCGCCTTCCAGACCCGCAACCCGATCCACCGCGCCCACGAGTACCTGACCAAGGCGGCGCTGGAGACCTGCGACGGGCTCTTCATCCAGCCGCTGATCGGCAAGACCAAGGCCGGCGACATTCCCGCCGACGTGCGCATGCGCTGCTACGAGGTGCTGATGGAGAAGTACTACCCGAACGACCGGGTGATGCTGGGCGTGAAGCCGGCGAAGATGCACTACGCCGGCCCGCGCGAGGCGATCCTGCACGCGATCGTCCGCCGCAACTACGGCGCCACCCACTTCATCGTCGGCCGCGACCACGCCGGCGCCGGTGACTATTACGGCACCTACGACGCGCAGAAGATCTTCGACACGATCGACATCGACGAGCTCGGCATCGAGCCGCTGATGTTTGAGCACACCTTCTGGTGCAACGAGTGCGAGGGGCTTGCCTCGAACAAGACCTGCCCGCATGACCAAGACGCGCGCCTTTTCCTTTCCGGAACGAAGGTCCGCGAAATGCTCGGCAACGGCGAAAGGCCGCCGCACGAGTTTTCGCGCGACGAGGTCGCTGACATTCTGATCGACGCTTACAAGGAGGACTGACGAGCATGGCAGGCGAGAAGGGCTTCACCCTCTGGTTCACCGGACTCTCCGGTGCCGGCAAGACGACCATCACCGGGCTGCTGGAGACGCAGCTGCGCGAGCGGGGTTCGAAGCTGGAGATCCTCGACGGAGACGTCGTGCGCGAAAACCTCTCGAAGGGCCTCGGCTTCTCGAAGGAGGACCGCGACACCAACATCCGCCGCATCGCCTTCGTCGCCGACCTGCTCAGCCGCAACGGCGTGCCGGTGATCACCGCGGCGATCTCGCCCTACGCCGAGATCCGCGACGAGGCGCGCGAGCTGATGGGCGACCGTTTCATCGAGGTCTACGTCAAGGCCTCGGTCGACACCTGCGCCGAGCGCGACGTCAAGGGCCTCTACGCCAAGGCGTTCTCGGGCGAGATCAAGGAATTCACCGGGGTCAGCGACCCTTACGAGATTCCGGAGAACCCGGACTGGGTCTGCGACACCGAGAATGAGACGCCGGCGGAGTCGGCGGAGAAGCTGCTCGAGTACCTCGAGTCGCGGGAGCTGATTCCTGCGGCTGTGGCTGCTGCTTAGTTCTTCGAAGCGTTCATAAGGGGCGGGGCGCCCCTCCCCGGACACACTTCGCCTATGGCTCGTGTTGAGTGTCCGGGGAGAGGCGCCCCGCCCCTTTTCAATGCTCCAAGGAGAAGAAGCTCCCGGGCGGCGAGAGATCGGCGCGACTCCAGGTGCGGTCTGAGCTTGCGTGGGTTGCGGCGAGGCGGCTGAGCTTGTGAAGGGTCCGGGGAGTGGCCCCCGGGACACTCAACACGAGCCATAGGCGAAGTGTGTCCCGGGGGCCAGTCCCCGGACCCTCCCCGCTATCGCTTTGGTGGAACCCGCGGATCTCCCAGGCCGTAGGTGTTGTAGTCGCCGAACTTCGAGAAGGTCTTGTGGGTGGGGCCGTGGAAGTCGGATGAGGCGGTGGGGATCAGGTCCAGCTCATCGCAGAGGTGGAGCAGGTGTTCGGTCTGCTCTTGGGTGTGGGGTGGGTAGAAGGCCTCGACCCCGTCGGGGTTAAGCGAGCGGAGCAGGTCCTCGACCTCGTCGGGGTCATCGATGTCCCAGTAGGGGTGGGCGATGACCGCGGTGCCGCCGGCCTCGTGGATCAGCGCGATCGCCTGCTCGGCGGTGGGCCAGCGGCGCGGCACGAAGGCCTTGCCACCCGGCACCAGGTACTCCTCGAAGAAGGGGCCGAGGTCACCCGTGGCGCCGGCGGCGCGGGCGATGTGGGGGCGGCCGATCGAGAGCGCGTCGCCCGCCTCGGCGATCGCGTCCTCCAGTTTGATTTCGAACCCCCATTTGCGCAGCCGCTCGATGATCTCCTCGGCTCGATTGACCCGTTCCTTCTGCGCCCGTTCGCAGATCGGTTTCATCGTCACCAGGTCGACCCAGTAGCCGCAGATGTGCAGGTCTTCGGCGTACTCGTGCACGCACGACATCTCCACCGCGGGCACCAGCTCGACCCCCAGCTTCTCCGCCGCCTCCGCCGCCTCAGCTACGCCCGCGACCGCGTCGTGGTCGGTCAGGGCCAGCGTCGTAACCCCCGCTTCCCACGCCTGGGCGACCACTTCGGCCGGAGCCAGTTGCCCGTCTGAAACGGTCGAATGCGATTGCAGCTCGATCAGCATCGGATCGAGAAGCTATTGCACCGAAGGGCATGGCGGCGGCGCAGTCCGCTCCCCCGCTTACATGACTAGACTGCGCCGCCGTGTTCCAGAAGGTCTTGATTGCCAACCGCGGCGAGATCGCGATTCGTGTCGCCCGGACGCTGAGGGAGATGGGCATCGGATCGGTCGCCGTCTACTCGGAGATCGACCGCGATGCGCCGCACGTGCGCGAGGCCGACGAGGCCTTCCTGATCGGCCCGGCGGTGCCGGCCGAGAGCTACCTCAACATCGCCAAGATCATCGAGACGGCGAAGCAGGCGGGCGCGGAAGGCATCCACCCCGGCTACGGCTTCCTCGCCGAGAACGCCGATATGGCTCGCGCCTGCGACGAGGCCGGGATCACCTGGATCGGCCCGCCGCCGGAGGCGATCGAAGCGATGGGCTCGAAGACCAAGGCGCGCGAGATCATGGAGCAGGCCGGGGTGCCGATCGTCCCCGGCTCGACCGAGGTCGCCAAGGACCTCGACGAGGCCCGCAAGCAAGCCGATGAAGCCGGTTACCCGGTCGCCTGCAAGGCGGCTGGAGGCGGCGGCGGCAAGGGCTTCCGCGTGGCGATGACGCCCGACGATCTTCAGGAGGCCTTCGAGGGCTCCGCTCGCGAAGGCGAGAAGTTCTTCTCCGACGACCGCGTCTACATCGAGCGCTACCTCGAGGACCCGCGCCACGTCGAGGTCCAGGTGCTGGCCGACGGGCACGGCAACGTGATCCACCTCGGCGAGCGCGACTGCTCGATCCAGCGCCGTCACCAGAAGGTGATCGAGGAGGCCCCGGGCCCGCATGTCGACGAGGAGATGCGCGGGCGGATCGGCAAGATCGCCACCGACGCCGCAGCCGCGGTCGGCTATCGCGGCGCCGGCACGATCGAGGGCATGCAGGTCGGCGAGGAGTACTTCTTCCTCGAGATGAACACCCGCGTCCAGGTCGAGCACTGCGTGACCGAGATGGTCACCGGCATCGACATCGTCCGCGAGCAGATCCTGGTCGCCGCCGGCGAGCCGCTCTCGATCGGCCAAGACGACGTCGAGCTGACCGGCTGGTCGATCGAGTGCCGGATCAACGCCGAGGCGGCGCACAAGAAGTTCGCTCCCGCCCCGGGCCCGATCGGCGACTCCTACCGCGAGCCCTCCGGCCCCGGCGTCCGCGTCGACTCCGGCGTCGAGGGTGGCTCCGAGGTGACGCCGATGTACGACCCGATGGTGGCCAAGCTGATCGTCTGGGACGTCGACCGCGAGAAGGCGACCCGGCGCATGCTGCGGGCGCTGTCCGAATACGACTCCGGCGGCCTCACCACCCTCATCCCCTTCCACGAAGCGATCCTCGACACCGAGCAGTGGGCGAAGGGCGAGACCTGCCGCGACCTGATGGAGGACAACGATTGGCTGAAGTCGACCGCCCCGGCCGACTCGAAGCCGCCCGAGCCCTCGGAGGACGGTGGCGAGATCGTCAGCCGCGATTACAAGGTCGAGGTCTCCGGCAAGCTCTTCGACGTCAAGGTGATCGGCGAGGCTTTCGGTGGCGGTGGTGCCGCGCCGGCGGCAGGCGGCAAGAAACCGCCGAAGCGCGAGCGCAAATCCGGCTCCGGCGGCGGCGCCTCGAGCGAGGCGCTTCCCTCGCCGCTGCAGGGCACCGTCTTCAAAGTCGCTGTCGAGCAGGGCGCTGAGGTTGGCGAGGGCGACCTGATCTGCGTGATCGAGGCGATGAAGATGGAGAACGAGATCGTCGCCCACCGCGCCGGCAAAGTAGAGGAGCTGAAGATCGCCGAGGGCGACGCAGTCTCCAGCGGCGACATCCTCGCCGTCATCAAATAACCGAAACTCTCCGAGTCAAAGAGCTTCCGAGCAACGGCGCTATCGGAAGCAACGGGCGTTGGGGGTGGTTCCCCGCGGCTTGTACTTTTTCGGCAGCAGCTTGCGGCGACAGCAGTTACGTCTTCATCGAAAAAGTTGAGCGGGGATCCACCCCCAACGCCGCCCTACCGTTTGTGCTGTTTTTCCCGCTTTTCCTTCTGTTTTTCGCGCCGTTCGGCCTTGACTGCGCGGAGCACCTCTTGACGTTCGCGGCGGGTGAGAGGGATTTCAGTCGATTCTTCGCGACAGCCTTTGCCGACGCAGTCCTCTAGGCGTTCGGTCAGTTCGCGGTGGAGGAAGTTGCGGACGGGGAAGTAGTTGGGGATGCGGACCAGGTTGTTGAGCTCGTAGGGGTCTTTTTCGAGGTCGTAGAGCTCCTTCTCGCCGTCCGGCCAAGCGATGTACTTGTAGGGGCCGAGGCGGATTCCCTCGTAGTCCTTGGGCGGCGCCAGCAGCGAGGCGCTGGCTTCGCTTCCCGGGCGGGCCGCCGCTCCGCTCTGGCGGGCGGCGAGGCTCTGCTGGCGCGAGGAGCGGCTCTGGTCGCCGGGTTCGGCGATCGCCCCAGCTTCGTTGACGTCGTCGGTTTCGACGAAGGACTCGAAGAGGTATGGGCGCAGGGTGCGCAGTTCGGGGTCTTTGAAGAAAGGGGTCATCGAGCGGCCGTCGAGGCTCTTGTCGGGTTTGACCCCGGCCAGTTCGAGGATCGTCGGGGCGACGTCGATGTTGCCGACGATCTCGCCGGATTCGGTGCCGGCTTTGATGTGCGGGCCGCGAATCAGGAAGGGCAGGTGGGTCGAGGGCTCATAGGCGAGGAACTTGCCGCCAAGCAGGCGGTGCTCGCCGTAGAAGAAGCCGTTGTCGGAAAGGAAGATGACGTAGGTGTTGCGCAGCCGGTGCAGCCCGCCGAGGGTGTCGATCAGCTGCTTGACGCCGTCGTCGATCGCGCGCAGCGACTCGAGCGCCTTGTCGTAGTAGACGCGGTAGGTGTGGATTTCGCTGAGGCCGAGGTAGGGCGCTTCGCGGATGAAGCTCGGCTTGTCGGAGACGTTGCCCTCATCGAAGCCCTGGCCGCGGTTGTGGGGCAGCGGCGCGCCCTTGAACCAGTCGTAATGGCGCGGCGCCGGCTCGGGCCCGGCGGGCTTGCGGAAGTCGCCGTGAGGGGCGGTGTAGTCGAGCTGCAGGTAGAAGGGCTGTTCGGGCGAGGTGGCGCGCAATTCCTGGGTCGCCAGGTTGGTCAGCATGTCGGTCTCGTAGAAGCAGGGCTGCCCGTTGAGGGGCGCGAAGGGGCAGCCGACGTCGTCGCGGGTGATGTATTCGCGCGGTTCCCAGGTGCCCGAGTCGCCGTAGGGGCCTTCGACCACGCCGTTGTTGTTGAGCGAGTAGCCGTAGTAGTAGTGGTCGGTGTCGGACTTCAGCACCGTGTGCCAAGAGTTCCAGCCCGGGGGCACTTCGGTCCCGTTGGAATACGGTTCGTCGCCGTAGCCGTTGAGGAACTTGCCGACGTGGATCGTGCGGTAGCCGGCTCCCTGCAGCCAGGTGGCGATGTTGTGGGTGTAGGCGCCGCGGAAGGAGAAGCCGAAGTAGCCGCCGTTGGGCTGGATGTTGCCCTTGACGCCGTCGTTGTGGGCGTAGCGGCCGGTCATCAGGCTGACCCGCGAGGGGCAGCAGAGCGGGTAGGAGACGTAGTAGCGGTTGAAGGTCTCGCCGCGTTTGGCGATCAGGTTGAGCGTGTTCGGCATCGCCTGCAGCCGCGGCTGGCCAAAGGCGGCGTAGAGCTGGTCGAGGGTCTGGTCGTCGGTCTGGATGACGACGAAGCTGGGCTTTTCGGAGAGCGGGACTTCCGCGGGTTCCGGAGTCGCGGCGGCGGCGCTGCGCTGGCCGACGACGGCGATCAGGCAGAGCAGGGCCAGGGCGCCGGCCGCGATCGTGGCCAGGCGAATCCCGTGCGCTTGCCTACTTTGTTGCGATTGCCGCATGTCGATGAGGGCCGGCAGCCCGACCTACCCGGTCGAAACAACTACCCGCGCCGAAGTTGCGAAACGCTAGAGATCGTTCAGGACGCGCCGAGCTTTTTGACGGCGTCGCGGAACGTTTTGACCGTGGCGCTGGGCGCTTTGCGGCCTTCGAGTTTCTCGTTGTGGCGGTTGACCCAGATCACCGGCACCTTCATTTTCAGCAGCGGAGCGATGTCGTTGTCGTAGCTGCAGCCGATGTGGACCCAGCCTTTCTTGCCGCCAATCCGCCGCGCCGCCTCTTTGAAGTGGACGGGGTCCGGCTTGTAGCTGCGCACCTGCTGCGCGGTCACGACCAGGTCGAGTTCGGTGCGCAGGTGGCGGCGGGAGATGCCGAGAAGTTTGTCGTCGATATTGGAGACGATGCCGATCTCGTAGCGTTTGCCGAGCCGGTCCATAGCCGCGTTGGACTCGCGGAAGGGCAGCCAGTAGGCGACGCTGTCAGGCAGGAACTGGGCGCGCGAAGGCTCGATCTCCCAGCCCAGCTCGCCAGCGACTTTGACGATCGTGCGGCGCAGGACCTCGGCGTAGAGCTCGTAGGAGCCGGCCATGATTTCGGCCTGGACTTCCATGAAGCGCGCCAGGAAGGGCTCCTCTTCGAAGCTGAAGCCGTCTTTGTCCGCCTCTTTCTTGCAGGCGTCGATGATGCCTTTCTCCCAGTCGATCAGGGTGCCGTAGCAGTCGGTGGTCACCCATTTGATGGTTTTGAGTCCGGGAAGAGGCATAAAGGAGGCTCGCGTCGTCCTGCGCGAGCGCGGCATGTTATGCGAATCGCGCCTCCCCGCGCGGCGCCCCACTTGCCGAGTCCAGTAGGCTGCCGCCCGCGCCAGCGCGGCGTGCCCCTGACCTATGGATCTTCTCGAGTATCAAGGCAAGCAGCTCTTCGCCAAGCACGGCGTGTCCGTGCCCAGCGGCGAGGTCGCGGCCAACGTCGATGACGCGGTCGCCGCTGCCGAGCGGATCGGCTACCCCTGCGCGATCAAGGCGCAGGTGCTGATCGGCGGGCGCGGCAAGGCCGGCGGGATCAAGATCGCCAAGGACGCCGAGGAGGCGCGCGCCTACGCCGACGCGATCCTCGGCATGGACATCGTCGGCCCGCACGGCGAGGGTCCCTTCCGCGTCGACCAGGTCTGGATCGAGGGCGGCTCCGACATCGCCTCCGAGTACTACGCCTCGGTGATCCTGGACCGCGGCGAGAAGAAGCTGCTGGCGATGGTCTCCGCCAAGGGCGGCATGGACATCGAGGCCGTCGCCGCTGAGGACCCCGACGCTCTAGTCCGCCGCCATATCGACCCGACGCAGCCGTTCACGGCCGGCGCCGCGCGCGAGATCATCGGCGCCGCCGGGCTCGATGAGGACGTCCGCGACGAGGCTGCCGAGGTGCTGGTGAAGCTGGCCGAGGTGGCGAGCACCGAGGACGCGACGCTGATCGAGGTCAACCCGCTGATCGTCACCAACGACCGCGAGGTCGTCGCGCTTGACGCCAAGGTGACGATCGACGGCAACGCGACCTACCGCCACCAGGAGCTGGCCGAGATCGCCGACACCGCCGACGACCCGCAGGAGGCGATGGCGAAGGAGAAGGGCCTCACCTACGTCAAGCTCGACGGCAACGTCGGCATCCTCGCCAACGGCGCCGGTCTCTGTATGTCGACGCTGGACGTCGTCGCCCAGGCGGGCGGCGCCCCGGCCAACTTCCTCGACGCCGGTGGCGGCTCGAAGGCGGAGGCGATCGTCGACGCCCTGACCGTGATCACCTCCGACGAGAAGGTCACGGCGATCCTCTTCAACATCTTCGGTGGCATCACCCGCTGCGACGAGATCGCCAAGGGCATCGTCACCGCCTCGCAGCAGATGAACCTGCAGCTGCCGCTGGTCGTGCGGCTCGACGGCACCAACTCCGAGGAGGGCCTGAAGATCCTCGCCGAGGCCAACCTGCCCAACCTCAACCAAGAGACGACGATGCTCGGCGCCGCCCGCCGCGTGGTCGAGCTGGCCGGAGGTGGCTCGTGAGCATCATCGTCGGCAATGAGACGAAGCTGGTCGTCTCCGGCCTGACCGGCCGCGAGGGCTCCTTCCACGGCCTGCGCAACAAGGCTTATGGGACCGACCTGGTCGCCGGTGTCACCCCGGGCAAGGGGGGGCAGGACGTCGAGGGCGTGCCGGTCTTCGACACGATCAAGGAGGCGGTCGACGAGGCGGGCGCCAACACTTCGATGATCTTCGTGCCGGCGCGCTTCGCCGCGCCCGCGATCGACGAGGCGATCGAGTCCGGGGTCGAGACGGTGATCGCGATCACCGAGGGGATCCCGGTGCTCGACATGCTCAACACCTACTGGAAGGCCAAGGAGGCGGGGGTTCGCCTGCTCGGCCCGAACTGCCCGGGGGCACTTTCGCCCGGGAAGGCCAGCGTCGGCATCATCCCCGCCCAGTTCTTCGACCCGGGCCCGATCGGCGTCGTCTCCAAGTCGGGCACGCTGACCTACCAGATCGGCAACGAGCTGAAGCAGGCGGGCACGGGCAACTCCTCGATCGTCGGCATCGGCGGCGACCCGATAATCGGCTCCGACTTCATCGACATCCTCGGCCTCTACGAGCAGGACCCGGAGACCGAGCTGATCGTGATGGTCGGCGAGATCGGCGGCGACGCCGAGGAGCGCGCCGCCGAGTACATCGCCGCCGAGGTCACCAAGCCCGTGGTTGCCTACATCGCCGGCTTCACCGCCCCTCCCGGGAAGCAGATGGGCCACGCCGGGGCGATCATCTCCGGCTCCTCCGGCACCGCCCAGGCAAAGAAGGACGCGCTCGAAGCAAAGGGCGTGCGGGTCGGCGAAAGCCCGACCGAGACGGCCCAGATCGCCGTCGAAGTCCTGCGCGGCCTTTAGGGTTCGCGCATATGGAGGTGCAGACGCGGCCCGTGCGGCTGACGGTTACCGATGAGTTGGAGCGCAACCGGCTTACCGTCTTCTTCCGCTTGCTGCTCACGATCCCGCACCTGATCTGGCTCACCCTCTGGGCTGTGGTGGCGTTCTTCGTCGCGATCGCGAACTGGGTGGTGACTCTCTTTCGCGGCATCCCGCCGCAGCCGCTGCACGGGTTTCTCGCTCGTTTCGTCAGGTACTCGCTCCACGTTTACGCCTACCTTCATCTCGCTGCCGGTCCTTTCCCCGGTTTTGTCGGCGAGCCGGGCTATCCGATCGACCTGGAGATCGACCCGCCCGCTCGTCAGAATCGCTGGAAGGTCGGTTTCCGGCTCGTGCTCGCCGTCCCGGCCCTCATGCTCCTGGGCGCCTTCTTCGGCTCCGGATGGAATAACTACGCCAACAGCGCGGAAGGCAGCTACCAACGCGTTGGGCTGCTCCTCTTGGCTGCCATCTTCGGCTGGTTCGTCGCCCTCGCCCGTGGGCGCATGCCGCGCGGCCTGCGCGACCTGATCGCCTACGGACTGTCCTACGCGGCGCAGGCCTGGGCTTATCTGGCCCTCCTGACCGACCGCTATCCCTCGAGCGATCCGCTTACCGCGATCGGCCCGCTGCCCGAGCGTGAAGACCCGATTCGCCTTGAAACCAGCGATGACTTGGAGCGAAACCGACTTACCGTCTTCTTTCGTTTCCTGCTCTCGATCCCGCACCTGATCTGGGTCACTCTGTGGGGTATCGCCGCCTTTTTTGCCGCCATCGGGAATTGGTTCGCGACGCTCTTCACCGGCACGCCATCTGCGGGGTTGCACCGCTTTCTCTCCGCCTACACGCGCTATCAGCAGCACGTCTACGCCTATCTGAACCTGATCGGCAATCCGTTTCCGGGCTTTGCCGGCGAGCGCGGCAGCTATCCGATCGAAATCCGCATCGCCGAGCGAGCTCCTCAGAATCGCTGGACGGTCGGCTTCCGAATCTTCCTGGCCCTGCCGGCCTTTCTACTCGTCAGCGCCTACAGCACGCTTCTAGTCACCGTCGCCTTCCTCGGTTGGTTCGCCGCGCTCTTCACCGGGAAGATGCCGCTTGGCCTGCGTAACGCCGGCGCCCTGGCCCTGCGCTACACCGCTCAGCTCAACGGCTACCTCTTCCTGGTCACTGACGCCTATCCCTACAGCGGCCCCAACGTCGCGCCTCCACCGCTGACCGCCAATCCAGCCTTCGCGTACTCGCCGCCGGGCGCTTGAGGCGGCTGGCCTCCCGCCTCTGCCGTCCCTCGACGCTGGCCCTGATCGTGGGGGCCGCCCTCTGGCTCTGGGCCGCGTACGCGCTCTGGCACGCCACGGCCTCCGTCCCGGACGGGCCGTCGCTCTCGCCGCATCGCTTCTTCAGTGACTCGTTCCTAGACAGCAGCGCTTCCTACGAGCGCTTTCTCGTCATCGACAACCTGCTGGCGATCTTGGTCCTGCTGGGCGTCCTGGTGCTCTACGCCCGGCGCGGGCACCGCTTGATGCGGGAGTCAGCGGCGGGCCGGATCGGCACCGGGATGCTGCTGGGCATGCTCGGCTTTGCTGTCGTCTGGCTGGCCGAGATCCCCTTCGGCCTCGCCGCGGTTTGGTGGCAGCGGGACCACGGCGTCTCCCATCAGGGCTACCTGGGATGGATCGTCGAGAGCTTCCTCAGCTTGGGCGGCGCCTTCCTCTTCGTCGCGGCGGCGCTGGCGATCGCGATGGGCCTGGCCGGGCCGCTGCGACGCTGGTGGTGGGTTGCCGCGGCACCGATCTTCGCCGCCCTGGCGCTGCTCTTCACCCTGATCAGCCCGTATCTGGTCCCCCAGACCTCGCCGCTGCACGAACCGCGACTCGCCGAAGCGCGGGCCCTCGAGCGCAAGGAGGGGGTGGCGGGAACGAAATTCGTGGTCGAGGACGTCCATCGCTTCACCACCGCGCCCAACGCTGAGGCGACCGGCCTCGGTCCGACGCGGACCGTGGTCCTCTGGAACACGCTCCTCGGCGATGACTTCAGCCATGCCGAGGTGCGCGCCGTGCTCGGTCATGAGATCGCCCACATCGCGCACGAGGACCCGTTGAAGCTGGCTGGCTGGCTGGCGCTCTTCCTGATCCCGGCGACGGCGCTAGTCGAGCTGCTAACCCGCCGCCGCGGCGGCCTGGCGCGTCCCGAGGCGGTTCCGCTGGCGCTCCTGGTCCTAATCGCGCTGCAGCTGCTGGCGACGCCGATGTTCAACCTCGTCACCCGTCGCGCTGAGGCTTCGGCGGATTGGTCGTCATTGGAAGCGACCCACGAACCCCGGGCGGCCCGCTCGATGTTTCGCCGTCTCAGCACCACCAGCCACAGCTCGCCTGACCCGCCAGGATGGACCGCGCTGCTCTACGGCAGCCACCCGACGATCATGCGGCGGATCGAGATGACCTACGCCTGGGAACGGGAGCACCGGCCCTGAGGGGTGGCGGCGGTCGTCGCGGCCAGGGCGTTGCTAGGCTCGCTCCACATGGCTGGCGACACGATTTCCTTTGCCCGCGGCGCGCCCAGCGCCGACATCCTGCCGCGCGACGCGGTGCGGGACGCGGCGGCGATTGCGCTTGCTGAGGACTGGGAAAAGGCGCTTTCCTACGGCACCGGGATCGGCCATCCTGGGCTCTGCGAGTGGATTGCGCAACGGCACGGGGACGTCGACCCCGGACAGGTGATGGTCGCCAACGGCTCGCTGGAGGCCGGCGCGATGCTCTTCGAGCATCTGCTTGGACCCGGCGACCGGGTCGTGGTTGAGCAGCCGACCTACGACCGCACGCTGCTGATGCTGCAGCAGTTGGGCGTAGAGCTGGTGCCAGTTGGGCTCGAGGACGACGGTCTCGATATGGCCGCGTTCGAAGCGGCGCTGGCGGCGGGGCCGATCAAGCTCGTCCACGTCATCCCCAACTTCCACAACCCCGCCGGCTGCACGCTCTCGGCCGAGAAGCGGGTGCGGCTGGTCGAGCTGGCCGCTGAGCACGGCTTCTGGATCTTCGAGGACGACCCCTACCGCGAGCTGCCCTTCGAGGGCGAGGCGCTGGAGACGATGCTCTCGATCGATAAGGCGGATCGCGTCGTCCACGCTTCCTCCTTCTCGAAGACGGTCAGTCCCGGCGTGCGCGTCGGCTACCTCGCCGGCCCAGCGGGGGAGATCGCCAAGCTCGCCAAGAAGGCAAACGAGACCTACATCTCACCCAACATGCTGGCCGAGTCCGTCGTGCTCGAGCTCTGCCGCTCGGGCGGGCTCGACAAAAACATCGACTTCGTCAAGGGTGCGCTGCGCGATCGCCGCGATGCCCTGGTCGGGGCGCTGCGCGAGCAGATCCCCGAGGCCGAGTTCGTCGTCCCCGGCGGCGGCTATTTCCTCTGGCTCGACCTCACCGAGGGCACCGACACCAGCGCCCTGCTGGCCGAGGCCAAGGGTGAGGGCGTCGCCTTCGTCGCCGGACCCGACTTCATGATCGAGGGCGGCACCAACAGCCTCCGCCTCTCCTTCGCCAGCGTGCCCCCCGAGCGCATTCCCGAGGGCGTTGCCCGCATCGCCCGGGCGCTCGACCGCATCCGCGCCGGCTCGCCCGCCTGACGCGTCTTCCCGTCGCTGAATTAACCGCTCGGCGCTGATCCGGCCACTCGCCGTGCTCGTAAGTGGGGTCAATGACCCTGCGAGCGAGGAGGAAGCATGGCTGTTGAGAGCAAACCGAGCGCGCTGTCACGCGTCGCGAGCGATCCGGTATCGCGCCGCAAGCTGCTTGCCGTGACCGGCGGCTCGACCGCCTTGGCGGCTTTCCTCGCCGCCTGCGGCAGCGACAGCGACTCGACCACTTCGACGATGACGGCCGGCGGGGGCGGTGGCGCGACCGGCACCGAGAAATTCGGCAAGGGCGACGTCGGCATCCTCAACTACGCGCTGACGCTCGAGTACCTCGAGACCGCCTTCTACGAAGACGTCGTCAAGAGCGGGCTCTTCAAGGGGTCGGATCTGGCGACGATTCGCAAGTTCGGCAGCGAGGAGGCCGAACACGTGAAGGCCCTGACCGGCTTCGTCAAGCAGATGGGCGGCAAGCCCGCGCCGAAGCCGAAGACGGAATTCCCGCTGAAGAGCGCCAAATCGGTGCTTGAGCTGGCGGCGACGGTGGAGAACCTCGGCGCCGCCGCCTACCTCGGCCAGGCGCCCAACATAAAGGGGCCCTCGACCCTCGCCGCCGCACTCTCGATCCACAGCGTCGAGGGCCGTCACGCGGCCGCGCTCAACACGCTGCTGGGCAAGTCGATCGTGCCCGACGGCGCCTTCGCCAAACCCGCCGGCGCGGAAGAAGTCCTCAAGTCGGTCGAACCCTTCATCGTCGGCTGAGGCCGGCGCCAGAGAAAAGGAGAACCAGATGAGTGACCAGATCCTGGCCCAGCCCGAGCTCGCCGCCATTCAAATCGACGAGGACAGCGAAGACCTTTCGCGCAGCGACGTGATCCTCAAGGGGGCGCTCGCCGCCGGCGCGATCTACGGCGCCGTAGCCGTCGGTCCCTTCGTCGGCCGCGCCCTGGCGATGGCCGAAAGCGGTGACGTCGGCATCCTCAACTTCGCCCTCACGCTCGAGTACCTCGAGTCAGCCTTCTACGAGGAAGCGAAGAGCCGGGCGGGTGCGAGCGGCGACCTCAAGAGCCTGATCAACACGATCGCCCGCGACGAGGAAGAACACGTCGGCGCCCTCACCGAAACGATAAAGAAGCTCGGCGGCAAGCCGGTGGCCGAACCAAAGTTCGACTTCCCCTACAGCGGCACCGGTGGCTTTCTCAAATTGGCGCAGACCTTCGAGGACACCGGGGTCAGCGCCTACAACGGCGCCGCGCCGCAGATCAAGGCGAAAGAAGTGCTGGAAGCGGCCGGCTCGATCGTCCAGGTCGAGGCGCGGCACGCGGCGGCAATCGCCCTGCAGAACGGGGCCGAACCCGCCCCTGTCGCTTTTGACCCGGCGCTGTCCGAAGCTAAGGTCCTCAAGGCGGTGGAACCGTTCATCAAATGAGCAAAGCCGAGCGGCTCGCCGACGAGGAGCTGATGCCGCTGATCGGGGCAAAGGACCCCGACGCCTTCGAGGTCTTCTACGACCGCCACGGCGGTGTCGCCTACTCGCTCGCCTACAGGATCGTCGGCGAGCGGGGGGCGGCGGAAGACGTGACCCAGGAGGCCTTCATCTCGATCTGGCGCAGCGGCGCGCGCTACGACGCGGCTCGCGGCAGCGTCCGCACCTGGATGCTGGGTATCGTCCGCAACCGCGCGATCGACGCTCTGCGCAGCAAGGCCAGCGGCGCGCCGAAGCTCAACTTCGACGACGACTCGATCCTCGAGCACAAGCCGGCGCCGGAGCGGACCGAGTCCGAGGCGCTGCGCCGCGAGACCGCGGCGGAGGTGCGCGGAGCGCTCGACGAGCTTCCCGGCGAGCAGTCGAAGGTGATCGAGCTGGCCTATTTTGGCGGCTTCAGCCACTCGGAGATCGCCGGCATGCTGGGCGTGCCGCTGGGCACGGTGAAGGGGAGGATGCGACTTGGCTTGGAGAAGATCCGCGGTGAGCTGGCGGAGGGACTGACATGAATGAGACTGGGCACGAGAGCCAACGCAACGACCTCGCCGCTTATCTGCTGGGCGCTTTGGAGCCCGGCGAGGCGGCGGAGCTGGAGCGTCACCTGGCCGGCTGCGAGGAGTGCCGGACCGAGCTCGAGTGGCTGCGCCCGGCGGTGCAGCTGCTGCCCGAGTCGGTGGAGCGGGTCGATCCGTCGCCGCGGCTGCGCCAGAACCTGATCGAGCAGGTGCGCGCTGAGGCGGAGAGCGCTTCGGCCTCGCCGACGCGTGAGCGCCGATGGAGCCTCAGCGGCTGGGGCCTGCGGCCGATGGCCGGCTTGGCTGCCATGCTGCTCGTCGTTGCGGCGGTCGCCGCCTACGCGATCGGCACGAGCGACTCGGGCAGGGGCGGCGAGACCACGACGGTGAGCTCCGGCCGCGCGCCGGGGGTGACGGCCGAGCTGGTGAGCGAGGGTAAATCCGGCACCCTGCACCTCGCCCACCTCCACCAGCTGCCGTCCGACGAGGTGCTGCAGGCCTGGGTCGAACGCGACGGCAAGGTCGAATCGGCGAAGACGCTCTTCGTCCCCAACCAGGACGGCACCGCCTCGGCGACGATCGACGACATGGACGGCGTCACCACCGTGATGGTCACCGCCGAGCCGCGCGGCGGCAGCGTTCAGCCCACCTCGGCGCCGATAGCCAGCGTCTCGATGTCGCAGTAGCGCAGTCGCTCAGCGGCCGTAGCGGTCGCTGGAGAGAACCAGCTGCTCCGGGATCGTCGCCCGGGGGGGTGGCGCCGGGTCGGCGCGGACCGAGACGGTTTCGGCGACGCTGCGGGAGACCTGGTGGGTGGCGTCTGCGGAGGCGATCGTCACTCCCTCTTCGCCGGAGCTCTGCACCGTGCCCTCCAGGCCCGGGTCCAACCCCGCGTCCTTGAGGTAATGGAGCAGCTCCTCGGCCTCGTTCTCGAAGCGCAGCACGGTGACCTTGGCGCCGGGCTCGACGTCGGCGAGGAGCGATCCGGTCTCGCGGGCGCCCTCGACTATCGGGTGGCCGTGCGGACAGGTAGTCGCGTCGCCGATCGCGGCGCGCATGCGCTCCTCCAGCACCGGCGACATCGCGTGCTCGATTCGCTCCGCCTCCTCGTGCACCTCGTCCCAGGGGATGCCCAGCACGTCGGTGAGGAAGCGCTCGATCATGCGGTGGCGGCGGACGATGTGGCTGGCGTGCTCGCGGCCGGAGGCGGTGAATTCAAGCGACTTGTCGGGCTTGCGCTCAACGTAACCGTCGTCGGTGAGGCGGCCGATCATCTCGTGCACGGTCGGCGGCGAGAGCTGCATCGCGCGGGCGATGTTGGCCCCGGTCATCTGCAGCCCGGCCTCCTCGAGCCAGAACATGATCTCGAGGTACTCCTGCTCGGCGACCGTCGCGTCACTCATCGCTGCCGATACTAACGACGCTCCATCAGCGTCGAGACGACCGCCTCGTAGAAGCCGTCGCCCATCGCCCCCTCAGTGACAACGGCGTTGTCCCAGCCGCTGAGCGCGGCCCGCAGGCCGGGGTCGCGCTCGGGCCCGTTGGCGACGACGAAGAAGCGGCCGACCGCGGCCGCGACCTCGAGGTCCTCGACCGAGTCGCCGACGGCGATGCAATCGGCCGGGTCGTAGCCGCGGGCGCGGGCGTGGGCGGCGACGGCGCCCGCCTTGCTGACCAGCTTGGGGACGAGGTGGTAGGCGTGGGTGGGGCCCTCGACCGCGGGCATCTCGCGCCCGATCGCGCCGTTGTCGAGCAGGCGCAGGTCGTCGTGGCCCTCTGCCGTGAGCAGCTCATTGGCCTCGCCGACGTCGACCTTGCCGCGGAAGAGGTGTGAGAGGACGCGGCCGTGGTGCCAGGGCGCGTGGTACTCGAGCCGTCCCTGGAAATGGCCGAAGAGAAGCTTGGGGATGCCGCGCTGCTCGATCTTCTCGTAGACCGTGCCCTGCTCGTCGGGGACCAGGTCGCCGGTCAGGACCGTCGTCTCGCCGTCGATCGCGAAGGCGCAGCCGGCCTCGTAGATGTAGGAGGTCTGGCCCATCAGGCGGGCCGCCTCGTGGACCTGGGGCTCGCGGCGGCCGGACATGATCACGACCTCGACCCCGGCCCGGTGGCAGGCCTCCAGCCCCCGCGACTGGGCGAGGGAGAAGGAGCCCTCGGCGTCGCGGAAGAGCGAGCTGCCCTTGCCGAGCAAGGTGCCGTCGAGGTCGGTGTAGACGCATCGCAGTGCCATCGGCGCGGTCGCTACGGTAGCCGGATGAGCTGGCGTCTCGCCGACCGCACCCTCGATCTCGCCCAGCCGATCGCCGCCGGGATCGTCAACGTCACCACCGACTCGATGTTCGAGGGGGCGCGCAGCGGCACACCCGAGCAGGCGATCGCCGACGGCCGGGCGCTGGCCGAGGCGGGCTTCGAGATGATCGACGTCGGCGCGGTGGCGGCCAAAGCCGGGCCGCCGGTGCCGGCCGAGGTCGAGGCGGCGGCGCTGGTGCCAGCGATTGAAGGGCTGGCCGAGATCGGCGTGCCGGTCACGGCCGACACCTTCTCGCCCGAGGTTGCGCGGCGGGCGCTTGCGGCGGGCGCGGGCGCGGTCAATGACATCTCGGGAGGGTCGGATGAGCTGTTCGAGCTCGTCGCCGAGAGCGGCTGCGGCTACGTGCTGATGCACATCGAGGGACCGCCGCGGGTCGACCGCGAGGCGCCCGACTACGGCGATGTGGTCGAGCACCTGGTCTCGTGGCTCGGGGGGCGAGTCGAGCGGGCGCGGGAGCTTGGCGTGGCCGTGGAGCAGATCGCGATCGACCCCGGACTGGACTTCGACCTCAACACCGCGCAGAACCTGGAGGTCCTGCGCCGCCTGCCCGAGCTGCGAGCGCTCGGCCTGCCGCTCTACGTCTCGCTCTCGCGCAAGGACTTCATCGGCGCCGTGCTGGCGGGGTCGTGGGAGGAACGCCTGCCACCCGGCGAACGCGAGTGGGGGACTGTCGCCGCGGTGGCCCTGGCGGTCCGCGCCGGCGCTGACGTCCTCCGCATCCACGACCGCAGCTCGCTGCAGGCTATGCGCCTCGCTGCTGCCATCCGCAACGCGGCCGACGGGCCGAATTCGGGACATATCGACACGGTTTCGGCCCGTCGGCGGGGTGGGGATGGCTAAGAGCCTCCTCGGTGAGCCGTGGGCGATCGCGCTCGATCCAGCTCGCCGCGACGGGCGGATCGTCGCCGAGTCGAGTGAGGAGGAGCGCGAGTCGAAGCTGGTGGCGCTGCCGAGCTCGCTCGACTCCAACCTAGTCGAACGCCTACGCGCGGTGGGGGTCAAACGCCTCTACTCGCACCAGCGCGCCGCGCTGGAGACCGCCGCCTCCTCGAACCTGATCGTCACCAGCGGCACCGCCTCGGGCAAGAGCCTCGCCTTCAACCTGCCGGTCCTCGACGGGATCGCCGCCGACGCCAAGCGCCGTGCGCTCTACCTCTACCCGACCAAGGCGCTCGCTCAGGATCAGGCGCGCTCGCTGGCCTCGCTGCGCCCGCCCAACCTGCGCGAGGCGATCTACGACGGCGACACGCCGCGCGAAGAGCGCCCGGCGATTCGGCGGCGCAGCAACCTCGTCCTCACCAACCCGGACATGCTGCACGTTGGCATCCTGCCCCACCACAAGAGCTGGGGCGACTTCCTCGCCAACCTCGACTGGGTGGTCGTCGACGAGGCGCACACCTACCGCGGCGTCTTCGGCTCCCACGTCGCCAACGTGCTGCGGCGGCTGCGGCGCATCGCCCGCGCCTACGGTGGCGAGCCGCGCTTCCTGCTCGCCTCGGCGACGATCGCCAACCCGGTCGGCCTCGCCGAGGAGCTGGTCGGCACGCCCTTCGAGCTGATCGACGACGACGGCGCCCCGCGCAGCGGCCGCGAGATCGCGATGTGGAACCCGCCGCTGATCGACAAGGCGACGGGGACGCGGCGCTCGCCGCTGGGCGAGGCCGCGGACCTGCTCGCCGAGCTGGTCAGCCACGGCGTGCGCACGATCTGCTTCCTCAAGAGCCGGCGCGGGATCGAGCTGATCCAGCGCTTCACCCGCGAATCGCTGGAGGCGCGCGGCAAGCCGGAGCTGGCGGCGCGGATCGCGCCATACCGCGGCGGCTACACGCCGCAGCAGCGGCGCGAGATCGAGCAGCGGCTCACCAGCGGCGAGCTGCTCGCGGTCGTGGCCACCGACGCGCTCGAGCTCGGCATCGACATCGGCGAGCTCGACGCGGCGATCTGCGTCACCTTCCCCGGCACCGTCGCCAGCCTGCGCCAGATGTGGGGCCGGGCCGGGCGTCGCCGCCGCGGCCTCGCCGTCTACGTCGCCGGCCAGGACGCGCTCGACCAGTTCTTCTGCCGCCACCCCGAGGAGTTCATCGGGAGGCCAGTGGAGGCGGCGATCCTCGACCATGAGAACGAGCAGATCGCCTCGCGGCACATGGTTGCGGCGGCCTACGAGCTGCCGCTGAGCGAGGGCGACGCCGAGGTCTACGGGCCCGGCTGGCGCGAGCGTGCCGAGCGGCTGGTCTCGGCCGGTGAGCTGCGCGAAGCCGGGGGACGGGTGATGCCGCGCAGCAGCGAGTTCGTCGCCGCCAAGGTGCCGCTGCGCTCGGCCTCGACCGACTCGGTCGCTGTGATCGAGCGCGAATCGGGCGAGATGCTCGGTCTGGTCGAGGCCGAGCGCGCCTTCACCACGATCCACCCCGGCGCGATCTACCTCCACCTCGGCCGCTCCTACGAGGTCGAGCAGCTCGACATCCGCGGGCGGCGGGCGATCGTCTCCCGCTTCGACGGCGACTGGTACACGCGGCCGAAGAAGGAGACCGAGATCTACATCGAGCGGGTGCGCGAGCAGCGCTCGACCAGCGGGGTGGAGCTGCACTTCGGTGAGGTGTCGGTGACCGAGCAGGTGATCGCCTACCAGCGGGTCTCGATCGCCGAGCAGGAGCCCTTCGACATCGTCGCGCTGGAGCTGCCCGAGCAGCAGTTCGCCACCCAGGCGCTCTGGTACGTGCTGCCGGAGCGGCTCAGCGGGGCGCTGCCGACTGAGGTCCTGCTCGGCTCCCTGCACGCGACCGAGCACGGCCAGATCGCCGTGCTGCCGCTGATCGCGATGTGCGACCGCTGGGACATCGGCGGCCTCTCGACCAACGTCCACTTCCAGACCGGCCGCTCGACCATCTTCATCTATGACGGCCACCCCGGCGGGGTCGGGATCACCCTGCGCGGCTACGAGCAGTTCGAGCGCCTGCTCGGCGACGCCGAACGGCTGATCGCCGAGTGTCCCTGCGAGAGCGGCTGCCCGTCGTGCGTCCAGAGTCCCAAGTGCGGCAACCTCAACGAACCTCTCCATAAGAGCGGCGCGCTGGAGCTGATGAGGCAGATGAGGGCGGTGCAGTGAGTGAAGAGGGTGGGCCTCCGCGTCACGAACAGCATGGAGGTTCCGCGGAGGCCCACCCTCTTCACTCCAAGCGCGCGCGTCAGGTGGCCGTCATCGGGTCGAGTGGCGCTGAGCTTGGGCCGGAGCTTGGGCGGCTCGCCGAGGAGGTAGGCCGGCGACTGGCGGAAGCTGGGGTGACCTTGGTTTGCGGGGGTATGGGCGGAGTGATGGAGGCGGCCTGTCGGGGGGCGAGCGAGGCGGGTGGCGAGGCGATTGGGATCGTGCCTGGTCACGAGGTGGATGAGGCGAATCCGTTTTGCGCTCACGTCGTCGCTACCGGCATCGGGCATGCGCGGAACCTGGCGGTTGTCTCTTCGGGCCGGGCGGTGATTGCGATTGGGGGCGAGTGGGGGACGCTTTCGGAGATCGCTTTCGCACGGGCGATTGGGCGCACCGTGGTTGCCCTGCGCAGTTGGACGCTGAGCGGGCAGGAGCAGATGGTGAACGCGCCGGGGGTGGTGCTCGCCGATTCGGCTGCTGAGGCGGTCGAGATGGCGCTCGCGGCGCTCTAGCGGCGGGCCCCAAAGGCCGCGGCTACTCTCGCTCGCATCAAAACCTGATCGGTTTTGATGCCTATAGGGGTGTCAATCGATCAGAAAAGCCGAAGACGCAAGCAACCCTCACGGCCAGAGCTGGCGCAAAGCGAGTATCGCGAAGGCATGGGACCAGCCCAGCGGCGTGGTCGAAGCGGGGGCGCCAGTGCGAGCATCAACCCGCTCGGGCAGTAGGCCGGTTGGCGTCGCGTCACGGCGCAGCTCGGCCATTAGGTGAAGGGCAGCGGCACGCTCGCCCAGCGCGGCGAGGCTCCAAGCGGTCCAGGCCGTAGGTGCGGTCCAGGGGTCGTCCCCGCCGCCCCAATCCTGCGAGGGGACGATGCCGAAGCGCCCGCTCTTGGCGGCGATGCGCAGTAGGGTGCGGCGAGCTTGGGGGAAAACCCGTGGCTGCGAGAAGGGCCGCACCACCCAGGCGGCCGCTGAGTCGATCCCCGACCCAGGATCGCTTGCGCGCCGCGACAGCGTTCCGTCGGGAGTGGCGAAGAGCTTGCGGAGCTCCCCCGCGTCGCCCTCGCGATCTGCCGCATTGCCTTGCCCCGAGCCACTCGTGCGTCTAATCGCGGTCGAGGCGATCGCGTTGCCGATGTAATCGCCGGCCTCACCCTCCTGGTAGTCGGCACGGTTTTCCCAGGGCAGCGACGGAAGTCGAGCGCGGAGGCCCGCGGCACGCGCCGCCACTCCGACCCAGCCCGCCGCGTCGCCCTGGGCCGCGCGACCGTCGACGGGCGAGCCGTCGGGGTGGAAGCGCGCCGCTGCGGTCAGGTCGAGGTCGAGCAGGGAGTGGACGATGCGCCTCGCCTCGCCGCGGTAGCCCGCCGCCGCGAAGGCGATCGCCGCGGTGCTCGCGTCCCGCGGCCAGACGTAGGCCCAGCCTTCCCGCGCTCCGGCGATGACCGCGCCGTTGGGGTCGGTGAGCCCGTGCAGAACAAGCAGCGACCGCCGATACATCCGCCGCGCCCAGGTCGGCGCACCCGCCCCGAGTGGCCGCGCCTTCGTCAGCCAATGCGGGCGAGCTTGGATCGCGCCCGGCTCCCCGAGCGAACGCACGCTGACCTCGCGCGCGGTCCCGTAGCGGTTGACCGTGCGCAGCTCGTTGCTCTCGAGCAGATAGTGGTGCCGCACCGAATCGGCGTGCGAGCCTCCGGAAACGAGGATCACGCCGACGGCGAGCAACCCCACCAGCGCCAGCGCGGTTCGCATACTGTGCGAGCGTGACAGACGGGGAGCATCGCGGCTGGCCGGTGGTTGCCGCCTTCTCCGCGGTCTGCGCCGGCACGCAGCTGCTCTGGCTCACCTACGCGCCGATCGACACCGGCAGCGCGCACTACTACGGGGTCTCCTCAGGGGCGATCGGCTGGCTCGCCAACATATTTCCCCTGCTCTACGTCGTCCTGGCGATCCCCGCCGGCCGGCTGTTGGACAGTCACTTCAGGCCGGTGCTGGCCGGGGCCGGGGCTCTGATGGCCGCCGGTGGGCTGGTTCGCCTCGGTGGTCAGGCCTTTGCCTGGGCGATGGCCGGGCAGCTGATGATCGCCGTCGCCCAGCCGTTCGTGCTCAGCGCGATGGGCAAGCTCGCGGGCGAGTACCTGCCGGTCGAGCAGCGCCCGGCCGGCATCGCCGTCGCCTCCACCGCCAGCTTCGCCGGCATGCTTTTCGCCCTCATCCTCGGCCCGGCCGTCGGCGGCCACGGCCACGTCGAAAGGCTGCTCTTGGTCGAGGCGGCGCTGGGAGTGCCCGCCGCCCTCGCGCTCGCCTGGGCCCTGCGCCGACCCGGCCCGGCTGGAGACGACGAGGAGAGCGCGGCGATCGAGGGTGGGGTGGTGAGAAGGCTCTGGGCCCTGCCGCAGATGCGGACGATGTGCGGGCTGGTCTTCGTCGGTTTCGGCGTCTTCGTCGCCCTGACCACCTGGCTGCAGACGCTGCTGCACCCCGATGGCGTCTCCGAACAGGCGGCCGGGGCGCTGCTGGTCGGGATGCTGATCGCCGGCATGATCGGCAGCGCAGCGCTGCCACCGCTGCTCGCCCGTCGCGACGCCGAGCCGACCTTCATGCGCACCGCGATCTTTGTCAGCGCCGCCGGCTGCGTTGCCCTCGCGGCGATCGACGCGATGGGCGCCCGCGCCGTCGTGCTCGCGGCGATGGGCTTCGTGCTGCTGCCGGCGCTGCCGGTGATCATCTCCCTGGCCGAGCGCTTGGCGGGCCGCGCCGCCGGCACCGCCGGCGCGATCGTCTGGATGGCGGGCAACCTCGGCGGCTTGGTCGTCGCCCTGACCGTTCAAGCCTTGGTGCACCACCAGACCGCCGCCTTCGTGGTGATGGCGGTCGTGATGCTGGCCGGCCTGCCCTTCGCCATCCGCTTCCCGTCGACCGCGAGCCTCCGTACCGCTCCCACGGGGCGCTGAAGCGCCGCTGGCACCTCCGCCGATACCATCCTCAACGTCTGGCGAGGTAGCTCAGTTGGTAGAGCACACGACTGAAAATCGTGGTGTCGTGGGTTCGATTCCCACCCTCGCCATAGATGCGCCTGTCAACTGGCAAGGCTCACTGCTCCATAATCTTGGACCGTGAGGCTGCTGGGGGTCGATCTCGCCTGGCAGGACGGTTCGGAGGGGAAGCTCGCGAATGAGACTGGGGTCCTCGCGCTTGAGCCATCGGGAAAGATCGTCGCGGCGGGATGGACGGTCGGGATCGAGGAGACCTTCGAGTGGATCTCCGAGTGGGCGAGCGAGGAGACGATCGCCTTCATTGATGCCCCCTTGGTCGTGTCCAATCCGCCGGGTACCCAGCGGCCCTGCGAGCGTGACGTCGGGCGTCGCTATATGCATCCCTGGAAGGTCGCGGCTAACTCCAGCAACGTGGCGACGAGCGGACTTGGCGGCGTCCTCCTGCGGGAACGACTCGAAACGGTGGGGTGGAAGTACGAGGACGGCTTGAGCGCGAAAGGCGCGAGGGGGAGGTCAGTCTCGGAGTGTTACCCGTACACGACCATCATCGGCGTGCCTGAGCTGGGCTATGACGTTCGCCCCCTCTACAAGCGCAAGCCGAAAAAGATCGCGACGGCCGACTGGCGACGGATCAGGGCTACCGAATGCGACGAGCTGATCGGTCGCTTCGCGGGTCTCTCGCGCTTCGACCCGCCGATCGATCTTCGCTCCCATGAGGTCACGAAAAAGCTACTGCTCGAGCCTTCACCGCTCGAGGACCGCCCATACAAGAGCCGAGAGGATCTCCTCGACGCCGCGATCAGCGCCTGGACCGCGGCCTACTGGTGGCGCTACGGCGCGAGCCGCTGCGCGATCCTTGGCGCAGAGGAGCCACCCGATGAGGATGGTCGGCGCGCAACGATCATCGCGCCCTGGAGAGAGCCGGAGACCGCGAATTGACTGCGTCACAGTTCAGGCCGGTGGGCTGGGTCGAGTCGTCGCTGACGGATCCGGCCGAAGCGCCGAAGCAGGGCAACGAGGGGGCGCCGGAGGCTTGGCTGGTCTTCGAGGCGGAGTTTCGCGATGCGCTGCTTGGGATCGAGGTGGGCGACGAGGTGATCGTGCTCACCTGGCTCGATCGGGGGCGGCGGGATGTGTTGCAGACGCGGCCGCGGGACGATCCGGCTAATCCGATTCGGGGGGTCTTCAGTACCCGGTCGCCGGATCGGCCCAATCCGATTGGGCTGCATCCGGTCGAGGTCGTTGAGGTCGCTGGACCGCGGCTGCGGGTGACGAACCTGGAGGCGCTGGACAAGACGCCGATCCTCGACCTCAAGCCGGTGATCTGATGCGCAAGAAGATCGAAGCTCTCCTCTACGGGAGTCGATGGCGAGCTGATGAGCGCGCGTGGCGAGTTTGGCAGCGCCTCGCGCCTCTGGTGCCGGCTAACTTCGCCGACCTCGATTCTGGACAGCTGCTCGTCGGGCGGGTGCAGCAGATTTACCAGAAGGCCCACCGAGGCACCAAGGCGATGGTTCACTTCGGCAGTGTCGTTGGCTTTCAGGACACTTGGTGGGAGGGGATGCGACCGCCGGTCAACCAGTGGGTGGTAGTCCGAACCCATCTCTGGTTTCCCCCGGGTACCCACTCCGAACAGCATGTTGTTTGGATCGACGAATGGGAGAGCAGGGCTCCGGGCGACACTTACATAAGGGCAGTCAGGCACGAACGAAGACTTGAGAAGGAAGGGTTGAGCGTGTCTCCCCAGGTCAGCCAAAGCGATCAGGGCGAAGCCGTGGCTTGGGATCCAGCCCGAGACATTCTTCGCAGCAAGGCCCTATGGAGGCACGACGCTTTCGCCGCGGCTGCCGACATGGACGAGGTGATGTCTTCCGCCCTCGATGTCGCCGCTGAGATGAACGCGAAGACGTACGGTCCTTCAGAGGTCGGTGGCGGTCGGCTACTGACTATATGGCCGCCCGGTCAGGCGCCGACCTTCGTCTCTCTCACTGCGACGCAGGTGTCCACTGAAACAGTGTGGGTCGGCGTCTCTGCGCAAAGTCTCGCGAGCCCGTCGCTCGACATTGCGAATGAGGTGCAAGCGGCCCTTGAATCACGGCTGGGCAAGCTGGGCGCCGAGGTTAGACCGGCGCCGCGAGAAATCGACTACGACCGGGAGGCAACCCGCCGACTCGAAGCTGAAATTCAGGAGCTGCTCGAGGCCATGGCGTCCGGTGCCAGCTCGTGGGACCACGCCGCGAGCTCCATTTACGAGCGCGAGTTGCTGCTCCAGCATCTGACTGGTCTCGGTGTCTGAGCTAAATGGCGACGCCGCCGAAGTGGCGTTGCAGGCGCTTGTGGCGGTGGCGGAAGAACCAGCCGAACAGGGGGCGGAGGGGCGCGCCGGGTAGACCGAAGCGGGGCTGCCAGCTGACGCGGTCGGTGACCGTGCAGCCGCCCTCGGCTGGCTCGATCGTGCGCTCGTGTTCCCAGACGCTCTGGCTCAGCATCTTCGAGCGCTCGAGGAAGCCGCGGCCGGGTCGAGGCGGACGAGGCAGACCTCGTCGTAGTCGATTGGCAAGAGGCCGAAGAGGAGGATCCAGCTGCGGCCGATCGGCACTCCGATCTCGACGGTTTCGGGATTTATCTCCCCAACGCCCGGCGGCAGCGTCATCCGCAGGTAGGGCCGCATCTCGTCGTTGATCCCCTCCGGGGTGATCACCCGATCCCAGACCGCGTTGGGTGAGGCGTCGAGTCGCGATGAGACGGAGATCTCGGCCGAACGCGGGCCTGGTGGGTTCACTCCGCGACCCTAGTGGTTAAGGTCGGATCGATGAGGACGGCGGTGATCACCGGGGCTTCGAGCGGCATCGGCGCCGCCACGGCGCGGGCGCTGGCGGACGAGGGGTACCGGACGATCCTCGGCGCCCGCCGCATCGATCGCCTGCGGGAGCTGGCGGCTGAGATCGGTGGCGAGGCGATTGCGCTCGACGTCACCGACCTCACCTCGATCTCCGACTTCGCCGCCGCCGTCGACCAGTGCGACGTGCTCGTCAACAACGCCGGCGGCGCGCTTGGGCTCGACCCGCTCGCCGAGGCCGATGACGAGAAGTGGCTGACCATGTACGAATCGAACGTGCTGGGGACGATGCGGATGACGCGGGCGTTGCTGCCGAAGCTGATCGAGTCGGGGGACGGCCCTATCGTCGGCATCACCAGCATCGCCGCGATCGAGCCCTACAAGGGCGGCGCCGGCTACAACGCCGCCAAGCACGCTCAGCGGGCGATGCTGCGGGTGCTGCGACAGGAGCTGCTGGGCCAGCCGGTGCGGGTGACCGAGGTCGCGCCCGGCATGGTTGAGACCGAGTTCTCGCTGGTCCGCTTCGACGGCGACGAGGAGGCGGCGAAACGCGTCTATGCGGGAATGCGGCCGCTGACCGCCGCCGACGTCGCCGAGTGCATCCGTTGGGCCCTGGCCCAGCCGCCGCACGTCAACGTCGACGAGATCATCGTCCGCCCGCGTGACCAGGCGACCGCCACCGACGTGCACCGCCGCCAGTAGTCCCTCTGGTTCGGTTTTCCGCCAGCAAAATCGACGGCCGTCCCCCCTGGGACGTTCGCCCCTTCACAGCGAGCCTTACGGGACAACTGCAAGCGAAGTACGGTTATCCGCCAGCCGGGGGAGGGGCGAGGTAGCCGTCGGGCTCCTCGACCACCGTGTTGACCAGCTCGCCAACCCGCTCGATCTCGACCCGCACCGTCTGGCCGACGTGGAGCAGGTTCTCGCGCACCGGTTTGCGGCCGAGGCCGACGCCGGCCGGGGTGCCGGTGGCGATCACGTCGCCGGGCTCGAGCGTGAACGCTTCGCTCAGGTGGGAGACCTGCTGAAAGCAGTCGAAGACCATCTCGGCCGTGCTGGCGTCCTGGCGCGGCTCGTCATCGACGAAGCAGCGCACGCGCAGGTCCTGCGGGTCGCCGACCTCATCCGGCGTCACCAGCCAGGGGCCGAGCGGGCCGTGGGTGTCGAAGGACTTGCCGATCGTCATCGTTTTCGCCTGCCCCTGCCAGTCGCGGACGCTGACGTCATTGGCGCAGGTGTAGCCGGCGATCACCTCGTGGGCGCGCTCGACCGGCACGTGGCGGCAGCGCTCCCCGATCACCAGCGCCAGCTCCGCCTCATAGTCGAGGAAGGTCGAGACCTTCGGCATGTGCACGCCGGCGCCGGGCCCGACCACGCAGCTGACCTGCTTGTTGAAGAAGGTCGGCACCTCGGGCGGCTCCATGCCCATCTCGGCGATGTGGTCGGCGTAATTGAGCGCGATCGCCAGGTACTTGCGTGGGACCGCGGGGGCCAGCAGCTCGACCCCGGCGAGGGGCAGGCGCCCCGCCCCGCTCGCTGCTTTCTCGATGCCATCGCGGCCGACCTCGGCGAGCGCGGTTGCGGGTTCGGCCGGGAGGCCCGAGGCGGAGAGATCGATGATCTCGTCGCCCTCGACCACGCCCAGCGCCGGCGTTCCGGATTGCGCTTGCAAGCGGCAGAGCTTCATCGCGGAGACCCTTTCAGATCCGCACCGGGCGGGAGCAGGTTGGTCTCACCCCGAAGGGGCGGGAGGGTTCGTCTCACAGCGAAGGGGGTAGCGGTGCCCATGCCTTCGATCCGAACGCTGCTCCCACTTGCCCTGACCGCCTTGCTGCTCGCCGCGGCCGGCTGCGGCTCCGACGACAGCACGACCAGCGACGAGGCCACCACCGAGGAAGGCGGCGCCACCACGACGCAACCTTCGCCCGGCAAGGGAAATGCGCCCCCCGGTGGGGTGAGTGCTCCGAGCGGCGATGCCCGACGCTCCGAAAAGGTCTCGATCGCCGAATTCGCCTACGACCCGGATCCGGTCGTGGTCGAGGAAGGCGGCAAGGTGATCTGGGTCAACCGCGACTCGGCGCCTCACACGGCGACCGCCGACGACGGCTCCTTCGACACCGGCACGATCGAGACCGACAAGCTCGAGTCCGAAAGCTTCAAGCAGCCCGGGACTTATGCCTACCACTGTGAGATCCACCCCGACATGCACGGGACGGTCGAAGTGGTGGCAGGCTAGTCACCGGCCCGCTCGCCGTCGACAACCGCGAGCGCGCGCTTTGCGGCGCTTGCGCGCATGTCTGTGACAGGCCCTCCGCTTCTTTGCCGGTGCGGCGCTCGTCGTTTCCGCCGGGGCGGCGGCAACCGGCGCAGGTGCGACGACGTTGCAGGGAGGCACCTGGGCTGAGGGGTCGCTCGGGCACTGGTCCTGGCTCTCGTCTCCATAGCCGTCGTGGTCGGCGTCCGGCTCGACCTTGGCGACGACCGGAATCAGCTCTTCGTTGCTGGCGGCGTATTGGCCCGCGACCGTGCCGGGGCGGGGTCGGTGCCGGGCGTGAGGACGGAGACCGTGTTGGCGATCAATCCCGAGGTGAAGGAGATGCAGCTCGTCCCTTTCGCCAGCAGGCCGATCACGTCTCCGCCCTGGACCGGGATCCGCACGCCGGAGAAGCTGGGGTTGCTGTTCGCGGCCACCGGGCGCGGTCCGTCCATGGGGGGCGCCCGCCGACCTCGCTTCGGTTTTCCGCCGCCCGCGCCTACTCGGAGAGCTCGTCGACCAGCCCAGTGACGCGACGCTCGATCTCGTCGCGGATCGCGCGGACCTCCTCCAGCGGGCGCCCCTTCGGGTCATCCAGCTCCCAGTCGATGTAGCGGACGCCGGGTACGTATGGGCACTCGTCGCCGCAGCCCATCGTCACGACGACGTCGGCCCACTCGGCGTCGGCCTCGCTCAACTCGTGGGGGATGCGGCTCGCCAAATCGATTCCCAGCTCCCGCATCGCCTCGACCACCTCGGGGTGGACGCGCTCGGCCGGCGTCGTGCCCGCTGAGCGAGCCTCATGCGCGCCGGCCGCAACGCGCTTGAACAGCGCCTCGCTCATCTGCGAGCGGCCGGCGTTATGCAGGCAGACGAAGAGGACGCGCGTCATCGGGCGGCCGGTTGCGCTCCGCGGACCAATTGGTAGGCGAGGGCGCCGAGCGCCGCGCCGGCGATGGGCCCGACGAAGTAGATCCAGAGGTCGCGCAGCTCGCCGGAGACCAGCGCCGGGCCGAACGAGCGCGCCGGGTTCATCGAGGCGCCCGTGATTGGGCCGCCGAAGAGGGCGTCGAGCCCAACCGCCCCGCCGATTGCGATCGCCGCTCCCGCTCCGACCGCCCTCGTGTCGGTGGCGACGGCCATGATCGTGAACATCAACAGGGCAGTGAGCATGGCCTCGTAGAGGAGGGCGCTGCCGTCTCCGACAGAGGGCAGGGTGGTGCCGAGGTCCGCCGGCCGGCTCGGCCAAACGGCCCAGAGGAGCAGCGCGGCCGCGCTCGCGCCGAGTATCTGCGCGACCACGTAGGCGATTGCCTCGCGCCGTGGAAAGTGTCGCGTGAGGGTGAAGGCGAGGGTGACGGCGGGGTTGAGGTGGGCGCCGGAGAGGTGGCCGGTGGCGTAGACCATCGCCATGATCACGAGGCCGAAGACGAGCGCGACGCCGACGGCGCCGAGCGAGCCGGCGTGGACCGAGTTGGTGACGATCGCTCCGCAGCCGGCAAAGACGAGGGCGAAGGCGCCCAGGCTCTCGGCCGCTGCACGGCGCGCGAGATCAGGACGGTCGTTCAAATCGAAAAGACCTCGCGCACGGACTCGAGCGCACCCGGGACCAGGCTGAAGTAGCTGTAGGTGCCGCGCGTCTCACGCGCGATCACCCCCGCCTCGAGGAGCAGCCTGAGGTGGTGGCTGACCGTGCCCTGGGAGAGACCGAGAAGTGGCTGGATCTCGCAGACGCATACCGCCTCACCATCCGCTCGCAGCAGCAAATTGACGATTCGCAGCCGATGTCGATCGGCCAGCGCCTTGAGCACCGCCTCGAGCCCTGCCGCGCGCTCCTCGCTCAGCGAAGAGCCCGCCAGCGGGGTGCAGCAGGAGATCACCGGGAGCTCGGTAGCAGGCACGGTGGCAACCTATCAATTCATTGACGAACTTCAATGAATCTTTCAGCGTTTCTTCCCCAGGGGCGCCGCACCGCACCGCCGTTAAAATTTGCTGCACGAGCGATGGGGCTCGCTCTTTAGAACCGCGGTTTGGCCCGCTGACGGTCCCTCTCAGTCCACCGACGCTGATAGGAGACCGCCGTGCGCATCAACCGAGTCGACCTTCGCCGCCTTGCCGCGATCTACGTGGGCGGGGTGATCGGCGCGCTCGTCCGCGTCGGCCTCGCGCAGGCGACGCCGCACGGGCCGGGTGGCTGGCCGTGGGGGACGTTCACGGTCAACATGGTCGGCGCGCTCGCCCTCGGCTATTTCTTCGCTCGGCTCGGCGACCACCCCGAGGACAGCCTCGCCCACCCGTTCCTGACCACGGGAATCTGCGGCACGCTGACGACCTTTTCGACCCTGCAGCTGGAGCTGTTCGAAATGGTCGACCACGGGCGCTTGGGGCTTGCGGCGCTCTACCTCGGCGTCTCCCTCGCGCTTGGCTTTCTCTGCCTGCGGATCGGGATTGCCCTGGAGCGGTCCCCGGAGCCGACCTCGTGAGCGCCGCCGGCTGGGCCGCCGTCGCGCTGCTCGGGGGGACCGCCGCGGCCGCGCGCTTCCTGATCGACTCGGCCTTCGCCTCGCGCACCGACCATCCCTTCCCGATCGGCGTGCTGGCGATCAATCTCGCCGGCGCCCTCGCGCTCGGCCTGGTCGCCGGCTTTGCGCTCGAAGGCGAGGCGCTGATCGTCGTCGCCGGCGGCGGCATCGGTTCCTTCACCACTTTCTCCACCTGGATGCTTGATTCGCACCGCCTCGCCGACGCCGGCCACGCCCACCTCGTCTGGCTCAACCTCGGCTTCTCGCTGATCGCCGGTTTCGCCGCCGTCGCCTTCGGCCACTGGCTCGGCGGGGTGCTTTAGCCCCAGGCAAATGCCCTGCAAAACGCGGGGAAGAATGATCGTCCGCGCCCCCCTCTACCTTGGGTCGGGATGAGTCAGGAAGCCTTCATCGATCCACCCGAGCAGGCCCTTTTCAGCGAACCGGAGGCGGCGCCCGTAATCGAGCCGGAGCTTGCCCCGGCGGTCGAATCGAGTCCGCCGCCGGTCGAGCCAATGGCGGTGCGAGTGCCGCTCGGCGAGCTCGAGGACGGGCAGCGGGTGAGCGGGGTCTACGCGGTCCGCGAGCGCGAGCTGCGCCGCAAGCGCAACGGCGAGCCCTGGCTGCGGCTGCGGCTCGGCGACGCCAGCGGCAACTGCGAGGCGGTTGCCTGGGAGGAGGCGGAGGAGCTCTACGCGCTCGCCGCGGTGGGGGCTCCCGTCCACGTCAAGGGTCTCTTCGAAATGAGCGAGCGCTGGGGGGCAAAGATCAAGCTCGGCGGTTTGCGCGAGGCGGGCGAGGAGGACTACCGGCCCGAGGACCTCGCGGTGGAGTCCGAGGTCTCGCTCGAGCTGATGGAGAGCGGCCTGCGCGAGTTGCTGGGGACGGTGCAGAACCGCCAGCTGCGCTACCTGCTCGATCGCTTCTTCGGCGAGGACTCGGCGCTCTGGCCGCGCTTCCGCGACGCGCCGGCGGCGAAGACCTACCACCAGGCCTACCGCCACGGCCTGCTCGAGCACACGGTCTCGGTTGCCCAGGCGGTCAGCGCCGCCTCCGCCTATTTCCCCGGCATCGACCGCGACGTCGCCGTCACCGGCGCGCTGCTGCACGACATCGGCAAGACCGAGGCCTACAACGACGACCCGCTGGCGATCGACCTCACCGACGCCGGTCGCCTCCAGGGCGAGATCCCGCTCGGCTACTACAAGGTGCGCCGTGAGATCGAGGACATCCCCGGCTTCGACCCCGCCCTCGCCCAAGCCGTCCTCCACATCATCCTCGCCCACCACGGTTCGCTCGAACACGGCTCGCCGGTCGTCCCCGCCACACGCGAGGCCGTCCTCGTCCACATGATCGACAATCTCGGCGGCCGCCTCGGCAGCTTCGATCGCCTCGAGCGCCAGCTACCCGCGGGCGAGTCCTGGTCGGGCTTCGACCGCGCTCTCTCCGGCTCCGCTTACTTCGGCAACCGCGCCGCCGCCTGACGCGATGCTGACGCGCCACCGGTCGGTTGTGGTCCTCGGCTGCGCGATCGTCGCCTCGGCGATCCTGCTGCTCTACCTGAGCCGCGGGCTGACACCGCTGGTGGACGAGTGGGGCTACGTCTACGCCTACCGGTCATGGTCGCTGGAAACACTGCTGACGCCCCACAACGGCACCTGATGGCGCTCTCGATCCTGCTCTACAAGTCGATGTTCTCCGTCTTTGGGCTCGAATCCCAGCTGCCCTACCAGCTGCTTAACTACGCCCTGTCCGGGCTGGTCGCGGCGCTGCTGTTCGCCCTCGCCGTGCCCACTGGCGCTCCGCCGCCGCGGAGGCGCGGGAGCTGTGTTTCGCTTGTGCCGAGGGGCGCCGCCGCGGCGGCGGAAGCGCTGATCGAATTCGACAGCGGCGGCGTCGCCTACGACTCGGCCAAACCGGTGGAAGTCGCGATTGGACGCTTCTCTGACCTGCCCTCCGCCTCGCTGCCGGCGCGGGCGGGCGCGACCCGGATCGAGGTGCCTCCCACGGATGGCCCAACTCCGTGGAAGATCGGGATCAAGGCGACGGCTCCGACCCTGGTCTGCCCCGCAGCCGCCTGACCGCGACCGTAGACTGCGGCCCGCAATGGCGTCGCCGAGCTCTCAAGGGCCAGATCCACGCCCTGCCGTAAACCCGATCGCCTGGCTCGAAAAGCGCCTCACCGGGTTCAACGCGTGGGCCCAGCGCGTCGGCGCGGAGCGGCTGGCCTATGCGGTGCTCGGCGTCGCCTTCGCCCTCGTCGCCGTCCTCATCCTGGCCTGGACCAAGGGGAACACGTTCATCAACGACGAGTGGAGCTACCTCGTCGTCTTCCGCGGCTGGAACCCGGAAACGCTTCTCCATCCCCAGAACGGGCACCTGATCGCCTTCCCGCTGGTGATCTACAAGATCCTCTTTGGCACGGTGGGCGCCGACTCCCACGTCCCGTACCAAGTCGTGACGATCGTCCTGCACCTGATCGTGGCATCCCTTTTCTTCGCCTTGATCCGGCGCCGGGTGCCGCTCGCAGTCGCGGTCGGTCTCACCCTGCTCGTGATCTTCTTCGGCGCCGGCTGGGACACGCTGATGGGCGCTTACGAGATTCCCAACCTCTCCGGGATGGCCGCCGGCCTGGGCATGCTGCTGGCGCTCCAGCGCCGCACTCGGGGCGGCGATATCGCCGCCTGTGTCCTGCTCGCGCTTTGTCTCGGCTCCTTCAGCGTCGGCATCGCCTTCGCCCTGGGAGCGCTGATCTCGCTGCTGCTGGGCGGCCGAGCCGAACGGCGCCGCCTCTGGGTCGTGCTGATCCCCGGCCTGGCCTACGTCGCCTGGTTCATCTGGGCGCGCAAATTCGGCCAGGGCGAAATCACCATCGAGTCGGTCAGCAGCGTCTTCTCCGGAGCCGCCGACCAGGTGGCGGCGATCGTCGCCGCGGTCACCGGGCTCTTCCGGGTCCCCGGCAGCGTTGGCCTGCCGGTGGCGGTCGAACCGCGCTCCGATTGGGGCTACCCGCTGACGATCGTCCTGGTCGGCCTCCTCGTCTTCCACGTTCGCCGGGCGCCGCGCTCGATCTATTTCTGGACCCTCGTCGCGACCGTCGTCCTTTACCTCGCCCTGGTTGCCTTCGGCCTCAGTCCCGCGCGGGCGCCGTCGGCCAGCCGCTACCTCTACATGGGCAGCATCATCTGCCTGCTGCTGATCGCCGAGCTGTTTCGCGAGGTTAGGTGGACGACCGTGCTCGGCCTCCTCGCCACAATCGTGCTCGCCCTCTCCCTGCTGGCGAACGCCTCCACTCTGAGAGCGGGAGCGCGGGTCTTCCAGGTCGAGGGGGAAACCAACCGCGCCACCCTCGGCGCGCTCGAAATCGCTCGCGACGAGGTCAACACCGACCTTCCCGCCGAGGACGCCGAAAAGACCACCCACTCGCATGCGGACATGCTCTTCCCGATCTGGGCCTACTTCGAGCTGACCGAAGAGGAGGGCTCTCCCGCCTACTCGCTCGCGGAAATCGAAACCGCCGGGGGGATCGCGCGGGAAGCGGCCGATCAGGAGCTGATTCGCACCCTCGAAATCGAAGTTACGCCGAGGCTGGTCCCCAAGGTCGATCGCCGCGCCCCGGCGCCGCAGCCGCTCAGCGAAAGCAACGGGCACGTTCGCCCGCGCGGCGCCTGCGTCGTGCTTTCGCCCGAAAAAGGACGCACGGCGAATTTTCAGCTGGCGCTTCCCCGGGGGGGATTCAGCTACTTGACGAGTCCCGGGACGAAGGTCGCGATCAAGCTGGCTCGCTTCGCCGATGCCCCCGGCAACGAGCTCGCGCCGGTCACGGGTTCCGGTGAAGTCGCGATTCCGACCGATTCAGCGCCCAATCCGTGGCGAGCGGAACTGACCACCGAAGCCAAAGTCCTCGCCTGCCCCCGCTGACCGCGGCCTGACTCGCTGCTCAGAAACGCTGCGTGCAGGCTTCGATCCGGTGGACGTTGCCGTCCGCCCGCTGCACGCAGTGAACCAGTCGCTTGCGCTGGGCTCCGGGGCTGCTGCTCTGGAACGAGTGGCGCACCTCGCGCTTGATTTCCCTGCTGACCCCCTCGAGAGAGTCGCCGACCTTGTCCAAGCCGGTCGAGTGGATCACGTCCGTGGTCGTGTCCAGAACCGGCTTGACGATGAAGAGATAGACCAGAAAGAGGACCCCAGCGGTCACCGCCAGCCGGATAATGCCCGAAGTTACGTTGCCGAAGAGGTTGCGCAGCAGGTCCACGAGACGGCCGCACACTATCCTGCGGGCCGTGGCGAAGGACACCGAGAAGCTGATCCGACAGCTCTCGCTGATCTCGTTCCTGATGGCTCAGGGGAGGCCGGTATCGGCGCTCGAGATCAAGCGCGAGGTCGAGGGCTACAGCGACATGAACGACGACGCGTTCGCGCGGCGCTTCTACGCGGACCGAGCCGAGCTCGAGAGCCTCGGGATCGAGCTCGGGGTGGAGAAGCCCGGCGAGGGCTTTTTCGAGGCCGAGCTCTACTCGCTGCCGCCGGAGAACTTCTACCTCGAATCGATCAAGTTCGAGGACGACGAGCTGGCGGCGATGAGCACGGCGCTGATGCTGCTCTCCGAAGGGGAATTCGCCTATGCCGAGCCGCTGCGCCTCGCCCTGCAGCAGGTCGCCTGGGGGCACCCCAACCCGCTCAAGGAGGGCGAGCACGCGCCGGTCGAGATGGCGATGACCGCCTCGGCCGGGGGCCGCGAGCTCTCCCAGCGCCTCTCCAAGATCGAGACCGCGATCTCACGCCGTAAGACGGTCGAGTTCACCTACTACACGATGGAGCGCGACGAGACCGAGAAGCGCAAGGTTGACCCCTACCACCTGGTTTTCCGCGGCGGCCAGTTCTATTTGATCGGCCACGCCCACGAGCGCGACGCGGTGCGCGTCTTCCGGCTCTCGCGGATCCAGGGGAAGGTCGGCTACGCCTCAAAGGCCGAGCACGACTTCTCGCCGCCCGAGGATTTCGACCGCCGTGACTACGGTCAGCGCGCCGACTGGCAGCTGGGCGAGACCCGGGGCCGGGCCAAGATCTTCGTCCGCGACCGCATCGCCTGGATGATCGAGCGCGACTTCGGCGCCTACGGCGATCTGCGCCCGGCAAAGAAAGCCGACGGCGCTCCCGGCAAAGGCTCGGTATTCGAGACCGACTACGCCTCGACCCGCGAGCTGATCGCCTGGGTGCTGCGCTGGCGCCAGAACGCCGAGGTGCTCGCGCCCGATGAGCTGCGCGAGGAAGCGCAGAGCCGGCTCAGCCTCCTGCACGAGCGCCATCGCAACGGCTTCGAGTCGGCCGAGATCGTCGATCGGCCGCTGCGCGACGTGCCCAAACGCAGCCGCTCCAATGGCCGCGGTGAAGCGGCGATTCGGCCCGAGCGCTTCGCCCGCCTGGTCACCCTCGCCGGCCTGCTGATCGAATCGGCGAAAGCCGAGGAGCGACTGCGGGTCAGCGAGCTGCGCCAGCGGCTCGAACTGACCGACGAGGAGCTGCGCGAGGACATCGACCTGCTCAACGTCGTCAACTTCGGCGGCGGCACCTACGTCCTGTACGCCGAAATCCAGGGCGACGAGATCGAGGTCGACTCCCAGCCCTACGGCGACAACTTCGCCCGACCCGCCCGCCTGCTGCCGCTCGAGGCCAAGGCCCTGGTCGCGGCGATCGACCTCTTCGGCGATCACCTGCCGCAGGGCGGTCTGCAGAGCGCCCGCACCAAGATCGTCGAGGCGCTCGGCCACGATCCCTCCGAGGAGGGCCTCGAGATCGCCTCGGGCAGCGGCGGCGACGCCGAGGTGGCGCAGCGGGTCAACGAGGCGATCGGCTCCAGCCGGGTGTTGGAGATCCAGTACTACAAGGAGAACGAGGACCAGTTCACCAAACGCGCCGTCGAGCCCTACCGCCTCGAGAACGGCAAAGAGGGCTGGTACGTCGAGTGCTACGACCTGACCAAAGACGGCGTGCGCCACTTCAAGCTCGACCGGATCAAGGAGGCGGTTCTCTCCAAGGACAGCTTCGAGCCGCGGCCCGAGGTCGAGGAGCTGGCCGGGGTCGAGGGCTGGATGACCCACGGCGAGGTGCCGACCGCCCACGTCGCCCGCGTCTGGGTCTCGCCCGAGCGCGCCCGCTGGCTGCGCGAGGAGCGCACCGTGGTCGAGGAGCTGGCCGACGGCGCCGTCGTCGTCGAGCTGCCCTACGCCGGCACCTCTTGGCTGGTCCGCGAGATCCTCCGCGGCGCCGGCGACCTCGTCGTCTTGGAGCCCGAGGACGCCCGCGAAGCCATCGCCAAGGAGATCGGCGGCTAGCGAGACCGTGTCAGCCCGCGATATACGCGGGTAGAGACGGTTTCGTGGATAGGGCAGTGGAGTCAGCGCCGGGACACGCGGAGATTCTGAGGGTCGTGGCGCCGAATCCGGGGCCGATGACGTTGGCGGGGACGAATGCGTATCTCTACGGGGCGGATCCGTGCGTCGTCATTGATCCGGGGCCCGATGACGCTGGGCATCTCGATGCGATTCGGGATGCTGGAGAGGAGCGGGGTGGGATCGGGATCGTCCTGCTCACCCACGGGCATGGGGACCACGCCGATGGGGCGGAGCGGCTCGCCGCCCTGGCGGGCGCGGGCGACTCCCAACCTCCGGTCGTTCGGCCTGGCAATGGGGAGGAGCACGGAGGGTTGCGGGTCGTTGCCACCCCCGGCCATGCCCCCGACCACGTTTGCATGATCACGAGCGACGGGGTCTGCTTCAGCGGCGACCTCGTGCTCGGGGAAGGCTCGACCTTCGTCCCGCCCGACGGCGGCTCCCTCGCCGCTTACATGGACTCGCTGCGCCGCCTGCTGGCCGAGCCGATCGAGCTGATCTGCCCCGGCCACGGGCCCTGGATCACCGACCCGGCGGCGAAGCTGGCCGAGTACGTCGAGCACCGCGAGATGCGCGAGCGCCGCCTGCTCACCGCGCTCGAGCGCGGTGAGCGCTCCCGCAAGGCCCTGCTCGCCGAGGCCTGGAGCGACGTCCCCGAGGGGCTGCGCCCCGCCGCCGAGTTGGTCATGGAAGCCCACCTCGAGAAGCTCGCGGCCGAAGGCCGACTGCCCGAGGGCATTTGACTTCGCCGGGACGACTCCCGGCCACCTGATACATAGATGGGGTGACTCGGAGCAGGGCAGGGAGCGCGGCGCGCGCGGGATTGATCGTCGGGGCAGCCGGCACCGGTGTCGCTGCTGCCGCGACCGCGGCTGCCTGGCACTGGCTCGCTCGCCGGCCCTTGCCGAAGCAGAAGGGGACGATTTCGCTTGCTGGTCTTGAAGGCCCGGTCAGCGTGCATCGCGACCGCTGGGGCGTACCGCACATCGCCGCCGACCAGCCGCGCGACCTCTGGTTTGCCGAGGGCTTTTGCCACGGCCAGGACCGGCTCTGGCAGATGGACTTCTACCGGCGGGTCGTCTCGGGGCGCCTCTCTGAAATGGCCGGGGCCGAGACCCTCCCGGTCGACCGGCTGATGCTGACGCTCGGCATTCGCCGCACGGCCGAGCGCGAGGTGGAGGGCCTCGACCCCGAGCTGCTCGCCTTGCTCGAGCGCTTCTGCGAGGGGGTCAACGCCGCCGCGGCGACGGCCAAGGCGCTGCCCTTCGAGATACAGCTGCTGCGCCTCGATTGGAAGCCCTGGCGGCCGGTCGACATCCTCAGCCTCGGCAAGCTGCTCGCCTTCGGCCTCTCGACCAACTGGGAGCGTGAGCTGCTGCGCGCTGACATGGTGCGCGCCCTCGGTCCCGAGCTGGCGGCCAAGCTCGACCCCACCTACCCGGCGGACAATCCGGTCGTCACCCAGGAAGCCTGGTCGGGCGACGGCCTCTCGATCGTCGAGCAGATCGACGCCGTGCGCCGCACGCTTGGCCTCGCCGCCGAGGCCAGCGGCTCGAACAACTGGGCGGTCTCGGGCAAGCTCAGCGCCAGCGGCGCACCCGTGATCGCCGGCGACCCGCACCTGCCCCAGAGCATGCCTGGCATCTGGTACCAGGTCGGCCTCACCCTCGGCGACCGTTTCGTTCGCGGTGCCTCGCTGCCGGGCATGCCCGGCGTCTACATGGGCCAGAACAACGACGTGTGCTGGACCTTCACCAACGTGATGGCCGACGTCGAGGACCTCTTCATCGAGCGCATCGATGGCGATCGCTACCGCTTCGAAGACGAGTGGCGGCCGCTGGAGATCGTGCGCGAGGAGATCCCGGTCAAAGGTCGCGACGCGCCCGAGCAGCTCGACGTGCGCATCACCCACCACGGGCCGATCGTCAACGAGGCGCTGGGCGCCGATGCCGCCGAGCCGCTGGCGCTGCGCTGGCAGACGCTCGACCAGCCGACCGCCTTCAAGGGCATGTTCGAGATGCACGGGATCGATTCGGGCCCGGCGCTGATCGCCAAACTGGCCGAGCACAGCTCGCCAGCCTCAAACCTGATCTGGGCCGACCGCCACGGCTCGATCGGCTACAAGCTGATCGGCCGCCTGCCGCTGCGCAAGGGCGGCTGTCCCGATCTGCCGAAGCCGGGGTGGACAGGCGAGCACGAGTGGGAGGGGACGATCCCCTACGAGGAATTGCCGGAGGCGGTCGACCCCGAGAGCGGCTTTCTCGTCACCGCCAACAACCGCATCGTCGGCGACGAGTACCCACACCACATCACCAGCGAGTGGCTCGACGGCTTCCGCGCCAAGCGGATCGAGCAGCTCCTGCGCGCCAGTGACGAGCACGACATCGAGAGCTTCGAGGCGATGCAGTCCGACAACCTCTCGCTGCCGGGTTTGGAGGCCGCGCGGCGTCTGGTCCGGCTGCACCCGCTGGGCCAGCGCGAGCGCAGCGCGATCGAGCGGCTACGCAGCTGGGACGGGAGGCTCGACCCGGACTCGATCGCCGGCACGATCTACCAGGCCTTCCTCTTGCGCCTGGCGCGCGAGGTGGTGCGGGCCGCGATCGGTGACCGCGACCTCTGTGAGCGCTGGCTCGATCGCGCCGACAACGGCTTCACCCCGCACACCACCTCGCCCTGGCGCTGGCACTCGCACCTGATGAAGCTCTGGGAGGAGGGGGATGAGGAACTGATCGGCCGCCCTTGGGACGAGCTCGCGCTGGAGGCGCTCAGCGGTGCCCTCGACGACCTCAGCGATCGCTTCGGCCCCGATGCCGAGGCGTGGCGCTGGGGCAAGGTGCACGAGATGGAGTTCCCGCACCCGCTTGGCGAGGCCAACCCGCTGCTGCGCCGCCTGCTCAACCGCCGCCTCCGCGCCGGCGGCGCCCAGGAGACGGTGAGCCAGATCGCCTACGACCCCAACGACCCTTACAAAGCGGTCTGGGCGCCGAGCTGGCGCATGGTCGCCGAACCGGCCGCCCCAGAGCTCTCGCGCTGGCAGATGTTCACCGGCCAATCCGGCCACCCCGCCAGCCGTCACTACGACGACCTGCAGGCCGATTGGCTCGAGGGCCGCACTCAGCCGATGGCCGGCGAGGGTCCCTGGCGCAAGCTAAATCTCATCCCGACTTAGCGGCAGACCGAATCGATCGGGCGCTGCAATGGTTGGGGACGTAATGCGTCCGCTTCGTCCAGTCGTCGCGGCCGTGCTGCTTTTCGCGCTCGGCCTCGCGGCGACCTCGGCCGCCGCCAAGACCGTCCACTTCGATAGGCGGGCCGTCCGCGTGCCCGCGGGGTGGCCCGTCTACCGGCTCGCCGAGCAGCCGAAGACCTGCGTGCGGCTCGACCGCCGCGCCGTCTACCTCGGCACGCCCGGGACCGAACAGCGCTGCCCCGCGGAGGCGATGGGCGCGCGCCGGGCGATCCTGGTTGAACCGCGCTCCGCGGCTCGGGCCAGGGCTGGCGCCAGCGCCGTCGCCGCACCGGCGCCGGGTCCCGTCTCCTCACCCGAAGCCTTCACCGGCCTCGGCTTCGACGCCTGCGCGGCGCCGTCCTCGCGGGCGATGGCGGCCTGGGCGGCCTCGCCCTACCGCGGCATCGGCGTCTACATCGGCGGTTCCAACCGCGCCTGCTCCCAGCCCAACCTGACCTCGAAGTGGGTCGAAGAACAGGTCGCCGCCGGCTGGCACCTGATCCCCACCTACGTCGGCCTGCAGGCACCGACCAGCGCCTGCAGCAGCTGCGCCATGCTCAGCACCGCCAAAGCGGCCCAGCAGGGAGTCGAAGCGGCCAGCGACGCGGTCGAAGACGCGGCCGAAATCGGCATGGGCCCCGGCAGCCCGATCTACTTCGACATGGAGGCCTACACGCGCAACAGCAGCGCCAGCAACGCCGTTCTCACCTTCCTTTCTTCCTGGACCAGCCAGCTGCACACGCTCGGCTACGTCTCCGGCGTCTACAGCTCCAGCTCATCGGGCATCGCCGACCTCGGTCGCGCCACCGCCAGCACCACCTACACGCTGCCCGATCACGTCTGGACCGCCAACTGGAACGGCCAGCAGAACACGCTCGACCCCTACCTGCCGTCGACCGCCTGGGCCAATCACCAGCGCATCCACCAGTACCGCGGCGGTCACAACGAGAGCTACGGCCTGACCACGATCAACATCGACAACAACTACATCGACGGCGCCACCGTTGGCGCCACGATCGCGGCGCCGGAGCTGCCGCCGCTGACCGTCAAGCACGTCAAGCCCGAAGGCGGGGCGGTCCGCGTCTGGGTGCGCTGTGGCTGGGCCGAAGGCGAAAGCTGCCCCGGCCAGATCATCCTCCGCACCCACGCCCGGGTGCCGTTCCGCGCCCGTCCCGGCGTGCCGACCAAAGTCGTGCGCCTCAACGCCGCCCATCGCACCTTCCGCCTTGCCGGCGGCAAGTCCCACAGCTTCCGCGTCGCCCTCAACGAGCGCGCCGCGCCCCTGCTGCGCCTGCGCGGCGAGCTCAAGGCGCAGCTGCTCGTCGCCATCCCGGACGCCCGCGCCACCCGCGCGGTGCGGCTCAGGCTGGCTCGTTAGCCGCGGCCCTCAGCCACTCCTCGCGCTCGCTGGCGACCCTTTCGACCACCTCGACGATCTGGCTGGACGCCTTCTTGGGCGAGCCCGAGTCGAAAGGGGGCTGGGGGTCGTACTCGAGACCGAGCTGGATCGCCTGGGAGACCTCCGGGCCGACCTCGCGTGAGACCAGGTGGAGGGCCATGTCGATGCCGGCGGTGACGCCGGCGGCGGTGATCACCTTGCCGTCCTCGACGTAGCGGCCGCCCACTGCCTCGGCGCCGAATTCGGCGAGCCGGTCGAGCGCGAGCCAATTGGAAGTGGCGCGCTTGCCCTCGAGCAGGCCGGCGGCACCGAGCACCAGCGAGCCGGTGCAGACCGAGGTCGTCCAGGTGCTGCCGGCGTCGATCTGCCGCACCCACTCGAGCACTCGCTCGTCGTGGAGGAGAGGGCGATTGCCTTCGCCGCCGGGGACGAGCAGGACGTCGGCGCTGCTCACCTCTTCGAGGGAGTAGTCGGCGTTGAGACCAAGGGCGCCGCTGTCGGTGCGGAGGAGCCCCTTTTCGGGGCCGACGAACCGCACCTCCCAACCGGGCACGGAGCGGAGGACCTCGTAGGGCCCGATCGCGTCGAGGGCGGTCAGTTTCTCGAAGATGAGGATCGCGATGTTCATGGCCCCTCCCGGGTGACTGGACAACGTTTGCCGTCTCAGGATCGCGTGACTCAAGCGTCCCGTCGAGTGGCAGTAATGCCAATCTTCGCTAGATTTCTGCCATGCACCGAGTGGTTGCGCTCTGTCTCGACGGCGTCGTCGCCTTCGACCTCGCTGCCCCGGCACAGGCGTTCTCGGTTGCCTTCCGCCGGCCCGGGAAGCCCTTCTACGAGTTCTCGACCTGCTCGCTGGACGGCCGCCCTCTCGGCTCCACCACGGGCTTCGGCGTCGTTCCACAGGGAGACCTCTCGCTGCTGGCCAAGGCGGACACCGTCGTCGTGCCGGCCGCCCTCGACGTCTTCTCGGCGCCGCCGCAGGAGGCGATCGCGGCACTGCGCGACTCCGCCGCTCGCGGGGCCCGCGTGATCTCGGTCTGCACCGGTGCCTTCGCGCTCGCCCACGCCGGGCTGCTGGACGGGCGGCGGGCGACGACCCACTGGGCCTTCGCCGAAGAGATGGCTCGCCGCTTCCCTGCGGTCACGGTCGATCCCGGTGCCCTCTACGTCGACGAAGGCGCAGTGATGACCTCGGCCGGGCTCAGCGCCGGCATCGACCTCTGCCTGCACGTGATCCGCGAGGACTGCGGCGCCGCGGTGGGGGAGCAAGTGGCTCGGCACATGGTCGCCGCACCTCATCGCGAGGGCGGGCAGGCCCAGTTCATCGAACGCGACGACGGCACGGCCGCCATCCCCGGCGACTCCCTGGAGGGCACCCGGCGCTGGGCGGCGGAGCGCCTCGCAGAGCCGCTTGACGTCGCGGCGATGTCGCACCACGCCGGCGTCAGCCCGAGGACCTTCGCCCGCCGCTTCCGCGAGGAGACCGGCACGACGCCGTTGCAGTGGCTGCTGGCGCGCCGCGTGCAGGAGGCACGCCGCCTGCTCGAGCAGACCGACCTGCCGGTCGACGCCGTCGCCTGGCAGTCGGGATTCGGCACCGCCGCCTCGCTGCGCGACCACTTCCGTCGCATCACCGCGACGACCCCGACCGCATACCGGCGCTCATTCAGGCCCGCCGCGGCCTGAGCCCTGTGGCGACGCCTTAGAGTGGCGGCGATGAGCCGCCGCGATCAGATCAAGCTCAGCGATGCCGAGCTGCTCGAGCTGTTCGCAAGTGAGCGTGTGGCCATCGTCACCAGCCTCGGGCCGCGCGGCTGGCCGCACTCGATGCCGATGTGGTTCGTGCCCCGCGAGGGCGAGATCTGGATCTGGACCTACGCCAAATCGCAGAAGGTGCGCAACCTCGAACGCGACCCCCGCGCCACCGTCCTGGTCGAGACCGGCCACGAGTACAACGAGCTGCGCGGGGCGATGGTCGAGGCCGAGGCGGAGATCCACCGCGATCCCGCCACCGTGCTCGGCTTCGCCGAAGAGCTGACCCTGCGCTACGCCGAGGGGATCTCCTCGGTCGAGGGCGACGCCAAGGCGGCGCTGGAGGCGCAGGCCCCGAAGCGGGTCGCGATCCACTTCAAGCCAGTTCGCCTGGCGAGCTGGGATCACCGCAAGCTGGGCGGGGCTTACTGAGCGTTTACATCCCGGCGATACCGTCGTCGGCCGCGCGTGTTAGGAAGTGACCTGCACGTACCGCGCTTCACCTCACTCCCTTTGAGACACGCCAAGACCATCGTCCTGCTGCTGGCGCTCGTCGCCGCCCTGCTCGCGCCCCCCGCGGCGCAGGCGCTTCCCCGCGGCTTCTTCGGCATCGCCCCGCAGACGCCGCTCAGCGACACCGACGCCAGCTACATGAAGGCCGGGGGGATCACCAGTGTGCGCTGGCCGCTCAACTGGGCATCGGTGCAGCCGACGAAGAAGGGCGGCTATGACTGGAGCGGCTTCGACCCCGCTGTCGCCGCCGCCTCCCGCCACGGGCTGACGATCCTCCCCTTCATCTACGGGACCCCCAGCTGGGTCGCCAGCAAGCCGACGACCCTGCCGGTGCTCAACGGCAAGGCGCGCAAAGCCTGGCAGGCATTCGTCACCGCGGCGGTCGAACGCTATGGGCCGGAAGGCACGTTCTGGAACGAGCACGATCCCAGCCAGGCTGAAATCAACTACGTGCCGGCGGTGCCACGGCCGCAGCCGATCCGCCTCTGGCAGGTCTGGAACGAGGCCAACTTCTTCTACTTCGCCTACCCGGTCTCCCCGAGCCGCTACGCGCAGCTGTTGCGCCTCACCTACACGACGATCAAGGCGGCGGACCCGACCGCCAAAGTGATGCTCTCCGGGCTCTTCGGCAATCCTGATGAGGGTGGCAAGAAGGCGATGGACGCGACCAAGTTCCTCGCCAAGCTCTACGCCGTGCGTGGGATCAAGAACTACTTCGATGCGGTCGCTTTGCACCCCTACGCCTTCCACGTCGACGACCTCGAAGCGCTGACCGAAGAAGTGCGCGAAATCATGGTTGAAAACCAGGACGCGGCCACCGGCCTCTACCTCACCGAGATGGGTTGGGGCTCGCAGAACGACTCCAAGATCGTCGCCTTTGAGCAGGGAATCCAGGGGCAGGCGCGCGAACTGCGCAAGGCCTACCGCTTCCTGATCGCCGAACGCAACAAGCTCAACATCAAGGGCACCTACTGGTACTCGTGGAAGGACAACCCCGAATACACCGCCTGCTCCTTCTGCGACTCGGTCGGCCTCTTTCGCGCGGGGCCCAAGTTTCGTCCCAAGCCTGCCTGGCGCGCCTTCATCGCAGTGACCGGCGGGCGGGCGCGACCGTAACGCCGTCGCCCTCCCCAAGCTCCGCGGCGAGCGCGCCGCGCAATAGCATCGGTTCGATGTCCGCTGCCCCAGCATTGGAGCCGGCTTGGCTGATCCTGCCGACTTACGACGAGGCCGAGAACCTCGAGGACTTCGTCGCCGCGGTGCTGCCCGTGCTGCCGCCCTCGGCGCGGATCCTGATCGTCGACGACAGCTCCCCCGACGGCACCGGCGAGATCGCCGACAGGCTGGCCGCGGCCGAACCCCGGATCAGCGTCATGCACCGCACGCACAAGGAAGGGCTCGGCCCCGCCTACATCGCCGGCTTTCGCCACGCCCTCGAGCAGGGTGCGCAGCTCCTGCTCGAGATGGATTCCGACTTCTCGCATAACCCCTCCTATTTGCCGGCGATGCTGGCGGCGATGGAGGACGCCGACCTGGCGATCGGCTCGCGCTACGTGGACGGGGGCGGCGTTGCCGACTGGGGTGTGGTGCGGCAGGCGATCAGCCGCGGCGGCAGTGCCTACTCGCGAGTTGTGCTCGGGCTCGACGTTTGCGATCTCACAGCCGGCTTCAAGTGCTTCCGCCGCGAGGTGTTGGAAGCGATCGACCTCGACTCGATCGAGTCGAAGGGCTACGCCTTCCAGGTCGAGATCACCTATCGCACCGTGCAGCGCGGGTTCAAAGTAGTCGAGGTGCCGATCGTCTTCCGCGACCGCGAGAAGGGAACCTCCAAGATCGACAGCTCGGTGATCAGGGAGGCGCTGTGGCGGGTGCCGCTGCTGCGCCTGCGGCAGGGCCGGAGTCGCCGGCGCCCTCCGCGCTAGCCGGCCTCTTCCGCAGCAGGAAATACATCGCCACGGCGGCATCGACCGCCGCGACCAGCAGCGCCAAGTTGCGGATCGCCATGTTGAAGCCGGAGCCGTAGATCGGCGCCGGGCCCCAGGCCCCTTCCGGCCCGTAGGCGGCGGTGGTGAGGATCGCGGCGCCGATCACGATCCAGGCCGGTCGCGAGACCCTGCTGCGGGCCTCGGCGAGGGTGACGGCGGAGAGACCGAAGAGCCAGACCATGTACTGCGGGCTGAGCACGCGGCTGGTGACCACGAGGAGCAAGATGACGGTGAAGACGAAATCGCGACTGACGTCCGGATCGGCTAGATCCTCCCGACCTTCCTTGATCGCCCGCGCCCGCGCCGCCCACCAAACCGCGGCGCCGATCAGCACCGCCAGCGCCGCCCACTTGAGCAGGTCGGCGACCGTGTCGGCGGGCCCGCTGGCGATCTCGGTGGCGCCGAAGCGCGCGACCGCGTTCGGGGCGCTGCCGTCGACGACTTCGCGCAGGTGCCAGGGCAGGGTCGCCACCGCTTCGATCTGCAGCCCGCGCCCGTTCTGCTCCTGCAGGAATTCGAGCTGGTCGCCCTTGAAGAAGATCGCCGAGAGGGCGAAGACGAGCGCGATCGCGGCGGCGGCGGCGATGCAAGCGCGCAGTAGGCGTCGCCATTCCCACTCGCCGAAGAGGACCACTATCGGCCAGACTTTGAGCATCGCGCCCAGCCCTGCCAGCGCCCCGAACCAGTTCGGGCGTCGGTGGATGACGACCAGCGCGCCGATCGCCAGGGTCGTCGCCGCCAGGTCGAAGCGCAGCATCGGCACCGCCCGCAGCATCGGCATCGCCAACAGCCAGACCCAGACCCCCGCGTCCCGCTTCTCGCGGCGGGCGAGCCATGCGATCAGGGCAAAGCCGGCCAGGTCGAAGAGCAGCATCGTCAGCACGAAGGCGTGGCCGTAGCTGGTCACGCCGAGCCCGAGCCGCGGCAGCAAGAGCAGGAAGGCGGCGCCGGGCGGGTATTGCCAGAGTTCCCCTCCCGGCAGGGTGTGAGCATGCGCGAGGTCGTTGCCGGACCAGCTTTCGTAGATCTGGACGTCTTCGAGCGAGTGGGCCGGGCCGTGGTTGAAGAAGCCGACCTCGGCGAGGATCAGGAGCCGGGTCGCCAGCCACGTCGCCGCCCAGACCCAGAGCTTGTGGCGGCGGTAGAAGTCGTTCATCCCCGGCGCCGGTAGTCGCCGCGGCTGAGGTGATGCTCGAGGAAGACGTAGAGGACGATGAAGAGATAGCGACTGCCCATCTCGTTGAGCGCGAGCTTGGAGACGCCCGCCTTGCGGTTGGTCCAGGAGATCGGCACGATCGCGTAGCTGTAGCCGCGGACCACGGCCTTCAGCGGCAGCTCGACCGTGAGGTTGAAGTGGTTGGAGAGGAAGGGCCGCAGGCTTTCGATCACCTCGCGCCGGTAGGCCTTGAAGGCGTTGGTGGTGTCGTTGTAGCCGTGGCGGAAGAGCACGCGGATGCCCCAGTTGACGATCCGGTTCATGATCAGCTTCGAGCGCGGGTAATCCACGACCTCGGCGCCGCGAATGAAGCGCGAGCCGAAGGCGCACTCGTTGCCTTCTTCGAGCAGGCGCTGGTAGGTGACCAGGTCCTTGGGGCTGTCGGAGCCGTCGGCCATGACGATCGCCACCGTGTCTCCCTCGAAGGCGTCGAGGCCGGCGCGCACGGCGAAGCCGAAGCCGTTGCTGAAGGGGGAGGGCAGGCAGCGCACCTGCGGGTGGCGCTCCGCCAGCGCCTTGACCACCGCGGCGGTGCCGTCGGTGCTCGAGTCGTCGACGACGATCACCTCGTGCTCGATCTGCTCCGCGGCGAGGGCGGAGACGACTCCCTCGACGGTCTCAACGACCGTCTCTTCCTCGTTGTAGGCGGGGATGACGACGGAGAGCTTCATGCGGGCGCGGAAGCCCAGCGTTCGGCGTTGGCCTCATAGATTTCGCGCAGGATCTGCCCAAGGTCGCGCTTTGGCCGCCAACCGCCGTACTGAGAGCCAAACTCGTCGAGGTCGCTGATCCACCAGCGGTGATCGCCGATACGGGCCTCATCGCCCATCTCCCAGTTGAGCTTGCGCTCGGCGATTTGCTCGCAGAGCGCGATCGCCTCCAGCATCGAGCAGGCGTTCTCACGCCCGCCGCCGATGTTGTAAACCGCGGCCGCCTTGGGGTCGGCGTGGAAGAGGAGGAAGGCGTCGACGAGGTCGGCGGCGTGGACGTTGTCGCGCACCTGCTTGCCTTCGTAGCCGAAGACCGTGTACTTGTCGCCGGTCACGGTGCACTTCATCAGGTAGGCGAGGAAGCCGTGCAGCTGGGCGCCGGCGTGGTTGGGGCCGGTGAGGCAGCCGCCGCGGAAGCAGACCGTCGGCATCTCGAAGTAACGCCCGTACTCCTGCACCAGCAGGTCCGCGGCCGCCTTCGAGGCGCCGAAGAGCGAGTGCAGGGTCGAGTCGATCGACATCGAGGTATCGATCCCGGGGAAGTAGGGGTGATCCTCGGGCAGCTCGAGCCTCGTCTCCAGCTCGAGCAGGGGCAGCCGGTTGGGCGTGTCGCCGTAGACCTTGTTGGTCGAGGTGAAGATGAAGCTGGCCTCGGGACAGTGGTTGCGGGTGGCCTCGAGCAGGTTGAGGGTGCCGTTGGCATTGATGCCGAAGTCCGCTTGGGGGTCGCTGGCGGCCCAATCGTGCGAGGGCTGGGCGGCGGTGTGCACGACCAGCTCTATCTCCTTGCCCGCCTCGGCGAAGACGCGGTCGATCCCGTCCGCATCGCGGATGTCGAGGTCGATCGTGCGAAAGCTGGCGAGCTCGCGGTTGAGGCGCTCGGTTACCGAGGCCGTCGATGCCGCCGGACCGAAGAGCACGGCGCGGGTGTCGTTCTCGATCCCGATCACGTCGTAACCCGCCTCGACCAGGCGGGATGCGGACTCGGAGCCGATCAATCCGCCGGATCCTGTGACTATCGCCTTCGGCATCGCTACTTGTTGCCCTTTCCTATCGCTCGAAGCCCAGTGCCGCGCGCAGCTCGTCCTCGTGCGCGGCCGACCAGTCAAGCAGGTCGGCGAGCACGTCGCGGGGCGTACGACGAGGCCGCCACGAGGTTAGTGAGTGCAGGTGCTGGCAATCGCTGAGATAGACCGGCACGTCGCCAGGACGGGTCTCCGCCTCGCTGCCGATCGGCACCTCATTGCCGGTCAGCTCGCGGCAGAGCGCGGTTGTCTCCAGCAGCGAGAGGCTGCCCTCGCGGCCGCCGCCGACGTTGGCGACGACGCCGCTCCAGCGCTCTGGATCACCGAGCTGCTGCTCGACCAGATCGACCAAGTCGTCGACGTGGAGCAGGTCGCGCACCTGCTTGCCGGAGCCGCCGTAGCCGATGTAGGAGAGGGGCCGGCCGAAGCGGTGACTGAGCAGCCACCAGGAGAAGACCCCCTGGTCGACCTTGCCCATCTGCCAGGGCCCGGCGATGACCCCGCAGCGGTTGGTGACGGCACGCAGACCGAAGGCGTCGGCGTACTCCTCGATCAAGTGCTCGGCGGCGAGCTTGGTGGCGCCATAAAGCGTGCGGGCGCCGGCCATCGGGAATGCCTCTGAGATCCCAGCCGGGCCGGCGCCGGAGAGCGGTTGCTCCGCCGCCAGCTCGAAGCGCGTCTCGCCCTCCTCCAGCTCCAGCTCGAGCTGCGGTGCGACGGGATAGACGCGGCTGGTCGAGAGGAAGACGACGAAGGCACCCGCCTTGCGCGCCTGCTCGAGGCAGTTGAAGGCGCCGAGCAGGTTGGTGTGGACCGAGTAGGAAGCGTCGGCGAACCCGGCCAGGACCGAGGGCTCGGCTGAGCACTCGACCATCGCGTCGAAGTCACCAGCCGCCGCTAGGTCAGCGGGCTCGCGCACGTCACCGTGGGCGAACTCGACCCCAGCCTCGCGCAGGCGCGGAAGGTTCAGCTCGGAGCCACGGCGCATCAGGTTGTCGAGGGCGACGACCTGCCACTCGCTGTGGCGCTCGGCCAGAGCCACGGCAAGATTGGCGCCGACGAAGCCGGCGCCGCCTGTGATCAGGACCCGCACGCGGGCACGCGCTCGAAGTGCACGGCGGCAAAGATATAGGTGGCCGCCGTCCTCTATATGTTGAGCGCCGGTGGACGAGGCAGGCGTTGCCCCCCAGAAGAAAACGCCTCCACTCGGCGGCGCGGTTCGCTGGGCGGAGGGGCATCCGGCGTCCTTCGCCGCGATCGCCTACGGCGCGGTTGCCCTCGCCGCTAGCGCGGCCGCCTTCTTCGCTCTCTTCACGGGCTTCGCCTTCTACGACGACGAGGGGACGCTGCTGATCGCGGTTAGGGCGTTCGCCGACGGGCAGGTCCTCTACCGCGACATCTACGCCGCCTACGGCCCCTTCTTCTTCGACATCTTCGGCGGCTTCTTCGCCCTCACCGGCATCGCGGTGACCAATGACGCGAGCCGCCTCGTGGTCGGCGTGGTCTGGGTCGCGACCAGCATCCTGTTTGGGCTCAGCGCCCAGCGCTTGAGCGGACGCCTTGCGCTGGGCATCGGCGGAATGATCGTCGCCTTCTCAGCGCTCGGGGTGCTCGCTGCCGAGCCGATGCACCCGCAGGTGATGATCGCGCCCCTGCTGGCCGGCATCACCCTCCTCGTCGCCTGCGGGCCGACAAAGCGGGTCGGCTTGACGGGCGCGGCCACCGGCGCCTTGCTCGCCGGTCTTGTGCTGACCAAGGTCAACGTCGGCGGCTATGCGGTGATCGCCGCCGTCGCCGCTTCCTTCCTGACCTGGGAGCCGCTGCGCCGCCGCGGTTGGCTGCGTGGGCTGGTGGTCGTCGGCCTCCTGCTCCTGCCCGTGGTGGTGATGTACCCCGACCTGCGCGAAGACTGGGTGCGCCAGTTGGCGGTGCTCGAGGTCCTCTCCCTGGCCGCTGTGGCGATCGCAGCCCACGGCATCCGCGAGGTCCCGGGTGAGTCCTCGGCCACTCTGCGGCGCTGGCTCATCGGCGCGCTCGCGGGCGGCGCGGCGGCGCTGCTGGCGATCCTCCTCGTCCTCCTGCTGACCGGGACGACCGCCTCGGAGGCCTATGACGGGATCGTCACTCAGGGGCTGAAGCTGCGCAGCGTATTCATGATTCCGCTCGAAGCTCCGGCGGCGGCGATCGACTGGGGAATCGCCGCGGTCGCCGCGGCCGGCCTTGCGGTCTGGGTGCGAGGGGCGGGTGGCGGTCGCTCGATCGCCTGGGCGGGTCTCGCCCGCGTCGTCGCTGGGATGGCGATCTGGTTCACCGTCGCCGGCGTCGCGCCGCTCTCGTTCGGCCCCTCCGGAAACTTCATTGCGCTGCCGATGGTGCTGGCTTGGGTCGCCGCGCTGGCGCCGGCGGGCGAGGTCGAGCCGCCCTACCGCCGCTTTGCCCGCATCTTCCTGCCGCTGCTGGCGGTCTGCCAGACGCTGCAGTCCTATCCGGTGGCGGGCAGCCAGGTGCGTCTCGCCTCGGTCACCTTCGTCGCCGTCGGCGCGGTTTGCCTCACCGACGGCATCGGCCAGCTGCGAGCCTGGAGCGCCGCCAGTGGCTGGGAGGCGCCCCGCTTCCAGGCAGTCAGCACCGTCCTCGCCTTGGCTGTCGCCGCGATCATCGGCTACAACGCGATCCTCTCCTCCGCCGCGAGCGGCCTGATCGCTTACCGCGACAACCCGAAGCTGCCCTTGGCCGGGGCCGAAATGATGCACATCTCCCAGGCCCAGAACGAAGAATATGTGCAGCTCGTGGAACTGATGAAAGAGCACCGCTGCACTGCCTTCATCGGCTTTCCCAACGTCGACAGCCTCTACCTCTGGTCGGGGATCGAACCGCCGAAGCCGAACCCGCCCGGCGCCTGGCCGATCGTCCTTCCCCTCGACCAGCAGCAGCGCGTCGTCGATGAGATGCGCGCCTCGCCGCGACCCTGCGCGATGCGCAACGATGCCCTCGCGGAGAGCTCTTGGCTGCACGGGACGCCGCCGAACGAAAGCGACCCTCTGGTGAGCTACATCTTCAACGACCTCAAGACCGTGGACTCGGTGGGCGAATACCAGTTCAAGGTCGCCCGCTAAGCCGATGCCGACGAGCTCGACCCAAAGCCGCACACATCTGGCTCCGGTGATGCTCAACCAGCTCGCCCGCTACAGCGCGGTCGTGCCGCTGGTCGAAGGCTCGCCCGGCGAGACGCTGCTCGAGGTCGGCAGTGGCTCTGAGGGCATCGCCCGCTTTGCCGCCGAGCGCTGGCAGATCACCGTCAGCGATCGCGACTTCAGCGACTACGGGGCGGTCGAGGTGCCCGATGACGGCCTGCGCCGGATCGAGGGCGACGTCACCGAGCTGCCCTTTGCCGACGGCGAGTTCGACGTCGTCGTCGCCCTCGACCTGCTCGAGCACCTCCCTCCGCAGCTGCGTTCGCGGGCGCTCAGCGAGCTTGCCCGGGTTGCGGGCTCGCGCCTGATTGCCGGTTGCCCTTGCGGTGAGCGGGCGCTGCGGGCTGACCGCGCCCTCGCTCGCTATTACGCGATCCAGCCGCGGGCGACGCCGCCCTGGCTGGTCGAGCACCTCGACAACGGCTTTCCCTCCGCCGCCCAGCTGCACGATGAGCTGGCGCCGTTCGGCGCGGTCCGCATCGTGCCCAACGAGCGCGTCGGCGCCCACCTCGCGGTCTCCCTGCTCGAGGGAACGCCGTACGTGGCGCGCCTGATGCTGCGCTTCGCCGCCAAGCTCGAGGCGGGCATGCCGAACTCCGGCGCCGCCGACCCGGCTTCGGCAAAGCGCTGGCTCAGGCGCTTGCGTGGCGGCGATCGCGACCCCTGCTATCGGCAGATCGCGGTCCTCGACAAGGGCTGAGGCGACGAGCGGGGCTGAGGCGACGCGCCTCAGGTCGTGTGCCGGCGGAAGCGCAGGGCGAGCGCAGCGCGCAGCGACATCGCCGAGAGGCCCGCGCTTGGCAGTGGCCGCCGCGGCGCGTCCCTACCCTCGCGCCAGCCGCGCAGGCGGCCGCGCAGGCCGGCGCCGGTTCGCTCGCGGATCAGCTGACCGGCGCAAATCGCCGCCTCGGCCGTCACCGCCCGCGCCAAAAGCAGCGGGTGCTTGCCGAAGCCGTAGGCGCGCAGCATGTAGCCGCGGCTCCAGCCGGTCATCTCGTACTTGCGGGCGCTGTTGGCGCCGAGCGTTTCCGAGTAGGCGTGGAGGCCGCGAGCGTTTGGGGCGAGCCGGCAACGGCCGCCGCGCTCGCGGATTCGCAGGGCCAGGTCGAGGTCCTCGTAGTAGAGGAAGATGCGCTCGTCAAAGCCCCCTACCGCGACGAAGGCGTCATGCCTGTAGAGCGCCGCGCCCCCGGTCGGGCCGAGCGGGTCGGCCGCGCCGGCGAGCGCCGTGGCCGGCTCGGCGTTGAGGTAGTCGAAGCCGAGCAGGGTGCGATCGGCGATCACCCCGGCGGAGTCGATCCGCTCGCGCTCGCGCTCGCGCAGCAGCACCGCCGCGACCATCGTCACGTCGTCGTCGAGCACCTCGAGCAGGCCGGCGACGAACCCCGGTTCGACCGTGACGTCGTCGTTGAGGAAGACGATCAGCTCGGCCGGGCGTTCGCGCACGGCCCGGTTCAGCGCCCGGCCAAAGCCGAGGTTCTCGCCAAACGCGAGCGCTTCGGCCCAGGGGAAGCGCTCGCGCACGAGGGCGGCGCCGAGCCCCTCCTCGCTGTTGTCGGCGACGACGACGTTCGGCCTCGGCTCCTGCTCGGCCAGCGCCGCCAGCGTCGTCGCCAGCCGCTCGCCAGCCCTCAGGGTGGGGATGTAGATCGTCGGGGTCATTGCCTCGGGGCCAGGCCCAGCCCTTCCCGCAGCTCGTTGGCGAAGCGCTCGCCGTGCAGCTCCTCCGCATACTGCCGCAGGCCCTCCGCGTAGCGGTCCGGCGCCGCGGGATCGGCGGCGATCGAGAGGATCGCCTCGCGCAGCGCGACGGGATCGGCGGGGTCGGCGGTGCGGCCGAGCCCGAAGCGCTCGACCTGCTTGCCGACGGGGCTTGCGCCGCCGACCACCACCGGCGTCCGCGCCGCCGCCGCCTCCAGCAGCACCCGCGACCCCGAGGGCTGCCAGCCGAAGGAGAGCAGGGCGCAGCGGGCGCGCGACATCTTCTCCATCGCCAGCTCGTAGGGGACACGCCGGAAATCGGTCTCCAGCTCGACGCCACCGCGCCGCATTCGCTCCAGCTCGTGATCGAGGCGGTCGCGGAACTCTGGCGCGACGTCCCCGTAGAGGGCAAGCCGCAGCCCCTCACAGCCCTCGCCGAGGGCGGCCGCGAGCCGGTCCATGCCCTTGCGCTCGTCGAAGTAGCCGAAGAGGAAGCAGCCGCTCTTCTCCGCCGCCGGGCGCGGCGCCGGTTTCACCTCGAGCGGCGGCTCGGGCAGCCAGTGGGCGCCGCCGCCGCGCCGCCGCCAGCGGGCAACGGCCTCCGCGTCGAGGCCAAAGATCGCGCCGGCGTCAGCACGGCGCCGCCAGCGGCGGATGTTGAGCTCCTTGAACTCGGCGCTGAGCCTTGCCCGAGGGGACAAGCGGAGTCCGTAGGCGCTGGGGAAGTGGGCGGTCGCGAACATCATGAAGACGCTGACCTTGCAGGGGAACGGCTCGGTAGCGGCAAGCCAGCGCAGGATCGGGTCGGCGTAGAGGGCCACCGCCTGGTCGGGTTGGGTCGCCGCGATCGTCTCGCGCAGCAGGGCGATCTCCCGCCGCGCCAGGCTCGCCTTGCCCAGCTCCGCCCCCGACCCCGGTCGCGGGCGCGGGGTGCCGAGCGAGTGGGTCGCAACGGGAAGGTCGGCGATCGATTCGAGCAGGGGGTCCGAGCCGGCGACCACGACCTCCGCCACCGGCGCCAGCGCTTCGGCGAAGGCCCTGACGTAGAAGTTGTGATGGCCGCCAGCGTTCCAGTCGAAAAGGCAGACCCTCATACCGGCAGCGCGCGGCGGAGCAAGGGACGGACGATGCTGATGATGCGGGCCATGTCGGCGCGGGAGAATATGGCCTCTAGCGCGACCCAGACCACGGTCACCGCCGCCAGGGAGAGGACGAGGTCGAGCGCGCTCTCGCCGCTGCCGGCAAGTTGCCCGGCGCCGACCGCGATCGCCGCGATCACGCTGGCCTTTGCCACCGCGCCCAGCGAGCGCACGACGCGCGGGTGGGATTTCCAGGTGAGCCAGGCGGTGGCGATGATCGCCGAGACGGTCATCGTGATCCCGATGCCAGCCTCGTTCAGCGGTCCGATCAGGACGGCGACGAGGGCCAGGGAGACCGTCGTTTCGGCGACCGCCGCGACGAGCGGCTTGCTCGGCTTGCCTTCGGCGAGGGCGAGGCTGATCATCGTCGCGTCGGCGCTGGCGATCAGCATCATGCCCAGCGAGCCGAGCAGGACGATGTCAGCCGTCGGCTGCCACTCGCTGCCCAGCACGACGCTGATCAGGGGATGGATGGCACCGGCGACGAGCGCCAGCGGCAGGCCAGCCGCGATCGCGGTGTAGGAGGCCGCCGCCGCTGCCCTGGCGTAGCGCTTCTCCGGCTCCCGCGCGAGGGCCGGAAAGGCGACGCGGCCGACCGCCGAGGTGAGGGCGATCGGGAAGGAGAAGAGGCGCTTGGCCATCGCGTAGAAGCCGGCCACGCTGGTGCCGCCGACGCTGGCGATCAGGGTGACGAAGCCAAGTTCCCGCAGTAGGTAGACGCCCTGCAGCAGGCTCACCTGGACGCCGAAGCCGACCAGGGGGCGAACCGGCGCCAGATCCAAGCTCGGTCGCCGGGCGAACGACTGCAGTGCCCAGGCGGCGCTCATGCCGGCGATCGAGCCGACGGCGACGGCGCCCGAGAGGCTGAAGGCGCCGAGCCCGGCGAGCGCGGCGAGCAGAGCAAAGCCGTTGAAGGCGAGCGTGTCGGCGGTCTCCACCACCGCCACCCGCCCAAAATGCAGCTGCCTCTCCATCAGCGCCATCGGCACCGCCCGGGCGGCATAAAAAGGGATCGCGCAGGTCGCGATCGCAATGACTTTGAAGGTGCGGCCATCCTCGCCCAGGGCCGGTGCGACCACGAACGCCGCCAACAGCAAGGTGATGGCCAGTCCCAGCGAGGTGATCATCAGGAAGCCCAGGATCGAGCGTTGTAGATGTCGAGGCGGCTCCTCGTCCATCCGCACCAGGGCGGCGGGCAGGCCGAGCTCCGCCGCGCGCTGTCCGACCATCTGCACGGAGAGGGCGATAGCGAAGAGGCCGTAGTCCGCCGGGGTCAGAACCCGGGCGAGGACGACCGTGACGCCGGCGGTCAGCAGCTGCAGCCCGAGCGTACGACCGACCAAGAGCCCGACCCCGCGGGCGGCAGTCGCGCCGAGCGGGGATTCCGGAGGCTGGGCCGCCTCGAATTGCTCCGCGTCGGGAGCCTCTATAGGAGTCCCGCCGGGGGTTGGATGTCGAAGATCTTCAGTTCCGGGCCGCCTGGCGCTTCTGGTGCCACCTCGAAGACCGAGGGCGCGCCGAGCCAGGACCCCTGCAGGAAGATGCGGCTGGGCGGCAGGTCGCCGGGCTCGTCGATGTCGCGCTGGTAGGCGAAGCCGATGAAGTTTTCCTCGCCGGCGATCACCTTCAAGTTGGTGTGCTTGTTGTCGGGGTTGCGTTCGAAGAGCAGCAGGTCCGGCTTCGGCGTGGCGCTCTGCCCATTGGGCAGTGTCTTGCCGGCCAGTTCGCCCACCGCGAGCGACCATTCGTTCGGCTTGGCGCCCCGGAAGGGCAGGTTGGTGCCGTAGGCCTGGGCGCGGAAGCCGGACTCGCCGGAGAGGATGCTGACCCGCGCCCGCGAAGTCGCGAGACCGCGGTCGACGAGGAAGAGGTCCGCCCGCGGGGCGCTGTAAGTGCCGATTTCGTAGCTGCGGGTGACGCCGGGGCCCGGCGCCCTCAGCGTCCGCGAATAGTGGGCGATCGGCGCGCCGTTATCGCTGCGGCGCACGGTGACGAAGATCTTCTTCGGCGCCTGCTGGATTTCGAAGATCGCCGGAATTGCCATCGGCAGCCAGGAGCCGGTGTCGTAGTAGGTCTTGCCGGGCAAGCCCGAGGCGCGGAAGCTGGTCACTCTCGACTTGCGCGAAAGCGGGTCGAAGACGTGCAGCGTCCGCTGTTGCCCGTGGCTGTTGACCCAGTAGATCTGCGTGTTGTCGGAGCCTCGCCCGCTGTCGGTGAAGACCGACTGCGCCGAGGCGATCGAGCGCGGCAGCGGCATCGTCCTGACCAAGGGGAACGGTTCGGGCAGCGTGCGCTGGATCACCAGTCCCGCGACCAGGAGGACGACTACGGCGCCCAGCCCGCAGGCGATCGCCGCCTTCGCGCCTCCGCGCCCGCCGGAGCCGCGCTCTGCGGCTGGCGCAGACCGAGCACCCTCGTCCGTCGCCGTCGCGGGGGTGGATGAAGTTGTCGGTCCCGGCGCGCTGATCTTGCGGATCTTGCCCCATGCGGTCCCGACGATGCCCGGTGGCGACTCGGGATCCTCGGCGAAGGAGGCGAAGATGAAGAGCAGCGTCGTCACCAGCAGCCAGTCGATCTGCTGGGTCCAGAGGTTCGTGTAGAGGCCGAAGAGGGCGACGAAGAGCAGGTAGCCGCCGACCAGGGACCAGCGGAAGGAGCGCGTGCGCGCCGCCGCCGCGTAGGCGCCCGCGGTGAGGATCCCGGTTATCGCAACGCCTGGCACCACCACCCAGAAACCGCCGTCGGCCCAGAAAGATCCGGCGATCGTGCTGGTCACCCAAGGTGGGGTGATTTCGCTGGAGGCGTCGCTGACGTTCTTAGAGACCGAGACGAAGCGATCGAGGGCGACGGCGTCGTAGGCGCCGTGGCCGAACGGCGCCGTGGTTGGGAAGTGGTGGACGATTCCTTCGAGCGCGACGAAGTTGGTGGTCAGCGCCAGATACAGCGGGATCAGCGGCTTGATGAAGAACGGCAGCGGCGGCAGGACTTCGCTGAACAGTTCCGCCTCGAACGGGGTGGTCGGGTGCTGGTAGGTGCGCAGGTAGAAGCCGAAGCAGATCGCCAGGAAGGCGACGACCGCGCCAGCGGTCAGCAGATAAGGGCTGGGGCGTCCCCAGTAGAGCCAGCGGGCGAGGATGACGACGACCACCGGCAGCACGACGTTGCCCCGGCCGGCCTGCAGCGCGAAGGCTCCGAGGGCAATAGCTGAGAGCACCAGCTCGAAGCGCGACTCGCGGCTGAAGGGGTTCCGGGCCCGGGTCATCGCCGCGATCACCGCCACGGTCAGCAGGTCGGTGAGCAGGATGGTCGGGCCGCCCTCGGAGAAGCGGGCGTTGTCGATGCTGCCGCTGAGCAGGGGAGGCCGGCCTGCCTTGGCGAACTGGTAGGCGACCGCGAGCAGGCCGACCCCGACCAGGACGAGCAGGATGCGGCGGAAGAGGCGATCGGAGATCTTCGTCTCGACTCGCTGAGCCGAGAGGCGGGTCGAGAGCTGGGCGAAGCCCTCGCCGATCAGGCCCCCGGCGATGAAGGTGAGCGGCACCGCGACGACGACGGCGACCATCACCAGCGACCACGGTCCCTGGATCCTCAGCAAGTGGACCTGGGCGAGCAGCGCCATCGCCGCCCAGACGAGGGGGAAGAGAAGCAGTGGCGAGAGCACCGAGCTGTTGAGGCGACGGAAGGTCATCTGGTGATTGGCCCCTGGCGGTAGCCGCGGGCATAGCCGGCGCGGGTCATCGCAAGCCAGACCCGTTCGCGCGGCCCGCTCGGCAGTGGCAGCCTAGCCAGCGCGCCCAGCAGCGGCTCGGCGATCCGCACGGCGGACCAAGCCGCCCCCTGCGGCGCTTGCACTCCTGCATGTGGCCGATCGGGGCGCAGGCGGTTATAGAGAGCGGCCGAGCGGCCGACCGCGATCGAGCGGCGCAGCGACTGCTCCGGCGTGGTGGGGTGATCGTGGAGGACGAGCAGCTCGGGGTGATAGTCGAGCTCGAGCCCGGCGTCCGCCAGCCGCACCCCCAGCTCGGTGTCCTCGACCGCGGCGGTGGGGAAGCGCTCGTCGAAGCCGCCGACCCGCTCGAAGAAGGCGCGCTTGACCGAGGCGTGCGAGCTGTAGAAGTAGCTCGCGGCGTCGACCGGGCCGGGGACGAGGTCGCAGTAGTGGAACTGCGGGCCGCCGTTCTCGAGCCAGCGCATGAACGGCGTCACCGGCTTGCGCGGCGTCCAGGTGATTCGGCCCAGCACGCCGTAGGCCGGCTCGGGCCGCGCCGCGTGCAAGTCCAGGTGGGCGCGCAGCAGTCCCCTGTCCTCGGGCTCGGTGTCGTCACCGAGGAAGAGCAGGACCTCGCCACCAGCCGCGGCAACGCCGGCGTTGCGCGCCGCCGCCGGGCCCCCCTCGGGTTGCTCGAGCAGGCGGATCGGCAAGCCGTCGCCAGCCTCACGGGCGCGCACTTGGTCGAGCGTGCCGTCGCTCGACCCGTTGTCGACCACCACAGCCTCGAGGCTCGCGCCAGCCGCCTCCTGCGCTTCAAGCGCATCGAGGGTCCGGGCCAGCGCCTCGGCGCGGTCCTTGGTCGGTATGACGACGGAGAGGGAGGTGGTCATGTGGCGCCGCCCGCTCTAAGGCGTCTGGAGAGCCTAAGTAGCGGCGCGGCGATTGGCATTGCGCGGGCGTGGTGAAGGCGAATGTAGCGTTCGACCGAGTCGAGCCGGATCGCCTGCTGGCGGTGCCGATCGACCTGGACGAAGGCCTCGGCGCCGATGTGCCCGACCCGGGCCGAGCCGACGATCAGGTTGCGATAGCCGGCGTCGTGCAGGCGCCGCGCCAGATCGACGTCCTCATACCAGAGGAAAAAGCCCTCGTCGAAGCCGCCCAGCGCTTCCCAGATCTCGCGCCGGACCACGAAGCATGCCCCTGAAGGCTGGCCGACCTCAGCCACCTCGCCCGGCCCGGGGCTCGGCTGCGGCCGCTCGCCGAAGGAGCCGGCGAAGATCCGCGCCAGCATCGTCGCCGTCCCCGGCAGGGCGGCGTGGTAGCGGTCGGTGTCGCTGCCGAACACCGGCCCGACCATGCCCGCCTTCGGCTCGTTGGTCGCGGCGGCAAGCGCCGCCAGCGCCTCGGGCTCGGCCAGGACGTCGGCGTTGCTGACGCAGACCAGCTCCGCATCCCCATCGCGCAGTGCCAAGTTGGCGGCGCGCCCGTAGCCCACGTTCTCCGCCGAAAGCTCGAGGCGGACGCCATCGGGGCAGCCCTCGCGCAGCAGCTCGCGCTGCTCCGGGCGCGAGTCGTTGTCGACGATCGTCACCCGCGCCTCGACGCCGGCCGAGGCGAGGTAGGCCCGGGCTGCGGCGAGGGCCGCCTCGGCGGTGTTCCAGTTGACGATCGCGACGTCGCACCGAATTGGGAGAGCGGCCTGGCTCATGGGGTGGCGACGATAGCCCGCGGCACCGGGGCACGGTATCCACAATGGATTGAACAAACTTTTTCAAAACATGGAATCATGCCGCCGCTCCAGCCGCAGCGGACTCGGGGGCCTGTCGCCATTGACAGCACCCGCGGACGAGGCGGAGGGGACAGCCAAACAGCAAAGACAGGGGGAGCATTGACGCGTATAGCGGCAGTTTTCGCTGGCACATTGCGGGGCAAACGGGCGAATCGAGGGGCGAGAAGGGGCGTTGGTGCGCTCCTTGCGTGCCTAGCGCTCGCATGTGTCGCACCGGCGGCGGCATCGGCCCTGCCCGAAAAGTTCTTCGGGATGACGGCCCATGCATCGATGAATGACAGTGAATCCGATTGGAACGCCCTACAACAGGCGGGAGTGCAGCGCTTCCGCCTGCAGGTGAATTGGAAGACGATCAACGAAGCCGGCGGCGGTGGCAGCAACGGCTGGAGAAACGAATGGGCCTGGCAGAACACCTACGACCGCTACTTCGAAAAGGCCGCCAAAAACGGGATCGCGATTCTGCCGTACATCTATGGCCGCAAGGATGGAACCACGCCGTACTACGTCGTTGGCGGCGCGGGCTACAGCGAATGGCTGGAATTCGTCTGGACCGTGGTTCAGCGGTACGGCGATGCGGGCTCTTTCTGGGCGAGTCACCCGGGCCTTCCCCAGTACCCGGTCCACGAGTGGGAGGTTTGGAACGAGCCAAACCTGCCCGCCAACTGTCCGGGCGCGTGCAGTGGAACCGTCTACGGCCAGTTCCTGGTCGGCACGTCGGCAACCATCCATCAGGCGCAGAAAGCCATCTACGCCGACACGGCGAAGGTGCTGTTCGGCGGCCTCTACATGGAAAGCTGGAACTATCCGATCGCCGGCTACCTCGCCGAAGCCGGGAAAGCCGCCGGCATCGCGTCCGCCTACGACGGTCTCTCGATCCATCCCTACGCGCTCGGCAAAGTCAGCGAAGGGCATGGATACTCGGAAAAGGCGGCGGGCGTCTGGTCGAACATCGATTCGGCCTACAACGCCCAGTTCAAAGGCATAGGCGTCCTCAAGCCGCTCTGGGTCACCGAGGTCGGTTGGCCGGTCGCGGGCACCGAAGCCGCGACCGTGACCGAGGCCGAACAGGCCGGTCTCCTCAACGAGACGTACAACTGGCTCAAGGCCAACTGGTCGACCTACAACATCAAGTACGCGGCCTGGTACTTCTACCGCGACATCACCGACAATCCGGCCACGAAGTGGGACCAGCACGCCGGTTTGCGCGATGTGAATGGCTACTACCGATCGTCGTGGTACTCGTATGAGACGCAGGCGGGCCGTCCGCTCTGGCCTCTGACCTCGTCGCAGCCTGCCGCGCTCAACTTCGGCAGCAAACCCGACTTTCCGAAGCAGTCGGTCTTCGATTCGCCCGCCCAGGGCCCGACCAGGGAGCAGTACTGGGACGGTTCGAGTTGGACGGACGGGGAACTGACCTCGACCACACCAGCGCCGAATACATCACCGTCTGCGGTGAACTTCGGCAGCAACATCGAATTTCCAAAACAAGCGGTGTTCTACGCCGGCGCCGACAGGAATATCTGGGAGTGGTACTGGAGCGGATCGAGCTCAACCAACGCGGGTATGCCCGCGGGGCAGCCGATAGCGCCGAATTCAAGTCCGGCGGCTCTGTCGTCGGGCAGCAATCCCGACTACCCGAAGCAGTGGGTGTTCTACCGCGGCGAAGATAGTCAGATGTGGCAGTGGTACTGGAATGGGAGTTCCTGGACGAATTCGAAACTGACCGGCTTCGCCATGGCTCCGAACACCAGTCCGACCGCGGTGAACTTCGGCACCGAACCGGACTTCCCGTGGCAGTCGGTCATCTACGCCGGGACCAATCACCAGCTCTATGAGTGGTATTGGGAGGGCTCGAGCAATACAGCCAACGTCGCGCTGCCGAGTGGCCAGCCGATCGCGGACAACACGAGTCCCTACATCTTGTCCTCTGGGAGCAACCCGAAAAGCCCCAAGCAATGGGTCTTCTATCGGGGTGCCGACGGCCAGATGTGGCAGTGGTACTGGAATGGGAGTTCCTGGACGAATTCGAAACTGACCGGCTTCGCCATGGCTCCGAACACCAGTCCGACCGCGGTGAACTTCGGCACCGAACCGGACTTCCCGTGGCAGTCGGTCATCTACGCCGGGACCAATCACCAGCTCTATGAGTGGTATTGGGAGGGCTCGAGCAATACAGCCAACGTCGCGCTGCCGAGTGGCCAGCCGATCGCGGACAACACGAGTCCCTACATCTTGTCCTCTGGGAGCAACCCGAAAAGCCCCAAGCAATGGGTCTTCTACAGGGGTGCCGATGGCCAGATGTGGCAGTGGTTCTGGGACGGCTCGAAATGGTCTAACAGCGTGCTCTAGAGCCGGGCCACCCGCCCCAGATTCGGGTCCACCGCCGCCGCCTTGGCGGGGGCGGTGGGCCCGCCATCCCCCTTGCATCGCCGTCCGCCGCTTGACCCCAATCGGTGCGGGACGGATAGCCTTCCCGCGACGTGCAAGACCTCAAGGGCTTGATCCTCTCCGGTGGGGCCGGGACGCGCTTGCGCCCGATCACCCACACTTCCGCCAAGCAGCTGGTCCCGGTTGCCAACAAGCCCGTGCTCTTCTACGGGATCGAGGCGCTGGTCGATGCCGGCGTCACCGAGATCGGGATCATCATCGCCCCGGAGACCGGCGAGGAGATCCGCGAGGCGGCCGGCGACGGTTCCGCCTTCGGCGCCGAGATCACCTACATCGTCCAGGACAAGCCCGCCGGGCTGGCCCACGCGGTGCTCACCGCGGAGGAGTTCATCGGCGGCTCGCCCTTCGTCATGTACCTCGGCGACAACCTGCTCGCCGACGGCCTGCGCGGCCTCGTCTCGACCTTCCGCGAGGAGGAGCCCGACGCGCTGATCCTGCTGACGCCGGTCGACGACCCGCAGTCCTACGGGGTCGCCGAGCTCGACGGCGAGGGCGGGATCGTGCGCCTGATCGAGAAGCCGAAAGACCCGCCTTCGAACCTCGCCCTGGTCGGCGTCTATCTCTTCGCCCCGCCGATCTTCGAGGCCGCCCGGGCGCTCGAGCCCTCCTGGCGCGGCGAGCTCGAGATCACCGAGGCGATCCAGAGCCTGATCGAAGAGGGCAAGGCGGTGCGCTCGGAGGTGGTCAGCGGCTGGTGGAAGGACACCGGCCAGCTCGCCGACATGCTCGAGGCCAACCGGCTCGTCCTGGAGGAGATCGAGACCGCGATCGAGGGGGAGGTCGACGATTCCTCCCGGGTCGAGGGACGCGTCGTCGTCGCCCCCGGGGCCGAGGTGAAGAGCTCGGTTGTGCGCGGGCCGGCGGTGATCGGCCCCGGCGCCAAGATCGAGGACGCCTACATCGGCCCCTACAGCTCGATCGGCGAAGACGTCTGCGTGCGCCGCTCCGAAGTCGAGCACTCGATCATCCTCGCCGGCTCCGTGGTCGAGGACCTCGGCACCCGGCTCGAGGCGAGCCTGCTCGGCCGCGAAGTGAAGCTGACCCGCAGCGACGGCATGCCGAAGACGCTGCGGATGCTGGTCGGCGACAAGTCGGAGATCAAGCTGATCTGATGAAGGTCTTGGTCACAGGCGCGGGCGGCATGCTCGGGCGAGACGTCGTGCTCGCGGCAGGCAACGCGGGGCACGACGTGGTCGGCTTCGGCCACACCGAGCTCGACATCGCCGATGCGGCCGCGCTCAACGCCAAGCTCGAGCTGGAGCGTCCCGACGTGGTGATCAACTGCGCCGCCTGGACCGACGTCGACGGCGCCGAGGAGGCCGAGGAGGAGGCGACCGCGGTCAACGGTGTCGCCGCCGGCAACGTTGCCGCTGCCGCGGCAGAGGTGGGTGCCAGCGTCGTCTATGTCTCCAGCGACTACGTCTTCGACGGCAGCAAGGGCGCGCCGTATGTAGAGACCGATCAGACCGCGCCGCTCTCCGCCTACGGACGCAGCAAGCTCGTCGGCGAGGAGGCCACTGCCGCCGCCAACAAACGCCACTTCGTCGTTCGCTCCTCCTGGCTCTTCGGCATCAGCGGCTCCAACTTCGTCGAGACGATGTTGCGCCTCGCCTCGACCCAGAACGAGGTGCTGGTCGTTCGCGACCAGATCGGCTCGCCCACCTACACCTGGCATCTCGCCTACGGCATCGTCCGCCTGATCGAGGGAATCGAGTTCGGCATCCATCACATGGCTGCGGGCGGCGCCTGTTCCTGGTACGACTTCGCCCGCGAGATCTTCGACCAAGCCAAGGTCGAGTGCCTCGTCCTCTCCGCCACCACTGACATGCTCGGACGCCCCGCACCCCGCCCGCCCTTCTCGGCGCTGGAGAGCCAGCGCAAGCACGCGATCGAGCTGCCGCCCTGGCGCGACGGGCTCTCCGCCTACCTCTCCCAGCGCTCCGCCGAGCGGGAGGCAGCGGCATGAAGCTCCTCGTCACCGGCGCCGCCGGCTTCATCGGCTCCACTTACGTGCGTCTCGTTGGCGAGGAGCACGAGGTGCGGGTGCTCGACAAGCTCACCTACGCCGGCCGCCGCGAGAACCTGCCTGAGGGAACGGAGCTGGTCGAGGGCGCGATCGAGGACCCCAAGGTCGTGCGCGAAGCGATGGAGGGCTGCGACGCGGTCGTCAACTTCGCCGCCGAGTCGCACGTCGACCGCTCGATCGACGACCAGGACGCCTTCGCTCGCACCCATGTGATCGGCACGGGCACGCTGCTCGACGCCGCCCGAGAGCTGGGCGTCGGTCGCTACCTGCAGGTCTCCACCGACGAGGTCTACGGCTCGATCGAGTCCGGCTCCTTCACCGAGACCTCGCCGCTCGACCCATCCTCGCCCTACTCGGCGACCAAGGCCGCCGGCGACCTGCTCGTCACCGCTCACGTCCACACCTACGGCATCGACGCCTCGATCGTGCGCGGCTCCAACAACTACGGCCCGCGCCAGTACCCCGAGAAGCTGATCCCGCTGATCACCCTCAACGCCCTGCACGGCGACTCGCTGCCGGTCTACGGCGACGGCAAGCAGGTTCGCAACTGGCTCTTCGTCGAGGACTTCTGCAGCGGCATCCACACGGTGCTGAACAAGGGCAAGGCTGGCGAGGCCTACAACGTCGGCGGCCCCGATGAGTGCGAGAACATCGAGGTGGTCAAGCGGGTGATCGAGCTGACCGGCAAAGACGAGTCGCTGATCGAGCACGTCAGCGATCGTCCCGGGCACGACCGCCGTTATTCGCTCTCCTCCGCCAAGCTCGAGGAGCAGTTGGGCTGGGAGGCCCAGGTCCACTTCGCCGAGGGGCTGGAGAGGACCGTCGCCTGGTATCGCGACAACGAGGGCTGGTGGGGGCCGATCCGCTCCGGCGAATACCGCGAGTACTACGAAAAGCAGTACGGCAAGGCGCTCGGCTGATGCCCGAGCGAGTGCCGACGAAGCTCGACGGGACCGTCCTGCTCGAGCCGGTCGTCCACGGCGATGACCGGGGCTTCATGGTTGAGACCTACCGCCGCGACGTCTGGGCCGAGCACGGCATCGAGGTCGAGTTCGTCCAGCACAACCACTCGCGCTCCGCCCGGGGAACCCTGCGCGGCCTCCACTTTCAAACCGAGCCCGGCCAGGCAAAGTTGGTGCGCTGCCCGCGCGGCAAGATCTTCGACGTCGCCGTCGACCTGCGCCGTGGCTCACCCACTTACGGCCAGTGGGACGGGTACGTGCTCGATGACGTCTCCCATCGCCAGCTCTTCGTCCCGGTCGGCTTCGGTCACGGCTTTGCCGTGCTCAGCGAGAGCGCCGACGTCACTTACCTCTGCTCCAGCACCTATGACCCCGCCACCGAGTCCGGCATCGCCTGGGATGACCCTGGTGTCGGCGTCGAGTGGCCGGTCTCCGAGCCGCTGCTGAGCGAGCGCGATAAGACCGCGCCGACCCTCGCCGAAATCGGCGAGACGCTGCCCTTCTAGCCCCCGTCGCGCTTTCCGTGAGGGTGCTGTCGCGCAAACGGCGCATCCTGCGCACCACGCGTAGGCCTGTCTCCTGCACGATCCCAGCCATGCAAACTCAAACCGCCCCAGACATGTCCGCCGCATGGCCTAATGTAGTGCACATGTCCAAGATGATCCAAATCAGAAACGTCCCGGACGACGTCCACCGGACCCTCAAGATTCGCGCCGCCGGCGAGGGGCTCTCCCTCTCCGACTACATCAAGCGCGACCTTGAAGACCTCTCCAAGCAGGCCACCCTCGAGGACGTGTTCGTCCGCGTCCGCGCCCGTGGCGGCTCCGGGGTCAAGGCCGAGGACATCGTCGCAATCCTGCGCGAGCACCGCGGAGAGTAGGCGGGGATGCCGGTCGTAGATGCATCGGTTCTCGTCTCGCTGCTCGTCGATGGCGAAGACGGCTGGGCGGGCACGCAGGTGCTGCGTGCCCGTACCGGCAGCTCACTATGGGCGCCCCACCTCGTCGACGCCGAGGTCGGCCACGCGCTTCGCGGCCTCGTCGCCGCGCGCAAGACCAGCGAGGAGGATGCGACTGCCGCTCTGCGAGACCTGACGAGCCTGCCGCTGCGTCGCATTGTCCACACCGGCATGCTCGACCGCGCCTGGGAGCTGCGACACAACCTGAGCTTTTACGACGGCCTCTACGTCGCCCTCGCCGAGCTGCTCGGCGAATCCCTGCTCACCCTCGATGGCCGCATGGCCCGGGCCGTGGCCAAAGCCAGCCGCATTGAGGTCCTGACCGCCGCCTAGGGCTGGTCGAAGTCCTGCTAGCGACCGCGAACCGCGGTGATGCCGAGGCTCGTCGCCAGCTTGGCACCGATCCCGGCGTAGACCGCCGCATTGACGAGCGGGTTGTGCTCGGGAGCGTCGAAGCGCCGGTAGAAGCGCCCCATGCCGCGGTGGAAGGCAATCTCCTGTTTCGGTGCGCGGCGCTTGCCGCTGGAGCCGCCCTTGACGTGCAGGGCCACTCCGGCTGGCTCGTAGAAGACCTTCCAGCCTGCCTGCCAGAAGCGCCGACACCAGTCGAGGTCCTCCATGTAGAGCCAGTAGCCCTCGTCGAGCAGGCCGACCTCGCGCACTGCCTCGGCTCGGCAGAGCATGAAGGCGCCGTTGACCGCGTCGACCTCACCCGCCTCGTCGTCGCCGAGGTGCGTAGCCCGGTACTGGCTCAGCGCGGCGCTCGCGCCGTTGTCTCGACCGATGCCGGTGAAGTGAGCGAGGGCGCTGAGCGGTGTCGGGAAGGAGCGCTTGCAGGCGTGGTCAAGCTCGCCGGATTCAGTGACGAGCTTGCAGCCGACCATGCCGATTCGCTCATCCGCGCGCAACCGCGCCAGCGCGGCATCGAGCGTTCCCGCGTAAACCTCGGTATCGGGGTTGAGCAGCAGCACCGCGGCCGCCTCGTCCTCGCGCAAAACGACGTTGTTGGCGGCGGAGAAGCCGATGTTCTCGCGGCGCAGCAGGCGTACGGCGGGAAACTCGCGCTCGACCATGTCCGGGGTCGAGTCCGGGCTGCCGCTGTCGACCACGGTAACCCGCGTCACGCCGCTCGCCGGGTGCTCCTGGAGCGAGCGCAGGCAGCGCCGCAGCAGCGCTTCGGCGCCGTGGCTGACGATGACGACCTCGAGGTCGAGCGGAGCGGCCATGGGCTTGATTCTCTAGTAGGCGCCTTCGCCGCGGACGATTGCCCGCGGGGTCCGCAACAAGATCGCCAGGTCGCCGGTGATCGAGAGGTTGTCGAGGTAATCGCGCTCCATCGCCAGTCGCTCCTCGAAGGTGAGGTCGCCACGACCGTAGACCTGCATTGGCCCCGTCAGCCCTGGCTTGATCGCGAGGCGGATGCGCTGGCGCTCGTCATAGAGGGCGACCACGGCCTCCTCCTCCGGTCGCGGGCCGACCAGCGACATGTCACCGCGCAGCACGTTGATCAGCTGCGGCAGCTCGTCGAGGCTGGTCCGCCGCAGCAGCTTGCCGGCGCGGGTGATGCGCGGGTCGTCGACGATCTTGAAGGCGGGCTCGTCGAGCTTCTCCAGGTCGACCAGCTCGGCCAGCCGCCTCTCGGCATCGGCGACCATGGTGCGGAACTTCAGCATCGTGAACGGCTCGCCTTCCTTGCCGGCCCGCTTCTGACGGAAGAAGACCGGCGTGCCCGAGTCGACCACGATCAGCAGCGCGATCACCAGCAGCAGGGGGGAGAGCAGGGTCAGCATCAGGCCGGAGACGAGGATGTCCAGCGTTCGCTTCATCGCCAGGGTCGAGCGCGGTGGGTCGGAGAAGCGGAAGTCGAGGACGGGTAGCTCGGCGAGCCGGTTGAGCTCGATGCCGGGCCCGAGCAGGCCGTAGTGCTTGGGCAGGAAGGTGAGCCCGAGCCCGGCCGCCTTGCACTCTTCGATCAGGTTCTCGGCGGCGCGCTCGCCCATCTCCTGCTCGGCGACGACGACCCATTCGATCTCGAGCTCGCGTGCCACCCGCGAGATCTCCTCGACCGAGCCGAGTCGCGGCAGCGTCCCCCGTCGGTCCTTGTCGGTCGGGGAGGAGAGGTAACCGACGAGCCGCAGGCGCGCCTCGGGATGGGTGGCGATGCGCCGAGCCACCACGTCGGCCATCGCCGCTGGCCCAATCACGATGCCGGTGGCGACGCCAGTCAAGCGCTGCCAGGTGAAACGCAGGATCGCTCGGGAGACAAAGCAGGCGAGGGCGGCGCCGAAGCCGACGATGATCGCGCTCTTGGCCGAGAGCGCCCCGCCCGGGCTGAGCCAGAGCAGGCCGTCGAGGACGATCGTGCCGAGCGCGCTCGCCGAGATCAGCGATGGCAGCTCGTCAAGGGTGCTGTGACGGATGCGGCGGTGGTCGTTGTCGTAGAGCCCGTGCAGCTTGATCACGAGCAGCCAGGCGGGGGTGAAGAGGACCGCCCAGAAGAGCTTGGCGACGTCGGTGGTGGAGGTGAGCGCGGTGGCGACGCAGAGCGCGACGAAGATCGAGACCCAGTCGCCGCTCGCGAGCAGGCGCCGCAGCATCGCCCCGCGGCGCCGCGAGCCGCTCGGCCCGGTCAGGCCGAGGCGGTTTGCCATCTCTGTCGGGGCGGTGGCCGCATCAGGGGCGGTCGCGGTGCCCCCGGCGCTTCCCTTCGCCTCGGTGCTCATCAGCAGGGCCACCCCCCTTGCAAGCACTGTTCGTGCGGGTTGAGTTCGCGCGCCCGTTTGAGGTCTTCGTGCGCCGCGGCTTCTTCTCCTGCCTCGTGCTCAGCGCGCGAGCGCAGGTAGTACCACTGCCAGTTGCGGTTCTCGCGATCGATCGCGTCGCCGAAATAGCCGGCGGCACGGGGATATTCGCCCTGTCGCTCCGCCAGCAGGCCGAGCTGCGCGTAGGGGGAGGCGGCCCACGGCTCGATCGAGCGAGCGGTTTCAGCGTGGTCGAAGGCCGCGCCGAGGTCTTCCCTCGTTGCCGCCGCCTCACTCGAGTCGAGCTCGCGTTCGACCAGCAGGGGACCGAGCAGCGCGATCGCCGAGATCCAGGCGATGACCATCGCGGCCACGGTGACGCCGAAGCGCCGGTTCTCGGTCGCGGCGCTCGGTTCGCGGCGCGGGTCGGCGGCGATCTGACCGCAGCGGGCCGCGACGAGCACGCCGGCGGAGAGGAAGAAAAAGGCGCCCAGGGCCGGGATCTCCCAGAACCAATCGAAGGCGGCGCTGACCGCGAAGGCGAGCATCGTGGCCAGCAGGACCGCGTAGCGTTCGCGTTGCGGGTCGGCCGCATTGCGCCAGGCGCCGTAGCCGCACCAGAGCAGCCAGCCGATCATCGCGAGGACCAGCAGGCCACCGGCGGCGCCGAGCTCGGCGAAGCTCTCGAGGTAGAGCGAGTGAGCGTCGTGAGCGGGTCTATCGGTGGTGCGCAGCTTCTCCCAGGAGAACTGGTAGGTGCCGGCGCCGTGGCCGAGGATCGGCTTTTCGTCGAAGGCTTCGAGCGCGGCTTTGTAGAAGTCGTCACGCCCGGTGCTGCCGAAGTCGGTGAAGTGGGCCTGCGGGTTGTTGGGGAACTGGACGTCGGGGTTGGTGAATTGGTTCCAGGCGCGGCCACCAACCGCGACCGCGGCGGCAATCGCCAGCAGGGCCCCCGCTAGCGCCACGCCTTTCAGCACTTTCGGATTGCGCGAGGCGGCCACCGCGCGACCGCTCAGCGCTCCCTCGCGGCGCTCCTCCCAGCGCAGCGCCGCGGTCAGCAGCAGGGAGAGGGCGACCCCGCCCAGCAGGATCAGCGAAGCCGTGACGCCCTGTGATCGCGCCGTCGCGTCGCCCAGATTGAGGGCGAGAGCTTCCTTGCCTTGCACGGCGAGGACCGCGGGGAGGGCACCGAGGATCCCGATCGCGAGCGTGGCGAGCAGCCACAGCCGGTCGCGGGAGATGGAGATGAAGCAGGCACAGGCGACCGCGAAGGCGAGCAGGCCACCGCGTGAATAGGTGAGGTAGAGGGCGAGCAGGCAGATCGGCATCGCGGCGGTCGAAAACCAGCGCAGCGCCGACCAGGCCGCGCGGCGGCTGCTCCAGAGCAGGAGGGCGACGCCGATGCCAAGCAGGGCCCCGTTCGCGTTCCAATAGCCGAGGGGATAATTGAGTCGAGGCCCGGCCCCAAGCGAGCTGCCGACGTAGAGCACATGCGGCAACAGCCGGCTGACCACGCCCAGAATCGCGATCGCCGCAACGGTAATTGCAAGGCCTTCAGCGAAACGTTGGCGCCTTTCGTCGGTTTGGGCGATTAGGAATGCCGCAACGAAGAAACCGAGGTAGACAGCAACGCGGTCTGCCTCAATAACGCTGAGCTCAACCGAACCCGACCAGAGGGATGAGAGTGCACAAAGAAGCGACAGACAGACGATCAGTCCGCCTGCCCAGTACAGGGGTCGCTCTGGCTTCACGGCCGAGCCCGCACCGAAGACCAGCAGGGCAACCACTACCAGCCACACAGCGAGGCCCGCTATGTGACGAGTGCTCACATCGAAGCCGCCACCAGCCAGGGCGAGACCGCCGATCAGGGCAACCGGCGCAAGCAACGCCGCCGTTTGCTCTAACCTTGCGCGCCATGAATCTCGGGAAGCGCCATCTCGGGGCCCCAGGTCTGGGCCGCTACGCCGCTCTGTTGGTGTCAGTGATTGCTCTTGCATCGGCTCTGTTTGCGGTTCCCGCTCAAGCGGAAGAATGCAGCTCCAGCTGCGTGCAGTACACGCCCGGCGTTCCTAACTCTGAAGGCGGGCACACTTCCACACACCATCAGTCAAACCCGGCGAAAGCCTCAAAGACCGGTGGTAACGGGGGTGGAACGGCGCCGTCCAACCCGTCGGGCGGGGGCGGGTCCCACGAAGAAACTGGCGAAAGTGAATCATCTCCAGAACAGGGCGGTGTGGCGCCGGGTCATGACGGTGGCTCGGGCCAGGGTAAAGGAGGCGGCGGCAGCGCCAACCCCGGCACCAAGAATGTGGCGCATTCGCCCAACCAGACTGCTTCAGGCAAGCCCGCCTCGCACAGCGATGGTGGTTCTTCGCCCTTGGTCCCGATCCTGATCGCGATTGCCGTGCTGGCAGCCATCTCGGTTGCCGTGGTGATGATCAGGCAACGTCGCCAGCGGAACAGCGGTGGGCCAACCGCTACCGCTTCTCCTGAGGCGAACTGATCATGCTCGACTTGCGGAAGCGCCCATTGGGCTGGGCTCGCGCGTGGTCTGCGGCGCTCGCCATCTTCGTTCTCGGCCTGGCGGCGGCCCCGACCGCGATGGCGGTCCCGGGGGATTTCTGGGGTGTCTCACCGCAGAACCCGCCGAGCGCCGAACAGTTTCAACGCCTGCGTGCCGGTGGTGTCGACAGCGTGCGGATCCCGATCGCTTGGTCTGGGGTGCAGCCGTACAGCAGCGGCGAAGCCAACTTCGCCGCTTCCGACACCCTTGTCGCCGGTGCCGCGGCGGCCGGTATCAACGTGCTGCCCTTCGTCTACGACGCTCCCGCCTGGGCAGTGCCCCGCGTGAAGGTTCCCGGCAGCTCGGCGAAGGCGCCGAAGACGGTCCCGGTAAAGACCGGCGCCCAGCGCACCGCCTGGTCCAACTTCCTCGAGCTGGTCGTCGCCCGCTACGGGCCCGGCGGCAGCTTCTGGGCCGCCAACCCTACGCTGCCGGCAAACCCGATCCGCACCTGGCAGATCTGGAACGAGGAGAACTTCAAGTACTTCGTCGTGCGGCCCAATCCGGCCGACTACGGCAAATTGGTCAACATCTCCTACACGGCGATCAAAAGCGTCGATCGCGGGGCGAAGCTGATCCTGGGCGGAATGTTCGCGCGGCCCGGCGAAGCGAAATTCAAAGTCAAGCCTCCGCAGGCTTACTACGCCTCAGATTTCCTCGATCAGCTCTACAGCAGCACCCCGGGGATCAAGAGCAAGTTCTCCGGGGTCGCTTTGCATCCCTACACCGCCAACTACCAGCAGCTGACCCCCGACATCGAAGAATTCCTCAGCGTGCTCAAAACCAACCACGATGTCGGCAAGAAGCTCTGGATCACGGAGATCGGCTGGAGCTCGGAACCCAAATCCCCCGGCGACTCGTTTGCCAAAGGACCGAAGGGCCAGGTGACCCAGCTGAACGGCGCTTTCAAGCTGTTCAAGGCCAAGGCGGCGAAGTGGAAGCTGCAGCGGATCTACTGGTTCTCGATCGACGATCAGCCGGGGATCTGCAACTTCTGCGGTGGCTCCGGTCTATTTGCCAAAGGCTTTGTGCCCAAGCAGTCCTGGTACGCCTTCGTCAAATTCGCCGGCGGCAGGCCCTGATCTGAAGAAGCGGCGTCCCCCGATTTAGCGGCGACCTCGGTCGCTGCGTAAGATCGGTGGGTTGGCCGCCAGCAAAAAGAAGAGTGCGGGATCTGATCCCCTAGCGCCGTTCAGTGCTCCCGTAAGGCGCTGGTTCGAGGCCTCGTTTGAGGGTCCCACGCCCGCCCAGGCCGGTGGTTGGGAGGCGATCTCCGGTGGCGCCAACGCCTTGATCTGTGCCCCGACCGGCTCCGGCAAGACGCTGGCCAGCTTCCTCTGGGGAATCGACAAGCTCTCGCGCGAGAAGGATCGGGGAGATGGGGTTCGCCTCGTCTACGTCTCACCGCTTAAGGCGCTCTCCTACGACATCGAGCGCAACCTGCGGGCGCCGCTGCGTGGGATCGGCGCCGACATCTCCGTCGGCCTGCGCACCGGTGACACGCCGCAGAAAGAGCGCCAGGCGATGCGGCGCAAGCCGCCGGACATCCTGATCACCACTCCGGAGTCGCTTTACCTGATGCTCTCTTCGGGGGCGCGGGAGATCCTGACCAAAGTCGAGGCGGTGATCGTCGATGAGATCCACGCTGTCGCCCAGTCCAAGAGAGGGGCTCATCTGGCGCTGACTCTCGAGAGGCTCGATTGGTGGGTTAAGGACGCGGGGGAGGTCTCGTCAGAGCAAAAGCGGGGAGGCTCTGCCGAGACCTCCCCCGCGTCCTCGATCCAGCGGATCGGGCTGTCCGCAACGCAACGGCCGCTGGAGCGCATAGCTCAGTTTCTGGTGGGGCCGAAGCGGGAGTGCAAGATCGTTGACGCTGGGGTCGCCAAGGAGCTTGATTTGGAGATCGTCGTGCCCGTCGAGGACATGGCGGAACCGGGAGCTCCTGCTTTCCCGAATGAAGATGGCAATCCCACAGATGGGGAGCCTCTTGCTCATGTGAGGTCGATTTGGCCCGCGATCTATCCGGAACTGCTCAAGCTCGTTCAGGAACACACGTCGACGATCATTTTCGTCAACAACAGGCGTGGGGCGGAGCGGCTGGCGAAGCGGTTGAACGAGCTGGCGAATGGGGAAGGGGAGCAGGAGCTGCCGGCGACCGAGCATGCCGGGAACGGGCGGGTGGACGACGGTCCGGTCGAGGAGATCGCTCGGGCGCACCACGGCTCGCTCTCACACGAGGAGCGCACGGTGGTCGAGGAGATGCTCAAGTCGGGGAAGTTGCCCTGCCTGGTCGCGACCTCCTCGCTGGAGCTGGGTATCGATATGGGCGCGGTCGACCTGGTGATCCAGGTCGAGTCGCCGAAGTCGGTCAGCCGCGGTCTGCAGCGGGTCGGTCGCGCTGGTCACTCCCTCGGCGAGGTCTCGCGCGGGCGCATCTTCCCCAAGTTCCGCGCCGACCTGCTCGAGTGCGCGGTCGTCGCCCGCCGCATGCGCGAAGGGGCGATCGAGGAGACGGTGATTCCGCAGAACCCGCTCGACGTGCTCGCCCAGCAGCTGGTCGCGATGGCGGCGCTTGACGAGTGGAACGTCGACGAGGTCGAGCGCCTCGTCACCTCCGCCGAGTCCTTCCGCGAGCTCTCCCGCGAACAGCTCGAGAACGTGCTCGACATGCTCGACGGCCGCTACCCCTCCGACCGCTTCGCCGAGCTGCGCCCGCGCATCGTCTGGGACCGCGCCGAGGGCACCATGCACGGCCGCAAAGGCGCCCGTTCCCTGGTCGTCACCAACGCCGGCACGATCCCCGACCGCGGCCTTTACGGGGTCCACCTGCCCGACGGCCGCCGCGTCGGCGAGCTCGACGAGGAGATGGTCTATGAGGCGCGCCCCGGCCAGACCTTCTTGCTCGGCGCGACGACCTGGCGGATCGAGGACATCACCCGCGATCGCGTCATCGTCACCCCGGCACCGGGCGTCCCCGGGGCCGTCCCCTTCTGGAAGGGGGACGGAATCGGGCGCCCGGCCGAGCTGGGCAAGGCGATCGGCGCCTTCGCCCGCGAGGCGGTTTCGCGCAAGCCGAAGGAGCTGGCGAAGGAGTACGACCTCGACCGCCGCGCCGCCGAGAACCTCGTCGCCTACCTGCGGGAGCAGCAGACCGCGACCCGGGTCGTGCCCTCCGACGAGACGATCGTGGTCGAGCGCTTCCGCGACGAGATCGGCGATTGGCGGCTCTGCATCCTCTCTCCCTACGGCGGGCGCGTCCACGCTGCCTGGGGCCTGGCGCTCTCGGCCAAGATCCGCGCCGAGCGCGAGCTCGAGGCCGACGCGATCTGGTCCGACGAAGGCATCGTCATCCACCTTCCCGACGCCGATGAGCCGCCGCCCGCGGACCTCGTCCTGATCGACCCGGAGGAGGTCGAAGACCTCGTCGTCGGCGAGCTCTCCGGCTCGGCCCTCTTCGGCTCGCACTTCCGCGAGAACGCCTCCCGCTCGCTGCTGATCCCGCGCGCCTATCCCGGCAAGCGCACGCCGCTCTGGCAGCAGCGGCTGAAGGCGCAGAGCCTGCTCGAGGTCGCCCGGGACTTTCCCCGCTTTCCCGTCGTGCTCGAGACCTACCGCGAGTGCCTGCGCGACGTCCTCGACCTGCCCTCACTGGCCGAACTGCTGCGCGACCTGCACTCGCGCAAGCTCAACCTGGTCGAGGTCGAGACGCCGACCGCCTCCCCCTTCGCCTCCTCGCTGCTCTTCGACTACGTCGCCACCTACATGTACGAGGGGGACACCCCGAACGCCGAGCGGCGCGCCGCCGCGCTGGCGCTCGACCGCGACCTGCTGCGCGAGCTGCTCGGCCAGGAGGAGCTGCGCGAGCTGATCGACCCCGAGGCGCTTGAAGAGGTCGAGGCGCAGCTCCAGCACCGCACCGAGGCGGGCCGCGCCGGCGATCGCGACGCCCTTCAGCAGGTGCTGCGCAATCTCGGCGACCTCACCGCGGAGGAGTGCGAGGAGCGCGTCGCCGAGGGCTACTCGGCCGCCTCGATGCTGGAGAAGCTGGTCAGCGAGCGCCGCGTCGCCCTGGTGCGGATCAACGGCGAGGAGCGCTACATCGCCGGCGAGGACGCCGGCGTCTTCCGTGACGCCCTCGGCGTCCCGCCGCCCGCCGGTCTCCCCGAGAGCTTCCTGGAGGAGAAAGCCGATCCCCTAGTCACTCTCGTGCGCCGTTATGCCCGCACCCACGGGCCCTTCCCGACGGGCCAGCTCACCGCCCGCTACGGAGTTGACCCGACCCCTGCCCTGCGTGAGCTGGAGCGCTCCGGCGCCCTCGTTCGCGGCGAGCTTCTGCCGGGCGGCAGCGAGCGCGAGTGGTGTGATGCTGACGTGCTGCGCCGTGTGCGCCGCGCCAGCCTCGCCCACCTGCGCCGCGAAGTCGAGCCCGCCGGGCGCGATCGCTTCGCCCGCTTCCTGCCGAGCTGGCAGAACGTCGACGCCCACCGCGCTGCCGGCGCCGGTCCGGATCGTCTGCGCGAGGCGCTGGTGCCGCTACAGGGCGTCGCCCTCACCCCGAAAGTCTGGGAGGAAGACGTCTTGCCGCGCCGCCTCGGCGCCTACTCGAAGTCCTGGCTCGACGAACTCTGCACCAGCGGCGAAGTCGTCTGGATCGGCGCCGGCGCGCGCGGGCGCAACGACGGCCGCGTAGCCCTCTACTTCCGCGACGACGTCCGCCTCGCCGGCCCCCCGCCCGCCAACGTCAAGCTGGAGGTTCCAGATGAGGAGGTGCACCGGGCAATCACCGAGCGTCTCTCCGCCGGTCCAGCCTTCTGGCTCGACCTGCTCGCGGATATCGAGCAGCCTCCGGAGGATCTCCACAACGCCCTCTGGGATCTGGCCTGGGTCGGGGCGGTGACCAATGACGCCTTCGCGCCGCTGCGCCAGCCCCGCCTGCGCGCCGCTGCGCCCAGCGCCCAGCGCGGCCGCCGCTTTGCCCGTCGCCGTGGCGCCGGGGCGGCCGTGCAGGGACGCTGGTCACTCACAGCGCCACTCTTCGCCAACGCTCCGGCGGCGGGCCCGCGCCTGCGCGCCCAGGCCGAGCTGATGCTGGAGCGCTACGGCATCGTTACCCGTGAGACCGTCCTCGCCGAGGGCATTCCCGGCGGTTTCTCCAGCCTCTACGCCGAGCTCGGCAACCTGGAGCTGCTCGGCACCGCCCGCCGTGGCTACTTCGTCGAGGGTCTCGGTGGCGCCCAGTTCGCGCTGCCCGGCGCGGTAGAGCGTTTGCGCTCACTGCCGTACGAGGACGGCTCCTTCGCCCTCCTCGCCGCCACCGATCCGGCCAATCCCTACGGCGCCTCGCTGCCCTGGCCGAAACCGCCCGGCGGCCGTCGCCCCGCTCGCACTCCCGGCGCCCACGTGCTGATGCGCGACGGCGCCCCGGTCATCTACGTCGAGCGCGGCGGCCGCGGCATCGTCCGCCTGATCGAGCTCAACGACGAGGAGCTCGCCGCCGCGGTCGCGGCTCTCGCCGTCGAGGTCAGCGCTGGCCGCCTGCCGAAGCTCGCGATCGAGAAGCTCGACGGCGATCCGGTGATCGGCTCTGGCCAGGAGGAGGCTCTGCTCGACGCCGGCTTCAGCCGCGGCGGTCCCCGGAAGCTAACCCTGGCCGCTTCCTGAGGCGCCTCGCGCCGCCCGGTAGCTCCCCACCGTCTCTGGCAGACCCTCCTCAAGCGAGACCCGAGCCTCGAAGCCGATCGTCTCCTTCGCTCGTGAGACGTCGAGGCAGCGCACCGGCTGTCCGTCCGGGCGTGAGGTGTCCCACGTCGTCGTGCCGGTATAGCCCACGGCCTCCGCGACCATCCGGGCCAAATCGCGGATGTTGGTTTCGATCCCCGTGCCGACGTTGAACGGCTCCAGCGTGTCGGCTCGCTCCGCCGCCAGGACCAGGGCCCGCGCGGCGTCCTCGACGTAGAGCAGCTCGCGCGATGGCTCTCCGGTCCCCCAGAGAACCACCTCGGAATCGCCCTGCTCGGCGGCCACGACGAACTTTTGGATCATCGCCGCCACCACGTGCGAGTACTCGAGGTCGTAGTTGTCTTCGGGGCCGTAGATATTCGTCAGCACCGGCACCGCCGAATCGAGGTTGTACTGGCGGCGGTAGGCGTCGGCGAGCACGATCAGCATCTTCTTAGCGAGGCCGTAGGCGGCGCTGGACTCGTCGGGGTAACCCTCCCAGAGGTACTCCTCGCGAAACGGCGCGGGCGTGTTCTTGGGGTAAGCGCAGACCGAGCAGGTCGCAACCAGCTTCTCCACCCCGAGGTCCCGGCAGGCGTCAAAGACGTTGAGCCCCATCGCCAGGTTGTCGTGGACGACCGGGGCGGGGTTGCTGCTGTTGAAGCCGATGCCGCCGACGTTGGCGGCGAGGTGGAGCACGACGTCGGCGCCAGCGAGCGCCTCGCGACAGGCGGTCGCGTCGGTCAGGTCATACTCGGCCGAGCGTGGTGCCCGGACCTCGGCGCCGAGCCGCTCGAGCATGCGCACGGTCGGCTTGCCAAGGAAGCCGGCGCCTCCCGTGACCACCACCGACTTGCCGCCCCAGAAGGACGGGTTGGGATCCCCCGCGGCGGGCACCGCTTACTTCACCTTGCCGGCGAGCTGATCGTCGAGCGCGGCGACGTCGGCGTCGACCATCAGCTCGATCAGCTCCTTGAAGCGCACCTTCGGCTCCCAGCCGAGCTTCTCGCGCGCCTTGCTGGCGTCGCCAAGCAGCGAGTCGACCTCGGAGGGGCGGAAGTATTTGGGATCGATCTCGACGTGGTCCTCAACCGCCAGGCCCGCATGGGCAAAGGCGACCTCGAGTGCCTCGCGGACGGAGTGCTTCTCGCCGGTCGCGATTACGTAGTCCTCTGGCTCGTCGGCCTGCAACATCATCCACATCGCCTCGACGAAGTCAGGCGCGTAGCCCCAGTCGCGTTCCGCGTCGAGGTTGCCCATGTAGAGCTTGTCTTCAATACCCGCCTTGATGCGCGCGACGGCGCGGGTGATCTTGCGGGTGACAAACGTCTCGCCTCGGCGCGGCGACTCGTGGTTGAAGAGAATTCCGTTGACGGCAAACAACCCGTACGCCTCGCGGTAATTGACGGTCGCCCAGTAGGCCGCGACCTTGGCCACGCCGTAGGGGCTGCGAGGGTGAAAAGGGGTTGCCTCATTCTGAGGAGGAGGGGTGGCGCCGAACATCTCCGACGAGGATGCTTGGTAGAAGCGCGTGTTGACTTCCGACTCGCGAATTGCCTCCAGCAGGCGCAGCGTTCCTCCTCCGGTGATGTCAAATGTGTACACAGGAATCTCGAAGGAAACCCTGACATGACTTTGCGCCCCGAGGTGATAGATCTCGTCCGGCTGCAGCTCGTAGATCAACCGCGTCAGCGCCACCGGGTCGCTGAGGTCGCCGTGGTGCATGCGGAGGCGGACGTTGGGCTCGTGAGGATCGCGGTAGAGGTGCTCGATCCGCCCCGTGTTGAAGCTCGAGGAGCGGCGGATGATGCCGTGAACCTCGTAGCCCTTGGCCAGGAGGAGGTCGGCGAGATAGGAGCCGTCCTGGCCGGTCAGGCCGGTGAGCAAGGCGAGCTTGGGCCGGTCGCCAGCCGCCTGGTTGTGCGCGTCATTGGCCTGCTGATTCTCTGTCATGCGGCCATTCTTACACGCCTGCAACGCGTCAAGCCGCCCCTTGGCAACGGCGTCGGCCGGGTCCTAGGCGGATAGACTCGCGGCCTGCATGGAGCCCCGCTACGCACTGTTGCTGACCGCTACCGTCGCACCTGGCGAGACCCCTTATCTGAAGCTGAAGGACCCCGGACAGCGCGAGTCCCAATACCTGGAGGCGCTAAAGCGTTGGTGCGAGGCCCTTCCTCCGGAGTGGGCGATAGTCGTCGCCGAGAACTCTGGTTGTCCGGCTGCTCGTTTCGAAGGGGTGGGTCGTAAGGCCGGTCGTCATGTTCACTTTTTGGAGTGTGTCGATCGGGGCTCTAAAACCGGCAAGGGTGTTGGTGAGGCGGGGCTCATGGACGATTTTGCACAGTGTGACATTGCGCAAAGCTGTGAATGGCTTTTCAAGTGCACCGGGCGCCTCTTCGTCGAGAACGTCAACCGTTGCCTGCCCTCGCTCGAGGAAGGCGGCGGTGTGTGTGGCTCGATCGTGCCCTCGTTGGCGCACATGGACAGCCGCTTCTTCGGCTCCTCGAAAGATGTGTTCCACGAGTACTTCACCGACATGGGTAAGGAGATCAGGGAGGAAGAGGGTGTGTACATGGAGCACGTCGCCGCGCGCCGCATGCTCACCGCGTTCGGCGCCGGCCACGCCTTCCGGCCCTTTGTCACGCTGCCCTATCTGATCGGCCGCAGCGCCTCGCTCGACACCACCTACGACAGCCAGAGCATTCGCTTGAAGACGTTCCTGCGCCAGCGGGTGCGGCGGGTCATGATCGACCGAGAAATACTCCTTTAGCAATGGCGGGGGGATAATCAGGGGGATGGCGGATCGCGAGGAGGGACTGGGGCCGGTCGAGCTGCTGCGCAGCGTGCCGCTCTTCTCCGACTTGGAGGAGGGGGAGTTGGAGCGCTTTTCGCGCGTTGCCGTCGCCCGTTCCTTCCCGGCCGGGACCCGGGTCTTCCACGAGGGCGACCACTCAGACGCCTGCTACATCGTTCGCGACGGCAGCTTCCGGGTCACCCGCGAGCACTCCGACGGACGGGCGATCACGCTGGCGACGCTCGCCAGCGGCGACATCTTCGGTGAGCTTGCGATGCTCGACGGCGAGGTGCGCTCGGCCAGCGTCGAAGCGCTCAGCGATGGCGAGCTGCTCGCTCTGCCGGCCGGCGAGGTGCGCGCCCTGCTCGCCCGCCATCCCGAGATCACGGTGAAGCTGATCGCCGCCCTGGTGCGGCGCCTGCGCACCGCCAATGAGCGGATCTCGCGCCAGTCCTTCCAAACCGTCCCCAGCCGCGTAGCCGGGGTCCTCTCGCAGCTAGTTGCCGAGGAGTCGCCACGCGAGGGCGATGGCGGCGAGGTGACGATTCGGATGAATCAGGCCGATCTGGCCCAGCTCGCCGGCACTTCGCGCGAGAGCGTCAGCCGCTTCCTCGCCGACCTCGAGCGGGCCGGCATCGTCCAGCCGGGTCGCGGCCGCGTCACCGTGCTGATGCCCGAGAAGCTGCGTAACTACATCTTCTGATCGGGGAAGCGCGGCGCGCATTCAGCAGCTGATCGGTTTGGGGTCCGAGCCGTCCGTGCTGGCGTCGTCGTCGCCCGGCCCGCAGTCGATCGATTTGTCGTGCTGGCCGTCGATCGCTTCGATCGAGTCATTGCCGCCCTTGCCGATGAAGGTGTCGGCGCCGGTGTGGCCGAAGAGGCTGTTCGCCCCGTTGTCGCCGATCAGCACGTCGGGACCGTCGGAGCCCTCGAGGTCCTCGTTGTCGGGCAGCACGTGGTCAGGGTTGCCGCAGCCGGGAGGAGCACCGGTGCCGCCCAGTTCGACCCGCATGTTCGCGTTGGAGCGCCCGTAGGAGACGGTGTCCTCTCCGGGGCCGCCGCTGTAGGTGTGTCCTTGGCAGACCGCCACTGAGGAGACGAGCAGGTCGTTACCGGCACCGCCGTTGAGCTGGTCGGCGCCGGGGTCGGCGTAAAGCACGTCGCTGCCGCCGTTGCCGATCAGGGTGTCGTTGCCGTTGTTGGGGCCGTTGTAGTTCTCGCCGGCTTCCAGCACGTCGTCGCCGGGGCCACCGCTGAGCGTGTCGGAGCCGGCGTTGCCGTTGGCCCTGACTTTGACGCTCGCGGGCACGTTTTCGGCGATGCTGATCGAGTCGTCACCGTCGCCGCCGGTGATCACGACGAGCCCGGTAGCGGTGGTCGTCGGGCAGGTGACCGAGGCGATCACGCTGCTGCCGGAGCTTGACTGGCAGCCTTCGCCGGAGACGATCGGGCCGCTTTCGGTCACCGTCCAGGTGCCGTTGCTGAAGGAGACGTGGATGTCGTTGTTGCGTCCGTCCCCCTGCACGATCAGGCTGCTGCCGTCGAGGCCCTGGTTGAGGATGACGAAGGTGCCGCTGGCGGGCGGAGCCTCTTCCGGGCCGCAGGAGTTTTCGACGATGAAGCCTTCGCATTCGTCGTTGCCCTCGCCGCCGAAGGCTTCGTCGGGGCCGCCCATCGCGTCGAGGTCGTCGTTGCCGACGCCGCCATCGAGCCGGTTGGCTTCGCCATCGCCGATGATCGTGTCGCCCTGGGGCGAGCCGACCACGTCCTCGAAGCCCTGCAGGGTGTCGTGGCCGTCGCCTTTGGAGAGGCCGGTGGAGAGGTCGACGGTGACCGCGCCGCGAGTGGCGCTGGCGTAGGAGACGATGTCGTTCGTCCCTGGGCCGCCGTCGAGGGCGTCTTCGCCGCTGTCGCCGCGGACGATGTCGTGGTCGCCCTCGCCGCCGTCGGCATGGTCGCTGCCGGCGCCGCCGTAGACGAAGTCGCTGCCGGGGCCGCCTTCGAGGTCCGGATCGTCGCCGGGCCCGCCTTCGATGTGGTCTTCACCGGCGCCACCTTCGATTTCGTCGTTGCCCTTATCGCCGAACAGGTCGTCGTTACCACCACCGCCGTTCTCGTCGTCGCTGCCCTTTTCGCCGTTGATGTAGTCGTCACCGGCCTCGCCCTTCAGCTCGTCCGGGCCTTTCTGGCCGAGCAGCGTGTCGTCGCCGTTGCCGCCGACGATGTTGTCCTTGCCCTTGTCGCCGAGCAGGTCGTCGTTGCCGCCACCGCCGTCGATGTGGTCTGAGCCTTTTTCGCCGTCGATGTGGTCGTCGCCATCTTCGCCGTAGAGCTTGTCGAAGCCCTTGCCGCCATAGATCTTGTCGTCGCCGGAGCCGCCGCAGATGATGTCGTTGCCGTTCGGCCCGCCGTAGATGACGTCATCGCCGCCACCGCCGTAAATCACGTCGCTGGCGCCTTTGCCGTGGATCACGTCATTGCCGGGGGTACCGACCATGGTCGCGTGATGACCGTGGCACTGGGCGGCGCCGGCGCTGGCCGTGAAGGCAAGCAGCAGCGCTGCCGCGCACGCGATGGACACGGACAGGCATAGGGAACTTCCCCTGGCTTTCGCTCGGCTCATGCACCCCCCATCGACCCGTTTTGGGCCGGCCTACACTTCTGGTGGACGAACGCTCAAATTCGGGTAATGCGTTCGTCCACTCCCGACTACCCGAGCGGATAACGAGAATCACGCGAGCGCGATACCGCGCTCGGCCCGGTCAGATACGCTCGCTCCCCGATGCGGGGCGGAATCTACGTTCTCAACTTCTATTCGCCGGTCTTCGTCGACCAGCTCAAGCGCGGCCGCAAGACGGCGACGATCCGACTTGGTGACAAGAGCAACAAGTACGAGCGTGGCCAGGTCGTCTGGATCACGGTCGGCTTCCGTCACAGCCCGCGCGAGAAGATCTTCACCGCGGTGATCGATGACGTCGAGGTGAAGCGCATCTCCGACCTTTCACCGCGCGATATCGAGCACGACAACCCCGAGTTCCGCCGGCTCGAGGAGGAGATCAACTTCCTCGAACAGATCTACGGCAAACCCGTCGCGCCCGACGAATCGGTGACCGTGATCCGCTTCTCGCAGATCGTCGAGCCGCCGGGTGCGCATTTCGGCAACGGCGAGACGCCCCACCACAACTGAGCCTGTGAGACACCGGGCGCGTATCTAGTCTCGGTGGCCGACTACTCCTTCCTCACGACCTGGATCCTGGACGCGCCGCGCGAGCGGGTCTTTGAGGCGCTCTACGACCAAGCCAACTGGCCGCAATGGTGGCGTGGGGTCGAGGAGGCGACCGAACTCCGTGCGGGCGAGGACGACGGCGTTGGCACCGTCTCCCGCATGGTTTGGAAGAGCCTGCTGCCCTACAGGGTCGAGTTCGAGGTGACGACGACGCGGATCGAGCGGCCTCACCTGATGGAGGGAAACGCGGTCGGCGAGCTGAGCGGGATCGGCCGCTGGCGCCTCTACGAGCAGGATGGCGCCACCGCGGTGCTCTACGAGTGGAACGTGGCGACCACAAAGGCCTGGATGAACCTGGTGGCGCCGCTGGCGCGGCCCATCTTCGAGTGGAATCACGACTGGGTGATGGCCCGCGGCGGCGAGGGAATCTCCCGTTTGCTGGGCTGCCGCTTGCTCGCCAGCGGCTGAATCTCCGCCGGCGCCTGCTCCTCGCTATCTTTCAGGGCCAGACGCCTTGGCACTCTCCCTATAGGAGTGCCAAGCCTAGTTTGAACTTCTAACCCCACACTGAACCCAGCATGGAGGTATACGGATGAAGCTGAAGCCCCTCGGGGACCGGCTGATCGTGAAGCCGATCGAGGAGGAGGAGACGACCGCGAGCGGCATCGTCCTTCCCGATACGGCCAAGGAGAAGCCGCAGAAGGGCAAGGTCGTCGCCGTCGGTGATGGCGCCGTCAAGGAAGACGGCAGCCGCCAGCCGATCGACGTGAGCGAGGGCGACGAGGTCCTCTACTCCAAGTACGGCGGCACCGAGGTCACGATCGAGGGCGACGACCTGCTCGTGCTGCGCGAGTCGGACGTGCTCGCCAAGCTCAGTTAGCCCGCCGCCAATCAGGTCTTAGAGAACACAAGGAGGACTGAACACAGATGGCTCACAAGGAGCTGAAGTACAGAGAGGACGCGCGGGGGGCGCTGCAGGCCGGCGTCGACGCCGTCGCCGATGCGGTCAAGGTCACCCTCGGTCCCAAGGGTCGTTACGTCGTGCTCGACAAAAAGTTCGGCGCGCCGACGATCACCAACGACGGCGTCACCATCGCCCGCGAGGTCGAGGTCGAGGACGTCTTCGAGAACCAGGGCGCCCAGCTCGTCCGCGAGGTCGCCACGGCGACTAACGACGTCGCCGGTGACGGCACCACGACGGCGACCCTGCTGGCCCAGACGATCGTTCGCCAGGGCCTCAAGAACGTCGCCGCCGGCGCCAACCCGCTGGCCCTGCGTCGCGGCATCGAGAAGGCGGTCGAGGAGGTCGTCACGACGCTGCGCGACAAGCAGTCCAAGGAGGTCGCCGGCAAGGAGCAGATCGCTCGCGTCGCCGCCATCTCCGCCGGTGACGATGACATCGGCAACGTGATCGCCGACGCGATCGAGAAGGTCGGCAAGGACGGCGTGGTCAACGTCGAGGAGGGCCAGACCTTCGGCATGGAGCTCGAGTTCACCGAGGGCATGCAGTTCGACAAGGGCTACATCTCGCCCTACATGGTCACCGACCAGGACCGCATGGAGGCTGTGCTCGAGGACCCCTACATCCTCATCGCCAACCAGAAAATCGGCTCCGTGCGGGACATCCTGCCGGTGCTCGAGCAGGTGATGCAGGGCGGCAAGCCGCTGCTGATCGTCGCCGAGGACGTCGAGGGCGAGTGCCTCGCGACGCTCGTCGTCAACAAGCTGCGCGGCACCTTCACCGGTGTCGCGGTCAAGGCCCCGGGCTTCGGCGATCGCCGCAAGCGCATGCTCGAGGACATCGCGATCCTCACCGGTGGCGAGGTGATCACCGAGGAGATGGGTCTCAAACTCGAGAACACCCAGCTCACCCAGCTCGGCAAAGCCCGCCGCGTCGTCGTCTCCAAGGACACCACGACCGTGATCGACGGCTCCGGTGACGCCGAGGACATCAAGGGCCGGATCAACCAGATCAAAAACGAGGTCGAGAACACCGATTCCGACTTCGACCGCGAGAAGCTCCAGGAGCGCCTCGCCAAGCTGGCCGGCGGTGTCGCGGTGGTCAAGGTCGGCGCTGCCACCGAGACCGAGATGAAGGAGAAGAAGCACCGCGTCGAGGACGCGCTGCAGGCGACCCGCGCCGCGCTCGAGGAGGGCGTCGTGCCGGGTGGCGGCGTGGCTCTGCTCAACGCGCAGGCCGGCCTTGACCCGGAGAAGGTCACCGACGAGGCCGACGAGGCCACCGGTGCTCGCATCGTGCACCGGGCGCTCGAGGAGCCGGTCCGCCAGATCGCCGAGAACTCCGGCGAGGAGGGCTCGGTCGTGGTCAACAAGATCCGCGACCTGAAGGCCGGTGAAGGCCTCAACGCGGCGACCGGCGAGTACGGCGACCTGATCGCCGCCGGCGTCATCGACCCGACCAAGGTCACCCGGTCGGCGCTCGAGAACGCCGCCTCGATCGCCAAGAACATCCTCGTCACCGAGGCCGTGATCGCCGAGCCGCCCGAGAAGGAAGCGGCCGGCGGCGGTATGCCCGGCGGCATGCCGGACATGGGCGGCATGATGTAGCCACGCCCTCTCGGGCGTAACCTCGCTCTCAACAGGCGAGTGCAGTTTCGGAAAGGCCCGGCTAACGCCGGGCCTTTCTCATTTCGTCCCAAATCCGTGAACATTTCGTCAGGTTCAGCGCCCCACCCGCGCGTCCGTCCCTGCCACCGTCTCACCGATGCCGATCCCCCGGGGCCGACGGGCCTCAAACGTGACATAACGACACGGTTTCGGCCCGTCGACGGCGCGCGACGGGCGAATCGCGCGGATTGCCGAGGCGCAGCATGGTCTGGTGACGCTTGGGCAGCTTGCCGAGGTTGGCGTTACCGCGAGTGCTGTCCGCAAGTGGGTGGAGCGCGGCCGTCTCCACCTCGTGCATCCGGGCGTGTACGCAGTCGGTCACGCGCTGCTGAACCAGGAGGGCCGACTGATGGCTGCGGTCTTGGCCTGTGATCCCAGCGCGGTGATTTCCCATGTCTCCGCTGCCGAGCTTTGGGGCCTGATCGGCTCTGTGAGTTCAGACATCGATGTGACGGCCCCTAACCGCCGCGGTCGGACTCCAGTTGGAATCGTCGCCCATCGCGACGGCACCCTCCAGGAGACCGATCGAACTCGGCTGAATGGGATCCCATGTACGACAGTTGCCCGCACTCTTTTGGATCTCGCTGCCGTTCTGTCGCCCTGGGAACTGCGCAAGGCCATCTCGGAGGCAGAGGTTCTCGGCCTACTCAACATCCCAGAGGTTCGGGCGCTGATACGCCGCTGTCGTGGGCGCCGCGGGGTCGCGCGGCTCCGGCTTTGCATCGACGAACTCGATCCATCGACAAAACGGACTCGCAGTGAACTCGAGCGGATCTTCTTGGCTTTGTGCAAACGGGCAGGGCTCCCTCAGCCGGAGGTCAATGTGCGGTTGGAGGCGGCTGGCATTCGCCTTCGACCCGACTTCCTCTGGCGGGACGCTCGTCTGATCATTGAAACCGATAGTCGGAAGTTCCACGGCACCGCTTCCGCCTTCGAGCTGGACCGTCAACGCGAACAGCGTTTCTTCGCTGCCGGTTGGCAGGTCGTGCGCTGTGCTTGGCGCCAGGTAGAGCACAAACCGCAAGAGTTGATCCCCCTCCTACGTGAAGGCTTCAAGCGGGCCCAAGCCGCCGTCGACGGGCCTCAAACGTGACATATCGACACGGTTTCGGCCCGTCGACCCCTTAGGCGGTCGCTATTGAGCCTTGGCCGTGGTTTTGGGCGGCGGTGGGGGCAGCGGCGGCAGGGTGCCGGCGTTGTATTCGGCGTACTGAAGGAAGGTTTCGCGGCGCAGCTTGAGGCGCAGGGTGTTGATCGTGCGCGGGTACTGGCGGATGTCGTAGGGATTGGCGCCCGGGCCGAAGCCGTTGTAGTAGACGAACATGCGGGTGCGCGGGTGCTTGACTGTCCAGGTGACGAGCTGTTTGACGAAGCGCGGTTCGTCTTTGCCCGAGACCGCCCACTCGGTCAGCGCCATCGGCTTGTTCTTCCACTGCTTGCCGACGTAGAAGCGGTTGAGGTCTTTCCAGACCGGATATTCGGAGTAGAAGTCGGTGCCGGCCCAGTCGACCCAGCGCGAGCCGGGCCAGTAATTGCCGGGGAAGTTGCCTTTGACCCGCGGTGAGCCGCCCGGCAGCGGGCTCCAGACGATGCTGACGGGCGCGGCCGGCAGTTCGGTCGGGTTGGGCCCCTTGGTCCGGTTGAGCGGCGGCAGGCCGATTTCGGCCAGGGTCGCGTTGATCCCTTCCAACGTCTGGCCGCCGCGCACGATCGCGGCAATGCGGCGGAAGGCCTGTTTGTACCAATAGGGGGTGTGTTCGCCGCCCTTTGGGGTGCCGTCGCAGTTGAACGCTGACCAGGCGTTGAGGCAGCGGTTTGGCTCACCGAGCGGCCTGATGTAGGCGAGCAGGCCACGTTTGGCGAAGAAGTCGTTGATCTGCAGCAGGTAGTCGTCGCCGGCGCCGAGCGCGATCTGCTCGGGTGTGATCAGCTCGCTCAGGGTCTGGTCGTCGATCGTCGAGATCGCCAGGATTGGCCGCGTGCTGGTTTCGCGCCAGCGTTCGTAGGCCTGGTTGAGGCTGTTGCCCCAGGGGTGGAAGGTCTCCATCAAGGCCGGGTGCTTGGCCAGCAGTTCGGTGAATTCGTTGAACTGCTGGGCCGAGCCCTGGTCGCTGGCGCCGAAGAGGGTGCCCGGCTTGGGCGGGACCAGGGTCAGCGCCTTGGCCTGGCCCGCGACGAGCGCGGTCAGCGCCAGAACCAGCGCCGCAACTCGTCTAGTCGTCCTCCAGAACATCGCCCATCCTTCTTGGCTTGACCCCGAGCTCCTCCGCATCGGCGGTTCCCCGCTCGCTGAGCATCGAGACCTCCATTAGCTCGGCCTCCTCCCAGGTTGCAAACACGGCCTCGCCAAAAACGGAGCGGATCGCGATCAAGCCGGAGCGGACGAGGGGGAGGGGCAGGTGGATCAGCGGCCGCGGGCGCCCGGCGATCTGGCTGACCAAATCGGACATCTCGTCATAGGAGAGCGTCTCCGGCCCGGCCAGCTCGTAGCGCTGCCGCCCGCCATCGCGGGCGAGCGCCGCGATCACGCAGCGGGCGGCGTCGTTTGCCCAGATCGGCTCGAAGCGTGCCTGGCCGTCGCCAGAGACCGGCAGCACGGGCAGGAAGGAGAAGCGGCGCAGCAGCGTCACCCAGGGGTCGGAGTGGTCGTAGACGATCGAGGGGGCGAAGATCGTCGTCTCCAGGGAGGAGGAGGCGACCGCCCGCTCGGCCAGCCACTTGGCGCGGAAGAAGCGGGTGCGCTGGGCGGCCGCGGCGTCGAGGGCGCTGAAGAAGACAAAGCGGCGCACGCCACTGCGCTCGGCGGCGCGCAGCAGGCGCACCGTGGCCAGGCCATTCAGCTCCTCGATTCGGTGCGGAGGCTGGTCGCGGATCGTCGCCGCCAGGTGGATCACGGTGTCGACCCCGCGCAGCGCCTGGCGCACCAAGTAGGGATCTGACATCTCGCCGAGATCGCCGAGCGCGATCTGCACGTCGACCCGTCGCGCCCCCAGTCGCCGCGGCTCGCGCACGAGGCAGCGCACGTCCTCGCCCTGCTCGAGCAGTAGCGGCAGCAGCCGCGACCCCACGCTTCCTGTCGCCCCCGTCAGCAGCAGCATTTCGCCCGATGCTAGTGGGAGTGCGTCATCCGCCGCGCAATCCGTAAAATGGCCGTCCGCGCTTTTGCGGGCGCCGTGAGCTTCCAACGGCACCGAAACGACGACTCAGGAGAAAGCATCGAATGACCTACGTCATCGCCGAGCCGTGCATCGGCCAGAAGGACAACTCGTGCGTCGAGGTTTGTCCGGTCGACTGCATTCACCCCACGCCCGACGAGCCCGACTACGACTCGGTCGAGATGCTCTACATCGACCCGGATGAGTGCATCGACTGCGACGCCTGCGTCGAGGCTTGCCCGGTTGACGCCTGTTTCGCCGAGGACCAGCTCCCGGCCGAGTGGGCAAAGTACGCCGAGATCAACGCCAACTACTACAAGAGCAAGGCTGCCTAAAGCCGGAAGATCCGGCTTGGTTTCTGCCGCTTTGCAGCAAGTCTTGACTGGGCGTTGTCTCTCACGTCCATTCTCGACCCGGTGGACGGTTTTTTAGCTTTAACATCGAGGTGCGTCGGGTAATCCCCAGTTAGGTCGTCAGCATGAGGCGCCTAGTTGGTACTCGATGCTTGCTCGATGGACTGGGGGGGCGGCGCATTCTTTGGCCGCCCTCCTAGCTGTCAAATTGCGGCGCTACCGGGCAGCCGGTTTCAGGCCTCGCTCGTAGCCAGTCGCTCGCCGGGTGGCCGCCCGGCGCGGCTGCGCTCAAAGCCCATCGCGGCGACCACGGTGGAGGTTCCAGTCTCGTCCGATTCGACCAGGCGAGCGGCGCATTTCGCCTCGATCTCCTCGATCCGAGCGTAGGACGCGGCCTGCTCGTCGGCAACTTCGCGGCGGCCCTGCTCGTCGAGGTTGACCGAGCGCCAGCTCATCCAGATGTCCTCGTCGGCGTCCATCTTTCCGGCCCGCAGCGAGGCGAGGCCCTCGGCCATGATCGCCTGCAGGATCAGGGCAGCGAACTCGCGTTTTGTCTCCTCCGGCAGCTCGCGTGCTTCGTCGTCGCTGATGAAGGGCCTGGCGATCGCGCGGTAGAAGTGCTCAGTCGCGCCGCGCCGCTGCTCGGTGCCGACGAATTCAATGCAGCCGGAGTCGAAGAGTTCTTTGACGTGATGGCCGACCTTGCTGACTCCCTCGCCGATCGTCTTGGCGATTTCGTTGGGGCTGGCCGTGCCTTCGTTGAGGATCGAGAGCGCATCGATCCTGATCCGATGCCCGACGGCGAAGGCGACTGCCTCCTCGATGCTTCTCCTCTGCCCCTTCGTGGTCGTCGTCAAGGGTGGTCCTCCAGTCGAGAGCTAATTCGATTGCTAAGCGGGCCGGAGGATAAGCAAGTTTCCCTGATCGGTGACCCTCACACTCAGCGATGCCTCAATACTTAAATTCTTTTTAGTATTGCGCCCCGAATCCCGGTCAGACGGGCAGGAAGGGGAAGGGAGGTGAGCGGGGATGACGATCAGCCCTGTCAGTGCAGTGGTCCCGAGCGTGCACGTGTTCAAGCACAACTAGGGAGCTCAGTTGGGCCGGTCCCGGGGTGCCGGGGCCGGCCCGTTCGCAGCGGCTGGCTACTGGACGACGGGCAGCGGCGTGCCGCCGACTGGCGGCGCTTCAGCTGCCATCGGAGCTGCCTGCAGGACCGGCAGCTCCTGCGGCGTGGCGGCAACGATGCCCCTCGCTGCCTGGCGAATTGCCTGGGCGGCGGGGGAGTCCGGTTCCGCGGTGACCAGCGGTGAGCCTTCGTCGGCATGCTCGCGCAGTGGCTCAGAGAGCGGGATCTTGCCGAGCAGGGGGATGTCCAGCTCATCGGCGAGCGACTGACCGCCACCCTCGCCGAAGATCGTGAAGCGCTCACCGTCGGGCGTCGTGAAACCGGACATGTTCTCGATCGCCCCGAGCAGCTCGAGGTCGAACTTGACCGCCATGTCGGCAGCTCGCTTGGCGACGGTTTGGGCCGCCGGCTGCGGCGTGGTCACGATTACGAACTTCGCCTGTGGCAGCAGCTGAGCAAGGGTCATCGAGACGTCGCCGGTGCCGGGCGGCAGGTCGAGCAGCAGGTACTCGAGCTCGCCCCAGGCGACGTCCTCGAGGAACTGCTGGATTGCCTTGTGCAGCATCGGGCCGCGCCAGACAACCGCGGAGTTCTCCTCGACGAAGAAGCCAATCGACATCACCTTGACCCCGCCCGCTGCCTCCAGCGGCAGGATCTTGCGCTCGCCGTTGACCTCCGGCTTGTTGTTGACCCCGAGCATGCGCGGGATCGAGTAGCCGTAGACGTCGCAGTCGAGCGCTCCGGCCGGGTGCCCCTCGGCGGTCAGGGCCGCGGCCAGGTTGGCGGTCATCGTCGACTTGCCGACGCCGCCCTTGCCGGAGGCGACGCAGATCACGTTTTTGACCTGGGCGAGGGCGCCGGCGGGCAGCTTGCCCCGGCCGAGGGTCTGCTGAAGGGCGGATTTCTCCTCATCGGAGAGGACGTCGAAGCCGACCGCGACCTCGGTCACGCCGTCGAGCTCCCTGACTTTGGAGGCGACGGCCTGTTCGAAGTGCGAGCGGATCGGGCAGCCAGCAGTGGTCAGCGAGACAACGACCTCGACCCGACCCCCCTCGCGGATGTCGATCGAGCGCACCATGCCCAACTCGACGATTGAGCGGCGCAGCTCGGGATCGATCACGGCGCGGAGCTTCTCGGTTATCTGGTCCTGCGTTGGAAATGACATTGGGGCCATTCTCGCAAAGGCGCGCGGGCGGCAGTCGCTGGGCGCGGCGGTGTCGGAGGGGGAGAGACCATCGACCCACTGACTTAGGCGGCCCACATGCGTTCGAGCGAAGGAGGGGGAATGTCAGGCACCCGAGGCGGTCTCGGTCGGATCCTCGCGATGGGGATCGCGCTGGCGCTGGCACTGTTGCTGCTGGCTGCCAAGGAGGCAACGGCGGGCAAGTACTCGGTGGCCCAGTGCGGTTGGCACATCGGGGCCGATGCCAGCTGGATGGACACGACCGGCGGGGCCAAGTTTCGCGCCGACTCGTACTGCGCGACCCCGCCCGGTGCCGATCCTTTTGCCGATGCGCACCTGAAGAGCTTCACTCGCGATGGGCAAGGGACCGTGAGCGGCACCCGGTACGCCCGCTGGCGTTGGGAGGCGCCCGGTGGCACCGGAATCACCAGGGTGAGCGGCACCTGGTGGCACGCGCTGCACGACGGCATCGAGCAACGCATCGGCGGCGTGCCCTGGGGCAGCGGTGGCTTCGACGTTTTCGCCAGCGCCGCAGCGACAGATGTGACGCCGCGCGATTTCGCCGTCGGCTTCCCCGTCGGTCAGCTCGCGATCGAAGATCGCCTGCTCTGCGCACGTGCCGAGAGCAAGTGGTGCAGCCTCGAACCCGGGTCCTGGTCGGCGATCAGGGCGCTGACGCTGACGCTCGAAGACCCTTACTCGCCGGTCTCCGTGATCGACGGGGAGATGCTCGCGGGGGGCTGGCTGCGCGGGGAACGCAAGCTCGGCTACGCCGCCTCGGACATTGGCGGCGGGCTGAAACGAACCGAAGCGCTGGTCGACGGCAGCCCCGTCCTTGCCCACGACCACCCCTGCAACGCGGTCACGATCTCGGGTGAGCTGCGGGCGACGACGATGCGGCCTTGCCCCACCGACCGTGTCGGCTATTACCCGATTTACACCCAGCGCTACAGCGATGGCCCGCACAACCTCTCCCACTGCGCCACCGACTTCGCCGCCAACGTGAGCTGCTTGCCGGAGCGCACCGTCCTGATCGACAATAACCCGCCCGCGCACCCGCGGGAACTTGCTCTTGCCGGTGGTGACGACTGGCGCCGGAGCAACGACTTCGACCCAGCGTGGATCAATCCCGACCAGGGCCCGGCAAGTCCGATTGGTGGCGCGTTGTGGCGGGTAACCGGTCTGGCTGGATACGACAGCGGCGCCAAGTTCGTCGCCGGGCGCGGTTTGAGCGGCTTGCAGAACCTCTTCGTCCCGCGGGCGGGCACCTACACCCTCAGCGTCTGGCTGCGGGACGAGGCCGGCAACGAAAGTGCGTCCTCGGCGGCATCGCTGCCGCTGCGGTTCGACGACGTGCCCCCAGGCGTCGGTTTCGAGCCAGGCGCCGCCGGGGACGCACTGCCGAGTCAGGTAGCGGCGCAGATCACGGATGCGCATTCGGGACCCGCGGGAGGCGAGATCCACTACCGCCGTCTCGACGGTCAGCAGTGGACGGAGTTGCCGGCCAAGCTCCAGCCTGGCGAGTCCGCCGACCGTGCCGAGCTGGTTGCGCGTATTCCCAGCGATCTCGGTCCCGGCACCTATGTCTTTCGCGCCGATGTTGTCGATGCGGCGGGGAACACGACGACCACCACTCGACGCCTGGACGGCACTGAGATGAGCGTGCGCAAGTTGGCGGGCGAGCCGGTGCTGGGGCTTCATCGCGCCGAGCCGGTGCGCGGCAAGGCACGGATCTTTGCTCGCTTGCGCTGGCGTCGGCGCAGCGGAACCGAGCTGACCGTTCCGTTTGGTGCTGCGGCTTTCCTCAGCGGCCGGCTCCTCGATGCCGATGGCGCCGGCCTTGGTGGCCGCACCCTGCGGATCGTCTCTCGCCCCTCACGCGGTGCTCTGGGCAAGGCGAAGGTCGAGAGCGTCAAGAGCAGCGCGCACGGAGTCTTCGAGCTGCCGCTGCCCCCCGGCACCTCGCGCCGAATCTCAGTCGCATTTCCCGGGGACGATGCCCTTGACCGGGCGGAACGGAGCCCGCTGACCTTGCGGGTGCGCGCCGGTGTCGAACTCGGCGCTTCGCGTTCGCAGGTCCGCACTGGAGATAGCGTCAGCTTCAGCGGTCGTGTGCGCAGCGCTGGCGCGCCGCTGCCAAGGCGGGGCAAGCTGGTCGCGATCCAGTACTACGAGTCTGCATCAAAGCGCTGGCGCCCGGTCTTGGTTGTGCGCAGCGACCACAGCGGTCGTTTCCGTGCTCGCTACCGGTTCCGCTACATCAGCGGCTCGGCCCGCATCCGGATCCGCGCGGTGGTCTTGCCGGAGGAGCGTTGGCCCTATGCCCCTGGCGTCTCGCGGCCGCTGGTCGTTCGCGTAACCGGGTAGGGTGGCGCCGATGTCGCAAGCCACGCTTCACACCAACGCTGGCCCGATCGTGCTCGAGCTGCACGACGGGGACGCGCCGAAGACGGTCGAGAACTTCCGCAAGCTCGCTGGCGAGGGTTTCTACGACGGCCTGATCTTCCATCGGGTGATCCCGGATTTCATGATCCAGGGTGGTTGTCCGGAGGGCACCGGCACCGGTGGCCCGGGCTACACGTTCGAGGACGAGTTCAACGATCACAAGGTGGTCCGGGGCGCGCTGGCGATGGCCAACGCCGGCCCCAACACCAACGGCTCGCAGTTCTTCATCGTCACCACCGCTTCGGCTCCGTGGCTGGACGGCAAGCACACCGTCTTCGGCCAAGTGGTCGAGGGGATGGATGCCGTCGACGCGATCGAGTCGACGCAGACCGGCCCCGGTGACAAGCCGCTCGAGCCGCAGACGATCGAGCGCGTCGAGCTCTCCGAGTAGCTGACTACGCCGCGGGCGGGTCGGCGGCTTCTTTTCGCGATTCGCGCCGCTCGCGCCGCCGCTTGAGCCCTTCGCCGGGCCGCCAAAGGCTGACCAGGCCGGCGACGAGGGTGACGAGGAAGATCTGGCCGATCATCATCTCCAGCCCGGCGATCATGCGGCCGGGCTGCCCACCGGGAACGAGGTCCCCGTAGCCGGTGGTGGTCAGCGTCGTGTAGCTGAAGAAGAGGAAGTCCGAGCCGTTTGGATTTGCCACCCCCTCGAAGAAGGGGCCGGACTGCATTCGGTCGATCGCCCCGTAGAGGAAGGTGAAGAGGATGCCCAAGACGGTGTAGACGCTGAGCGCACCAAGGATCGTCCGCGAGCCAATTTCGGTGGAGGTGACGATTCGCGTCAGCACCGAGGCCATCGCCACGGCGAGCAGCGTGATCTGAACCAAAGAGGCGAACTCGAGCCAAACGTGATCGTTGCTCGCCGCGCTGATCACGGCCAGGGCCACAGTGACCACGGAGAGGAATAGGGCCGCCCGCACGAGCCGGACTCCCGCGTGTGCGCTGGCCAGCGCCACCACCGAGGTCGCGCTGGTGGCAACCGTCAGGAGGACCGCGTCCCAGCCCCGGTTGGCCAAAAGCGAGGTGAGAACGTAGGTCACCAGGACCAGGACCAGGACCAGGCCAAAAGCGTCGTTCATCCGCTCTGCTCTCCGGATCCACACTTCGCGCTCGTTCGCCGGTCCCGATGCCGTCTCCATCCTCGCCACGTTCGGCTACCGGAAGGCGTTTCCTGCTCATTGCGCGCCTTGATAGACCTTCCCCATGGCGCAGGAGACCTGGAGTGCGGTGGACGAGTACGTAGGTGGGTTGCTGGCGCCGCATGACGAGGCCCTCGAGGGGGCGCTGCGTGCCGCCGAGCAGGCGGGACTGCCATCGATCCAGGTCTCGCCCCCGCAGGGCAAGCTGCTGCATCTGCTGGCGAAGACGATCGGGGCAAGGACGATTCTCGAGTTCGGCACGCTGGGCGGCTACAGCACGATCTGGCTGGGTCGGGCCTTGCCCGATGGGGGTCGCCTGGTCTCGCTCGAGGCCAGTCCGGACTACGCCCGGGTCGCGGCGGGCAGCACCTCCGCCGCGGGCTTGGGCGACGTTGTCGAGGTCCGCGTCGGGCCTGCTCTGGAGCAGCTGCCGCAGCTCGCGAGCGAGGGAATCGATCCCTTCGACCTCGTCTTCATCGACGCTGACAAGGTCAACACCCCCAACTACTTCGCCTGGTCGCTGGACCACTCCCGAGCCGGCGCTCTGATCATCGCCGACAACGTCATCCGCGACGGTCGCCTCGTCGACCTCGACGACGAAGATCCCGCGATCGTCGCCCAGCGCCGCTTTCACGAGCAGCTCGCCGCCGAGCCGCGGGTAGAAGCGACGACGATCCAGGCCGTGGGCGGCAAGGGCTACGACGGTTTCAGCATCGCCCGCGTGATTGAAGGGTGACCAGCATGGAATCCAGGGCGATCGACCGGGACGACTTTCGCCAGGCGCAGCACAAGAACTGGGACTCAGCTGCGGTGGGGTGGAACGAGTGGAGCGAGTTCAATGACCGCGCCGACCGGCACATCAGCGAGCGGCTGGTGGGGCTCGCCGAGGTGCAGCCGGGGAGCAAAGTCCTGGACGTCGCCGCGGGCTACGGCGAGCCGGCACTCACCGCCGCCCGCAAGGCTGGCCCAAAGGGCCGCGTTGTGGCCACAGACATCTCCCCCGAGATGCTCGCCTTTGGGCGAGAGCGCACCGCGGTGGCCGGCCTGGCCAACATCGAGTTCATCGAGTCCGACGCCTCCCGTCTAAAGTTTCCACCCGAGAGCTTCGACGCCGCCGTCTCGCGCTGGGGGATCATCTTCGAGCCTGACGCGGAGGCCGCCGCGGGGCGCATCCGAAGCTTCCTCAAGCCGGGCTCACGGATGGCGATCAGCTCCTGGGGCGAGCCCGATCAGGTCCCCTTCCTCTCGATCCCGATGAGGACGACGATGGAGCGACTGAACGTGCCCCCGCCTCCACCCGGAACCCCCGGCCCCCTCTCCCGGCCCACCCCCACTGCAATCGGCAGCCTGCTCGAAGGAGGTGGCTTCTCGAAGGTCACCGTCGAGCAGGCCGAGGTCACCTTCGAGTTCGACTCCCCCGAGCACTTCACCGCCTACGTCAGAGCCATCGCCGCCCCAATCCGAGCGATGATCGAGCAACACGCCGGCGAGGCCCAAGAGGAAGCCTGGAACGCAATCACCCAAGCCGCGACAGACGCGGGCGGAGGCTCAGGTCCGCTGAGCCTCTCGAACGTCGTCCTGCTCGCTTCGGGAACCGCTTAGCTCTCAGCCCCGAGAACGTAGTGCGCCAGCTCCGCGGGGTGCCGCAGAGCGAAAGGGACGCCCTCTTCCGCGAGTTTGACCACCTCGGCATAGGAGTTCCCGGCAGCGGACCAGCCCTCCACCTCGGGCGACTCAGCCCACCAACCGTCAGCCTCGTGGTGATAGATAACACGCACGGTCTTCATTGGCTCTTCGAGCCAGAGTAGCTTCGGTCTCTTGCTTTAGAAAGCAGATCTAGCGCGATAAGCGGAGGGGGAGGGATTCGAACCCTCGAGACCCCGTTAGGGGCCTGCCGGTTTTCAAGACCGGTGCATTCAACCGCTCTGCCACCCCTCCGGGGAGTAGGCGATGGGCCGATGCTAGACGCGATGGCCCACGACTGCGATCGCTCTAGATGATTGTATTGTCTGCAATGCGTCGATTGCTCATACTCGCTTCGACGATGGTCTTCTTTGACGTCGTCTTCTTCTCGGCTATTGCGCCGTTGCTGCCGGACTACGTCGCCGAACTAGGTTTGAGCAAGGCGCAGGCTGGGGTTCTCTCGGCCTCCTACGCCGCGGGCACCCTCGTTTTCTCCTTGCCGGCCGGTTTGGTGGCGGCTCGTTTCGGGCCGCGGAAGACGGTGATCTCGGGGCTGCTCCTGCTCGGTGTCGCCAGCGTCGTCTTCGGTTTTGCCAATGACTTTCTTCTGCTCGACGCGGCCCGCTTCACCCAGGGGGGCGCCGGAGCGCTGATCTGGACCGGGGCATTGACCTGGCTCGTCAGCGCCTATCCGGCTGAGCGGCGCGGCTCGATCATCGGCACCGCGCTGGGCACCGCTGTTGTCGGTGCCCTCGTCGGGCCGGCGCTGGGCGCGCTGGCGGCGACTATCGGCACCGAATGGGTGTTCAGCGGGGTGCTCTTGATCGCGATCGGGCTCGCCGCCTTCGCCTCGCGCCTGCCTGAAGTCAAAGCGCCGGAGAGCCAGGAGCTTCGTGACGTCGCCGAGACGATCGTCAGTCGCCCGATCCTCCTGGCGACCGCCTTTGTCGCCATCCCCTCGGTGATGTTCGGCGCGGTCGAGGTACTGGTGCCGCTGCAGATTGCCGATCTCGGCGGTGGCCACGCGCTGATCGCCGGTGGCTTCATCGCCGGCGCCGCACTGGAGGCGGCGCTAGCGCCGCTGGCGGGTAGCTATTCCGATCGAATCGGAAGGCGCACGCCTTTCATGGTCGGGCTCGCCATCTGCGCCATTGCGATGGCCGCGGTCGCGATCGGTCAGGCGATGGGGGTGGTGATGGCGGGCCTGATCCTCACCTCGCTCGGCGGCGGCATCTGCTTCACGCCGGCACTGACGATGCTCTCGGAGGTGGCCGAATCGAGCAACCTCCACCAAGGCTACGCGGCGGGACTCTCCAACATGGCCTGGGCGACCGGACAGGTGATCGGCGGTCTTGCCGGTGGCAGCGCCGCCAGCGTCGCCGGCAACGCTGCGCCCAGCGTGGCGATCATCGTTCTTCTCCTGGGCACGGTCGTCTACGCGTCCCACGCTCTCGCGCCACCGTCTCCACCCGTGCGTCCCGCCGAAGGCTGACCGGGCTAGGCTCTCGGAGCATGTCTTCGAATGCGTCCGCACCGGGCGGGTCGGCCGCCTGGCGCAACTGGGCTGGTGACCAGGTTTGTACCCCGGTGGAGCGGCGTCGGCCGTCTGATCGGGAGGAGCTGGCCGAGGTCGTCACTGCGGCCGCGGCGGCCGGGCGCAAGATCAGCGTTGCTGCGAGCGGCCACTCCTTCACTGAGACGGCAATGACAGACGGCACGATGATCGATGCCGGTCTGATCAGTGGAGTCCTCGATGCCGATCGCGCCTCGGGCTTGGTCAAGGTTGGCGGTGGAACGGTGCTCGCCGATCTCAACCAGCGCCTGCACGAGCTCGGCTTGGGGATGGAGAATCTCGGTGACATCGATCGCCAGACCGTCGCCGGCGCGATCTCCACCGGCACCCATGGCACCGGCGCAAAGCTGCGCAACATCTCCTCCCAGGTGGTGGCGATGGAGCTGGTCCTCGCCGACGGTTCGGTGCGTGAGCTGACCGCCGAGAACGACCCCGACCTGCTGCGTGCGGCTCGGGTCAGCATCGGCGCCCTCGGCGCGATCGTCTCGGTGACTCTGCGCTGCCTCCCCGCGTTCACCCTGCACCGGGTCGACAAACCCGAGCCGCGGGAAGCTGTGCTCGACAGCTTCCTGGAGCGCGCCGACGCCCACGAGCATTTCGAGCTCTTCACCTTCCCCTACGCCGACTCCGCTCTCGTGCTCGAGCGCAACCGCACCGAGGGCCCGCCGCGGCCGCGTTCCCGCTCCGCCGCCTTCCTCAACGACGTCGTGCTCGAGAACTGGGCGCTGGAGGCCGTCTCGGCGGCCGGCAAGGCGATGCCGCGAGCGATCCCCTCACTTTCGCGCTTTGCCGCCAGGCTCGCTTCGGGCAGCACTGCCACCGACCGCAGCGACAGGATCTTCGCCAACGAGCGGCGCGTGCGCTTCACCGAGATGGAGTACGGGGTGCCGCGCGAGCACGGGCCCGAGGCGGCGCGGCGGGTGATCGAGTGGGTTCGCTCCAACCGCTACCCGGTCTTCTTCCCGATCGAGATGCGGGTCACCGCCGGCGACGACGCGCTGATCAGCCCCTCGCACGAACGCGACACCGCCTACATCGCAGTGCACCAGTACCGCGGCATGGAGTGGCGTCCCTACTTCGAAGCGGTCGAGGCGATCATGAATGAGTACGGCGGCCGGCCGCACTGGGGCAAGCGCCACTTCCAAACGGTGGCGACACTGGCGGAGCGCTACCCGCGCTGGGACGCCTTTCTCGCGGCGCGTGAGGAGCTCGATCCCGGCCACGCCTTCACTAACGAATACGCCGAGCGCGTCCTCGGCCCTTAGGCCTTAGAGGAAGGTCTGGCCCTCGCCGCGGTAGGTGGGGACGACGTCGACCACCTCGTTGCCTTCGACCAGGTGCAGGACGTCGAAGCGCTCGCAGAGCTCGCCCGCCTTGGCGTGGCGCAGGTAGACGCGGTCGCCGATCTTCAGGTCGCGGGCCGCAGTGCCGCTGAGCGGGGTCTGCACCTCGCCGGCGCCCTCCTCGGGGTCGAGCGAGAGACCCGGGGGCAGCCATGGTGAGGGCACTCGCGAAGCCTCGCCGCTACCCGAGGCGAGGTAGCCCCCCCCAAGCGCGGTCGCGATCGCCTCGCTCGGCTTGCGCACGATCGGCAACGCGTAGGCGGCGGCCGGGGTGAGGCTGAAACGGCTGTAGGAGTCGAAGAGGGTGGGGGCGTAGAAGCCCGAGCCAGCGGCGATCTCGGTGACGGCGTCCTCCGCGCCGGTCAGCTCGAGGCTGCCGGTGCCGCCGCCGTTGACGATCGGCAGCTCGGCGAACTCGCGGATCGCTGCGACGACCGCGGCGCGGCGCTCGGCCAGCTCGGCGGCGGAGCGGCGCTGCATCGCGCGGATCGCGGCGCCACGCAGGCGCCGTCCCGGCGGCTGGTCGCCGACGCCGGCGATCTGACCCTCATAAGACATCAGCGCCGCCAGCTCGACCTTCTCGCGCCGCCCGATCTCGCGCGCCAACGCAACCGCCTGCTCGACCGTGTGAACGGGGGAGCGCTTCGGGCCGACCTTGATCCGCCCGCCCAGCGCCCACCAGCCGGCATCGAGGTCGATGCAGACGCGCACCGGCGCGGCCCCGGTGCCCAGCACCGACTCGATTGCGTCGAGGTGCTCGACGCAATCGACCATCACGATCGGCGCCTCGCTCGGGCTCGCCGCCGAGCGCAGGGCGAGTTCCTCGAGCGCCCCGGTGTCGGCGGTCGGGTAGGCGAGCAGCAGGTTCTCGAAGCCCTGCCCCGCGAGCCAGAGGGTCTCCGGCAGGGTGAAGGTCAGCAGCCCGGCGAAGCGCTCATCACGATCGAGGATCCGCTCGAGCAGCGCCCGGCAGCGCAAAGACTTGCTCGCCACCCGGATCGGCTTTGTCCCCGCCCGAGCGAGCATCGCGTCCGCGTTCGCCCACATCGCGTCGAGGTCGACGAAGGCAAACGGCGCCTCGACCTCGGCGAAGATCGACTCGAATTCTCCGTGCGAGCGGCCGGACACGCCCACGAGACTAACCGCGCTTCGCCCGGCAAGCTCCTACAATCGGCCCGAATGCCCGGAGAGGTGGCCGAGTGGCTGAAGGCACTCGCCTGCTAAGCGAGTAGGGGGCGCAAGCTCTCTCGAGGGTTCGAATCCCTCCCTCTCCGCTCTCCTGCGGGAGACACCAGCGCAAGTCAGGTGTCTCGCCGCTCGTTGTTTCCACGTGGGCTACGGAGGAGTCAACTCGTCCGCGCGGAACGTATTGGCTGTAAGTACGAAGTGTTCAGCTAGTACACTTCCGCGCTTCGGCAGGGAAATGGCGGGTACCCAAATAAACACTGCGGTTAACCGGACCTGCTGCTGATATTCGATGGGCTTACAGAAACTCGATCATCCGATAGAGAGCTCCGCGGAAGTAGCCTTGTCCGCTGGGGCCCCAATTGGCTCCGACGAAGTCGAGGCGAGCGAGGGATACCTGCGAGATGGGCTTGCGGATCGACTTTACGAGCTGGCGAAACTTTGGCTACTTGCCGGTAGTCAACATGGCAATGTCACGTATGTGGTCGGCTCGACACGAGGCGCGTTGTCCAGAAGCAGGCGTACGGGAATCGTCGAGCTGATCAGTCGCACCGATGGCTCTATCGGGGTGAACGCCCTTGAGATCGATCCGAGATCCGGACGTCGACAGGGCGACGAAATACGCGGACGAGTGGCCCCCACTCTGAATCCAGGCATTGACACCATTTCTTTGGCTTGGCTATCCAAGGCGATAGATCCCAGTGGGGAAGCCCGGCAGGCAGGTCCAGCGGCGTATCAGGAGATAGCCGCCGGACTCCCCGCACGAGATCTCTTGAGCGACTAGCGCTCTACTCGAGATACCGATCGATTCCATGCCATTGCATGAATCGATACATAGCGATCACCTGACGCTTGCGTTCCTCGGGGTCCAAACTGAGGCCCTCTGGCGGCAAGGCTCGGGGATCAAGCATTTCTCCCTGTTCCTCAACTGAGACGTCATCCCCGTGCTGCGGATGGCGATTGTCTTCCATGCCTTCTCCTCTGCGGACGATTGCAGCATCCTCGCGTCACCCACATCCAAGGTAGCAACTCAGGGGTACCCAGGAAATTCTCCGTTGTTTTCTAATTAGGAGGGACTCAGCTGCGTGAGCGCAGGATGACCCGGCCGCCCTGGGCGGGGATCATCGTCACGTTGCGGTGCAGGGCGCGCTCGGGCTCGGGATCGGCGGCTTCGAGGTCGAGGCGACGGGCCGTGGCCTCGAGCACGACGCGCATCTCGGCCATCGCCAGGGCGGCGCCGAGGCAGCGGCGGATGCCACCGCCGAAGGGGATCCACTCGTAGGTGCCGGGTTTGCGGCCGAGCCAGCGCTCGGGGCGGAAGGCGAAGGGTTCGGGGTAGAGGTCCTCGCGGTGGTGGACGAGGAGGATGCTCATCGTCACCGGGGTATTGGCGGAAACGCCGTAGGGGCCGAGCTGCCAGGGGACCATCACCCGACGGCCGATCATCGGCACGACCGGCCGCGAGCGCATGCTCTCGATGATCGTCGCCTCGACCCGCTCCTCCGCGTCGCCTCCGTTGCGGGTCGCCTCGCGCAGCGCCTCGTGCGCCTCCGGGTTGCGGACCAGCCGCTCCCAGGTCCAGGCAAGTGAGTTGGCCGTCGTCTCGTGGCCGGCGAGGACGAGGGTGAGGAGCTCGTCGCGGACTTCTTTGTCGTCCATCGCCTCGCCCTCCTCGGTCCGCGCCTGCAGCAGCAGCGAGAGGATGTCGCGGCGCTCGGCCAGGTGCTCGTCGCGGCGGCGGGCCTCGATCACCGCGTAGGTGGGACGGTCGAGGATGCTGACGCCGAGCTTGACCACGCCGACCGCGTCTTCGCGACCGATGTTGAGCAGTTCGCCGGCTTGGCCAACCAGCGAGGTCGAGGCGTTGACCAGCTGCTTGACCACGGTGCGCAGGCGGTGCTCGGGAGTGCCGCGCTGCGGTCTGCCTTCGACACCGAAGATCCCGGCCATGATCACGTCGAGCGTGATTGCCTGCATGCGTGGCGCCAGGGCGAAGGGCTTGTCGAGCGGCCAGCGATCGATCTCGCGTTCGGTCGCCTCGGTGATCATCTCGGTGTAGCGCTCGATCGCCTCGCCGTGGAAGGGTGGCAGCAGCAGCTTGCGCTGGCGCATGTGGCGAGTGCCGATCGAGGTCAGAACCGAGCCGGTGCCGAGGATCGGCCGCAGCGGCGACTCACCGGTCAGCGATGGTGCCTGCTCCGGCTTGGCAGTGAAGAGCGAGCGGACGTGGTCGGGGTGGCTGGTGACGACCGGGCCGCCGGGCATCGCCGTTCGCATGCGAAAGACCTCGCCGATGCGGCGCCTGGCGCCGAAGACGTACTCGATCTGGCGCATGCTGAAGCGCAGCATCTGCGAGGTGCGCGGCAGCGGCACGACCGGGGGCTTGCCGAGCTCGGCAAGCGCGGCCGGCTCGATCGGTCCAGCGGGCGAGGGAGGGGCGGTGCCGACGAGGTCCGGGAAGGCCGGGCCCTCGGCACCGGCGGGACGCTCGGCGACGGTGCTCACGACTCCGGATTGTCACAGAGATCGATGTCACATTGGAAATCGCCAGGGTGCGATGCATCACTCTCTACAGTCAGTGAGGAATGCAGCACGGAAGACGCACGAAGATCATTGCCACGGTTGGTCCCGCGAGCTGGGAGCCCGACACGCTGATGCGCTTGATCGAGGCCGGCGCCGATGTCTTCCGGCTCAACTTCTCCCACGCTGACCGCGATCGCCACGCGCGTACGGTTGAGGCGATCCGGGTCGCGGCCGAACAGGTCGGCGACGAGGTGGCGGTGCTCGGTGACCTGCCGGGGCCGAAGCTGCGGATCGGCGAGCTGCGAGGCGACGTCGCCGAGTTGGAGACCGGCATGCACGTGAAGCTGACGCCGCAGAACGTCGAGGGTGACCGGGAAACGATTCCGGTCAGCTGGCCCGGTGTCACCTCGCTGCACGAGGACGAGCCGGTCTACCTCGCCGATGGGTCGATCCGGCTGCGAGTGCGTGGGCAGGAGGACGGTGGGCTCGACTGCGAGGTCGAGGTCGGCGGCACGCTCTCCTCACATAAGGGAATGAACGTGCCGGGGATCACCACCCCGGCAGCGACCGACGGAGATCTGGACTGGGTCGAGTTCGCGGTCGCCCAGGGGATCGACCTGCTGGCGGTCTCCTTCGTCTCGACCGCGGCGGACTTGGAGCCGGTCAGCGAGCGGCTGGGGCGGCTCGGTTCCGACATTCCCCTGATCGCCAAGATCGAGAAGCCGCAGGCTGCCGAGAACGCCGAGGAGATCGTTGCGTTGGCGACCGGGGGCCTGATGGTCGCGCGCGGTGACCTCGGCATCGAGCTGCCGCTCTCGCGGGTGCCGGTGGTGCAGAAGCGGTTGATTCGCGCCGCCGGCCGTCGCTCGAAGCCAGCGATCACGGCGACGCAGATGCTCGCCTCGATGGTGATCGCGCGGCGGCCGACGCGGGCCGAGGTGACCGACGTCGCCAACGCGATCTACGACGGCACCGACGCGGTGATGCTCTCCGAGGAGACCGCCGTCGGTCAGCACCCGATCGAGGCGGTGCGGGTGATGGATCAGATCGCGCGGGCGACCGAGCCCGACCTCCCTTATGGGGAGTGGCTCTTTGGTCGCACCGACCAGGCGACCCAGGACGTCGCCGACTCCGTCGCGCAGGGTGCGGTGGGGGCGGTCTACCGGCTCGGGCTTTCGGCCCTGGTCGTGCCGACCACCAGCGGCCGCACGGCTCGGCTCGTCTCCGCCCACCGTCCCAACGTGCCGGTGCTGGCGGTCTCGCCGCGAATCGAGACGGTGCGGCGACTGAAGCTGCTCTTCGGCGTCACCGCCGTGCTCAACGCGAACGAAAGCGACGTGCGCGGCCTGCTGCAGGACTGCGCCGCGCTGGCCGCCAAGCACGGCATCGCCAAGTCCGGCGACCTGATCGCGATCACCGCCGGCCTGCCCGAGCAGGAGTTGGGGACGAACCTCTTCGAGGTCCACCGGGTGCCCTGAGGCGTCCTGGATGCCGGCGCGTTACGGCGTCATCGTTCGCCGAAAGGCCGGGTGCCTTCCGGCTCTCTCTTCCTTGTCTCGCTTGGCCCCAGAACGCCTCAGGGCACCGGTAGGGTCCTGGCATGTCGATTCGCCTGGAGAGAGACGAGGGCTTGGCGGTGGCCACCCTCGACAGTCCTCCTTTGAACCTCTTCGACACGAAGATGTTCGAGTCGCTGAAGGCGACGATCGACGCGGTTGAGGCCGATCTGCCGCGTGCGCTGCTCTTCCGCGCCGAGGGACGGGCCGTGTCGGGCGGCGTCAACGTCGCCGAGTTCGACGGATTGACGCCGGAGCGCGCAGGCGCCCTCTGGGACGAGCTGATCGGCGCGGTCGAACGGGTGGAAGCGCTGCCCCTGCCGGTCGTCTTCGCCGCCCACGCCTTGACCTTGACTGCTGCTTTCGAGCTGGCGCTCGGCTGTGACTTGATCCTCGCCGCGCGCTCGGCCAAGTTCGGCCTGGTCGAGAAAGTGGTGGGGCTGACGCCCTCGATGGGCGGCACGCAGCGGCTCGCCGAGCGTGCGGGGAGTGGGCGAGCCCGCGAGCTGGTGATCACCGGCGAGCTGTTTGGCGCCGAGGAGCTGGAGCGCTGGAACGTCGTCAACCGGGTCTTCGACGACGAGGGCTTTGACACGCGGGCACGCGAGTTCGCCGCCGAGCTGGCGGTGGGCCCGACCAAGGCGCACGCGATGACGAAGCTGGTTCTGCGCCGCTTCCGCGAGGGCGGCATTCCCGCCGCCGACGAGGCGATCCGAACCGACGCCGGCGAGCTCTTCGCCACCGAAGACCTGCAGCGGGCGGTCAAAACCTTCCTCGAGCACGGCGGGCCCGGCCATGCGACCTTCGAGGGTCGTTGAGGCCAGCGACGGTAGGGTCTTCGCCCGATGGTCGATTACGACGCCATAGCCCAAGGCTTGACCCAGGCCGTTCCTTTCGCCGGTCACCTCGGCCTGGAGATAACAAAGGTCGGTCCCGGCGAGGCGACCGTCGTCCTGCCCGAGGCACAGGAGTTGAGCAACCACGTCGGCTCCCAGCACGCCGGCGCTCTCTTCACCGCCGCCGAGACAGCCTCCGGAGCCGCTTTCGTCGGCGCCTTCGCCGAACGCATGGGCGACGTCACCCCGCTCGCCCGCAGCGCCGAGATCTCCTACGAAAAGATCGCCAAGGGCCCAATCGAGGCCCACGGCAAGCTCGCCGTCCCCGCCGAGGAGGCCCTCGCCACCCTCGACGCCGAGGGCAAGGTCGTCTTCCCCTGCGAGATCGAGCTCCTAGACGCCGATGGCCAGCGCGTTGCAACCGCCACCGTCCAGTGGCACGTGCGGCGGAATCCCTAGAATCGCCCCTCCGGGCCATCCGGCCCAATCCCGCGCCTGTAGCTCAGTTGGATAGAGCGTCGGTCTACGAAACCGAAGGTCACAGGTTCGAATCCTGTCAGGCGCGTTGAGAAACAGCTTGCTAGAGCCAAATTTCTTCTCTTAGAACGTTCGGTTTGACGGCCCAATGTGACTCGGCTGCCACGCCTAGGGATTCATGATTTCAGGCCTTTCCTTCCCTTTGCATCCCTGGTGACTAGCCCGGTGAAGGTCTCCGGAACGGGCGCAGTATTTGGCTTTGCGCCTCGAAAACGCGAGGGTGGAAGGCTTCTTTGGTGGCCACGGGTTCGGCTACACGGAAACCCCAGCATCAACAGGAGCTCAGTCCGCTGCTGCGGAGCTACGCCCTCGGTTGGGCCGACTCCCACATTGGCTTGGGACAGGACACGGTTCGCGAGGCCACGCGCGTCGAGTACAAGTGATTGCTGACCACCTTCGCCTTTCGCTACCTACCGACGGAGATCCGGCTCGGTGAGCTCACTAGTTCCCAGCTACATGGATTCGTCAGCTGGCTCAGGGCACGGCCGGGATTGAACGGCCGGCTCTCGGAGCGCACGATCCGAAATGCGGTTACGCCCCTGCGGCTTTGCCTTCGGTGCGCCAGGGAGGAGGGCCTCCTTGGCGACGATGTCGTCCAAGCCCTCGCGTTGCCGCGCCGTCGTGGGCGAGCCTGCGCCATACCGGAAGGGCGCTTTCTGACTCGCACGCAGCTGGCTCGCTTGCTGGCGGAGATCCCCAAGGAGTGGCAGCTGTTCTTCGATCTGCTCGCCTCAACCGGCTTGCGGGTCTCAGAGGCGGTCGCGCTCCGCTGGTGCGACATCGAGCTCGATGGCTCTCCCTATCTCCTGGTGCGCCGCTCAATTGTCAAAGGGGTGGTCGGTGAACCCAAGTCCCGCCATGGCTTTCGCTGCGTCCCACTCACTCGGCGATTGGCTTCACAGCTTGCGGAAATGTGGGCCGATGGAAAACGGAGAAGATCTCGTCTTTCGTGGCCCGCGTGGAGCCCCGATCAATCCAAACAACACCCGCTATCGGGTGCTGGCGCCGGCCCTCGAGCGTGCGGGCCTTCCGCCCGTCGGCTTTCACGCTTTGCGCCATACATGTGCCTCGCTCTTGATCGAGCGAGGTCTTTCCCCCTTGCGGCTCCAACGGTGGATGGGCCACCATTCCGCCGCTTACACGCTTGATGTGTACGGGCACCTGATCCATGCAGAGCTGTCGCCTCCGCTGGACTTGGGTGTAGAGCTGTGAGCGACTCGAACCGGTCACCTCCTGGGCGCGATCCAAGTTGGTCGGAGGGCGAAAAGTCGTCAAAAGATGCTCATTTGCAGCGCTTTATAATGGTCTTCGAGAGGCTGCAGAAAGTGAAATATGCAGGGATATGCACCGATATGCGGGCTTCAGGCACTTCTGGCGAAAGTGCCTGAAATAAGAGAGGGCGGTTGGAGGCACCGTTCGCATCCCAAGGAACACGCCTAAACCTATTGCGTCACTTCCATTCCACAGAATCTAGGTAACGAGCGACGCCGCGACATGCATCCAAACAAGCCGAGCCGCGAGCACCTCACGGCATCGCCTTTGGGCTGAGATCTACTCGGAGGGCCGCCTGCCGTCTGAATTACGAGGCAGCCTACTTACGTCCGGCTGTTTGGATCGGAGGTTTGAGGTGCGAGTTTCCCAGCGTTCCCCGAAGAGGCTTTCGTAGCGGCAGAAGTAGATCGTCTCGGCCAGGGGCTGCGAGACGCCGGCCTCCCCGGTCCGATAGAGGTCGTCTCGCTGGACGAAGCGCTCCAAGCTGTTAGGCGGCACTGGGTCGGGCACGAGGGGTTGAGGGTGGTGCGAACTCCCCAGGTTGGAGCGACTTGAACGGCAGCGGTTGCTCATAGCCAAAGAATCAAAAGACCGTGTTCGACGTTGAGCGCAGGTCCCAGGCCCTCGTTGCTTAGGTAATAGCGGAAGGCGAAGGCATCTTCCTCCTGCTCCCACCCAGCTCATGGCCTTCCACTGGTGGGCTTAAACGAGAGGATAGGTCTGCTTGGCAACCCCTTCGCGTCGCTTCTGCTTGGGCAAGACTCGCATCAGATTGTTTCTGCGTCGCCTTCATCTGGCGATGGCTAGACACAGCTAGAACCGCGGCAGCGAGGAACGCTCCGACGCCACCGATCGCCGTGAACCAGTCCGGCAGCGAGGCTCCGCAGTCCACGGCCTCAAACTAGCGCGCCCTGAGGCGTGTTGTTACCTCGCTTGGAGGGGTAGAGAGCTTGGCGCGGAGATAGGTTCCGATCGCTCCAGCTAGGTTAAAGAGAAGTTCTGCCTCCTCGACTCCGACCTCGGGTAGCTCTGCCCCTGCATGACTGATTCCCGGCTCATCGCCGCGATAGGCGTAAAGCTTGATCACCATCTCGGCGATCGGCTTGGGGATGTGTTCTTCCTGAGCGAGGCGCCTCAGGACCTTGGGCAGGTCATTGCCGCTGGCTAGCGTAAGTACTATGGATTCGATGGTGCACATCGCCTCCTTGCAGGCGTTCTCGTAGTCGGTTTCTGGACCCTCGAGATAGCGCTTGGCCTTCCGGTAGTGAACGCGCGCGGCAGAGAGCGCTTCGCCGTCAAGAGCTTTGCCGAAGACCGTATGGATCTGCTGCTCGAGGACCTGCTGACTTTTCGATTTTCGGGTGGACCGAATAACCACGTCTGGATCTCGAAATTCGACTAAGGCCCCAGCGGGGCGAAGGAGCTCTGCGATCTCATCGACCGCGTCGGCATGCCGACGCGGTTCATCGAACTCGCGTGGATCGAGAAGAGCCTCGATGATGGCCTCAATTTCGCCAGGCAATCCAGATGGGCCAAGCGGTGATCGATTGGCACGGCTGATGACGTCCTGCGTGAAGTAGAACCGAGAAGTTCCCGTCGCCGCAGTGGTGTCGATCTCGCAGAAGTCGAAGAACTGGTCGAGCTGGGCAGCCGTTCTGTAGACGAACTCGGGCATCCCGCCTCCGCAGATGCAGTTGGCAAGAGCATCTATCTGGCGCGGGCTGAGCTTTCCCATAAGAAGATCATGCCGCCTGCGTCTGTTGACCCTCTGAGACCTGGAGAAGCTTTGCGGAGCATCGGTAGTTCCACTTAGGCCTTCCATGAAGCCTTATCGTGGAAAACGTGTTCGAGGTCCGCTTCCTCTTTCCGACTCACGGAGACGACAAAGTCATTGCCCTCCTCGGGCTGATCGCGCGGCAGCTTCCTCAAGTTCTTCACGCAATGCCAGGAGCCACGGGATTTAAGGCGCCAAGGGATGCGAGCCTCACCCTCGAAATCTTCGCCGAAGACGCTGCAGATGCTGTGGCACAAGCAACGGCGAAAGTCGCGCGGGCATTCGAGCTCTCGTCGCAAACGATGCCGTCGGATTTCTCGGTCGAGGCAACGCTGGCCGAGGAACTTGAGCCTGAGGATCCCTCAAGCCGTCCGTGACCGAAGAAGCTGATCCTCAGAAGCGAAGTGCCCCCGCCTTCAGTACTGGCGGAGGCGGATTTCACTACGAGCACCTGGTCGGCGGCTGGCTGGCGGTGGCCCTGCTGGTCGGAGCGATGCCGCTCGGCCGCGAGGTCGGGGTGCTATCGGAGATCCGCCTCCAGGGCGAGGCATCGGGGTGGGTACTGGATGACCTTGTGGTCAGCGGCGAGGGTGCAGGTAAACCGCGCTGGTCTGCGTCGGTGAAAAGCCACAGCATGCTGACCGGCGCCAAGCTCGAAGAGCGGTTCGTCGAGTCAGCCTGGGCAGAACTGTTGGGCGGCAACTTCGAGACTGGCCGCGACAGGATCGGGCTGGTTTGTGGGAGCGTTGCCGAGGGAGCCTGGAAGTCGCTGGAAGGATTGGTCAAGGCCTGTACCGCCGATCCGGAGGGAATCGCCAGGCGCATCAAGGTGGCCGGCGCCTTCAACGAGGACGCGCGTTCGCTCTGGGACTCGGCCAGGTGCCCCGCGGCGCTGGCCAAGGACCACGGAGTCGACCTCGACGCCTCTCCGGGGCGATTGCTCACCGCTCTGATTCCCCTGCGCGTCGACCTCCTCGAGCCCACCTCCCGCTTCCTGCAAGAGGCAATCGAATGGTGTCGCCAGGCGCTAACCCCCGACCAGGCAAAGAACGCTGATGACCTCTGGGACGCGCTCTGTGCTCTGGTCGCCGAGCTAGGGCCTAGCGGCGGTGTTCTCAACGCCACGACGATCGGCACCCGCCTCGGCTCTCGCTTTACGATCCGCAACCGAGCCGACCTCGGACCCGATTGGGAGCTGCTGGCCCGCCACACCCAGGAGTCATTGGCTACCGTCCGAAATCAGATCGGCAAGGATCTGCGCCTGCCGCGCAAGGAGGCCTGGGCAGAGCTCACCGCCTCCACCAACGAGACGACCGTGACGCTCCTCAGCGGCCCCTCGGGATGCGGAAAGAGCGCCCTTGCGCGACGCTGGCTCGAAGTGGGGCCGAGATCAGCGCTCTGGCTGTCGGGCACGGACCTTGGCGACGGCCTCTGGCCGGCTTCGCCCGCAAGCTGAGTCTGCAGCGAGCTCTGCCAGATCTGCTCGTCGCCGGCGCCGAGCCGGTGAGAATCGTGATCGATGGGCTCGATCGCTCCCACGATCCCGAGCAGTTCGCCGCCGCGGCCCGGCTGGCCCAGCTCGCCACGGAGAGCGAGGGAAAGGTCGCTCTCCTGATCACCGCCCAGGAGATGGAGGTGCCCCGAGTCACTGAGCGACTACGTGTCGCTAATGCTCCGGTCTCGCGACTGACCCCGATCTCCGATCTCGACGACGAGGACGTGCGGCTCGCCCAGGCGGCCGAGCCGCGGCTGGCCGAGATCTCCGTCGCCGGGCAGCTCCACTCGCTCTTTCGCCGCCCGAAGCTGGTCGACCTATTCCTCAGCGCCGGCCAAAGCGGCCCGGCGGCTCCGAGAGACGAGGCAGGGCTGGCCCGGCTCTGGTGGCAGAGAATTGTCGGCAGCGGACCCGAATCGGCAACCCGCCAGGCCCTCGTCCTCAAGCTCGCGTCCAAGCAGGCTGACGGCATGGTCGCGGCAACGATGAGCGATGAGTTCTCTCCCGCCGATGTCGCCAGCGTCGACAACCTGCGCCGTGACGGTGTCCTCGCGCCCGATGGCGCTCGCTACGAGTTCGCCCACGACCTCTTTGCCGACTGGGCCCTCCTCCACCGCCTCGAAGCTCTCAAGGACCGCGCGATCACCGAGCTCGGCGCCAAGGTCGAACTACCAACCTGGCACCGGGCAATCCGTCTCTACGCGCTGACGGTGCTACGCGAGCAGGGTATTGCGGCATGGAGCGCCCGCCGCGAGCAGCTCGAGCGCGAAGACCAGTGGTTGCTCGCCGAACTCTTTCTCGACGCCGCCCTCTTTGCCCACGATTCGGCTGCGGTCGTGCGCTCACTCTGGCCGACCCTGATTGCCGACAATGGCAACCTCCTGCGCCGGCTGCTTCGCCGCCTGCGGTTCTCGGCGAGCATCCCCGACCCCACCGGCGGCCTGATCTTCGCCGGTACCCCCGAGATGGAGACCTACTGGGCGATTCAGCGCCGGGTGCCTCTCTGGCCGGTTTGGATCCCTTTTCTCGAAGTCCTCCACGAGGAGCGCGCAACGGCAATCGAGCTGGCGGACGTCGAGGTCGCACCGATGGTGGAGGCCTGGCTGCAGTTCGCGGGCCCCAACGCGAAGGGATCGGACCTCGCCGCCGAGATCGCCCTCGAATGCGGACGCTTCCTGCGCGACCAGAGTGAAGCGGGCACGTTCTTCGAAGACAAGCTGGAGAAGTCCCTCTGGAGCGCGGCGCTCAGCGCCGGCTCTGTCGACCCCGCCGCGGTGATCGAGATGTTCATCTGGGCTCTGCGCTCAGACGAGGAGCGAGAGAAGTGAGTCGCTTCGGAGGCTGGAACCGCGTCGACCGCGAGCGGGTCCGCGAGACCGTGCTGGAAGCTGACCTATCGCCGCTGATAAGCGCCGATCCGCGCGGCGCCGCGAAACTGATCGAGGCGGCGGTCTGGGACGACAACCCCGGGGAAGGGCCCTCCTGGGACTTGGAGGACCCCGGACCGTCGATCACCGAGGCCCCCCACTGGCACGTCGCCGTGCCCGAGCGCGGACCCTTCTTGCGGCTGCTGATCGAGGACCCCGAAGTCGGTCTTGACTGCGTGGTCTCGATCGCGGAGCGAGCCACCAGGCGCTGGGCCGAGATCCAGTACGCCTACACCGGAGAGCAGGCCGAGTACGCCGGCAACCCCGACGCATTCGGCGTTCTGATCGATGGCCAACGGCGGCAGCTCCTCGGTGACGCCGAGCTGCTTGCCTGGCACCGTGGAACTGGCGGCGAGCCAAAGATCCTCGCCTGCGCCCTGATGGCCGCCGAGTCCTATCTCTATATGCAGCTCGACAAAGGAGAGGACATCGCTCCGCTCCTGGAACACCTAATGGCGTCGAACTCGGTCGCGATCTGGGGAGTGCTGACCGAGGCCGCCCGCTACCGGCCGGAGTTGATGCGCGGTCAGCTGCAGCCCCTGATTTCGAGTCCCGGGCTGCTGATGGCCGACAGGATTGCCACCCTCGGCCCCCGCAACCTCCTGCCCTTCCTCGGCTTCATCGACAAAGTCCACACCGAGCGCGCCCGGAAGTGGGGCGAGATGCCACACCGCAAGCTACCGCTGACTGAACTCCTGATCCGCGACGCGTTCCAAGACCCAGATGCGGCGGAGAAGCTGGCCGGGGCGAGGGAATTCTGGCGCAAGGAGGACGGGGAGCGCTGGAAACACCTGATTGCCCAACTCGACCCCGCCAATAGGAAACTGCAGCGCTACGAGGACGGCAGCTTCATCCTTGACTACGAGCCTCCGACCGAGCTGCGGGGTGAGATCAAGGAGACGAACATCGAGATCACGAGCTCTCAGATCTGGCTCGGTCTACCGGGAAAGCTCCGCAAGTGGATAGATGAGCGCTCCGAACCCTCGCCCGAGGAGCTCGAGAGCTTCTGGGGTGAGAGCCAGAGGGCGATCGCGCAACCCGCAGATCAGCACTTGCTGAGCCAGGGGGTCATCGCCAAAGCCGACCTCGAGTGCGGGGTCGCAGCCCTGTTCGTGGCCTGCGCCAGGGAGTGGCTGCGATCGCATCCCGAGCGCGAAGATTGGTGTCGGCGAGCACTGCTCGCGCCGTTCGAAGGAGAGCCGCCGGCGACCCATGAATTCGACTCCGCAGAGCAGTTCTCGAGCGATTCCTGGGACGGGTTCTGCGCCGACGCGCTGCCTCTGCTCTGGGCAGAATCGCCCCAGGACCCCGAACTCCGCTCGGGAGTCGCGCGCCTCGCCATGCACCTCCACCTGGAGACCGTCCAAAGGACCTTCAGGGCGACCGCTGGGAATCCCCACCTAGCGCCGGCCCTGGCCGAACTCGAACACCTATCCCTGCACTGGGCTCGTTTCAAGCTCTGGCGTCGCACCCGTGACCATGTGACCAAGTATGAGGCGAGCGAAAATGCTGAGCTGTTCGCCAAGCTGCCCGACTTCGAGCCGACGACCCGGGGCGCTCTGAACAGCTTCGTGGAAGGCACCCTCGGACCGCCCCCACGCCTCCGCGACTGGCTTGCCGAGACGCCTGACGGAGTGATGATCGCGCGCCAGGCGAGGCGCCAGCCGGTGCTCTACTCCCTTTCACTCAGCTATCTGGTCGCGGCGCGAGCCCATCTCGCGACCAGCGAAGGCACCGTCGATGACCGCCAGCGGGCCGAGTTCGCCGCCGACCTTGCCAACTCACTGGTTGGGGAGCTGGTGCCCGAGGGCGTCGACCGAATTGAAGGCACCCCCTACACCGAAGAGCACCAGGCCCTCGACCTCTTGGCACGACTGACCCTGGATCTCTCGGACGACGATGCCGAGGCGACCTGGAAGCCGATCCTCGAAGCCGGCGAACCCGCCAGATACTGGGTCGAGGCCTTCCTCGGCGAACTCTGGTCGGCGGGGCTCCTCGAGGAGCGGCTGAACTCCAAGCTGGTCTCGGTGGTTAAACGGATCCTCGACTTCACTGAGAAGAACTGGACCGGCACGGGTCGGGGAGGGGATGGTCTGGCGCTGAAGGTGGCCGGCGTCGACACGGTTCATCACTCGCTGTGGTCCGAGCAGAGCCAGTCGGTCCTCACCGCTCTGGAACCGCATTGGAGCGAATGGGTGAAGCCGAGACTCACCGGCACGTGGTTCGCCCGCTACTTCGCCCACTTCCTCGAAGCCCCCGCAGCGGCGGCGGTTCGCGCCGAGGCGCTGGGCTGGCTGGCCGACGCCGAGCGCAACCGCGAGCACATCGACAGCGACCTCGACGAGGCAACCGCTGAACTATTGGTCTCGGTCTACGCCCAGGAAGCGGAACTAATCGCCGGGGCCGGAGTCCCGGCTGAGGCGGCCCGCTACCTGCTCTCACGCCTCGCCGGCTGCGGCATGCCGCTCGCTCTCGAGCTCAGCGCCCGACTCGGATGAACCCAGGGTGCTGGAAGGTGCACAGCAGACGGAGCGCTTCAGAAACTCGTCTACGTAATGGGCGTTATCGAGCGTGGGAGTGATCTTTCGGCTGAGTGCCGCCTCTCGTCGGCGAAGACCCCTCGCCCTACGAGAGAGACTGGCAAGCTGGTCGACGAGCCCTCCGAGACGTGGCCGGATCGCGTAGGTCGATGCCAGAGACCACGATGCTGGGGTTTTTGGCTGGCAGGTGGCTGAGGCCGCGTGTCTGACGCTTGCTAAGGGCGAAGCGTGTCCTCTGGGTGCGGCGAAGTGATCGACTCCTGCGACCGGCCTATCTTCGCCATTTCACCTCGGAGGATGTGTACGTCAGCGGCGCGCCAATAGCCTATGTAAATGCGATCAGGGTTTTTTATCTCCTTAACAAACTGCAAGCAAACATCACTGTCTGGCTCCAGATAGGTATGAATGCCGCCCAGGGCTTCCAAGATAAAACTCCTGCATTTTAAGATTGAGCTCTTCTGAGCTATGGGTTCGAGGAAGGGTGAAAAGATCCCTTGGCCTGATCTTTGGGAACGTTGACGTAGCGAGCCTCGCCACCTTGACATTTTGTTTACACGGTGTAGGACTGACCACACCTTAATCTCTGAGTGAACAAACACGATTAAGGGTTTCGTCCACCCCTGCGGAGGTCTATCGACACATGCTCGGCTCGTCGTGGGATGCCTTGAGTTTCGCTTTACGCGAGTTACCGGGAATGCCCGGACCGAAAACCGATTCCGCCTTCTCTAGGCGTCTTAGATTGACGGGTCTTCTGGTGGTCTGCGTCATGGTCGTGCTTGGAATCGCTAACCCTGCACCCGGCGTGACATCGCCGCCGGAAAATGCCTTCCGTTTTGTCCACGACGCAGACGGTCGCCTCAGGGCTGTGGTAGACCCAGCGGGAGAAACCGCTGTTTACAGTTGGGACGCAGCAGGGAACCTTTCGGCGATCTCGCGGGGCCTCTCGAGCAAACTCTCAATCATCCAACTCAGTCCCGCTAAAGGCGCTGTTGGGGACGTGATCAAGATCGCGGGAACTGGTTTTTCCTCGACGCCGGGGTCGAACACGGTCAAATTCAACGGCACTGCTGCGACCGCCACTGAAGCTTCGCCTTGGTCGCTCACGGTCAAAGTACCGGCTGGCGCCACTACGGGATCGGTAACGGTTTCGACGAAAACCGAAGGCCCTGTCACGAGCGCTGAAGCTTTCACGGTCAGCAGTTCGTCGAAACCAAGCATTTCTGGAATCTCGCCGACGGTCGCAGCGACCGGCGATGAAGTGACGATCAGTGGATCGAACTTTGATATCGCCGCCGGTGGGAATGTCGTGAGGCTGAATCGATCGCTGCCCGGATTGGTTTCGACCTCGGCAACCGCGATCAAACTCGCAGTGCCGGAAGCTACGCTGGGCGGCAAGGTTTCAGTAGCCATGGTGAACGGATCGGTAGTCGGCCCCGATCTCTACATCCCTCCAGAAAGCGTAGCGGCATCGAAAGTCAGCGCTACTGGCAGATTCTCGGTGGGAGAACCCACGACCACGACGCTCACTGGCGCCGGCACGATAGGTCTCAAGCTCTTTGATGGAACGACAGGTCAGAAGCTTTCCTATGCGCTTTCTGAAGCGACGTTCAACGGGAATGTCTCGATCTGGGGCCCTAAGGGAACCAAGCTCTCGGGCGGCGAAGCGACCTTTTCGACGAGCGGTGGCGGAATATCGGAGCCCGTCACGCTGCCGGAAAGCGGCACGTATACGGCTCGAATCGAAGGCTCAGGCGGCGCCACCGGCTCGGTCAAACTTTCCACCTACCTCGTCAAAGACCTGACAGGCTCGATCACGCCAACCAAAGAAGGTGCCAAACAGACAGTTTCGATCACGGAACCAGGTCAGAACGCCCTCTACTCAGTTGAAGTCAAAGCCGGTCAATCGGTCTCGGTGAAGACTTCCAACGCCAATTTCAATCAAACCGGAACCTATTACGTGGAATGGCTTGATTCGGCGGGCAAACTCATCACCAGCGAATGGTGGAGCGGCAAAACCGGTAGCGGTTTCTGGAAACGACAGGAATTCACCAGCGCCGCCATCTATACGCTAAAGGTGAACCCAACCGGCACGATGACAGGCTCGGTCGATCTCACCCTCTGGGACGCCACCGACAAGACCGGCGACACGATCACACCGAGCGCCGAAGGCGGTTCGGGCACCTACTCGGTCGATGCCCCGGGCCAGCGGGAGCTTATTACGTTCGCCGGCGAAGCGGGCCAGAACCTCTCGATCGCCGCATCAGAAGCGTCCTTCAATGGCAACTTCCAGATTCTCCGGCCCAATGGCGCTGAAATCCCCGGTAGCGGTTTTCTCACCGGAATCTATGGCCCTGTCACCCTGCCCGAAACAGGCACTTACACGATTCGCCTCACCGGAAACGGGGAACCCACCGGCTCGACCAAACTTACCGCCTATCTCGTCAAAGACCTCACCGGCTCGATCACTCCGACTAAAGAAGGCGCCAAACAGACGGTCGCGATCAGCCAACCGGGCCAGAACGCCCTTTACTCGGTCGAAGTCAAAGCGGGGAAATCGATATCAGTCAAGACCTCCAACGCGAACTTTAACCAGACCGCGCGTTACTACCTGGAATGGCTTGACTCGGAAGGCAAACTTATTGCGAGCGAATTCTGGATTGGAAAAACCGGCAGCGGCTTTTGGAAAGGTCAAGAATTCGCCAAAGCCGGCACCTACACTCTGAAGGTTAATCCAGAAAGCTCGATGACCGGATCGGTCGATCTCACCCTCTGGGACGCCACCAACATAACTGGTAGCACAATTACGCCGAGTACCGAAGGCGGTTCGGGCACCTATTCCGTGGATGTTCCTGGCCAGCTGAACTTGATCACCTTCGTCGGGGAAGCGGGCCAGAATGTCTCGATCGCTCCTACCGAAGCGACCTTCGTCGGGAGTTTCCTGGTGTTCAGGCCCAACGGCACCGCAGTTACGGGAAGCGGCGGCGGGCTCACCAATGTTCATGGGCCTATGACGCTTCCGGAAGCTGGCACCTACACGATCCAATTGGAAGGACAAAGCGAAGCCACCGGCTCAGTCAAACTTACCGCCTATCTCGTCAAAGACCTCGCCGGCTCGATCACGCCGACGAAAGAAGGTGCGAAACAAACGGTCGCGATCATCCAGCCGGGACAGAACGCTCTTTATTCGGTGGAAGTCAAAGCCGGGCAGTCGGTCTCGGTCAAAGGTTCCAACGCCAACTTCAACTCGACCGACCGATATGACTTGGAATGGCTCGATCCTGCGGGGAAATTCATAGACGAGGAATTCTGGTTCGGCAAAACCGGCGCCGACTTCTGGAACGACCATCAAGAATTTACAAGTGGGGGCACTTACTTACTGAGAGTGGACCCATACAACGCGATGACCGGTTCGCTCGATCTTACCCTTTGGGATGCAACCAGTAAGACCGGCGACACGATCACGCCGAGTGCCGAAGGCGGCACGGGGACCTACTCGGTTGACGTCCCAGGGCAATGGGACCTCATTACCTTCGCCGGAGAAGCAGGTCAGACCGTGTCGATCGCTCCGTCCGGAGCTACTTTCGAAGGCATACTGTCAGTATTTAGGCCCAATGGCGCGGAAATTTCCGGAACCACCGGCACACTTACCATTCTACACGGCCCGTTCACCCTGCCAGAAACTGGCACCTACACAATCCGCCTCCGAGGTTTCTATGAGTCTACCGGCTCGGTCAAACTCTCCGCCTACCTCGTCAAAGACCTGACCGGCTCGATCACGCCGACCAAAGAAGGCGCCAAACAGACGGTCTCAATCACCCAGCCGGGCCAGAACGCCCTTTACTCGGTAGCAGTCAAAGCTGGCCAATCGGTGTCGGTGAAAGGCGCTAACGCCAACTTCAACTCTACTGATCGCTACTACCTGGAATGGCTCGACTCGGAAGGCAAACTTATCGCCAACGAATTCTGGATCGGCAAAACCGGCAGTGGATTCTGGGGCCGCCGCGAATTTTCAACGGCTGGCACCTACACGCTGAAGGTGAATCCGGAAAGCTCGATGACCGGCTCGCTCGACCTTACTCTCTGGGACGCGACTGACAAGACAGGAGGGACGATTACCCCCACCACCGAAGGGGAATCGAAAGCCGTCTCGGTGGACGTTCCTGGGCAGCGCACGCTGGTGACCTTCCCCGGGACCTCGGGCACCACCGTGACGCTGAAACTGCAAGAAGCGACGTTCTCTGGCGTGATGTCGGTTTGGAAGCCGGACGGAAGCCTGCTCTCTGGAAGCGAACGAAGCTTCTCGTCGACGTCTACCGCCAAAGCGGAAGTCAGCTTGCCTACTACCGGCACCTACACAATCCGTCTTACCGGCAACGGCGAGCTCACCGGGAGCGGCGTGCTCGTCGCTTATCTCGGATCGCATGCGACGTGGCGTCAACCCTTTGGATCGAGCACGGCGCAGCTCGTTAGCTACGAGGTGCCCAGGCCCGATGGTGGCTCTAGAGAACGCGCATCTAGCTCAGATCCTGCTCCGGGGACGAAGAGCCCCATCGAGAAGCCGGAGCAATTGGCCGTCAGTTCCGCTAAGCCAGCGCGCCAGGTAGCGAGACATGGTGGGGGCGGGGCGGTCACTCCCGAGATGCGTGGCTATCGACCCTCCACCGCCACTGTCTGGCGCCCCCCGAGGACGGAACCCGGCGCGCGGGGCTGGGAAGCCGGCATGGCCCGAAGCCCGTGGGCCGATCTCGCGTCGTTGCAGGCCCCCATCGGCACCACCGCCCTTTCCGGGCAAGTTCTCGGCATCAACGGCTTGCCTTTGGCTGGTGTCCAGGTCTCTCTCGAGGACTCTGCGGCCGTCGCAAGGAGCGATCAGACGGGGAGGTTCCTCCTCAGCGATGTGCCAGCCGGGCATCAGAAGCTGATCGTGGATGGGGAAACCGCGGCCGGCGAGGAGCGCTATGGCTCCTATGAGGTTGGTGTCGAGCTATCCGCAGGGGAAACGACTGAGCTCGACTACACGACCTGGCTAACCCCGCTGGACAAGGCCGGTGATCGCCGCATCGACTCCCCGACCCATCGAGAGACGAGGCTGAGGACCCCCAAGATCCCAGGGCTGGAAGTTCGCATTCCGACGGGTACCGTGGTCACGGACGCCGCCGGTCACGTCGTCAGGAAGCTCAACCTAACCCCAATCCCGGTCGACCGACCCCCATTCCCGCTGCCGCCGTTCGTCTCCGTTCCGCTCTACTTCACCGTGCAGCCAGGCCGCGCTTATCTCAGCAAGGGAGCGCAGATCGTTTACCCGAACTGGGGAGATCTACCGCCAGGGCAGCGGGTCGACTTCTGGAATTACGATCCCGATGACCAAGGCTGGTACGTCTATGGTCGGGGAACGGTCACGCCAAACGGCAAGCAGGTCGTGCCCGATCCCGGTGTGCGGGTCTGGGAGTTCACTGGGGCGATGATCTCAAGCAGCCCTGTGCCTCCCCCAAATTTTCCACCACCTGACCCCAACGACCCGGACGGAGATGGCAATGGCGGCGGTGATGGTGGCGATGGTGGCGGCGGCGACCCAGTCGACCTCTACTCGGGTCTCTTCACCTATTCAAAAACGGACCTGACGCTGCCTGACACGATGCCAATTTCGATCGAACGATCTTACCGGCCTTCGGATTCCAATTCTTACGCCTTCGGCATCGGCACCAACAGCCCCTTTGACATGCGGCTGTTCTCGGAAAACAACTACAAAGAAGCCGATCTTATTCTCCCCGATGGAGGAAAGATTCATTACGTGCGCATCTCCGAAGGAACCAGTTATACCGACGCGCTATACCGCTCGACAAACTCGGGTAAATTCTTTGGCTCTACGATTACCTGGGACCAATCTGTGCCTGGTTGGAACCTAAGGTTGACCAACGGCTATACCTACGTTTTCGGGGAGTTCGCACCTCTGCAGGCGATCCGCGATCCCCATGGCAACACGCTGACGCTGACGCGGTCCTCGGGGCAGGGCGGCAACGTCACGAAACTCACCTCTCCCAATGGGCGCTGGGCGAAACTCAGCTACGACGCCGGGAACCGGGTTACCGAAATCACCGATAACGGTGGGCGCAAAATCAAATACACCTACACGTCTGGGCGTCTGACCAAAGTTGAAGGTCTCGCGGGTCGAACTACTCAATACGAATACGACGAATCCGGGAGAATGAAAGCAATCATCAATCCACGGGGGAATAAATACCTCCAGATTGCATACTACGCCAACGGTCGGGTAGAAAAACAGACGGCGGCCGACGGCGGGGTCTTCGAATTCAGCTACAAACTGACCGAAGCCGGGAAAGCGGAAACCGCGACGGTCACTGACCCGCTTGGACGCCAGCGGCAGGTAGCCTTCAACGCCGACGGCCTCCCGACCAGCGAAACCGAGGCGCTTGGCACTGAACTGGCGCGAACCACCAGCTTCGAACGGCAGTCCGGGACCGGCCTGCTCCTCTCTAATACCGATCCGCTGGGCCGAAAAACGGCTTTCGAATATGACAGCAATGGCAATGTCAAAGAAGTGACACGGCTTGCCGGGACTGGCGAAGCCCAGACGGTCAAATATGTCTATGAACCAGGAACGGATCGAGTCACTGAAGAAGTCGACCCTCTCGGCCACACTACGAAATATCAGTACGGCGCCAAAGGAGAATTGATCAAAGCAACGGATCCCCTTGGCCACGAAAGGACGTTTGAATACAGCACCGAAGGCCAGCCGACGACCCTCACCAATGCCGAAGGCGAGACGACGAAACTGAGCTATGAAGGCGGTGACCTCGTTGGTGTGACTAACCCCTTGGGAAACACGACTAGTCTCTTCGTTGACGCTCTCGGGCGTACCCGCAGTGTCACGCTGCCGGGTGGCGAGCGATACCTCTACGCCTATAACGATGCAGACGAACGGACCAGCGTGACGACGCCGTCAGGAGCCAAAACGACGATCGAATACGACGCCGACGGAAACCCGACAGCAATCATCGATCCTCGTGAAGGGAAAACGACGATCGGCTATGACCTTATGGACCGTGTTACTGGGGAAACTGATCCGCTCAAACGATCAACGAAACTGGTCTACGATAAAGCCGGAGATCTGGTGGAAGCGGTAAATCGAAGGGGGCAAGTGTCGACGCTCGCCTATGACAAACTCAGGCGAGTGAGTACAGCGAAATTCGGTGTCGTGAAAGGTGTTCCTGAAAGCTCGATCACCTATGAATATGACAAAGCAGACCGCTTGACTAAAGCCATCGACAGCGTGGGCGGAACCTATTCGCTCTCCTATGACAACCTAGACCGTCCTTCTGTCGTCGAAGGCCCTAGCGGCAAAGTCAGCTACAAATTCGATCTCGCGAACAGGCGGACTCTGCTGGAAGTGCCGGGTAAAACGGTCAGTTACGAATACGACAACGCCAACAGACTGACCAAACTTACGAGCGGAACGTCGTCGGTAGCGCTCGGCTACACCAAAGCCAACCGGTTGGAAAATATGACTCTGCCCAACGGGATCCAGCAGCTCTATGGCTACGACAAAGCGGGGGAGACGACGTCAATCGCCTACAAACTCGGAATGACGACGCTGGGGGATATCAACTACGCCTACGACTCGAACGGTCGCACCGAAGCGATGTGGGGCAGTTATGCACGGCTTGGCCTTCCCGCAGTGTTGAAATCCACCACTTACGATGCGGCTAACGAGCTCACGAAACGCGAAGGCAAATCGTTTAGTTATGACGCTGACGGCAATCTGACGCAAGACGCGAGCAACAAATATGCCTGGGACGCCCGAGGCCAGCTGACAGGCATCAGCAGTGGCACTACGGCGAGTTTTGCCTATGACCCCTTCGGACGGCGCAGCTCCAAGACGCTGGGAGGGACTACGACCAAACTTCTTTATGACGGTTCGAATGTAGTTCAGGAATCGGTTGGAGGAAAAGTCACTGCCGATCTTCTCACTGGTTTGGCCACGGATAATCGCTTCTCGCGAACCACCGGTTCTGGAACTTCTAATTATCTTACCGATCGCCTTGGTAGCTCGATTGCGCTTGCAAATAGCGCCGGCGAAGTCAAAACTAGCTACACGTATGACCCCTTTGGGGGAGTGACGAAAGCCGGCGAAGCTTCGGATAACCCATTCCAATTCACCGGTCGTGAAAACGATGGCACCGGTCTCCAATACAACCGTGCTCGCTACTACAGCCCATTGATGGGCCGCTTTGTAAGCCAGGATCCTGCCGGCTTTGCGGGTAGCGGTGCCAACTCATATTGGTATGGCAATGGAGATCCCATCGACTTCATCGATCCGAGCGGAGAATCCGCATCCCCTAAGGTTGGTGAGTGGTCGAGCAATGGCGGCGGCGCATCAAGCGGAGGTGGAGATTCGGAGAACAAGAGGGACGACTCAGGTGGTGGTGGCGACCATTGCGAGATGTCCTTCGGGCAACGAGCCGTGTACGCTTGGAAGCTAACGAATAGCGCGGTCCCAGGGATCGGAGCTCCGGCGTTGTTCCCGGGCTTTGGAGTGCCAACTTTGGTAAATGGATTGCCAGGGGATGGCATGGCTGCAAGATATGGGACCACCGGGGTCATCAGCTGGCTTTTGCGGACTAGAACGTATCCACTGACTGCACTTGAGTTGCCCGCTGTGCTGAGCGCTGCAGCCAGCAGTTTTCTCGCTGCCACCGCTGCGTGGGAGCTTGGAGTGACGATTGGGTCTTTGATGTACTCAACGGTGGATGAAGTGGAATGTCTCGTAAGTGCAAATGGTCCACTAGGACCCAACCTAAGGTGATCTGCCCGTTGCGTTTAGGTAAAAGTCATTTGGACGACGAGTGAGAGTTCCTAAAGTTAAGTAGGTAGCCAGCGAACGCGGATAAGCAAAGAGCCGGTCTTTATGTCGGGGAGAAGAGGAGTGACGCGGCGGGACGTGATGGCAGGTGCGGCCCTGCTCGGCATCGGTGCGGGGCTCGATCGCCTTCTGGGTGACGGGGATGTGCGTGGCGATTCTGACGATGTCGCTCAAACCTTTGTTTCTTTCTACGGCGAACACCAGGCGGGCATCACTACTTTGCAGCCGGAGCACCTCGTATTTGCCACGTTCGATGTCACGAGCAGAGCAAGCGAGGAGTTGCGTGGATTGCTTCAGGAGTGGACCGCCGCTGCAGCGGCGCTCACGAAGGGCGCTCTCTATCGATCCTCCGATGGTGGGGCGCCGGCTGATCCTGGCGAAATGATTGGTATGGCACCGGCAGAGCTGACGATCACGATTGGCTTCGGCCCTAGCCTTTTCGGCGCTACTACTCGGCTCCAGCTCGGCTTCGGTTTGCGTCGTCCCGCAGCCCTCTCGCCGCTGCCCTCTTTCCAGGGCGAGAGCCTTGAGCCGGGTCGTTCTCACGGCGATCTCTGCGTTCAAGCTTGCGCCGCCGACCCGCAGGCCGCCTTTCATGCGATCCACGTCTTTACCCGCATCGCCAGTGGCGTCGCGACTTTGCGCTGGTCTCAGCAGGGCTTCGGCCGAACCTCCAGCACGAGCCGAGACCAGGTGACCCCCCGCAACCTCATGGGTTTCAAGGACGGCACGAATAACGTCCGCGCCGAGAATCAGGATGGGATGGACATGTACGTCTGGGTACAGCCGGGCGATGGTCCGGCATGGATGGAGGGCGGCACCTATATGGTCGTCCGCCGCATCCAGATACTCCTCGACGTTTGGGATGCGACAAGCCTCGAGGGGCAGGAGCGGGCCGTGGGCCGCAAGAAGGTAAGCGGTGCACCGCTTGGGCAGGAGAGCGAGTACGACCCAGTCGACCTCCGGGCTAGAAGAAACGGCGAGTTGGCGATTCCGGCCGACGCCCATATTCGGCTGGCCAGCCCTGACGTCAACGGCGGACAGCGAATCCTGCGCCGCGGCTTCTCCTACACTGAACCCTCCCTGGCGGGCTCGGGCCAACTCGATGCTGGCCTTTTCTTCATCTCCTTCCAGCGCGATCCACGGCGCCAGTTCGTGCCGATCCAACAGCGCCTAGCCGCTAACGACGCGCTCGGCCGCCACCTGCTCCACACTGGCAGCGGCGTCTTTGCTTGTCCACCCGGAGTGCAGCCCGGTGGTTTCATCGGGGAAGGGCTGTTTGCGTAGGCGCTGGAGATCGAGGATCTAGGGTCTCCTAAGAGGCGGTTGTCGAGCGTGGGAGCGATCTTCCGTCTGAGCCATGCCCCCTCGCTACCATGGCCCTGTGACCACGAAGGAGCGACTGCACAAGCTGGTCGACGAGCTCTCCGAGCAGGAGGCCGAGGCTGCTCTGGTGATCGTCGAGCGTCGGCGCGACGACCCGATGCTGGGGGCGCTTGCCGGCGCTCCGGCAGACGACGAGCTGGCGGATGCGGACGAGGACGCCAGTGCGGATGAGGCCCTCGCCGCTTACCAGCGTGGCGCAGCGGTCGGCTCTGATGAGCTGCGCCGCGAGCTCGATCTCGATTGAGCGCCAGCTGGTCTTATGAGGCGACGCCGCCGGCCCGGCGTGACCTCAAGCGGCTCGACCCACCGGTGCGGCGGCGAATCGTCGATGCGCTCGACCGCTTCGTCGCCGACCCGCGTGCCGGCGACATCCGCAAGCTCAGCTCAAGCCAGTGGCGCCTCCGGGTGGGCGAGTGGCGGGTGCGCTTCAGCTTCGACGAGGAGCGGCGTGTGATCGTCATCCTGCGCGTACTGCCGCGTGGGCGCGCCTACGATCGCTAGCAACGTCGACATTCCCAAAATTTCGCGGGAAAGCCCTTCCCTTCTACCTTCCCTTCGAGGGGAAAGTAGCGCCAGCGGGGAGGGACTATCGCCGGAGATTCCGCTCCCCGCCTAGGATCGTGGCTCCCGCGCCAGTCGCTCAGTTGAATAGCGCCGTGGTCTACGAAACCGAAGGTCACAGGTTCGAATCCTGTCAGGCGCGTTCCGTTGGTGGGTCGCTCGACTTCCGGTGGACAAAGAGGGCAAGCGCTCTCTCTCCAACGGAGTGATTCTCGGTTCGGCCGGCGCTTGGCTCGGCGGGTGAAACGGCAATGATCGTCTCTGAGACTTTGGGCGCAGTGGGATAGCAACGTTTGATCTCGATGACGACAGGGGGTGTCGACTGCCACTCCTAGGCGCTGGTGAACGTGTCACTTGAATTTTTCGAGGGCTACGTACTGCCGTCGTTGGGTTTCCTTTTGGAGAAGCAAATGTTGCTTTATGCGGAGCCGCACAGCCTTGCTTGAAATATGTTCCCTCTCCTCTTCAAGCCGGTCGATTCGATAGCTGCTGGTCGCGATCAGGTGTTCCAGCCACGTCACCTCAGATGAGTAGTGCCGATCCTCTTTTGGTTCCCGTTGGGGGGCCTTCTCTACGGCACTGACCAACGTTGGGAACGGATTGATTCCCCATGGATGAAGGACGGCGAGCGAAATCGCGCCAGCTACGCTGACCAATGCCGCACTGCCGACGACGGACCGAGGCGACATGTGAAGTTGCTCTTTCACGAAGTCTCCAAATTTCAGGACCCAGGGAACCCAGACGGCGGCTGCCACGGCGACCATGCCGGTCAATAGAGCGATGCAGACGATCAGTGCGTGGGCCGTGTCAGCTTCTTTGCTGACAACAACGTCGAGAGCGGTGGCCTCGGCGACGATCACGAGTACCCCGGCGGCGGGCAGGTAATAGACCGCGATAACGAAAAGGAAAAACCGCCCGTATTCACGGTGCTCCCCCTCCGACTTGTCGAGCTCTTTCTTGAGCTTCCTAGGGTCGGGAGGATGCATGTTGTCCAGCACCACCCCCCCAAGAAATAGGACTGGGATCAGGGTGGCGGCAATTTCATAGAAGGCGATGGGGCCACCGCTTTGCATTGCGGGAGCCTACCTATTAGAGGGATTTGTTTTTCCGGTTGGGGTGCTAGCGGCCCAGTCGCACCGGCATCGATTTCAGCTGGTTCAAGAACCCTGACTCGATAAAGGTGGGCTTGCCCGTCATTTCCATATTGGGGTAACGGGCGAGGGTTTCTTCTAGGAGGATCTTTAGCTCTAGGCGGGCCAGGGCGGTGCCTAGGCAGAAGTGGCGGCCGCCGGCGCCGAAGGCTTGGTGGTCGGGGTTGCGGCGGACGTCGAAGCGGTCTGGGTCCTCGTAGCGGGTCTCGTCGCGGTTGGAGGAGGCGTACCACATGACTACCTTGTCGCCCTCTTTGATCTGTTGGCCGCCGAGCTCGGTGTCTTTGGTGGCGGTGCGACGGAAGTGTGCGAAGGCGGGGAACATGCGCAGTGACTCCTCGACTGCGCTGGGGATGAGGGAGGGGTCCTCGAGCAGGATCTGGCGCTGGTCGGGGTTTTCCATCAGCGCCCGCATCGCGGAGGAGTAGGTCGCCTTGGTGCTGTCGTTGCCGGCGGCGACGAGGAGGAAGAAGCCCATCACGATCTCGTGCTCCTCGAGCCGCTGCCCTTCGACCTCGGCGTGGACGAGGACGCTGGTCAGGTCATCGGTGGGGTTCTCGCGCCGCTCGGCGATCATCTTGCTGCAGCGGGAGAAGACCTGTGCGATCGCTTCCTGGATCACCTCTTCGATGTTGTCCACCGAGGGGCTGAAGTCGGGATCGCTGGCGGCGAGGGCCTGGTTCATCAGGTTGGCCCAGGCGGCGTCGTCCTGCTCTGGGATCCCCATGAAGCTGCCGATCACGCGCGAAACCGCGGGCTGGGCGACATCGGTGACGAGGTCGCATTCCTCGCGGCCGTCCAGCCGGTCGAGTGTCTTGACCACGATCTCGCGGATCGCCCCCTCGTGCGCGGCGATCCGCTTCGGGGTGAAGCCCGCCTGGAAAAGCGCCTTGAGCCGGTCGTGCTTGGGCGGGTCCATGCCGATGAACATCGCCCGCGCCAGGTCGATCGGGAAGACCTCGTCGATCGCGACGACTCCGCCCCGTTCGGAGGAGTACGTCTCCCAGTCGCGACTGACCGTGTGCACGTCGTCGGCCCGGGTTACCGACCAGAATCCCTTTGCCTGCGGCAGCTCTGTTACTTCGGAGGTCCAGTGGACGGGACACTGGCTGCGCATCCGCTTGAACAGCTCCAGCGGTGGGCCGTCGATCCAGTGCTCGCGCTCGAGCGCCAGCGCATCCTCGATCTTTCCTTCCCCAGCGGCGATCTCGGTCTGGTCGGCCACGTCCCGGCCATCCTACTGGCTAGATAGCCAGTTTTCGAGAAATTTGGTGGATTAAGCCCCACTAAACACTGATTTCGGGGATGCAAAAGGTATTCTGGGTATTCAAATGGCCAAACCCACTCAAACCGTTAGGGGTCGGCCTAGGCAGTCAGCAGACGTTTCGCTTGCCGGCAGCACCAGTCTCGACCGCAATAGTGAGGTGCCGCTCTACTTTCAGCTTGCCGCTGCGCTCAAGGTAATGCTGGAGGCGGAACCCTGGGAGCCAGGGGCGAGGTTCGCTTCCGAGCGGGAGCTCGAAGAACAGTTCAAAGTCTCGCGGGCGGTGATCAGGCCGGCCCTCGATCTTCTCGTCGGCGATGGCGCGATCTTCCGGGTCAAGGGCTCGGGGGCTTTCGTCGCCCCTCCCCGCCACGAAATCGAGGTGGCCGGACTGGTGCGGTTGCTGTTCGAGCGCCTCAAAGATCGCACCGTCACGGTCCTCAGCGCGCGGGAGCGGCAGCCCAACCGCACCGTCTCCCACTTCCTCGAGATACCCGACCGTGAGACGCAGGTCGCGCATGTCACCGCCGTGGTCGACTTTGGCCGGCCGTCGGTCTGTCTCGTCGATTCCTTTGCTTCGGTCGCGCACGTGCCCTGGTTGCTTTCCGCTGCGCAGGCGATGCAGGGCGGTGGCTTTATGCCCGACACCAACGGCACCGAGCTGACGCGTGCGACGGTCGCGGTCGAGCACACTTTCTTCGGCGAGTGGGGCGCGTCCCAGGTCGGTTCCATGGCCGGCGACCCAGCCATCATGGGTCGCTTCGTCCAGTTCGGCCGGCGGGAGGGGGAGGAGCAGGAGCAACCGCTGGAGTTCGCTCGGCTCATCTATCGCGCCGACAGTGCCCAGCTCGGCTTCGAATTGGGCTGAGCGATGACAGAGCTGGGCCAGAACCTGATCGACGCCCTCGCTCTCGGCAGCCTCTACGCACTGATCGCGCTCGGCATCACCCTCGTCTACACGGTGATGGGGATGATGAACTTCGCCCACGGCGAGTTCATCATGCTCGCCGCCTACGCCCTTTATGTGCTGGCCGGACTGCCCTTCGGGGTGGCGGTGGCGGCAGCGCTGTTGACCGGTGCCGTGGTCGCGCTGCTCGCCGAGCGAGTCGCCTTCCGCCCGGTTCGTAACGCCGACCTCTCGGCCCAACTGGTCACCTCGCTCGCCGTTGCGGCGATCTTGCAGAACATCGTCACCGTGGCGGTGAACGCCCGCGCGCAGTCGGTCGAAACGCCCGCCGCGCTGAGCGAAACGACGAGCATCGGTGGCATCGTCGTACCGAACCTGGAGTTCGTCACGCTCGGGCTCACCGCGATCGTCCTCGGCGGTCTCGGCTGGCTCCTCTACCGGACCCGCACGGGGTTGACGATGCGGGCGGCGGCGGAGAACTTCGACATGGCGCGCCTGCTCGGCGTCCGCGCCAACCGGGTGATCGCGATCTCGTTCGCGATCAGCGGGGCGCTTGCCGCCGCGGTTGGGGTGCTGATCGTTATGCAGACTGGCCAGGTCTCGCCGACGATGGGCCTGACCCCGGTCCTGGTCGGCTTCGTCGCCGTGGTCATCGGCGGCTTCGGCCGGATCTTCGGCGCGGTGATCGGCGGTCTCCTGCTCGGGATCCTCTCGTCCCTGCTCGGCGTCTACCTCCCCGACGGGCTGGTGCCGTTCCGCGACGCGATCGTCTTCACGGTCCCGGTGCTGATCCTGATCTTCAGGCCGCATGGGCTGCTGGGCGGGGAAGTGGCAAGGGCCCGCGTGTGAGCGGCACGCGCTTTCGCTCCCGCTCCTCCGCTCTCGTTTCGCTGCTGATCCCGCTGGCCCTGATTGGCCTCGTTGCCCTGGTCGGCGCAACCGGCACGCCCTCCCTCGAGGGCACGGTGATCCAGATCCTCTGCAACCTGATCATCGTCGTCGGCCTCCAGGTCTTCGTTGGCAACAGCGGGATCTACTCCTTCGGCCAGCTCGGTTTCGCCACGGCCGGCGCCTACGTCGCGGCGCTGCTCACCCTGCCGGCCGCCTTCATCCTCTTGCAGACGCCGGGCCTGCCGCACTTCATCGCTGAGGCGAATCTGAGCCCGCTCGTCTCGACCTTGATCGCCGCGGCGCTCTCGTCCCTGCTCGCCGCCGTGGTCGGCCTGCCGCTGATGCGCACCTCGACCCTGGCGATCCCGATCTCCACCTTCGCCTTCCTGATCGTCACCTACAACGTCGTCGCCAACTGGGACCGGATCACCGGCGGCAACGCCGGCCTGGTCAGCATCCCCACCACCACCAGCGTCGGGCCCGCGGCCATCTGGGCTGCGGTGGCCGTGGTTCTCGCGCTGGCCTTCAAGTGGTCGTCGAGCGGCTATCGCCTGCAGGCGACGCGGGAGGACGAGGTGGCAGCCCGCTCGATCGGGATCGGCTTGATGCGGGAGCGGATGATCGCCTTCGTCATCAGCGGCGCCCTCTGCGGAATCGGTGGTGCGCTTGCCGTGCATCAGTCCGGCGTGCTCAATCCGACCACCTTCTACTTCGGCGCGACCGTGACGACGATGACGATGCTGGTCGTCGGCGGTGTCCGCAGCGTGCTCGGGGCAGTGACCGGGGCGATCGCGATCGCGGTGGTCAACGAGCTGCTGCGCGGAGTCGAGAACGGGGCCGACCTCTTCGGCGTGATCTCGATCGGCGAAGCCCCCGGCCTTGCCGCGATCGGGCTCGGCTTGATCCTGCTGGCGACGATGATCGCGATGCCGAACGGCCTCACCCGCGGCCGGGAGGCCGGTGAGCTGGCCTGGCTGGGTCGCCTTCGTTCGCTGGCGCCGCCACCGCTCGCCGAGCCAAGAGAGGCCGATGATGCCCGGCCGGCCGAGCGGCCGAAGTCGGGAGCCCTTCGCGCCGAGGGTGTCTCACTTGCCTTCGCCGGCCTGCAGGTTCTGAGAGACGTCGATCTGACCCTGGCGCCCGGCGAGGTGCTCGGCCTGATCGGTCCCAACGGTGCGGGCAAGACGACCCTCGTCAACGTGCTCAGCGGATTTCAGCGCCCCGACGCGGGAACCGTCTCGCTCGACGGCACCGCCGTTACCGGCTCTTCGCCCGCCCGCCTCGCCCGTCGCGGCTTGGGGCGAACCTTCCAGGCGGCGCTTCCCTTTCCACAGCTGAGTGGTCTCGAGAACGTCGCCGTCGGCGCGATGGGCATGGGAGCGGGCCGCCGCCGCGCCGTCACAGCCGCCACCGACGTGCTTGCCCGCCTTGACCTGCTCGATCTGGCAACGGTGCCCGCCAGCTCGATGCCGCCGGGTAGCCAGCGCCTCCTGGGGGTCGCTCGGGCGCTGGCGATCCAACCGCGCTACCTGCTGCTCGACGAGCCGGCGGCCGGGTTGAGCGAGGCGGAGGGCGAGCAGTTGGCGCGGATCCTGCGCAACGTCCTGGCCGACTTCGGCTGCGGGATCCTGCTGATCGAGCACGACATGAGCATCGTCATGAAGCTCTGCCCGCAGGTGCAGGTGCTCGATGACGGCAGGACGCTGCGGGTCGGCACTCCACAGGAGGTCCAGGCCGATCCGGCGGTGATCGAGTCTTACCTCGGCAGCAACTTCCTGGTGGCGGTCGATGCTTGAGCTCGAGGGACTGCGGGTCGGCTACGGCCGGATCGAGGTCGTCCACGGAGTCGATCTCAGTGTCGGCGAGGGAGAAGCGGTGGGAATGATCGGCCCCAACGGCGCCGGCAAGAGCTCGATCCTGCGCGCGATCTTCGGCCTCGTTCACCCGATCGCCGGCCGCGCGATCTTTGGCGATCGCGTCCTCACCGGAATGGCGCCCGAGCAGGTCGCTCGCCTGGGCTTGGCGCTGGTGCCCGAGGGCCGCCACATCTTCAAGACCCTGACGGTGGAGGAGAACCTGCGGCTTGCCGCGCCAGCCAACGGGGATGGGGCCGCGTCGACAGAGGCGACGCTCGAGCGCTTTCCGATCCTCCGCGAGCGCGCCCGCCAGCGAGCCGACCGCCTCTCAGGCGGCGAGCAGCAACAGCTGGCGATCGCCCGCGCCCTGCTCGGGGAGCCCAGGCTGCTGGTCCTCGATGAGCCCTCGCTCGGCCTCGCGCCGAAGATGATCGACACGATCTACGAGCTGCTGCACGGCCTGCGCGAGGAAGGGGTGACGATGCTGTTGGTCGAGCAGAACGCCGCTCGCACGATCGACTTCTGCGATCGCTGCGCCGTGCTCAGCACCGGCAAAATCAGGACGCAGGGCTCGCGCGGCGAGCTGCAGCGAAATCCCGATCTGCTGCGCGCTTATCTCGGTGGGCAACCATGAATAAAATGGAATCCCCGAGCAGTTGTGAGGAGCGGTGATGTTTGACGACCAGCCACGCCGGGTGCCGACCCGCGACGAGATCTCGCTCGCGATGCGTCGTTGCTGGCAGCCCGTCGCAAGGCTGCGGGACTTGGAGCGCGGTCCCCAGCGCAGCGTCCTGCTTGGCGAGGCGCTCTCCGTCTTCCTGACTGAAAGTGGGGCTCCCGCAGTCGTCTCCGATCGCTGCGCTCATCGTGGCGCCTCGCTCTCGATGGGCAAGGTCCAGGGCGACTCGATCCAGTGCCCGTACCACGGCTGGGAGTGGGCCGGCGCCGACGGCGCCTGCACGCGCGTCCCCTCACTGCCCGACCAGAGCCAGATCCCGCCGCGCGCCCGCATCCCCGCCTACCCGGTGCGGGAGCAGTGGGGGCTGGTCTGGACCGTGCTCGAAGAGCCGCTGGGCGAGCCGCCCGCCGTGCCCTGGTTCGACGCCGAGCAATGGACCTGGGGTCACGGCGAGCCCTTCGAGCTGCCGGCCGGTCTCGGGCTCATGATCGAGAACTTCCGCGACGTCTCCCACTTCGCCTTCGTTCACCAGGCCACGCTGCCGGGCATGCCGGAGGAGATCGAGCCGCTCGAGCCAAAACGCGACGGCCTCGAGGTGGTGCTGCGCCGCAAGCAAGAGTGGAACAACGACGCGGACGACGTCTGGGGGACGTTGCGGGAAATGGAGTACCACGTGATCGCCCCCAACTTCATCGGGGCGCGGATCATCACCGACGAAGGCGACCGCTGCCTGCTCCACGCGGCCCGCGCGATCAGCTCCACCGAGTCGGCCCATTACTGGATCGAGGGTGGCCTGGAGAATTTCGATGCCGAGCAGGTCCAGGCCGCGATCGAGTACGACTGGCGTGTCTACTCCGAGGACATACCGATCATCTCCGCGATCGAGCCGCCCGAGCTGCCCCTCGATCCAAGCGCCGACGTCAACACGCTCGCTGACCGTTACACCTTGGCCTACCGGGCCGCCTTCCGCGAGTTCGTCGACCGCGCTCTCGCCGCGCGCCCGGTCGCCTAGCCGCCGTATTGGGGGATGAACGGCGGCTTCACCTTTGCCGCCAGCTTGGGCTGGCCGGTGGTGTAGTCGTAGATCGGCCAGGTCCTGATCGGGTGGTGGTCGGTCGGCGTGTAGGAGAGCCGCCCGACGACGGTCTTGTGGGGCTTTGCTTCGAGCGCGTCGGCGAGCGTGGTGCCGTTGACGCTGTGGGTTTCCTTGATCGCGTCGAGCACCAGCTGCCCGCCGGCGTAGGCGCCGAGCAGGCTGCTCGAGACATCGGTATTGATCCCGGCTTCTTTGAGTTTCTTGAACAGCGCCGCTGTTTCAGCGTTGGGCGGGTCATAGGCGGAGCCGTTTGAGGTGGCGAAGATTTCGCTGGTGTTTGAGATGCCCTCGAGCCAGAAGACGCCGTCAAAGCCACCCGGGCCGATGATCGGGACGTCGATGCCCGCGTCGCGAATCTGCTTGATCGCCGAGGCGCCTCCGGGCGGATAGGAGCACATCACCACGGCGTCGGCATCGGAGCCACGCAGCTCGCTGATCTGGCTGGCGACCGACTCGTCCGTGTTCTCGAAGTCAGCCGAGCCGGCGATTTCGTTGCCGAGGTGTTCCCAGGTCTGTTCGAACCCGGAGCAGTAGGCCCTGCCGTAGATGATCGAGGTGTCGCGGAAGAGGAACGGGTGCTTGATGCCCCTGCCGTTGAGGAACGCGGCGGCGGCGCTGGACTCGCTTAGCAGGCTTGGGTAGGAGCTGAAGGAGAGGCGGCCGGTCGTCGGCGGCCCAAAGCCGGGTTCGTTGGCGTTGGACATGTTCAGCATGTTGTGTTCTTCGGCCAGTGGCGCCGGCGCCGCGGCGTTGAGCGACTCGCCGCTGAGGAAGATGACGTCAGCCCCCTCTTCGATCAGCTTCTGCGTCGCCAGCACGGCCTGCTGGGGTTCGGAGCGGGTGTCGGCGTGTATCACCCGGATCTTGTGACCGTCGATCCCGCCGCGGGCGTTCGTTTCTTCGATCAGGTGTTCGACCGCGGCGAAGGGCGCGTCATAGGGCGCCATGTAGCCGGTCTTGGCCATCGCGGCGCCGAAGGTGATTTCCTTCGGCAGCCCGGTCGTCGGCGGTTCGTCGGCGTTGCTGCTGCCACCGCAGCCAGCCAGGAGCGCAAGCCCGAGGAGGGCGAGGGCTGCGAATGGCGATTTCGCGATCTTGGACATCCGGTGGCGAGGAATTATCCCGCAAACTCTGAGGAGTTAGTCAGGATTTTCTGCGTGGGATCCTAGCTCAGCGACGGCGGAGAAGAAGCGTCGGGGTGGGCCCGTTGCTTTGGAATGAGGCGCTCTCCTGCACGTCGATGGCTCCTGCCCGCGTACTGCGCGATCCTTGCCACGTCGCTGCTTGCGCCCTCCCAGGCGAGCGCCGCCGCCGCGCCGCGCTCCGCCAGCATCGGTGGGCAGATGATCCCCACGCCGCGGGAAGCCCCCTGGTCGGTGCTGCTCTCGATGCAGAGCGGGGGCTCAACCGCCTCCTGCAGTGGCTCGATCGTCGACGCGGCGCACGTGATCACGGCCGCACATTGCACCTACGAGGGGAGCGCGCCGCGAGCTCTGGGTTCCTACACGGTCACCGCAGGCATCTCCGATGCCTCCCAGAACGGCGATCGCGGGGAAGAACAGGCTCGTGAAGTCAGCTCGGTGCGGGTGGCGCCCGGCTTCGCTCCGGGCGAAGTCGGTGACGATGTCGCCGTCCTGCGCGTTGAGCCCCCCTTCGACCTCAGCGCCGTGGGGATCGCCTCGATCCCGTTGGTCAGTCAGGACACCGGCCTTGCCGCCGGCGGCGCGGCACGCTTGTTCGGCTGGGGCCAGGTAGAAGCCGGCCATTCCGACGGCAAGCTGCATCGTCTCGACCAGGGCCTGCTCGAACAGTGGCAGTGCACCTACGGTGTTCCTTCGGTGCTCTGCGCTTGGTCCGCCACCGGCGCCGCCTGCGCGGGCGACAGCGGCGGCGGGCTCGTCACCGCCTCCGACCCGCCCGTGCTGCTCGGCGTCTCGAACTTCGTCATCTACCCGTCGTCCGCCTGCGCGGCGGGCAACCTGACCGCTTACACCGACCTCTCGACCCTGGAAATCCACTCCTGGCTGCTGGGCGACGCCGATCCCCAGCAGGCGCCGCGGGCAAAGATCAGGCCGCTGCTCTGGGGCGATCTCGAGTCTGGCGGCACGGCGATCTGCGACTCACCTGAATGGACCGGCGCTCCAGTCGTCACCACCAAGTTCCTCTACACAACCCCCGGCTCCTACGCGACCCAGATCGTCCAGCAGGGCTCTTCGAACAAATACGTCCTCGGGTCGAAGGACGTCGGTCACTCGCTCACCTGCGTTTCCGTGGCGACCAACGAAGCGGGCACGACCGAAGCGGCCTCCTGGCGCCCGATGCTGATCGGCGGGCGCGCGACGGAACTGATCAAGGTGCGAGAAGCAAGTCGCGAGGGGCGCAGGTGGCGGGTGCTCCTGGCCGCCGCACCCTCATTGCGCGGCAAGCGGATGAAGACGAAATGGACCGCGGCGGCGGGCTGCGCTGTCTGTCCGCGCATCCGCGCGCTCTCGATTGGCAAGCGGTCGCGGCTGATCTCACCGCCGGTGCCCCGCGACGGGGTGCGGCTGTCGCTGCGCCTCTCGGCGCTGACCGTGAACGGGATTCCCTATCGGGGCTCGACCTTGCGGGTGCGCCTTCATCCTCTAGGCTTGGCGCGTGGCCGTGAAGCTTCATCGCTGTCCCGTCATGTGGGCAAAGTTCGGTAGTCATCCCTGCTGGAAGGTCCAGAAGGCGCTGGATGAGCAGGGCGTCGAGTACGAGGTCGTGACCGGACCGCTGCGTCCCGGCAAGCGAAACGACCTGGAGCAGCTCTCGGGTCAGCGCAAGTACCCGGCGATCGAGTTCGAGGACGGGCGCATCTACCGCGAGGAATCCAAGGAGATGGCCGCGCGGATCGACGCGGGCAAGCTCTTCGCCGCATAGTGGCCAAGCTCAAGTTCCAGATCTCGGTCTCGCTCGATGGCTTCGTCGCCGGGCCAAACCAGAGCGAGGAGCACCCGCTGGGCGAAGGCGGTGAGCAGCTGCACGATTGGGTCGTTGCGCTTGCCGCCTGGCGCCGGCCGCATGGGCGGGAGGGCGGCGAGGTCAACGCCAGCTCCGCCATTTTCGAAGAGGGGACGGCGAACGTCGGCGCGACGATCATGGGACGCGGCATGTTCGGCGGCGGCCCCGGTCCCTGGGGCGAGGAGCCCTGGCAGGGATGGTGGGGCGAGGACCCTCCCTTCCATCACCCGGTCTTCGTGCTGACCAACCACGCGCGCGAGACGCTCGAGCTCGAGGGAGGCAACAGCTTCACCTTCGTGACCGATGGCATCGAGTCCGCGCTTGCCCAGGCCAAGGAGGCGGCCGGCGGCAAGGATGTCGCGATCGGGGGCGGGGCAGATGTGATCCAGCAGTACCTGGCCGCCGGTCTGGTTGACGAGATGCTGCTTACGGTTGTCCCGGTCGTCCTTGGCGGCGGGGCACGGCTGCTCGACAACCTCGGAGCCGACCTCGGCTTCGAGCAGGTCGAGGTAGTCGAGGCGCCTGGCGTTGCGCACCTCAAATACCGGCGCCGGAGCTAGTCCTCGCCGCTAGCGGCGAGACCCGCCTAGACCTCGATCCAGGTGCCCTTCGGGCCGAGGTTGCGGACCGGCGTCGCGCCGATCCGGCTCTCGCAGCCCCACGACTCGTGGATGTGACCGCAGACGGCGAGTTGAGGATTCTTCTCTTCGATCGCTTTGAGTAGAGCCGGGCTGCCGAAGTGCATGTCGGCGCCGTTGCTGTCGCAATGGCCTTGCGGGGGTGAGTGAAGGACGAGCACGGCATCTTGGGGGCAATCGGCGAGCATTGCCGCCGCCGCCTCGTCGTCGAGGTCGAAGCTCCAGTCCCAGGGCGTGGTCGGAATGCCGGCGCCGAGGCCGTAGAGCTCGGTGCCCTCGATCGTCGTGCCGGCGCCGTGCAGAACTGTCGCGGCGCTCCAGGCGGCCGCGGCCTCGCGCAGCGCGTCCTCGGTCTCGTTGTTGCCGGGGACGAGCACGGTCGGCGTCTCGATTCCAGCCAGCGCCCCGATCGTCTCGCCGAGACCCTCGTGAACGGAGGCGAAGTCGCCAGCGCCGATCACCACGTCCGCCTCGGCGGACATCGCGACCAGCTCGGCCGCCTGATCGAGGTCCCGGTGCAGGTCGCTGAAGGCGAGCAGCTTCACGCGCCCAACTTAGCTGGCCGCGCGTGCCGGTGCCGAGGCGCTACGATCTTTCGCAGACAAAAAGCTTCGAAGAAATGACATTCAGCGCGCAACGGTTGCGTCGAGCCGAGGCACACTGGAGGCATGGAGGCGATGAGAGTGAATTGGACGGACGACCGCTTGGACGCGCTGAGCGAGCGGATGGACGAACGCTTCGATCGGGTCAACGAAAAGTTCGACCGCGTCGATGAACGGTTTGACGAGATGAGGCGAGGCTTCGTCGAGGTCGATCGGCGCTTCGGTGAAGTCAACTGGCGCATCGACGGGGTGGAGAGAAAGATCGAGGGTCTCGGAAGTCGCTTGGACAAGATCCTTCTCGCCGTGCTCGGCGTCGGTGGGACCCTCGCTGCCGCATTGGTGGGCACCGTCGTAACCGCGATAGTGACCTAGCTGGTCGAGCGCCTCGGGCCTACGCCTCTGCGGTCGCCGCGCGGCGTGGCAGGCGCTCGCGCCAGGGTTTGGCCGGTTCCGCCTCGGCGCGGGCGCCGAGGTCGAAGTAGAGGAGGGTGCGGCCGAGGGCGACGTAAGGGACGAGGAGGGCGAAGACGACCGAGCCGATCACGTTGATCCAGAGCAGCGAGAAGTTGGTGAAGATCAGGGTGAAGCCGAGCACTGGGCCGGCGGCGACGCTGAGCAGCCAGAAGAAGCCGAGGGCCCGCACCGCGTGCCACCAGCGACCCCGCACCCGGTCGGAGCTGCCGCGGAAGGCGTCGCGAACGCCTTTGTCGCCGATCAGGATTTCCTGCTGGACGAACTGCCAGCAGACGAACTTGTAGATCCCGTAAGGGATCCCGATCACCGTGATGAAGATGGCGAAGGTGGCGACGTAGGGGAGGATCGAGCCGGCGACGACTCGCCAGAAGCGGCGCAGCATGCCGCGCCAGGAGCCGCGAAAGTTGGTCTCGCCGGTTTCCACCAGCAGGCGCACGGCGAAGATCACCACCGCGGCGACGATCGCTCCCGCGATCGGCACCCCGAGCGATTCGATCGTGTCGGCGAAGGCGAGGTGGGCGCCGGCGCGGCCGGTGGCGCTGTCGACCCCGCGCTGCCCGGCGATCAGGGCGGCGAGGCCGCGCACCGCCCCGACCAGTACCAGCGCGCTGAGCCCGATCGGCACCATCGTCCGCCAGTGGCGGCCGTAGAGCTGCCGCGCCGCCCGCACGATCTGGCCGAAGGCGCGGCGCTGGCGCAGCTCGGTCAGGTCGACCGGCCCCCACTTGGTGACGCCGACGAAGAGGATCAGCAGCAGGGCCGGGACCGCGATCATCGCGATCGCCACCGGCCGTGAGCGCGACTCGGTGTTGATCACGTCGGAGACCGTCGAGACAGCGCCGCAAAAGGCGCCGCTGACGGCGGGCCCGGCGAACGAGCCGCCGGGCACGCGCGGGCTGGTCGTCCGCTGCTCTTCCATCCAGGAGAACGGTTCGAGCCACTGCGTCTTGGTCAGCGGGCCGGTCGGGCCGTTGTTGTAGCCGGCCTCCTTCTGGCCCCAGTGGCCGAAGTAGGTGAGCCACTTGAAGCGGCCGGTGGTGGTCGGGAAGGTCGGGATCGCGACCGGGTGAAGCCGCAGTTCACGCAGCGGTTCGCTGGTGTTGTCGCAGCCGACGCCGGAGCCCTTCGAGCCGTTCTGGACGTAGACGGTCGAGTCGTAGAAGGTCGCGTGCGAGCCGGCCGCCGGGTAGACGACCGGGTGCGTCCCTTCCTTCTCCACCTTCGAGTCTTCCCAGTCGGCCCGCTCGCCGCCGGCGTGCTGGAAGAGGATCATTTCGCTCGGGCCTTCGGCCAGCGCCGCCCGCGGGGTGTCGGCTTCGAAGGTGATCTGCATCCCCTCCCAATCGCCCTCGTGCAGGTCGTTGAACTGGTTGAAGTACCAGAAGAACCAGTACTGCAGCGCCAGCCCGGGCCGACCGACCTGGTGGGCTATGTGGGCGTAGGTCGTCGGCGGCGCCTTGCCTTCCGCCTTCAGCTTGGCGAAGTCGCGGGCGTAGACACAGGTGTCACCGAGCGGGTCGCCCGGCAGTTCCAGGTGGAAGGGGTTGCCGAGGCCGGCGATGTCGGCGGCGGTGGGCGCGCGCTTGACCAGCTCTTCCTCGCCGTCTTCTTCGACCCGCTTCAGCTCGACCGCCGGGTTGCCGAGCACGGTCGAGACGCTGGTCGGCTCGTACTGCTCGGCCGAGGTTTCGCACGGCGGGTCCTGCTCTTCGCGCAGCATCGTGATCGGCGTGTAGGCGTCGATCAGGCGCTGTGCGGGCGTGGCGGCTCTGGCCGCAACCGGCGTGCCGAGCAGCAGGACCACCGCGAGCATCGGGACGAGACGAGTAGCCCGGGCGAGCACGCCCGCCAACGTATGCGAGAGCCGGGCGCGGTGCAACGCTTTACGGTCCTGGGAGCACCGAAAAGCCTTTCACTGCGCTGGGGTGGCGGTGGCGTCCGGCTCGGGCACCTGCTCCTCCACCTTGCCCGCCGGCAGCCAGATCAGGGAGACGACGAAGGCGAGCGCCATCACGCCCGCCATCCCGTAGAAGACCGTCTGCGTGGCGAGGGCGAAGTCGTGGGGGATGTTGCTGACGACCTTGCCGAGGGCGCCGCTGATGTGCTGGGGCGCTTCGCCGGTGCCACTGCCCTGGCTGATCGTGTCCGCGATTTCGTCGGCGGCCGCCTTCGGCACGCCGTGGGCGGTCGCCGTCGACTCGATGTTGGCCTTGTTCTGCAGGATCAGGACCGTGCCGAGCACGGCCATGCCGACGCTGGAGCCGAAGTTGCGCACTGTTTGCGTGATCCCCGTCGCCTCCCCGTAGCGGCTCGCCGGCACCCGGTTGAGCGCGTCGGTGTTGACCGGGGCAAGCACCAAGCCGACCCCGGCTCCGGCGATGACGATGTAGTACCACTGCGAGCTGACCGAGAGGTCGGTCAGCGAGTTGGCCCAGAGGGCGAAGCCGACGGCGGCGACGGCGCAGCCGAGGATCACCGAGGGGCGGGCGCCGACTTTGTCGAGGATCCTGCCGCCCCACTGCGAGGCGGCGGCGAAGCCGGCGAAGAAGATCAGCAGGTAGAGACCGGTTTCCGAGGCACTTTCGCCGAGCGAGATCTGCGCGTACATGCTGGCGAAGAAGAAGAGCGGTACGAAGGGGATCATCAGCAGGAAGAGGATCGCGTTGTCCGCCGCGAAGGCGCGGTCGGCGAAGGTGCGGATCTGGATCAGCGGGTTCTCGATCCGCAGCTCGTAGAGGACGAAGGCGACGAGGATCGCGATGCCGATGGCGATGCAGCCCCAGGTCAGCACGCTGCCCCAGCCCCAGACGCTCGATTGCTGTAGGCCGAGCACGGCCAGGCCCATGCCGCCGGAGACGAGCACGGTGCCGCGGTAGTCGAGCGGCGCCGGGTGCTTGGCGTTCTCTGGCTTGGAGATCGCGGTGAGAACGAGGGCGATGATCGCGACCGGGACGTTGACCCAGAAGATCGTCCGCCAGCTGACCTCGACCAGGTAGCCGCCGGCGAGCGGCCCGATCGAGGTCAGGCCGCCGGTGATCGCGAAGAAGAGGGCGAGCGCCTTGCCGCGTTCGCTGACCGGGAAGGCGCCGAGGACGATCGCCAGGGCGGCGGGGAACATGATCGCCGCGCCGGCGCCCTGGATCACGCGAAAGGTGATGATCCAGGCCTCGTCAAGGCTGCCGGTCGGGGTGGCGCCGCAGAGGGCGGAGGCGGTGGCGAAGATGATCACGCCGAGCACGACCATGCTGCGGTGGCCGGCGATGTCGGCGATGCGGCCGCCGAAGGCGAAGAGGGCGGAGAGCGAGAGCAGGTAGCCGTTGACGATCCACTGCACCCCGGTCGAGGAGAGCGAGAGGTCGTCCTGCAGGCTCGGCACGGCGATCGCGACGATCGTCATGTCGATGAAGGTCATCGAGACGGCGAAGATCATCGCCGCGAGGATCAGGTTCTTGTTGCTGCCGCCCGTGTTTTCCATGTCCTCGGGTTTGCCGCCAGGGCGCTGAATCCTCCCCTTTCGATAGTCTCGCCGCCGCAATGCCGGACGTATTTTGGATCGGGCTCGTACTCGCCGCCGTCATCTTCCTGATCGGCGTCTTCTCGGGCATGCGCTCGCGCACATCGAGCGTCGCCGCCGGTGCCGCCGTCGGTGCTTACCTCGGCTTCATGCTCGCCTTCCCGCTGCTGGCGATTGGCCTGGCGACCAGCTAGCTCGCGTAAGCGCAGTCTCGGCGGGTAGTTGAGCCGCTGTGACGATCCCCAGCCTCACCCTTCACGACGGCGTCGAGATCCCGCAGCTCGGCTTCGGCGTCTTCCAGGTTCCTCCCGAGGACACCCAGGAGGTGGTCGAGCAGGCGCTCGACGCCGGCTATCGCCACATCGACACCGCCGGCGCCTACCGCAACGAGAAAGGGGTCGGCGCGGCGATCGCCGGCTCGGGCCTCGCTCGCGAGGATCTTTTCGTCACCACCAAGCTGTGGAACTCCGAGCAGGGCTTCGACACGACCCTGGCCGCCTTCGAGAAGAGCCTCGGCCGGCTCGGCTTCGAGTACGTCGACCTCTACCTGATCCACTGGCCGGTGCCCAGCGAGGACCGATTCGTCGATACCTGGCGCGCCTTCGAACGCATTCACGAGGAAGGGCGGGCGCGCACGATCGGGGTCTCCAACTTCCGCATCGAGGACCTCGAGCGGTTGCGGGCCGAGACCGAGGTGCTGCCCACCGTCAACCAGATCGAGCTGCACCCGCGGCTGCAGCAGGCCGAGCTGCGCGCCTGGCACGCCGACCACGGGGTGATCACCGAGGCCTGGAGCCCGCTCGCCCAGGGCGAGCTGCTCGACGACGAGACGATCGTCACGATCGCCGAGCGGCACGGCAAGACCCCCGCCCAGGCGGTCCTGCGCTGGCACCTGCAGCTGGGCAACGTGGTCTTCCCCAAGTCGGTGACGCCGGCGCGGATCCGCGAGAACATCGAGCTCTTCGATTTCGAGCTGAGCGACGCCGAGATGGCGGAATTCGAAAGACTCGACCGCGGTGAGCGCATCGGCCCAGACCCCGGGACCTTCGTCTCGCCGTAGCGCCCTGGTCAATTCGGTCGCCGCGACCGCGTTTCTGATCGGTGGCTCGCTCTTCGCGCTCGGTGCCGCGCTGGCTCAGTCCGGGGTGAACCCGACCGCCTGCGCCTCGATCTACCTGGTCGGCGGCGTCTTCTTCAGCACCGGTGGCTACGCCTCGGTGCTGCAGGTCCGCGACGAGCCGCGGCTGCAGCGGCTGAGTGCGCTGGCCCTCTTCGCCGGCACGCTCGTCTTCGCGATCAACCTGGTCGACTCGTTCATCGAAGAACTGACCCCGGCCGCGTTTGACCGCCTCGTCTGGTCACCCGACATGATCGGCTGCGTCCTCTTCCTCATCTCCGGGCACTTGGCGATGGCGGGGATCTCCGGGCGCTTCTGGGCGATCTGGCGTCGCCGTGACCTCGGCTGGTGGATCATCGCGATCAACCAGCTCGGCTCGATCCTCTTCATGGTCTCCGCCGTCGCCTCGTTCGTGCGCCCCTCCTCGGGCGACATGGTGGCGACCGGGATTGCCAACTGGGGCACCCTGACCGGCGCCCTCTGCTTCGCGATCGCCGGCCTGATGCAGGAGTTCGAGCACCCGCTCGGGCCGCGCCGCAGCCGCGCCTAGGCCTCGGCGGTCTCCGGGCGGCGCAGTTTGTGCCGTCCCTCGCCGTACATCCGGGTCTCGTAGGCGATCATCGCCCAGAGCATGACGTTGGCCGCCGCGACCACGACCAGCGGCGGCACCTCCGTGGCCACCGGGACGAGGAACAGCAGCACGATCGCCAGGCCGAGGCGACGGCGGTTGATCGAGTGGACGTGGCGGTAGCGGAAGGCGACCATCCCGAGCAGGTAGATGGCAACGCCGCCGAGCAGGGCGAAGGCGGGGACGGTGTGCAGGTGCTCGTCGAAGTGGCCGATCGTCGTTTTCAGGCCGAGCGCGGTGAGGACGATGCCGGCGACCATGACCAGGTGCAGGTAGGAGTAGGAGTCGCGGGCCATCTCGTTCTGCACCCGGCCGACCTCGGCTTCTTCGAGCCTGCGGGCGGAGATGATCGCGACGACGTCGAAGTAGATCCACCACATCGCCGCCGTGAGGGCGACGCCGAGCACGGCGGCGGTGCCGATGCCGAGGTCGAGCGAGTGCTCGGCGCCGACCCCGATCGCGACGATCGACTCACCGAGGGCGATGATGATGATCAGGCCGTGGCGCTCGGCGAAGTGTCCCGGCACCAGTTTCCATCCCTCCGAGCCGAAGAAGTAAGGACCGCCCATGTCGAGGAAGAGGGCGAGGGCCCAGAGCGCGCCCTGGGCAAGCCCGTCGAAGAGCGAGGCGGTGGCGAGCAGGGCGACGGCGATGAAGGTGCTGACGGCGAGGCCGAGCACCGAGTGGCGCAGGCCGTCGTCGTCGGGGCTGGCGAGGATGAAGAGGCCGATGTGGGCGACCCGGACGACGCCGAAGATCAGGGCGAAGGCGAGGGCGAGGTCGCCGAAGGCTTCCGGCACGCAGAGTGAGACCAGCAGCAGCGCCGCCATCGCGCCGATCATGATCAGCCGCACCGCTCCCTCCTCGGGGTCGACGACGCTGGTCAGCCAGGAGTAGCCGGTCCAGGACCACCAGAGCATCCCCAGCACGAGCAGCCCCTGGGCCAGGCCCGACCAGGTCGGGTGGTGGGCCATCAGCGCCGTGCACTGGGTGATCGCCAGGACGAAGACGAGGTCGAAGAAGAGCTCCAGCGGCGTCACCCGCTCGCCTTCGCGCAGCGTGGTGCCGAGGCGGGAGGAGCGCGTTTCGTCGGCGGCTGCCATCGGCGGATCTTGACAGCGCCCTCCGTTCCGGTGCGCCTTTTCCTCCCTATGCGGGGATAAAGCGCACCGGAAGGACTAGGCAGCGTCTTCGGCCGCGTAGCGCTGGAGCAGTGCTTGCTCCTCGTCCCGCTTCGGAAAGAGGAAGAAGACCAGGGCGCCGCCAAGCAGGACGGCGATGATCCCGGCCCTGTAGGCCCAGGCATCGCCCTGCAGGAACGAGGCTTTCGCCGCGGCGATGATCTGTTCGGCGTGGCGTGGGTACTGGGAGGCGAGGTCGGCGGCACTGGAGAAGGACTTGGTCAGCTCGCCTTCGACGTTCTCGGTGACCTTGGCCGATTCCCCCGAGGCGGAGATCGCTTCGCTGGCGGCGGCGGCGTAACCGGCGGTGAGCAGGGCGCCGAAGATCGACTGCATGATCGCGCCGCCGAGGTCGCGCTGCAGGTCGGCGGTGCCCGAGGCCATGCCGGCGCGCTTGACCGGCACCGAGCCGGTCAGCGAGTGCGAGGCCGGGGTGCCGGCGAAGCCGACGCCGATCCCGATCAGGGCGTAGCCGAGGCCGACCTTCCAGTAGGGGATGCCGGCTTTCCAGAGCAGCAGCATGGTGAGGAAGCCGAGCAGGCAGAAGAAGTAGCCGACGAGCAGGGTGAAGCGGGCGCCGCGCGCCTCGACCAGTTTCGCCGAGCGCGGAGCGACGATCACCATCAGCACCGCCGCCGGCAGGATCGCCAGGCCGGAGTCGAGGGTCGAGTAGTCGAGCACGTTCTGGAGGAACTGCTGGCCGATGAACATCGCCCCCATCAGCGAGCCGAAGACGATGATCCCGGCGCAGGCGGCGACCCAGAAGACGCGCCGCCCGGCGACCTCGAGGTCGTAGAGCGGCGAGCGCGCCCGGCGCTGACGGATGACGAAGGCGACCGCGGTGGCCAGCGCGATCAGGCCGAGGCCGACGGCGAGCGCGCCCTTGCCCGGCACCGGCGCCAGGTTGATTCCCAGCACCAGGGCCGCGATCAGCAGGATCGAGAGGATGCCGCCGAAGTTGTCGACCGGCTCGGTGGTCTCGTTGACGTGGGCCGGGACGTAGCGCCAGGCGAGGAAGAGGGCGACGGCGGCGAGCGGCAGGGTGATCAGGAAGACCGAGCCCCAGTCGAACTGCTCGAGCAGAGCGCCGGAGATCAACGGGCCGAGCGAGGCGATCGCGCCGCCGATCGCCGACCAGAGCGCGATCGATTTGGTCCGCGCGGCGCCGGACCAGAGCGCCGTGATCAAAGCAAGGGTGGTGGGGAAGGCCATGCCGGCGGAGATGCCGCCGATCACGCGGGCGGCGAAGAGCACGCCGATCGAGGGGGCGAAGGCGGCGACCAGCGCCTGCGGGATCGAGAGGCCCATGCCGAGCAGCAGCATTCGCTTGCGCCCGTAGCGGTCGCCGAGCGCGCCCAGGTAGAGGACCGAGGTGGCGAGGCCGAGCGAGTAGCCGACCGCGACCAGGTTGAGCGAGGTCTGGCCGGCATTGAAGGCCTTGCCGATGTCGGGCAGGGCGACGTTGGCGACCGCCAGGTTGAGGTTGGCGACCGCGGCAACGAGGATCAGCGCCGTGAGGACGAGGCCGGCGCGCTTGGGGCTGCTCGACTCCATATAGGCGCCAACCTATCCCGCTTGACGGCGGTCACGCTAGGAGGGTGGCGGCCCTGAGAGGATTAGCGCCGATGGCCGATCGTAAACCGGAGGCGCCGCGGGGGGAAAGGGTCCTGCCCAGGGTCTGGCGGCTGCGCCTCGCCCTGCCCTGGCCGGGCGTGCCGCACGGCAACGTCTGGGCGGTCGCCGCCGACGGCGGCATCGTCCTCTTCGACACCGGCATCGGCGGCAAGGGGCGGATGCGCCAGTTCGACCTCGCCCTCGCCCAGGTCGGCTTCAGCCTCGAGGACGTGAAGCTGCTGGTCTGCACCCACTCGCACACCGACCACTACGGCCTGGCGGCACCGATCGTCGAGGGCGCCGGCTGCGAGCTCTGGATGCACCCGGCCTGGGAGCACGTGCGGCTGCTGGCCGATGACCCGGCGGCGGCGCTGGAGCAGCGGCTCGAGGTGGCGCGCCAGAGCGGCGTCCCGGTCGCCGGGCTCGAACGCTACCGCGAGCGCAGCGACAACAGCGACAACGGCATCGACGCGATCGTCGAGCCCGACCGCGACCTGCTGCCCGGGGTCGAGGTGGAGACCGACCTCGGCACCTGGCAGGTCTACGAGACCCCGGGCCACGCCCCCTCGCACGTCGTCCTCCATCAACCCGAGCGCAAGCTGATGATCTCCGGCGACCACCTGCTCGGCCGCACCGTCCTCTTCTTCGACCACGGCCACACGCCCGACCCCGTGGGCGAGTTCCTCGCCAGCCTCGACCGGGTCGAGCCGTTGGAGGTCGACCTCTGTCTGCCCGGCCACGGCCGGCCCTTCCGCGACCCCCAAGCCAAGATCGCGGAGGCGCGCCGCCAGGTCGCCGAGCTGCTCGGCAAGACCCGCGAGGCGCTGGGCGAAGGGGAGAAGACCGGCTTTGAGATCGTCGGCGAGATCGTCGGCGCCGAGAACCTCAACACCCCGGTCAGCGCCTGGGTCCTGCAGATCGTCCTCTCCTGTCTCGACCACATGGCGATCGAGGGCCAGGTCGAGAAGGTGGACGGGACCGATCCGCAGAAATGGCGACTCGCCTGAGGGCACCCGTTCGGCTCTGTAGGCTGCTCCGCTAATGGCCAGCTTCACCTTCACCCGTGAGATCGCGGCGCCGCCGGAGACGGTCTTCGACGTGCTCACGGATCACGCCGGGTACTCAAAGCTGACGCCGCTGCGGAAGTCGGAGCTCGAGCGGCAGGGGGAGGTCGATCCCAACGGGGTCGGGGCGATCCGCAAGCTGACGGCGGTGGGCCCGGCGATGCGCGAGGAAGTGATCGCGTATGAGGCGCCGAGCCGCTTCTCCTACAAAGTGCTCTCGGGACTGCCGGTGCGCGACCACGTCGGCACAGTTGAGCTCTCAGAGGACCCGGGCGGGGGGACCCGGATGGTCTATGCGGTGCGCACCCAGCCGACGCTTCCCGTGGTCGGCTTCGCGGTTGTCGCCGGCATCAAGCAGGCGGTCAAAGGGCTGGTCGACGGAGTCGCCAAGGAGTCCGAACGGCGCGCGGTCACAACGGGTTGAGCGGGCGGGGATGAGCCCGCGCCTCGACGAGCAGGAGCTGCGCCGGCGGGCGATCGAGGGTGTGCGCGAGGAGATAGTCGCCTTCGGCAGCGGCGCACCGGATTCGAAGCTGCTTCGCCACGAGGGGCTGATCGCTTCGGTCGCGCCAGCCACGCCGCAGCGCTCGCTCTTCAACTCGGTCTATTACGAAGACTCCGAGGCACTGGCGGCGCGGCTCGCCTCACTGGCGCAGGCCTACGACTCACACGGCATTCGCGCTTGGACCGTTTGGGTGCCAGATCACGATCGCGAGACGGCTGAGCTGCTTGCCGGTCGCGGCCACCTGGCTGATGCCGCCCCGCGGGCGATGGCGATGGAGCTGGTGGACTTTGACGCGGAGCCGCAGGCACCGATCGGGATCGAGCTGGCGCCGATCGATGTTGCCGCCTGCGCCACCCTCAACGACCTCGCCTACGGCTATGGCGAGGACGGCTTTCGCAGCGGGCTGACCGAGGAAACGGGCCTGCGCTGGTTCGGGGCCTTCGAGGGCCGGCAGCCAGTTGGCTGCGTCGGCGCGGTCGACGTTGGCCACGATTGCTGCATCACCGGCGTTGCCACGCCCCCGGAGCGCCGCGGCCGAGGGATCGCCAGCTGGCTCATGTCTGAGGCGCTGGCGGATGCACGCGAGCGCGGACTGACCTCGGCCTCGCTGCAGGCGACCCGTGCCGGCGCCCCGATTTACGAGCGCCTGGGCTTCCGCGACCTCGGCTATCTCGAGATGTGGGAGCTGCGCCGCTGAACGGGTTCTGGAAAACCGCGATGGTCGGGGTCTGGGGTGCCGCGACCCATTTCTGGAAGGAGCATCGCCGCCTCGCGGTGACCTCGCTCGTGGTTGCCGCGCTCGCCGTCTTCGGCGCCGGCGCGCTCGCCTACGAGCTGCTCAAGCGGCCTGCCGACGTGCACAACGAAAGCGCCACCTTCGTCCCGCAGAAGCCCTCGGCCGAACCGACGAAAGCAAAGACGGTCAACTGGCCGATGTTCGGGCTCAACCCGGCGCGCACCCGCTACCTGCCGGCGAAGGGAGTCAAGCCGCCCTTCCGCAAGCTCTGGCGCTTCACCGAGCGACCGCTGCTCGAGTTCCCGCCGATCTACGTCGGCGGCAAGCTCTACTTCGTCAACAACAACGGCACCGCCTATGCGCTCGATGCCGACACCGGCAAGGTGCTCTGGGAACGCAGCATCGGCCGCCTCAACGCCTCCTCGCCGGCCTACTCCCGCCACCGCCTCTACATCGTCAACCTCGTCCCCGGCCACATCGTCAAGCTCGATGCCAAGACCGGCAAGATCATCTGGAAGCGCTCGCTGCCGGGCCGGGCGGAGTCTTCGCCGCTGGTGATCGGCCGCACCGTCTACTTCGGCTGCGAAGACGGCAAGCTCTATGCGCTCAGCACCGGCAAGGGCCACGTGCGCTGGGCGACCAGCCTCGGCGGGCCGATCAAGTCGGCGCCGGCCTACTACGGCGGCCGCCTCTTCGTCGGCGATTACGGCGGCTACATGAACGCGGTCGACGCCAAGAGCGGCAAGCTGATCTGGCAGAGCGGCTCGCTCGGCCAGGGCTTCGGCACCTCGGGCCAGTTCTACTCGACCCCCGCCGTGGCTTTCGGCCGCGTCTACGCCGGCAACAACGACGACCGCGTCTACAGCTACGACATCAATGACGGCACGCTCGCCTGGAGCTACTCGACCGGCGGCTACGCCTACTCCGGCCCGACCGTCTCAACCACCCGCCACAGCCCGCCGTCCGTTTACATCGGCTCCTTCGACGGCAACATCTACGCGCTCGACGCCAAGGACGGCCACGTGCGTTGGAGCCACTCAGCCGGCGGCCAGGTGGTCGGTTCGCTTTCGGCGGTGGGCGACATCGTCTACGTCGCCGAGTTCACCAACAACACGACCAGTGGCTTCATGATGAAGAGCGGTCGCCAGGTCTTCCACTATGGCCGTGGCACCTACTCGCCGGTGATCTCCGATGGCCGCCGCCTTTACCTGACCGGCTACTCGAGCATCACCGCGCTCGAGCCCTACAGCTACAAACGCGCCGTCGCCCCCGCGATCGTTGCACCTGTCCCAAAGCAACATTCAAGTGTGAACGGAAAGCGCTCCCGGAATAGGTAGTAACTACGGGTTCAGTCAACTTTTCTTGACTGTAACTCTCTGGAATGGTAGGGATAACCCGCGCTGGATCTCGTGTGGTACGCCCAATGTCGGCCAAGTACAGAGGCTGACAAGGCCGGTCGAGTTTGGAAAACCGCCGAGATCCGTGTCTCGATTAAAGCTGCCTCGGACTTGATGCAACAAGCCCGAGGCATGCCATGGATGCCCAGTGTCAAAACCAGGCAAGAGGAGATTACAAAATGACTCACATGAAGACGATAAGTCTCGCGTTGGTCGCGATTGTCGCGGCAATGGCAATGGCGGCAGCGACGACGGCTTCTGCCACAACTTTGTGCAAGGCGAACGAAGCTCCATGCGCTGAAAAAAATGAGTGGGAAGAAGAAAAAGAAGGGAAAGACATACCCGTAACCGTTAAAGCATCCAGCACTGAAATGGTGTTCGGAGGTGCGTTCAAAACTACCTGCAAAGTGTCGTCGATGACTGGACTGGCGATTGACACCGAGCTGGAAGAAGACGAAGTGCCCCTTGCGTTCACAACTCAGGCGCTGACATTTAGCGAATGTGGCACTGGGTGCAAAGTTGAAGCACAAGGCCTCTCCTGGGAAGGTGGAACCCTGGAAGCCGGTGAAAAAGGCAATGGGGTGCTGACCTTGGCAAATCCAAAAGTCGCCTTCACGAAATGTGCCGAAAAAACCTGCACCGCGTCGGCGAGCAAAGTTGAACTCGATTTCATTGGCGGCAGCCCGGCCCTGCTGAAAGCTGTCGAAGAGCCATTGGCGACGGGCACATGCGGGAAAGTCACTTTGTCTGGAACTTACAAAGTCGACGCTCCGAGTCCAGTATGGGCGGTCAAACAATAAGGAGTTACCCAGAACCGCAATGAATGTAGGGGGAGCCCTAGGGGCTCCCCCTCTCTACGGCTGTCAAACCGCGCGTGGTTGGCTAAGAGCCAGACGCCACGCCACCAGGCGGAGGCGGCGGGGCGACCGGGAAGTTCGGCGCAAAAGCAGGGAAAACAGGGTGGTGGATCGCGTCGCTGAGGGCGGCGAGGCTGGCCGGGTAGTTCTGGATCCGGTAGGTGCTGGTCGAGCCGAAGTCCTGGTAGTAGACGAGCATCTTGGTTCGTTTGTGGCCGCGCACCCAGCCCATCAGGCGGTCCATGTACGCGGGGTCGTCGGCCCCGTTGGCGATGCCGAACTCGGGGATCGCGAAGGGCTTCGGCGCGAAGCGGTTGTAGAGGCCGGTTAGCGCCTTCCAATCCTGCGCGTCGGAGTAGAAGTCGGTGCCTACCCAGTCGACGTATTTGTCGCCCGGGTAGAAATATTTAGGCCGGTTTTGCGGCACGGTCGGCGAGCCTGCCGGCAGGGTGCTCCAGAGCACCGCGACCGGTGCCTTGGGCAGCCCGTTCGCCCCTGATTTCAGCGGCGGCAGGCCCGTTTCACCCAGCTCCGCGTTGATCCGCGCGCGGCTGCCGCCGCCGTGGACGAGGATGTAGATGCGGCGGAAGGCGAGCCGGTACCAGCGCGGCTTGTGGGCGGCGTCGCGCAGCTTGCCGGCGCAGTCGTAGGAGGCGTAGACGTTGAGGCAGCGGTTGGGCTCGCCCAGCGGCCGGATGTAAGCGGGCATGTCCTTCGACCAGAAGAGCTTGTTGAGGCGGACCAGGTATTCGTCGCCATAGCCCTGGGCGATCGAGCGCGGGCTGATCAGCTCGCTGCCGCTGCCCGGGTCACCGGTGGTGATGTGGAGGATCGGCCGCGCCCGCGCCGTCTGCCAGCGTTCGATCGACTCCGGGAAGTCCGAGCCCCAGATGCGGAAGCTCTCGATCAGCGCTGGGTGCTTGTTCAGAGCCGTGCTGAACTGGCCGAAATCGGCCGGGTCGCCGGTGTCGCTGACCCCGAAGAAGATCTTCTTGCCCTTGGGCATCAGGGCGCCGGCCTGGGCGCCGGGGGGCAGCGCCGCGCAGAGGGCGGCGAGGAGCGCCAGCGCGAGGGCGCGTCTGAGGTTGCGGCAAGTCATCGAGGCAGAGGAAATCCGGGTTGGCCGAACACCTTGCGACAACACCGGCCGCGACGCCGGGTTGCCCTCGCTACTGGGCGACGAGTTGCAGCACTTCGTCGGCGTACTTGGCGACGAAGCTCGGGCCGACGCCGCTGATCTCGGCCAGGCCGGCCTTGTCGCGGGGGCGGTTGGCGGCGATCGCCGCCAGGGTTTTGTTGTGGGCGACGGTGTAGGCAGGCTTGCCTGCGGCCGCTTTCAGCCGCCAGGCCTTGAGCTCCTCGAAGAGCGGCGCGTCTGCTGCGCCCAGCTCGGCCGGTGGCGCGACCTTCGGCTTGGTCGTGCGGCGGACCACGATCGTCTCCGGGTCGGGCAGCCAGCTCGAGCTGTCGCAGACGTCACAGCAGCGGCCGAGGGGGCGGCCCGCCTCGCGATCGCCGAAATGGTCGAGGATGCTGCGGCGCCGGCAGCGCTCGCCGTAGATGAAGGCCTTGATCGCGTGGTAATCGCGCCAACCGCGCTCGCGGGCGATGGTCAGCTCGGGGTCGCGCTGTTCGATGAAGCGCACGAGACGGCCGAGGTCGGCCTTCATCGCCAACAGCACGGCCTTGGCGGGCAGCCCATCGCGACCCCCGCGCCCGGCCTCCTGGTAGTAGGCCTCGAGGCTGGTCGGGATCGCCATGTGCCAGACCGAGCGCACGTTGGCCTTGTCGACCCCCATGCCGAAGGCGTTGGTGGCGACGATCACTTCGACGTCGCCTTCCATGAATCGGCGCTGGGTCGAGGTGCGGTCTTCTGACTCCATGCCGGCGTGGTAGGCAAGGGCGCGCAGGCCGGATTCGCGCAGCACCTGGGCGATCTCGTCGGTGTCGCGGCGGGTGCCGCAGTAGACGATCGCCGGCCGGTTCGCGGGGTCGGCGAGGCCACCTTCGAGCAGCGCCATGCGCCGCGCCTTCGACCCCTTGCCCTCGAGCGGGACGATGTCGAAGGAGAGGTTGGGGCGGTCGAAGCCGGAGCGCACCTGCAGCGGGTTCTTCAGCCCGAAGCGGGAGACGATCTCCGCCGCGACGGCCTTGGTTGCGGTAGCGGTGCAGGCCATCACCGTCGGCTGCCCGAGCCGCTGGGCGATCTCAGGCAGGCGCAGGTAATCGGGGCGGAAGTCGTGCCCCCACTCCGAGACGCAGTGCGCCTCATCGACGGCAAGCAGGTCGATCTTGCGCTGTGAAAGGGCGTCGAGGAAGACGTTCGAGGCGAAGCGCTCCGGCGAGCAATAGACGATCCGTGCCCAGCCGCCGCGCACGGCCTCGAGCGCTTCCCGCACCCCTTCGGGGCTCATCCCCGAGGAGATCATCGCCACCGGGTGACCGGCGGCGGTCAGGCGCCGCCACTGATCCTGCATCAGCGCGATCAGCGGGCTGACCACGATCGTCAGCTCCTCGGTCGCCAGGCCCGGCAGCTGGTAGCAGAGGCTCTTGCCGCCGCCGGTCGGCATCACGATCAGCGAGTCGCGCCCTTCCAGACCCGCCTCGACGGCCTCGCGCTGCCCGGGCCGCCAGCTCTCGAAGCCCAGATGGGCGAAGAGTTCGTCGGCCTTGCTCTGCATGGCGAGGGTCACCCGCTCAACCTATGACGTTGACCGGCGGGTGGTGTGGAGATCTGGGGTCCTCGCCCGCAGCTTGCGAGGACGAGGACCCCATCTCCACGACAGGACCCGCCGGCTAACCACCAACTATTTGAGCGGGAACCTGAGATAGCTCTTCGGCCAGGGCGTCGATTTCCTGCGCCAGCTTGCGCGTGTCGGCCTTGGTCAGCTCGGTGTAGGAGACGAAGCCGTCGCCGCGTTCGTAGGGCTCGAGCGAGGCGTAGACGTCTTCGAAGCTCGCTTCGATCTCCTTCGCCAGCTTCGGATCGTCCTCGCTGAGCAGCGGCTCGACCGCTTCGAAGGCAGCCTCGGCCCCTTCGACGTTGGCCTTGAAGTCGACCAGGTCGATGTGCGAGTAGCGCTCCTCCTCACCGGTGATCTTCGAGGCCGAGACCTCGCCGAGCAGCTCGTTGGCGCCGTTGGCGATCTGCACCGCCTGCAGGTCGACGGTCTTCACCTTTTCCTCTAGCTCTTCGATGTCGGCCAGCAGCTGCTTGGCGACCGGCGCCATGCCCTTGGCGGTTTCTTCTTCCCAGAGCGCCTTCTCGATCACGTGGAAGCCGCTCCATTCCTTCGCCGGCACGTCGTTCTCGCGCGCGTCGATGCGCGGGTCGAGGTCGCCGAAGGACTCGGCTACAGGCTCGATCCGCTCGTAGGGGATGCGGGCGGCGGCGTACAGCGACTTTGCCTTGTCGACTTCGCCGGCGACGACTGCGGCGACGAACGGTTCCGTTTCGGCGACCAGCTCGGTGGTGTTCTCCTCGAGGTAGTCGCGGTACTGGGCGATCGTCTTTTCGACTTGGGGGCTATTCGCGGCCTGCAGCTCACCGCTGACCGTGAGGGTGCCTCTCTCCGTATCCCCGCCCGGGCAGTAGAGCGTGTATTCGCCTTGCTCGAGGGTGAGCGCGAAGCTGCCGGAGAGCCCGTCGGAGAGGTTCTCGACCTCGCCCAGGATCGTTTCGCCATCGAGCACCTCGAGCTCGGTCACCTTCGAGGTGCCGGCGTTCTCGACTTCGAAGTTGATCGGTCCCGCGGGAGCTTTCGCCTGGTTCGGCACGCAACCCGCGTCGGTCAGCTCAAAGGCCATCTTCTTGGCCCCCGGTGCGGCGTCGTTGCTGGAGCCGCAGCCCCCGGCAAATATCGCGAGCGCCCCAAGTGTGGCAAGGGCGGCGATCCGGCTCATCAGTCTCAAAGGTTCTCCCCTGTCTTGCTGACTTCGTCCTTTTGGGTGCATATGCCCCCCAAACGGCGAAGTCAGCGATCGGCGTTGAATTAGGGCACCCTAACAAAGACCGACAAATTAAGTCGGAGTTTGTTCCGGTGCGCCTTATCCCCACCATCCGGGATAAGGCGCACCGAAAGCCTCAGGCGAGCAGGGTTTCGCCGACGTAGCCGCCGCTGCGCGCCCCCGGCGGCACGGCGAAGACGGCGCTGCCGACGTGCTTGATGTACTCGTTGAGCGCGTCGTTGGACCCGAGGCGGCGCTGGATCGCGACGAACTGGCGCTGCGGGTCGCGCTGGAAGCAGATGAAGAAGAGGCCGGCTTCGAGCTCGCCGAGGCTCTCGTCGACACCGTCGGTAAAGGAGTAGCCGCGCCGCAGGATCCGCTCGCCGCTGTTTTCGGTCGCCGAGGCGAGGCGGACGTGGGAGTTGACGGGGATCGCCGGCAGCCCATCGGCCTGCTTGGCTTCGAGGTCGAGCGATTCGAACTCTTCGTGCCCCCCGAGCGGGGCGCCGTGGTACTTGTCGCGGCCGATCGTCTGCTCCTGGTCTTCCAGCGAGGAGCGGTCCCAGACCTCGAGCAGCATGCGGATGCGGCGGCTGACCAGGTAGCTGCCACCGCGCATCCAGGACGGTCCTTCGCTGCCAACCCAGACGTGGCGGTTCATCGCCTCGGTGTCCTCGGCCTTGATGTTGGCGGTGCCGTCCTTGAAGCCCATCAGGTTGCGCGGGGTCTCCTGGCTGCGGCTGGTGCTGGCGGTGCGGCCGAAGCCGAGCTGGGACCAGCGCATGACCACGGTGCCGCGGCCGATCCGGGCGAGGTTGCGGATCGCGTGGAAGGCGACCTGGGGATCGTCCGAGCAGGCCTGCACGCAGATGTCGCCGCCGCTTTCTTCGACGTTCAGCTCGTCCGCCGGCAGCGGTGGGATCTCGCGCAGCGCCGCCGGTCGCTTGCCGGAGAGGCCGAGCCCGCGCTTGGCGAAGAGGCCGGGGCCGAAGCCGAAGGTGACGGTCAGTCGCGAGGGCAGGAGACCGACCGTCTCACCGGTGTCTTCGGGTGGCGCCAGCTGCTCGGAGTTGACGTCGCCGACCATCTGCCCGGCGGTCATTTCAGCGGCGGCGCGCGACCATTCCTGCATCAGCTCGCGCAGCGCCGCGGGGCTGGTCTCGACCAGGTCGAAGGCGGCGAAGTGGAGGCGGTCCTGGGCCGGCGTGTCGATCCCGGCCTGGTGTTCGCCGTAGAAGGGGACGCTGCCGGTGCCGTCTTCGGCGCTCGCGGTCTCACTGCCGACGAGGTAGCCGCCGACGCCGCCGAGGCCGATTCCCGCTGCCCCGACGCCCGCCGCACCCAGCAGTCGCCGCCTCGTTAGTTCAGCCATCGCGCTCGAGCGGTCAGGCGGGGCTCTGGGCGGGGGCCGCCTGCGTCTTCGCCTTCGCCGGTCGCCGCCGCAGGCGGAAGCGATCGGGCCAGAGGACATAGAGCGACATCGGCACCGCGTAGAGCAGGTAGATCCCGACCTCGCCGATCGTCGGCGTCGGCTGCAGGCCGAGCATGCCGGTCAGCAACGAGCCGGTGATGGTCCCGGGCTGGACCAGCCAGGTGAGGTCGAGCGCCTGGCCCTGCAGGGTGTTGAACCAGCCCGCCTCGTGGGCGGTGTGCAGCGAGGTCGCCAGCAGGCCGGCGGCGACGAAGACGAGAATCAGGCCGGTGACGCGGAAGAAGCGGTTGAGGTTGATCCGCACGCCGCCGCGGTAGAGGCCGACGCCGATCACGATCGCGAGGACGAGGCCGATCACCGCGCCAGCACCGGCCGCGGTCGTGTCGGTGGCGTCCTGGAAGGCGGCGAGCATGAAGACCGAGGTCTCGAAGCCCTCGCGCAGGACGGCGAGGAAGGCCATCGCCACCAGCGCCATCGCCGAGCCGCGCGCCAGCGCGTGGGCGGCCTCGCCTTCGAGCGCTTTTTTGATCCCGCGCGCGTTGCGGCGCATCCAGATGATCATGTAGGTGACCGCGGAGACCGCGATCAGGCCGATGATCGTCTCCAGGCCCTCCTGCTCTTGCTGCGGCAGCTGTTCGCCGACGACCTCGAGCAGGACGGCGATCCCGAAGCAGAGGGCGACGGCGATGCCGACGCCAATCCACATCTGCTTGATCGCGTCCATGCGCCCCTCCTTGACCAGGAAGGCGGCGATGATGCCGACGATCAGCGAGGCCTCAACGCCCTCGCGCAGCGCGATGACAAGTGTGGGGATCATTCCTGCGGATGCTCCTTCGTCATCCCCTAGCCCAGGGGACCCTAATTAGGTTTCCCTAATCGAGTTCAAAAACCTAGCACGCCACTAGGCTTTACGTCATCCGAAGGGAGCCAAGGCTCGTCCCATTGCGCGACCCCCCGGGTCAGCTTCTCCGCCTCCTTCGGCCCCCAGGTGCCGGGCTCATAGGAGTGGACCGGGCCGGGTTCGTCGAGCAGGGGCTGCACGATTCGCCAGGTCTCTTCGATCGTGTCCTGGCGGGTGAAGAGCTGGTGACGTCCGGAGATCGCGTCGCCCAGCAGGCGCTCGTAGGGCTCGGGCTCCTCGCCCGGCACCTTCTCGAAGAGGACCTCCATGTCGGCGGGCTCGAAGGCCTCCTCGCCGGCCTGCTTGGCGAAGAGACGCGTGCGGGCGCCAGGGACCGGCTCGATCCGCACCGTCATCCGGTTCGGGTCCGGGCGCTTGCCGGAGCCGACGCCGAGCGGCGGCGGCCGCTTGAAGACGACGCTGACCTCGCTCGACTTGGCCGGCATGCACTTGCCGGCGCGGATGAAGAAGGGGACGCCGTGCCAGCGCCAGTTGTCAACCGCGAGCTCGAGCGCGGCGAAGGTCTCGGTCTGCGAGTCAGGCGCGACGTCCTTGACGTCGAGGAAGCCCTCGTATTGGCCGCGCACGTAGCGCTCGGGGTCCGCCGTGCGCACCGCCTTGAAGAATTCGAGCTTCTTGTCGCGGACTGAGTCGTAGTGGTTGCCGGTTGGCGGGCCCATGCCGACCAGCGCAAGCACCTGCAGCGCGTGGTTCTGGATCACGTCGCGCATCGCCCCGACCGCGTCGTAGAAGCGCCCGCGATCGTCGACGCCGAAGTCCTCGGCGATTGTCATCTGTACGTGCGAGACATGCTGGCGGTTCCACACCGGCTCCAAGATCGAGTTGGCGAAGCGCAGGTAGGTGATGTCCATCACCGGCTCCTTGCCGAGGTAATGGTCGATGCGCAGGATCTGGTCCTCGTCGAGCACTTCGCAGAGCTCGGCGTTGAGCTCGCGGGCCGACGCCAGGTCATGCCCGAAGGGCTTCTCGATCACGACGTGAGCGTTCTCGGTGAGGCCCGCGTCGGCAAGCCCGTGCACGACCGTGGCGAAGAGCGAGGGCGGGATCTCGAGGTAGAAGACCGGGCGCTTCGCCTCACCGATCGCTCGCGCGACGTTCTCGAAGGTGCCCGCCTCCGCGTAGTCGCCCTGCACATAGGTGAGTCGCTTGGCAAGGCGGGCGATGATCTCCTCGTCTGGATCATTGACTGTTTTCGTCACCGCTTCGTGGGCGTGTTCGCGCAGCTGCTCGCTCGTCCATTCGTCGATCGCGACGCCGACGATCGGGCAGTCGAGCTTGCCCCCAGCCTCGAGCCGGTAGAGCGCCCGGAAGGTCATCTTCTTCGCCAGGTCGCCGCTGATGCCGAAAATCGTCAGCACGTCCGCCTTGACGTCGACGTGCTTGCTCTCGGACTTCTCCATGCGCTGGGCAGGCTACCCGTTGGCCAGGTGGTCACACCCCGCCGCTCCACTCGCATAGGGTTCAGGCCATGGAGTTGGGAATGGTGGGTCTCGGCCGCATGGGGGCCAACATGGCACGGCGCCTGATGCGCGACGGCCATCGCATCGTCGCCTACGACGTCAACCCCGACGCGGTGTCCGAGCTGGCAGGGGAGGGCGCCGACGGCGCCTCCTCGCTGGCGGACCTGGCGGCGAAGCTGAGCGCTCCCCGCTCGGTCTGGGTGATGGTGCCGGCCGGCGAGATCACCGAGAAGACGATCGAGGGCGTAGCCGCGGTCCTCGAGCCTGGCGACGCGATCATCGACGGCGGCAACTCCTATTACCGCGACGACATCCGCCGCGCCGAAGCGCTGCGCGAGAAGCAGATCGACTTCGTCGATTGCGGCACCAGCGGCGGCGTCTTCGGCCTCGAGCGCGGCTACTGCCTGATGATCGGCGGTCCCGACGGCGCGGTCGAGCGGCTCGACTCGGTCTTCGCCTCGCTGGCGCCGGGGGTCGAGTCGGCCGAGCGCACTCCGGGCCGGGAGGGCGACGTCTCCACTTCCGAGAACGGCTACCTGCACTGCGGCCCCAACGGGGCGGGCCACTTCGTCAAGATGGTCCACAACGGGATCGAGTACGGGATCATGGCCGCCTACGCCGAGGGCCTCAACATCCTCAAGAACGCCAACGCCGGCAAGGTGCAGCGCGAGGCCGACGCCGAGACCGCGCCGATGGAGCAGCCCGAGTACTACCAGTACGACCTCGACCTGCCCGAGGTCTCCGAGGTCTGGCGCCGCGGCAGCGTGATTGGCTCCTGGCTGCTTGATTTGACCGCGGCCTCGATGCAGGAATCTCCCGATCTGGCCGAGTTCGCCGGCCGCGTCTCCGATTCGGGCGAGGGCCGCTGGACCTCGATCGCCGCGATCGATGAGGGCGTGCCGGCGCCGGTGCTGACCGCGGCTCTCTACGAGCGCTTCGCCTCGCGCGGGCTCGACGACTTCGCCGACAAAGTGCTCTCGGCAATGCGCAAGCAGTTCGGCGGCCACGATGAGAAGTCGTCCTAGCAGGAGGTCCCCATGGCGATCAAGCTCGAGGTAGTGGCCGATGAAAAGGCGGCGGCTCGCCGTGCCGCCGAGCTGATCGCCGCGATCGGGGCGGAAGCAGTCGCCGAGCGCAACATCTTCTCGCTGGCAATGAGCGGCGGCCGCACCCCCTGGGCGATGCTGGCGATGCTCGGCGAAGAGGAGCGGATGTCCTGGGACAAGACTGAGCTCTTCCAGGTCGATGAGCGGATCGCCTCACCAGGCAGCGAGGACCGCAACCTCACCCATATGGTGCTCGGCCTCTCGATGGACCACCAGGCGGCCCTGCGGCCGATGCCGGTGACGCAGCGCAACCTCGAGCAGGCCGCGCGCGACTACGAAAGCAGCCTGCCGGAGCCGCTCGACTGCGTTCACCTCGGCCTCGGCCCGGATGGTCACACCGCTTCGCTGATCCCCGGCGACCCGGTGCTCGAGGTCAGCGACCGCCGCGTTGCCCTCACCGCGACCGCCTACCAGGGCCACAACCGCATGACCCTCACCTATCCCGCCCTGGCCGAAGCCCGCCAGATCGTCTGGCTGGTCACCGGACCGAAAAAGGTCGAGGCCCTGCAGAAGCTGCTCGCCGGCGACACCTCGATCCCCGCCGGCCGGGTCGAGAACGCGCGGATGACGGTGATCGCCGACGCCGCCGCGGCGCCTCAATAAGCGCTACTCGACCGAGAGCTGGGCTTTCAGCTCCCGCAGACGCTGAAGACGAGAGTCGTCATCGCCGACCATTCGGGCTAGCCAGCCTTCGACAGCCGTGAGGTCGAAGCCTTCAGCGGCAACCAGCATTTGCTCGATGTCGATCCAGTCCTTCGGTCGGTCGAACATTGCCTTGCAGATGGCGAGGTGCTCGGGGGAGAGGATCGGGATCATCCCGCCGGCGAACGGCACGCGGCGTATCTGCTTGCGCATCTCGTCGTGGATCTCCTCATTGGCGAAGAAGAGGTCGACGGGGTTGTCGTTCCACCAAAGCCGACACTGGCCGTCTCGTTCCAGGGCAGCGGTGTCGAGGTCGCCTGCATCAACCCCAAGTGATTCCAGTGCCTCAAACACCCTCTTCCATTGCGAGGCAGGCACAAAGACGTTGACGTCGATATCGATGGTGGCGCGAGGCTCGGCGTAGTAGGCGAGAGCGAGCGCACCGCCGATCGCGTGCGGGATCTTGGCGGCCCGCAGCTGGTCGTGAATCGCGGTGACCTTGCCGGGCAGGGACGGCTCGGCGTCCGGTTTTCTCCGACCCGAGCTCGCGGCGGTCACGCCTGTGCGGGTCCCAGCTTCGGGAAGCGGAGAGCCTTGCCTTTGCGCCCGCCCGACGGCAGGGCGTCAGCCAGCAGCAGCAGGTCCTCGAGCGTCTTTCCCCGCTCCTGGGGGGAGGCGGCAATCCATTCCGCTGCCGAGCGAGCCGAGTCAGGGCTTGTCGTCGGGCCCCTCCACTCGTCTCCCAAAGCGCTTGAGAGGAGGTGGCGCAGCTTGGGCTCGGGCTCTTTGCCCTTGGCGAGCTGCGCGAGCAGCTCTCGTGCGGCTCGATCTACCGGTGGCGCTGCTATTGGCGCCCCGGCACGCCTGGCGCTGTCGCGAAGCAGCTCTGGGTCGAGCGCCTTGCCCGCCCGCCCGCTGGCCTCCGCAATGACCTCATCGTCCAGTTCCTTGAACGTCGCGAGCGTGCGGCTGCGCGGTCCCTCTGGAGTGTTATGGGACTGGCGTATCTCGAACGCGCCACGCTTCGTGGCGACCACGAAAGCCATAGTGGGAGAAATATACCACTATGTCTCTACGGACATGGAGCCTAAGCCGTCTCCAAAGACACGGTGTGGTTGGCGACGATCATGCTGTTGGGGTCCCACTGGCGCTTGACCTCGGCGAGGCGGGCGCAGGTGTCGGCGGGGAGGATCGCGTCGACGTCGCAGGGGCGCTCGGTGAAGTTGTAGTAGGAGCCCTCGCCGGCCCACGGCTGCATCGCCTCCTCGATCTTGCCCAAGTGGGCGGGGATCACCTCGCCCAGCTCCGGCGTCATCGGCATGCCCACGCTGTACATGACGAACTCGGTATCGAGGTGGGTGAGGGCGCCGCCGTTGGGGTCGGGGCGGCCGAGCGCGCCGCCGATGTGGCGCAGCTCGCTGAGCAGCAGCGGCGAGCCCGAACCGGGGCCGGCGAGGCCGGCGAAGGCGTCGATCGCCTCGTCGGGAAGCTCGCGGATCGTCATTCCCTCGCCCAGGCCCGGCACCGGGTTCTCCGGATCCATATGGATGCGGCAGAGGCCCTCGGCGGGGATCTGGCTCCAGGTGTCCATGATCGTCTCGCCCAGCTCGCGCATCGGTGCGACGATCGCCTCGCCCTCCTCCGGGGTGCCGATGCAGGCCCCGTCGATCGTCAACAGCGGGCGGCCGCGGATCGGCTCGGGCACGTCGGGGATCGGCGGTGGTGTGACGAAGCGGACGACCGAGGTGACGCTGTCGGGGACGCCGGCGGCCCAGTCGCGGTAGGCGCGTACGGCCTCGGCACCGAGCTCGGCGGGAAAGACGAGGGCACCGGCGTAGATCTCGCCGATCGGGATCAGGTTGAGGTGCAGGGCGGAGACGAGCGCGTAGCCGCCACCGCCACCGCGCAGGGCCCAAAAGAGGTCGGGCTCGTTCTCGGCGTCGACCGTGCGCTGCTCGCCATTGGCGGTGACCAGCTCGATCGCGCGCACGCGGTTGCAGGCGAAGCCGTATTGGCGGCCGAGCCAGCTGAGGCCGCCGCCGAGGGTGAAGCCGATCACGCCGACGTCGGGCGAGGAGCCCGGCATCGAGCAGAGGTCGTGCTTCTGGGCGGCGGCGCTGAGCTCGGCGACGAGGACGCCGGCCTCGACCCGGGCGGTTTGCGCCTCGGGGTCGACCTCGATCCCGCGCATCCGCTCGGTCTTGACCAGGATCGCTTCCTCGAGCGAGCCCGCCAGACCGAAGGCGCCGTGGCCTGTCCCCTGGCCGGCAACGCGCAGGTCGTTCTCGGCGGCGAAGCGAACGGTCTTGGCGATGTCATCAGCGCTCTCGACGAAGGCAACCGCCTCGGGGCGCTGGTCGGCGGCGAGGTTCCAGCCGAGACGCACCTCGTCCCAGTCGGCGTCGTTCGGGGTGGCAACGCGGCCGGCGATCGCCAGCCCGGTGAAGTCACTCATCTAGATCCCTTTCTAGGTCAGCTCAGCGTCAAGCGTTCGACGGTGCCTCCGGCCCCCACCAGCACCGCGCTCACCATACCCGGCGGAAAGAGGCCGTGGGCGGCAACGCCGGGATCGGCCTCGAGGCGCGCCGCGAGCGCGGCCGGATCGCCGATTTCACCGCTGTAGTCGGCGATCACGCCGTCGTCGGGGCTGGCGGGTGCGTCGCGCAGGGCGACGGTCGAGCCGAGCCGCTCCAGGGTCGAGGCGATGCCGAAGGCGAAGAGCTCCAGCGGTACCGGTGCGCTGAGTGAGTCGACCGGCTTGCTCGAATCGGCGATGACGACGAAGCGCTCGGCCGCCGCGGCGACGATCTTCTCGCGCAGGTGGGCGCCGCCACCGCCCTTGATCAGCCAGCCGTCCGGCGTCACCTGGTCGGTGCCGTCGATCGCGATGTCGAGTCGCGCCAGCTGGCTGAACTCCTCGACTGGGACACCCAGCTCACGCGCCTGCTGCTCGGTCGCGACCGAGGTGGCGACGCAGCGAATCCCGCTCAGCCCCCGCGCCGCGATCGCCGGCAGGAGGAAGGCGACGGTCGAGCCGGTGCCGAGGCCAACGGTCATCCCGTCCTCGACCAGCTCCGCCGCGGCCTCCGCCGCGATCCGCTTCTCCTGGTCAGCCTCGCTCACGGCGCGCCACTCTAATCCCGCAGTCGGCCGATCTATGCTCGCGGCTGCATGGACGCGAGGATTTGGATTACGGGACCAGGTGGCGAGCCGCCGCGGTCGGTGGCGCTCGGGGCGGAGCGCACGATCGTCGGGCGCGATCCCGAGGCGGCGGTGAGGATCGAGGACGAGGCGGTCTCCTGGAATCACCTCGAGATCGAGAACCGGGGTGGGGTGTTGATGGCGACCGACCTCGACAGCCGCAACGGCACGGCGCTCAACGGCGAGCCGCTGGACCGGCCACGGCGGTTGCGCAATGGCGACACCCTGATCGTCGGCCGCCACCGGCTCGAAGTCTCCGACCCGGTGCCGGGCCGGGCGGGCGGCACGGTCGCTGACACCGGCGTCGGCCTCTCGCTCAATGAAGAGGAGCGCGCCACCGCCGCGGCGCTGGTCGCCCCCTACCGCAACGAGGGCGCCTTCGCCGGTCGTCCCGCCACCCGCGCCGAGATCGCCGAGGCGCTGCACGTCAGCGAGCGCACCGCCCAACGCCGCCTCGACGCCCTGGCCACCAAGCTCAATGTCCCTGGAGAAGCTGGCCGCGACCGGCCGCGCCAGATCGCCGCCCGCGTGATCGAGCTCGGCCTCGATCGCTAGGCGGCTTGGGGCCGACGGGCCTCAAACGTGACATATCGACACGTTTTCGGCCCGTCGGGCCCTACGGTGGCCCGGATCAGGCCAAGCGTGGCCCAGTTGGTGACGCGGGTGTCGTTTTCGCGTGCGCTCCGCGGGCCGAGCATTGATCGGGCAATCGCAACCCACCCGAAAGGGGAGTCCAATGCTCAACCGTTCGATCAAGTTCCTGCTCACCGTTCTTGCCCTGGCTCTGTTGCCGGTAGCGAGCGCCGCCGCTGCCGGTCACTCGGGCGCCGTCGTCTTTTCGCGGGCGATCGTCACCGTGGAAGAAACGAAAGCCGAAGAAGGCAAAAAAGCCGGCAAAGTCGAAAAAACCGAAGGCGGCCTCTACGCGGCCCGCGACGGTCACCTCAACCAGCTCACCGAAGATCCCGCCGACGTCGAACCTGACTTCTCCGCCGACGGGCGCAAGATCGCCTTCGTCCGGGGTGGCGACGTCTGGTCGATGCGGGCGGACGGCAGCGGTCAGCACCAGCTGACCTCGGGGCCGGAGGTAGACAGCCGGCCGCAGTTCGATCCAGAGGGCCACTACGTCGTCTTCACCCGCACCACGAGCGAAGGCGGTCAGCGTGATCTCTACCGCGTCAACCTCGGTGGGACGGCCCGGCCACTCGTAACCGGCCCGGGCGACGAGCACGAAGCCTCGTTCTCGCCCGATGGCAAGACGATCGTCTTCGTCCGTGGCGTCGCCGAGACCGGCGGCGGCGTGGCCGACGACGTCTACTCGGTGCGCCCCTCCGGCGCCGGCCTGTCCCGCCTGACCAAGACCGGCCGCATCGACGAGTTCTCGCCCCGCTACTTCAAGGGCGGCATCGTCTTCAGCCGCGGGCAGAGCGGTGAAGGGCCCGGCGCCTATGCCGACATCTTCACCATGCGCAGCAACGGCACCAAAGTGAAGGTGCTGGTCGCCGGCGCCGGCTCCTCCTTCGTCGAAGACGTCGCTCCAGCGGCGGGGACGCTGCTCTTCCGCCGTGACCGCGGCCTCTGGGTGAAGAAGATCGGCCCCGGCCGCGCCCACAAGCTGAGCGAAGTCGCCGATAACTCGACGACCAACTCGGTCTTCTCCTCCGATGGCCGCAAGGTCGCCGCCTTCATCTCCACCAAAGAAGCGGAGACCCTCTCGGCGATCGACGTCGCCAGCCGCCGCAGCTCGCAGCTCGCCGAAGGCTTCGCGCTGGAAAGCGGCTCGACCGCGACGACGATCGGGTCGGTGATGACCTGGCAGCCGGTGCGGCGCTAAGCCCCATCCGGTTCTTCCGGGGGGCTGGCATGGACTCCCCCTGGCTCCAGCGCGAAGGGCCCGCTCCTCATCGAGCGGGCCCTTCGTCGTTTTGCGGCGATATAACCGGCCCGTGGCGGATCCCTCGATCGGCTCGACCCTTGCCGGCTACCGGATCGATGCGCTGATCGCTCGTGGCGGGATGGGCGTGGTCTACCGGGCAACGCAGCTGGCGCTCGAGCGGCCCGTGGCGCTGAAGGTGATCGCGCACCAGTTCGCCGATGACGAGAAATTCCGCCGCCGCTTCCTCGGCGAGTCGCGCCTCGCCGCCCAGCTCGAGCACCCCGCCGTGGTGCCGGTCTATGACGCCCGCGAGGAGGACGGCGAGCTGATCGTCGCGATGCGCCTGGTCGAAGGTGGCGACCTGCGCAAACTGATCGACCGCGAGGGGCCGTTGCCGCCCGAGCGCGCGATCCACCTGCTCGCCCAGGTCGCCGAAGCGCTCGACGCGGCGCATGCCGCCGGCATCGTCCACCGCGACGTCAAGCCGCACAACGTGCTGGTCGAGGGCGAGCGCGCCTACCTCTCTGACTTCGGCCTCGCCAAGGCCTACGCGGAGACCGGCTCGGGGGCTGGCGCCTCCGTCGTCGGCACGGTCGAATACATGGCGCCGGAGCAGTGGCGCGGTGAGCGGGTCGGCCCGGCGGCGGATGTCTACGCGCTCGGCTGCGTGCTCTACGAGGCACTGACCGGCGTCGTCCCCTACGCGCGCAAGGAATCCGACGTCGAGCCGGAGCTGCCGCGGGGGATCGAGGTAGTGATCGAACGGGCGGTCTCGAGGGACCCCGCCGATCGCTACCCAACCGCGGGGGCTCTGATCGAGGCGGCTCGCGAGCGCCAGGGGGCGACCCCGGCGGTGACGCAGGTGCTCAGCGAGCGCCCGGAGAAGCCGACCTTGCGGCTGGCCCGGGAACCGAAAGAAGAGAAGGGGGTGGGGCTGAGCCGCTGGCGCCGCCTCTTCGCCGGGGCTTTCCTGATCTGGTTTCTCGCCGGGCTCGTCGTGGTTGCGGTCCTGACCGTGATCGCGATCATCGAGCTGGGCGGCGGCGAAAGCGTCTCGGTCTCCGGCCCGATTGCGGTTGCCACCCCGCCGCTGCGACTGGCGGTGGGCCCGAGGACCGTCTGGGTGACCAGCGCGACCGATGGCACCCTCTCTGGGGTCGATCCCGAAGCCGAACGGGTGACCTCGAAGCTGCGGGTCGGCAAGGGCGTCTCCGGGGTGACGATCGGCGCCGGCTCGGTCTGGGTCTCGAACCCGCGCAGCGGCAAGGTGCTGAGAATCGATCCGGAGAAAGGCGTGATCGATGAAATCCAGGTGGGTGGCAGCCCCGGTGCGATCGTCTCCGGCGGCGGCCGGATCTGGGTCGCTGACGATGATGGCGACGGCGTCACCGCGATCAACGCCAAGGGCGCCCGGGTGATCAGGCGAGGGCTCGCGCCCCACGCATCGCCGCTGCGCCTCGCCACCGGCGCCGGCGGCCTCTGGGTCAGCAGCGCCTCGACTGGCACCGTCCGTCGCATCGATCTCGGCACGATGGACGTCGACGCCCCGATCCCCGCCGGCCGCGGCCCCGCCGGTGTGACCGTCGGCCACGGCCTCGTCTGGGTCGCCAACAGCCGCGGCGGCACAGTCACCCGCGTCGACCCGTCCCTCCACACAGTCATCGGCGCCCCAATCTCCGCCGGGGCCCGCCCCGGCGGCATCGATGCCGGCACTGAAACGGTCTGGGTCGCCAGCACCGCCGAAGCAACCGTCAGCAGGATCGACATGGAGAGTGGCGAGGCGGTGGGGGACCCGATATCCGTCCCGCTCGATCCCGGCGCAGTAGCCGTGGGCTCGAAGGCCGTGTGGGTAGCGAGCAACCACGACGGCTCGGTCACTCGGATCGAACCCTGACCTGAGCCGAATCCGGTAGGGGTGGAACGTCTTGTACTTTTTCGTCGTGAGCTTGAGGCGCCAGCCGACGACTCTCCACCGGAAAAGTTAAGTGGAACCCCTACCGGATTCGGCTCTGGCCTAGGATCGCCTCAATGAGCGACCGCGACCTCGATCTTCTCGCGATCAACACGATCCGCACCCTGTCGATCGACGCGATCCAAAAGGCCAACTCAGGCCACCCGGGGACGCCGATGGCGCTGGCCCCGCTCGCCTACACGCTCTGGCAGCGCTTCCTCCGCTTCGACCCCGCCGATCCGATCTGGCCCGGCCGCGACCGCTTCGTGCTCTCGGCCGGTCACGCCTCGATGCTGCTCTACTCGCTGCTTCACCTGGCCGGGGTGAAGGCGGTCGACCCCAAGTACGAGGTAGTCGGCGATCCCGCCGTCTCGCTCGAGGACATCGAGAGCTTCCGCCAGCTTGGCTCGCGCGCCCCCGGGCACCCCGAGTACCGCTGGACATCGGGGGTCGAGACGACCACCGGCCCGCTCGGCCAGGGCGTCGCCACCTCGGTCGGGATGGCGATCGCCGGCAAGTGGCAGGGCGCCCGCTACAACCGGCCCGGCTTCGACCTCTTCGACTTCGACGTCTACGCGATCGCCGGCGACGGCTGTCTGATGGAGGGGGTCTCCAGCGAAGCCGCCTCGATCGCCGGTCACCTCGAGCTCGACAACCTCTGCTGGGTCTACGACAACAATCGAATCACCATCGACGGCAAAACCCACCTCACATATGACGACGATGTCGCCGCTCGCTTCATGGGCTACGGCTGGAACGTCACCCGGGTCGGCGACGCCAACGACACCGACCTGATCGCGACCGCCTTCGAGGAGTTCAAGGGCGAGGAAGGGCGGCCGACGCTGATCATCGTCGACAGTCACATCGGCTGGGGCGCCCCGCACAAGGTCGACACGCCGGCGGCCCACGGCGAGCCGCTGGGCGAAGAGGAAGTGCGCGAGACCAAGCGCGCCTACGGTTGGCCCGAGGACGCCCAGTTCCTCGTCCCCGACGGCGTGCGCGAGCGCTTCGCCGATGGGGTCGGCAAGCGCGGCGCCGAGCTCAGCGCCGCCTGGAAGGACTCGTTCGATCGCTACGCGGGGGAGAACGCCGAGCTCGCCGCCGAGATCGGCGCTCAGCAGAAGCGCGAGCTGCCAGACGGCTGGGATGCCGAGATCCCCAGCTTCGAGGCCGACGAGAAGGGGATCGCGACGCGCAAGGCCTCTCAGCAGGTCGAGAACGCGATCGGGGCGCGGCTGCCCTGGCTGCTGGCCGGCTCGGCCGACCTCACCGACTCGACCTCGGTCCGGCTCTCCTTCGACGGCGCCGAGGACTTCGAGCCCGAGTCCTACGGTGGGCGCCAGCTCCACTTCGGCATCCGCGAGCACGAGTCGGCGGCGATCTGCAGCGGCCTCTCGCTGAGCAAGCTGCGACCGCTCTGGTCGACCTACCTCACCTTCTCCGATTACGCCCGGCCGGCGATCCGGCTCTCTTCGCTGATGGAGCTGCCGGTGGTCCACGTCTTCACCCACGACTCGATCGGCCTGGGCGAGGACGGGCCGACCCACCAGCCGGTCGAGCAGCTCGCCTCGCTGCGGGCGATCCCCGGCCTCGACGTGATCCGGCCGGCCGACGCCAACGAGGTCGCCGAGGCCTGGCGGGTGGCGATCGACCGCCACCACCAGCCCGTCGCGATGATCCTGACTCGTCAAAACGTGCCGGTTCTCGACCGCGCCAAGTACGCCCCGGCCGCGGGGCTGCGCCGCGGCGGCTACGTGCTCGCCGACTCCGACGGGGGCGATCCCGAGGTGATCCTGATCGCCACCGGCAGCGAGGTGGCGCTGGCGCTCGCCGCCCATGAGGAGCTGACCGCGGACGGCGTTCGCTCGCGTGTGGTCAGCCTGCCGAGCTGGGAGCTCTTCGATCGCCAGGACCAGTCCTACCGCGACGAGGTGCTGCCGCCGAGCATCACCGCCCGGGTCTCGGTCGAGGAGGCCTCGACGATCGGTTGGGATCGCTACGTTGGGTTTGGCGGTACCAAGATCGGGATGCACACCTTCGGCACCTCGGCGCCGCTGAAAGACGTTCAAACCAAGTTCGGCTTCACCCCCGACAAGGTGGCCGAAGCCGCAAAGGAGCTGCTCTCATGAAGCCGACCCAGAAGCTGCACGACGTGGGCCAGAGCCTCTGGCTCGACAACATCACCCGCACGATGCTGGCCGACGGCACCCTGCAGGGCTACATCGACGAGCTCTCAGTCACCGGCCTCACCTCGAACCCGACGATCTTCGACAAGGCGATCTCGGGCGGCGACGCCTACGACCAGCAGATCGCCGAGCTGAGCAACAGCGACATCCCCGAGAAGGGGATCGGCGCGACGCCGACCGAGCGCATCTTCTTCGAGCTGGCGCTCGCCGACCTGCGCGACGCCACCGATCTCTTCAAGGGCGTGCACGAGCGCACGGCCGGAGTCGACGGCTACTGCTCGCTCGAGGTCTCGCCGCTGATCGCGGACGACGCCGCGGCGACGATCGAGGAGGCCGCCGCCCTGCACGCCAAAGGTGACCGCGACAACCTCTTCATCAAGATCCCCGGCACCGAGGCCGGCCTGACCGCGATCGAGGAGTCGATCTTCGCCGGCATCCCGATCAACGTCACGCTGCTCTTCGACACCGAGCAGTACCTGGCCGCCGCCGACGCCTACCTGAAGGGGATCGAACGGCGGATAGCGGCTGGGCTCAGCGCCGACGTCGCCTCGGTCGCCTCGATCTTCATGAGTCGCTGGGACGTTGCCGTCAGCGACGAGGTTTCCGACGAGCTGCGCAACCGGCTCGGCCTGGCGGTCGGCTTCCAGGCTTACCGCGCCTACCGCGAGCTGCTCGACTCGCCGCGCATGCAGCGGCTGATGAACGAGGGGGCGCGGCCGCAGCGCCTGCTTTGGGCGAGCACCGGGACCAAGGACCCCGACGCCTCCGACATCCTCTACATCAAGGGCTTCGCCTCGCCCTTCACCGTCAACACGATGCCCGAGCCGACCCTGAACGCCTTCGCCGATCACGGCGAGGTCGATGAGCTGGTGCCGGCCGACGGCGGCGACTGCGAGCAGGTCCTGGCCCAGTTCGGCGCCGCCGGCATCGACGTCGGCGCGCTCGCCAAGCGGCTGCAGGAGGAGGGCAAGGACGCCTTTGCCAAGTCCTGGGACGAGATGCTGGAGACGATCGAGTCGCAGGTCGGAGCCACCGCGTGAGCGAGGGGCCGGCGCTGCGCCAGCGCCCCGCCTGGCAGTCACTGCAGAAGCACTTCGCCGAGATCGAGGGACAGCACCTGCGCGACCTCTTCGCCGGCGATCCGCAGCGCGGCGAGCGGCTGATCGCCGACGGTGCCGGCCTCCACCTCGACTTCTCCAAGAACCGCATCACCGACGAGACGGTGATGCTGCTCGGCCAGCTGGCGCGCGAGTGCGGGGTTGAGGAGCGTCGCGAAGCGATGTTCGCCGGCGAGCACATCAACGTCTCCGAGGACCGCGCCGTGCTCCACGTCGCCCTGCGCATGCCGCGCGGCAGCTCGCTGGTCGTCGACGGCGTCGACGTGGTCAAGGAGGTGCACGAGACGCTCGACCGCATGGCGGCCTTCGTCGAGCGCGTCCACTCGGGCGAGTGGGTGGGCCACACCGGCAAGCCGATCCGCAACGTCGTCAACGTCGGCATCGGCGGCTCTGACCTCGGCCCGGTGATGGCCTATGAGGCATTGCGCCACTACTCGCGCCGCGAGATGACCTTCCGCTTCGTCTCCAACGTCGACGGCACCGACTTCGCCGAGTGCACCCGCGACCTCGATCCCGAGGAGACGCTCTTCGTCATCTCCTCCAAGACGTTCACCACGCTGGAGACGATGACCAACGCCCGCACCGCCCGCGAGTGGTTGTTGGCTGGCCTCGGCGGCGACGAGTCGGCGGTGGCGAAGCACTTCGTCGCCGTCTCGACCAACGCCGAGGAGGTCTCCAAGTTCGGCATCGACACCGACAACATGTTCGGCTTCTGGGAGTGGGTCGGCGGCCGCTACTCGATGGACTCGGCGATCGGCCTCTCGACCATGCTGGCGATCGGCCCGGCCCGCTTCGAGGAGATGCTGGCCGGCTTCCACGCGATGGACGAGCACTTCCGCACCGCGCCGCTGGCCGAGAACCTGCCGATGCTGATGGGCCTGCTCAGCGTCTGGTACTCCGACTTCTTCGGCGCCCAGACCTGCGGCGTCTTCCCCTACGACCAGTACCTGCACCGCTTCCCCGCCTACCTGCAGCAGCTGACGATGGAGTCGAACGGCAAGCACGTCACGCTCGACGGGGCCCACGTCGACTACGACACCGGCGCGATCTTCTGGGGCGAGCCGGGGACCAACGGCCAGCACTCCTTCTACCAATTGATCCACCAGGGCACGCGGCTGATCCCCTGCGACTTCATCGGCTTCTTCCACTCCAACAATCCGCTCGGCAACCACCACGACCTGCTGATGTCCAACGTCTTCGCCCAGAGCGAGGCGCTCGCCTTCGGCAAGACGCCCGAGCAGGTGCGCGAGGAGGGCACGCCGGAGGCGGTCGTCCCGCACCGGGTGATGGAGGGCAACCGGCCCTCGAACACGATCCTCGCCGAGCGGCTCGACCCGCACACGCTCGGCACCCTGGTCGCCCTCTACGAGCACAGCGTCTTCACCCAGGGCGCGATCTGGGGCATCGACTCCTTCGACCAGTGGGGCGTCGAGCTGGGCAAGGCCCTGGCGGTGGCGATCATTCCGGAGCTGGAAGCCGACGAGGAGCCGAAGCTCCGCCACGACAGCTCGACCAACGCGCTGATCCGCCGCTACCGCAGCGCCCGCCGCGGGGAGTAGGGTCGTCCACATGCCCGCGCTCGACCCGCTCCCACTGGCGGCGTCGGCGTCGAATCTGCTCGCCGCGCGCGAGCAGATGGCCTTCACGCTCGGCTTCCACATCGTTCTCTCCTGCCTCGGCGTCGCCCTGCCGGCGACGATCCTGATCGCCAACTACATCGGGCTCAAACGCGGCGACGAGGACGCGATGGAGCTGGCCCGTCGCTGGTCGAAGGCGATGGCGGTGACCTTTGCCGTCGGTGCCGTCACCGGCACCGTGCTCAGCTTCGAGTTCGGCCTGCTCTGGCCCCACTTCATGGACCGCTTCGGCGCCGCCTTCGGCATCGCCTTCGCGATCGAGGGGCTCTTCTTCTTCACCGAGGCGATCTTCCTCGCGATCTACATCTACGGCTGGAAACGGCTCAGCGGCTGGGCCCACTTCTGGTCGGGCATCCCGATGGTGATCACCGGCATCGGCGGCGCCTTCTCGGTGGTCGCCGCCAACGCTTGGATGAACCAGCCGCAGGGCTTCGTCCTCGACGCCGCCGGCAAGGTCGTTCAGACCAATCCCGGACAGATCCTCTTCAACCCCGCCACCGGCTACGAGGTCCCGCACATGATCCTCGCCGCCTACATGGTGGTCGGCTTCCTCGTCGCCTCGATCTACGCGGTCGGGATGCTGAAGGGGAGGCGCGACCGGCTGCATCGGCTCGGGCTCCTGATCCCGCTGACGATCGCCTGCATCGCCACCCCGATCCAGCTTTTCGTCGGCGACACCGCGGCGCGCGAAGTCGCCGACCACCAGCCGGCCAAGTTCGCCGGCATGGAGTGCATTCAGGAAACCGGTACCCACCAGACCGAGTACGTCGGCGGCATCTGCACCGAGAACGGGGTCAAAGGCGCGATCGGCATCCCCGATCTCGACTCCTTCCTGGTCGGCTTCAGCGCCGACACCAAGGTGACCGGGCTGAAGGAGATCCCGCCCAACGAACGGCCGCCGGCCAACACCCTGCTGCACCTCGCCTTCGATGGCATGGTCGGCATCGGCACCGCCCTGCTCGCGCTCGGCGCCTGGCTCGCCTTCTCCTGGTGGCGGAAGCGGGACATCCCTCGCACCCCGTGGTTCCTGCGCGCGGTGGCTCTCTCCGGCGCCGGCGCGATCCTCGCCCTCTGGGCGGGCTGGATCGTCACCGAGGTCGGCCGCCAGCCCTGGATCGTGCAGGGCTACATGCGCACGGAGGAAGCGGTCACCGACGCCAACGGGATCTGGTTCAGCTTCGCTCTCGTCCTGCTGCTCTACGCGGCGATCGGGACGATCGCGATCAAGGTCCTGCGCGGGATGTCGCGGCGCTGGCGCGAGGGCGAGGCCGCCCCCGAAGGCCCCTACGCTCCAACAGACGAGGGCCGATGGGCCTAAACCGTGTCGTTATGTCACGTTTGAGGCCCGTCGACCCCGGTGTGGGGGTGGCGAGGTGACGCGGGCGGATGTTTGCGCCGGGATCCTCTGGGTTGGGGCGACCTTTTACGCGCTCTTTGGCGGCGCCGATTTCGGCGCGGGCTTCTGGGATCTCGTCGCGGGCGGGGCGGAACGGGGGGAGAGGCCTCGCGCCTTGATCCAGCGCTCGCTGACCCCGGTCTGGGAGGCCAATCACGTCTGGTTGATCTTCATCCTCGTCGTCCTCTGGACCGCCTTCCCGCCAGCGTTCAGCGCGGTGATGACGACCCTCTACGTGCCGATCGCCCTGGCCGCGGTCGGCATCGTCCTGCGCGGCTCCGGCTTTGCTTTCCGCAAGTCGATCGTCGGCCTCTCCGGCCGTCGCGCCGCCGGCGCCACCTTCGCGATCTCCTCCCTCCTCACCCCGTTCTTCATGGGCGCGGTGGTCGGCGCGGTCGCTTCCGGCAACGTCCCCGCTGACGGCAACGGCGCCCCTTTCTCGAGCTGGCTGGAGCCGTTGCCGCTGCTGACCGGGGCGATGTTCGTCGCCAGCGGCGCCTACCTCTCGGCCGTCTTCCTGATCGGCGACGCCCGCCGCTCGGGCGAGGAGGACCTCGCGGCCTACTTCGCCCGCCGCGCCCTCGCCGCCGCCGCCTTCGCCGGGGTCGCGGCTGCCTTCGGCCTGGTCGAGCTGCACGCCGAAGCGCGCTACATCTTCGATCGCCTGATCGACCAGGGCCTGCCGCTGGTGATCCTCTCCGCCCTCTGCGGAGTCGGCGTCGTCGCCCTGCTTCTTGCGGAGGTGCGCGGGCGCGGCCCCCGCTCGCAATACCTGCGCCCGCTCGCCGGCGGTGCCGTGATCGCGGTGATCTGGGGCTGGGGCGTCGCCCAGTTCCCCTACCTCTTGCCGACCTCGTTGAAGATCACCGAAGCGGCAGCGCCGCCTGACACCCTGGCCGCCGTGATCATCGTCTTCCTCGTCGCCGCGATCGTCGTCCTGCCCGCCCTCGGCCTGCTCTATTGGCTCTCGCAGAAGGAACTGCTCGGTGAGTGAGGCGAGCGCGGCGCGGGCCGTTCTCTTCGACATCGACGGGACGATCCTGGTCACCGGCGGCGCCGGCGGCGTCGCCTGGCAGCGCGCCTTCCAGGAGCTGCACGGGATCGAAGCCAACGTCGCCGAGCACACCGACGCCGGCATGACCGATCCCGAGATCGCGGCGATCATCTTCCGCGAGGTGATTGGGCATGAGGGCTCGGCCGCGGAGCGCTCAAAGGCGATTGGCGCCTACCTCAAGCACCTGCCGGAGGCGGTCGCGGAGTCTCCCGGTTACCTGGTCATGCCCGGCATCGAGGACCTGCTCGAGCGCTTGATCGATACGGGAGTGCTGCTTGGCCTCGTCACCGGCAACATCGAGGCGGCCGCCCACATCAAGCTCGCCCGCGCCGGTCTCAATCGCTTCTTCAGCTTCGGCGGCTACGGCTCGGACTCGGCCGACCGCACCGAGGTGACGAAGGCCGCGCTCGGCCGCGGTGGCCTGGTCTCCGGCGGGGCGCTGGCCGACGGGTCCTGCATCGCCGTCGGCGACACCCCGCGTGACGTCAAAGCCGGGCACGGCGCCGGGATCGAGGTCGTCGGCGTCGCCACCGGCAGCTACAGCGTCGAGCAGCTGGACGACGCCGGCGCCGATTTCGCGTTGGAAACAGTGCAGAGCGGTTTCCCGCTGTAAGCTGATCTGAGGTCCCGAGTGTTTGTAGTGAGCCATCGTCGTCGGAAATGGCGCAGGGGAAGGTTTGGCACCTCACGCACGCAGGGCATCGGGACTATTGCTGTTCAGCTTGGGATTGCTCCTCTTCGCGGGCCCGCTTTCCGCTGCCTCCGCCGCTGAATTCGGCATCGCTCCCGGCGGCTTCACGGTGCAGATGCTCAACGCCGCCGGCGAACCCGAGCAGCGCGCTGGCTCTCACCCCGACCGGGTCCTGATCGACTTCTCCCTGGAAACGGAAGAAACCGGGACCTCGGTCAAGGACCTCGCGATCGACCTGCCGGCGGGCTTTCTCGGCGATTCGAACGCTCTCACCGCCTGCCCGCGCCAAGCCCACGAAGAAGGCGAGGAATGTCCCGTCGAGAGCCAGGAGGGCGTCGTCAGCTTCGGCAGCGGGGGAGAACCACAGCCGCTCTACGTGCTCGAAGCCGAACCGGGCAAGCCGGCGGGCTTCACCTCGGTGAGCGGCCTGGCGATCCCCTTCGAACTGGAACTGCGGCCGGATGACTTCGGCGCCACCCTGATCGCCGAAAACCTCGAAGGGGGAGTGCCGAGCTCGGCCCACATCGAACTCTGGGGAATTCCCGCCCATCACCAGGTCAACTCCTCCGCCGCGCCGACTCCCTTCCTGACGACGCCGTCGGTTTGCGGCCCGCTCGAATTCGGCCTGCGCGTCCGCTCGCGCGAAGAAGGCGCCGAATGGCTGAGCGAAACCGCCGAAGCCGGACCGCTGACGGGCTGCCAGGAGCTGCCCTTCGCGCCGCGGATGAGCATGACCCTGAGCAACCCGGTCGCCGACTCGCCGACTGGGTTGGCGATGACGCTGAGCGTGCCCCAGGAAGAAGCGGGGGAACTGGCGAGTGCCCAGCTGCGCGAAGTCTCGACCGAAATGCCGCCCGGCATCAGCGTCTCTCCCGGCGCGGCGACCGGCCTCGCCCTCTGCACCAGCGCCCAGCTGGGCCTCGATGACGATGACCCCGCCGCCTGCCCCGCCGCCTCGCAGGTGGGGACGGTCGAAATCGACGCGGCGGTGCTGCCGGAACCGATCGTCGGCGCCGTCTACCTGGGTGAGCCGGTCGGAACGGAACGGCTCCGCCTCTTCGTCGTCGCGGTCAAGGAAGGCCTGGCGCTCAAGTTCGTTTCCAGCCTGCAGCCCGATTCCTCGGGCCTGATGAGGACGACGCTGCGCGACCTTCCCCAGGTTGGGATCAACAAGATCTCGCTCAACCTCAGCGGCGGCTCGAAGGCGCTGCTCGCCACGCCGCTTGGCTGCGGGCCGATCACCGGTTCGGCCCGCTTTGTCCCTTACGGGGACGGTCCCGCCGTTGACTCGACTGCAACCGCGGCCGTCGCCAGCATCCTGCCTGGGCTGGCCTGCCCTGGGCCGCTGCCCTTCGCGCCGCAGCTGTCGATCGCGACGTCGAGTCACCGGGCCGGCCACGTCACTTCCTTCTCCACGGTCCTGCGCCGACAGCCGGGGGAAGGGCTCCCAGCCCGCTTCAGCTTCACCATGCCTGCCGGTCTCAGCACCGCGCTCGGCGCCGTCGAGGTCTGCCCTGATGCGCTCGCCAGCAGCGGCAGCTGCCCCGCCGCCAGCCGCCTCGGCTCGGTGCGGGCCGAGGTGGGGTCGGGCCCCAGCTCCGCCCTGCTCAGCGGCGGCGTGTACAGGGGCGGGCCGTACAAGCGCTCGCCCTTCAGCCTGGTGCTGGCGTTCGGGGGCAAGCTTGGCCCCTTCGACCTCGGCACCATCACCTCGCGCTCGACGACCCAGATCGACGCCGGCAGCGGCCGCGTGACGATCACCACGGGCAATCTGCCTACTTCCTCGGAAGGGCTGTCGATCCGCTTCCGCGAGATCGCGATCTCGCTCGATCGCTCGGGCCTGGTTCATAACCCGACTTCCTGTGGGCCGCATTCGCTTGACGCCGTCTTCCAATCGCAGGAAGGAACCACGGAGTCGGTCAGCGCTCCCTACCCGGTCACCGGTTGCGGTCGCCTTCGTTTTGCCCCGCGCTGGCGGGCCAAGCTGCTCGCGCGCAAACCCCTGCGCAAGCACGACGCCGTCGGCTTGCGCCTCACCACCAAGTTCCGCCGCGCCGACGCCTCGATGCGGTCGATGGTCCTGGCGCTGCCGCCCGCCCTGAAGCTCGGCGTCGGCGGCCTGGCGGAAATCTGCTCGCGCGCCGACGCCCGGCGCAACCTCTGCCCGCCGGGGTCGAGGGTGGGGGTCGCGCGGGCGCTCTCGCCGCTGATCGACGAACCGATGCACGGCTCCGTCTACGTGGTCCAGCCCCGCGGCGACGGCGAACCCGACACCTGGATCGCGCTCAGCGGCGGTGGGATGACGCTCTCGGTCAAAGGCGAAAGCGTTCGCGGTCACGGGCAGGCGATGACCCGACTGAGCGGCCTGCCCGATATGCCGCTGTCGAGCTTCACCCTGCGCCTGGGCGAGCCGGGGGAGGGCCTGCTCTCGTTTGACGCCAGCCCCTGTCGCGACGGCGCGCCGCGGCGTCTCGGTACCGAGATTCACGCTCGCGCTCAGAACGGAGCCCGGCGCGATGTCAAGCTGACCATTCCCAGCGGTGCCCGTTGCGGGGATTGATGCCCCGCATCGCCGGCCTGGCGACGCGGCGCTCCCGCCTCGTCGCCGGGATCTGGATCGCCCTCGTCTTCGTGCTCGCCGCGCTCGGGGGCAACCTCGAGCACACGCTCGGCATCCACCCGGTCTACGTCAACGGCACCGACAGCAAGCGCGCCCACGAAATCGCCCAGCACGAATTCGGCAGCGATTACGCGCTGATGGTGATGCTGCGGGGCCCCGACGCCCAGGTTGAGGGTCAAGCGCGGCGGCTGGCGGCGAGCCTCGAAATGATGCCGCGCACGCTGGTGGTGACGCCGTGGTCGGGAGGGGGCAGAGTCGACGGCCTCACCCCGAGGCCGGGCGTGGTCGGCCTGATCGTCCGCGTCGAGGCCGACGAAGCCGCTGGCGTCACCGTTGTCCTGCCGCCGGTGCGCCGGGCGATCAGGGCCCAGGTCCATGCGCCAGTCCACGCCAGCGTCGCCGGCTTCCCCGCCGTGATCGACTCGATGCGCGAGGCCAGCGACCGGGCGACGAAGCTCGGCGAGCTGATCGCGGTCCCGGTCCTGCTCTTGGTCCTGCTGCTCGTCTTCAGGTCGGTGATCGCGGCGGCGCTGCCAATCGTCATCGGTGGCTCGGTGGTGGCGGCGACGCGGGGCCTGCTCGCGATTCTCAACCACGTCATCCAGATCGACCTCTTCGCGATCGGGGTCGTCGGCATGATGGGCCTCGCCCTCGGCGTCGATTACTCGCTGCTGGTCGTCTCGCGCTACCGCGAGGAACGTCGCAAGAAGGGGGTTGAGCCAGCCGACGCGGCGCGGGCGACGGCGATCGCCACCTGCCGCTCAGTCCTTCCCGCCGGCTGTGGCCTGATCTTCGCGATGCTCGTGGCGATGCTGATCCTGCCGGGCTCGATCGCCCGCTCGGTCTCGCTCTCGGTGATCACGGCGACGCTGCTCAGCATGGTCTCGGCGCTTGTCGTCGTTCCGGCTCTGCTGACGCTGCTCGGCGACAACCTCGACCGCTGGGCGCTGCCCGTGCGCCGCTCGGGGCAGAGCGCGCCGCTGCGCTGGTCCCGCCGGCTCGTCGACCGCCCCGGCGTCGTGCTCGGGATCGTCATGTTCCTCGTCCTGCTCTCGGGCTGGGCCTTCACGCTCGACTCGGGCGCGGCGAGCATCGCCTTCCTGCCGCCGGGAGACGAAGGCCGCCGCCAGCAGGAAGAAGTGGAAGACGCGCTGGGCCCGGGATGGACCGCACCGATGGAAGTGCTCGTTGACGGCCGCGGCCACGCGGTCACCTCGACCGGGCAGCTGCGCAAGATGGCGCGCTTCCAGCGTCGCGTCGAAGCTGACCCGGGGGTCGAAACGATGGCAGGGCTGACCCAGGTCGCCCGCGCGGCCGAAGGCGCAAGCGGCATCGAAGGCGAACTAGAAAAGCAGGAAAACGGCCTCGATCGCCTCGCCAAGGGAATCGGCAAGGCTCACAACGGCGCCACCCTGACCGCCGATGGCCTGCGCAAGGCGGCCGACGGGTCGAACCAGCTCGAAGCGGGCCTCAGCGCTGCCCACGGTGGTGCCGGGGCGCTGACCGGCGCCCTGCTCGAGGTCGGCGACGGGTCGCGGCAGCTCACTCAGGGTCTCGGGCAGGTGGGGGAAGGGAGCGGCAAGGTCGCGAAGGGGACCTCGCGGGCCAGCAACGGCGCCAGCCGCATCGCCGACGCGGTCAACGAAGCCAGCGAACAGAGCGGCGAACTTTCCAGCAGCGCCCGTCTGATCCAGAACGCGATGCGCTCCGGCGAAGCGCGGCTGGGTGAAACCCACCCACCACTGCGGGCCACCGAAGAACGGCTCGCCGCCGCCTGGGGGGCCCTGCAGCGAATGTCAGTCGGCCGCGGCGATCCCGAATACGCCGCGGCCCTGGCCGCGGTCGAAGAAGCCAACCTGCGCCTCACCGGCAAGGACATCCGCACGGGCGAAACCGCCGATCCCGCCTACGAAGGTGTCGGTGCCGACATCGAACGGGCCAACGGGCAGTTCGGCGTCGGCAGCTACCTCGCCTCGCGGCTCGACAAGACGAGCAAGGAAGCAAGCAAAGGCTTCGAAAAGCTCGCCGAAGCCTCCAACAAGCTCGACCGCGGCCTGCAGCGCCTCGCGCATGGCAGCAAGCGGGTCTCAAACGGGGTCGCGGCGCTCGGTCGCGGTGGCGAACAGCTCTCGCCGGCGTTGCGGCGGCTGGGCGACGGCGCCGAACACCTGACCGGCGGGCTCTCGCGGCTCGAAGGCGGGGCTGGCCAGCTCACGAGCGGGCTGGGAGAAGGGGCGCAGAAGTCGGGACTGCTCGAGAACGGGCTGGGCAAGATCGAATCCGGGCTGCGGGGCCAGAGCGGCGAATCGGGCCTGGCCCAGATCCAGCGGAGCTCTCCGGGCATCTTCCACTCCGCCTACTTCGTTCTCGCCGGCCTCGATGGCAGCCCGCCCGGCCAGCGCGACAGGCTCGGCTTCCTGCTCAACATCAACCGCGGCGGCACCGCCGCCCGCATGCTGGTCATCCCGCGCGATGCCCCGACCACCGAGGCCGCGCTGCGGACCAAGGACCGGCTCGAAGGCGACGCCGCCCAGCTGGCCCGCGAAACCGGGGCCGAAGTGGTTCTCGGCGGCGTCGCCCCCGGCGAGATCGACGCCAACGACGCGATCCGCGAGCTCTCGCCGCTGATGCGCCTGGCGCTCTCGCTGGTCACCCTGCTCGTGCTGATCCCGGTCCTGCGCTCGCTGACGGTGCCGCTGCTCGCCGCCCTGATCAACCTGCTCACGGTCAGCGCCAGCTTCGGCCTGCTCGCCCTCCTCTTCGACAGCTCCCTGCTCGGCGGCCCGGGCTACATCGACGCCACCGTGATCCCGGCGACGATGATGGTCATGTTCGGGCTGGCGATCGACTACGAGGTCTTCGTCTTCGCCCGCATTCGCGAGGAATACGTGCGCACCGGCTCGACCCGGGCCGCGGTCAGCGGCGGCCTCGACCGCACGGCCCACGTCGTCACCGGGGCCGCCGTGATCATGATCGCGGTCTTCCTCGCCTTCTCCGTCTCCGAGCTCGTCACCACCCGCAACTTCGGCGTCGCCCAGGCGATCGCGATCGCCCTCGACGCCTTCGTCGTCCGCCTGATCGTCGTGCCGGCGATGATGAACCGGCTCGGCAAGTGGTGCTGGTGGCTGCCGAAGTGGCTCGACCGGCTGCTGCCGGGCGCCCGGCCGAGTGCCCCAGCCGCCCGGGCGGAGGCTGGTGGGCAGGGGCTGGCCGAAGCCGAGGCGAGCTAAGCCAGGCTGCAGCGCGCCTGGTAGATCGAGAGGAAGCCGCTCTCGAAGCCGTTGCGCGCGGCGCGCAGGTAGAGGCGCCAGACACGGACCCGTTCCGGGCCGGCGAGCCGCAGCGCCTCATCGAGGTTCTCGTCGAGCCGGCGAGCCCAGTGGCGCAGGGTTTCGGCGTAGTCGGCGCCGTGCTCGGAGACGTGGCGGGTGACGAAGCCGGCGCGCTCCAGCGCCAGCAGCACCCGCGAGAGATGGATCGGTTCGCCGTCGGGGAAGACGTAGCGCTCGGTGAAGGCACCGGCGTCGGGGTCGGTGTGGCGGAGGCGGGCGATGCCGTGGTTGAGCAGGCGCCCGCCCGGCTCGAGCAGGCTGGCCAGGGTGCGCGCGTACTCGTCGATCTGCACTTCGCCGACGTGCTCGACCATGCCGATCGATGCGATCGCGTCGAAGCGCTCGCCGCTGGCGGCGAGGTCGCGGTAGTCCATCACCCGGATCTCGACCTGGTCGGCGACCCCGGCTTCCTCGGCCCGCTTGCGGGCTCTCTCGGCCTGGGGCGGGGAGAGGGTGATGCCGAGCACGCGGGCGCCGTACTTGGTCGCCGCGCGCAGCGGGAACGCGCCCCAGCCGCAGCCAACGTCGAGCACGCGCTCGCCCTCTTGCAGCGCCAGCTTGCGCGCCACCGTGTCGAGCTTCTCTTCCTGGGCCTGCTCGAGGGTTTCGGTCCCCTCGGGCCAGAAGGCGCAGCTGTAGGTCATCGACTCGTCGAGGAAAAGGGCGAAGAACTCGTTGGAGACGTCGTAGTGGTGGCGGACGGCCTTGGCGTCGCGCTCCTTGCTGTGGCGGCGCCCGCTGAGCACGAGCTCGGCGTCGGGGCGCCGCGGCGGCCGCTGGATCCCGGCGGCGCGCACGGCGCCGAGCAGGAGCCTGCGCTTCGCGGCGGCGTCGAGCGACGGTGCCTGCCAGTTATCGAGCACCTCAATCACGGCGTCCATATCGTCGACCTCGATGTCGCCGCTGACGTAGGCGCGGCCGAGGCCCAGCTGCCCGGGCGCCCGCAGGGCGTGGGCGGCGGCGCGGGGCGAGCGCACGAAGAAAGTCGGGCCGCTGCCGTCGGTTGCGGGCAGGCTCGTGCCGTCCCAAAACTCGACCGTGAACGGTCGCTCGGGGATTCGGGATTCGATCTCGCGGCGAAGGGGAGCGGTGCTGGAGAACGCCAAGCGCGCGATTTTATCTTTCCCGGCCCTCGGAGCCCGTATGATCGCGCCTCCATGGCAGGCGCGGGACCACTCCCTTCAGACATCCAGCCGGTCGCGAACGAGACGCGCGACCGCATCATCACCGGCTTGGTGACGCTGATCCCCTTTCTGGCGATCGGTCTCGCCGGTTGGCAGGTCTGGGGCAAGGCCCTGCACTGGAGCGACGTCTTCCTCTTTCTCGGCATGTACTTCTTCACCGGGATCGGGATCACGGTCGGCTTCCACCGCCACCTGACGCATCGCAGCTTCAAGGCGAAGACCTGGCTGCACGGCCTGCTCGGCATCCTCGGCTCGGCCGCGATCGAGGGCCCGGTGATCTCCTGGGTCGCCGACCACCGCAAGCACCACGCATTCTCCGACGAAGAGGGGGACCCGCACAGTCCCCACGTCGATCACGGCCACGGCTGGAGCGGCGCCCTGCGCGGCCTCTACCACGCCCACATGGGCTGGCTCTTCATCCACACCCAGCGCGGCAACAAGGAACGCTTCGCGCCGGACCTGATCAAAGACCCGATCATCAGCTGGGTCGACCGCACCTTCCTGATCTGGGCGATCGGCGGGCTGATGCTGCCCTTCGCGCTCGGCTGGGTTATCGGCGGCACCGTCTTCGCCGGCGTCACCGGCCTGCTCTGGGGTGGCCTGGTCCGCGTCTTCGTCCTGCACCACTTCACCTACAGCATCAATTCGCTCTGCCACGTCTTCGGCAAGCGCGACTTCGAGACCACCGACGAGTCGCGCAACCTCGCCCTGATCGCAATCCCGACCTTCGGCGAGGCCTGGCACAACAACCACCACGCCTTCCCCACCTCCGCAACCCACGGCCTCGGCCGCTGGCAGCTCGACATCTCCGCGATCGTGATCGACTCGCTGGAGAAGGCCGGCCTCGTTTGGGACGTCGTCCGTCCCACCGAAGAGCGCCTCGCCGCTAAGTCGATCTAACTAAGGCGATCTGACCAAGCAGGTCAAGGACGCAGGGAGCGCCGCGTGCTCCGCACGCAAGCGACCGAGGACGCCGGGATGCGCAGGCCAGGTCGGCTTAGGGCGCTTCGTCGGCTTCGTACCAGTCGAGCCAGTGGCCGCAGCCGGCGGCTAGCGGCACCGTGCGGTGCGGTTCCGCTTTCACGGCGACCAGCTCGCCGAGCTCGGCGCTGCCGGAGTAGCCGCTGAGGCTCTGCAGGGTGCTGGCGCCCTCGGCGGTGACGGTGAAGCGGACCTTGCCGCCGGGGCTGTTGACGGTGCCGGCGGGCCAGAACTGGCCGTTGCTGGCGAGGCTGATCGTGCTCGGCCGTTGGCCGTCGAGCGCTGCCGCCAGCGGCTGGCTGAAGCCCGGCGCGCTGATCGTCAGGCCGAAGGGCGAGAAGTATTGGAGCGAGAGCTGCCAGCGGCCCCGCGGCAGGTTGAGCAGCTGGCTCGCGGCCTCGCCGGTCTGCAGGGTCGAGTCCGGGCTCCACTCGCCCTTGCCGCCGATCGTCGCCGCCGGGAAGAGCCCCGCCCGGCCCGGGTTGGCGGTGAGGATGCGGATCTCCGGTGAGGCGCATTTCACTTCCGCCCCCGCCTCGGTGCCCTCCAGCAGGACGTGGCGGTCCTCGGGGGTGGGCCCCGTCCGCTTCCAGAGGATGTAGGAGGGGGTGGAGGCGACGCGGCGGAAGTTGGGCGGCGCTTCGCTGTTCCAGGCGGCGCGGCCGGTGATCACGAAGGGAAAGCGGTCGAGCGTGCCCTTGGAGAAGGAGTCGAAGTCGATTGGGCTGTAGGCATCGCCGGTGTCGAAGGGCTTTTCCGGGTTGGGGGAGACGTCGGCGTCGGGGAACTCGACCAGCGGCACGTGGGTGTCGGCACCCGACAGCTCGTAGGCGGCGTAGCGGTCCTGGCCGGCGTAGAGGACCGGTTCGCCCCGCAGGATCGGCATGAAGGCGCGCAGCTCCGAGCCGTGTCCGGGCGGCCCAATCGGCGCATCGCGCAGAACCAGCAGGCTCGAGTAGACCGCCCCGGCGACAAACACCACCGCCAGCCCCACCCAAGCCACCCGCACCACCCTGCCGACGGGCCGAAAGCGTGTCGATATGTCACGTTTGAGGCCCGTCGGCCCCGCGAGCAGCGGCCGGATCGCGATCAGCATCGCCAGCGGCGCGCCGATCATCAGCGCCTTTGCCTGGGAGTACTCGCCGCTGCCGGCCAATGCCGCCAGATAGAGCACGGCGCAGGCGACGAGGGCGATCGGCACCGCGTACTGGCGCCGGCGCAGCCACCAGACGCCGCCGGCGAGGATCGCCAGCCCCGCGATCACGGTCGCCAGCCCGGTCAGCTGGGCACCCCCGGCTGAGCTGAGCCGGTAGTTGGAGGTGAACCAGACGCCCAGGGTCTCGATCGGGGAAACCGGGCCGTAGGTGTTGGTCCCGGCGACGCGGTTGAAGCCGTGGATGAAGGCGTAGGGCCCGACGACGGTGAGCGCAGCAAGGGCGACGAGAACGCCGACGACGAGCAGTGCCGCCGGCTGGCGCAGAGTGGAGAGCCAGTGCCACGGGTAGAGCGCCCGCCGCAACTGCGGCACCGTGACCGCCCAGAGCACGAAGACCAAGATCGGCCAAGCGAGCCCAGCAAAGCTGTAGGAGAAAAAGATGCCGGTGACCAGCGCCAGCCCGGCGACTGCCGCCCCCAGCATCTCGCGTTCTACCGACGCCGACGGGCCGGAAACGTGTCGATATGTCACGTTTGCGGCCCGTCGGCGGTCGAGGTCGTAGAGGAGCAGGGCGAAGGCGAGGACGAAGAGCGCCTCGGCGGTCTCCTTGAAGGCGCCCTGGGCGAAGTAGGAGGCGCCGAGGTAGGGGATCGCGACCAGCGCCGCTGCGAGGACGCGCCGAACCGGGTTGAGCTCGTCGAGCGCGACCAGGGCGGTCAGCGCGGTGAGGATGCCGATCGCGAAGATCTCGCCGACGAAGGCCTGACCGAGGCCGATTCCCGGCACCGCGGCGATCGCGTCGGCCAGCGCGTGGGGGCCAAGCGGGTAGCCGGCTTCCGGCGCCGGCCCGAGGCCGCTGCGCAGCCACTCGGCCCAGGCCAGATGCAGGCCGAGGTCGTTGTTGAAGCCGACGCCGATCACGCCCCAGCGCCCGCTCACCGCGAAGGGGATCGAGAGGACGATGCCGACTATCAGCGCCAGCGCCAACCCTTCCCGCGGCAGGGCGGAAAACTCACCCGGGCGCCGCGGTTGCCACCAGATCAGGGCGGCGGAGGCGATCACGAGCGCCACCAACCCCAGCGCGGCCGTGGTCGCGTGGCCGGGGGCGCGGGCGAGGACGCCGGTCACCGTGAGCACGGCGCCGAAGCCGACCGCCGGCGCCAGCCAGCGGCGCGAGTCTCCCCCGCTGCCGAGGCCGAGAATCGCGCGTCCCACCAGCAGCGAGGCGGCACAGATCAGCGCCGCCGAGGCGTAGGTACCGATCATCAGGGGCGGAAACTATGGCAGCGACGGGCTTCGCCGCTGTTCGGCTCAGTACTTCTCCACCGCCCGTTCCAGCGCCGGCCGCAGGTTCGGTCCGCGCAGTGGCTCGTCGTGGCCGGTGCAAACCAGGTCCGGCTCCAGCGCGGCCAGCTTGCGGATCGAGTCCTTCGCCTTGGCGTGGTCCCAGTTCCAGGCCGGGTGGGGGACGCTCGCCTCGCCCTTCGGCAGCGGGCGCCCCATCTTGGTCGAGTCGATCAGGTAGATCACGTCGCTGACCAGCGCCACGCGGTCGCTTTCGCGCCAGAGGCCGATCAGGCCGGGCGCGTGGCCGGGGAAATGGAGGACTTTGAAGCCCGCTACCTCGTCGCCCTCGGCGACCGTGCCGGCGATCTTCACCGCGCCGCAGTCCCAGCGCTTCAGCAGCAACGGGTAGAGCCAGCGGGCGGGAACGGGCAGCTCAGAGATTTCCATGTAGGGGGCGATCGCGGCATCGCTTTCCGCGTCAGCGACGTCATCGGCGTGGCAGAAGACCGGTGCGCCCATCGCCGGCGCGGTGCCGCGGTGGTCGGCGTGGGCGTGGCCGAGGACGACGCGCTTGACCCCGCCGAGCTGCTGACCCGCCGCCCGCGCGGCCTTGGTCATCGCCTTGGTCCCCGCGTCGAACTGCACGACCCCGTCGCCGTCCTCGAGGAAGTAGATGTTCATCGCCTTGCGGGTATCCCCGCGCAGCAGCCAGACCCCATCGGCGACCTGCTCCATGATGAGATCAGCCTAATGCCTGGTCTTTGGAAGGTGGGAATGTTGGTGCTGATCCTCTGTCTGGTCGCCTCGATGGCGATCGCGATCGTGCGCCTGGCGACGACGCCGACCGAAATCCTCGGTGACGGCTTTCGCGGGCTGCCCGCCCATAACCACAACTCCACGTCCGGCGCCCACGGCTCGCGTTAGTATCGGCCGCGTTCAGCGACCGAGCAGAGGAGGGCGGCGTGTTCACTCGCATCGTTGTTGGGACCGATGGGTCGGAGACGGCCGCCGAGGCGGTTCGTCAAGCGGTGGACCTGGCCAAGCTCGCCGGCGCCTCGCTCAGCATCGTCAGCGCTTACGCCCCGGTCACCAAACGGCGCCTGGAAGAAGAGCGGGAGGAAGCTCCGCGCGACGTCCAGTACGAGATCGGGCCGCGCGAGGACGTCAACCTGGTGCTCGACGCCGCCGCGGCGGCGGCCCGCAAGGAGGGCATCGAGGTCCAGACCCATCCGGTCGAGGGCGACCCCGCCGAGGGGATCCTCAACGTCGCCGAAGAGACCAACGCCGACCTGATCGTCGTCGGCAACAAGGGCATGACCGGCGCTCGCCGCTTCCTGCTCGGCAGCGTTCCGAACAACGTCTCGCACCACGCGCCCTGCTCGGTGATCATCGTCCGGACGACTTAGCTCGGCCCGCGGGCCTAGCCCGCGGGTTCGGTCGCGGCCGCGGCGTCGATCAGGCCGGCGCCCTGGCGCAGCTCCGATTCGCCGCCCAATGAGCGGGCGGTGCGGCGCAGGCGCTTCGTCACCGCTTCGACCCGTCCCGGGCCGGGCTTGCTCGAGATCGTGCCGCTGGCCAGCACCATCGCCGCCACCCCGGAGACGTGCGCCGCAGACATCGAGGTCCCGATGTAGCTGCGCGGCTCGCCGAAGCGGTTGGTGCTGCCCGGCTTCAGCGTCACCTGGTAGATCGGGCCGGAGAGGATCGAGGAACAGCCGGGCATCGACGGTCCGCCACCGGGGGCGACCACGTCCACGTCGCGGCCGGACAGCGTGTAGGCACCGAGGCAGCCGCCCTCGGTGCTGCCGCCGACGCCGATCACATGCGGGCTGGTCGCTGGCGGCGATACGCAGGTCTCGGAACCGAGGTTGCCGACCGAGGCGACCGCGACCACCCCGCGGCGATAGGCCATGCGCAGCGCTTCGTCGACGACGGGTACGTCGCGCGCGCAGCCGAAGTTGAAGCTCATGTTGATCACGTCGGCGCCATGGGTGACGGCGAAGCGAATGCCTTTGGCGATCTCGTCGGCCCGACCGCGACCGTGGGAGTCGAGCACCCGCACCGGCATCAACTTCGCCCGGTAGGCGATGCCGACCAGGCCGATGCCGTTGTTCGTCTTCTCGGCGATCGTCCCGGCGACGTGGGTGCCGTGGCCGAATTCATCGAGCGGCACTTTGTCGTCATCGACGAAGTCGTAGCCAGGGACGAACTGATTGGCGGTGAAGTCGGGGCTGCGCTTGAAGCGGGGGGGCTTGGAGCGGTAGGCGATGCCGCTGTCGAGCACGGCAACGGCCTCCCCCTGACCTCCGGGGTGACGGGTGGCCTCGAGGTTTTCCCAGGCCCCGACGACGTTGATGCCGCCCGGCGAGACCGGCACCAGCGGCGCTGGCGCTCCTTCCCAGGGCAGGAAGCTCCATTGCTTCGAGACCCAGCCACCGGGCGGGCCGGGCGGTCCTCCGATTGGGCCCGGGTCATTCGGCACCGGGTTGGTCACTTCACTCGACTTCGCCGAGGCGGTCGCGACGAAGTTCGGCGTGGCGTAGGCGACAACGGGGTCGCTGCGCAGGGCCGCCACCGCTGCACGCACGCTGGCTTGCTTGGGCAGGGCGACCGTGCGCGGCCGCGACCCGGCGAGCTTGACGACGACCTGGTGTGGGGCAAAGCCGTGAGCGGGGGAGACGGCTGGTGCCGTGGCGGAGGCGGCGTCGCAAGTCAGGGCCAGGGCCGTAAGCAGGGTCGGGGCAGCGATCGAAAATCGGCGGTTCATCTTGTCTCTGCGCTCCCGAAATCCCTGCATCTCGGCGAGCCTCCTCCTAACACGAGCCCGCCGCCGAAGTTGTAGTGACACATACTCCCTCATGTATGGAGGTCAGCGCCAGCGAAGCCCTGCGGGAGCGGATGATGCTCCTGGCGATCGAGCGGGCCCGCGCGGCCGAGGGGCACGGCGACGTCCCGATCGGCGCCGTCCTCGCCCGCGGCGAAGAGGTCCTCGGCGCCGCCGGCAACGAGCGCGAGCTGCGCGCCGACCCCACCGCCCACGCCGAGATCCTCGCGATCCGGGTCGCCGCTGAGGCTCTCGGCGGCTGGCGCCTGCCCGAGACGACCCTCTACGTCACGCTCGAGCCCTGCGCGATGTGCGCCGGCGCGATCGTCCTCGCCCGCATCCCCCAAGTCGTCTACGGCGCCCCCGACCCCAAGGCCGGTGCCGCTGGCAGCGTTCTCGATGTCCTCGCCGAGCCCGCCCTCAACCACCGCCCCGAGGTCACCGGCGGCGTGCTCGAGCCCGAGTGCGCCGCCCTCCTGCGGGCGTTCTTCAGCTCGCGGCGTTAGCGGGGGAGACTTTCAGCACGCCCGTGCTTGGTCGGGAATGGCGACCGCAATTGGTGTAGCACCATCACCCCACAGTGTTACACTAAGTCGCATGCCCACCAGCAAGCCCCGCTACATGCTCACCGACACCGGCGAGCTCAGCGATCTCCTCGACGCCGCCCAGCTTCACTGGCCTGAGGTCGCTAACCGCAAGGAGCTCTTGCTGCGCCTTGCCGCCGCCGGCGCCGAGGCGATCGCGACCGAGGTGGAGAAACGGCGCGAAGTCATCAGCGAGAACGCTGGAGCCCTCACGGGCATCTACGAGCCAGGCGAGCTCGCACGGCTGCGCGAGGACTGGCCCGAGTGATCGTCCTCGATGCGAGCGTTCTGATCGCCTATCTCGATGGGGGTGATTCGCATCACAAGTCGGCCGTGGAGCTGCTCCACGCTCGCGCTGTGGAGGACCTCGGCGCCAGTCAGATCAGTCTTGCCGAGACGCTCGTGGCACCCGCCCGCGCCGGCCGCCTCGACGATGCGCTGCAAGCGCTCGAGAAGCTCGCGGTACACGAGCTCCCCTTCGCGCATGATGCCTCGTCCCGCCTCGCAGGCCTGCGGGCAGACACCGGTCTCAAGCTCCCCGACTGCTGCGTGCTGCTTGCGGCTGAAGATCACCACGGCGGGGTCGCCAGCTTCGACTATGGCTTGCGCAAACGGGCCGAGGGTCTGGGCATTCCAGTCGTCGTTTAAGCGGAGAGGGTGGGATTCGAACCCACGAGGCGGGTTAACCCCGCCCACGCGATTTCCAGTCGCGCTCCTTAAGCCACTCGGACACCTCTCCGTGGTTCAGCAAGGGTATTGATTCGCGTCGCTTCGGCGGGCTAGGCGACGGCGGTCTGCGGCAGCGCTTGCGGTGTCGGCAGCGGCAGCACGATCGCCTCTTCGGCCGGGAGCGGCGTGGTCGGGCGGTGGCCGCGCAGGCGCTCGTGGCTGCAGACCACGTAGCACCACTCCATCAGGCGCATGCGCGAGGCGGCGTCGATTTCGGTGATCGTCGCGCCGACCAGGTGGCGCCCTTCCAGCTCGCGGCAGGAGCGGACCTCGACCTGAGCCGCGACCTCATGCGACTCGCCGGCAGCATCTTCGAGCTCGAGCAGGATCGCCGGCTTGGCGCCGATCGTCAGCGGTGCGTCGAGGACGAGGCCGACGCCGGCGGCGCTGGCGTCGATCAGGCGGCCGGTCACGTGGCCCTCCTCGGAGTAGCACTCCGCCGGCGCGTCGCCCTCGAAGCGGTAGACGAGGCGGCGCTGCTGGCGGCGGCCGACGGCGAAGAGGGTGCGCAGGATGCGGCGCAGCTCGACCAGCCCGAGCAGCGGCACGATCACGGCGGCGATCCCCGGCAGGTCGGGCAGCGGCCCGACGCCCGCCAGGTCGAGCAGGCGCACCACGGTGCCGGCGCCGACGACGACGGCGCAGAGGAGCACCAGGGGCAGCTTGCGCACCGACTCGATCCCGCCGCCACCGGTCCCCTGCTTCGGCGTCACCTTGAAGGAGGTTTTGCCGGGGCGGAAGACGCAGCGCAGGGCGCGCGAGTAGATCTCCATCGTCAGCAGCTCGTAGTGGGCGGTCTCGCCGATCTTCATGTAGCCCCGGGCAAGGGCCGAGCCGGCGCCGAGGTTGAGCGTCACGTAGGGCAGCCAGAGCGCGGCGAGGGCGACGACGCTGATCTTCATCGGCAGCTCGCCGGTCCACATCACCAGGCCGAGGGTCAGCATCAGCAGCAGCCGCATCGGCGGCGCCAGGTAGGCGAAGAGGCTGGCGAAGTAGGAGAGTCGCTGCAGGGGATGCAGCTCTTTGGCCCGCAGCGGGGACTCGGGCAGGGTGAAGACTGCGAGGTTGCCGCGCGCCCAGCGGTCGCGCTGCAGCAGGTAGCCGTCGAGGTCGTGGGGGGCCAGGCCCTGGACCAGCACCTCGTCGTGGTAGCGGCTCTTCCAGCCGTTTCGCTGCATGCGGATCGTCGTGTGGAAGTCCTCGGCGATCGTCTCGGTGGCGACGCCGCCGATCTCGAGCAGCGCCTCGCGGCGGATCAGCGCCGCCGAGCCGCACCAGTAGGCGGCGCCGTGGCGGTCCTTGCCGGGGCAGACGACGCGGTAGAAGAGCGACTGCTCGTGGCGACCGACCGCGTAGTGCTGGGCCGAGTCGTGATTGAAGAAGTCGTGCGGGCTCTGCACCAGCGCCATGCGCTCGTCGTCGAAGTAGCCGACCATCGCGTCGAGCGCGTCGGGCATCGGCACATGGTCGGCGTCGAGCATCAGCACCAGCTCGCCCTCGGTGCGCCCCAGCGCGGCGTTGATGTTGCCCGCCTTGGCGTGTGAGTTGTCGGGCCGGGTCAGATACTCGGCCCCGGCGATCTTGGCGAGCTCCTCCATCTCCGGCCGCCGCCCGTCATCGAGCAGGTAGGTCGTGTGCGGATAGGTGAGCGCACGGCAGCCGGCCAGCGTCGCCGAGATCACCTCGTCTGGCTCGTCGTAGGTGCAGACGTAGATGTCGACCGAGCGCCCCGGCGTCGCGGCCGGTCGCTGCGCCGCCGGTCGCGACCAGGAGAACCAGGCCAGCGTGCCGAGCGCCCAGAGCCCGTAGATCTCGGTCACCAGCAGCATCCCGTAGGCGAGCGGGCTCGCCCCCTGGCTGCTCCAGCCGATCCGCCAGATCAGGTAGCCGACGCCCCAGAGCAGGGCAACGATGGCCAGCGAGCGCAGCAGCAGCGGATGGCGATCGAAGAACCGCCCAAGTCGGGTCTGCGCGTCGCTTTGCACGCTGCTGCATCGGCGCAAACCCCTCAGTTCTTGATCGAACGCTAGAAATAGCGCTAAGAATCCAATAATAAAGCTAATTTAGGGCTTGATTAGCGCCATTATGAGAGGATTAGCTCCATGCAGAGCTTCATTGATCTCGATAGGTGCTTTGGATCCCAGCCGCGTGCGCTCGGGGCGATTCTGGCGCGGATCGACACAGGCCGGGGACAAGAGCGCCTCTTCGAGGATCAGCGCCCGGAGCTCCTACGGCAGCTTGCCGACTATGCCCGAGTTGCCTCGATCACCGCGTCCAACGCGATCGAGGGTGTCGTCGTCGACGGCGAGCGCGCCGAGCGGATCGCGGAGGGCTCCCACCGCTACCGCAACCGAAACGAGCGCGAGTTCGCCGGCTACCGGGACGCGATCGACATGCTGATGAGGCTAGAGGCATATGAGGAGCTGAGCATTCCCCTGGTCCTGCGCTTGCACCGCCTGCTCTTCCAGCACACCGACGGAAACGGCGGACACTTGAAGAGTGACCAGAATCTGATCGTCTCTTACGAGAGCGGCCGTAAAGAGGTGGTCTTTGAGCCGACCCCCCCCGAGAAGACCGAGTTCGCGCTGAGCGAGCTTCTCGTCCGCTACGGGGAGGCGAAGGCCGAGGAGCAAACCCATCCCCTGATCCTGATCGGGGCGCTGGTCCTGGACTTCCTCGCCATTCACCCTGTTGCAGACGGCAATGGTCGCCTCGCCCGTCTGCTCACCACGTATGAGCTGCTCGCCCAGGGCTATCGGGTCGCCCGCTACGTCAGCCTCGAGCAGCGGATCTTTGAATCGAAGAACACCTATTACAAGGCCCTCTATGACTCACAGCGCAAATGGCACGAGGGCAAGCACGACGTTTGGCCCTGGATCACCTATCTGGCGCGTGTTCTTGCCTCTGCCTATGACGACTTCGAGAAAAAGGTCGCGGACGCCGGCGAGCAGCTCGGCAACAAGCAAGAAAGGGTTCGCGCCTACATCCTCGATCAGGCGCCCTCTCGGTTCCGTCGCCGAGATATCGAGCGCGCGCTTCCCGGAATTAGCCTCGCGACGATTCGGCTCGTCCTGACCGAGCTCCGCGACGCAGGCAAGATAAAGCCCGAAGGCTCGGGAGCCGGAGCTCGCTGGACTCGGGTCTGAGCACGAGCCATTCGTTCCTCCGGATTCCTCGTCGATACGATTCGGCTCTGCAGTGCCCTGGAGGGGTGCCGGAGTGGTTGAACGGGGCAGTCTCGAAAACTGTTGGCGTCGCAAGGCGCTCGTGGGTTCGAATCCCACCCCCTCCGCTTGTAGTGCTCGATCCAGCATTGGTGCTGGGATTGCGCGGGTTCGCGAGACTCTTGGGCCGTACGGCGATCCCTATCGAGGAGATTCAGATGAGCGACGTTGAGGTGGACGGCAAGAGCGGTAACGGTGAGGCGCCTATCCGGGCGGGGGAGATGAAACTCGAGGCGCTGGTTCTCCCGGTCAGTGACGTCGACCGCGCGAAGGACTTCTACGAACGTCTCGCCTGGCGCTTGGACGCGGACGTTGCGGATGGGGAGAACTTCCGCCTGATCCAGATGACGCCGCCGGGCTCTGCCTGCTCAATCCACTTCGGCAAAGGCCTGACTGCCGCCGAGCCGGGCTCTTTCGCCGACATGCATCTGGCCGTCTCCGATCTCGAAGCGACGCGCGAGGACCTCACCGCGAAGGGCGTCGAGGTGAGCGAGGTCTTCCATTGCGCGACGGGATTCGGCTGTCGCTATCGCGACCTCGGCTCGCTGCTGCCGGGAAGCGGCCTCGAGAAGCGTGAGAGTGGCCGCGACCCCGAGGGTCAGAGCTACTCGTCGTTTGCCGCCTTCAGCGACCCCGACGGGAATACCTGGTTGTTGCAAGAGATCACCGAGCGGCTGCCCGGCCGCTGAGCGAAGGAGCACGAGATGGACGTCGAGCACCTGACCACCCTGCTGGTTGATGCCGAGCAGCATCACAGCCAATATGAGCCGACCGCACCCAAGCACCACTGGTCGACCTGGTACGCGGCCTACATCGTCGCCCGCGACGAAGGCAAGAGCGAGGAGGACGCGTTCGAGGCCGCAACCCGACACACGGAGAAGTCGACCTGACGGGCGGTTCGTTCTCGAACACGGGTCAGATAGGGGCTGTTTTGAGGATCACATCACCGAGCTCGCCGTTTCCCCGGCGTCCTCCGGTGTCAGTCCGAGCATCCGCAGCACGCCCGCGGCATGAGCCTGGGCGGCGTCGGGGCCAAGCATGCCGTCCACGACGCCGCGCATTGTCCCGAGCAGCGCCCCGCCGGTGGCGAGCACCGCCGCGGGGGCGGGCTCGAAGGTGAAGCGTCCCCTGTCGAGCCCCGTTTGGATGTCGCGGAGGGCACGCGAACCGAGCGCCTTCGACATCACCCGGTGGGAGGCGTCGAGTCGGATCAGCAATTGGCCAAAGCTCGGGTCCTCTCGCGCCAGCCGGACGAAGTGAGCGTGGGCGAAGGCGACCACGGCGGCCGGGTCGTCGAAGTTACGGGTCGCCGCGTCCACGATCGACCCCTGCTCCTCGGTCAGCTCCGACATCACCGCGTCGACCAGCTCGTCCTTGTCGGCGAAGTGGTTGTAGAAAGAGCCGAAGCCGACGTCGGCGAGCTCGGTGATCTCGTTGATCCGGGTGACGTCGACGCCTCGAGATGCGAAGAGCGTCCGGCCGGCGCCGATCAGCTTGCGGCGGGTGGCTTCGCGACGGCGGGTGCGCCGGTCGCCGGTAGCGGCTGGTTGAGTCGGGACGGTCATCGGGCGTGGAGAATGGCGGGAAGGGTGGCGACGCCCTGGAGGGTGTTGTTTTCGAGTGGCTTCGGGACGCCCACCTCGACGCGGCCGACCCGCGGCGCCATCGCGCGCAGCAGCGCCGCCATCTCGAGCTTCGCCAGGTGTATGCCGACGCAAGTGTGGGGGCCATTGCCCCAGCCGACATGATTGGGATCGGGCCGGTCGAGATCGAACCGTTCGGCGTCGGGGAACCGGGACTCATCGAGATTGGCGGCCCCGAAGAGCACCGCCACCCGCGCACCGGCCGGCAGCTTGACTCCCTCGATCGCGTGGTCCTGCGCCACGACCCTGGTGAAGCCGCGGATCGGGGACGCCAGGCGGACGTTCTCGACGACCGCCGTCGCGACCAGATCGGGGTCGGCCGCGATGCGCTCCCAGGTCTCGGGGTTGCGCCCGAGCATCAGCAGGAGATGCGTCGAGGCGAGGATGGTGGTGTCGAGCGCGGGCGCGACGAGGTCGATCACCAGCGCTCGCGCTTCCCTCGCCGAGAGCTCGCCGCCCTCCTCGCTGGCGAGCACAGCGGCTGCCCAGCTTCCGGGCGCCACCTGCCGCGGGCGAATTCGCAGGCTGTGGAGCAAGAGGCCGGCCGAGCTGCGGGAGGCGAGAAGCCCGCGCCGGTTCAGCGGCCCCAACACGTCGAAGGTGGCCGCCGCCCAGCGCAGCAGCCGCTGCCCGTCGGCGGGTACGCCGACCAGGTCCGCGACCACCGCCAGCGGCAGGTAGGAGGCGAAATCGCGGGTGGCCTCAAAGCGCCCACGGGTGAGGAGCCGGTCGATCAGCTTCTCCGCATGGGTCTCGATCTGCGGCTGGATGCCCTGCAGCGCCTTGGCGCCGAGTGACCCCATCAGCACGCGGCGGCGCTTCTGATGGACCTCGCCGTCGCTGAAGAGCGTGGTCCCCCGCCCGAGGAGATTGGTCAGCGGGTTGGCGGCGACCCCCTTGCCGCTGATGAAGACCTCGTCGTCGCGAAGTGCGGCCCGGACGCTCTCGAAGCGGCCGATCGCGTACATGCGGTGACGTCGCAGGAAGACCACTGAACCGGCCTCGCGGATAGCGGCGAAGGCGGCGCGCGAGTCACGCAGCACGTCGGGCGCATAGAGATCGAGGTCAAGAGCCGGCGTCGCGGTTTCTGATCGTATCTTCATACATGATGAAATTATCAGAAAGATGCTAGGGTGCCACCCATGGACTTGGTCAGCAGAGTCGGTCACATGGCATTGCGCGTTCCCGACCTCGAAGCGGCGGTCGGCTTCCACTCGGAGGTGCTTGGCCTGGTCGAGACCGAGCGCGAGGGGCCGGTCTCCTACCTCACCTGCAACGAGCGCCACCACGAGCTGATCCTGATCGAGCGCCGCGACCGCGCCCGCGGCTACGAGCACATCGGCCTGCAGGTGCCCGATGCCGAGACGTTGGAGCGGGCGCGCTCGGGTGTTGCGGCGGCGGGAGGGGAGTTGCTTGGGCCCACTTACGACGGTGAGCCCGGCGTCGACCGGGCAGCGCTTCTCCGCGGCCCCGGCGGTCACGTCTTCAAGCTCTTCGCCGGCATGGAGGCGGGGCCGTCGTTGCCCGAAGGAGATCGGGTGACGAAGTTCGAGCACGTCTCGATCAAGGCGCGCGGGCTAGGTCCGACCGAGCGCTTCATCGAGCGTGGCCTCGGCTTCCACTTCTCCGACCGCCTCGGGCGCACCGCGAGCTGGTGGCACTGCGACGCCGACCACCACGGCATGGCGCTCGTCTTCGCCCCGCGCCCCGAGCTTTCCCACTACGCCTGGAGCGCGCTCGACCTGAACGCTATGGGGCGCATCTGCGACCGCCTCGCCGCGCGCGGCGGAAAGTTGATCTGGGGGCCGAGTCGGCACGGGCCCGGCAACAACCTCTTCATCTATTTCCACGACACCGCCGGGGCGATGATCGAGGTCTGCGCCGACCTGGCGGCGATGCCCCCCGAGGGCGACTACCAGCCCAAACAGTGGCCCGGCGGGCTTGGTGCGATCAACCAGTGGGGAGGCCCCCCGCCGCCGAGGTTCCTGCTGACCGGGTTCCCGATCGCCAAGGGCGAGCCGCAACCGATCGTCTCGCGCCAGGGGAACCCGGCATGAAGCTGCGACGCACCGACGAGGGTTTGATCGCCCGGCACGACTCCGGGGCCTGGGTGCGCCTGAGCGGCGATGGCCTGAGCGCGGAGGAGAGCGCCGACATGATCGCCTTCCTGGCCGGCGGCGAGCGGGCCCGCGCCGCCGCGGCGGCGATCGTCGCAGCGAGCGACCCGAGCGCTGATGCGGTCGATCCCGCGGGCGCCTCGATTCCCTTCCAGCCGCGTTCGATGCGCGCCTTCATGCTTTGGGAAGACCATGTGATTGCCTCGAGCCGGATGCTGGTCAAGCGCTTCTTCCCTGCCCCGGCGGCGAAGGTCGTCGCCGGCTATGAGCGGCTGACCGGCAGGACCTTCCCGAAGCTGAAGCCGAACAAGCGCTTCCACGAGAAGCCCACCTTCTACGTCGCCAACCACGGCGCCCTGCTCGGCGACGGCGATCCGATGTGGTGGCCAAAGCACACCGAGTGGCTCGACTTCGAGCTGGAGCTTGCCTTTGTCCTCGCCGAGCCGCTGGCCGACGCCACCCCTGAGGAGGCGGCAGCCGCGATCGGCGGCTGGTTCGTCCTCAACGACTGGTCGGCCCGCGACGTGCAGGCCGAGGACGCGCGGGAGAACATCTTCGGACCGGTCGTCAAGTCGAAGACCTTCGCCAACTCGGTCGGCTCCGACGTGCTCACCGCCGACGAGGTGCCCGACTGGGCCCGGATGAGCGGGCGGGTTCGGGTCGACGGCGAGCTGTGGTGCGAGGGCTCGACCGCCGGCCCCGCACACGACGTTGGCGCGATGCTCGCCTACGCCTCGGTGGGCGAGCGGCTGGAGCCCGGCGACGTGATCTCGACCGGGACGATGCCCGGCTGCTGCGGCCTAGAGCTCGATCGGTGGATTCAGCCGGGGCAGACGGTCGAGCTGGAGATCGACGGCATCGGCACGCTCGCAAACCGGATCGATCCCGACGCCCAGCCTCGGAACACCTCGCTCTCGGGAAGCTGAGCGCGGCGTGAGCGCCGAGCCGGGCTGCGATGTCCTGATCTGCGGGCTCGGGCCGGTCGGTCAACTGCTCGCCCTCCTGCTCGGCCGGGCCGGCGTCTCGGTCTCGGCGATCGACCGGGCGCCGGAGCCCTTCGATCTGCCGCGCGCCGCCGTCGTGGACGACGAGGTTCTGCGGATCTTCCAGGCCGCGGGAGTGGACGCGCAGATCCTTACTGACAGCCAGGTTCAACAGGAGGTCAGCTTCGTCACCGCCGCCGGTCGGCCGCAGCCGTTGCTGCGCCCGGTCGAAGGGTCGCAGGGGCATCCGCCACTCGTTTCGATCCACCAGCCTTCGATCGAGCGCACCCTGATCGCGGCTCTCGCCGAGCAAGAGTCGGTCCGAACCGCCTGGGGCTGGCGCCTGGTGTCCTTCGACCAAGACGCCGACGGTGTGACCGCGACGGCTGAGGCGACAGATGGGGGTGCGGCCGAGACCGTTCGCGCCCGTTGGCTGGTCGGCTGCGACGGCGGGAGCAGCTGGGTCCGGCAGCTGCTCGGGATCGAGTTCGGCGGCTCGACCTTCCGCCAGCGCTGGCTGGTGGTGGACGCCCTGGTCGACCGCCCGCTGACCAAGGTGCGCCACCCGCACTTCTTCGGTGATTGGCGCCGGCCGATCGTCTCGCTGCCGATGTCGCCGGGACGGCACCGCTGGGAGTGGATGCTCCACCCCGGCGAGGATGAGGCTCCATTTCTGGACCCCGACTCGCTGCGCGAACGGATCGCCCCGTGGCTCGACGGCGAGCGGGCAAGCGTCGAGCGCGCCGTCGTCTACACCTTCCACGCCCGCACCGCCGCCCGCTGGCGCGAGGGGCGGGCGCTGCTCGCCGGGGACGCGGCCCACCTGATGCCGCCCTTCGCCGGCCAGGGATTCAGCTCCGGGGCTCGCGACGCCGCCAACCTCGCCTGGAAGCTCGAGGCCGTGCTCGCAGGTGCTCCCGAGGCGCTGCTCGACACCTACGAGGAGGAGCGGCGCGCCCACGTCGAGGCGATGCGGCGCCTGGCGGTCACGCTCGGGAGCTTCGTCCAGACCACCGATCGGCGGGTCGTCCGCCTGCGCGATCTCCTGCTCGGGACACTCGACCGGACCGGGGTCGCGAGGTGGGCGGAAACGAAGGTCAAGCCGCTGCCCGCCTATGGCGCCGGTGCCTTTGCCGAGCGCCCGGCGCGCAGCGTCTTCCGACGCGGCGTCGGCGCGCAGTTTCCCCAGCCGCAAGTCTCGGTCGGCGGGCAAACGATGTCGCTCGACCGCGCGCTGGGGTCGGGCTGGCGGGCGCTCACGACCGCACCGGAGCCGGCGGATGCGCTCGGCGCCGAGGGATTGCGGGTCATGCTCGTCGGCCGCGACCTGCTTGACGAGGAGGGTGAGGTCGCCACCTGGCTCGAGCGCTTCGACGCCAGCTGGGCGATCCTTCGCCCAGATCGTTTCGTCTTCGCGATCGGTTCCGACACGGCGGGCATCGACCATGCGCTGGCCGAGCTCCACCGCCAGGTTGGGGTCGTCGCATGAATGAGAGGGCGCAACCTCTCGGTCCGGCGCTCGCCGAGCTTCTCGCTGACAACAAGCTCGGAACGATGGCCACGGTGGGGGAGGACGGCCTGCCGCGACTTTCGGTCGTCTACTACGCGGATCGTGACGGGCGCATCCTCGTCTCGACGCTCCGTGACCGCCTGAAGACGACTGACGTCGAGCGGACGGGCTGGGCGGCGCTGTCGGTGCGTGGCGCCGAGGCGCCCTACCCTTCGGCGACCTTCTCCGGTCGGGCTGGCGTTCGCTTCGAGGGGATCGAGGAGGACACGGCGCTGATCATGGGACGGATGGCGGGCCTGCCCGAGCCCCCAGAGCCGCAGGGCGCGGAGGCGCTGGCCGAGGCGGGCCGGGTGCTGATCGAGATCGAGGTCGAGAAGGTCACGGCCGTCTCTTACGTCTGAGGCGCCGCGCGCAATCCCGCGCGGGGGCTGTCTCTGAGCAGGGACAGGCTCGCCGATCCGGTCGGCTCTACGGGAACGGCTCGCCGCGAACCGGTTTCCCGGCGGCGGCGCGCGCCTCGTTGTCGCGGAGGCGGGGCTCGTAGTGGGCGAAGAAGACCTTGCCGACCAGCTCGCGCCGGGAGCGAACTCCGGTCTTCTCGAAGATGCTCTTCATGTGCTCCTGGACGGTGTGGGGGGAGAGCACGAGCCCGTCCGCGATTTGCGCGGTCGATTCGCCCTGGAGCACCAGCCGCGTGACCTCCTGCTCGCGCTCGGTGAGCCCGTATGCGGACATCAGCAGCGGCACGATCCGGGCGGGATGCGCGGGCTCGACGATCACCGCGACGCGACGGGGGCCGGATGCGACGAGCGAGGTTCCGTGCAGCACGACCCAGGTGCCCGAGCGGGCGAGCACGCGGGACACGGCGATCTCACCGGGGTCCTCGGTGCTCTTCGCGGTGCGGAGCGCCCTCGCGGCGACGGCCTGCACAGCCGATGGCAGCAGCCCCGCCTCCCAGTCGCCATCGGGAAAGTCGGCGAGCCAGCGCTCGGTCCCGGGGGTGAAGGACTCGATCTCGCCAGTGTCGGAGATCACGACGAGACACGGCGAATCGGGCCATTGCGGCTCGCGCGCCTCACCCACCAACAGCGCCGTCCGCGCTCCTCTCGCCAGATCGGGGGCGGCTGCCGCGACGAAGGCGAGCTCGTCGCGATCGAACATCGGCTTCCCCGGCTCGCGGTAGAGACCCAGGGCACCCCAGACCGCGCCTTTGTCCGTGCGCAGGCTCGCGATCAGCTCCTGGTCCCCGCCGAGCTCCATGAACCGGTGCCAGCGAGGGCTGCCCGAGGGGTCGCCACCAGTGATCTCGTGGAGAGTCGAGATCCCAGGCTCCGAGCGGGCGACCGCGACGAGCCTGTTGACGTCGTCGTCGTAGTAGTCGGCGACAAGCCACTCGTGCGGGTACTCCGGCACCCCACCGTGGTGGCGGCTGGTGATCAGCAGCGAGGCGGGATCGAGGGTGTACCAGCACGGGGCTTGGTAATAGGAGAGCGCGGCCTCGAGCACCTCGGTCGCCTCCGTCCAGAACGTCACCAGGTCCTGACCGCGCCCGGCGAGCTCCGCGATGCGAGCCAGCGCTCGCTCCTTCGCCAATGCACCCATAACCCGGACACCCTACGTCCGCGCATTCCACCCGTAAACCCCACCTACTTGGTATGGGCAAGCTGCTTCCGCCGGCGTAGCTTCGGGCGCATGAACCCAACCAAAATGAACCCAACAAAAAACGGGATTGAGTGTCTGGCAAAGGAAGGTGTTGCCCGGGAGAATCTCAAAACCTTCCACTTCCTCGATTTTCACGTTTTCAACCACCAACAGTGGGACAAGATCGGTCTGAGCCATTCGGACGCTGTCGTCGCACACTGGCCGGATGGGCGTACTACGAACGGCATCGATGCGCACATCTCGGACCTGAAGGGATTCTTCGCCTGGGCGCCGGACACCCAGGTGCTCGAACACACGTGGCTCTTCGGCGGCGGCGAGGCCGCGCAATTCACGGGCTGTATTGCTGTTTTCGCGGGGAGCTTCTCCCAGCCCATGCCAATCGGAGGCGGTAAAACGCTTCCCCCCACCGGGAAGCGATTCAGGCTGCAGTTCTCGACGACTGCCCATTGGAGCTCGGACGGCGTCATCGACGAGGAGTACATCCTCTGGGACAACCAGGAGCTGGGCAGGCAAATCGGACTTTGAGATCATCGCGCGGTGGCGCGATGGCTCGATGAGGCGAAGGCGGTCGACGTCGCCGTCTATGGCGCCATCGCCGCCAGCGAGACCCCGTCGCTTGACGTCGCCATGCGTGGTCTCTCGCGGATCGCCGACCACAGCAAGCTCTGGTTTGGCAGCGCGGCTGGGTTGGCTCTCCTCGGCGGCTCCAGCGGCCGGTCAGCGGCTCGACGGGGGCTCATCTCGCTGGGGATTGCCTCAGGCTTCGCCAATCTCGTCGCCAAGCCGCTGACCAGCCGGCGGCGTCCCGCGAGGAGGGAGGCCGAGGAGCTTGCGAGGCGCCACGTCCCGATGCCGCGCTCGAGTTCCTTTCCTTCCGGTCACGCGGCTTCCGCTTTTGCCTTTGCCACCGGCGCCTCCAATGCGCAACCGCAGCTCTCAGTGCCCCTGCGGGGGATGGCGACGCTGGTCGGATATTCCCGGGTCCACACCGGCGTGCATTACCCCGCGGACGTGCTTGCGGGCGCTTTCCTCGGGGTCAGCGCTGCTGAGCTGGCCGGTCGCTTGCTGAAGCGCTTCTGATCGACCTGCCCTGTCATTTAGGCAGGTCCTCATAGTCAGCGTTTGCCGATCTGGCGTAGCAGCTTTGGCGCACTTACTGTTTTGGTACTGACGAATTGTCATCAAGGAACAGCTCTCAGTCATCGCGAGGCACAAGGACCCGCGCCACTCGTTATCCCCCGCTGAAACCGGGGCCAGGGCTCTCGGCGAAAGAGGTCGCTGCGCACCAGGGCAGGCGACTGCATGAGGCGACGGTCGAGCTCGTCGCCGAGCATGGCTATGACGCCGTCTCCGTACTCGAGCTGAGTAACCGTGCACGAGTCTCAAAGCGAGATTTCTACAAACTCTTCACCAGCAAGGAAGAGTGTTTTCTAGCTAGTTACGACACCATCATCGGTCGCTCTGTGCGCGGGATCGTCGCGGCTGCGGCGGGCGAGAAAAACTGGCGTGAGCGGCTTCGCCTTGGATTTCTCGCCTTTGCGGATCAGGTTGCCGGCAGTCCGCGGACAGCACGGCTGGCCCTGGTCGAGGCCTTCACCGCCGGCGCCGTCGCGGTTGAGCGGATGGAGCTCACGAACGCCTTCTTCGAGGCGCTGATGGCGAAGGACCTTGCACGCGCCGAGGACGCCCCGCAGCTGCCGCCGCTGGTGGTGAAGGGTGTCATTGCCGGTGGCAGTCGCTTGGCCCAGTCGCGCCTGCTCTCCAGCGATTCGCGGCAACCGGCGCTTGACGGGAGCGAGCTGCTGAGCTGGGCCTTCTCTTACTTCGACGGTGACGTCGCCCGCCTCGGTGGCCTCGGAGGCGAGGGGGCGCGGCGGTTATCCGAGGTCGTTCCCGCCGTGCCTCTCGAAGACGAGCGGGCGCTGATCGTCGCCGCCACGGCAAAGCTGGCGAGAAAGGGGGGATACGCGACGCTGACGGTGCCGCGGGTACGCGCCGCCGCGGGGGTCTCCAAGCGCAGCTTCGACGCTCATTTCGAGAGCGTGGCGGACTGTTTCCTGGCAACGCTCGAAACGCTCAGCGATCGCACCCTCGCCGCCGCGGCGCCCGTCTACCTCAGCGCCGGCGACTGGGCGAGCGGCGTTCACCGCATGGTCGTCGGTCTCTGCCGGCTGCTCGCGCGCGATCCCACTTTCGCCGACCTCGCTTTCCTCGAGGTCTTCTCACCGTGCCCGGAGGCGATCCAGTGGCGCAGCCAGATGATCGCCAAGCTGGCGGAGAGGCTCAGACGGGAGGCACCGTTGGCGCATAAGCCAAGCCAGTTCGCGGCAGAAGCGTCGATCGGCGCGCTGTGGGGCGTAATTCATCACTTCGTCGCCAACGGGCGTGGGGCGCAGCTGCCAATCGCAGCGCCGGTGCTTTCCTACCTCGCGCTCGCCCCGGCGCTCGGCGGCGCGGCGGCCGTTGAGGTGATTCTCAACGAGATCTCGAGACCTAGTAGTTAGGAACCACTTTTCCTGAGCGCTTGTGTGGTTCCGCGTAGTGCTCGATGCTCGCTTGTGCCGGCGGGGGGTCGAGCAAGTGAGAGGGAGAGCGGGGGCCGGGCTTGGAGGGATGACAGGACCGGCCCCCGATCAATAGCTCGAGGTAGGGGACGGTTGAGGGAGGTGAAGCTGACTAGCCTTCCTCAGCCGCCCGTACCTCGGCCGCGATCCGCACACCGGCCGAGAGCAGGGGCGCGGCCAAGACCAAGCCGACCGTGCCGAAGAGGCAGCCGCCGGCGATCGTCACGATCAGGACGGCCAGCGGATGCAGGTTCAGGGTCGCGCCGTAGGCGATCGGCTGCACCAGTTGCTGGAGGACTCCGTTGGCGAGCAAGACGATGACCCCCAGCGCCAGCGCCGCCTCGGTTCCCTGCCCACCGAGGGCGATCAGGACGGCGAAGATCCCGGCGGTCCAGGCGCCGATGTAGGGGATGTAGCCGCCGACGAAGGTGACAACGGTGATCGTTCCCGGCAGGGGAATGCCGAGGATCAGGCAGCCGGCGCCGACGATCAGGGCGCTCCAGACGGCGACGATCGTGACCCCGAGGAAGTAGCCGCGCAGGCTGCTCGCGACCCGGCCCAGGATCGTGTGGGCGAGTGGGACCGGGACCCCGAGGTGGCGCTCGACGAAGGCGCCGATGGTGGGGCCGTCCTTGAGCAGGAAGAAGAGGCTGAGCGCGGTGAAGGAGAGGAAGACGGCCAGCGAGGCCAGCTTCTCGATACCGCCAAAGAGCCCGTGGGTGAGCGCTTCGAAGCCGGCGCTGACCGAGGCGCTGGTCTCGGTGTTCGCCTTTGCCGCGGCGCCGGCCTCGATGCCGAGGTCGCGAAGCAGCGATTCGACCTCGTGTGCCCCTTCGCGCAGCCGGGCGGAGAGCGCGTCAGCCTGGCTGGCGATGCCCCCCAGCACCAGCAAGCCGATGCCGGCCGCGATCAGGGCGATCAGGACGAAGACCAGCGCGGCTCCCACGGCCCGCGGCACCCCGCGCCGGTGCAGCCAGTCGATCGCCGGGGAGACGACCGAGGCGATGATGCCGGCGGTGATCACCGGCATCACGATCGTCTGGGTCAGGGCGAGGAGCCAGATCAGCGCAACGAGCGCCGCGCCGACCCCGACCAGGAGCCAGGCCGAGAAGCCGAGGTCGCGCATCCACCTCGGAGCGGCGAAGATCCCACTCAATGCTCCGGGCTCGATCTCTGGCCTCTCGCTCATTGGCGCGCGACGATACGCAGCGCTCCCGACGCGGTTGCAATGAGGCGGAAGATGGCTGATCGCGTCACCTACGTCGGCCACGCGACCGTCCTCGCTGAGATGGACGGGACCCGCCTGCTCACCGACCCCGTGCTTCGCTCGCGGATCGGCCCGCTCAGTCGTAGCGGCGCGCCGCCGGCGGCGGGCACAGAGGCGGGGCTCGACGCGGTGCTGATCTCCCACCTGCACCACGACCATGCCGACCTTCCCTCGCTGCGCCGAATCGATCGCGAGGTGCCGCTGCTGGTCCCGCGGGGGGCGGCGGGGTTGTTCGAGCGAAGTGGGTTCTCACGTGTGGTGGAGCTGGCCCCCGGCGATTCCACCGAGGTGGGCACGATCACCGTCACCGCGGTGGACGCGATGCATTCCGGCGAGCGGCGGGGCTTCGGCAAAGCCGAGGCCGTCGGCTACATGCTCGAGGGACAGCGCCGGGTCTATTTCGCCGGCGACACCGACATCTTCGAGGGAATGGAGAGTCTGGGGAGTGACCTCGACCTGGCGCTGCTGCCGATCTGGGGCTGGGGGCCGAGCCTCGGTCCCGGTCACCTCGATCCCGAAGGGGCCGCTAAGGCCGCCGCCTTGCTTTCACCGCGTACGGTCGTGCCGATCCACTGGGGGACCCTCTATCCGTTCGGCCTCTCCCGTGTTCGCCCCGGCCCCCTGCGCTCGCCTCCGCGCGACTTCCTCACTTGGATGAGGAAGTTGGCCCCTCAGGTCGAAGCCCGCGTGCTTGCGCCTGGCGAGGCAGTCTCGCTCTCGTAGTCGGCGTGACCGAGCTGGGTGAGCCAGCCGCGAAAGATCCGGTGGACCCCCTCCGCCCCGACGACCTCATCCGCGGGCCACTCCAGCTCAGCCGGGTGGAGGACGAAGGGGAAGCACTGGGTCCCGCCGAGACCGCCGTGCGAGCCGACCAGCTCCTCGAAGGCGGCGACTTCGCCGAAGTCCGGCCAGAGGGTGCTGTTGATCATCAGATCGGCGCAATGGGCGAAGCCATCGGTCCGCTTCACATGTGCCGCCGCGTTGGGGCCGAAGGGGGCGAGCGGGTCCTCGCCCTCGATGCGCTCTTCGTCGAGGAACCTGGTCCCGCCACGTCCGATCACGGTCGCGCCGAAGCGCTCGGAGCGCACCAGGAAAAAGCCGATGCCAGGGTGGTCCCTGAGCGCCGGTATGAGCCGCGGGTAGAGCGCCTCGATCCTCTCCAAGGAGACCCGGCCGGGCTCGCGGGGGAAGCTGATCAACCCAAGACAGCCAGAGGCCATCACCGACAGCTCCGGAATCCCGTCGCCGTGCGCCTGCTGGATGTCGTGGCGGGCGTCCTCTTCGAGGGCGATGGCACCGTTGGCGCGCCGGCTTCGGGTCGCCAGCCGCACAGTGCGGCCCGCCGCGGTGTCGTCGCGGGCCACCTCGGTCAGCCCGGCGCTGAGGTAGGCGAGCGAGTCGTCCTCGCCGCTTTCGACCGCGATCGTGCTGTCGGGCTCGCAGGCCGAGCGAACCACCGTCTCCAGGGTTTCGCCGAAGCGATCGCGGAAGGTCTCGCCCTGGGACTGGCCGTGGTCGGAGAGCACGACCAGGCGGTAGGGGCGCGGCGCTTCTGGACAGGCGGCGGCGATCCTGGCGATCTGGCGGTCGAGGTCGCGGAGGACGGCGAGGGCGTCGTGGCGCTCGATCCCGGAGTGGTGAGCGACCTCGTCGTAGGCGAGGAAGGTCGTGTAGATCACCGGGCGCCCGGCGAGGACGTCGCCGACCACGGCGGCGACCTGCAGGTCGCGCTGGACCACCGTGGCCCAGGCACGGACCAGCGCGTAGGAGCGGCTGCGGGCGATCCGGGGGCGCACGTCGTCGCGCACCTGGGCGCGGGCGGCGCGCCGCTCCCGCGCCACCTCGGCGCAGACGAGGACGAGGGTCCGCGCCGCCGCGTAGGGACGGGCGAAGTAGGCGGCGTAGTCGCGCCCGATCGGGCGGCGGCGGCGCAGCGCCGTGCTCATCGTCAGCATCGAGTGCGGCGCGTCGCCGGAGAGGATGTTGGCGCGGCTGGCGCCGTCGGCGTGCAGCAGCCCCCGCCCGTCGGAGTGGCGCCGCTCCAGCTCTTCCGCATCGCGGGGATGGTTGGTGACGATCGCGGCGCCCCGCTCCTTCTCCCACCAGCGGAAGGCCGGCATGTCCTCGTTGTCGCCGTGCAGCAGGCCCGCCTGGCAGGCGCCCGTCTGCGAGGACCAGTCCGTCTCCCAGCTCTGCAGCCGGTGCGAGCCGGTGCGCAGCCAGGCGGCGAGGTTGGGGGCGCTGCCGTCGCTGAGCGCTCGGTGCAGGACTTCATGGGCGAGGCCGTCGATCTCGAGGAAGAGCAGGCCGGGGACCTCGCTCTCGACCGTCTGCTTGCGACGGCGCGCCTGGCGGCGCACCACGTGCCGGTACCACCAGTCGTCTTCGTCAATCGCCAAGAGCGAATAGACCGTCGAGGTGACGGCCGTCATCGCCACCGCCACGATCACACCCTCCAAGACCCCGCCGATCTCCCCGCCGGGGAGGACGTCGATGGCGAAGGCGACGAGCACTCCGTTCAGCAGCAGCGCGCCGGTGCCCAGGGTGAGGACTGTCAGCGGCAGGGCCAGGCGCGCCAGCGCCGGCCAGAGCAGGGCGTTCAAGACGCCGATCAGCGCCGCGGCCGCGAGCGCCGAGCCGGCGCCGTCCAGGACGAACCCGCTCAGCAACGCTGAGAGCAAGAGCAGGACGAGGGCGTCGAGCCCGAGCACGAGCAGCGCCCGCCAGATGATCCGCAGTCTCACGGCCCTATATGTATCGACCGGCGCCGGATCACCTCGGCGCCGGTCGGGCAGCTCGCTCCGTTATTCCTCCCAGCGGGCGGTGAGCTGGTAGATGACGACGACGTCGAGGAAGATCAGCATCATCGCCCAGAGAGGTGCAGCCGGGAACCAGACGATCTGCGCGACGGCGTTGACGGAGATGAAGAAAACGGCGAACCAGCGCGCGGTCGAGGCCGCGGCGAAGAGGCCGAGGCCGGTCAGCGCCACGATCGAGCCGAGGATCAGGTGGACCCATCCCCAGGTGGTTACGTCGGCGACGATCACACCGTGACCGCCGACGAGGACGACTTCATCGTTGAGGATCGCGGCCAGCCCGTAGAGGGCGTCCAGTGAGCCGATGATTACCAGCACGCATCCGGCGAAGATCGTCCAGCCGGTCGGTTGCCGTTCTTCGCGGCGCTGTGGTGTAGATGCTGACTCCATTTTCTCCTCCTCGAGACCGCAGGCCTCTTTGTTGATTGATCAGGCAAAAGCCTCCCATTGGGAGCGGCGGTCAATCACCAGGTGAGCTCGATCTCGAGCTCTTTCTCCTCGCCGCCGATCTCCAGCTCGACCTTGAGCTGCACCGTCTCGGGCACGTTCACCCTGAACTCCATGCCGCCGCGTTCGAAGACGATCTCTTCGTCTTGGGTGGCGAGCAGGTTCGCGAGGCGGCGCAGGCGGGTGGCGACCTCTCCGCGAGTAAGGGTGTCCTTCTGCTTAACCTCGAACGTGTCCATCGACTCTCTCTTTCTGTTGTTTGTTGACCGCGATCAGCACCAACGACCTGATCGCATCGATCACACCGTTTGGATCGCCCGCCGATGGCGAGGCGCCCGGATGCGCGTGGGCGATCCGGACCCGGAGCGCACGGTGGTGTGTGCTGAAGCGAAGCGGTGGCTGCAGAACCATCGCCTCGCCGTCGATGCCGGCGGCGACGGGTGACCCCGCTTCGACGCGAAAGCGCTTGCAGGACCACTGGCGCCAGTGGGGACCCAGCCAGGCGAGGGCCTTGGGGCGCTCGGCCGCGGTCAGGACCGTGACGCCGAGGGTCCCGGCGTCTATCCGTGGCCTCGTTCCGGGAGCAAGCACCTTGCCCACCCGGTAGCGGTTGTTCGAGACCAGCAGCGCCACGGCCGAGGAGTCCTCGCGGCCGCCGTACCCGTCCCATCTCAAGCCCGGGCTCTCCGCGTCAGGGCCGAGCCGCTCCGGGGCCATCTGCAACAGGGTGCGCAGCTTGGCGTCGCGATAGCCGGCCTGCTGTACCGCGTCGGCGTAGATCCCCAGTGAGACGTTGTTGACGAACACCTGACCGTTTACCTCGGCGAGGTCGACGCGCCGCTCCCCGCCGTCGACGAAGGCGTCGAGCCCGCCCACGACATCGTCGCGGTCGACGCCCAGGTCGAGCGCGAAGTGGTTCCGCGTCCCGGATGGGATGCAGGCATAGGGCAGGTCATGCTCGGCGGCGATTTCGGCGACGATCGCCTGCGAGCCGTCCCCGCCGGCCATCGCCAGGCCATCGGCGCCACGCTCGATCGCCTCATGCACGAGGGTGCGCAGATCGTCTCCCGCTTTGAGCTCGACCGGCTCGATGTCGCGCGCCCTTGCCTCCTCGGCGAGGTGAAGCTGTTCCGCCTTGCCGTCGCCGGAGCGGGGGTTGTAGAAGAGGACGGGATGGCTGGGCGGGGGTGCGCTCGGCAGGTGGACGTGAACTGTGAATGCCAGCCTGGCGGCGATGATCGAGACCGTGGTCCCAGCCACGATCAGCAGGTCTTCGAAGAGGCGACCCTCGAGCAGGATCAAGACGAGCGCTCCCGCCGCCGCGATCACCGCCACCGCGATCGCGACCAGTTGGGTCACCCCCCGGTGGCGGAGAACGCCCTGAAAGGCGGCGGAGAGGGCGATAAGCAGGAAGGCGAGCACCGACAACCCGCGCGGGAACCCTCGCAGCGCCACGCTGAGCGCGAAGACCACGGTCGCAGTCCCGGCTATGAGCGAGACGAGGGCGGCGGCTTGCCTTTGCCTCGTCGAGGTCACATCGCTGGCATCTCCTCGATTCGCTCGAGCATGATTCCTTCGTCTGCCTCTAGCTGAGCAGCTTCGCCTTGGCCTGATCAAACTCCGCCTGCGAGAGAGCGCCCTTCTCCTTCAGCTCGTTGAGCTTGTGCAGCTCCTCCGCCGGGTTGCCGGCGTGGGCTTGCTCGCGGACATATTCGTCGAAGTGCTTCTTGGCGTCGGTCTGCTCCTTCAGCGCTCGATCACGCATTCCGCCGCCGCGGACGATCAGGTAGAGGAGGACGCCGAGGAACGGCAGGAAGACGAGGAAGAAGACCCAGACGGCCTTCGCGATCCCCGAGAGCTTGTGGTCTCGAAACAGATCCATGATCACCGTGATCAGGATCCAGATCCAGGCGAAGAGCAAGAAGAACTCCAAGATCAGCAGCAGGAGTTCGCCAAATGCGAGAGATGCGAGCAGCACGGGGACCCTTTCGGTATAGGAAGGTTTCTCAATCCTAACCTCCTGACGCGCGAGTAAGTTTCAGATATGGACGAGACTGCGGCGGCTAAGTCGCCACCGAAAGGCCCGGCCCCTCCGCGCAACGGCCATCCGCGTTGGGCCCTTGCGCTGGTCGTGCTCGGCACCCTCCTCACCTTCGCCGCGATCTTCTCGATCTGGGTGAACCGCCAGGCGCTCAACACCGACAGCTGGGTCGACACGAGCACCCGTCTGGTCAAGAACGAAGAAGTCCGCAGCCAGCTCTCCGACTACCTGGCGAACCAGCTGTTCGCCAACGTCGACGTCGCCGGCGAATTGCGCGAAGCGCTGCCGCCGCGCCTTGCCCCGCTCGCCACCGCGGCCGCCGGAGGGCTGCAGCAGCTTGCGCCGCAGGTCGCCGAACGCCTCTTCGCCACCCCTCGCTTTCAGGCGCTCTGGGAAGCCGCCAACCGCAAAGCGCACGAATCGCTGCTGCAGGTGCTGGACGGCGGCGGCACGGCGGTCTCGACCGAAGGCGGTGAAGTGAAGCTGCGACTCGCCGCGGTCCTCGCCGAGATCGGCGAAGGATCGGGAGTGGGGGAAACGCTGGTCTCGAAGCTGCCGCCCGAAGCCGGCGAAATCACCATCCTCAAGTCCGACGAACTCTCGCTGGCACAGGAAGTCGCCAACGTCCTGCGCAAACTGCCGATCGTGCTGACGCTCGCGGCCCTGCTCTGCTTCGCGCTAGCCGTCTTCCTCTCCCCGCGCCGGCGCGAGACGCTGCGCTCGGTCGGTTTTGCCTTCGTCATCGCCGGTCTGCTCTCGCTCGGGCTGCGCGGGTTCGCCGGCACTTATGTAGTCAGCGGGTTGAGCAAGACGACCTCGGTCGAACCGGCGGTCGAAGCGATCTGGAGCATTGGCACCTCGATGCTGGTCACGATCGCGACCTCGGCGATCGTCTTCGGCCTGCTGGTAGCGCTGGCCGCCTTCCTCGCCGGCCCGACCAAGATCGCGACGACGATCCGTCGCTACATCTCCCCCTATGCCCAACGCAGCCCCGCCGGCCTGTGGGGCGCCGCGCTGCTGATCTTCCTCGCGCTGATCGCCTGGGCGCCGGTGGGCGCCTTTCACAAGCCGCTCGGCGTGCTCATCTTCGCCCTGCTCTTCGCCTCGGGCACCGAGCTGTACCGGCGGCAGCTGCTGGACGAGCCGATCAAAAGCTGACGCGGAAGGAGGCGCTACGGCGCCCAGCGATTCAGTTTTTTGCATTGAGATCCTTTTCTAAGGGTATGAGGGAGCATGGCTCCCTTGCAGCTCGAAGTGCCCAGCGGCCGTTTACAGCGGCCGTTGGGGCGAAGTTCTGACAAACGACTTGCCCGCCGTGCGAGCCGGGGGGATGAGCAGGCCCTGGGGGCGATCTTCGAGCGCTATCAGCAGGAGCTCTATCGCTTTTGCCTGGGCCTGCTCGGCGAACCCCAAGACGCTCAGGACGCCCTGCAGAACACGATGGTCAAGGCTCTGCGCGCGCTGCCGGGGGAGAAACGGGAGATAGCGCTGCGGCCATGGCTCTACCGCATCGCTCACAACGAGGCGATCAACCTGCGCCGCGGCAAACGCGAGGTGGAGGCGCTCGACTGGCAACTGCTCGACGGGCAGTCGAACGTCACCGAACGGGCGGAGCAGCGCGAGCGGCTCGAGTGGCTGTTCCGGGACCTCGGCGACCTGCCCCCACGCCAGCGCGCGGTCCTCGTCATGCGTGAGCTGAGCGGGCTCGACTTCGCCGACATCGGCGCGGCCCTCGGGACGAGCGGTGCGGTCGTTCGCCAGTCTCTATATGAGGCGCGCCGCAACCTCGAGCAGATGGACCGTGGGCGCGGCCTGCGTTGCGAAGCGGTGATGCGGATTCTCTCCGATGCTGATGGCCGGATCTCCAGCCGCCGCGAGATTCGCGCCCACGTGAGGGATTGCCCTGACTGCCAGCGCTTCCAGGATCGGATCGAAGCGCGCAAAGCGACTTTTGCCGGCATCGCCCCGCTTCCCATTGGGGCGGCCGTGGGCCTTCCGTCCGTTCTGGCCGGTGGATCGGGAGCCAGCGGCATCACCGCCGCGCTCGGCGGCGGCGCCGCGAGCTCGGTCGGGACCGCCGGCGTGCTCAAGGCCGTTGCCACGGTGGCAGCGGTGGCGGTTGTGGGGACAGCGACTGTGGGACGCAGCCCGCACGATCAACGCTCAACAAGGGATGTGGCGGTTGCACCTTTGGCTCAACGCGGGCACGTTGCCGAGGCGAATTCAGCGCAGAAGAGACCACGCTCGCCAAGGGGAGCTCAGCTCCCGGCCCACGACGTGTCGGCGGCTCGGGCTCCGCTTGCTAAGAGCGCTTCCCCCCCGACGGTGGTGCCGGGCAAGCCCAGTGCGTCGGTTGCCGGTGACCGGGTCACGCACGTCTCCAGCCCGGCTCAGGAAAACGACTTTTCCGTCCCCGCGTCTTCTGCTCCCGGTGAGTCACTGACAACGACCAAAGCGATGCCCGCGGCTCCCTCGCGGTCGGAGGGCGCAAGTCCGCCGCGGTCAGAAAAAGCGGCGGGTGAAAAGCAGCAATCGAAGTTCGTGAAAAAGGCGGAGAAGCAGGAAGAAAAGGCCGCGAGGGTTGAACCCACCGCGGCGCCGGAAGAAGCGCCCCAGGAAGCTGAATCGACCCCCGCAACGGAAGGCGAAGAATCGCCGGAATCGGCTCTACATAGCCCAAAAGGCAAGGCCAAAGGTCATGAAAAGCAGCTCGCGAATTAAGTCGGTTTTTCGGGACTGACAAATCCGTCGAGACCCCGTTTCACAGAGGAGTTCGTTCGGAAATCTGTTCCAAATCCCAGCCCGGGAGAGACGGACTCGAATGACAGAGAGGACGGTCGGCAATGGCTGACACGAAACAAGCCAAATCGAAAGCCAAAACGAAAAAAGCGCAGTCGAAATCCTCAACGGGTTCGGCTTCAAAAGCTAAAAGCAAAGCCAAAGCCAAAACCGCCAAAGCGACTAAAAACGGCGCGCAGGCGACGGCAAAAAACGCGGCGAAAAACGGTGCGCAGAGCACGAGCAGCAACGGCGACACGCCGATCCTGGAGAAGGCGAAGATTCCACTGCTCGCCGGTGGTGCCGCTGTCGCCGGGGTAGCCGGCGCGGTCCTCGCGGCGACCCACTCGGGTAGCAAGCGCAAGGTCCTGGGCGTCTCGGTTCCCAAGCGCTCGAAGCTCCACCTGCCAAAGAAAAACGGCCTCAAGACCGATGCCCACAAGGTGGCTGGCGCCGTCGCCGATGCCGCCAAGCGAGCCGACACCTTCGGTCAAGGAGTGAGCCGGATCGCCAGCTCGGTGAAGCAGGTCAGCGAGAGCGCCGACGACGCCGTAAAGAAGACCTGAGGCGGCCGCCAGGCGGATGCCGGAGGTTGAGATGGCTGAAAGCGGAAAAGCACAGCCGGGAGCGGTCGACTACGGGCGCGAAGCGCTGGCGCAGTGGTCCGAAGCCGCTCGCTACGGCGTGCGCGCGCTGAGAGCTCGCCGTGAGGAGGGCATAGCCAAAGAGGGCATAGACAGACCGAGCCTCAAGCAGCGCCTCGACCCGACCCAGACCGAGAAGGGCGGAAAGGCCGGCGATCTTGCCGACGTCGCCTTGGCCAAGCTCGGCCCTCCCGGTCGGCTCGCCTCGAAGGTGAAATTGGGCAGCCGTGTGGTCGAGCGCATGCGGCCCAGCGACGCCGGCGGCGGTGAGGTGAAGGCCGAGCCCGAAGGGGAGAAGGCCGAGCCCGAGGACGAGGGCGCCGGCGCTGACACCACGGGCGAGGAAAACGGGGTGGCGGCCGGCGATGCGATCGGCGCGGGTGCGCCGCTGCCGGTCCAGGGGTCGATCGATGTGGCCCTTCCCGTCGCCGCCGTCTTCGACCTCTGCGCCCGCTTCGAGGAGTACCCGCAGATCGTCGACCGGGTGACCGCGGTCGAGGTCGAAGACGACACGCACTTCGACGTCTTCGTGCGAGCTCGCGGGCGCGAGCACGAGCTCTCGGTCGAGCTGGTCGACGAAGTGCCCGCCGAGCGTCTCGACTGGGAGTGCGGCGGCGAGCTCGAGCACTCGGGGGTCCTCACTTTCCACCCCTTGGCACCACGACTTACACGGCTCGAGCTGACGATCGAGCGCGCCTCCGAAGGCCCGCTCGAGCAGCTGGCGCGAATCGTCGGCCTGCCCGAGCGAATCCTTGCTCAGGAGCTGCGGCGCTTCAAGGCCGTGGCCGAGCTCTGGGAGGACGGCAAGGAGTACGAGTCCGCCGAGATCGGGATGTCCTCCGAGGGCGAGGAGCCTGAGGAGGACGAGGAGGCAGAAGACGAGGAGTCAGAGGAGGCCGAAGAGGCCGAGGAAGACGAGCAAACGAGGAAAGGAAGCTAAATGGCAACCGCGATGCAACAGCAGCCATACAGGGGGGGCAGCGGGTACGTCGCGCGAAGCTCGTCGAGCGGGCTCTACGACGTCCTCGAGCTGATCCTCGACAAGGGGCTTGTGATCGACGTATTCGTCCGCGTCTCGCTGATCGGGATCGAGATCCTGACGATCGATGCGCGAATCGTGATCGCCAGCGTCGATACCTACCTGCGCTTTGCCGAGGCGGTCAACCGGCTCGACCTGATGTCGACCGAGACCCAGGGCCTTCCGGAGCTGATGGATGGAATCACCGAAGGTGGCGCCTCGAGCAAGACCAAAGGCGTGCTGCAGGGCGCCAAGCAGGCGCTCTTCGGCGACGAGGACGAAGAAGACGAAGGCGACGAGGAAGAAGGCTCGACGACCAAACGGCGCTCCAGCTCAACCACTGCCAAACGGCGCCGCAGCAGCTCGTCATCGGGCTCGAGCCAACGCCGCTCGAAAAGCAGCTGAGGGGTGAGCGGAGCCATGTCCGCAGCACAAACAGAGACCAGCGCCAAGTACGTCTACGGCGTCGTTCCCGCGGCCGGCGCGGCGCCGCCGCGGGGCCCGGGAATCGACGACGCCGCGATCGGGGTCATTCCCCATGGAAGCGTTGCGGCGCTGGCCAGCGACGTCCCCGGCGACTTCCTCGAAGCTGGGCGCCAGGAGCTCCTCACGCACTCCCGCGTGCTGGAGGAAACGATGGCGCGCTCGGTCGTGCTGCCGATGCGCTTCGGCGTCGTCCTCCCCGATGAGGAGACGGTCCACCAGCGCCTGCTTGACCCCTACGAGGAGGAGCTCGAAGCGCAGCTGGAGGCGATGGAGGGCAAGGTCGAGATCACGCTCAAGGGGATCTACGACGAAGGGGCGATTTTGCGCGAGGTGATCGCCGAGGACCGCGGCATCGCCAAGCTGCGGGAAGCGATCCACGGCAAGCCCGAGGAGGCGACCTACTACCAGCGGATCGAGCTGGGCGAACTGATCGCGGCGGCGTTGGAGGAGAAGCGGGCGGCCGCGGCGCCGCAGATCATCGATCGGCTGGCGCCCCTCGCCGCCGACGTCCGGGTCGGCGAGCCGGTGCACGAGCGGATGGCCGTCAACGCTTCCTTCCTCGTCGAACGCGATCGTCTCGAGCGGTTCGACCGCGAGGTCGACAAGATCGGCGCCGAGCAGGCGGGGCGGATCCAGCTCAAGTACACCGGCCCGCTGCCCCCGCACAGCTTCGTCGAGCTCGGGATCGGGGTCTGACCATGGGCCTGTTCAAAGAGATAGCCCTGCTGCCGCTGGCGCCCGTGCGCGGCACCGCTTGGGTGGCCGAGCAGATCGCCGGCGAGGCCGAACGGCAGCTCTACGACGAAGACAGCATCAAGCGGGAGATGCTGCAGCTCGAAATCGACTCCGACGAAGGCCGGCTCGGCGAAAAGGAGCGAGCGGCGAAGGAGGACGAGCTGCTCGAGCGCCTCGCGATCTCCCGCCAGCGCCAGGCCGAGAGCGAGGAGCTGGTCCCACTGGAAGCGCTCGAAGAAGAGGAGCCGATCGATCGTGGCTGAGAAAAAAAACAACGGCAAAGGCAGCTCGCGCGACATCGCGCGGCAGGCCGTGGAACAGATGGAGAACCTGGTCGACCGGCGGATCGAGGCCGTCACCGGGATCGAAAAGGACGGCGACGAGTGGATGGTGACGCTCGAGGTGCTGGAGCTGGAGCGGGTCCCCTCGACCACGGACGTGCTCGGCAGCTACGAGGTCACCCTCGACAAAGACGGGGAGCTGACGGGCCTGCAGCGGACCCGGCGCTACCCGCGCGCCGAGGCTGGGGAGGGATGACCGATGGCTCTTGACCCAAGCCCTCGCTCCGGTCCCTACCAGGCACGGCAGCCCCAGGCAGGCGGCCAACGCATGGAGATGCGGCAGAGCGGTGGCCCGGCCAACCTCGCCGACATCCTCGAGCGCGTGCTTGACAAGGGCATCGTGATCGCCGGCGACATCCAGATCAACCTGCTCGACATCGAGCTGCTGACGATCAAGCTGCGGCTGCTCGTCGCCTCGGTCGAGCGCGCCCAGGAGATGGGGATCAACTGGTGGGAGTCTGACCCCAGCCTGAGCAGCCACGCCAAAGAGCTGGAGGAAGAAAACGAAGACCTGAAGGGGCGGCTGGAGCGACTGGAGGAGCGGATCGGCCTGCCTCCCGCCGAGCCGGGAGAAGAGGTCGTGATCGAGACCCGCACGCGCGAAGTGGTCGAGGAGGACGGGGAAGAGAGCAAGGAGGAGCTGCTGCGCGAAGCCCAGGTCCTCGACATCCCCGGTCGCTCGACGATGACCAAGGCGGAGCTCGCCAAGGCGCTCGAGGAAGTCGAGGAGACAGAGGGGGACCGGTGAGCGAGGGGGCGACCCGAGAGCTGCAGGCGGCGGTCGAAGCGCTCGCCGCCGAGATGGCGCCGGCTGTCATTGCCGATGCCCGAGCCGAGGCTGAAGCGAAGGCACGCTCGATCCTTTCGCGGGAGCTGACCCGGGCGCTGCTCACGGAGTCAGAAGGCGTTTTGGGCGCCCCGCCGGCTCGAAGCGTCGCCCCGCCGGCTCGGGCGCTCGCGCCGACGCCGGAAGAACCGGCAAGCAAGCGTGAAGTCACTCCGCCTCCAGCCGCGCCTCGAGAGCCATCGGAGCTCGCTCTCTACCTCTACGGGGTCGTTCGCGCCGACGTGCGCATCACCGGCACGCTGGCCGGCGTCGATTCCCGCTACGAGGTCTTCCTGCTCGAGGGCAACGAGCTGGCGGCGATCGTCAGCTCGGTGCCGCTGGAGGAGTTTGGCGAGGAGCAGCTGCGCGAGAACCTCAACGACGTCGCCTGGCTGGAGGAGAAGGCGCGCGCCCACGAGTCGGTGCTGGAGACGATGCTCGGGTCGACCACGGTCGTGCCGATGCGCCTCTGCACGATCTTCCACGACGAGGCGCACGTGCGCGAGATGATGGGCCGCGAGGGGGCGGTGCTGCTCGAGGCGCTCGAACGTCTCGAGGGCAAGTCCGAGTGGGGGGTAAAGGCCTTCGCTGATCCGGGTGCTCTCGAGCAAGCGGCAGCCGAACGCGCCGGTGAACAGGCCGGAGGCGGAGCGCTCTCGCCCGGTGCCGCCTACATGGATCGCCGGCGCAAGGAGGCCCGCGCCCGCGAGGAAGCCGAGGAAATCGCCGACGGCTGGGCGCAGGAGATACACGAGCGCCTTACCCGGGGCGCCGCCGAGGCGCTGCTCAATCCGCTGCAGCGGCGCGAGGTCAGTGGCCACGAAGGCGACATGCTGCTCAACGGCGTCTACCTGGTCGAGGACGAATGGGTCGAGCAGCTGCGGCAGCTTGCCGACGAGCTGGATGACGAGTATCGCGAGCGGGGCGTCTCGGTCCAGCTGACCGGTCCCTGGCCCGCCTACAACTTCGTCAAGAGCTCGATCGAATCGGCGCGATGAGCGAGCAGCGCGAACAAATGCGGCGCCGCAGCGAGGAGGCGGCGCGTCGCCGTGATCGCGACCGTGATGCTTGGCGAAAACGAAACGAGGCATCGCGCGAGAGGCAGGAGCGGGGGGTCTCGAGGGCGCTGCGCGACCGCGATGTCTCGTTGCTCGACCTCGTCGATCGCCTGCTTGACGGGGGCGTCGTCATCCACGGCGACATCACCCTCGCGGTGGCCGACGTCGACCTGATCTACGTCGGGCTGCGGGCCCTGATCGCCTCGGTGGAGACGATCGAACGCGACGTTGGGATCTCGCTCAGCGCCAGTGGCCCCTCGCTGAAAGCGAGCGCCCTATGAGCGGTGTGCTCTACGTCTACGCGATCACCGACTCGCTTGCTCAGCCAAGGGGCACCGGGCTGGGGGAAGTGCCGTTGCAGAGGATCGAGAGCAGGCCGCTCGCCGGCATAGCCAGCGAGCACGCGGTCCCGCCGGAGCTCGACGAGAAGGTGCTCTGGGAGCACGAGCAGGTGGTCGAGAACCTGATGTCGATGGGGGCGATCCTGCCGCTGCGCTTCGGCAGCAGCGTCGAGCACGCCGAGGCGCTGATCGCGATGTTGGCGGAGCGCCGCGAAGAGTTCCTGGCCGCGCTGGAGCGAGTCCGCGGTGCGGTCGAGATCAGCGTCAGGGCGGAGGTCTCAGTCGACCCCACGGAAGAGCCGCCGCCCCGCCCGCAGTCCGGCACGGCGTACCTGCTGCGGCGGGCCGAGGAGGAGCGGCGCGAGCGCGACGCGGCGGAGCTGGTGCATCAGCCGCTGGCGGCGTTGGCCAGGGGTTGCGTACCGCCGGCCAGCACTCACGATCGCCGCCAGTTCAAGGCTGCTTACCTGGTCGAGGAGTCGGGCGTCGAGGCATTTGGCAATCGGGTCGGAGAGCTCAATACCGACCTCGAGGGCGTCAGGATCAGCAGCACCGGGCCGTGGCCGCCCTACAGCTTCGTCGCGGGGGGCTCGGCATGAGCGCGCGCCGTCAAACGAGGCCGGCGCGGCACAGCAAGCTGCTCGCCGGTGATCCCGACTTCGCTCCCCTGGGCGATGAGCTGGAGCGGCTCGATGGTGCCCTGCGTCGCCGTGTCAACGCCGACCGCGAGAACCTCGAGAAGGGCTTGGCGCAACTGGTCCTGACCCTGATCGAGCTGCTGCGGCAGCTGATGGAGCGCCAGGCGCTGCGCCGGATCGAAGGCGACTCACTCACCCCGGACGAGATCGAGCGCCTGGGCGAAACCTTCATGTTGCTGGAGGAGCGAATGAACGAGCTGAAGGAGGCGTTCGAGATCGAGGACGAGGATCTCAACCTCGATCTCGGACCGCTGGGACGACTGATCTAGCGCAAACGAAAGGCAGGCGAGGACATGAAAAACGGAGAGCAGCTGAGGGACGAGTACATCGACGCGCTCTTGGATCGGATCACCGGGGTTCGCTATCCGAGCCACGAGCTGATCGAGCGCGCCGAAAACATCGTCTACAAGCGAGAGCAGGCCGAGCGCCTGGTCGAGTACCTGATCTCGACGGTCGACGACGTCCGTTACCCGAGCCACCAGATCATGGACCGGGTCGAGCGCATCCTCTTCCCGTTCCCGGGTCGCTAGTCGCTCTTGGGCTCGTGGCGCAGAAGGCGATAGACGGCGACCCCGACGGCGGTGCCGGCCGCGCCAGCCCCCGCCGCCGCACGCAGGGTCGAGGGCCGGTTGCCCGTAAGTCGTTGCCCGGTGGCGATCATGAGGCTCTTCATCGGCATGGCTATCTCCTCCGTCGTTGCTCGTTTTGCGATCGAATCAGGCCCGTCCGGCGTTGGGAAGCGAGCTTGGACCGGCCGGCGGCGCTCAGCGACTTTGCCTTCGCCAAGACGCCGCAACGCTTGGAGTGCGCCACCTGCGCCGATATCCGCTGCCGCGAGCTGCGCAGCATGCGGCGCGCAGCAACATGCTCGAGGAGCTGGTGGGCCTTCGAGCGCTCTCGCAGCTCGCGCGCGTGCTCGCGCTGGCGACGGTTGCGTTCGGCTGCTCGCTCAGGGGTTGTCGAAGCTTTCAACTGCACGGAAATCGGGTACCCGCTTTTGGACGAGGCAATCGATCCAATGGCCCACGCCGGAGCTGGAGGGAAATAGAGAGCGGATGGCAAAAACAGCCGAAAAGAAAAAAGCGAAAGCGAAAGCAGGGGCGAAAAAACCGAAAGCTTCGGCGGCGAGAGCGGCATCCGCGCCGGTCGAGAAAGCGGCACCCGCGCCGATTGACGCGGCCGCGAACGCGGCCCTCGCCAGTCAGGCGGCCTTGGCGGGGACTCGAGCCGCCGGAAAGGCAGTGACGACCGCCGCGGGAGAGACGAAAGGTCCGCTGGCGATGGCGGGTGGTCTCGCCGCTGGAGTAGCGGGTGGCCTGCTTCTGGTCAGCCGGCGCCGGCGGCGCCGGCGGCGCGCCCCGAGCTTCGACATCTCCGGCGCCGCCGAGCGAATCGGCGCCTTGGGCGAAGAAGTGGGCAGGGTCGCGAACGTGATCCAGCATGCCACCGATGGATCGAAGAACTCCAGATAGAGAAGGAGCGTGAGTCAGATGGCCGGAAAGATGGACAAGGCAAAGGGTCGCGCCAAGAAGGCGGCGGGCGACCTGACCGAGAACCAGAGCCTCAAGGAAGAAGGCCACGTCGACAAGGCCAAGGGCAAAGCCAAGAGCGGAGTCGACAAGGCGGCGAAAAAGGTGAAGCGCGGGATCAAACGCGCTGGGTGATGCGCGGAGTGGGCCCGCTTAGGTCCCACATCTGCCGGGTATGGGTTGGCCAAACGAAAGGAGCTGACCATGCCCCCACGTGGAGTGAAAAAAGGGTCCAAACGGGCTCGTCAGTACGAGCACATCAAGAAGAGTGAGAAGGAATCCGGGCGTTCGGAGAAACGCGCCGAGCAGATCGCGGCGCGGTCGGTGAACAAGGAAAAGGCGCGCTCCGGAGAATCGAAAACCTCTTCGCGCAGCTCGAAACGCGGCGGCTCCGCCAGCAAACGCGGCGGCAAACGCTCGGGCAGCGGGCCCGGCGGCCGCACGCGCGAACAGCTCTACAACGACGCCAAGAAGCTCGGCATCGAAGGCCGCTCGAACATGAGCAAGGACCAGCTGCAGCGCGCCGTGTCCGGTGCCGAAAGCTGAGCAGAAGCCCTCGCTCGATCGCGAGCTGGACCTCGAGCTCGAGGGGAGGGGGCGCCACACTCTCTACCGGCGGATCAGCTTGGCGGCGCTCGCCCTGGTCGTCGCGGCGGCGCTCTGGGGCGTCTTCGGGCAGCAGTCGACCTCCACCGTCGCGGCGGGGAGCGAGGCGACGCTCACCGTCGAAGCACCCGCGCACCTGCGGGGCGGGTTGCTCTTCCAGGCTCGTTTCGAAATCCACGCCAAGCAACCGCTCGGGCATCCGAAACTGCTGCTCTCGCCGGGCTGGCTCGAATCGATGACCCTCAACACCGCCGTCCCGACCCCCACCACGGAAAGCTCGAGCCCCGCCGGCCTGGCGATGACCTTCGATCCGATGTCGGCCGGCCAGACCCTGATCGTCTGGACCGAGTGGCAGGTCAACCCGACCAATGCAGGGCGGCGCGGTGAGGACGTCACCCTCTTCGACGGCCCGAGCCAGATCGCCTTCGCCGAACGCACCCTGACGGTGTTCCCCTAGCCATGGACATCGCGATCCGCAGCTTCGTCGCCTTCCTCTTCGTCTTTGCGATCACCCGCGTGGTCGGCCGCCGCGAGCTCTCGTCGCTCGAGCCCTTCGACGTGATCATGCTGGTCGTGATCGGCGACCTCGTCCAGCAGGGCGTCACCCAGAGCGATGACTCGGTCACCGGGATCGTCATCGTGCTCTCGGTGGTGACGCTGATGACGGCGCTCTTCGCCTACCTCAACTTCCGCTTCCCGCGGATGCGGCCGTGGATGGAGGGGCGGCCGGTGGTGCTGATCGACGCCGGCTCGGTGATCGAGCGCAACCTGCGGCGCGAGCGCCTCACCCTCAGCGAGGTCGAAGCGGAGGCCCGCCAGCAGCAGATCGCATCGCTGGAGCAGGTGCGCTGGGCGGTGCTCGAGCGCAACGGCAAGATCAGCTTCATTCCCGACGAAGAAGACGTGCCGAGCATCTTCTCCGCCGATGCCTAGTCCCAGCGACTACTAGTCCCAGAAGTCGTCGACCTTGGTCCCCCCGTCCTCCTCGGCGCGGCGCGAGACCGCCCAGACCTCGACTGGCTCGTCCCCTTCGTTGCGGTGCGAGCGAATCGTCTCCGGCGCGACGCGCACTGCCGAGCCGGCGGTGACCCGCTCGATCTCGTCATCGAAGCGCATCGTCAGGGTGCCGCGGGTGACGATGTAGACCTCCTCGAGCTGGTCGTGGCGGTGCCCGGTGCCCTGCTCGAAGTCCGAGTGGGGCGGCACCCGGATCAGCGTCACCGCGACCTGCTCGGCTCCCAGCGCCTCTTTGAGGCTGCGGAACTCGCCGGGGACGTCGCTGTCGGCGTAGGGGTTCTCGACCTCATCGGCGTCGACGATCGAGTAGCCGCTCATGCCTTGCCCCTACCCGCTGCCCGCTTGACCAAGCGCAGGTCGTCGATCAGGCTGCCCAGCGCCTCCTCGCGCTCATCGTGGTCCCGCAGTCGCAGGATCGCCGAGGGGTGGATGGTGAGCGCGGCGATCGGTGCCAGGGACGAGTCGAGCAGGTGGCCGCGGTCGCGGGTGACCCGCACCGAGGGGCCGAAGAGCGCTTTGGCCGCGGTGGCGCCGAGGGCGAGGAGCGCGATCGGGCGGACCGCCGCGAGCTCGGCCTCGAGCCACGGCTTGCAGGCCTCGACCTCGCCCGCCCGCGGCGTCTGGTGCAGGCGGCGCTTGCCGCGGGCACGCCACTTGAAGTGCTTGACGGCGTTGGTCAGGTAGACCGCATCTCGCTCGATCTCCGCACCCTCCAGCGCCTGGGCGAGCACGCGGCCGGCGGGGCCGACGAAGGGCTCGCCCTCGATGTCCTCGCGGTCGCCTGGCTGCTCGCCGACCAGGACGAGCTCGGCCTTGCGCGGGCCGGCGCCGAAGACCGTCTGCGTCGCGTCCTTCCAGAGCGGGCAGCCGCGGCAGTTGGCGGCCGCCTCGCGCAGCGTCTTCAGCGAGCGGCTGTCGGGGACAAAGCGGTCGGCGGACTCGCGCTCAGCCATCGCGACCTCCGTTTTGATCGCTATGCGAACAAAAGGGAGTTCGCGTTACCTCGCGCAGCCGCGGGTTCGGCCGCAGCTCGCGGCCGACCTTACCGGCGGGGCGACCGTCGAGCTCGACCACGTCGGCGGTGAAGTCGAAGCTGCCGCGCAGGAGGGCGGAGCCGACGCCGTAGGAGTCGATCGGTGCCCCACGCTGCTCGAAGCGTTCGATCCGCTCGGCGTCGAAGCCGCCCGAGGCGACGATCCGCGCCCGCTCATGGCCGGCCGCGTCGAGGGCCTCGCGCACCTCGACCGCGAGCTCGGGGGTGACGCCGGTCAGCAGCTCCGCGTTGGGCTCGTCCTGCAGCGCTCGATCGACCAGCCGCTCGGAGGTGTCCAGTCGCACGCCCCAGAGCTGGTCCCCAAGCGCGTCGGCGACCGCGACCGCGTCGGCCACCGAGTCGTTGTGGAAGTCGACGAGGACGACAACGTTGACGTCCTCGCCGAAGCGGCGGCAGAAGTCCCGGGCGGCGGTGACGGTGTCTCCCCCGTAGGCGGCGATCAGGGCGTGCGGCACGGTGCCGACGGCGCGCCCGCCCCACCAACTTGCCTGGGCGTCGGTCGAGACGCCGATCGCACCGGCGACGTGGGCCGCCCAGCCGTCGCCCGTCTGGACCAGCCAGTGGTCGTGGCGGGCGGGGAAGAAGAGGATCGGCTTGCCGTGCGCCGCCTCGACCACCCGGCGCACGTTGGTCATCACCAGCGAGCGCCGCGAGAGGGTGCCCAGGTAGACGGTCTCGAGGTGGGCGAAGAGCGCGTAGTCGCCTTCGATCGTCAGCACGGTTTCCCACGGCTCGATCCGCTCGCCTTCGCCGAGCGCTCGCACGCGCAGCTCAGGCCAGCCGTCGCGCCAGGTCCCGTCCTGCTGTTCCCCCGAGCAGAGCCTGAGGATCGCCAGCGCCTCATCGATCCCGCCGAGCAGGCCGGCGCGCTTGGCGAAGACCTGCATCGTCACCTCGGGATGGCGGCCCTCGGCCTCGAGCAGCTCCTTGGTCAGGACGAAGTAGGAGTCTGAGTAGTAACCGGCGCGGATTTTCTCCACCGGCAGCCGGAACACCCGCGGTGCCAGTCGCTGTGGCGCGGTCGCCATGCCCTTCAGCTACCCGGCAGATCCCGCGCCAGATAGCGCGCGTTGGCCGGGGCGTAGCCCTTCCAGTCGTTGTTGAGGTAGACGAAGACCTCGCGCTGGCGGCGCCAGGCGGCGATGCGGCGGCGCCAGCCGTCCAGCTCGGTCTCGGAGTAGTTGCCGCCGCGACCGCGGTGGCCGTAGTGAAGGCGCAGGTAGGCGAGCTCTCCCACGGGCTTGGCCTCGGGCAGCGGCCGGCGCTTGTCGTCGCCGATCACGAGCGAGGCGCCGTGCTCCGCCAGCAGCTTCCGCACCGGCGCGACGAACCAGCTCGGGTGGCGGAACTCGAAGCAGTGGCGGGCGCGGGGGAGCTGGCCGAGTGCCGCGGCGAGCAGGTCGTCGTCGCGGTGGAAGCTCTCCGGCAGCTGCCAGAGGACGGGACCGAGTCGGCGCCCGCGGCGCAGCGGCTCGAGCGGCTCCCAGAAGCGAGCGACCGCGTCGGTGATCTCGTGCAGGCGCTTCATGTGGGTCAGGTAGCGGCTCGCCTTGACCGCGAAGAGGAAGTCGCCGGGGACCTGCTCGACCCAGCCGGCGACCGTCGATTCTTTTGGCAGCCGGTAGAAGGTCGCGTTGATCTCGACCGTGTCGAAGACCTCGGCGTAGCGCTCGAGCCAGCGCCGCTGGGGCAGGCCGTCGGGGTAGAGGCCGCCGCGCCAGTCTTTGTAGCTCCAGCCCGAGCAGCCGATCCGCACCCGCCGCATTTGGCCGCCCTACCCGGCGGCCCCGCGCGAGGCCTCGATCACGACGAGACCTCGATCACGAGCTTGCGATGCGGGCTCTTGCGTCCCCAGGTCGCGCCGATCTCGCGCAGCGGCACGCCCTCCGTCTCCACCTTCAAGTCGCCGGCGAGAGCGTGCTCGCACATCGCCGTGAAGGCCTCGCGTTTGAGCTCGCGCGAGGCCTTGAAGTTGGTGTGGCCGATGATGCGGCCGAGTTGGTTGCGGAAGGCGCGGGTCGGCAGCTCGATCGACTCGGCGGCGGAGTTGCCGATCTGGACCAGGCGGCCCTCGACGTTGAGGGCACCGAGCGCGGCCAGCGCCGGCTCGCCCCAGAGCGGGTCGATGACGACGTCATAGCCGCCGCCGGCCGCCTCTTCGAAGCGCTCGGTCAGGTCGCCCGCGCCGCCCAGCTCGACCACCGCGTCGGCGCCGAGCTCGTGGCGGGCACGCTCGAGGCTCGCGCCGTCGCGAGCCGCGGCGACGACCTTGCCGGCGCCGAGCAGGCGGGCGCCCTGCACGGCGATCTGGCCGAGCACGCCGCTGGAGCCGAGGACGAGGACCGACTCGCCCTGCTTCAGCTCGGCCCGCCAGGTCAGCGCCAACCAGGCGGCCAGTCCAGAGATGCCGAAGCTGACGGCGAGGCCGTCCTCGACCCCGTCCGGCACCTCGATCAGCTCGCCGGGATCGACCAGAGTCTGCTCGGCCATCGAGCCGAAGGGGGCGACGGGGGTGTCGAAGTAGACGCGGCGCCCCTCGGCCACGCCGATTCCCTCCAGCCCCGGCACGGATGGCAGCGGCGGCTCGCGCCCGGGAAAGCTGCCCGAAGCGATCGTCAGGTCGACCGGGTTGAGCCCCGCGACCGAGACGTCGACGAGCGCCAGGCCGTCGGCGCTTGGCTCCTCGAACTCGCCGAACTCGGGAGGCGACCCATGGTCCTTGAGCACCGCTGCTTCCACCGTCTCTCCTTCGCTCGGGATCAGCCCAGGGTGAGCGAGCGGCTCAGCCGGGGCAGGACCTCTCGCCCGTAGACGTCGATCGCCGCCAACGGGTCGGCACCGGAGTTGTTCATCAACGCCACCGTCGTCGCGCCCATCGCCTCGACCTCGCGGATCCGCTCGACGTGCTGTTCGGGATCGGCGGCGATGATCATCGCCTCGCGCAGGTCGCCGTCGGAGATCTGCTTCTCGCCGTGCTCGTACATCGTCTTCGGGTCATGCCAGTCGTCCTTGTAGAACTCTTTCGGCTGGGCGCCCTTCCAGACCCGCGCGCCCTCTAGCGCCGCCTCGTCGTCCTCCGCCCAGGAGAAGGCGGCCTGGAGGACGATCTCACCCGGCTCGCGGCCGGCGTCCGAGGCGGCGGAGCGGTAGGCGTCGAGGATCTCCGGCACCGATTCGGGGTCGGCCAGGGTCCAGAGGCCGTCGCCCTGACGGCCTGCGACGGCGGCCGCCTGGGGGCCGAAGGCGGAGACCCATATCGGCGGGCGGCGATCCTCCGGCAGGCTGTGGATGAAGGCGCCGTCGGCGGAGAAGTGGTCGCCTTTGCCGCTCAGCGCCTTGCCGTCCCAGAGCGCCCGGATCATCTCCAGCGCCTCCTCCATGCGCTCGATCTGCTCGCCGACCGGAGGCCAGCCGTGGCCGAGCGGCGCCTCGTTCAGCGCCTCGCCGGAGCCGAAGCCGAGGTAGGGCCGGCCCGGGAACATCAGCTCCATCGTCGCCCAGGCCTGGGCGATCAGCGCCGGGTGGTAGCGCGGCCCGGGCGGGGTAACGCCGGTACCGAAAAGGGCGTGCTCGGTCGCTTGCGCTGCGGCGCCGAGCCAGATCCAGGCGTTGCCGGACTCGCCGCCCTCCCACCAGGGCTGGAGGTGGTCGCTGCAACCGATCCCGTCGAAGCCGGCCCGCTCCGCCGCGACCGCCTGGCGCAAGAGCTGATCGGGCGGGAACTGCTCGTGGGCACAGAAATGTAGGTATCGCATGACCGACTGGTACCCGGTTGGGCGCGAGCGAAGCGCGCGGGTAGGGGTCGCGAAGGCGGGTAGGGGTTGTTCATGTCCGCTACCGATACGCCGACCACGGTCGTCCTCGACATCGACGGCACCCTGGTCGACACCAACTACCAGCACGCGATCGCCTGGCACCGGGCTCTGCGCGACCACGGCTACGCCGTCCAGCTCTGGGAGATCCACCGCCACATCGGCATGGGTGGCGATCAGATCGTCGCGGCTCTGGTTGGTGAGGAAGGTGAGGAGAAAGACGGCGACTCCATCCGCGAGGCGGAGGGCGAGGCCTACGCCGAGCTGATCGGCGAAGTGCAGGCGATGCACGGCGCCACCGAGCTCTTGCGGGAGCTGACAGAGGACGGTTTCAAGGCGATTCTTGCCAGCTCGGCAAAAGCCGAGGAGGTCGACCACTACCTCGACCTGCTCGACGCGCGCGACCTGGTCGAGGGCTGGACCACCTCCGCTGACGTCGAGCGCACCAAGCCCGAGCCCGACCTCGTCAACGCCGCCCTGGAGAAGGTCGGTTGCGACGGGCCGGCGGTGATGGTGGGTGATTCGACCTGGGACGTGAAGGCCGCCGAGGCGGCTGGCATCCCGACCCTGGCCGTCCTCACAGGCGGCTTCTCCGAGGAAGAGCTGCGCGAGGCCGGCGCCGCGCACGTCTGCGAGTCGATCGGCAAGCTGCGCAAGGACCGCGCGGCGCTGGCGCGGCTGGCGACGCCGGTGGCCGCGAAGTCCGCCCGAACCAACTTCTGATCGCTTTATGACCCTATAGGCATGTAAATCGATCAGAAGCTGGTCCAGGCCGCCGCTCAGCGGAAGGCGGGGAGCACCTCGCGCTCGTAGAAGTCGAAGAAGCCCTCCTGGTCATCCCCGACCTGGTGGACGTAGACGTGGTCGTAGCCGGCGTCGACGTACTCCTGGATCGCGGCGCGGTGGCGCTCGGGGTCGGGGCCGCAGACGATGCTCTCGCCGATGTCGTCGGTGTCGAGGACTTCGGCCGCCTCTTCGAAGTGCGCGGGCAACGGCAGCTCGAGGAAGTAGCTGCCGCTGATCGCCCCGTTGGGCCACCGCTCCAGCGCCAGCTTCTTCGCCGCCTCCTCGTCCTCGGCCCAGCAGACGTGCAGCTGACCGTAGGTCGGCTTGCCCGCGCCGCCTTCGGCGCGGAACTGCTCGACCGAGTCGGCGACCGGCGCGGTGCCGATCAGGCCGTCCCCGGCTTGCGCGGCAAGCTCGACCGAGCTCTCACCGGCGACCGCGACCAGCAGCGGGGGCGGCTCCTCTGGCAGCGAGTAGATACGGGCGTTCTCGACCGTGAAGTGCTCGCCGCGGTGGCTCTTCAGCTTGCCGCTCCAGAGCTCGCGGATAACCTCGATCGCCTCCTCGAGCCGGTCCTGACGCTCAACCACTCCCGGCCAGCGCTCGCCGGTGATGTGCTCGTTGAGGTTCTCGCCAGTGCCGACGCCGAGCGAGAAGCGGCCCGGCAGCAACTGCGCCGCGGTCGCCGCGGCCTGGGCGACGACCGCCGGGTGAATCCGAGCTGTCGGGCAGGTCACTCCCGTCATCAGCTCGATCCGCTTGGTCCGCTGAGATATCGCGCCCAGCGTTCCCCAAACGAAGGGGCTCTCACCCTGCGCGTCGATCCACGGGTGAAAGTGGTCGGAGATCGAGGCGAAGTCGAAGCCGGCTTGCTCGGCGCGCTCGGCCTGGGCGACGAGGGTGGGTGCGTCGAACTCCTCGCTGGAGAGGGTGTAGCCGAACTGGGTCACTGCCAGCCAACGTTCCCCGCGTCGTCCAGTGAAAACATCGACAGGCAGTAGGAGCTGGGGACGGTGCCGCCCGGACGCAACGGTCCGGGCGGCACCGGGGCAACTCCCCGCTAGTCGCTCACGGGGACAAACCGTGAGCGGCCGATTGGCCGGCCTCGACGGTCGAGCGCGACGATCTCGACGTAGGAGGCGGAGGTGTGGACGGTCTGCTCGGTGTCAAGGCCGTCCCAGGGGGCCGAGCCCGCCGGCCTCACTCCCGATCCGTGGCTGCCGGCGAGAACCTGCCAGCGGGCGACCTCGGTGGCGCCGTTCCAGATCGCCTGCACGCTGACCTGACCGGGGCCGGTGCGCTCGGCGATCGCGGTCGGGTCCGAGTCGGGATCGCCGACCCAGGGCGAGCGGTAGGCGCGGTAGGTGTCATAGCCGCTCGGCACCTGGCCGTCCCAGAGCAGGTTGCCGGTCGCGTCGAGCTCCGAGAAGCGACCGACGCTGCCCCAGCCGACGAACAGGTGGCCGCCGGGCAGTCGCTGCGAGTTGCCCTGGGAGTTGGCGATCAGGCCGTCGGGGTGCTGGACGGAGGAGACCAGCGTCGCCGTATCGGCTTTGGTGTCGAGCCGGACGTCGATCACCCGCGACGGCAGGCCGGTCGGCGGGCCACCGCCGTTGCCGTTGTCGAAGATCCGCACCACGTTCGGAGCCTCGGGCAGGGCGTTGTGCTGACCGTTGAACTGAACGCCGGGGCCGAGATCGAAATCGCTCTCCTTGCCGCCGAGGCGCCAGATGATCGAGCCGCTGTGGCGGTCTACCTTGTAGATCGTCGAGACGCCGCGGCCGGAGATCAGCAGGTTGCCGTCCGTATCCGGGTTGACCGCGTTGATGTGGAAGTAGTCCCACGGTTTGCTCGGGTCGGTCGGGACCGGGATGTAGCTGTCGCTGAGCGGGACGTGATCGAGGCTGTCCCACTGCCAGACGACTTTGCCGGTGGCGACGTCGATCTCCTGGGCGACGCCGTCGAAGACCTGGCCGTTGGCGGGGCCGCCGTAAGGCGAGAGGTCATAGGGCACGGCGTGGTAGACCGTGATCAACGCGGTCCCCTGGGGAGTGAGGCGGAACTCGTGCTGGTCGGCCTGCTCGAGGCCGTTGCCAGAGGAGACGGTCGCGATCTGGTGGTAGTGCTGGTCGAGGATCACGCCCTCGCCGAAGCTGTGACCTGGGCCGCCGGTGCTCTGACCGACGTTATAGGTGAGAACGGGGTGACCGCGGTATTGCTGGACGCGGAAATCGCTCGCCTGGAAGGGAAGGTCGATCGGCTGGAAGAAGATCGGCCTGCCCTGGTTGTCGATGATCTCCGGGCCCTGCTGGCCGGGGGTTCCCGCCGTTGTGATCTTCGGCGCGACGAAGACCGAGCCGTCGGCGAGCTGCGGGCTCGTCTTCAGCACGGCGATCGGCGGCGGCTGCAGATCGGACGGCGCGATCGAGTAGTCGGTCCCGGGCACGGGATAGTCGTTGGGACCGTGGCCGTGCGCAGGGCCGGCCGGTGTCGCACTGGCGGAGCCGGCACCGAGGGCCACGGTCGCCGCGAGCAAGACGAGGCCGAAGAGGGCAAGCGCTCGTCGGCGCAGCCCGTGTGGGTTGCTGGTGGTGTCAGACATGCTGAAAGTGCCTCCTTGAACTGGGTTTTGGGAGGCCCGATCCCTGCCCAAGGAGCGCGGCCGAAACAGTTGCTCGGGTTCGAGCGAGGGAAAAACTACAGTAAGTTGACCAACTTACTCAAATAATGTGACGAACTCACAAATGGCTGTCTCGGCCGGTGCCATCGATTCTGTCCGGAGGCCGTGGCGCCGCTTCAGCCCAGAACCTGCACCGCGTAGCGCGCGCTGAGCGCCAGGGCCAGCAGCCCGAGCCCACGTCGAAGCACGGCTTCGGGCAAGCGCGATTGGAGCCTCGCTCCCAAGTTGGCCCCGGCAAGGCCGCCCAGGCCCATGCCGAGCCCGAGCGTCCAGTCCGGGGCCACGTCGCCGCTGGCCCCGAAGCTCAGGAGCGCATAGGCGAGGACACCCGCGAGGGAGGTGAGGAAGGTCGCCAGCAGGGCGGCCGGGGCGACCTCGTAGACGCCGAAGCCCAAGCCAACCAGGATCGGCGCGAGGACCGAGCCGCCGCCGATGCCATAGATGCCGCCGATGGTGCCGACCGCCAGCGAGAGGACGACTATCTGGCGCCGGCGCCGCCGGCTAGGGGCAGGGGCCGGTTGTGGGGGCCGGCCGAAGACGAGCCAGGCGCCGAGTGGGAGAAGCACCGCCGCCACGACGACCAGAAAGGCCTCGCCCTGGTCCAGCAGCGTGACCCGGATCAAGGCACCGGCGATAACGCCGGGAAGAGTTCCGAGGACGAGCAGGCGGCTGAGCGGGCCGGTCAGGCGACCCTCGCGATGGAAGCGCACCAGGGCGCCCGGGATCGCGATCAGATTGAAGAGGAGGTTCGTGGGGGTGATGGCCGGACTCGGCGTCTCCACGACGCTGATCTGGAACGGGACCAGGAAGACGGCGCCGGAAACCCCCACGGGGGTGGTCAGGGCCGCGAGGCAGAAGGCCACCGCCGCTCCGAGGATCGCGTCGCCCAGCATCGCGGCAGACTAGACGGCACGCAGATGCGAGCCCTCTTTCTCCGCCATGGCCAGTCGGCCCACAACGCCCACCAGGGCGAGCAGCCCCTCGCCGAGGAGGAGGGCGATCGGCTGACCGGACTGGGATACCGCCAGGCCGTGGAGGCGGGCGCGGGCCTGCGAGAGCGTGGGATCACTCATCTGCTCAGCAGCCACATGCTGCGGGCGCTGGAAACGGCCGACGCGGTCGGGGCCGCGTGTGAGCTCGAGCCGGAGGTGCTCGACTATGCCGGCGAGCTCGTCGCGGGCGAGCCCTTCGAGGACGCGGTCGGCCGCGTCCGGCGGCTGAAGCAGGCGCTCGACTCCGGCGCCTGGGGCGAGCGGCCGCTGCTGGTCACCCACGGGATCTTCATCCGCTTCTTCCTGCTCGACGCGGTGCTCGGCGACGGCTTCACGGCGGCGGTCGGCGAGGGCATCTGGCGGCTGGGCTCTCTCAACTGCGGGCTGACGACCTTCTCGCGGGGCGAGGCCCGCACGCCGTGGGGGACCGATGTGCCGGATTGGACGCTGGTCAGCTGGATGGAGCGGCCGTGGGATCCGGGCTGATCTTCCGCAGGGGCTCCGCCGGCGAGACCTGATCCTGCTCGTTGACAAGCGCCCCGGCCGGTGGCTCGACCGGGCCGTCGAGCAGCGGGTCGTCGGTCTCCCGCATCCAGCGCTCCAACCGCTCCCGCATCTGCGCCAGCGGCTTGGTGAATTCGGCGCGGCCGGCGAGGTTGTCTCCCTCGGCGGGGTCGAGGAGGAGGTCGTAGAGACGCTCGCGAGGGACCTCGCGCCGCCCCCAGCCGGCGCTGACGAGCAGGTCCTTGCTCTCGCTGTCGTCGCAGTTGGCGAGCACCGGAAAGGGGTAGTCGTCGAAGCGACGGATGTACTTCCAGCGCTCAGTGCGGGCGGCCCGCTGGGGCTCGTAGGCGGCGTGGAAGGTGACCTCGGCGAAGATCGCCTCGCGCAGCCGGTCGACCTCGCCTCGAACCAGCGGCATCAGTGAGGTCCCCTGCAGCCATGGCGGGGCGGCGACGCCGGCCAGCTCGCAAAGGGTGGGGAAGACGTCGAGGTGGCTGACCGGGGCGTCGATCACCTTGCCGCCGCTGAAGCCGTGCGGCCCGCGGATGATCATCATCACGCCGATGCCGCGGTCCGAGAGGGTCGCCTTGGCTCCCGGAAAGGCGACCCCGTGGTCGGTCGTGCAGAGGACCAGCGTGTCCTCGACCAGGTCGAGGTCGTGAAGAGCGTGGAGGACGGCGCCGATCCCCTGGTCGAGCGCCCTCGCGCTTGCCTTGAAGGCGGCCATGTCGCGCCGGGTGGCGATGACGTCGGGCAGGTTGGCCGGCGGCAGCGAGTAGAGCGTGTCGCGAACCGAGGTGGGAGCGAAGAAGTCGCGGTGGGTCTCGAAGAAGCCGACCGACATGAACCAGGGCTGCTCGCCGCCGCCGGCCCTGCCCAGCGCCTCGATCGTCTGCGGCACCACGTCCTCGGCTTTGGTCGTGCCGGCCTCGACCACCTCGTCGTAGCCGATCACGCCCGGATCGACCGAGATGTGCTGTTCGCCGATCATTGTCGAGCGGTAGCCGGCCTGGCGCAGGGTGTGGGCCCAGTGCTGGCTGTAGTCGTTGAGCATCCAGCCGCGGTGGGCGAGGCCGAGCATGCCGTTGTTGTGGCAGTGCTGGCCGGTGAGCAGGGCGGCACGGCTGCCCGAGCAGGTCGGCGCCGCGCAGAACGCCTCGCGGAAGAGCACCCCTTGGTCGGCGAGCAGCTGGATGTTCGGGGTCGGGACCTGGAAGCCGTAGGGCTGGACGAAGCGGCCGGTGTCGTGCGAGTGGATGTAGAGGATGTTTGGCGGCACGAGGGTTTCGTATCCCCTTTCGGCGGTAAAGAAACGAGATTAACGATCAGGACACTTTGGCGGTTTTGTTGATTAACTTACTCCACAATGATCGTGGCCACGACACCCCTCGTTCCCCGCGCGATCGCGAGATGACCCCCCAACGGTCATATCTCGTCTGTGCGACGCCCCGCAGCGGCAGCACTCTCGTCTGTCACGCCCTGGGCGAAACCGGCGTTGCCGGCCGCCCCGAGGAGTACTTCGAGGCGCTGCGCCACAGTGGCCGGCCACGACGGCCAGAGGAATATTTCCTGGGGGTCGAGGACCAGTCGATTCGCGACCACCTCGGCGAGCGCGCGATCGGCTCCGAGCCGCCGCCGCGCTCCCCGCTCTGGAGCCGCGCCGCCTACGACCGCTACCTGGATTGGGCCTTCGAGGCCGGCACCACCGACAACGGCGTCTTTGGCGCCAAGCTGATGTGGGGCTACTTCGGCGATTTCGTCAGCCTTTTGCGCAACGTCCCCGCCTACCGCGACCTCTCTCTGACCGAGCTCCTGCCGGCCGCCTTCCCCGACCTCACTTTCGTCCGGGTGGTGCGGGCGAACAAGCTGCGCCAGGCGGTCTCGCTGTGGAAGGCGGTGCAGACCGCGACCTGGCGCGAGGACCAGGCGAGCGCCAAGGCGGCCTCGGTCGAGGACGATGACGCGCCTCCCTACCGCACCTTCATCGAGGAGCACCGCCCGCAGCTTCGCTTCCACTACCGGGCGATCGCTCACCTGCTCGATCAGCTGCTGGCGGAGGAGGCGAGTTGGGATGCCTTCTTCGAGCACTGCGGGATTTGCCCCGTGCTTGTCCTCTACGAGAACTTCGCCGCCGATTACGAGACCAGCACGCTCAACCTGCTCGAGCGCCTCGACCTAGCCCCGCCGCAGGGGTTCGAGTTCGAGCCGCGGATGAAGCGCCAGTCTGACCGCATCAACGACGACTGGGCCCGCCGCTTCAGCGAGCTGCGGCTCGGCACCAGCTTCGACCTCGTGCCGGTTCCCACGGACGAGAAGTAGTAAGCCTAGGACGAGCCTTCGTGCTCGGCGCGCTTCTCGCCCCAGACGCCGCCTTCGATGTCGTCGCGGCTGGAGCCTTGCCGTTCGCCGACGGCGGGGACTTGGCCGGTGGGCTTGTGCTCCGGCTCGGTGCCCGGGCCGAAGAATTTGTAGAGGCCGAGCCCGATCAGGAAGAGCACGAGCACGACCACGGCGAAGAGCGGGCCGGCGAGGATTCCGACGCCTACCAGCAAGATCAGGAGCAGCGGGATTAGATACATGTGCTTCAGCTACCCCGGTCGCTCTTGATCACACCCGGAGCGCCGCGGGTTTCCAGCTGGTCAAAGCCGCCCTTCCGATTGCGGGCGAGGACCTGGGCGCCGGAGCCGCTGCCAGGGTGCGCCTCGCTCTCGCGCAGCCGCTCGCAGACGCGGCGGGTGAGGAAGTAGGCCGCGACCGGGATCAGGAACGAGGCGGCCCGGTAGCCCCAGAGCTGGCCTTCGTAGGGGACGCCGAGCTGGACGAAGGCGCGGTCGGCGGAGCCGGCGAAGAAAATCGTCGAGACCCAGGCGAAGAGGGCGACGCCGATCGCGGTGCGACGCGGGTTGTCGCGGGGCCGGTCGAGCAGGTTGTGCTGGGCGCTGTCGCCTTCGAGGCGGCGCTCGATCGCCGGCCAGGCATAGAGGAAGCCGAAGACGACGAGGGGGAAGAGGATGCCGCCCCAGAACGGGTTCGGGATCACGGTGTAGCCGCCGATCACGACGTCGAAGTGGGGCATCAGGCGCAGGGCGCCGATCAGCCAGCCGAGGTACCAGTCGGGCTGGGCGCCGTTCGTCCCCAGGTAGGTCTCGTACGGCCCCCACTGCCAGATCGGGTTGATCTGGACCAGGCCGCCGAGGGCGAAGAGGACGGCGGCGACGGCGAAGAAGAGGCCGAGCGAGCGCAGCGCGTAGGCCGGCCAGAGCGGCGTGCCGACGACGTTGCTCTCCTTGCGCCCGCGGCCGCGGAACTGGGTGTGGTGGGGGGTGGCGACCATCGCCAGGTGGACCGCGATCAGGCTGCCGATCGCGATCGGCAAGAGCAGCACGTGGGCGATGAAGAGGCGCGACATGAAGGCCTCGGTGCCGGGGAAGCGGCCGCCCCAGATCAGCGTCCCGACCTGGCCGCCGATGAAGGGGATCGAGAGGGCGACGCCGTTGCCGATCGCCAGGCCCATGCCGGAGAGCAGGTCGTCGAGCAGCGAGTAGCCGGCGTAGCCCTCGAGCACCGCCAGGGTCAGCATCGTCAAGCCGACGTAGTAGTTGAGGTCGCGCGGCTTGCGGAAGGCGCCGGTGAAGAAGATCCGCATCAGGTGGACGACGATCGCGGCGACGAAGGTGAGCGCCGCCCAGTGGTGGACCTGGCGCATCAGCAGGCCGGCGCGCACGTTGAAGGAGAGGTCGAGCGCCGATTCGTAGGCCCTCGACATTTCGTGGCCACGCAGCGGCGCGTAGGCGCCGTGGTAGACGACCTGGCTCGTGCTCGGCTCGAAGAAGAGCGTCAGGTAGATCCCGGTCGCGATGAGGATCAGGAACGAGTAGAGGGCGATCTCGCCGAAGAGGAAGGTCCAGTGATCGGGGAAGGCGTAGCGGAGCGCCTTGCTGAGGATCGAGCCGGCGCCGGTGCGCTGGTCGAGGAAGCGAACGCCGCGGCGGATCACGATTCCCTGGTCCCGTCGTGGCGGGTCATGATTCTTCCCTGACCCCGCCCCAGGAGGCGCCGACCGCGCCAGAGAGTGGGCCGGCGGCGAGCAGGCGCCCGCCCTCGATCTTCAGCGGCAGCTGCGGCAGCGGCCGCACCGCCGGGCCGAAGACGCGTTCGCCGCCCTTGAGCACGTCGAAGGTCGAGTAGTGGCAGGGACAGACCAGCGCCGGGCCGGGCGAGCGTTCGGCGAAGAGCGGATAGCGAAAGAGGTTGATCGCGCACTGCGCGTGGGTGCAGATCTTGGAGAAGGCGAGCAGTCCTTCGGGGGCCCAATCGGCGCGGTCGGGCGGCAGCTCCAGCTCCTCAGGACGGACGCGGACGACGACGAGCGAGGAGGCGAGGTCGTCTTTGTCGGAGCCGGCGGCGAAGGCGGTGAGGAAGCCGCCGACGGTGAGGTCGTCGGCGAGCACGGCGCGGCTGTTCTCGTCGACCAGCGGCGTGCCGTCGCGCCATGGGGACTCGCGCAGGGTGTCGCCGACGCGCGGCCCGAGCGAGGCCAGCGGCGCCGCGGCGGCGGCGCCGAGACCGAGCGCGGCAGCGCCTCCGGCGGCGCCGAGCAGGCGGCGCCGGGTGATGCCGTCGACGCTTTCCCTGACGGTTCGCGAAGCGGTGTCAAGCTCGGCTTGGCGGTCGGCCTCCGGGTCGGCGAAGCGCGGCCGCTCCTCGGTTACGACCTCCTGCGGCACGACCGACTGCGAGGCGACGATCAGGGCGAGGGCGAGCAGTCCCAGCGCCGCGGCCGCCGCCACGCCCAGCAGCTGGGTGTTCGCTTCGTCGAAGGCGTAGATCAGGGCGAAGCCCGCGCCGGCGAGGCCGCTGCCGAAGAGCAGCGCAGCGACCGCTTTCTCGGCTCGCGGGCTGGCGGGGAGGTCGCGTTCGGGCAATGGCTCCTTGCCGCGGCGCAGCCAGAGCAGGACGCCGGCGATCGCGATCCGCCAGAGCCAGCGGAAGAGGCGGGCGCCCCTGGCCCTCATCGCCGCCCACCGCCGTCTTGTGCGGCGGCGCCAGGGTTGTCGCCCCCCGGCGGCGCCGCGGCGCCGCGCTCGCCGATCAGGCGGGCGACGAGCAGAATCGCGGCGATCGCCGCCAGCCAGGCGATCAGCCCCTCCGGTACCGGGCCGATGTGGCCGATGCCCCAGCCGCCGGCGTCGTCAGGGTGGTTGGTCAGTTCGACGTACCGCGCCAGCGAGTTGAGCTCGTCGTCGGAGAGCTGGGCTTTCGAGAAGCGGGGCATCACGTAGGGGCCGACGCGGACCGCCTCGCCGACCTCGGTCAGCGTCGCTTCGCCGAGCGGCGGCGCGTAGGCGCCGATCGCGACGCCGCCCTTGCCGCTGATCGCGTGGCAGCCCGCGCACGATTCGCCGAACAGCTGCATGCCCTCGCTGAGCGAGCCGCGTTCGGGTTCGACCACCGGGATCGTCGGTCCCTGCCCGAGCGAGCCGACGTAGGCGTCGAGAGCGCGGATCTGCGCGTCGGAGTAACGGGGTGCGCCGCGCAGCGGCTGCTGGCCGACCTGATCGAGCGGCATCCGCCCGGTGCGCAGATAGAAGTCCGCCGCCGCTTCGCCGGCGCCGACCAACGAGGGCCCCTGTCCCCGCACCCCCTTGCCATCGAACCCGTGGCAGCTCGAACACCCTTCTTCGAAGAGGCGCTGGCCTTTGCCTTCCAGCCGCCCATCCGACATTGACCCCGCTCTGGTGTGGTCAATGTCGGATGCGCTGGTCGGCGGCTTGGCGAAGCTCACCGTGGCGAAGGCGGCAAGGAGGAGAGCGAGGGTGGCGATTGCGATCTGCCTAGGCCGCATGGGCGACCCCCCGGCGGGTGGCGCGGCGCTCTTCGCGCAGCAGGGCGCGCCAGTAGAGGACGGCGGTGCCGAGGCCCATCGGCAGCATCGCGGCGGTCATCGCCGCACCGGCCGCGGTCTCTCCGTCGAGCATCAGCTTCACCGAGCCGATGTCGCTCAACATCATCGCCGCCATCAGCAGGCCGGCTCGTGCCAGTGGCGACCAGCGAACGGGCAGCGGCTCAACCGCGAGGCAGACGGTCCACAGCCAGAGCGCGGTGGCGAGGAAGAGCAGGTGCTCGAGGTCGTGCAGCGGTCCCTCCTCCAGCGCCTTCCCATACAGCGGCGTCAGGTGGAAGGCGAGCTGGGTGGAGACGAAGGCGACGAACGCCAGCGGCGGCCAGAGCAGCGTTGGCAGCGGCCGCGAGCGCAGCAGCGCCACCGCCTGCCGCGCTCGCTCCGGCGGCAGCGCCCGCAGCACGATGCTCAGCGGCCGGCCGAGCACGATCAACGGCGCGGCCACGGCGACGACGACGCCGTGGCCGGCCATGTGCAGCGGCAGCGAGACGTCGTCGACCGCGAGGCCGGCGAAGAGCACAACGAAGCCGGCCGCCAGGCAGAGCACCCGCCCCCGCCGTCCCGCGGCTGTCGCGGTCATCGCGCCCACCGCCCTGTGGCGAAAGCGGTCACCGCGCCCACCGCCGTTCCTCATACAGCTCGCGTCCCAGCCAGACGGCACCGAAGAGGAAGATCTCGGCACCGACCAGGGAGAGCCAGAGCCCAGCGGTGAGGCCGATCGCGGCGGCGGCGAGGCCGATCGCGATCAGCACGACTGGCACGCTCAGCCCGGGCAGGCGCCGCGGTCGCTCACGGGGCGGTCGGACCAGGTTCCAGGCCGCGAGGACGAGAACGGGCGCGGCCGAGGCGAGGAAGAGCAGCGCCGGGACGACTTCGTCGAAGGCGGCGAGCCCGGCGCCGAGGATCAGCTGCAGACAGCCCCAGAAGAGCAGCGGCGCCCAGGGGCGGCTCACGCGACCGCCCCCTCCGGTGCCGACGCGCCGGCCTCTTCGCGGCGGTCGAGCAGCGGCGCGTAGGAGCCGACCGGCGGCAGCGCGGTGAAGTTGTGTCGCGGCGGTGGCGAGGAGGTCGCCCACTCGAGCGTCTGCGCTCCCCAGGGGTCGTCCCCGGCCGGGACCCGACGCCGCAGCGAGACCCAGACGTTGGCGAAGAACACCAGCACGCCGAGCGCGATCACCCCGGCGCCGATCGAGGCGAGCAGGTTGAGGTCGCCGAGCCGCGGCGCGTAGTCAGGGACCCGCCGTGCCATCCCATCGAAGCCGAGGAAGAACATCGGGAAGAAGGTCAGGTTTGCCCCGATCGCCAGCAGCCAGAAGCTGAGCTTGCCCAGCCCTTCGCGCAGCATCGCCCCGGTCGCCTTGGGGAACCAGTAGTGGACGCCGGCGAGCAGGCCGAAGAAGCTGCCCGCGAAGAGCGTGTAGTGGAAATGGGCGACGATGAAGAAGCTGCCGTTGACGTGGTAGTCGAGCGGCGGCGAGGCGACGATGATCCCGGTCAGGCCGCCGATCAGGAACTGGCAGATGAAGCCGAGCGCGAACAGCATCGGCGTGCGCAAGAGGATCGCGCCGCCGATCATCGTCGCGATCAGGTCGAGGTACTCGATCCCGGCCGGCACCGCGAGCAGGTGCGAGGTGAGCGAGAAGTACTGGTTCTGCACCGCGCCGGTGACGAACATGTGGTGCCCCCAGACCGCCATCGAGAGCGAGGTGAAGACGAGCAGCGAGAGGACCAGCGCCCTGTAGCCGAAGAAGCGTTTGCGCGAGAAGGTGGCGACGACTTCGGCGACGGCGCCGACGAAGGGGAAGAACATCACGTAGACGACCGGGTGCCCGTAGAACCAGAAGAGGTGCTGGTAGGCGATCGAGCCGGTGGCGCCGGTGAAGACGCCGCCGAGGTGGCGTTCGGCGAGCAGCAGGCCCATCGCCACGATCAGGACCGGGAAGGAGGCGAGGACCATGAAGGTCGTCGCCAGCATCGTCCAGCTGAAGACGGGCAGGCGCAGCATCGTCATCCCCGGCGCCCGCAGGCGGACGATCGTGAGCAGGATCGTCAGCGCGATCAGCAGTGTGCCGAGCGTGGCGAGGCCGACGCCGATCACCCAGAGGTCCATCCCCACCCCCGGCGAGTGGGTCGAGTTGGAGAGCGGGATCGTTGCCGTCCAGGTGTCTTTGCCGGCGCCCGAGTCGGTGAGGAAGCCCGAGTACATCGCCAGGCCGCCACAGAGGTAGAGCCAAAAGCCGCCGAGCGCCAGGCGCGGCGCCGCCACCTCGGCCGCGCCGACCTGCAACGGCACGAGGTAGAGCCCCAGCCCCAGCGCCGCCGGCGTCAGGAAGAGGAAGATCATCCCCGAGCCGTGCATGCTGAAGAGCTCGTTGTAGGTGTTGTCGGAGACGAGCTGCAGGCCGGGCTGGGCGAGCTCGGCGCGCATCAGCAGCGCCAGCAGGCCGCTGAGCCCGAAGAAGCCGATCGAGGCGACGCCGACCTTCGCCGCGGTGCGCTTGTGGTCGGTGCTCGCCAGCCAGCCGACCGCGCGCTCGCCCGGGGCGACAGCTCGCCCGCCGGCCGGTGCGGCTACCGGCGGCGCGCCGCCAGCCATCGCTCGTAGCTTTCTTCGGAGAGGACCCAGACGTCGAAGCGCATCGCGCTGTGGCGCAGGCCGCAGTATTCGGAGCAGAGGCCTTCCTCGTGCCCGGGCGTTTCAAATTCCAAGTCGAAGCGGTTGACCCGGCCGGGGATCGCCGAGCGCTTGAAGCGCTCTTCGGGGATCCAAAAGGCGTGGATCACGTCGGCGGAGGTGAGCGCGAAGGAGACCGGGCGGTCGCCCGGCACGGCGAAGGTCGGCTGGCGATTGCTGTTGCCGATCACGCTCACCCCCTGCCCGGGGTAGGTGAAGCGCCAGCCCCACTGGAAGGCGGTGACGTCGATCCGCACCGCCTGGGGCGATTCGTCGTCCTCCTTGGCCTCGGTCGAGAAGGTGCGGAAGACGAGGAAGCCGACGATCGCGGTGATCAGCACGGCGGCGCCGAGCTCGAGCGCGTTGGCCTCGGAGCGTTTGGAGGGAGTGCGCCCCTCGCGGGCGCGGTAGCGGATCAGGGCGAAGGCGACCGCGGCGAAGACGAGCAGCGCGACGCCGACGCCGATCCAGAGGTAAAGCGAGAAGAGACCGCTGAAGTCGTGCCGGCTGCTCTTCATCCTCCTCCAGGGCCGCGTCGGTTCCGACAACGACACTTCGGCTACCCGCGCTGTGGAGGCGAAAACGAGCGCTGGAGATCTGAGCCCGGAGCGAGGCCGGGCGACGCGGCTAGAGCAGCGGGAACGTCCCCAGGCTGCCGTCTTCCAGGGTCAGTTTCAGCCCCGAGGGGACTTTGCCTTCCTGGTAGAGCGCGTCGAGCCGATCGAGTGCGGCGCCGATCACGATTTCGTTGACGTGGCCGGCGAAGGGGGATTCGTAGCCGGGGATCAGGCCGAGGATGTCGCCGTCGAGGGTCAGACCGGGAGGCGATTCGGGGGCTTTGAAGATCGAGGTCGAGTAGTCGGTGGGGATGCCGGCAAGGGCCAGGGCGGCGACCATCTGGTCGCTCTGGTCCGAGGTGACCTCGCCGTCGAGGACGCCGTGGGAGACGACCACGCCTTTCAGGCCCGACGCTTTCATCTGGCTGGCGCGCAGGGCGGGGCTGCGGTTGAGGTAGGTGGTGAGGTTGAGGACCGGGTTGCCCATCTCGGCTTCGATGTCGGTCTTCGCGTTGGTCCCGACCGTCTGGATGCTGCCCAGCGGGGCCAGCGAGATCACGGTGGCATCGGTGTAGATCTCCGGCACGTTGGTGACGCCGGCGACGTCGAACCAGTAGTCGAAGAGGGGGCTGCCGCCGGCGCGAGCGGCTTTTTCGGAGACCGCGAGGCCGGTCATGTTGCCGCCCATGCTGACGCCGAAGGCGGTGTTGACGAAGCGGGTCGGGTTGAGGCTCTGGCAGGTGCTGGTGAAGAGCTGCGTAGCGGCGATCGAGTCGGCCGCCCCCTCGCTGACTTTCCAACCGCGCGAGGTCCCGCCGGCCGGTCCTTCGAGGTCGACGGTGCCGTGGTAGTCCATCGCGACCACGATCGCTTCGTCCCGTTCGGCGATGCCGGGCATCAGCGGCACCATCGAGTGGGCAGTGGTCGGGTAGCCGTGGCCGAGCACGACGACGCCCTTCGGGGTCCCCGAGGGCAGCGCGTAGTAGCCGTAGGTGGGCACGCCGCCGACGGTGATGTTGAGGGTGTGGATCGCCGTCGGTTCACCCGTGCAGGCAGGCGGTTCGGCCTGCGCGGTTCCGGTCAGGGCCGTCAGCAGGGCGACGACCGACATCAGCATCCCAATCGCGCGCGAACCCCGGCGCCCCTTGTGCGAGCTCAACATGACCCTCCCAGGTAATTCGGTTGACTACTCGAAGACTTTCACAGGTGACCCTACCGCGACTCGAATCGCGGGAGGGGTTTCCCTTAGCGGGGCCGCCCTGGTCTCGTGATCTTCAAACTAGGAGGGCGATGCTGCGGGGAGCCGACATAAAGGCGCGTTCGCGGACCATTGCCACGCTGCTCTCGGCGGGCGTGCTGGCCCTGATCGCTGCCGCGCCCGCCGCCGCCGTACCGAAGCTCTTCTGGGGGGTCGTGCCCCAGTTGCAGCAGAGCGATGCGCAGTTGCGGCGGCTGCAGCGGGGTGGGGTGGACAGCGTTCGCCTGCCGGTCGCCTGGGGCAGCGTGCAGCCGTCGCCCCGCGGTGGCTTTGACTGGTCGGGCATCGACGCCCAGGTTGGCGCCGCCGCGCGGGCCCGCCTCGAGGTTCTCCCCTTCCTCTACGACGCGCCGCGCTGGGCGGTGCCCTCGCGTCGTGTGCCCGGTTCGACTGGCGCGCGGGCGCCGCTGCGCCTGCCAGCCAATGGCAGCGCCGGTCGCGCTTGGTCGGCCTTCGCCCGCGCCGCCGTCGCTCGCTATGGGCCGGACGGGGAATTCTGGAGTGAAAACCCATCCGTCCCCCGTCGCCCGATCCACAACTGGCAGGTCTGGAACGAGCCGAACTTCAAGTACTTCGTCGTGCGGCCCAACCCAGCGGAATATGGGCGCCTGGTCAAGCGAACGGCCGCGGCGATCCACTCGGCCGACCCGCACGCCCAGGTCATCCTCGCCGGTCTCTTCGCCCGGCCCGGGGAGGCATCGCGGCCCTTCCACCCGCCGCAGGCCTACTTCGCCGCCGACTTCCTGCGCCTGATGTACCAGCGCACGCCGGGTGTGCGCGCCGCCTTCGACGGCGTCGCCCTCCATCCCTACACCGCCACCTATCAGCGCCTCACGCCCGAGATCGAAGAAGTCCGCTCGGTCCTGCGCCGCGCCGGCGATGGCGGCGTCGGCCTCTGGATCACCGAGATGGGCTGGAGCTCCGAACGCCCCAACCGCAGCGATTCCTTCGCCGTGGGCCTGCACGGCCAGGTCGCGCAGCTGAAGGGAGCCTTCTCGCTGCTGCGCCGCGAGCAGGGCCGCTGGCGCCTCAAACGCGTCTACTGGTTCTCGGTCGATGACGTCCCTGGCGTCTGCAACTTCTGCGGGGGCACCGGCCTCTTCCGCCGCAACGGCAACCCAAAGCCGGCCTGGCACACCTACGTCCACTTCGCCCGCTGAGCTCAGCTGCCCGCTGGTCGATTAAACGATTAGACGATTAAACGTTTAATCGTCTAGACGGTAAATCGCCTATTGAGAGAGGGCGATGGCGGCCTCGATGTGCGACAGGTGGGTGAGGGCTTGGGGGAAGTTGCCGAGCATCCGCTCCGCGGCGGGGTCGTACTCCTCGGCGAAGAGGCCGAGGTCGTTGGCCGTTGCCGCGGCGCGATCGAATGCTTCATGCGCCTCATCCCCGCGGCCCTGATGCGCGAGGCAGGTCGCTAGCCAGAACGAGCAGGTGAGGAAGGCCCCCTCGGTGGTCATTTCGTCGTCCGCGTCGTAGCGGCGCAGCAGGCCGTCGAGGTCGAGGTGCTGGCGGATCGCGTCGGCGGTGCCAACCATCCGCTCGTCCTCCCACTCGCAGAAGCCGACGGCGGGCAGGCGCAGCAGCGCAGCATCGAGGTCGTCGCAGTCGAAGACCTGGACGAAGGTCCCCCGGTGCTGGTCGAAGCCCCGCGAATCGACCGCCGCGCGGATTTCCTCCCGGGCGGCGGGCCAGCGCTCCGGCACCTCGCGTCCGGTGTCTTCGGCGATGCGGATGCCGCGGTCGATCGCCGACCAGGCCAGGGCCTTGGAATGGACGAAGTGGCGCGGCTCGCCGCGCCACTCCCAGATCCCGCGGTCGGGCTCCGACCAGCGCTCGCAAGCGGCGCCGACCAGGTCGGCGAGAAAGCGCCAGTAGTCGTCGTCGGGCGAGTTGCCCCGGAGGTGCCAGCTCCAGCTCTGATCGAGGACCTGGCCGTAAGCGTCGAGCTGGAATTGGCCAGCGGCGGCGTTGCCGGCGCGCACCGGCGATGAGCCGCGGTAGCCGCTCAGGTGGTCCAGCTCTTCCTCGCCGAGCCGGCGCTCGCCGCCGACGCCGAAGAGCACCTGCAGGTCGTCGGCGTGGCCGGCGGCGCTGCGCTCGATGAAGCGGCGAAAGGCGTCGGCGTCCTCCTCGCAGCCGAGCTCGGCCAGCGAGTGCGCGGCGAGGGCCGAGTCGCGCACCCAGCTGTAGCGGTAATCCCAGTTGCGCTCGCCGCTGAGGTCGCGCGCCTCGGGCAGCGAGGTGGTCGGCGCGGCGACGATCGCCCCGGTCGGCTCGTAGCTGAGCGCCTTCAGGACCAGGGCCGAGCGCCCGACCTCTTCCAGGTCGAGCCCGTCCCCATCGAGGCGCGAGAACCACTTGCGCCAGCGCTCCACGGTCCGGTCGAGCGCTTCGTCGACCCGGTCAGGGTCGAGTGCCCCGAGGCGATCGAGCGGTTCGAGCTCAACCGGACGCAGGTACTCGAGACTGAGTCGCCGCCGTTCGCCCTCGGCCACCTCGGGCCTGCCCTCGAGGCGATAGCGATCGACCACGCTCAGCTCGAAGTCGGCGCGGATAAGCAGCCCGTCATCGCCGCCGATCGCGGCGAAGGCGTTCTCCCCGCCCGCCTCGCGCAGCCAGGGCGAGACCGCACCGTAGTCGAAGCGGGGCACGATCTCGGCCTTCAGCTCGACCGAGCCCCGCACCCCCTCGACGATTCGCATGAGGTGGGGACGTTCGGGCTCCCCGCTGAGGTCGAAGAAGTCGAGCAGGCGCGCCTCGCCGCTCTCGCCCTCGAGCCGGGTCTCCAGCACCAGCGTCTCGTCCAGGTAGGACCGTCCCAGCGTTCGCTCGGCGGCGACCGAGCAATGACCGCCCTCGGGGTCGAGCAGCCGGGCGAAGAGGGCGCCGGACTCGAAGCGGGGCAGGCAGCACCAGTCGATTGATCCCTCGGCGGAGACCAGCGCGACGCTGCGTTTGTCGCCGATCAAGCCGTAGCTCGAGATCGGTGGCTGCGCCTCGCTCATCGCGTCAGCGAACGGCTGACCGCGAGGCTGGCTCCAGCCGCAGCGGCGAGAGCCGCCACCGCGCCGCGGTGGCACGAGAGCCAGGTGACGGCGCTGCGCGCTCGCGCGCCTTCGCTGAAGCGGCCGCGGGTGCCGTGGTCGCCGGGCACCGGCTCGAAGAGGTTGTCAGGCCGACCAGGGGCGACGGGTTCGTCGGTCTGCTGCGCTTCGTAGCCGCTGCGGGCAAGGTAGAGGTCGCCGAGCCAGGGGGCGATGCGATTTCCGATCACCGTCTTCAGGGTCGGGGCGCCGACGTAGAGCTGGCGGCGGCGGTGCTCGGAGATCCAGACGATCGCCTCGGCGGCGACCTCGGGTTGGTAGATCGGCGGCACCGGCTGCGGGTGGCGCGGCAGCTTGGTCCGGCCGACCTCGAACTGCGGCGTGTTGAGCGCCGGCAGGTGGACCATGCTGACCCGCACCGCGCTGCCTTCGTGCATCAGCTCGGTCCGCAGCGATTCGCTGAAGCCCTCGATCGCGTGCTTGGCGGCGCAGTAGGGCGCCTGCAGGGGGATGCCGCGGAAAGCCAGCGCCGAGCCGACCTGGACGATGACGCCGTGGTCGCGCGGCCTCATCTTCCCCAGCGCCGCCCGCGTTCCCCAGACGCAGCCGAGGTAGGTGACTTCGGTCGAGCGCCGGTACTCCGCCGGCTCGATCTCCTTGAACGGGGCGAAGACTGTCGCCATCGCGTCGTTGACCCAGACGTCGATCGGCCCGAACGCCTGCTCAACTTGGTCGGCGGCCCGCTCGAGCGCTTTGGGCTGGGTGACGTCGGTCGGGATCGCAAGTGCCTCGCCGCCCGCTGCCCGCACCTCCGCCGCGGCCGCCTCGAGCCCTTCCTCGCCCCGCGCCAGCAGCGCGACTCGGTCACCCCGCGCGCCGAAGGCCTTCGCCGCCGCGCGACCGACCCCGGCGGAAGCGCCGGTGACGACGACAACCCGACCATTCTCGCCGCTCACAATGAGTTCCCACCTGGCGAGTTATGGGGCCTATAGGGCGTATAAGTCGCCAGGTCCCTCATGCCGGCACCTTCCCGCGGGCCTTGCTCTCCGACCTGACCCGCTTGTCGGCCAGCCGCTCGGCCAGTCGGGCTGAGAGGGCCATGATCGTAAGCGCCGGGTTGGCCGAGCCCTGGGTCGGCATCACGCTGCCGTCGGCGACGAAGAGGTTGGGGACCTCCCAGGCGCGATGGTCGGCGTCGACGACGCCGCTCTCGGGCGAGTCGCCCATCGGGCAGCCGCCGACGAGATGCGCGTAGCGGTCGATCTCGAGCACGTCTTGGGCGCCGGCGGCGCGGACGACTTCCCGCATCCGTTCCTTGCCGAAGGCGATGTTGGCGCGGTCGTTGTCGCATTGGCTGTAGTCCATGCGGGCGACCGGCATGCCGTTGGCGTCGTGCTCGTCGGCCAGCGTCACCCGGTTCTCGGGGAGCGGCAGCAGCTCGTTGAGCGCCCCAATCACGTACCAGTGGTTGTAGTCGCGCATGTACTCGCGCAGGGACTGGCCCCAGTGGCCGTCGGCGAGCACGTGCTCGGCCCAGCCGATCGGCAGCGGCCCGACCGTCTGGATCGAGAAGCCCCGCGCGAAGCCGCGCCGGTGTTCGGTCTCATAGAACTGCTCGGAGCAGATCTCCGGCGGCGGCGCCTTGTACATGCGCAGCTCTTCGGGGAAGCGGCCGGCTACCTGGGGTGCGCCCTGGACCATGACCCCGCGGCCGACCAGGTCGTTGCCGTTGGCGAGGCCATGGGGGAAGCGGGGGCTGGTCGAGTGCAGCAGGAGGCGCGGGGTCTCAATCGAGTAGCCGGCGACGGCGACCGCTTCGGCGGGTTGGAAGTGCTCGACCCCCTCGTGGAAGTAGGAGACGCCGGTGCAGCGCCCCGCCTCGTCGACCTCGACCCGGGTCGCCATGCACTCCGCCCGCACCTCGACCCCGTGGGCGAGGGCGTCGGGGACGTGGGTCACCAGCGGCGAGGCCTTGGCGCCGACCTTGCAGCCCTGCAGGCAGAGGCCCCTGTATATGCAGTGCGGCCGGTTGCCGAAGGAGCCGTTGGCGATCGCCACCGGGCCGACTCGCATCTCGATCCCGCAGCGCTCGGCGCCTTTGACGATGCGCAGCGCCCCGCCGCCGATCGGGTGGGGGGAGTGGGGGTAGCGATGTGGATCGCCCCAGGGCCAGTGCTCACCGGCGACCGGCAGCTCGTGCTCGAGCCGCTCATAGTGAGGGCGCAGCTCCTCGTAGGAGACCGGCCAGTCGGCGGCGATGCCGTCGCGGCTGCGCACCTCGAAGTCGGAGGGGTGGAAGCGCGGCGCGAAGCCGGCGAAGTGGACCATCGAGCCGCCGACGCCGCGGCCGGAGTTGTTCTTGCCGAGCTCGACCGGGTCTGAGCCGCCGATCACCCGCGGCTCGGTCCAGTAGAGCGGGTGCGAGCCGGCCTCATCGGAGACCCAGTCGCGCTCGGGCTCCCAGAAGGGTCCCGCCTCGAGCACGACCACGCGCCAGCCACGGCGGGCGAGCCTCTGGGCCAGCGTGGCGCCGCCGGCGCCGCAGCCGACGATCAGCATGTCGACCTTCTCATCCTGCCGGTAGCGGCGCATCCCTCCGGGTCGGGGAGCGGCGGGATGCTCGGGGTCGAGCAGCAGCGCTGAGTCGTTGCCGGCGGGCCGCACCGCCCCTTTCAGCGCTCGGGCGAGTCGCGCTCGCGATCCGTCACCTCGCACCTTCACTCCAGGCCCCGTTCGCGCACGTCACGGACCGGATCGAGCTCGAACTCCGGCGGGCTCTCCCAGTGCTCGCGCTGTCCGGGGCCGAGCCGGGCGTAGCCGCGCGGGTAAGCGGGGCCGCCGAAGCCGATCTCGTTCCAGGCCCAGGGGTGGGAGTAGAAGGCGCTGAGGATGTCGCGCATCACCACGGCCCAGGCCTTCTCCGCCGGGCACCCCTCCCAGGGGAGCTCGCCCGCCGAGAAGCGCTCGACGATCCGAAGCTGCGCATCCCGCTCCGCCGCACCAAAGCTCTCGGCGCCCGCCTCGCCCGCGGCGGCGTCGAGCAGGCGGGCGACCTCGCGCCATGTCTGGGGATCGGAGGGCATATCGGCGTGGCGGTAGCCCTCGCCCCGGCCTTCGTAGAGCTTCTCGTCGACCATCGCCAACACCGGGATCCGCGGCTCGTCGTCCTGTGCCATCACCACGTCGCAGAAGGCGCCGAGCGTCGCCGCCTCGCGTTCGTCGAAGAAGCGGATCGAGGGCACCCGTTCGACCCGGTCGAGGACGATCCGGCGCGTCGCCTCGTCCCAGTGATCAGCCTGCTCGAGCACGTCGTAGTCGGGGTAGCGGCCGAGCATCTGCGGTGAAGTGCCGCGGCGCTGGCGCGGCAGCTTGGCGGGCGGACCGCCGGTCTCGGTCCCGCCGCGGTTCGGCAGATGCCCGGCGTCGCGGCTCACGGCTTCACCGCGCGTTCGCGCCCCGGTCGCCACGGACTCGAACACCCGGCGATCACCGTGACGATCGGGGCGCTCACAGACGCTCCCGCTTCGCCGCCGCCGCGGCGAGGCCCATGCCGCCGACCAGGGCCAGCGAGCCCGGCGCCAACAGCGGCGGTCCCATGACGATGTTGTAGAGCGGCTCGGAGAATCCGCCCGGCCGCTTGCGCACGCCTTGGACGTGGGTGTAGACGCCGATCAGCCCGTCGAGGCAGTAGAGCGCCGAGACGAGCGGCAGGGCTGTGCGGGCCGCCCGCTCCGAGCGCACCGCGGCCACACCCGCCGCGGTCAGCGCCGGCGAGAGCACGACCGGCGTCCACATCCACTTGTCGCCGAAGGAGCCGCGGAAGTGCTCGAAGTAGATCTCGGCTCCGAGCGGCAGGGCGCTGAGCGCGGTCGCCGCCGCCAGCGTGCGCTGCACGCGGCCGCGGCGCAGGTCGCGCATGAACCGGGCACGGCGTCTTCGCCGGCGCATCCTCCCCCCGCTCACCGCCCGGCGAAGATCTTCTGCCGCAGCGATTGGCGGATCATCTTCTTTGCTCCGGGGTCGCCTTTCAGCACAGCCGAGGCGAACGATTTCGCCTGTTCAAGCGTGATGTGCGGCGGCAGCGGCGGCACCTCCGGGTCGGTCACGACCTCGAGCACCGTCGGCCGGTCGGCGGCCAGGGCCTGCTCCCAACATGCGCCGACCTCGTCGGGGTTCTCGGTACGGATCCCGTTCAGCCCGAGCATCTCGGCCCAGCGCGCGTAGGGCACGTCGGGCAGATCCTGGGAGCCCTCGAACTTGGGGTCGCCCGACATCGCCCGCTGCTCCCAGGTGACCTGGTTGAGGTCGTGGTTGTTGAGCACGAGGACGATCAGCCGCTGGTCGGCCCAGCGCTCACGGTATTTGGCGATCGTGATCAGCTCGGCGAGGCCGTTCATCTGCATCGCCCCGTCGCCGACGAGGGCGATCACCGGCCGCTCGGGATGGGCGAACTTGGCGCCGATCGCGTAGGGGACGCCCGGTCCCATCGTCGCCAGCGTGCCCGAGAGCGAGGCCCGCATCCCGCGGCGCAGCTTCAGATCGCGGGCGAACCAGTTCGCCGCCGAGCCGGAGTCGGAGGTGAGGATGACGTCGTCGGGCAGGCGCTTGGAGAGCTCGTGGAAGACGAGCTGGGGGTTGACCGGTTCGGCCGGTTCCAGCGCCCGCTTCTCGATCAGCTCCCACCAATCGCGCACGTTCGCTTCGACCCCTTCGCGCCAGGAGCGGTCGTCCTTGCGGAAGAGTTGTCCTTTCAGCGCCCGCAGCGTCGCCGCGGAGTCGCCGACGAGCCCGACCTCGACCGGGTAGCGGATGCCGAGCATGCGGCCGTCGATGTCGATCTGCACGCCGCGCGCTTCCCCCTCTTCCGGCAGGAACTCCGAGTAGGGGAAGCTCGAGCCGACCATCAGCAGCGTGTCGCAGTCCTGCATCAGGTCCCAGCTCGGCTTCGTCCCGAGCAGGCCGATCGAGCCGGTCACCCAAGGCAGGTCGTCGGGCAGGGCCGCCTTGCCGAGCAGCGCCTTCGCCACGCCGGCGCCGAGCATCTCGGCGACCTCGATCACCTCGTCTTCGGCGCCGAGGGTGCCGGCGCCGACAAGCATCGCCACCCGCTCGCCGGCGTTGAGCACCTCGGCGGCGCGCGAGAGCTGCGCTTCGGAGGGGACGATCTCGGGCCGCTCGTAGCCGGGCGAGGAGTGCACGGTGCCATGGGCGTGGGGAGGGGTCGGCACCGCTTCTTCCTCTTGCAGGTCGTTGGGCAGGATCACGCAGGTGGGGCTGCGCTCGCTGAGGGCGATCCGCATCGCCCGGTCGACCAGGTGGCGGACCTGGCTCGCCTCGGTCGCGGTCTGGACGTACTCGTGGGCGACGTCCTTGAACAGCGACTGCAGGTCGACCTCCTGCTGGTAGTTGCCGCCGAGGCCCGAGCGTGCCTGTTGACCGACGATCGCGACCACCGGCTGGTGGTCGAGCTTGGCGTCGTAGAGGCCGTTGAGCAGGTGGATCGCGCCGGGGCCGGAGGTCGCGAGGCAGACGCCCGCCTCGCCGGTGAACTTGGCGTGCGCGCAGGCCATGAAGGCGGCCATCTCCTCGTGGCGGACCTGGATGAAGTCCGGCCGCGGCCCTTCGCGCTCGAAGGCGCCCATGATCCCGTTGATGCCGTCGCCCGGGTAGCCGTAGATGCGTTTGACGCCCCACTCGCCCGCTAGCCGCGCGAGGAGGTAGTCACCGACCGTTTCGCTCAATTGGCCCTCCTTGGGTGGTGGTCCCCATGTGCCCTTACCCGCGGTGTGGCAGGCCTAACGGCTCGCGACCTCGAAACGCTCGGCCTCGCCACGCTTCAGCTCGATCCCAAGCCCGGGGCGGGCGGGATCGGGGCGCAGCTTCCCGTCCTCGAGCTCGATCACTCCCTCGAACAGCATCGACTCGACCCGTTCGTGATCGTGGAAGTGCTCGACGTGGACGGCTCGCTCGAGCGCGCAGCAGAGGTGGGCGGAGACCTGGGGCGCGCAGTGGGCGGAGAAGGGGAGGCCATGAGCGCGGCAGATGCCATCGGCACCCAGCAGGTTGGTGATCCCGGCGCAGCGGGTGACGTCGCCCTGGAGGACGTCGACGCAGCCGGCGAGCCGCTCCAGATCGGGCAGGTCCCAGGCGTACTCGCCGGCCGCGATCGCGGCCCCGGCGGGCACCGTGTCGCGCAGCCAGCGCAACCCCTCGGTGTCGTCCGAGGAGACGGGCTCCTCGAAATAGGAGACGCCGTATTCGGCGTAGCGCTCGGCCCAGCGCGCCGCGCCGCGGCGGTCGAAGGCGCCGTTGGCGTCGACCATCAGCTCGACCTCCTCGCCAATCGCCGCGCGGGCGGCGGCGAGGCGCTCGGGGTCGCGCTCGGGCTCGCGGCCGACCTTGATCTTCACTCGCTCGCAGCCGCGCTCGACCCAGCCGCGCAGCTGCTCGGCCAGCTCGTCGTCGCTGTAGGAGGTGAAGCCGCCGCTGCCGTAGGCGGGGATCGCCTCGCGGAAGCGGCCGAGCGAGTCGGCGAGCGATTGGTCAAGCAGCTTCGCTCGCAGGTCCCAGAGCGCGATGTCCACGGCCGAGATCGCCATCGCGCAGAGCCCCTGGCGGCCGAAGTTTCGGACCGCTTTCTGCATCGCCGCCCAGGCCCGCGGCGGCGCCAGCGCGTCCATCTCGGTGACGAGGGGAGCGAGGGTCGCGGAGACCACCTCCGCCGCCGCCTGGTGGCTGTAGGTGTAGCCAATCCCCTGCATCCCAGCGGCCACGACCTCGACCACGACGATCGTGGTCGAGTCCCACTCCAGCGTGCCATCGGACTCGGGCCGATCGGTCGGGACCGTGTAAGCCGTCGCGGTAACCTCCTCGATCCGAGCAGTCATCGTTTGGCCCCCCGGGCGAGGGGTACTCCGCTCCCACCGTGAAGAGCATTCTCGTCACCGGCAGCTCCAGCGGCATCGGGCGAGCGACCGTCGAACGGCTGGCAAGAGATGGCTGGAGGGTCTTTGCCGGGGTCCGCGACCCGGCCGACGCCGCCGCGCTCGAAGCCGGCCCGGGCGAGGTCACCGCGATCGTCCTCGACGTCACCGACGCGCAGTCGCTCGCGGCCTCCGCGGCGGAGGTCCGCGAGGCCACCGGCGGCACCCTCGACGCGCTCGTCTCCAACGCCGGCATCCCTATCGGCGGGGCGCTCGAGCTGGTCGAGCCGGATCAGCTGCGGAAGATCCTCGACGTCAACGTCGTCGGCGCTGTCGCTGTGGCTCAGGTCCTGCTGCCGCTGCTGCGAACGGCCCGGGGGCGGATCCTCTTCGTCGGCTCGCTCGGCGGGCGCGTCGCCTTTCCCTTCGCCGGGCCCTACCACGCCTCCAAGTTCGCGCTCGAGGGGATCGCCGACTCGCTGCGCGCGGAGCTGCGCCCGCAGGGAGTGACGGTCGGGCTGATCGAGCCCGGCCCGATCGACACGCCGATCTGGGCCAAGGCGCGCGAGCAGGTCGCCGCGCAGCGGGCCGGCCTCGACGGGGAGCGGCGAGAGCTCTACGCGGAGCGGCTGAGGCAATTCGAGGACACCCTGAGCAGCGCCGAGGAAAGGGGGGAACCGCCGGCCAAGGTCGCCGAGAAGATCGTCGACGCACTTGGTCACGACGGCTCCCGCTATCCGGTCGGCCGGGGCGCTCGCGCCCTGGCGGCGCTGCGCCCGCTGCTTCCCGACGTCGCCTTCGACCGCCTCACTCGCACTCTGATCTCCTGACGGTCAGCCCTGCAGCCGTGTCGCCAGCAGCGCTTTGCCCTGCTCGGCGCCCTTGCGGCTGGTCTCCTGAGCGCGCCGGAAGAACTCGGCGAGGTCGGAGTCGCCCTCCCGGTCCGCGTCCTCGATGTAGGTGTCGAGCCGCAGCACGTTGCTCAGGCACTGCTCGGTGAACCAGATCACGTTGTAGTCCTTGTCCTTGGTGCCGGTGACCTGGCCTGTCTCTTCGGTTCCCATTCCTTACCTCCTGACTCGCTTGCAGTAAGTACTGGGCGAGCTACCCCTGAGGTGCGGGGTAAAACGGGCTAGCTGATCAGCAGTACGAGGATGACGACGATCGCCAGCGGGGTGCCGACCAGCGCGAGGTAGCGGAAGAACTTGGCGAAGCCGCCGCGATAGCGCACGCTCTCCATCAGCGTGAGGCCGACGACGTGCGCCATGTTGGCGAGGGCGACGCCGATCGCGATCAGGATCGCGGCGGCGGCCTTGCCGCTGACGCTGCCGTTTTCGGCGGTGACGGCGGCGGCGAGGATGCCGCAGATGATCGTGCCGAAGATGCCGGCGACCATGCCGGCGAAGTCGGTGCGGGAAAGGCCCGGGATGTAGGAGGAGCCGATTTCGTGGCCCTCGATCGGATCGTGCGTACCCGGGCCGGCCGTCTCGACGTCGACGACGTGCTCCTCACCGTCGCCGTCGCTGCGCAGCACAACCATCCGCAGCGGCGGCTCGAGCCCCGCTTCGGCCTTTTCGAGCAGGCCCTCTTCGAACCAGCGGGCCTGCGCCCCCTCGTGCTCGAAGATCACGACCTCGTCCATCGGCGTCTTCAGGAGAGCGTCCTGGGCCGCCTGGATCGGGTCGGGGTCGCCGATCTCGCCCGCCGCCTCGATCCCGTTTGCGCGCAGCTCCGCGAGCACGCGCTCGAGTCGGGCTTTGGCCTGCTCTCGGGGCTCGTCGATGTCCCCGAGCGTGTGTTGCAGGACGTTCGCCTCGACCGCCGGCACCACCACGCGCAGGTCGACCTCCTCGGCACCGTTGCCCTCGCCGCCGCGCAGCTCGCGCAGCGACTCGGGCCCGAGCGGGTCCCCGGTGACTATCGCCAGCAGCTGGTGTGCCATCGCTCTTCTCTCACTCGTCCTCGGGGATCGCCTCGTCCGGTTCCCCGTACTCGACATTGCTTTTCTCCTCCGGCGGGGGCGGCACGTTGTCGGGGAAGCGGTGCTGGTCGCCATGCTCGGCGATGTCCTTCAGATCCTTCTCGGCCAGCTCGAACCCCTCGGCCTCGCCCTCGCCCGCCTCGATCAACGGCTGCTCGGCCGGATCGTCGGAGTCCTGCTGCACCTCTCCTCCAATCCCCCCGGCTTCCGCCGCGGCGGCCTCAGCCTCTTCCGTCGCGAGCGCTTCGTCCTCGCGCTCTTCTTGATTTGAGTCCATCTCCAATTTCGAGTCCATATCCATGGCTATGGCCTACCCACGACGAAGGGGTGAAAACGCTGCTCGGGGAATCGAGCTTTGGACCGGCGGGCAGGCGGCATCAACACGACTCTGTGAATCGACCCGGTCAATCCCGGTGCGGTCGGGCGACGCTATGCCTGGCCCTGCTGGATCCCGTTCGCGGTGAAATCGAGTACGTCACCTGTGGTCACCCGCCGCCCCTCATAGCCGGCGAGGACGGCTCGCACCGCTACCTCAAGGCGAGCGGGTCCAGGTCGTTGGCCGCGGCGGCCGACGACCCGGTTGGGATTCGCTGAAGGTCGCGGACGCCTGACTGGCTCGCCGTCCGCGCTTGGAACGCCGGAGGCCGGGTAGCTCGCCCGCATGGAAAGCAACGGAGATCAGCGAGAGCGGGAAAGCCGCCGGCAGCCGCAACCCAAGGACCCTCATCACGACTTGTCCAACCCGGCCCGCGATCCCGATCCGACCGAGTGGCCGGACCCATACGACAAGCGGGAGGATCCGCGCGCTCCAGTCGACCCCGATGCCCTCTTTGACGAGGAGCCGCATCCGCCGGTCGGCAGCGAGAGCACCAGCGAACCCCATCCCTCCGAGGACCCCGAGGCGGGCGATCGCTGGAAGGCACCCGATCGGGAGAACCTCGACGAGTAGCGATTTGCCTCTGCTTCACCTCGCGCGTCGGCGGCCGTCCTTCGCTTTCACCTCGAGCCAGGCGTCGCTGCGCTCTCCTGGCGAATAAGGACTGTCAAGCCGCTTGAGCACAACTCCCTCCAGGCTCTGCTCGGCGGCTGCGGCAAGCAGCTCCTTGGCGTGACCGACCGAGTAGCCGGGCGTCTGCCAGCTCTCGCCCTCGAGGCCAAGGCCCTCGAGCAGCTCCCGCCGGCGGCGGTAGGGCTCGCCGGTGAGGTCACGTCCGTCCAGGTAGAGGAGGTCGAAGAGGACGTAGGTGACGGGATAGTCGTCGCCGAAGGTCACCATGGCGCCGTCGAGCACCGCATCGCGGGCGCCGAGCTGGCGCGAGAGACGGCCGACCTCCGGGTATTGGCGAGTGATCGCTTCGAGATCGCAGGCCTGCAGCTTCAGCCGGCCCGGGCGGCAGTAGGCGATGGCCCGCACGCCGTCCCACTTGACCTCGGTCGCCCAGCCCTTCTCGCTCCTCGGCATCGGCGCCGGCTTGGCTGCCATCGGCAGCACCGAATCGGGGAACGGATCGCGCTCCTCTTCCGCGGGGTCGATGCGGTGGATCATCCAGTCCTTCGCGGCCCTGCCGGCCCGAAAGAGCGCGTAACGGCCCCGCACCCGCTCGCCCGCGAAGCGCAGGACGACTTTGCCCTCCTCCCACTTCTCCAGCTCGTAGGTGCCGTGGTCCCAGACCGCCATCGTGCCGGCGCCGTACTCGCCTTTCGGAATCTCGCCCTCGAACTCGAGGTACTCGAGCGGGTGGTCCTCGGTGTGGACCGCCTTGCGGTTTTCCTCGGGGTCCATCGGGATTCCATTTGGGATCGCCCAGGATGCGAGGACGCCGTCGTGCTCGAGTCGCAGGTCCCAGTGCAGGCGGCGAGCGCTGTGCTCTTGGACGACGAAGCGCGGCTGCTTCTGCTTGCGGCGGCGGCGTTTGGGCGCCGGCTCGGGCGTCGCCGCAAAGTCGCGCTTACGCTCGTACTCCCCGAGTTTTTTCGCCACGTCTGCGGGCGTACCCCGCGCTGAGACCTCGAAAACTGGCCGGAGTTTCGCCGCGTATCGGCGGGGTAGCCACCAAGCCTCCAGGTGCGACATGCCGCCAGAGGTCCAGACCAAAAGCCCGCTCTCCCAACTCGAGCCGGACGCCTATGCGCCTCCGGATCAGCGCCCCCCGCTGACCGCTTACGCGGTCACCATGATGGTCTTCAACGCTCTATTCGCGGCGGCCCTGTTGCTGGCGAGGCGCAGGGGCCGGCCGCTGCCTGAGCGGGTCGGCGCGGCCGACGTGCTCACCTTCGGGGTCGCCGGGCACAAGCTCAGCCGCCTGATCTCAAAGGACAAGGTGACGAGTCCGCTGCGGGCTCCCTTCACCGAGTTCGAGGGAGAGGACGGCCCTTCGGAATTCAGCGAGTCCTCGCGCGGCACCGGCGCTCGCAAGGTGGTCGGCGAGCTGTTGGTCTGCCCCTACTGCCTGGGCCTCTGGGTCGTCGCCGCTTTCTCGATCGGACTCCTCTTTGCGCCCCGCCTGACCCGCTTCATCGCCGCGACGATGGCGGCCCTGACCATCTCTGACTTCCTCCAGGTCGCCTACAAGGCCGCCGAGGAAAAGGGCCTCGGCAGCTGAGGGCCGATGCCGCGGCCGCTGGAGCAAGCGGTGGTGGCGATTACCGGTGCCTCCAGTGGCATCGGCCGCGCCACCGCCCTGCGACTCGCCCGCCGCGGCTCCTCGCTGGCCCTCTGCGCGCGCTCGCACGAGCCCCTGGACCAAGTCGCGCGCGAGTGCGAAGCGGCCGGCGCCGAGGTTCTCTGGCGCCCGCTTGACGTCGCCGACGAGGCTTCGGTCGAGGCATTCGCCCGCGAGACGGTGCAGCGCTTCGGCCACCTCGACGTCTGGGTCAACAACGCCGGCGTGATCGCCTACGGGCGCTTCATCGACATCCCCTCCGACGTCTTCCGGCGGGTGATCGAGACCAACCTGATGGGGCAGGTCAACGGCGCCCGCGCGGCGCTGCGCCAGTTCTTCGTCCAGCGCGCCGGGGTCTTGATCAACGTCTCCTCGGTGTGGGGTCGGGTCAGCTCGCCGTACGTGTCCCCGTACAACGTCAGCAAGCACGCGGTGCGGGTTCTCTCGGAGTCGCTGCGGGGCGAGCTCGCGGCGGCAAAGCACATCCACGTCACCTCGATCGCGCCGGAGGCGCTCGACACGCCGATCTTCGACCACGGCGCCAACTACACGGGCCATGAGATCAGGCCGGTGCCGCCGGTGCTCTCGCCGGAGAAGGTCGCCAAGACGGTCGAGCAATGCGCGGAGTCGCCGCGGCGCGAGGTCAGCTACGGGCGAGCCGGACGGGCCCTGGAGATCCTCTACGCGCTGGCGCCGCCCCTCTACCGGCGGCTGGCGCACCGCGCCTTCGTCCGCGGCACGATGCCGGCCGAGGGGGCGGCCCCCTCTGCCGGGAACGTGCGCGTCTCCGTGGGTCCCTACGCGATCGAGGGAGGCTGGCGCCTGCACCGGCGCTCGGCCCTGCGCCGGGCCTTCCTCGCCGCGGGGATGGGAGCGCTGGCAGGCCTCGCCGGGGCGGGGTCGGCACCGCCGCCGCGGAGGCGGTCGGGCTAGGCGATGGCGGAGGAATGCTTCGGCTCCTCGCCGCCGCTCTCGCTCGGTGTCGAGGAGGAGCTGCTGCTGATCGACGGTGACGGGAGGTTGATCCCCGCCGCCGAGGAGGTGCTGGAGAGCGTCGCTGGCACGCCCCTTGCCAAGCGGGTCTCGGCCGAGATCTTCACCGAACAGATCGAGTTGAAGACGGGGATCTGCCGCGAGGCTGGCGAAGCGGAGGAGCAGCTGCGCGAGCTGCGGCGCAGCGTGCCCGAGGCCGGCTTCGAGCTGCTCGCCTGCGGCCTGCACCCGATCGCCAACGGTGGCGAGGCGGTGCTGGTCGACAAGCCCCGCTACGAGATCGTGCGCAAGGACCTCGGCGCCCTGTTGAGGACACCGCCCTGCGGCCTGCACGTCCACGTCGGCATGCCCGATCCGGAGACCGCGATCGCGGTCGCCAACGCCTTCCGCCTCTACCTGCCGGTGCTGCAGGCGCTGAGCGCCAACTCGCCCTTCGAGGAGGGCGTCGACTCGGGCCACGCCAGCGCCCGCACCCAGGTCGTGCGCAGCTATCCCCGCTTCCAGGTGCCGCGGCGCTTCCGGGACTACGCCGAGTTCCTGGCTGTCGCCGACCAGCTCATAACCGCGGCCGGCGTCGATGACTACACCTACATCTGGTGGGACGTGCGGCCGCATCCCCGCCTCGGCACGGTTGAGGTGAGGGCGCTGGACGTGCCGACCGAGCCGGCAACCTCGGCCGCGCTGGCCGCCCTGGTCCAGGCGATCGCGGCGATGGAGATCGACCGGCCCAGCCCTTCGACCCTGCATCGCGAGGCCCTCGAGGAGTCCTATTTCCAGGCCGCCCGCCACGGTCTCGAGGCCGAGGTCCTCTTCGGCTCCGAGCGGCTTGAACCCGTTCGCGAGGCCGCCGCCCGTGTCCTCGAAGCGGTCCGTCCCTACGCTCACCAGCTCGGCGGCGCCGAATCGCTGGCCGAGATCGAGCGCGTCCTGCGCGAGGGCAACGGTGCCGACGAGCAGCGTCGGCTGGCGCGGCGGGAGGGCCTCGACGGCCTGCTCTCGGACCTGATCGACCGCAGCCGCTGAGCCGCTCGCCAGCTCAGGCCGGCCTCGGGGTCACCGCAACGGGCTGGCTCTCCTCCGCCCGCTGTTCGAGCGCTTGCGGCAGGATCGCCACCCGGCCTCCCCAGGTGGAGGCCTCGCCGCTCTCGAGCAGCGCCTCGCTGCCGTGGTTTGCCCCCTTCGCCCAAACCTCGGGACGGAGCAGGCGCAGGGCACCGACCGGGCTTGGCCCCTCGAAGATCGCGACCTCGCTAACGCAGGGCAGGCGGCGCAACGCCGCCGCTCGCTCCGAGCGGTCGCTGTCGAGCAGGACGATTAGGCGATCGCCCAGGCGGGCAGCGGCCTCGAGGCGATGCACCTGGTCAGGATCGAGGTCGTCGAAGCTTCCGCCGGTAGCGCTGATCGTGCCGCCGTGCTTGCGCACGCGTTCGGCGAGCTCCACCGCTTTTGCCAGCGAGGGGGAGGGCGAGCCCCTGCCGGCGTCCACCGCGCGTGGCGAGCGGCCAAAGAGGCGAAGGCGGTCCTCGCGGACGTAGCCATCGGCGACGAATTGAGTGGCGGCCGCAACGGCGCTGGTCACCGCGTCTTTGCAGTTGCGGCCGTCGGCGAGCCGGGAGGCGGCCTCGGCCGCGAACATGCTCCCTGCGCCGTGTGAATCACCTGACGTTTTGGCGCTGTGGACCCGCCAATGCCGGCGGGCTTCAGGGGCGAGCAGAGCGCCGTCCGGGCCCAGGGTGAGGGCGACTTGGGCGACTTGCCAGCGGCGCGCGAGGCCGCACGCCAGGTCGGCGAGCTCGCGCTCGTCGACCGGTTGCTCGGCGCCGGCGTAGGCCACGGCTTCGGCGAGGTTCGGCGTCGCCAGAGCGGTGCCCGTCGGCGGCGGCGTGCCGTCCGGGTGGGGGTCCCAGATCAGCGGCAGCCTCTCCGGTCTCGCCGCCAGCGTGGCACGGATGTGTTGATCCGAGGCGACGCCGCGGCCGCAGTCGGATACGAGCACGCCGTCTGCGTCGCTCAGCGCGACGCCCAAGGTCATCGCCGCTCCAGCGCCGTTCACGCTTGCGGCCTGGTCACCGCGATCGAGGCCCAGCAGCGGCCTGCCGGACTTCAGCAGGCGCACTCTTTCCGGTGTTTTGCCCGCCAGGCCAAGGTCGATCAGGTCGACGCCGGCATCGAGCAGGAGTCGGGCCAGCTTCATCCCGGCCGGATCGGCTGCAAGCGCGGTGAGCAGCGTGACCGGGCGACCGTTGCGAGCGGCGAGCGCGGCCGCGAGCCCCGCTCCGCCGGGACGGCTGGCCCGCACGGTGCGGCCTTCGACGTCGCGGTCCAGCAGGGCGTCGCCGATGACGAGGAGTCGCCCATTCACGAAGAGACCCTCGCCTCGCTGTCGCCGGAGGCGCTCGGCTTGCGCGTTCTACCTCGGGCCCGCTCGTACTGCTTGCGCAGCTGGATCTTGCGCGCCGTCGAGAAGCTGACCGAGGTCAGCTCCCGGCCGCAGTGCGGACAGGCGCCCTCAACTCCGATCCGGCTGTGCCTGCGCGTGACGAAACCGCAGACTCCGCACGCAACCAGTGCTCCCATGCTCACTCACCCCGTCAAAATAGGGCGCCGTATCCGACGCGTTGGCTCAGTCGCCGAACCCCACGCGCCGCGATACGGCGGAAGTGACCGGTAATGGAAGAAGTCGGAGAAGTCACCGCAGCGCCCACTCCGCTCGGGTCAGTGCTACCCGAGGTCGTCGAGGAAAAAACTCGGTTCACCCGCAACCCGGCGTTCCTCCTTATAAGTAGAGATTTTCTGGCAAAAGGGGTGTAAATTTGTCTTGAGTCGCGCAGCGCCCACTGGGATTTGCCGGCGTCAGTCATCGCACAGGACTGAGGGATGTAGCGGCATCCCTGGGCCTTCGACATCCGATCCAAACGGAGGTGTCCGAATGTCCCAAGCCTCAGATTCCGTGCTCGGAATCCTCGAGACCCATGTCTCCCGGCAACATGGAGCGACAACGCTGACCCTGGCCGGCGAGCTCGACCTCGCGGCTGTCGAGGGTGTTCGCGCGAGCCTCACCGAGGCCTACAGCGAGGGGCCGTCGCGAGTGGTGATCGACTTGCGTGAGCTGACCTTCATCGACTCGACCGGCATCTCGTTCTTGCTCTCTGCGGTGAAAGAAGACGAGGAGGGGCGCCTCAGCTTCATCGGCTGTGATGCGCCCGCGGTGCTGCGCGTATTTGCCGTCACTGGCGTGGCGGATCTCTTCGGTGGGTAGCTGATCCCAATGGCGGTCAAGGGAGACACGCCCGATCCCGTAGCCGGCTCGATAATCGCCGAGATCGCCCGCGAGGTGGTCCGCATCCACGCTCAGCACTACGGCCGCGGGCCGACCAAGGCGCGCGCGATCTGGCGACACGACGTCGTCGCCGTCATCCTCGAGGAGATCTTCACCAAGGCCGAGGAGATGCTGGTCGAGGCGGGTCGCTTCGATCAGGTGCGCTCCCACCGGCAAGCGTTCCAAGACCAGGTGGAACCGCTTTTCCGCAACGTCGTCGAGCAGGCCACCGGCCGTTCGGTTCGGGGGTTTCTAAGTCAGGTAAGTGAAGAGGGGATCGCTTCGGAGGTTTTCGTTCTCGGTAACGGTCAGTCCTGAGGCTTTGATGGAACAGCTCGATCCGATGATCTCGGTTTCCCTGGCCGCCGACGTGGTAGACGCGGCAGGCGTCGCCCCGGGCCTCGACGAGGCGGGCACGAAGCTGTCCCGCGCCTTGGTCGATTTCTACAAGGACATCTACGGTCGCGGCCCGGTAACAGTGAGCACGCTCTTCTCCGCTGAGGTCGCGGTCGTCATCCTGCACACGATCCTCAGCCCTGGTGAGCAAACGCTGGTCGCCGGGGGGAAGCTGACCGAGGTTGAACAGATGCGCCTGCGCATCGCCGAAGTCGCAAAGCCCCGCCTCGTCAGCTTGGCCGAAGAAGCTCTGGGCGAGGCGATCGCGGTCTCCGTAACGGGAATCGACGCTGGTGCCGACGTGGCTACTGAGACCTTTTTCCTGGCTTCAGGCTCGGCCCTCGCTCGTTGATTGCTGCGCGGTCAGTACCACTTCCCGCGGGCAAAGCCGCCGAAGGCGATCAGACCGATCAGTGCCACGATCAGACCGATCCAGAAGCTCCAGACGAACATCAACACGATGCCGATGATGACGATGATTCCGCCAAGTGAAAGTCCCATGCTGGCTCCCTCCTTCCAGTCGGGTGTCACTTCGCGAATTACCCCAAAGCCTGTCGGGTAAACGGCGGCGGTTCCTCGTGGAGACCGTGTTCACACCGTTGAAACGAGGGTATGAGACCACCGCGGATTTTCCAACTCACCAAAGGAGAAGAAGAAAGTGGCGGAGCTGACGACACTCGAGGAGAAGCTGGCGGAGGTTCTGGGTCTCGCCCAAGCCGCGCAGGGGGCGACCGAGAAAGTCGAGGGCATGGTCGAAGACGAGGAAATCGTCGCCAAGCTGACGCAGATGCGCGAGGAGGCGGAGGAGACCGAGCGCCGTTGCACCGAGGTGGCCGACTCCCGCGAGGGCAAGAAGACCGCGATCCTCGAAAAGGCGCAGGAGACCAAGGGCGAGGCGACGGACATGATGTCGACCTACCTCGGTGGCGAGTCCGACGGGCTCGACGGCTTCGAGTTCCTCACCATGGCCGAGGCCGGCGAGGTTGGCCACTGGGCCGTGCTCGGCAAGCTCAACGAGTCCGCCGGGGAGGAGGAAATCTCCGGCCTGGTCGAGTGGGCCCTGCCGATCCAGGAACGTCACTTCGCCGACGTCAAGGACGGCTCGCTGAAGCTGGCCGGTGAAAAAGACCCCTACGAAGAGTCCTGACAGCGGCACGGGCACGGCTGACCTTGGCCGGGGCGGACCGCACCTACTTTCACTGTTGCTCGGCTGATGCCGATCCTGAACTGCTGCTCGATCCCGAGCAGCAGTTCACCGAGCCCTGGGGCGGCGCCGACCACGGCCGCTGCGACAAGTGCGGCGGCGCTGGCGTGACCCTCTACAAGTGCCGGTCCTGCATGGAGACGGGAGCGAAGGCCGATTGCCCCGCCTGTCAGGGCCGCGTGCGCTTTCGCGAGACCTGTCCCGCCTGCCTCGGGGACGGCCAGATCCGCCACACGCGTCGTGCTGGCCTCGCCGTATTCCCCGAGCGCGAGGGTCTCTACCGCTACCTGGCGGAGAAGAACGCGAACGTGAGCGGGAAGATGGTGGTGGAGCTGGAAGGGAGGCCAAGCGAGGAGCGAGACCTCGACGCCGATGCGGGGGCGCTGCTCGTCCTACCCGAACGAATCGACTCCGTCGCCCCGCTGGACGTCGAGCTGATCCGGGCGATCCGCGAGCGGATCCACTAGAACAGCGTCCGTCCGGCGCCGGCGCAACCATTGGCTGATGTGGCAAGTGTCCGTTCTCTGCTCCGGCTGCGCCGGCGAATCCGAGGTCGTGGTCGAGACCATCGATGACGTCGAGCGCGAGGTGTGCCCATGCGGCTACAGCTTCGTCGTCCTTTCAGTGGCGAGCTTCGAGCCCGTCTACGCCAAAGAGGGCGAGCTCGTAGAGCTCCCCCGGCGCGACAACGTCTCACTCGCCGCTTAGCGGGTATGCGGCAGGGGTGACAGGCAAGGACGATGGGGGACAAATCGGCGTCGACGGCACGATCGAGTGGCGCGACGATGCGGGAGAGCTGCACCGGGTCGGTGGTCCGGCTCGGGTCTTTCCCAGCGGGCGCGAAGAATGGTTCCGCCACGGTCGCCTGCACCGCGCCGACGGCCCGGCGGTGATCCACGCCAACGGCTCGGTCAAGCACTACGTCGACGGCGTTCGTCACCGCGACGACGGCCCGGCCTGCGTCTACGTCAACGGCACCGAGAAGTGGTACCGCGAGGGCAAGCGCCACCGCGACGACGGCCCCGCCGCGATCTATCCCGACGGCCGCAGGGTCTGGTTCGTTGAAGGCGAGAAGGTGCGCGAAGAGCGCAGCGCCCGCCAGCCCTCGCTGGTCAAGGCGAGGTAGACCCGACCGCTCGGATCGCGGCGCTCGAGCAGGAGCCCGCGCCGGATCGCCTGCTTGCGCAGCCGCACGAGGTCGCGATGGCTCAGCTTCGGGAAGTGGGGGATGAGGGAGGGGGCTGGATAGAAGCCGTCGTCGACCTCCCTGGCGATCGTCGCCAGCAGCTCCTCGACCTCTGGCCTCCTTTTTTTCATCGTCCAAGTATTAGAGCCCGGTGGTTGGAGTGCGTCCCCCGGGGTAGCGGCGACGCATGGCCGACCTGCTTGCGATCTATCTCAACGATCACCTGGCGGGATCGACCTTGGGGGTCGAGCTGGCCCGGCGGCTGCGGGGCAGCAACCGGGACGACCCGGCGTTCGGGCCGCCGCTGAGCGAGATCTGCGCCGAGATCGAAGCGGACCGCGAGACGCTGAAGGCGGTGATGGACCGGCTCGGGGTGGGGCAGAGCAAGCTCAAGCCACCGCTCGCCGTCCTCGGCGAGCGATTGGGCCGGCTGAAGCTGAACGGCAGCCTGCGCGGCTACTCGCCGCTGAGCCGGCTCGACGAGCTCGAGGTCCTGCAGCTCGGCGTCACCGGCAAGCGCCGCTTGTGGCGGGCGCTCGAGCACACCCGCGCCGATGACCTCCCCGGCGTGGACCTCGATGCCTTGGCGGAGCGGGCGACCGACCAGCTGCGGCGACTCGAGGAGCTGCACCTGAAGGCCGCCACGCTCGCTCTTTGAGTCAGCGCGTTTTGGTCGGGTAGGCGGGGGTACAGACGCCCAGAGGCCAAGGGGAGCGGCCAACCCGCTCACTCCTCGCCACAGGTTCCAAGCCCCCGATTCAAGGAAGGCGAGACGATGAAGGTAGTAGTCACCGGTGCCACCGGCAACGTCGGCACCAGCACGGTCAAAGCTCTCAGCCAGAGCCCGGAGATCGACGAGATCGTCGGCATCGCCCGCCGCAAGCCGGCCTGGGCGCCGGCGAAGACGAGCTGGGTCGAGGCGGACATCCTCAGCGCCGATCTCGAGGAGATCTTCGCGGGGGCCGATGCCGTCATCCACCTCGCTTGGGCGATCCAGCCCTCCCGTGATGCGGTCACCCTGGAGCGGGTCAACATCGAGGGCAGCTGGCGCGTCTTCGAGGCCGTCGCCGCTGCCGGCGTGCCCAAGCTCGTCTACGCTTCATCGGTCGGCGCCTACTCGCACGGCCCCAAGAGCCGCGAGGTCGACGAGAGCTGGCCGGTCGAGGGCACCTCGACCTCCTTCTATTCCCGCCACAAGGTGGCCGTAGAGCACCAGCTCGATCGCTTCGAAGCCGACCATCCCGAAACGAAAGTCGTGCGGCTCCGTCCCGCGCTGATCTTCAAGGACGAGGCCGCGACCGAGATTCGCCGCCTCTTCGTCGGCCCGTTCCTGCCCAACTTCCTCCTCCGCCGCGGACTGCTGCTCGCCTTGCCGCGGATCGACCGCCTGCGCTTCCAGGCCGTGCATTCCGAGGACGTCGGCCAGGCCTACCTGCGAGCCGTCCTGGCTGACGTCGACGGTGCCTTCAACATCGCCGCCGAGCCGCCGCTCAGCCCCGAGCAGCTGGCCGATCGGATGGGGGTGCGCAGCTTCCCGGTCCCGGCCGGGCTGGTGCGGCGCCTAACCGGCCTGAGCTGGCAGCTGCGCCTGCAGCCGACGCCCCCGGGTTGGCTCGACATGGCGCGGAGCGTGCCGCTGATGTCGTCCAAGCGGGCCCGCGAGGAGCTCGGCTGGAAGCCGCGGCACAGCTCGATCGAAGCGCTGGAAGAGCTGGTCAAGGGCCTGCGCGAGGGCGAGGGGGCCGACACCCCGCCGCTCGAAGAGGACAGCGTTGGCGCTCGGGCCGAGGACCTGAAGACCGGCGTCGGCGCGCGCGAGTGGGGTCGCGACCGCGACGAGCAGCTGGTCAAGTACCTCACCGACGCGCACTCGATCGAGCAGCAGGCGCTGGCGCAGCTGCGCGCCGCGCCGAAGATCGCCGGCGACGAGCGCCTCGCCCAGCCCTTTGAAAAGCACCTGGTTGAGACCGAAGACCAGGAGCGCCGGGTGCGCGAGCGGCTCGAAGAGCTCGGCGGCAAGCCCTCCAAGCTGAAGGACGCCGCCGGCGCCGCCGGCGGCTGGGGGATGGCCGCTTTCGCCGCCAGCCAACCCGACACGCCGGGCAAGCTGGCGATGCACGCCTACTCCTACGAGCACATGGAGCTGGCCGCTTACGAGCTGCTGCGCCGACTTGCGGAGCGCTCCGGCGACGAAGCGACGGCGCGCATGGCCGCCGAGATCGCCGCCGAGGAGGGGCAGATGGCCGAGCGCCTCGAACACTGCTTCGACGCGGCGGTCGAGGCCTCGCTGGGCGCCGTCGAGGCGGACCACCTCGACGAGCTGCTGCTCTCCTACCTGCGCGACGCCCACGCGCTCGAGGGGCAGGCGATCGAGCTGCTGGAGTCCGGTGCCGAGCGGGTCGACGATGACCAGCTCGAACGGGTCTTCCGCGAGCACCTGACGCAGACGCGGCGCCACCGCGAGCTGATCGAGGGCCTGCTCGACGAGCGCGGAGTGAGCTCCTCGACGCTGAAGGACGCGGCGCTGAAAGCGGGCGGGCTCAACCTCTCCGCCTTCTTCGGTGCCCAGCCCGATTCGACCACGAAGCTGGCGGGCTTCGCCTTCGCCTTCGAGCACCTCGAGATCGCCGCCTACGAGCTCTTGAAACGGGTCGCGGCTTGGGCCGCCGACGAGAAGGTGGTCGCGGTTGCCGAGCAGATCCTCGCCGAGGAGCGGGCGGCCGCCGGGCACGTGGCCGAGACCTGGAATCGCCCCGAGGTCCCCCTCGGATTGGCCTCCTGACCAACGACCAAAGAAAGGAAATCGATGGCAACCGAAGAGAACAGGCGCTTCGCGGTGGTGACGGGCGCCTCGAGCGGAATCGGCTTCGAGCTGGCAAAGGTCCTCGCGGCGGAAGGTTTCGACCTCCTGATCTCCGCCGAGGACGGTGAGCTGACCAGCGCGATGATGATCCTCCAGGAGGAAGGCGCCAACGTCGAAGCCCACCGGGTCGACCTCGCGACCGAATCGGGGGTGATCGAGCTCTACCGTCACATCCAGAACACCGGTCGCCCGGTCGACGTCCTTGCGCTCAACGCCGGCATCGGCGCCGGCGGCGCCTTCGCCACCGAAACCAGGCTGTCCGACGAGCTCAAGCTGATCGACCTCAACGTGCGCAGCACCGTGCACCTCTGCAAGCTGGTCGTCGCCGACATGGTCGAGCAGGACTCGGGCCGGATCCTCTTCACCTCCTCGATCGCGGCGACGATCCCCGGTGCGTTCCAGGCCGTTTACAACGCTTCCAAGTCCTTCGTCCAGTCCTTCGCGCTGGCGATCCGCAACGAGCTGAAGGACACCGGCATCTCGGTGACAGCGCTGATGCCGGGCGCCACGGAGACCGAGTTCTTCGAGCGCGCCGGGATGGAGGACACCGAAGTCGGCGCCGGCGAGAAGGACGACCCCGCCGAAGTCGCGCGTCAGGGATTCGATGCCTTGATGGCAGATAAGGAGAAGGTCGTCGCCGGCGCCTTCAAGAACAAAGCCCAGGTCGCGGCCGGCCGGGTCCTGCCCGACAGCGTCAAGGCCGAGAAACACCGCGAAATGGCCGAGCCCGGGTCAGCGAAGGATTGAGCACAGCCCAGCTCACGCTGCGTTTCGGGCGCGACCCGCTCGGCGTCCTCCGCGAGCTCCAGGGCGCTCGCGGCGACGTCTTCAGGCTGCGCCTCGCGTTCGCCGGCGAGGCGGTCGTCGTCACCGAGCCGGAAGTTGTCTCCGAGCTGGTTGGCGCCGACCCCGAGCGGGCCGACGCAGGGGCGGCCCGCCGGGCAGTTTTGCCGCAGGCTTCATCGCGTTCGGTGTTTGGCGGTGACGGTGAGGCCCACCAGCGCGCTCGGTCTCGCCTCGTCGCGACCTTCTCGCCCGCGGCGATGGCCGGGCGGGAAGCGGCGATGGCGGAGATCGCCGCGCGTCACGTCGCGAGCTGGCCCCGCCAGCGGCCGCTGCAACTTCTCTCGCGACTGCGGACGTTGGTCGACGACGTCTTCGTCCGCCTCCTGCTCGGGGTAAGGGACGAGGCGCGGGTGGGGCGACTCGTCGATGCCCTGGGGGCGATGCTGCGCGTGCCCGGCAACCCGCCGCTGCCACCGCCGGCTGAGGACGAAGGACCGTTGGGCGCGGCCGTCGCCGCCCTCTTCGAGCGCCGCCGGGCGCCGCTGCGGCGCGAGCTCGCGGCCGAGATCGAGTCGCGGGCGGCGGGCGGCGGCGCTGGGGGCGACGTGATCGACTGCCTGCTCGCGGCCGAGCCACGGCCCTCGCTCGAGGAGATGCTCGACGAGATCGAAACCATGCTGATGGCGGCGCAGGAGCCACCCTCGATCGCGCTGGCCTGGGTGCTCGACGTCCTGGCGCGCCATCCGCGGCTGGCCGAGGATTACCTCGCCGCGGGGGTGGGCTCGCCGCTGCGCGATGCCGTCTTCCACGAGAGCCTGCGCCTGCGTCCCTCAGCCCTGGCGGTGCTGCGCCGCCTGCGCGAGCCGCTGCGGATCGGCCAGCACGAGCTGCCGGTCGGGACCAACACGATGGTGCCGCTGCCGCTGATCCTGCGTGACCCGCGCTTCTTCGAACGTCCTGACACCTTCCGTCCCGGGCGCTGGCTCGGCGCGGGCGAGCCGCCCCCCGTTTTCCTTCCTTTCGGTGGAGGCGCCAGGCTCTGCCTGGGCGAAGCGCTCGCCCGCGCCGAGGCAGCGACGGTCGTTCCGGCGGTGCTGCGGGCGCTGCGACTGACGCCGCTCTGGCCCCGGCGCGAGCGCATGGTGCTGCGCGGGACCGCCCTCGTCCCGCACCGCAGCGTGCCCGTGCTCGCCTCCGATCGCGCCTCTTTTAGGCCGCCGCAGGCGGGGTAGCGGCAAGGACGACCTCCAACCAAAGGACCGACGATGAAGGCACTCACTTTCCACGGCAAACGCGACGTCCGGGTCGATGAGGTGCCCGATCCCAAGATCGAAGAGCCAACCGACGCGATCGTCCGCATCACCTCGACCGCGATCTGCGGCTCCGATCTGCACCTGTACGAGGTGCTGGGGATGTTCATCGAAGAGGGCGACGTGCTCGGCCACGAGCCGATGGGGATCGTCGAGGAGGTCGGCCCCGAGGTCACTCACATCAAAGCGGGCGACCGGGTGGTGATCCCCTTCAACATCTCCTGCGGGCACTGCTGGATGTGCGATCAGGGCCTCTTCGCTCAGTGTGAGACGACCCAGGTGCGCGAGGAGGAAAAGGGTGCCGCGCTCTTCGGCTACACCAAGCTCTACGGCGAGGTGCCGGGCGGTCAGGCTGAATACCTGCGCGTGCCCCAGGCTCACTTCGGGCCGATAAAGGTGCCGGAGAACGGGTCCCCGGACGAGCGCTACCTCTTCCTCTCCGACGTCCTGCCCACCGCCTGGCAGGCGGTTGAGTACGCGGCGATCCCGGAGGGGGGCAGCGTTGCCGTGTTCGGGCTCGGGCCGATCGGGCAGATGGCCGCCCGCATCGCTCTATATAAGGGGGCGGAGCGAGTCTTCGGCATCGACCGCGTGCCGGAGCGCCTGGCGATGGCCGAGCGCCACGGCGTCGAGACGATCAACTTCGAGCAGCACGACGACGTCTCCGCGGTGCTGCGCGAGCGGACCGAGGGGCGCGGCCCCGACAGCGTGATCGAGGCGGTCGGGATGGAGGCGCACGGCGCTCCCGGCGGCAAGATCGCGCAGGCGATGGCGGGCCTGCTGCCGGACGAGGTGGCGGCGAAGCTGATCGAAAAAGCCGGCACCGACCGGATGGTTGCCCTGCTTGCCGCGATCGACAGCGTCCGCCGCGGAGGCACCCTCTCGATCTCCGGCGTCTACGGCGGCATGGTCGACCCGATGCCGATGTTCCAGCTCTTCGACAAGGGCGTGCAAGTGCGCATGGGCCAGGCCCACGTGCGCAAATGGACCGACGAGATCCTGCCCCTGCTCGAAGGCGATGGCGACCCGCTGGGAGTCGATGACCTCACTACCCACCAGATGCCGCTGGCGGAGGCGCCCGGCGCCTACGAGATGTTCCAGAAAAAGGAAGACGGAGCGATCAAGGTCGTGCTCAAGCCGTGACGGCGAAAATCACTCCCTACAGGGATGGGCCTTACCTAATCCGGGGGCCCTTCACCCTGGTTGACCAGGATGGCAACGAGATCGAGGTGAGGCGCAAGGTCATCGCCCTCTGTCGCTGTGGCCGCTCCCGCACCCGCCCGTTCTGCGACGGCACGCACAAGGCGATTGGCTTTCAGGCGGAGAGCGGCGCGGAGGACTCGCCGGCATCGCCCTTCCGAGATTGACCCACCTCGGGTGTGGTCAATGTCGCATGGGCGGAGTCATGGCGCCGCCGCAACCGTCGCATCGATGTGGCCGAGTGGCTCAGGCGTTTCCCTCCGTAGGGGACGCCGCCGCGCAGCTTCGAGCCCAGGGCCAACCAGGCGCAGATCGAGCGCTCGGCGACCCAGGCTGGCGCGAACAGCGAGGCGCTTCCGGGGAACCGTTCCGCTCCCCCTGCCCGGCGCCGGCCACCCTCGGCGATCGCCGCGAGAGCGCCAGCCCCGACCAGCAGCGTCCGCCTGTCGCGGCGGAGGAGCCGAATCCCGAGCGGTCCCGCGCTGAGGAAGGCTCCCATCCGAAGCGGGATCGCGAAATCGTCGTAGGCCTGGCGGACGCGCTGGGAGAGGAAGTGCTCGGTGGTGGGAGGTGTCCTCGCGACGTAGAGGTCGAGCGGGCTCAGCACCGTCCCGCCTGCCGCGCGGATCGTCCGCATCAGCTCCAGGTTCTCGAACAGCGCCCGGCCGTCGTAGGCGCCGCTGCGCAGGAAGGTCGAGCGGCGCACCGCGAGCGTGCCGGGAAAGTCGCCGACCGGAAACGTCAGATCGCCCGTGAACACGCGGTTGAGCAGCGAGCGGGCGCTGTCCCAGCGCGCGTGCCAGGGCAGCTCGGCGAAGTAGTTCTGGGGACGCACGAGGTCGGCCTCGGCGAGGAGCGAGAGCGTCCGTTTGAGGGTTGGTCCGTCGTAGCGGACATCGTCGTCGGCAATCACGACGTGCTCGCGCGAGCACTCGCGCACCCCGGTGATCACCCCGCTCACCTTGCCCATCGGGAAGTCGAGGTCGGGGTGGGGTGGGAGGTGTCTCGCGACGCCCTCGAGCGCCCTGGCGTGCGACCCGTACAGGGGTGGCGGCGAGCCGTCGACCACCAGAACTTCATTCACCACGTCTGTGAGCGAGCGCAGGTAGCCGGCCAGCTCGGCGATCGGTCCCGGCTCGTTCCAGCGCAGCGGCAGGATGTAGGCGCCGGCCTGCGCCGGCCTGGGGTCGCTCACAACGGGCGCCGCAAAGACGAGCGGCCCGCCTTCCAGTCCGCGAGGGCCGCTCGGCCGAAGCGGTCTTCGAGGTACAGCAGGGCGCGCGCGCCGAAAAGTATGTCCGCCGCGACCTCCGGTTCCTGGCGCGCCAGGGCCCCGGCCAGGTCGTAGGCGGCGATGTTCTCGTGCACGGCGTCGGCCTCGACGTGCTCGTCATAGAAATCGGTTGCTTCCTGATCGAAGCCGAGGCGCCGCAGCGCGTTGCCGTAGCGGCGGTTCGGTTGGGTGGAAGTCATCTCGAACATCGCCAGGTGCCCGACGATCGCCCCGCGGCGCTCCCGTCGCAACCCGGTCGCGGACATCAGGTTGACGGTGGCGAGCGTCGTGCCTGGGATGCGGTCGAGGTAGGCGTTCTCGCGATCGTCCAGCCCCAGCGCCCGCATCGTCTTGGCGAAGATCACCGAGTGCATCCGCTCGGGCCGCCCGCCGCCGTACTCGTCGGCCTGCACCTCCAACAGCGCTGTCTTCGCCGGGCCGTTGAGTCGCGGGATCGCCCAGCTGTGGGGGTCGGACTCCTTCAGCTGGTAGAGCGAGCGATGAACGACGAACTCGCGAAATTCCTCGATCCCGGCGGTGGTCTCCAGGTAGCGCGAGAGCGAGACGCCCTCGTCGGCCGCCTCGATCCGGAAGAGGGCCTCGCCCACCTGCGACGGGTTAATCGGCTCGCCGGGCCCGAGCTCGGTTTCGAGGGCCGCGAAGAAGCGTCGCTCCAGCGCGGCTCGGATCGCGAGCAGGCCGGGATTCCACTCCCAGGCGGGGTCCACCCCGGGGAAGGAGCGGTAGTGCAGCTCAAAGCAGAGATAGAGAGCGAGCTGCAGGTCGTCGTCCCCAAGCGGGTCCTCGACCTCGGCGCAGAACGACGTGACCGCTTCCGCGGCTGTGCTGTCAACTTCGGTCGCGGGTCGTGAGAGCAGCCCCTCGACCACCTCGGAGATCGGCCCGGCCGCCGGCAGCAAGACTCTGGTTCGTTCCTCGACGCTGGCCACACGTTGCGAGTTCCCAGCCCTGTCGGGTACAAACAATTCGGTCATCTATGCCGAGCGGGTAAAGAGAGCCCATGGCGCCGATCGCCCTCCTCGCCGACACCCACATGCCAAAGGGGGCTCGTCGCTTGCCGCAGCGATGCGCCGAGCTGATCGCCGGAGCCGAGGCTTTGATCCACGCCGGTGACTTCCTCACCGTGGCGGTCCTGAAAGAGCTAGAAGCCCTTTGCCCGGTCGTCCACGCGGTCCACGGCAACGTCGACGAAGCCATCCTGCGGCGATCGCTGCCAGAGGCCCGCGAGCTGGCGCTGGGCAATCGGGTGCTCGCGGTCCTCCACGATGCAGGCCCCGCCCCCGGCCGGGTCGAGCGGCTGCGCAAGCGGTTCCCGAGCGCCGACGCCGTCCTCTTCGGTCACAGCCACATGCCTCTGCACGAACGAGACGGTGATTTCCAGATCTTCAACCCGGGCAGCCCGACCGAGCGCCGCCGCGCTCCCCGCCGCTCGATGGGAATGCTCCACGTGGAGGAGCAGGGCCTGCGCTTCGAGCACGTCTGGCTCTGAGCTTCGAGTAGGTGTGGCTCGAGGTTGGTGGTGTGAGAGTCCGGGTATCCCCGCACGGGTGAAGAGCGAATCTGAGTCCCGCCCGCGCGGGCGACTGCGACGTTCTGATTGCTCCGGCCCGGGGATCACCCGCCGGCGGCGCGGTGGCGGCTTCACCTACCTCGACCCCGAGGGCGAGCGAATCGCTGACGAGGAGGCGTTGGAGCGAATCCGCTCGATGGTGATCCCACCCGCCTGGCGCGACGTCTGGATCTGCGGCGACCCCTTCGGTCACATCCAGGCCACCGGTTACGACGAAGCCGGGCGCAAGCAGTACCTCTACCACGAGCGCTGGCAACTGCGAGCGGCTCAGCGCAAGTTCGAGTCGATGCGCGAGTTCGCCGCGACCCTGCCGAAGCTGCGGCGGGCGGTGAAAAAGGACCTCGGCCGCGAGGGGGTGCCGCACGAGCGGGCGTTGGCCTGCGCGGTGCGCCTGCTCGACCTCGGCTTCTTCCGCATCGGCGGCGAGGAGTACGCCGAGACCAACGAGAGCTACGGGGTGGCGACGGTGCTGCGCGAGCACGTCTCGATCGAGGGCGAGGAGGTCGTCTTCGACTTCCCGGCAAAGAGCGGTCAGCGCCGAGTGCAGTCGATCCGCGACCCCGAAGTGAAGGCGACGATCGAAGCGATGCGTCGTCGGCGCAGCGGCCCCGACGACCTCCTCGTCTACCGCGAGAAGAAGACCTGGCACGACCTCCGCTCCACCGAGGTCAACGACTACCTGCAGGAGAAGGCGGGCGAGGAGTTCTCGGCCAAGGACTTCCGCACCTGGCACGGCACAGTCCTCGCCGCCGTCGAGCTCGCCCGCGAGGGCCCGCCGGCCTCCAAGGGCGGCGCCGAGCGCGCGATCCGCGTCGCGATCAAACGCGTAGCCGAGCGCCTCGGCAACACCCCGGCCGTCTGCCGCAGCTCCTACGTCGATCCCTGTGTGCTCGACCGCTTCCGCGACGGCGAGACCATCGACCTCCCCAACCTTCCTCCCGAGGGCGCCATCACCCCCCGCCAACAGAGCCAGGTCGAGCGGCGCGTGCGCGACCTGATCACGTAGCGCAGAGCCGCGAGAGCCACACCAGGGACAAAAATCCCTGCAAATCGCCATACCAGCTTTGTTCCTTGACAAAGCCAAACTCGTCTGTTTATCTTTGCGCTGTCGTTTAGGAACCCGAGTGTCAGTTAAGGGAACCAGCTCGTTTGAGCAACAACGACGCCACAGGGACATAACCGAGCCTCGAGGAAGCCGCAACAGGGAAGCGGCGGGCAGAGGGGCTCACGGGACAAGGAGAGAGCTACGTGACTCGCCACGCGAAGGCATCGTCTACGCAACCGGCCGTGAGCCTTGGCATCCGCCAGGGCGGCCATTTCGTCGTTGCATCCTTCGTCCTGATCGTGGCCGTATTGGCGCTCGGCGCCTCCTCAGCTCTCGCCGGAGAGGTGCATAAATTCTCGAAATCCTTCGGCGCGGGGGAACTCTCACTCGGCTCCCAGAGCAACCTCGCGATCAACCAGGAAAGCGGCGAGGTCTACGTCGCCGACACCGGCAACTCGCGCATCGCCAAGTTCACCGCCGCGGGAGTGGCCGACGGGACGCTGGCGACGATCACTGAACCGACTTTCATCGCCGTCGACAACTCGGGCGGATCCTCAAAAGGCGACGTCTACGTGGTCAACGCCGCCGACAACTCGATCACCAAGCTCGACGCGCTCGGGTTGCCGGTGAGCGGTTGGGGTACGGCGGGCAGCCTCGGAGGCCTCGGCGCCATCGCCGGCATCGCGGTCGATTCCTCGGGCGATCTCTGGGCTTACAACACCGAAGCCATCATGCGGAAGCTCAGCGGCTCGACCGGGGCGCAGCTGACCGAATGGAGCTTGCCCTACGGAGTTTCAACGCGGGGCATAGCCGTCGACTCCCATATCAATCTGTACGTGGTCCGCGGCTCAACCGAAGTTACCCAATTGACTAGTGCCGGAAAAGAACTCGTGTTTGCACTCGGCGGGGGCGTTACCGCCGCCTCGCTGGCAGTCGATGAAAGCAACGACGACGTGTATCTCGGCACCGAAACCTCGGTGGTGAGAGTCAACTCATCGAACAAAATCGTCGAAACGTTCGGCCAAGGCGGCCCCGAAGTGCACTATGCATCCGGCACGTCGGTGCGGGCGGCAACCGGAGACGTCTATGTGGCCAATGCGGAAACCGACGACATCAGCGTCTTCTCATTTGAAAACGTCGATCCGCCGACAATCACGATTGAAGCGCCGGACGCCGTCACTGCGAGAACCGCGCACTTCAGCGGACATATCAACCCAAATGCACCCGGCGGGAACCCATCTATCTATGACGTCATCTGGAAGTTCGAATGTGGCGCACTCAGTTGCTCCGGCGTAGAAGGACAGATAAGCGCCGACTCGAGCAACCACCTGGTCGACGGAACGGTCACCGGCCTTCAACCACACACCCACTACGAGGTCATCCTCACTGCCAAGAACGCCGGCAACACGGTCAAAACCGCACCACAAGGGTTTACGACCCTGGCTGACGAGCCCCTCGCCGTAAACGGCTTTGTCGGGAGTGTCTCCGACACGGAAGCAACCCTCAACGCGATAGTCACCCCTTTTGGCGCCCCGACCACCTATCACTTCGACTATGTCTCAAAGGCTGCCTACGAAGCCGAAGGCGGCTTCGCGAGCTCACAGACCCGCTCTACACCCGAGGAAGGCCTCCCTCAGGTGGACAACAATGGCCATTTGATCTCCACCCGGGTCACCGGGCTTGAACCACACACGGCCTACGTCTACCGCGTTGTCGCAACGAACTCCGTCGGATCGAGCGCCTGGCCAACGGAAGTAGAAGAAGGCGAAGGCCTGGTTCCCCCATTCACCACGCTGGGCGAAGCGCCCGCACCGGAAACCGACTGCCCGAACCAAGCGTTCCGCGAATTCGCGGGTGCCGCTCTTCCCGATTGCCGCGCCTACGAACAAGCGAGCCCGGCGGATAAGAACGGCTTGAACATTGAAGGCTTCCAGGACCTCCTCACCGCTTCCCCCGACGGCTCAAAGGTCACCTACTTCAGCCAAGCCGGCTCTGGAATTCCCGCCGGGGGTGGGGCGCATCAGGAATTGACCACGCTGCTTTCCTCACGACAGGGCGAATCGTGGTCGGCGCAACGTCTCCTGCCGCCCGAAGAGCTGGGTGAGAAAGCCGGCTTCATCGGCGCATCGCCGGATCAGCGCTACGCGCTGGTGGAAACGTTCCAGCGTGGAACCGCTGGCCAGAACGGCCTTTTCATCATCGACACCAGCGATTTCTCCACCGCCCAGATCGCTCCCGCTGTGCGTCACCCCGGACTCAACAGCGGCTTGGGACAGTACGGCTACGACAGCATCAGCGCCGATGGCTCGCGGGTTTTCTTCGAGACCGAATATCAGCTCACACCAAACGCGGCCGCCGAACGCGACAACCTCTATATGTGGAGTCGCGCCTCGGGCGAGATCTCGCTGGTCGGCGTCCTGCCCGGTGCGTCGGAAGAAGCGCCGTCCCGCGGCTCCTTCGGGGGCGCCTACGATTGGTTCTTTGGAGGCACTGCCCGGGGCGGCTCGCTTCGGGGCCTCGGCGTGGAAGCACTGCACGCCGTCTCCCCCGACGGCGACCAGGCCTACTTCACCGCGGGCGGAACCGGTCAGCTCTACCTGCGTCGCGGTTTGACGGGATCGGCCCCGACGACGGTCAAGGTCTCCGAAGCCAACGAAGGCGTCGTGGATCCCTGGATCGAAGAAATCGGCGAAGAACTTCCCGCCGCATTCCAGGAAGCCACCCCCGACGGCTCGCGCGCCTTCTTCCTCTCAGGGCAGAAGCTGACCGAGGACGCGACGACGGGGGAATACGACGAAGGCAAGGACCTCTACCGCTATGACGCCAAAACGGGAACGCTCGTCGACATAACCCCCGATCCGAGCGAGAGTGAATCCAACGGCGCCAGGGTGCAGGGCCTGCTTGGTGCCAGTGCGGACGGCTCATCGGGCTACTTTACGGCAAGGGGTGTGCTCGCCGCGGGTGGTGAAGCGGGGAAGATCAACATTTATCGCTTCGCCGAAGAAGGTGGAAATTTCACCCTCACCTTCGTCGCTCGCCTCAGCGACGACAGCAGTCCGGAATTCGTCCTCGGGGATGCAACGAACTGGTCGCCGCAATCCTGGAATGGCGGCAAAATATCGCCTTCATCCTCCCACGCCAAAACCTCACGGGTCACGCCCGACGGGCAGACGCTGCTCTTCGCCTCGCTGCGCTCGCTGACCGGGTTCGACAACAACGGTTGCGCCGGCGGCGGACCCTGCCGGGAGGTGTACCTCTACTCAGCCGGGGATGAATCTTTGGATTGCATCTCCTGCAATCCAAGCGGCGAAAAGGCGGTCGGCGATGCGCAGATCGCAACCGACACCCTCAATGGGTATTTCCTTCCCAATACCTTCAACGAGGCCACGCTGACCCGCAGTATCTCGGCAGACGGCAGCCGGGTCTTCTTCCAGACTGGCGATTCGCTGGTCGCGGCGGACACCAACGGTGCCGCGGGTTGCAAATTCTCCATCGAAAGAGAAAGAGGGAGCCTTTCGGAAGCCTTCGGGATCCCCGCTTGCCAGGATGTTTACGAGTGGGAGGCGCCGGGCGCGCCGGGCGGGTCGTGTCATAAAGCCGAAGTGAACGGCGGCTGCCTCTACCTGCTCTCGAGCGGCAAGAGCAAAGAGGCCTCCTACTTCATCGATGCCTCGAGCGACGGATCGACTGCGTTCATCGCGACCAGCTCGCAGCTGGTGCCGACCGACAAGGACGAACTCTACGACGCCTATGCGGTGCGCACCAATGGGGGATTGGCCTCGCAGCACGTCACGGCGACCATTCCCTGTTCTTCGGGCGAAGCGTGCCACGGCTCCTCCTCTCAGGCGCCGGAGACCTCCTCGCCGGGCACCTCGTCCTTTCAGGGTCCGGGCAACCCCAAGAGCGGCAAGACAAAGGCCAAGAAGTGCAAGAAGAACGCCCATAAAAGCTGCAAGAAGAAGCAAAAGAAGAAACACCAAAAGAAGAAGAACGCGAAACGCCCCAATGTAACTACGAGGAAGGCTGGAGGTTCGAAATGAGGTCGCGGGGATTGAAGCTCTCTCTACGGCTGTGGCCGGTCTTCCTGTTGGCCTTGCTCGGCACGGCTGGGCTCGGGGCGCCGAGCGCTTCCGCGGCAGCGGCGCCGGCATGGCAGATCATCCAAAAAGCCGAACCGACCAATTTCGCTATCGGCGGAGGACCCAACGGAGATAGATACAGCTTCTACATCTGGAATGTTGGTGGAGCGGCCTCGGAAGGCTTCACGATCACCGACACCCTTCCCTCCGGGGTGACGCCGTTTGCCACTCCGGCGTTGCGCTACGCGGGGACTGATTATGAATGCCAAGTCTCCGGTCAGGTTGTTACGTGCGATGGGCCGGCAATATCTCCCGGCGGTCTCCTTACATTGAGGATTCCCCTCGACGTATCCGTCACGGCCCCCTCGACGGTAACGAACGAACTCGTCATCGAAGGCGGCGGCGCCCCCACGGCCACGAGTGTCCTCGAAACTTCCGTGACCACGGAACGCTCACCCTTCGGCTTCATTCCCAAAACCGGCCTCTCCGCCAGCGTCGCAGACGAAGCCGGCAACGCGCCGGCGGCGGGTTCACATCCGTTCATGGCGACCTTCAATATCGAAGCCCCCACTTACGGAGATGGGCAAAGCGAACCACATCCCGTCGGCGCTCTTCGCGCCGTCTCCTCAGAGCTCCCACAGGGTTTCGTAGTCAACCCCCAGGGGACGACCAAGCGCTGCACCATGCGGGAGATGAACGGTGGTGCCACCAAGGAACCGCCCGTGTACTGTCCGCCAGCAGCCCAGGTCGGATTCGCGATCGTCAACGCCGGTCCTCTCAGTTTCACCAATCCTCTCTACAACATGGTGTCGCCGCCGGGAGTGCCGGCCGAGCTCGCGTTCGTACTTCAGAACACGGTGATCAACATTCGCGGCGGGCTGTCGGGTGGCTTCCATCTGACAGCCGAAAGCAACGAATTGCTCTCGTTGTATGAAACTTCCTATACGACCATAGTGCTCTGGGGAAGCCCGACGGATTCAAGTCACGATCAAGACCGCCTGGGCCAGGGCTGCGAAGGGTTCACAGAAAAAGAAAGAGAAGAACTAAAAGAAAACGGTGGAGTCTGCTCGGTCGAACCGGCATCGGCTCCCTTCCTCACCATGCCGGCCTCCTGCGCCGAAGCGCCGAGCTTCAGCTCCACCATCACCTCCTGGCTTGGCAATGAGGAATCAAGAACCGTGCCGCTCACCGATCGCAACTTCGAACCTTTCGATCTCAGCGGCTGCAACGCCCTCGACTTCAAACCGACGATCGAATCCAAGGCGACCACCAACCTCGCCGATGCTCCCAGCGGCCTTGACTTCAACCTGCACCAGCCCCAAGACGAATCGCTGGAGGGGCGCTCCACGGCTCCGCTCAAGGACACCACGGTCACCCTGCCCGAAGGGATGACCTTCAACGCCTCCGCGGCGGCTGGGCTCGAGGCCTGCACCGAGGCCCAGATGGGCTATGCGCCGGTCGGCTCCAAGATCCAGTTCGACACCGCACCCCAGCACTGCCCCAACGCATCGAAGCTGGGCACCGTCGAAGCGACCACGCCGTTGCTCGATCACCCGCTCTCGGGGGCGATCTACCTGGCCAAGCCCTATGCCAACCCCTTCGGATCGCTTACCTCGATCTACCTGGCGCTCGAAGACGAAGAGTCGGGGATCGTCGCCAAGCTCGCGGGCAAGGTCACCCCAGACTCGGTCACTGGGCAGCTGACGACAAGGTTCACCGAAAGCCCCGAGCTGCCGGTCGAAGACATCGACCTGCACTTCTTCAAGGGCGCCAACGCCTCGCTGAAGACGCCGATCTCATGCGGCACCAAGACCACCACCTCGACTCTTACCCCGTGGTCGACGCCCGAAGGAGCCGACGCCCACCCCACTGACTCCTTCGTGACCACCACCGCCG